>ENA-OFCD01000006-OFCD01000006.1-metagenomes-genome-assembly--contig:-NODE-6-length-127292-cov-16.296172_pt1 | contig 127292 bp, 123 predicted proteins | sample MGYA00153392_OFCD01 | MGnify analysis MGYA00153392 | reverse complement strand
GCAGCGACGCGCCGTGGGACGGCAAGTCGGTGGGCGAGATCCAGTGCCGCGGGCCGTTCATCTCCGGCTCGTACCACGGCGTGCCTGTCAGCGAAGACAAGTTCACCGACGACGGGTGGCTGCGCACCGGCGACGTCGCCGCCATGGACGATCACGCCTTCCTGCGCATCACCGATCGCACCAAGGACCTCATCAAGTCGGGTGGCGAGTGGATCTCGTCGGTCGACCTCGAGAACGCACTGATGGGGCACCCGGCCATTGCCGAGGCGGCGGTGATCGCCATCCCCGACGCGAAGTGGAGCGAGCGGCCGCTGGCCTGCGTGGTGGTCAGGCCCGGGCAGGGCGAAGACCGCACGCACCTCGTCTCGGCCCTGGCCACGCACCTGGCTGCCAACGGCTTCGCCAAGTGGCAGCTGCCCGAGCGCTACGAGTTCATCGACGCTGTGCCCCGCACCTCGACCGGCAAGTTCTGGAAGCTGAAGCTGCGCGAGCGATTCCCGGCCTAGCGCCTATACTTGACCAACGTTGGTCAAGCTGCCGGTCGCCATGCAAGTCAATCTCTACGAAGCCAAAACGCGTCTCTCGGAACTGGTGGATCAGGCCGGCCGCGGCGAGACGATCGTGATCGCCAAGTCGGGAACACCGATCGCCAAACTCGTGCCGCTGAACGCCGGTCCCAGGCGCAAGATCAAGTTCGGCACGATGAAGGGAGAGTTCGTCATCCCGGCCGATTTCGATGCGCCGCTCGACGACGACATGCTGGCCGCGTTCGAGGGGCGCGGCAGCGATTGAAGCTGCTTCTCGATACGCATGTCGTGCTCTGGGCACTGAGCGAGCCTGCCCGACTCGGCCCGCAGGCGCTTCAGATGATCGAAGCTGCAGACAACGTGTACGTCAGCAGCGTCTCGTTCTGGGAGTTGGCGATCAAGACCGCGGTCGGCAAGATGCCCTACGGTTTGCAAAAGCGCGTCGACCTCGGCCGCGCGCTCGCGATGGAGCCGCAGGTGCTGCTGCTCGACGAACCGATGGCCGGCATGAACGTCGAAGAAAAGCAGGACATGAGCCGCTTCATCCTCGATGTGAACGACGAGTTCGGCACGACCATCGTGCTGATCGAACACGACATGGGCGTGGTGATGGACATCAGCGACCGGGTCGTCGTGCTCGACTACGGCAAGAAGATCGGCGACGGCACGCCGCATGAGGTGCGGTCGAATCCGGACGTGATCAGCGCCTACCTCGGCACGACGCATTGAGATGGCCATCGCTTCTTCATTCGTACCCGAGAGAATGTCGGCGTGGGATCAGGTCGGCGCGGTGCGCTGTTGCACTCGTGTCCCCCGTCGCCGGGCTTTGCCCGACGCCTCCTCCTTGACCTCGCTCCACGGCACACCGCACTGGCCTGATCCGGAAGCACCGCGGCTGGTCAACGGTCGTAACGCGCCGGTGTGTGCAGCCTCGGGCGTCGGGTGGCCCCCGGAGCGAGGTCAAGGAGGAGGCTCGGGCGCAGCCCGGGCCGGGGGAGTGAGCCCGGACACGAACAGTCCTGAGGACTGTTTGTGCCTGGCGAACGCCGGGGGCTCTGTCCCCCGGCACGAGCGCAGGGGGCCACCCGATGCCCGAGGCTCGCGCCGACGTACGACATTCGATCTTTGTGGCGCGGCGACGCAGCACTGACATGGGCTTCTTCCTCGAAACGCTGTTCGGCGGCCTGATGGTGGGCATGCTGTATTCGCTGATCGCACTCGGCTTCGTGCTGATCTACAAAGCCAGTGGCGTCTTCAACTTCGCGCAGGGCGCAATGGTGCTGTTCGCGGCGCTCGCGATGGCGCGGTTCTACGAATGGTTTCCGAAGTGGTTCGGCTTCGACAACAAGCTGCTCGCCAACGTGCTCGCGTTCGCAGCAGCGGCGCTGGTGATGGTCGCGGTGGCGTGGGTGATCGAGCGGCTGGTTCTGCGCAAACTGGTGAACCAGGAGCACATCACCTTGCTGATGGCCACGCTCGGCATCAGCTACTTCCTCGAAGGCTTCGGGCAGACACTGTTCGGCTCCGACATCTACAAGATCGACGTCGGCATGCCGAAAGACCCAGTGATCGTGCTCGAAGGCTTGCTGCAAGGTGGCGTGCTGATCAACAAGGAAGACCTGTATTCCGCCGCGATCAGCGCAGTGCTGGTTGCGCTGCTGGCGCTGTTCTTCCAGAAAACCGCGACCGGCCGCGCGCTGCGCGCCGTGGCCGACGACCACCAAGCGGCGCAGTCCATCGGCATCCCGCTCGGGCGCATCTGGATCATCGTGTGGTCGGTCGCCGGGGTCGTGGCACTCGTGGCCGGCGTGATCTGGGGCAGCAAGCTCGGCGTGCAGTTCTCGCTCTCGCTCGTCGCACTCAAGGCGCTGCCGGTGGTGATCCTCGGCGGGCTGACCTCGGTGCCGGGCGCGATCATCGGCGGGCTGATCATCGGCGTCGGCGAGAAACTCTCGGAGATCTACATCGGGCCGATGCTCGGCGGCGGCATCGAGATCTGGTTCGCGTACGTGCTCGCCCTGCTCTTCCTTCTCGTCAGGCCGCAAGGGCTGTTCGGCGAGAAGATCATCGACCGGGTCTGACCAATGCTGTATCGCGAAAACGGCCAGTTCAAATCCAGCTACCGAGCCGATCAGCAGATCTTCCCGATCCTGCAGGACCGGGTCGCTGTTCTGCTGCTGCTCGCGCTCGCGTTCGTCGTGGTGCCGCTGCTGTCGAGCGAGTACCTGATGCGGGCGATCTTCATCCCGTTCCTGATCTTGTCGCTGGCCGCGCTGGGCCTCAACATCCTCGTCGGCTATTGCGGCCAGATCTCGCTCGGTACCGGCGCGTTCATGGCGATCGGGGCGTATGCGGCCTACAACTTCCAGGCGCGCATTCCGGGCATGCCGCTGATCGTGGCGCTGCTGCTCGGCGGGGTGTGCAGCACGGCGGTGGGCGTGCTGTTCGGCATTCCGTCGCTGCGCATCAAGGGGCTGTACCTGGCGGTCGCGACGCTCGCAGCGCAGTTCTTCACCGACTGGGCCTTCCTGCGGATCCAGTGGTTCACGAACAATTCCTCGTCGGGCTCGGTCAGCGTTGCCGGCCTCAACGTGTTCGGTGTGCCGATCGAGTCACCGGTGCAGAAATACCTGCTGTGCCTGGCGTTTTTGGTGGTGTTCGCGCTGCTCGCGAAGAACCTGGTGCGTGGCGCGATCGGCCGCGAGTGGATGGCGATCCGCGACATGGACGTGGCCGCCGCCGTCATCGGCATCCGCCCGGTCTACGCCAAGCTCACCGCGTTCGCGGTCAGCAGCTTCATCGTCGGCGTGGCGGGCGGCTTGTGGGGCTTCATTTACCTGGGCTCTTGGGAGCCGGCGGCGTTCAACATCGACCGTTCGTTCCAGTTGCTGTTCATGGTGATCATCGGTGGGCTCGGCTCGATCATGGGCAGCTTTTTCGGCGCTGCATTCATCGTCGTGCTGCCGATCTTTCTCGACAAGCTGCCGTACTGGTTCGGCATACCGATCGACACCGCCACCGCCTCGCACCTGACCTTCATGGTGTTCGGTGCGCTGATCATTTTTTTCCTGATCGTCGAGCCGCACGGCATTGCGCGGCTGTGGTCGACCGCGAAAGAAAAGCTGCGGCTCTGGCCGTTTCCTCACTGAATTGCAATTCGCCGCAGAGCGAACCGAAGCCTCGTTCAACCATCCGATCGACATTGGAGACCGACATGAAATTCAAGTCCCTCACGCTCGCCGCAACCGTCATCGCGGCCGGTCTGGGCGCGCTCGTCAGCGCCCCGAGCGCCTACGCGCAAGCCAAGGAACAGTTCTTTCCACTGCTGGCCTACCGCACCGGGCCGTACGCGCCAAACGGCACGCCGTGGGCAAACGGCAAGCAGGACTACATCAAGATGATCAACGCCCGCGACGGCGGCATCAACGGCGTGAAGGTGACCTTCGAGGAGTGCGAGACGGGCTACGCCACCGACAAGGGCGTCGAGTGCTACGAGCGTTTGAAGGGCCGGCCGGGCGTGACCTTGATCGACCCGCAGGCCACAGGCATCACCTTCGCGCTGACCGACAAGGTCGCGGTCGACAAGATTCCGCTGATCACCCTCGGCTACGGCCTCTCGGCCTCGCAGGACGGCAACGTCTTCAAGTGGAACTTTCCGCTGATGGGCAGCTACTGGACCGCGGCCGACATGCTGATCCAGCGCATCGGCCAGAAAGAGGGTGGGCTAGACAAGTTGAAGGGCAAGAAGATCGTGCTCGTGTATCACGACTCGCCGTTCGGCAAGGAGCCGATGCCGATGCTGGAGGAGCGCTCGAAGATGCACGGTTTCGAGCTCGTGAAGATCCCGGTGACGGCGCCGGGTGTCGAGCAGAAGTCTGCCTGGTTGCAAGTGCGCCAGCAAAAGCCCGACTACGTGCTGCTGTGGGGCTGGGGTGTGATGAACTCGACCGCGCTGAAAGAAGCGCAAGCCACCGGCTACCCGCGCGACAAGATGTACGGCGTGTGGTGGGCCGGCGCGGAGCCCGACGTGAAAGACGTCGGTGAAGGCGCGAAGGGCTACAACGCGCTGAACCTGAACACTTCGGGCCAGAGCCCGAAGGTGATCCAGGACATCCTGAAGTACGTGCACGAAAAAGGCCAGGGCACCGGACCGAAGGATGAAGTGGGCACGGTTCTCTACACCCGTGGCCTGATCATCCAGATGCTCGGCATCGAGGCCGTGCGGCGCGCGCAAGAGCGCTTCGGCAAGGGCAAGGTCATGACCGGCGAACAGGTGCGCTGGGGCCTGGAGAACCTCGCGCTCGACCAGAAGAAGCTCGACTCGCTGGGTTTCTCGGGCGTGATGCGGCCACTCTCGACCTCGTGCCAGGATCACATGGGCTCGACCTGGGCGCGCGTGCACACCTGGGACGGCACGAAGTGGGCGTTCAGCTCGGACTGGCTGCAAGCCGACGAGCAGATCATCAAGCCGATGGTCAAGGCCGCAGCCGACAAGTACGCGACCGAGAAGAAGCTGACGCGGCGCACGCCCGAAGACTGCCAAAGCTGATGTCATGAGTGCCGCGAACATCTTGCTCAACGTCAACGGGATCGAGGTGATCTACAACCACGTCATCCTGGTGCTCAAGGGTGTTTCGCTTCAGGTACCCGAAGGCCGCATCGTCGCGTTGATGGGTGGCAACGGCGCGGGCAAGACGACGACCTTGCGGGCCGTGAGCAACCTGCTGCAAAGCGAGCGCGGCGCGGTCACGAAGGGCTCGATCGAGTTGCGCGGCGAACGCATCGAGGCGCTGAGCACGGCCGAGATGGTCAACCGCGGCGTGATCCAGGTGATGGAGGGCCGGCATTGCTTCGCGCACTTGACGATCGAAGACAACCTGATGACCGGCGCCTACACGCGCAAGGACGGCAAAGCCGCGGTGGCGCAGACGCTGGAGAAGGTCTACACCTACTTTCCGCGGCTCAAGACGCGCCGCACTTCGCAAGCCGCCTACACCTCGGGCGGCGAACAGCAGATGTGTGCGATCGGCCGCGCCCTAATGGCCAGCCCGAAGATGGTGCTGCTCGACGAACCCTCGATGGGCCTGGCGCCGCAGATCGTCGAAGAGGTGTTCGAGATCGTCAAAGACTTGAACACACGCGAGGGTGTGACGTTTTTACTCGCCGAGCAGAACACCAACATGGCGCTGCGCTATTCCGATTACGGCTACATCCTCGAGAACGGCCGCATCGTGATGGACGGGCAAGCGGCCTCTCTGCGCGAGAACGAGGACGTGAAGGAGTTCTACTTGGGCGTCGGCGGCGGTGACGACGCCAACCCCCGCAAGAGCTTCAAGGACGTGAAAAGCTACAAGCGCCGCAAGCGCTGGCTCGCCTGACGCGCGGCGCTGGATAAACGACAAATGGCCCACGCCGACGAAGCCGCACTCGCTCGATTGCTGCCGCTGCTGCGCCAGTTGCGTGAGATAAAGGCCTTGCGCGAGATGAAGCCCGGCATCTTCTACTTGAAGGGCAGCGCGTTCATCCACTTCCACGACGACGCCGGTGCGCTGGTCGCCGACTTGAAGAAGACCAGCGGCGGCGGCTTCGATCGCTACCCGGTCGATGCCGCAACAGGACAACGCAAGCTGGTCGACGACGCGAAACGCCGCGCCGCTCGAAGCGAAGAAGACTGAACACGATGACGACCCCGATCGACGGCCCACAACATTACGATGCGCTCGAAAGACGCGTACCCCTGCAGCGTGAAGCCGCGCTGATGCGCGCGCTCGCCACGCAGATCGCGCACGCGAAGGCGCACACGCCGGCGTTCGCGGCGAGCCTGGCCGACGTCGACGCAGGGCAGGTCACGAGTCGCACCGCACTCGCGCGCCTGCCGGTGATCCGCAAACACGAGTTGCTCGAACGCCAGCGCGATGCACACGCGCCCGACGTGTTCGGCGGCTTCTCGGCGCTCGGCTGGGGGTTGGTGCCGCGCGAGCGCCGCGCGCTTCGCGTGTTCGCCTCACCCGGGCCGATCCATGAACCCGAAGGTGCAGCGCCCGACTACTGGCGCATGGCGCGCGCGCTGTTCGCCGCCGGCCTGCGCGAGGGTGACCTCGCGCACAACAGTTTCAGCTACCACTTCACGCCGGCCGGCGCGATGATGGAAAGCGGCGCGTTCGCGCTCGGCTGCACCGTGTTCCCCGGCGGCACCGGCCAGACTGAGCAGCAGGTGCAGGCGATGGCCGCACTCCGACCCACGGCCTACATCGGCACGCCGAGCTTCCTAAAAATCATCTTGGAGAAAGCCGACGAACTCGGCGTCGCGTTGCCGTCGCTCACCAAGGCGTCGGTCGGCGGCGAAGCGTTTCCACCATCGCTGCGCGACTGGCTGCTCGCGCGGGGCGTGAGCGCGTACCAAAGTTACGGCACGGCCGACCTCGGCCTCGTCGCGTATGAAACCTCGGCCCGCGAGGGGCTGGTGCTCGACGAAGGCGTGATCGTCGAGATCGTGCGGCCGGGCACGGGCGATGTGGTGGCCGACGGCGAAGTCGGCGAGGTGGTGGTGACCACGCTGAACCCCAGTTATCCGCTGATCCGTTTCGGCACCGGCGACCTTTCGGCCGTGCTGGCAGGCGCCTGCCCGACCGGCCGCACCAACACCCGCATCAAGGGTTGGATGGGCCGCGCCGACCAAACCGCCAAGGTGCGCGGCATGTTCGTGCACCCCGCGCAGGTGGCCGAGATCGCGCACCGCTGCCCCGAGGTGCGCAAGGCGCGGCTGGTCGTCAGCGGCGGGATGGCGAACGACACGATGACACTGCGGGTCGAGGTCGACGAGGCACCCGAGGGCCTGGCCGCGCGCCTCACCGACGCGATGCGCGACATCACCAAGCTGCGCGGCCAAGTGATGCTGTGCGCAGTCGGCAGCCTGCCGAACGACGGCATGGTGATCGAGGACGCCCGCACCTACGTTTGAGCCTTCGGCCGGTGCGTACCGCAAATTCGTGCGGCGCGCCCGGGTTACGTACTTTCCGCGATGGCGTTGCGCACCGCGTTCCGGACAATCGCGCGTCGCCCTCCGTCAACACCACCAAGAAGCTCACCCCATGAAGCACCTTTTGCTCGCCGCCATCGCTGCAACGCTCGCCTCCTCGGCTTGGGCCGACTACCCCGACAAGCCGATCACGATCGTGGTGCCGTTCGCGGCTGGCGGCCCGACCGACAAGGTCGCGCGCGATTTGGCCGAGGCGCTGCGCAAGCCGCTCGGTGGGCAGTCGATCATCATCGAGAACATCGGCGGGGCCGGCGGCACGCTCGGCGCAACCAAGGTCGCGAAGGCGAGCAACGACGGCTACACGCTGCTGCTGCACCACATCGGCATGAGCACCGCGCCGGCGCTCTACCGCAAGATGGGCTACGACACGCTCGCCGACTTCGAGTACCTCGGCATGGTCAACGAGGTGCCGATGACGCTGATCGGCAAGCCCACGCTGCCGGCCACCAACTACGCTGAGCTGCTCAAGTGGATGGACGCGAACAAGGGCAAGATCAACCTCGCCAACGCTGGCCTCGGCGCGGCCTCGCACCTGTGCGGCTTGCTGTTGCAAAGCACGTTGAAGATCGAGATGCAGACCGTGCCGTACAAGGGCACCGGGCCGGCGATGACCGACCTGCTCGGCGGCCAGGTCGACCTGATGTGCGACCAGACCACAAACACCACGGGCCAGATTGAGAGCGGCAAGGTCAGGGCGTTTGCAGTGACGAGCGCGAAGCGCCTGACCACGCCGGCGCTGAAGAATTTGCCGACGCTCGACGAATCTGGGCTGAAGGGCTTCAACGTCTCGATCTGGCACGGCATGTATGCGCCCAAGGGCACTCCGAAGGCCGTGACCGACAAGATCAACGCGGCCTTGCGCGTCGCGCTGAAAGACGCCGAGTTCGTCAAGCGCGAGGAAGCGCTCGGCGCGGTGATCGTGGCCGACGCGCGGTTGAGCGGCGAGGAGCACAAGAAGTTCGTCACCGCCGAGATCGGCAAGTGGGGCCCGATCATCAAGGCAGCGGGTCAATACGCCGACTGACCGGCACGCGCCCGATCGGCGCAGTCACGACGGCGCTTGCGCCTCGTCGAAATGCGCCTCGACGTTCGACGGCAACAACTGGATCGACGCGCGCAAGCCCGGCAGCTCGTTCATCAGCGCCCGCTCCACATCACCGCGCAATGCCGCAGCACGGCCGAGCGACCAGTGCGCCGGCAGGTGCATGTGCAGATCGACGAATCGGCGCTGAGCGGCCCGCCGTGTGACGATGTGATCGAAGCGGATCGCATCGTGCGCGAAGCGCGCCAGCGTGCGGTCGATCTGCGCGCGCACTTCGGGTTCGACCGCGCTGTCCATCAGGCCTTCGACCGAGCGCCACGCGAGGCGGGCGCCTTCGCGCAGGATGTTGAGCGCCACCAATATCGCGAGCACAGGATCGAGCCAGGCCCAGCCGGTGAAGTGCACCAACACGAGCCCGACGACGACGCCGGCCGATGTCCACACATCGGTGTAGAGGTGCCGCGCGTCGGCCTCGAGTGCGACCGAGCGATGCTCGCGCGAGGCCGCCATCATGCGGTGCGCGAGCAGGCCGTTGAGCGCCGAACTCGCAACCGCCAACGCGATACCCCAGCCCAGCAACTCGAGCGGCTGCGGGTTCGCGAAGCGATGCACCGCCGCCCAGATGATGCCGGCCGCCGCGCCGGCGATCAGCAGGCCCTCGAAGCCGCTGGAAAAGTACTCGGCCTTGGTGTGGCCGAACGGGTGGTCGTCGTCGGCCGGCCGCTGCGCGATCGTCACCATCGCGAGAGCGAACAGCGCCGAGGCCAGGTTGACGAGCGACTCCATCGCGTCCGACAGCAAACCGACCGAATCGGTGATCCACCACGCGGCGGTCTTCATCACGATCGTCGCGACAGCGGCAACGATCGAGAGCTGGAGGAGGGTCTTGACCTGCACGCGACTGAGATGCCGAACCGCTAGGTTGGCTGACCTTCGAGGCGCTTGAGCTCGTCGCTGAGAAACTGGCTCGCGAGCATCGTCTTGCCATCGGCGAACTTCACTTCGTAGGGCTTGCCGCTTATGCTCGACTGGCTCGCGATGCGCTCGATGAACTCGCGCGCGGTGGTCACTTCATGGCCCATCGATTCGAGCTTGCCGCGCAAAAATTTTCCGGCCTCTGCGCACTCGTACTCGGTGCCGTTGCGGATGAACTTCATGCCCTTGCGGGTCTCAACAAATTGAATCAGCCTCTCGATGCGCGTTTGCTCATGCGCAGGCGGCGCCGCAGAAGCAGCCGATGCACCCCAGGCCATCAGCCCCGTCACGCTCATCAGAAAGCCTCTGCGAAACATGGCCGGTTACTCCAGCGTCACCCGCGCGAACTTGCGCTTGCCCACTTGCACCACGTAGGTCCCGGCGGGCAGCTTCAAACCCCGGTCGCCGACCACCGCGCCGTCGACCCGAACCCCGCCACCATCGACCAGGCGCAAGGCTTCGCCGGTCGACGCCGCAAGATTAGCCTGTTTCAGCACCGCGCCGATGCCGAGAGGCGCACCGGCAAGCGTCACCGCGTCGATCACGTCCGGCACGCCACCGCGGGCGCGGTGGTTGAAATCGACCTCAGCGGCTTCGGCCGCAGCCGCCCTGTGAAAGCGTGTGGTGATCTCTTTGGCAAGCAGCACCTTGACTTCTTTCGGGTTGCGCCCGCCTTCAATTTCGGCCTTGAAGCGCGCGATCTCGGCCTCGGGCCGGAAGCTCAGCAGCGTGAAGTATTTCCACATCAACACGTCGCTCACCGAAAGCAGCTTGGCGAACATGGCGTTCGGCGGCTCGGTGATCGCAATCGTGTTGCCCTTGCTTTTCGACATCTTCTCGATGCCGTCGAGCCCCTCGAGCAGCGGCATCGTCAAGATGCACTGCGGCTCTTGGCCGTATTCGGTTTGGAGCGCGCGGCCGACCAGCAGGTTGAACTTTTGGTCGGTGCCGCCGAGTTCGAGGTCACTCTTGAGCGCCACCGAGTCGTAGCCCTGCATCAAGGGGTACAAGAACTCGTGCACGCTGATCGGCGTGCCGGCCTTGAACCGATCGTGAAAGTCGTTGCGCTCCATCATGCGGGCGACGGTGTAGCGCGATGCGAGCTCGATCATGCCGCGCGCGCCGAGCGGGTCGCTCCACTCGGAGTTGTAGCGGACCTCCGTTCTAGCTTCGTCCAACACCAGTTTTGCCTGCGCAAAGTACGTCAGCGCATTGGCCTCGATCTGCTCGCGCGTCAGCGGTGGGCGGGTCGCGTTGCGGCCTGACGGGTCGCCGATCATCGAAGTGAAATCGCCGACCAGAAAAATTACCGAGTGGCCCAGATCCTGAAGCTGCCTCATCTTGTTCAGCACGACCGTGTGGCCAAGATGCAGATCGGGTGCGGTCGGGTCCAGGCCGAGCTTGATTCGCAGTGGCACGCCGGTTGCTTCTGATCGTGCCAGCTTGGCCAACCAATCGGCTTGTGGCAGGAGTTCGTCGCAGCCCCGCAGCGAGATCGCCATCGCTTCCCTGACCCGGTCTGTCACCCGGACAACGGCGCTGTTCACAGAGGTACCGGAATCTTTACTGGCAGGCTGGGACATGGGGGGCTTTTACGGAGATGGGCGCGGTGCCGGGTCGATATACTTTCATGCGGTCACGGGAACCGCACACCTGCTCGGCAGATGCGCCCGGATTCTAGTAGAGGCCCTTTGGGGTGTTAGGGATAAACACAGAAGTGCGCGGCCACGCTGCTGCCACTCGCACCGAGCGTCAACCGCTCCTGAACCGAATTGAAATCGTTGGACTCACTTGATCGCGCCATCGCCGAGGCAAGCGCGCGCACGGGTCGATTCGTCGCCGCCAACCCGCGCACGTTGTCGGCCTTCGTCATGGTTGCGCTCGCCGGTTTCGGCGTCACAGCCTTCGGTATCGCCCCGATGGCACCCGACGCCGCTGACATTCCGAAACGTCTGGTGACTGAAATCGTCGCACCCGACGGAATTCAGTCGCAGCTCGACGCGCTGGCGGAACACGAACTGCAGCTCTACCGCAGCGATCTGAGTCGCTCCAGCGACACCGCCGACAGTCTGCTGAAGCGTCTGAACGTCAGCGATGCCGAAGCTGCGCAGTTCCTGCGGAGCGATGCCACCGCACGCAAGCTGCTCGAAGGCCGCGGCGGCAAGATCGTTCGCGTGCAGACCGACACGACCGGCGCGCTCACCGAATTGATCGCCCGCTATGCGCCGGCCAACGCCGAGCTACTCGGCACTCACTTCACACGCCTGACCGTCAAACGTTTCGCGGGCAAGTTGCTGTCGATGGTCGAGACCGCGCCGCTCGCTGCACAGGTGCGCATGGGCAGCGGCACGATCCGCTCGTCGCTGTTCGCGGCGACCGACGAGGCGCGCATTCCCGATGCGGTTTCCACGCAGATCGCCGAGGTGTTTTCGACCGACCTCGACTTCCACCGCGAGCTGCAAAAAGGCGACACGTTCTCGGTGCTGTACGAAGCGCTGACGGCCGACGGCGAACCGATCACGTGGGGCACCTCGAACGTCGGCCGCGTGCTCGCCGCCGACTTCGTCAACGGCGGCAAGACCTACGCTGCTGTCTGGTTCAAAGACGCCAATGGCAAGGGCAGCTACTACGGCTTCGACGGCCAGAGCAAGCGGCGCGCGTTCCTCGCGAGCCCGATGGAGTTCTCGCGCGTGACCTCAGGCTTCGCGATGCGCATGCACCCGATCCTCAACAGCTGGAAGCAGCACAAGGGCGTCGACTACGGCGCGCCGAGCGGCACTGCGATCCGCAGCGTCGGCGATGGCACCGTCGACTTCGCAGGGTGGCAAAACGGCTACGGCAACGTCGTCGAAATCCGCCACAGCGCGCAGCGTTCGACGCTTTACGCGCACATGAGCCACATCGACGTCAAACACGGCGCGCATGTTGAACAAGGCCAACGCATAGGCGCGGTCGGCTCGACCGGCTGGGCCACCGGGCCGCACCTGCATTTCGAAGTCAAGGTCGGTGGGGTTCAGCAAGACCCGATGATCATGGCGAAAGCCTCCGAATCGGTCGCCCTCGCACCGGCACAAAAGACGCAGTTCGCGCAACTCGCGACCAGCTTGAAAAGCCAACTAGAAGCCGCCGATTCGATTGCGCGAGCCGGCGCCTACGCAGAATAGTCGCTCGGTGCACGACCTTCACAGGCCCGCTTTCGCGGGCCTTCTTGTTGGCGCCGGCACAATTGGCGCATGACTGGTTTGTACATTGGGTTGATGTCGGGCACCTCGCTCGACGGAGTCGACGGCGTGCTGGTCGATTTCGACGCCGTTGACGCCAGCCTCGTGCGTGTTGCAGCCCATGTTCACCGCCCGCTCGACTCCGCACTCGCGCACGGGTTGCTGGCGCTGAACGCGCCGGGCGAGAGCGAACTGCACCGCGCTGCGCTGACAGCGAATGCGCTAGTGCGCGTTTACGCCGATGTTGTAGCGGCGCTTCTGGCAGCGAGTGGCATGCCACGAGAACAGGTGCGGGCGATCGGCGCGCACGGCCAGACCGTGCGGCACCGCCCGCGCGAGTTCGACGGCATCGGCTACACGATTCAACTGAACAACCCGGCGTTGCTGGCCGAGCTGACCGGCATCGGCGTGATTGCCGACCTGCGCAGCCGCGATGTGGCCGCGGGCGGCCAAGGCGCGCCGCTGGTCCCGGCGTTTCACCGCGCGGTCTTCGGCCGTGCCGGCGAGGCGGGTGCGGTGCTCAACATCGGTGGCATCAGCAACCTGACCGCACTGCGCGCCGACGGGTCGACGATCGGTTTCGACTGCGGGCCGGGCAATGCGCTGATGGACCATTGGTGCCTTCAGCACACCGGCCAGCGCTTCGACGACAGCGGTGCATGGGCGGCATCGGGCCAGGCCATCGACACGCTGCTGGCCTCGATGCGCGCCGAACCGTACCTCGCGTTACCGCCGCCGAAAAGCACCGGCCGCGATTTGTTCAATCCGCTGTGGCTGCAAGCGCACTTGGCGCGATGCGCGGCTTCACCGAGCGCCGTCGACGTGCAGGCAACGCTCGCCGAACTGACCGCGGCTGCGTGTGCCGATGATGTGCTGCGGTATGCCGAAGGCACATGCGAACTGCTGGTGTGCGGCGGTGGCGCATTCAATGCTCACCTGATGCAGCGTCTCGCGGCTCGCCTGCCTGGCATCGATGTGGCGCCGACCAGCGCGCGTGGTTTGCCGGCCGACCAGGTCGAGGCGTGCGCGTTCGCGTGGCTCGCACGCGCGTTTATGCGGCGCGAGCCGGCGAACCTGCCGAGCGTGACCGGCGCGGCCGGCCCGCGCGTGCTCGGCGCGCTGTATCCCGCCGGTTGATTCCCCAGAACACAAAAGCCGCCCGAAGGCGGCTTCGTCGGTTGGGGCGAAACGCGTCAGGCCGAGAAGCTCGAACCGCAACCGCAGGTGGTCGTCGCGTTCGGGTTTTTGATAACGAATTGAGCGCCCTGCAGGTCGTCCTTGTAATCGATCTCGGCGCCAGCCAGGTACTGCAGGCTCATCGCGTCGATCAGCAAGGTCACGCCATTCTTGCTCATCTGCGTGTCGTCGTCGTTGACGATCTCGTCGAAGGTGAAGCCGTACTGAAACCCCGAGCAGCCGCCGCCCTGCACGAACACGCGCAGCTTCAGCTCGGGATTACCCTCTTCGTCGACCAGCTCCTTCACCTTGTTGGCGGCGCTGTCGGTGAAGACCAGCGGCACCGGCGGCTCGTCCACGTGGGCAAGCGATTGGGTGTTCTCGGCTTGGACTTTTTCAGCGGTAGCACTCATGGTGGAACTCCTGCGGCAGTGTGCCGATAAGGAGATTATCCGGGATTCGATGCAGCGAGTTTGAGGGCGGGCCTTTCGGTGGCGCTCATCGGCCGAAGTTCGCCATTGATCGAAGCGCCCTAGTGCATCTCGAGCGACTCGTAGCGCTCGTCGCCGACGATCAAAGCGCGGGGTTGCCACTCCAGCAACTCAGTCGACCGGATCGGCCCGTTGACGGTGCCGTTGATGATCACGTGACCGCCAGACACCTTGCGGTCACGCGAGCTTTCTCGCTGATGACGAGGATGCTGCTGCCATCGCCGAGCGCGGTCACGTCGCCGAGCACTTCACCATCGATGCGCAAGCCATCGTTGAACCGCAACTCGCCGTGGATCAGGGTGCCCTCACCGACCAGCGTGCGAATCGGTGGCTGTTTTTTCTTGCCGAACATGAGGTGGTTTCCAACGAACCGGCCAGCGGCCGACCAACATTCTTATGGCCTGACGGTCAAGCTGGCTTTCAGCGCGCCGTTCGAGTCCATGACCCTGGCGTAAGCAGTCTTCACCACGGCCAGCGCGGGTGGATCGAGCATTCCTTCGATGCGCAAATACTGTTTGAACTGCAATGCTTGCGGGCCACCGGGCGAGACGAACGTCCACGGTTTGCCATCGAGCGTTCCCGTACGCGTCATCTCGTAGCGCCCTTTGAACTCGGGCAGCGTCTTGCTGGGCTGCATCACCAACAACTGAAAGCGAACATGGCCCGGCGACTGCGGCTCGATCTGCAGACCGCGGATCACCACTCCCTCGCTCGCGCCGGCAGGCAACAGGCGCTCGAAGAACCAAAGATCGCTCTTCATGGCCAGGGTGTCGACCCCGGCCTGCCTGAGCTGCAGTGCCAGTTTTTCCTGCACCGTCTTCTCGGTCTTCCACAAACTCTTGGCGGTGTTCGCGATCGAGATGGCTCGCTCGCGCTCACTGCGCAACTGGGCCACCTCGATGCGCAGGCGCTGCAACTCCTCGGTCGCGTCGCGATCGAGCCCGGTGATGCTCTTGCCGAACTCGAAGGCCCACATCGCGAGCGCTGCCGAGAACCCGAACATCAGCGCGACCACCGCCCATCGCAGCGGCCACGGGAGGTGGCTGCGCACGATCATGCGCGGCGCGCTGATCGACAGTCGGCGGCCCGGCAATTTGAGGCGCATCGGTTGGAAACTTTTGCGTGAGAGAGGCGCGATCGTAGGAGCGCGTGTGGAACACGCCACAAACACGAAAGCCACCCGAAGGTGGCTTTCGATGGGCGAGCGAGGAGCCCGTTTGCTTATCGCTTCGAGAACTGCTTGCGACGGCGGGCGCCGTGGAAGCCGACCTTCTTGCGCTCGACTTCACGCGCGTCGCGCGTCACAAAGCCAGCATGCTTCAACGCTGGCTTGAGCGTTTCGTCGTAGTCGATCAGGGCGCGGGTAATGCCGTGGCGCACTGCGCCGGCCTGACCCGACTCGCCACCACCGTGCACGTTGACCTTCACGTCAAACGCTGCGTCGTTCGTGGTCAACACCAGCGGCTGGCGCACGACCATGATGGAGGTTTGGCGGCCAAAATACTCGTCGACGGTCTTCCCGTTGACGGTGATCAGGCCGGTGCCTTTCTTGATGAAAACGCGCGCCACCGACGATTTGCGGCGGCCGGTTCCGTAGTTCCAAATACCGATCATTGCGGCGGCTCCTTAGATTTCCAGCACTTTGGGCTGCTGAGCGGCATGCGGGTGCGTGGCACCGGCGTAGACCTTCAGCTTCTTCACCATCGCGTAGCCCAGCGGACCCTTTGGAAGCATGCCTTTGACGGCCTTCTCGATGGCGCGGCCTGGGTGCTTGGCCTGCATGTCTTTGAACTTGGTCGCGTGGATACCGCCCGGGTAGCCCGAATGACGGTAGTACACCTTGTCATTGGCCTTGTTGCCGGTCACGCGGATTTTTCCGGCGTTGACGATGACGATGAAATCGCCGGTGTCGACGTGGGGCGTGTAGATGGCCTTGTGTTTGCCGCGCAAGCGGAGGGCGACTTCACTGGCCACCCTCCCGAGAACCTTATCGGTCGCGTCAATCACAAACCACTCATGCACCACTTCGGCCGGTTTGGCGCTGAAGGTTTTCATGGTGAGTCAGTTTAGTTTTTCAGCCCCGTTTGCGCTGCGCTCGGTTACCACTTCTGGTTTCCAGTGCTCTGGATGGTGGACTCTTGCGACAGCGTTCTTCCCCAGGACCAACAATAGGAAAGCCTGCGATGTTATCAGAACGTTCATCAGCTCCCACTTGGTGCGGCGCAACAATTCGGCAGTGATGCTAAATCGAATCACGTAGACTGATGTTTACCCTACATACGGGAGTTCTCGATGACGAACAAGACCGACACGCCGCAAACACCTGCCAAGCCGACCGACACAGCCGCTGCGCCGAGTTGGAGCTGGGTGCCGATTCGCTCACTTGGCCCGCGCCACCGCGAGCGCATCAGCGCCCATTTGCGCGCGCTCGACGTCAGCGACCGCTACCTTCGCTTTGGTTATGCGGCCAACGATGCGCAGATCTCCAAATACGTCGATTTGCTTGATTTCGAGCAAGACGAAGTGTTCGGTATTTTCAACCGCCGGCTCGACCTGATCTCGATGGCACACCTTGCCCACTCGGTCGTCGCGCCTCAGACAGACGGGCCGGCCGTGTCGGAGTTCGGTGTCTCGGTGCTTCCCTTAGCGCGCAGGCGCGGCTTCGGCAGGCGCCTGTTCGAGCACGCGATGCTGCATGCACGCAACCGCGGTGTCGGAACGCTGATGATCCACGCGTTGAGCGAGAACACCGCGATGCTCAAAATCGCCCGCAATGCAGGCGCGACGGTGGTGCGCGAAGGCCCGGAGTCCGACGCTTGGCTGAAGCTGCCGCCCGACACTTTCGCCTCGCACATCGACGAGCTGGTCGAGCGCCGGGCGGCCGAGTTCGACTACCGGCTCAAGGTGCGCGCTCGCCAGGTCGGCGGCTTGTTGAGTGCTCTCAGCGAGGTCAAAACCTCGATGAACAAGGTCGCCCACATCGCAGACGAATGACGCCGTGGCGTGCATTCCACACGGGCAACCGGTGGTCGCGCGCGCACCCTCATGTCAGGGATGAGCCAACCGTTTTCCGCAAGGTTACATCCGGTACAGTCGGTGACCGAGGTCGTCGTACCGACCTGACAACCGCCTTCCGAACGCGTTTTCCGACCATGCAAATGCTCCCCTGGATCGTCGCGCTTGTTGCCTTGGGGCTGCTGGCCATCGCGCTCGGCGTCTGGGCAATGAAGAGCACGCCGAAAAAGTCGGCCGACCTCCCGACCGAATGGGCGCTGGCCGCGCGCCCGGTTTTCTCGACCGACGAGCGCCGCGTTTACCGTCTTCTGCGGGAAGCACTGCCGCATCACATCGTGCTGTCGAAACTGCCACTGGTGCGCTTTTGCCAGCCGACCGACCCGAACGAAGTGCGTTTCTGGTTCGACCTGCTCGGCACCAGCCACGTGACTTTCGCGGTCTGCAGTGCCAACGGCCGCGTGCTCGCTGCGATCGATCTCGACACCGACCGCGGCAACTCGCGCCGCGTGATGCAGATCAAGCAGTCGGTGCTCAGCGCCTGCCGCGTGCGCTACCTGCGCTGCCCGGTCGACCAGCTGCCCTCGGCGGCCGAACTGCAGTTGCTGGTGCCGAGTGCCAACGCGCCGGCGCGCGGCCCACAGCCGGCATCGGCACCGCCACCCAACCTGCACCAAGCGCGTGATTCACTTTCGAACACGGTGGCCTCTCGTCGTGCCGAACGCACTGCCCTGTGGCAAGACTCGACCGTGTTTCAGGACTCGTTTTTCGCGCCCGACTCGCGCGATGGCTTCAGCAGCAGCGAGTTCGCGCCACTGGCCGGCGCCAAGTCACTCCGCGCGTCATCGCCACGCGCCACGCCCTCGGGCTTCGGCGGTCTCGACAATCGACCCGACCCGCTCACCGGGCTCGACGCTGAAGAGCTGGGCGATGGCGGCGTCGTGATCGACTCGCCGAAATTCTCGAACCTGCGCCGCTGACGGTCCGTTCAAGGCTGCGCGCTTAGCATGCGCGGATGACATCTCACCGCGAACCAACCCCCGGGAACGCTTCGGAAACCGCGTCCGAAACGCCGTTCGCCGGCCTCGACCCCGACACCGTGCTCGACGCGCTCGACGCCGTCGGCCTGCGCGGCGACGGCCGGCTGATCCAGCTCAATTCGTACGAGAACCGCGTGTTCCAGGTCTTTCTCGAAGACGGGCGCGTCGTGGTCACGAAGTTCTATAGACCTCAGCGCTGGAGCGACGCTCAAATCCTCGAAGAGCATGCGTTCGCGAACGAGCTCGCGGCGAGCGAAATTCCAGTCGCCGCCGTGTGGCCGCTGACGATCGATACCGGCTCCCGCCACACCGACCGCATCTCGCGGATCGGCGCGACGCTCGCGCAGCTCGACACGAAGCTCGGTGCCTACCGCTTCAGCGTCAGCGCGCGCCTTGCCGGCCGCGCGCCCGAGCTCGAAGACGAGAGCACGCTCGAATGGATCGGCCGCTTCGTGGGCCGCATGCACGCGGTCGGCGCGCTCGCACCGTTCGAGTTTCGCCAGACCTTGGACCCGAAGACCTTCGGCATCGACAACCGCGACTGGCTGCTCGCACAAAACATCATCCCGCCCGATGCCGAGCGCGGCTGGCGACAAGCCGCCGACGAAGCACTCACCGCGATCACCGAAGCGTTCGACAACGGCAGTGTTGTCCGCACGTTGCGCCTGCACGGTGATTGCCACCTCGGGAACGTGCTGTGGGCCACCGACGGCCCGCACTTCGTCGACCTCGACGATGCCGTCACGGGCCCGGCAACGCAGGATTTGTGGATGCTGCTGTCAGGCGACCGCGGTGCCATGACGCGCCAGCTCTCGGCCGTGCTCGAAGGCTATGAAAGCTTCATGGACTTCGACTGGCGCGAACTGCGCTTGATCGAGCCGCTGCGCACGCTGCGCATCATTCACCACAGCGCGTGGATCGCGCGCCGATGGAACGACCCGGCGTTCCCGATCGCGTTCCCGTGGTTCGACAGCCCGAAGTATTGGGCCGAGCAGACGACCCGCCTGCGTCAACAGATCGACGCGATGGCCGAGCCGGCTTTGGCCGGCCTCGGCTGATGAGCGCGGCTAAGCCACCAACAGCGCGTTCACGCGCTTGACATAAGCCGCCGGATCCTCCAACTGACCACCTTCTGCAAGCAGCGCCTGATCGAACAGGATGTTTGCCAGCTCGTCGAAGTGCGCGCTGCTGTCGAGGCGCTTGACCAGCGCGTGCTCGGCGTTCACTTCGAGCGTCGGCAGCGATTTCGGCATGGTCTGCCCGGCCTGCTTCATCAGCCGCGCGAGGTGGCCGCTCATGTCGCCTTCCTCGACCACCAGGCACGCCGGCGAGTCGACGAGGCGCGTCGTCACGCGCACGTCCTTCGCGCGGCCCTCCAGCGCTTCTTTCAATCGATCGAGCACCGGCTTGAAGGCTGTAGCCACTTCTTCGGCCTGCTTTTTCTCGGCCTCGTCTTGCAGCGCGCCGAGATCGACCGAACCCTTGGCCACGCTTTGCAGCGGCTTGCCGTCGAACTCGTACAGGTGCGAGAGCATCCACTCGTCAACCCGGTCGATCAGCAGCAGCACCTCAATGCCTTTCTTGCGGAAGATTTCGATCTGCGGGCTGCTCTTCGCGCCGGCGAGCGTGTCGGCAGTGACGTAGTAAATCGCCTCCTGCCCTTCCTTCATGCGGCCCAAATAGTCGGTCAGCGAGACACCTTCATCCGCGTGTGTCGACGCGAAACGCAGCAGCTTCACGAGCCGCTCCTGGTTCGCGTGGTCTTCGCCGACGCCTTCTTTCAGCACCACGCCGAAGTCCTTCCAGAACGCGGCGTATTTGGCCTTGTCTCCCTCGTCTTCACTGTTCGCCAGCGACTCCAGCATGCCGAGCACGCGCTTGGTCGAGCCTTCGCGGATCGCCTTCACGTCGCGGCTCTCTTGTAGCAATTCGCGCGACACGTTGAGCGGCAGGTCGGCACTGTCGATCACGCCCTTGACGAAGCGCAGGTACACCGGCATCAGCGCCTCGGCGTCGTCCATGATGAACACGCGCTTGACGTAGAGCTTGACGCCGCCGCGCTTGTCGCGATTCCACAAGTCGAATGGCGCTTTTGCCGGCACGAACAACAGCTGCGTGTACTCGCTGCGGCCCTCGACGCGGTTGTGCGTGTAGGCCAGCGGCGCCTCGGTGTCGTAGCTGATCTGTTTGTAGAACTCGTCGTACTGCTCGGGCGTGATCTCGCTCTTGCTGCGCGCCCAGAGTGCGGCGGCCTTGTTGACCGGCGCCCACTCGTCCTTCGTGACCTGCTTCGACGCCTCCGGATCCCACTCTTCCTTCTGCATCAGGATCGGCAGCGAGATGTGGTCGGAGTATTTGCCGATGATCGACTTGAGCTTCCAGCCGCTCAGGAACTCTTCTTCACCTTCGCGCAGGTGCAGCGTAACGCTCGTGCCGCGCTCCGCGCGCGTGATGGTCTCGACCTCGAAATCGCCGCTGCCCTCGGAGCTCCAGCGCACGCCCTGCTCTGCCGGCACGCCCGCACGGCGCGATTCCACGACGATGCGGTCGGCGACGATGAAGCCGCTGTAGAAGCCGACACCGAACTGACCGATCAGCTGCGCGTCTTTCTTCTGGTCACCTTCGAGCGCCGACATGAACTCGCGCGTGCCGCTTTTGGCGATCGTGCCGAGGTTGGCGACCGCTTCGTCGGCCGAGAGACCGATGCCGTTGTCGGTGATCGTGAGCGTCTTGGCGTCGGCGTCGAACGCCACGCGCACGTCGAGGCTCGGCGCGTCTTCGAGCAAGGTCGAGTCGTTCAGCGCCTCGAATCGAAGCTTGTCGCACGCGTCGGATGCGTTCGACACCAGTTCGCGCAGAAAGATCTCTTTGTTCGAGTAAAGCGAGTGCGTGACGAGGTGCAGGATCTGCTTGACCTCGGCCTGGAATGAGAGCGTTTGCTTGTCCATGATGTTTGTCGCCAGTGCTGCCCGCGATGGCACTGCGCCGCCGGGGAGACCGGAATTTTGGGCCACGAACGCGGCTTTTCAAGCGCTGCCCAAACCCGCCTTCATTTTGGCCGCGGCGGCTGGATTTTCTCGTCGGGTTGTGTCAAACGCCCGGCGCGCAATGCCTTTACGGCAGCGACCACGGATCGCGCGACGTTGCGCGCTTCTTCCTGGACCGCGTGATCCTTGTCGAGCGTGTCGTGGCTGTTGTAGTAGGGCTCGTAGTAGCCGATGTAGCGGTCGAGCGAGGCGGCAGCGCCGGCGGGGATCAGGCCCATCCAGTCGAGCCAATCGGTCAGGTTGCGGCGGTGCGCTTCGACGCCGGCCACATCGCCGTGAACAACCACGCCGTAGGCGCGGCCGGCAATGTGCTTCGGGAAGTCCCAGCCGCGCTGTTCGATCTGCTTCGCCTCGATGACGGTCTTGCCGTGCGTGGTCGTCAGGTCGGGGTTGCCGCCGTCCGCGCAGACCATGCGGTCGATCATCAACTTGAGCGGGCTCGGCGACTGGTACCAATACGTCGGCGCCGCGATGATCACGCCGTGCGCGGCGACCCAGCGTTCGTAGATCTCGGCCATCCAGTCGTTGGCCTGCCCGAGCGCGTGATTCGGGTAGCAGCTGCACGGCCAGTGGCAAAGCGGCATCGCGGTCGACACACAGCCTTTGCACGGGTGAATCATCCGGCCGTATTGCGAGGTGACGAGGCTGAGGTCGAGCACGTCGGCCTCGACGCCCAAGCCCTCGATCACATGCCGCGCGATCTCGGTGAAGCGCCAGGTTTTCGAGATCTCGCCAGGGCAAGTACCGTCGTTGCGCGCGCTGCCGCAGATGACGAGGATGCGTGACTTTGCCTTGGCATCGTTCCAGCGCTTTTGCGCGGCTTTCAGGCGCTGGCGCGTGTCGAGCCACTGCACCGAGACTTCGTAGGCCGGGTCTTTGAATTCACGGCCGGCAGGCTTCGTGATCGGCGCCTTGCGGCCTTCGAGCACGGCGCTCCAGGCGATCTCTTCGAGCCGCGCGATCGCGTCCATTTCAGGCGCGAAAGCCGGGTCGTAAAAGCGCAGGCTGAAGCGCTCGTGAAACTCGGCACGTGTGAGTTCGGCCGGCGCTTGGCCCTTGCGGATTTTGGTCATCGATGCAGTATCTGCAGCAGCCCTCGCGAGGAACGTCGGAAACGGCCGCGCCGCGTCGCTGGCTGCGTCCTACAGCAAAATGCGCACATGCAGCTTCGCACCGTCACCGCCACCCGCTACGTCACGCCGCTGCGCGAAGGTGGCTCGCTGCCAGCGATCGTCGAAGGCGACGACGACGGCCTGTACGTGCTGAAATTTCGCGGCGCCGGCCAAGGCCCGCGCGCGCTGATCGCCGAGCTGGTGGCCGGCGAACTCGCGCGCATCGCCGGCCTGCCGGTGCCCGAGATCGTGTTCGCCGAGCTCGACCCCGAACTCGCGCGCACCGAGCCCGACCCCGAGATTCAGGATTTGATCCGCGCGAGTGCTGATTTGGTCAGAGGCAGCGGCGGCCTCAACCTCGCCCTCGACTACCTGCCCGGCTCGGTCACCTTCGACCCGCTCGCGTTCGCGGTCGATGCCGCACTCGCTTCGCACATCGTCTGGTTCGATGCATTCGTCACCAACCTCGACCGCACGGCGCGCAACACCAACATGCTGGTGTGGCACGGCAAGCTCTGGCTGATCGACCACGGCGCGGCGCTGTACTTTCAACACGATTGGCGCGACTTCATGGCGCGCGCGAACAACCCTTTCGCGCTGATCAAAGACCACGTGCTGCTGCCTTTCGCAACCGAACTCGACGCGGCCGATGCCTGGATGACGCAACGCATCACGCCGGCGCGCATCGCCGAGGTCGTCGCGCTGATCCCCGACACTTGGCTCGACGACGAATCCTCGTTCACGAGCAAGCCGGCGCACCGCGATGCCTATGCGCAGTTTCTGACCGAGCGGCTCGCCGTGCCGCGCGCGTTTTTCGAGGAGGCCAATCGTGCCCGCTCTGTGCAGTTATGACTACGCGGTCGTGCGCGTCGTGCCGCGCGTCGAGCGCGGTGAGTTCGTCAATGCGGGCGTGATCGTGTCATGCGCAGAACAAGGATGGCTGCAGGCCGCGATCGAGCTCGACGAAGGGCGATTGCTCGCGATCGATGCGAACGTCGACCTCGCCGGCATCCGCGCCGCGCTCGCGGCGATCCCGCTGATCTGCGCCGGTGGCATGGCCGCCGGGCCGCTCGGCAAGCTCTCGGTGCGCGAGCGATTCCACTGGCTGGTGGCGCCGCGCAGCTCGAGCATTCAAACGTCGGCGGTGCACACCGGGCGCTGCGCCACGCCGGAGCTGATGCTCGAGCCGTTGATGCGCAAGTTGGTGAGGCCCCCGGCGCCGGAACAATCGGCTCCGTCAGCCACGCCGGCTCAACCGGCGCGGTAGTTCGCCATCGCCTCGCCGAGCCGGATCGGCTTCGCGGGCACCCACGCCGGGTTGAACTGCAGCGCGGCTTTCGGGAACAGCATCACGACGGTCGAGCCGAGCATGAAGCGACCCATCTCGTCGCCCTGCTTCAGCGTGACTTGCCGGTCGTTGTAGCGCCACTCGCGCGGTTTGGCCACGCGCGGCGGGTTGACCACGCCGTGCCACACGGTGGCCATGCTGCCGACGATGGTGGCACCCACCAGCGTCAGCACGAACGGCCCGCGCGCCGAGTCGAACACGCACACCACGCGCTCGTTGCGCGCAAAGAGGCCGGGCACGCCGCGCGCCGTTTGCGGGTTCACCGAAAACAGGTCGCCGGGTACGTGGATCATGCGCAGCAGCGCGCCGTCGCACGGCATGTGGATGCGGTGGTAATCCTTCGGGCTCAGGTAAAGCGTGGCGAACGAGCCGTCCTCGAACGGGCTTGCGAGCGCGGCATCGCCGCCGACCAGCGCGGTGGTCGAGTACGCGTGGCCTTTGGCCTGGAAGATCTGGTCTTTCTCGATCGCACCGAACTGGCTGATCGCACCGTCGACCGGGCAGATCAGGTCGGCCGCCGCGAATGGCCTGGCGCCGGGCTTCAAAGCACGCGTGAAAAAGTCGTTGAAGCTCTTGTAGCTGGCGATGTCGGGGTTCGCGGCATCGCTCATGTCGACGCCGTATTTCACGACGAAATCACCGACCAACTTGGTCGTGCGCGGCCCCCATTCACGCGAGGCGCGCCAGCCCGCGTAGGCGGTCAGTGCCTTCTTCGGCAGCAGGTATTGCGGGAGCACTTTGAGGCGGTCTGACACAGGCGCGTACCCAAGTCTGGTGAAGGCCGCGATTGTATCGACCGCACCTCGTCACGTGCTGCACTACATTCGTCGCAATACCGACCTCAACCCTCCGATGACCGCCCGCCCTGCTCCGCATCTTGCCCCGCACATCGCCCCGCACTTTGCGCATTGGCCGCGCGCGCTGCCGCTGCACCTGACGATCCCCGAGACCCACCTGTTTCACAACGCCGAGGTCTCGGCCGCGCGCTACCCCGACAAGCCGTTCATCGTGTTCTACGACACGGTCATCACGTTCCGCGAATTCCGTGACGAGTGCGAGCGCATCGCCGGTTACCTGCAGAACGCGTGCGGTGTGAAAGCGGGTGACCGCGTGCTGCTCTGCATGCAAAACAGCCCACAGTGGATCCTCGCGTTCTACGGCATCCTGCGCGCCAACGCGGTCGTCGTGCCGGTGAACCCGATGAACCGCACCGAGGAGTTGCGCCATTACGTGCGCGACACCGGCGCCAGCATCGCGTTCGTGTCGCAAGACCTGTGCGAGCAGATGCTGCCGCTGCTGGCTGATGAGACAAGAGACGACACAAGAGATGAAACAGGTAGCCAGCCGGGTCTGCGCCACCTGATCGTCGCAACCTACAGCGATTACCTGAAGCAACCGACCGACCTGAACGTGCCGAACTTCGTCGTCGAACGCCGCCGCCGTTTCGACGATGCACGCATCACGCCCTGGGCCACGGTGCTCGCGCGCGACCTGCAACCCGGCCCGCTCACCCAAGGCGCCGACGACCTCGCCGTGATGCCCTACACCTCGGGCACGACCGGCCACCCGAAAGGCTGCATGCACACGCACCGCAGCGTGATGAGCACGCTCGTCGGCGGGGTGGAATGGTTCCATCGCACGCAGGATTCGGTGTTCCTCTCGGTGCTGCCGTTCTTTCACGTCACCGGCCTCGCGGGCAGCATGAACGGCCCGCTGTACGTTGGCGGCACGGTCATCGTGCTGCCGCGCTGGGACCGCGATACCGCCGCGCTCTGCGTGCAGCGCTACCGCGTCAACACCTTCCAGACGATCACGGCGATGCTGGTCGACTTTCTCTCGAACCCCCGCCTGACCGAGTACGACCTGAGCAGCCTGCGCGTGGTGCGCGGCGGCGGCGCGGCGATGCCGGCGGCCGTAGCGGCCAAACTGTTCGAACTCACCGGCCAGCACTTCATCGAGGGCTACGGCATGAGCGAGACGATGGCCGCCACCCACATCAACCCGATGCACCGGCCCAAGCCGCAGTGCCTGGGCATCCCGGTGTTCGATGTCGACGCGCGCGTGATCGACCCGTCCACCTTGCTCGAAGTACCGCAAGGCGAAACCGGCGAGATCGTGGTCGACGGCCCGCAGGTGATGCGTGGCTACTGGAACGACCCGGCCGCAACCGCGCACGCCTTCATCGCGCTCGACGGCAAGCGCTTCTTGCGCACCGGCGACCTCGCGCGGGTCGACGCAGACGGCTACTTCTTCATGGTCGACCGACTCAAACGAATGATCAACGCGAGTGGCTACAAGGTCTGGCCGGCCGAGGTCGAGGCGCTGCTCTACCACCACCCCGCGATCCTCGAGGCCTGCGTGATCGGAGTGCATGACGACAAACGCGGCGAAACCGTGAAAGCGCTGGTCGTGCTCGCGCCCGAGCACCGCGGCAGCGTCACCGAGCAGCAGGTCATCGACTGGGCGCACGCCCACATGGCGGTCTACAAGAGCCCGCGCATCGTCGAGTTCGTCGAGGCGCTGCCGAAGTCGGGCTCGGGCAAGGTGCAATGGCGCGAGTTGCAACAGCAGGAGGCGGCGCGCCACACCCGCCGGGACGCATGACCCACGAACTCATCCTGACCGACATCGCAGACGACGAAGTCCGCAAGGCGATCGCCGCGCCGCTCGTCGCGTACAACGCCAGCCAGGCCGGCGTAAGCGGGCACCGGCCGCTGGTGGTGATGCTGCGCGACGCGGCCGGCACCGTCGCCGGCGGCCTGTGGGGTCACACCGGCCACGGCTGGTTGTTCACGCAACTGCTGGTCGTGCCCGCCGCGCTGCGCGGGCACGGCGTGGGCTTGCAGATCATGAAGCTCGCCGAAGACGAAGCGATCGCGCGCGGCTGCCGCGGCGCCTGGCTCGATACCTTCGAGTTCCAGGCCCGGGGCTTCTACGAACGCCTTGGCTACGTGTGCTTCGGCGAACTGCCGAATTACCCGACCGGGTATGCAAGGTACTTCATGCAGAAGGCGTTGCCGGTGGCTTGCTGATGCAAGCGGCAGCGAACCGCCCGGATTCGCATTCGCGCCCTTCGCGGCCGCGCCGAACTGGCCAGGCGCCTACTTGATCGCGCTCAACTTCACTTCGCGAATCTTGCCCCCTTCGACGACTGCGACACGCGGGTCGGCCGTTGAGCCACCGCGCTCGTCGACGCCGTCGACGGCGCCCGGGTTCAGCTTGCCGGGAATCGTCTTGAAGGCCTTGTCGAGTTGCGCGCGGATCAGCGTCGCGTCGGTCACCGAGCCGGCGAGCTTCATCGCCAGCGCGGTCACGTGCACCGCGGTGTAATTCAACGAGACTTCCGAGCTCGGGTCACGCCCCGGGTAGAGCTTGTGGAAGCGCTCGACGTAGGCCTTGGTGTCGGCCGAGCTGTCGTCGATCACCGGCAACACGCCGATCGAGCCTTCGAGAGAAGCGTAGCCGCCGCTGACCTTCTGCACCTCGTCCATCTTGGCCTGGTCGATGATGATGAAGCCGCCCTTGAAGCCGAGCTCACGCGCCTGCTTGACGACCAGGCCGGTCGGCTCGCTGGCGCCGCCGATGAACAGCACGTCGGGCTTGCCCGCGAGCGCGCGGCTGACGCCGCTGTAGAAGTCGGTCGCCTTGTTGTAGCTCATCGGGTTGTCGGCGACGATCTTGCCGCCGGCCGCTTCCCATGCCGGCTTGAAGGCGGCGTTCCAGGCCTTCGCGTAATCGTGATCGGCATCGGCGATGGCGATGTTCTTGCCGTACTTGCCCATGGCGTGCTTGATGAACGGCGTGATGTAGCTGGTGAATTCGGGCGGGATGCGAAGCGTGAGCTTGTTGTTCGCGGCCGAGATCTGCGGCGTGCTGCTGTACGCGAGGATCAGGTACTTCTGCGCGACGTTGTTGGTCTGCAGCGCGTAGATGCCGCCCGAGTGCGGCACGAGGATCGCGGGGGTCTTGCTCTCCTGCACGAGGCGCTGCGCGTTGATCGCGGTCTCGCTCGGGTTGTACTTGTCGTCGAGCGCGACGATCTCGACCTTGTACTTCTTGCCCGCAACCTCGAAGCCGGTGGCGTTGATCTCGTCGGCGGCCATCTTCATGCCGTCGAGTACGTTCTTGCCGTAGAGCGCGGCACCGCCCGAGAGCGGACCCGAGAAGCCGATCTTGACGACCTCTTGGCCGAACGCGGGCGCGACGAGCGCGGCGGTCATCGCGAGCGCTGCGGCGATGCGGTTGAACTTGGAAATCATGTCAGTCTCCTTCGTGGTTGCTTCTGAAAGTCTTTCGGATCACGCGCCGATGTACGCCTTGCGCACCGCGACGTTGTTCAGCAGGGTCTGCGGGTCGCCTTCCATCACGATGCGGCCGCTTTCCATCACGTATGCGCGGTGTGCGATCTTCAGCGCCGCGAACGCGTTCTGCTCGGCCAGCAGCACCGTGGTCCCGGCGCGGTTGATGCGCTGGATCACCTCGAACATCATCTTCACGACCAGCGGCGCGAGGCCCAGCGAGGGCTCGTCGAGCAGCAACGCCTTCGGTCGGCCCATCATCGCGCGGCCGATCGCGAGCATCTGCTGCTGGCCGCCGCTGAGCGAACCCGCCGCGTCGTCTTTCTTCTCGTTCAGGATCGGGAACAGGCCCAGCACCTCGTCGAGCACTTTCTGGTTGCCGGGCTTGTCGCCGCGGTGCACGTAGGCACCGAGCATCAGGTTCTTCAACACTGACATGCCGGGAAACAGCTTGCGCCCTTCCGGGCACTGCACCACGCCAGTCTCGACGATCTGCGACGGCCTCATGCCAACCAGCTCGGTGTTGCGGAACTTGATGCTGCCGCCGGCCGCCCGGTGCAGGCCGCTGGCAGTGAGAAACATCGAGCTCTTGCCGGCGCCGTTGGCGCCCAGCAGCACGACGAGCTCGCCCTCCTTCGCGTTCAGGCTCACGCCATTCAGTGCGCGAAAGCTGCCGTAGTTCAGCGAGACGTTCTCAAGCGCCAGCATCGGCCGCCTCCATGTGGTCGATGCCGGCGTGGTCGGTGCCGAGGTAGGCATCGATCACCGCAGGGTTCGCGCGCACCTCGGCAGGTGTGCCTTCGGCGATCTTCTCGCCGTAGTTCAGCACCAGGATCTTGTCGGCCAGGCTCATGATCATGTCCATCTTGTGCTCAATCAGGCACACCGTCAGGCCGCTGGCGACCATCTTGCGGATCAGCGCCGCGAGGCCCACGGTCTCTTCCGGGTTCACGCCGCCGGCCGGCTCGTCGAGCATCACCAGCGTCGGCTCGGTCGAGAGCGCGAGCGCGAACGCGACGCGCTTGCGCTCCTCCTGCGTGATGTCGCCGGCGAGGCGGTTCGCGATGTGCGAAAGGCCGACGAAGTCGAGCGCGTCGCGGGCCATCTGGCGGCAGATGCGCTCCTCTTCTTTGAGCCGTGCGCTGCCCAAGAGCACGTCCCACAGGCCCGAGCGCGTGCGCAGGCGGTGGCCGACGATCAGGTTGTCGAGCACGGTCGCCATGTCGAACAGCGCGGTGCTTTGAAAGGTGCGCGAGATGCCGAGCTGCGCGACCTGGTCGGTGCGCAGGCTGGTGATGTCCTGCCCCTTGAACACGATGCTGCCCGAGCTCGGCCGGTGCGTGCCGCCGATCAGGTTGAAGAAGGTCGTCTTGCCGGCACCGTTCGGACCGATGATCGCGTTGATCTTGCCGGTTTCGATCACGGTGCTGACATCGTTGACGGCCGCGAGGCCACCGAAGCGCTTGGTCAGGTTCGAGACCTTCAGGATGGGCTCAGACATGACTCGCCCCCTCGCGCATCGAGGCGCCGGGTGCAGGCGATGCGCTCGGCCCCGAAGTGTCTGCCGGCGCAGGCGCCGCCCGCGCCGCCTTGCGCGCGCGCCAGCCCATGTAGGTGCCGACGATGCCGTGCGGCAGGAAGATCACCAGCAGCACCAGGATCGGCCCAAACACCAGGAACCGGTACTCCTGCAGGAACTGCAGGTACTGCGTCAGCCACGGCACCGAGATCGCGCCGAGCAACGGGCCGAGCAAGGTGCCGATGCCGCCGATCAGCATGTACATGGTCATGTCGAAGGTGTTCTCGACCCCGGCGATGCCCGGCCCGAGAAAGCGCACGAAGCCGGCATACAGACCGCCCGCCATGCCGGCGTAGAACACCGAGAGCATGAACGCGAGCAGCTTGTTGCGCATCAAGTTGATGCCGAGCGACTCCGCGAGTTCTTCGCTGTTGCGGATCGCGACGAAGGTGCGGCCCATCAGCGAGCGCACGATGCGGCTCATCACCCACACGCCGAGCACGAGGAACACGAACACGAGGTAGTAGAGCGTGCGCGGCGTGTCGAAAGCGATGCCCGCGATCGCGCCCGGCGCGGGGATGCCGATGATGCCGACCGTGCCATGCGTCAGGCTCTCCCACTTCTCGATCACCAGGTACATGATGTAGCCGACGCACATCGTGAAGATCGAGAAGAAGTGGCCCCGCAGCCGCAACGAGACGATGCCGACGAAGAAGCCGAGCGCCGCGGCCGTGAAGCCCGACAGCGCGAACGCCCACCAGAACGGCCAGTGATGGTCGACCGTCAGGATGCCCACCGTGTAGGCGCCCACCGCCATGAAGCCGCTGTGCGCGAGGTTGAATTGCCCCGTGTAGCCGGTGATGAGGTTCAGGCCGACGGTGGCGAGCGCGAAGATGTAGGCGGTCGACATCACGGTCAGGTGGTAGTCGTTCTTCGCGACGAACGGGAACAGCAGGCCGAGCCCGGCGAGCAAGGTCCAACCCATCTTTCCTTGAAGAAAGCTCATCAGCGCGCCCCCTTGGTGAAGATGCCCTGCGGCCGCACCGACAGGATGATCACCAGCAGCGCGAACGCGACGATGTCCTTGTAGTCGGTCGACAGGTAGAACGCGCCGAAGCTTTCCGCGAAGCCGATGATCAGCCCGCCGACGATCGCGCCCGGCACGCTGCCCATGCCGCCGAGAATGATGATGACGAAGGCCTTCGTGATCACCAGGTTGCCCATCGCCGGGTAGACGAGGTTGATCGGCGCGTAGAGCGTCGCGGCGATCGCGGCGAGCGCGCCCGAGATCGCGAAGGTCAGCATCGCGACCTTGTTGGCGTCGATACCGACCAGCGAGGCGCCGTCGCGGTTTTGCGCCATCGCGATGATGGTCGAGCCCGTCACGGTCTTCTTCAGAAACAGTTGCAGCGCGACCATCAGCGTGAACGCGCCGGCGATGATCAACAAGCGCTGCGACGGCAACGTCAGGCCGCCGATGTTGATGATGCCGGTGTAGGGCGTCTGCATGCGGTTGAAATCGGCGCCCCAGATCGCCTGCGCGCCGGCTTCGAGGAACAGCAGCACGCCGATCGCCGCGATCATCGGGTGCAGGCCGCTGGCATGGCGAAGCGGGTGGAACACCAGGCGCTCGGCAAGCGTGGCCAGCACCGCGACGCATGCGGCCGAGCCGATCATCGCGAGCCAGTAGTTCAGGCCGAACGCCTTCATCAGGTGGAACGAGACGAACGCACCGGCCATGTAGAACGCGCCGTGCGCGAAGTTCGGCACATGAAGGATGCCGTAGACCAGCGTCAGACCGAGCGCGACGAGGCTGTAGATGCCGCCCAGCGTCAGGCCGTTCAACACCTGTTGAAGAAAAAGATCCATTGATGGCGCTTCGTGAAAAAGCTTTGTTGCAGTGCATCGAATGTTGGGTGACGCACGCGGCAACGTCAACGCTCGAGAGCTTTTCGCAAGGCCATTGCAGCGTGTTTCGAGGGCAAACACCAACGCTGATTTCGCAGGGCTGCACGGCGTATGTTTCGCGTCTGTAATGCGGCGTCACGAAGGTGACAAGGTGGCTCCATGACAACCCTTGTGAGCGCGCGCACGCGCGTCGCGACGACGCAGGCATCATGCCTTCTTAGGCACCCCCGACCGAATTCCACGATGACCACCGACCCCGCCTACCGAACCCTCAGCGACCTCGTGCACGAACACGCTCGCACGCGCCCTGCGCACGCTGCGCTGGTCCAAGGCGACGACGTGCTCAACTACGGCGCGCTCGATGCGCTGATGGACCGCATTGCGGCTTCGCTGCAGCGCGACGGCCTGCGGCGAGGTGACGTGATCGCGATCTGCGGCAACGCGTCGCCCCGCTACGCCGCGGTGTTTCTCGGCGCGCTGCGTGCTGGCGTGGTGGTGGCTCCGCTCGCGCCTTCGGTCACGCCCGAGAGCTTCGCCTCGATGCGAGGCGATGCACAGGCGCGCTGGCTGTTCGCCGATGCGGCAGCGCTCGAGCCGCTCGCCGGTACGGGCGGCACAGGCGACTGCATCTCGCTCGACGGCATCGCGCCCGGCCGCGCGTTCGAGGCCTGGTTGATGCCGCAAGGCGCGCACCCGCAACCGGTTGCCGTGCCGCCCGAGGCGCCGTTCAACATCATCTATTCGTCGGGCACGACCGGCATGCCCAAAGGCATCGTGCAGTCGCACGGCATGCGCTGGTCGCACGTGGCGCGTGGCGCGAATTACCGCTACGGCCCCGACGGCGTGACGCTGCTTGCGACGCCGCTGTACTCGAACACGACGCTGGTCGTGTTCTTTCCCACCATCGCTTTCGGTGGCACCGTCGTGCTGTGCCGCAAATTCGACGCGACCGCCTACCTCGCGCTCGCGCAAGCGCATCGCATCACGCACACGATGCTGGTACCGGTGCAATACCAGCGCATCATGGCGCTGCCGAGCTTCGGTGCGCACGACTTGCGCCACACGCGGTTCAAGTTCTGCACCAGCGCGCCGTTCGATGCCGCGCTCAAGGCCGACGTGCTGGCGCGCTGGCCCGGCGGGCTGGTCGAGTTCTACGGCATGACCGAAGGCGGCGGCACATGCATTTTGGTCGCGCACGAACACCCGACCAAGCTGCACACGGTGGGCCAGCCGGCGCCGGGCCATGACATCCGGCTGATCGACGACGCGGGCATCGAGCTGCCGGCCGGCAATCCGCAAATTGCGGGCGAAGTCGTCGGCCATTCGGGCGGCATGATGACCGGTTACCACGGCCAGCCCGCCAAGACGCGCGAGGCCGAATGGTTCGCGCCCGATGGCAAGCGCTTCATCCGCACCGGCGATGTCGGCCGCTTCGACGCCGACGGTTTTCTCGTGCTGATGGACCGCAAGAAAGACATGGTCATCAGCGGCGGTTTCAACATCTACCCGAGCGACCTCGAAGCCGTGCTGCGCGAGCACCCGGCCGTGGCCGATGCGGCGGTGGTCGGTGTGCCGTCGGTGGCGTGGGGCGAGACGCCGATCGCGTTCGTCGTGCAGCGCGACGCCTCGACCCGCGCCGATGAGCTCATGCTTTGGCTAAACCAGCGTGTCGGCAAGACGCAGCGCGTGGCCGACCTGCGCTTCGTGACCGAGTTGCCGCGCAGCGCCATCGGCAAGGTGCTCAAGCGCGAACTTCGCGACCGCTACTCAACCCCCTCCACATCGGAAGACACACCATGACCCAACCCACCTTCCACCCGCTCGGCGCGAGCGGCCTGAAAGTCTCCAAGCTCTGGCTCGGCACGATGATGTTCGGCGACCAGACCGACGCGGCCGAGGCCGCGAACATCGTCGCCGCCACGCGCGAGGCCGGCGTCAACGCCATCGACACCGCCAACGCCTATGCCAGCGGCGAATCCGAGCGCATCACCGGCCGGCTGATCGCGCCCGACCGCGAGCGCTGGATTTTGGCGACCAAGCTCGCGAACCCGATGGGCGCGGGGCCGAACGACCGCGGGCTCTCGCGCCGCCACATCATGGCCGAGGTCGACGCCAGCCTGCAGCGCCTGGGCACCGACTTCGTCGACGTGCTCTACCTGCACCGCGAAGACGCGAGCACACCACTCGAAGAAACGCTTGCCGCGGTCGCCGCGCTGATCGAGCGCGGCAAGGTGCATCACTTCGGGCTCTCGAACTTTCGTGCGTGGCGCATCGCGCGCGTTGCCGAGATGTGCCGGGCGGCGGGCATGCCGATGCCGATCGTCTGCCAGCCGCCGTACAACGCGATGTCGCGGCAGATCGAGACGGAGTTGCTGCCGTGCTGCGCGCACTACGGGCTGGGCGCGGTCGTCTACAGCCCACTCGCACGCGGGGTGCTCAGCGGCAAATACCAGCAAGGCGCCGCGCCGCCCGAAGGTTCGCGCGCCGCGCGCAACGACCCGCGCATCATGCAGACCGAGTTTCGGCCCGAGTCGGTGGCGCTGGCTTCGAAGATGGCCGAGCATGCGAAAGCACGCGGCCTCACGCCGACCCAACTCGCGCTCGGCTGGGTCTGGAACAACGGATTGGTCAATGGCGTGATCGGCGGGCCAAAGACGCTCGTGCAATGGAACGATTACCTGGGCGCCATCGACACGCCGTTCAGCGCCGAAGACGAAGCCGTCGTCAGTGCGCTGGTGAGCACCGGGCACGCATCGACGCCCGGCTACAACGACCCGCAGTACCCGGTCACCGGACGCGCCCCGCGCACCGGTTGAACGGCTCGCAAGTCGACGCTCAGCGCGGCTTGATCGAGCCGAAAATCTCGGTCGCGATCGCGTCGACCTGCTGCGGCGTCATCTTGCCGAACACACCGGCCCAGGCCGATGAGCTGGTGTTGTAGGCCTGCTCGCCGAAGCGGCTGCCGACACTGAGATCGGCGAAGCCGACCTTCGCATCGATGTATGCGTTGCCGGTCATGATGCCCAAGAAGATGCAGGCGCCGATGCCGACCTGACGGTAGTCGTTGATGTACACGTTGAGCAGCGTGCCGGGCTCGCCGAGCGGCTTGGCGTCGCCTTCCTGCATCTCGAACGCGATGCCTCTTTCTTTCGCGTGATCGGCAAACGTGGCGCGCCACTCTTCCTTGAATGAAACCCAATCTTTCGCTTCGGTCACCGTCTTCGGGCCGGTCATGTTCAACATGACTTTCTTTGCGGAGGCTGCCGGCACGCGCACGACCTGCGCCTTCGCGACGGCCGGCTCTGGTGCAGACTTTGCCGCAGGCGCCATCGTTTAGGCGGACGCTGCCGGGTCACCTTTGGGTGTGCTGCCGCACGCGGCCCGCAACACCACCGAAGCCACAACCGATGCCACCTGCGCGGCGGAGACAAAACGCGTCTTTTCCCACTCCCTTAACTTCTTGTTTCGAAGCTCGAAAGTGTAGAAACGACGCCCCTCGCCCCGCCCGCGCGCTGGGTGCGCTAACGAACGAAATCAGCGCTGATCGACACTGACTTCGCGGCCCGATCGGGTTTGCGCATCGAGCCCGCGGTCGGGCGACTCGGCAACCTGCTTCTCGCCCGAGCCGACCTCGATCAGCTCCTCGATCAAGAAGTGGCCGTAGCTTTGCGCGCGCGTCGCGTTGAAGCGCCGAGCGATGTCGGCAACGCGCTCGGCTTGCTCGTCTTTGGGCGCACGCACCATCAAAAAGCTGTGGCCCTTGATGGCGAGTTCACGGTGCGCCTTCACGAGGTTGAGCTCCTGGCCGATGCCGGCCAGCACGCCGGCCTGATCGATGTCGATGTCGGCCTGGCGCCTCATTTGTTCGGGTGAATACGCAACGATGTCGGCCGCCTCGAAGCCCACGCTCAGCAAGGCGCTATGGGCATCTTGAGCTTCTTGTGCACTTGGCAACGCGACGATCACGTGCCCCACGGGTTTGAACACACCATAGGCTTCGGGTCGGTCGGTCGGGTTCATGCGGACTCCAATTGACAGGCCTCGCAGCCTCGGACCACGAATGGTTACCCGCGCCGGCCGCTGCGTCACTCGGCCGACCGAGCGTTCGGGCGTCGGTGAGCGCCTACAAAACGGCGCTCAGCGCTTGGCGCCGAAATCGAACATCGCCTGCGCCGCGTCTTCCGGCGCCATGCGCCGCCAACGAGGCCGGGCACTCATGTCGTCGGCGATCGGCTGCGCCAGCGCCGGGACGAGCAGCGGGTCGAGCTCGACCAGGCGCGCCACGCAGCGCGCTGTCCAGCGCCGATCGTCAAAGGGTTTCTCGATGTCCATTCCCGCTCCCAACCCGCGGCCTTTCGGCGACCGCGGCGGCAATGTAGACCCTGCGCGCGCAGGCGGCAGCGTCAAAAGACGCATCGGAAGTCAGCGTGCGCGGTCAGTCTGCTAGGAGCGCGGCGAGCGCAGTGCCGACCTCCGCAGTCGAGGCGCTGCCGCCCAGATCAGCGGTGCGCGGCCCCGCGGACAGCACGGTCTCGATCGCGTGGACGATCGCGTCGTGCGCCGCCCGGCCGGCGCCTTGCCCGCCGGTCAAAAAATCGAGCATCAGCGCGGCCGACCAGATCATCGCAATCGGGTTGGCGATGCCCTTGCCGAAAATATCGGGCGCCGAGCCGTGCACCGGCTCGAACAGCGACGGGAACGTGCGCTCAGGGTTCAAATTCGCAGAGGGCGCGAGGCCGATCGTGCCGGTGCAGGCCGGGCCGAGGTCGGAGAGGATGTCGCCGAACAAATTCGAGGCCACGACCACGTCGAATCGCGTCGGCTCCAGCACGAAGCGCGCACACAGGATGTCGATGTGCTGTTTGTCGACCGTGACCTGCGGGTAGCCGGAGGCCACCGCATCGGCGCGGCTGTCCCACCACGGCATGCTGATCGCGATGCCGTTCGATTTGGTCGCCACAGTCAAGTGTTTGCGCGGGCGCGATTGCGCGAGCTCGAACGCGTACTTCATCACCCGATCGGTGCCGTGCCGCGAGTACACCGACTCCTGGATCACGATCTCGCGCTCGGTGCCGGCGTACATCGTGCCGCCGAGGTTGGTGTACTCGCCTTCGGTGTTCTCGCGCACGACGAAAAAGTCGATGTCACCGGGCCGGCGCGGCACGCCTTTTTTGTCGACCAACGGGCACGGCACGCCCTCGAACAATCGCACCGGCCGCAGGTTGATGTATTGGTCGAACTCGCGCCGAAACTTCAGCAGCGAGCCCCACAGCGAGACGTGATCGGGCACCGCGGCAGGCCAGCCAACGGCGCCGAACAGCAGCGCATCCATCCCTTGCAATTGCGCCTTCCAATCGTCCGGCATCATCTGGCCGGTAGCGGCGTGGTGATCGCAGCTCGCCCACGCGATCGGCGTGAGTTCGAGCGCGATGCCGAAGCGCGCGGCTGCGACTTGCAAGACGCGAAGCGCTTCGGGCATCACCTCTTTGCCGATGCCGTCACCGGGAATGACGGCAATTTTGAAGGTCTGGCTCATGCGGTGCTCCCAGTTCGACAACGAGCATCGATCGTATCGCCCGACGAGCAGGCCACAGAGCTTCATGCGCACAATGCCGCTTTGTAGCTGGCAGGTGGCCGGCAACCGAGGGCGATGAGATGACAAGCAGTACGACGAACCCGAAGCGGCGCACCACCGTGCGCATCGGCGGCGCCTCGGGGTTTTGGGGCGACACCGCGCTCGCGGTGCCGCAGCTGCTGGCCGGCGGCGAGCTCGACTACCTGGTGTTCGACTACCTCGCCGAGGTAACGATGTCGATCCTCGCGGCGCAGCGCACGAAGGATGCATCGGCCGGCTACGCGGTCGACTTCGTCCAGACCACGATGCGCGAGGCACTGCCGCAATTGCAGGCGCAGCGCATCCGCGTGGTCGCGAACGCCGGTGGCGTGAACCCGCTGGCCTGCCGCGATGCATTGCTCGAGCTTGCGGCGGAGCTCGGCATCACGCTGCGCGTGGGCGTGGTGCTCGGCGACGACCTGCTCGTCCGCTCGGCCGAGTTGCGCGGCGCCGGTCTCACAGAGATGTTCAGCGGCGAGGCATTTCCGCAGCGCGTCGCGAGCATCAACGCCTACCTCGGCGCGCTGCCGATCGCGCGTGCGCTCGATGCCGGTTGCGACGTGGTGATCACCGGCCGCTGCGTGGATTCGGCGGTGACGCTCGGTGTGCTGATGCACGAGTTCGGCTGGGCCGACGACGCGTACGACCAGCTCGCGCAAGGCACGCTCGCAGGCCACCTGATTGAATGCGGCGCGCAATGCACTGGTGGCCTGTTCACCGACTGGGAGGCGGTGCCCGACTGGGAGAACATCGGCTTCCCGATCGTCGAGGCCGATGCCGACGGCAGCTTCGTCATCACCAAATCGCCTGGCACCGGCGGGCTCGTGACGCCGGCCACGGTCGCCGAGCAATTGCTCTACGAGATCGGCGACCCGCGCGCCTACGTGGTGCCCGACGTGAGCTGCGACTTTACGCAAGTGCGCATGACTTCCGACGACAAACATCTCGGCGCGGACCGCGTGCGCGTCACGGGTGCGACCGGCCGCGCGCCGACCGCAAGCTACAAGGTCAGCGCGACGTTCGCCGATGGCTACCGCAACACCGGCTTCCTGACGATCGTCGGCGAGCAGGCGGTGCGGAAGGCGCAGCGCACCGGCGCCGCGCTGTTCACGCGCATGCAGCGCATGCTGGTGGCACGCGGGCTGCCGCCGTACACCGAGACACGGGTCGAGGTGCTCGGTGGCGAGGAAATGTTCGGTGCCAACGGCCGCAGCGATGCGCGCGAGGTGGTGCTGAAGTTGAGCGCGAAGGCGGCGTCGAAAGACAGCCTCGAACTCTTCGCGCGCGAGTTCGCGCCGGCTGCGACCTCGATGGCGCCCGGCACGCTCGGCCTCGTCGGCGGCCGGCCGAGCCCGACACCGGTGGTGCGCCTGTTCTCGTTCCTGTTGCCCAAGGCGGCGGTGGCGGTTTCGGTGGACGTGAACGGCGGGCGCTGGGCCGTGGCGATCCCGACCACAGGCGGCTTCGACGAGGCGACGCTCGGCCCGGCACTGCAACACGCGAGCGCGCCGGCAGTCGCCGAGACTGCGCAGCGGGTGCCATTGCTCACACTCGCGCACGGCCGCTCCGGCGACAAAGGCGACAAGGCGAACATCGGCGTGATCGCGCGCCGGCCCGAGCACCTGGCCGCGTTGTCGGCCTGGCTCACGCCCGGGCGCGTGGCCGAGCATTTCGCACACCGCGCGCCAAGCAAGGTCGAGCGCTTCGACCTGCCCGGCCTGAACGCGATCAACTTCGTGCTGCACGATGTGCTCGGCGGCGGCGGCATGGCCTCGCTGCACACCGACAACCTGGCCAAGGCATATGCCCAGGTGTTGCTCGCGATGGCGGTACCGGCGCCGGCTATGAGCGGAGGCTAATCTCGATACGAGTTCGTGTTTAGGCGGTGTCAAGCGTGCTCGAACATGCGCAACATCGCCAATCCATACAGGATGTCAACTGTCACGATCGCATAGGCCAAGCTCATCGCAATACACCCTCGCAACGGTGTGAACCACGCCTTCCGATTTGCAAGCAGCCGTCGATCGACGTACCAGTAGAGCGCAGGGGCCGAACAAAGGTTAAGCACGACGCCCAGGTAAAGGTGAATTGGGTCGTGACCGAGTCCGAACGGAATAAGCAACACAGTAGCCGCGAAGCCTCCTATCCAGTGATTCAGGTAAAGCTGATAAGACAGCCGATCAGCAAAACTGCCCAAACGGGCTCGTTGACCCTCCACTGCAAGGAGCAGCACCGTGCACACACCGAAGACCGGTGCAGCGTGTTCGTAGTCGAGGCTGGTGGCCATGACTGCTGAAGCGGCGAGTCCGGCCACTGCCGGTGCAATTCGTACTGACTCGAGTTTTTGAAATCCGGGGTGTGCCTGATTTATAGATGCTGCCAATACGGCCAACACAATGGACGCATACATGTCGAACCACCAGCACACGACCGCTATCAACAGCCAAAGTGCGACACGACGACCGAAGAACGGGATTGCAATTACAACAGGCGCCAGAAGATAGAACTGCTCTTCAGCGTTGACGCTCCAAAAGTGATTACCGGTCCCCCGCAGCGGCATTGCCGCGACTTGCGTCGCCAACTGTTGTGTTCCAAACAGGTTCCACACGAAGGTGGCCTTGTATGCCATGAACTCGAGCCACTTCCTGTAAGGGGCTCGCGCAGCAAGCTTGCAACACCGAGGAACGCAAACGCTGTGCAGTACGACGCCCAGATCCGCATCGACCGGTTGAAAAACAACTGCGGGAGGCTAGTTCGCTTCGGTGCCAACAAGATGCCGCCAATCAACCAGCCGCTCAGGGCGAAGAACACTTGCACTGCAAGATTTCCAGACTTCGGAATCGAGTCGCCCAGCAGCCCGGAGTGTCCCAACATGACGACGTTGGAGAGGACAAACCGCAACCAGTCAAAGTAAGGGTAATAAACGTCGCCAGTGCTTCAAGAGGAGACCTCGGCGTGCATTTGAGTCGCAGACAAAAGCTTGGATTTCATGCCCGCAACATACGACGCCGGGACGTGCCAGCAGTTGCACGCAGGCAGCAACCCATCGGCATCAAAAACGACGAGAGTAGGTTCTTATTCGAATGTCAGAACCTTGGTGGCCGCTTCCGAGCGATCCAGCCGTGCCGTCATGTGAATCACTTGTTTCAGGGCAGCAGATGCGGCCCGCGTTTCTCGTACCAGTGCGTGATTCGCGTGCCGTCCCAGTGCAGTGCGATGTGCGCGCCGGAGCGGGCGTTGCGCAGCGCTTTCGGCCGGAACAAGCCGACGCAGAAGCCGCCTTCGTGGCGCACGCTCGGAAAAAGCACACCCCAGCTGCCGGCCTCGCGCAGTTGCTTGCCGAGCACCTGCGGCGCGCCATAGTCGTTCGGGTCGAGCAGCGCGTTAGCGCGTTTGCCGAGCGCGCGCAGGTCGTGCAACTCGGCGTCGACGTTCGCGGCGATCACCCGCAGGTCGACATCGATCGCCGGCTCGGCGGTACGCGCAAGAAACAGCGCGCGGTGGTGGCTGACTTCGGCCACCGCTGTCTCGAGCGCCTGGGCCGCGTAGTACACGCCGTAGCTGCCATCCGAGAAGCGCGAGCCTTCCAGGTTCAGGTGCGTGAATGCCGCCATCAGCATCGTGCTGCCGACGCCGCTGACACGCTCGGCGAGCGGCACAAGTTGCAGTTGACCGAGCTCGTCGCGAATGCGCGGGTTGGTCAGTGCCTCGACCGCGAACACGACATCGAGGTCGGTCGGGTCGGCAACGCGGTCGTAGAGGCCGACGGTCGGGTAGCGTGAAGGGATCAATCGGTAGCTGGGCCGCCAATCGATGTCGCAGAGCGGAATGTGCTTGGGCGCCGTGACGACCATTCAGGCTTTGCCGCCCCGCTGCGCATCGAGGTAGTGGCGCACCACGTACAGGTCGGCGACCTGCCCGCCGAGCATGCGCGTCAGCGCCGGCTTGCCGCCGAACAGCGGTGCGGCGTTCGATTTGCGCACCCACGCGTCGGCCTGGCTGCCGACCGGCAGCAGGATCTGCAACGCGGCGTAAATGCCGAACACGTAGGAGAGGCGCTCCAGCACGTGGCGGTCGAGCCCGGCGCTGACCTTGCCTTGCTTCCACTGGTAAAGCGTGGTGCGGCCGATGCCGAGCAAGGTGGCCTGCTCGGTGGCGTCGAGCTGCCAGGCCTCGCCGATGCGCCAGAAGCTGCGTAACGCGGCTTGCGCCGCCGCCGTGGAATCGAGGTCGACGGGCGGAGCGCTGGGTCTGAGAATTGCGTTCATGTTCGAAGGCTAGTTCATCGGCGGACGAATTGCAATTTTTTGTTCAATTTTGAACAGAGCCTACCAGGCGCTTCTATGCAATTGCAGGACCTCGATTGCCGAACGCCGAGCGCCGGACGAGCGAGCATCCGCTGTGGCTTCCGATCGTTCGGCTCAGCCTCTCGCGTGCGTCACACCACCGTCGATCACGAGGGTCGATCCCATCACGTAGTCGCCGGCACGCGAAGCGAGGTAGACCGCGCCGCCCGCCATGTCGTCGTCGCGCCCGATGCGCTTGGCGGGGATGCGCTTGGCCGTCTCTTCGGCCTGGTCGCGCGCGACGCGGTTCATCTCGGAGGCGAAGGCACCCGGCGCGATCGCGCTGACAACGATGTTGTCTTCGGCCAGACGCAGCGCCATGCGGCGCGTCAGCTGGATCAGCCCGGCCTTGCTGGCCGCGTACGAATACGTCTCCTGCGGGTTCACCGAGATGCCGTCGATCGACGCGATGTTGATGACCTTGGCCGGCTGCGTCTTGGCGGCGGCGCGCAGCGGCGCGATCAAGGCTTGCGTGAGAAAGAACGGCGACTTCAGGTTCAGGTCGACGACCTTGTCCCAGCCTTTCTCGGGGAATGTGTCGAAACTCTCGCCCCAGGCTGCGCCGGCGTTGTTGACGAGAATATCGAGCGTGTTCTCGCGTGCCGCATAAGCCGCCACGAGCGCGTTGATGCCCTCCATCGAGGACACATCGGCCGGCAGCGAGACGCACTCGCCGTGGGCCGACAGCGCCTCGGCGGTCGCGTCGCAATCGGCGGCCTTGCGCGACGAGATGTAGACGCGCTTGGCGCCGGCGGCGAGAAAGCCCGCGGCGATCATGCGGCCGATGCCGCGCGAGCCGCCGGTGACGAGGGCGATGCGGCCTTCGAGTGAGAACAAGTCGGTCATGGTCGAGTCTCCGGAGGGGGTGGGCAATGACCTCGATTGTGGGCGGGCGATGCCCGGGCCGCTGTCACCCGTGCGTCGGGCGGGTGCGGTAAGGCATCACGCCGGCGCGTCCAGCCCGGCAGCGACCGCATCTGCGCGCGCCCGGTGGATCGCCTCGCCGACCGCCGGGCCGCTCAGCCCGAGCGCCACGGCCCGCGCGGCCACCACGGCACTGTCGATGCTGCGTGCGAGATCGAGCGCGCGACCGAGCCGTTCGCGCTGCGGGTACGCCGACGCTTCGAGCCCGAGCCGCCCGCGCGCATCGCACTCGCAGGCGAGCAGCATCTCGTTGAAGCGCTCCGGCCGGCGGATCGCGTCGCAGCGCTCGATCAACCGCAGCACGGCGGCCGCACCGAACTCGCCGCTGCGGTGCACGTTGCCGTGCTCGCGCGCCACGACCTCGGCAAGCTCGCGGCAGGCGAGCGGCACGCGCAGGCGCTCGCAGACATCGCGCACCAGCGCGACGCTGCGCTGCTCGTGGCCGATGTGGCGCGGCAGCACATCGGCCGGCGTCGTGCCTTTGCCGAGGTCGTGGCCGAGGCAGGCGAAGCGCACCGCCAAGCTGGCGTTCAACCGCGCCGCCATGTCGAGCACCATCATCAGGTGCACGCCGGTGTCGACCTCGGGGTGGTAGTCGGCACGCTGCGGCACGCCCCACAAACGGTCGACCTCGGGCAGCAGCCGCACGAGCGCGCCGCATTCGCGCAGCACCGCGAACATGCGCGACGGCGTGGCCGACATCAGCCCGCGCGCGAGCTCCTGCCAGACACGCTCGGATACCAGCGCATCGACCTCGCGGCTTTCGACCATGCGGCGCATCAGCGCCATCGTCTCGTCGGCCACGGTGAAGCCGTCGAGGCGCGCGGCAAAACGCGCGAGCCGCAGGATGCGCACCGGGTCTTCGACGAAGGCCGCCGACACATGCCGCAGCACCTTGCCTGCGATGTCGCGTTGCCCGCCGTGCGGGTCGATCAGCACGCCGGCTTCGTCCTGCGCGATCGCGTTGATCGTCAGGTCGCGGCGCAGCAGGTCGTCTTCGAGCGTGACCGACGGGTCGGCCTGCACCTCGAAGCCGCGGTAGCCGGCAGCCGTCTTGCGCTCGGTGCGCGCGAGCGCGTGCTCCTCGTGCGTCTGCGGGTGTAGGAAGACGGGGAAGTCGCGGCCGACCTGCAGGTAGCCGGCGTCGAGCAATTCTTGCGGGCTCGCACCGACGACGACCCAGTCGCGGTCACCCTCAGGCAGCCCGAGCAGCGCGTCGCGCACCGCACCGCCGACGAGGTAGCGTTTCATCGGCGCAGTCTAAGGCGCACGAAGCCGTTCAAGCCTGCGTGCGGTACGCCTCCTCGAACGGCAGGAAGTCTTTCTCGGCGAGCGCATCGGCGATCCAGGCCGCCACACCCGGCAGTGCGACCAGGCGCTGCATGTAGGCCGCAACCGGTGGCGGCACCGGCACGGCATAAGTGCGAAACCGCATCACGACCGGCGCATAGAACGCATCGGCAACCCCGAAGGCGCCGAACAGCATCGGCCCACCGTGCTGCTCAAGCAGCTCGTTCCACATCGTGACGATGCGCGCGACGTTCTCGCGCACCTCCGGCTGCTCGGCCAGCACACGCGCGCCGACCTCGGGCAGCACGGCCTCAATGTTCATGCCGAAATGGCTGCGCAGCGCGCCGAAGCCGGCGTGCATCTCGGCACAGACGCTGCGTGCACGGGCGCGGGCGCGCGCGCCGACCGGCCAGAGCTGCTTCTCGGGAAAGCGCTCGGCGAGGTATTCGGCGATCGCCAACGTGTCCCAGACCACCAAGCCGTCGTCGACCAGCACCGGCACGCGGCCGGCGGGGCTGATGCGCGCCACCGCGGTCTTGAAGGCCGAGCCGGGCGCGAACGCGTCGAAGCGCAGCATCACCTCGTCGAACCGGATGCCGGCCTGCGTCATCAGCACCCACGGGCGCATCGACCAGGAGGAGTAGTTCTTGTTGCCGATGTAGAGCTGCATTTGCGCCTCACGAGATGACCGGCGCCAATGCTAACGACGCCGAGCGCGGTAACGCATGACGGTTTCGCATGGGACTGATGCGCTCCGCGCTTTCACCGCGACCCTCTCCCGGAGGCAGAGGGAGAGGGACACCCTCATCCCGACCCTCTGCGGAGGAACGGCGGCAGGACTAAGGCAGGTCCTTGTCGAGCGCGTTCGGTTGTGCGGCCGGGCCGATCGGGCGACCGAGCCGCGTCTTGAGGGAAGGCGCCGCCACGCCGAGCTGCGCGGCGTAATAGGTCGCGTTGCTGAGCACTTTCTTGACGTAGTCGCGCGTCTCGGCGAACGGCACGTTTTCGGCCCAGATCGCGGGCTCGACGATGGGACCGTCGCGCCATTTGCGTGGCCGGCCCGGGCCGGCGTTATAGGCCGCGGCGGCGAGCGCCTGCGAGCCGTTGAAGTCATCGAGCACGAGCTTCAAGTAGCTGGTGCCGAGCTTGAGGTTGGTGTCGCGGTCGGTGATCAAATCTTGGGTGTAGCTCAGGCCGATCTTCTTCGCCGTCCAACGCGCGGTGGCGGGCATCAGCTGCATCAGGCCAGAGGCGCCGACGGTCGAGCGTGCGTCCGTGATGAAGCGTGATTCTTGGCGGATCAGGCCGTAAACATACGCCGGGTCGAGGCCAATCTCGCTCGCTTTGGCGACCACGTCTTTTCGGAACGGCATCGGGAAACGCTGCGCCATGTCGATCTCGGTCCTGGTGCGGTCGCTGGTGTTGATGCAGCGATCCCAAACCTCGCGGTCGCAGGCGAGTTGCGCGGCGGCGAGCAGCTCACGGTCACTCAGGCCGCGGATCGAGAAGTTCCACTCGCGCACGCCTTCGCTGCGCAGGCCGATCGCGATCAGTTGCAGTGCCCGCGCGAAGCCGGGGTTCCCGTCGACCGCGGCACGCTCGGCGAGCGTCGACGGCAACGGGCGCGGCGGCATGTACACCGGCTGGCCGAGGTTCTCGGCCGCGAGCGCGGCGTAGAAATTGACTTGGCCCGCGATACTGCCCATCTGCTCGCGTGCGAGGCTGCGCATCGATTCGCCGTCTTGCGAATCGGCGGCCACCGCCGTGAGCGCGCGCGCTTTCCAATAAACCCACGCCGGGTCGCGTTGCTCGGCCGGGCTCATCGCGTTGATCGCCTGCGCGACCTGCTGCCAGCGCGCCTTGCCGTTGTCGGCCCGCAGCGCGGCGCGCACCTTCCAGGCCAGCATGTCGTCGGGCCAATCGATGTTGCGGCCGGCCTGAGTCGAACGCTGCGCAGCGCGCTGGTAATGGTCGGCCGCCTCCGGCTGCAGCTTCATTGCAGCCTGTTTACCCGCAGCGGCCCAGGCCCACGCGGCGAGGTCGGGCGGCAGCACGCGATCCCACCGGTCGTTCAACAAACCGACGGCCGAATCGGCATCGCTCAAAGCCATGCGCATCAGCGCCAACGTGGTCAGCTCGGCGGCCGCGCGGTTCGCCGCAGAGCCGCTTTTCGCGAGGTACCGCGCCGGGCTTTCGGTGAGCTCGCCGACCGCGTTGCCGCCGGCCAGGCTCACCAGCGTGGCGGCTTGCCGCGCGGCGCGCGAGCGGCCCGCTTCGACAGAGAATCGGGCCTTGCGCCAAGCATCGGCGGTACTCAACTGCTTCGCGTCAGTGAGCGTGGCCGCGAGGAGCGCGCAAGCGTCGTCGGCATCGCGCTGCGCGAACCAGGCAGCGAGCGCGGGCTCGCGAACCTCTTTGCCGGCCTGGGCGTCGACGAGCAGCGCGTAACAGGTGACCGACGCATCGTCGTTCATGCGAAAGCGCGGGAATTCTGCGGCGAAGTTGGCCCAGTCGCGGCGCTTGCCCAGCTCGAGCAGCCAGTCGTTGCGAAAGCGGTCTTCGACATAGGTGCCAGGCCAGCGCGCGGCGAACTCATTCACCTCGGCCTGCTGGACTTCACCGATGCGGTTGGTCAGCTCCCAGTAGTCGGGCCACATCGCCAGCGGCAGCTTGGCAGCGACCGCTGCGCTGCGCAGTGCGGTCAAGCGCACACGGTCTTTCTTGCGAAAGGCTTCGCGGGCATCGACGATGGTTGCATCGCCGGCTTGCGCATGCGCCACAGGCACTGCCGCGATCAACCCCGCGCAGAGCGCGAGCGTGCCGAGCAGGAGGCGCCCATATACTGATTTGGAACAAGTTTTCGGTTTCGACGTCATCACGGGATCATCTTGAATTCAGCATCACACGGCGCGCCCACAGGGTCGCGGCAGGCACTGCGCAAAGCCTTGTTGGCGCAGCGCGAAGCGTTCGTTGCGGGCACCGATTTCGAGGCAGCCGGTGCAGCGCTTGGGCACCAACTGACCCAGGTTTTATCGGAGCTGGAGCCGCAAACTTTGGGCCTGTACTGGCCGCATCGGTGCGAATTTAACGCAGTGGGCGCGCTCGTTGCCGACTCCACGTTCGCAAAGGTGCCGCTCGCCCTGCCGTTTGCGCAGCGCAAGCCGGTGCAGATGCACTACCGCGCCTGGGATCGCACGCCGCCCGCGGCGGTCGACGAGTGCGGCTTCGCGACCAGCCATGGCGCCCCCGTCGCGCCCGATGTGGTGCTGGCGCCGTGCGTTGGGTTCACCGCGTCGGGCTACCGGCTCGGCTATGGCGGCGGGTACTTCGACCGCTGGCTCGCGCAGCACCCGCACGTCACGGTGATCGGCGTGGCGTGGGCCATTGCCGAGATCGGCGCAGGAGCGTTCATGCCCGAGCCGCACGACCAACCGCTGACGTTGATCGTCACCGAGCGCGGCGTGGTCTAGGTTTCTGGCTCGCCGACCGCCTTGCGCGTATCGGCCGCCTGCGCCAGCACCCAGTGGCAAAACTGCACCACCTCGGGCCGCGCCCGGCTGCCGGGCGCGACGACGAGCCAATACAGGTACGGGCTGGCCATGCGCCCCTCGGCGCCGAACGGCTCGACGAGTTCACCGCGCTGCAGCGCCTCGAACACCAGCGCGACCCGCGCCAGCGCCACGCCATGGCCGGCGAGCGCGGCCTGCACCTGTTGGTACGTGAAGTTGAGGTAGAGCCAGCGCTTGGGCTGCAAACCGGGCTGGTCGTGCTCACTCAGCCAGCGACGCCAGCTCAGGTACTCGGTGCTGGTTTTGGTGTCGTCTTCTTCGGCGAGCGTGTGCTGTGCCAAATCTTCCGGCTTAGCCAGCTGCGGTGCGATGCCGAGGCGAATCTGCTCGGCCAGCGAGCGGCTCACCACCGGCGTCAGCACCTCGCCGAACAGGCGGATCGCGCTTGCAGGCGCCTGTGCCGGGCTGCAATAGCGCAGCGCGAGGTCGAGCTCGGGGTCGTCGAGGTCGGCGATCGCATCGGCAGCGGAAACGCGGATGTCGATGTCGGGGTGGTCGCGCTGGAACGCCTCGATGCGCGGCAGCAGCCAGAGCGAGCCGAACGACGCGAAGGTCGTCACGCTGACCCGTTTGCGGCTGCGCGCCGCACGAATCTGGCGCACGCTGGCGTCGATCTTCGGCAAGCTCGCCTCGACCGCACGCAGCAACATCTGACCGCTCTGCGTGATCTCGACATGGCGGGTGCCGCGCACGAACAGCGCGGCGCCCAGTTCGTCTTCGAGCCTCTTGATCTGCCGGCTGATCGCCGACTGCGTGACGAACAGCTCAGCGGCCGCCTCGCTGAAGCTCAAACGCCGTGCGACCGCCTCGAACGCGCGCAGGTTGGTCAGCGAGAGCGGACGGCGTGTGGTGCTACCCATGATCGCCACTCATGTCGAATCCGCATCAATCGACACCCTGACTTTCATTGGATTCTTCGCCTCATCGCACTGATGATAGTCACACCCACCCCAGGAGATTGATGATGAATGCGCAATCTACACCGACCGTTCGACACCTGTCCGCCGGAGAGGCCCTGCACCTCGGCCGCCTCGGCGGTGAGGTGCTCGTGGTCGATGGGCGCGTCTGGTTGACGCGCAATGGCGACCTCGGCGACCACGTCATCGAGCCCGGCCAACGTTTGCGGCTCGCGGTGAACGAGAACGCGGTGATCGAGCCGGCCGACACCGGCGCGGCGGCCACGGTGCACTGGTACCCGCGCCGCCAGAGTGCGACAGGTGCGCTGTTCGAAGCGCCGTTGCGCGCGCTGGCGGCGCTGACCGGCCTGGCGGCGCGCGGCGTCGTGGCTTTGGCGCAGAGCGCAGCGGCCGGCGCGAGACGGGCCCAGGGTTGCATCGACGGCAGCGACGCCATGGCTTGTTCGGGCAGGTCGAAGTAAACGCGGAACAAAGCCGCGCGGGCGCGTCGCACAATGGCAGCGCCGTTCGACTCAACCCCGGCCAACCCCGATGGAGCCTGCATGCAGCCACCCGCGCCCGACCGCGCCGCCTTGCGAAGCAAACTGATTGCCGCGCGCCTCGCCCTGACCGACCGCTTGGAGCGTGCGGTGCAGTTGCAGCACGCGCTGCGGGTCTGGCTCGTCGGCCGGCGCGAGAACACGATCGGCGCCTACTGGCCGATCAAGGGCGAGTTCGACCCGCTGCCCGCGCTCTACCGCTGGACCGAAGGTGCCCCCGAAGCAGCCACCCGCCGCATCGGCCTGCCTGTGGCCGACCGAGAGACCGGTCAGTTGCGCTTTCACGTCTGGTACCCCGGCTGCGCGATGGAGCACGACGCGTATGACATCCCGAAGCCGAAAGACACCGAAGAATTCGCGCCCGAAATTTTGGTCGTGCCCTGCCTCGGTTTCGGACCGGGTGGCGTGCGGCTCGGCTACGGTGGCGGCTTCTTCGACCGCACGCTGTCATCGCTGTCACCGCGGCCGGTGACCGTCGGCGTGAGTTTCACGCACGGCTTCTTGCCGATGCTACGCGCCGGGCCGGTGGACATTCAGCTCGACGCGATGCTGACGGAAGACGGGGTGATGTGGGAGCGACAGTAGCCGCGGCCCTGCCCTGCCATGGTCACCCCAGCCGACGCATCAACTCCAACGTTGCCACGCTCTGGTTCATCGTGTAGAAGTGCAACCCTGGTGCGCCACCCGCGCGCAGTTGCTCGCAGAGCATCGCGATCACGTCCAGCCCGAAGGCCTTGATCGAATCGCCGTCGTCGCCGAAGCCCTGCAGACGCAGGCGAATCCAGCGCGGCATGTCTGCGCCGCAGGCGTCGGCAAAGCGGATGATGCCGCTCGCGTTCGTGATGGGCATGATGCCGGGCACAACAGGCACCTCGGCGCCGAGTGCGCGCGATTCTTCGACGAAACGGAAGTACGCGTCGGCGTTGAAGAACATCTGCGTCAGCGCCGAACTCGCGCCGGCATTCACCTTGGCCACGTAGGCCTGCAGATCGGCCTGCGGTGAACGCGATTGCGGGTGCATTTCGGGGTAGGCAGCGACTTCGATGTGGAAGGCGTCACCGGTCTCGGCGCGGATGAAAGCGACCAGGTCGCTCGCGTGGTGAAACTCGCCGTTGCTGCCGCCGTAGCCGCTCGGCAAGTCACCGCGCAGCGCGACGATGCGGCGGATGCCGCTCTGCCTGAACTGCGCGAGCTTCGCGCGGATCGACTCGCGGCTCGCACCGATGCACGAGAAGTGCGGCGCGGCCTCGACGCCTTCTTCGATGATCGCCTTGACGGCCGCGAAGGTGCCGTCCTGCGTCGAGCCGCCTGCACCATAAGTCACCGAACAGAACTGCGGCTTCAGTGCGTAGAGCTGCTGGCGCACGGCGGCGAGCTTGGTCACGCCTTCTGGCGTTTTCGGCGGAAAAAATTCAAGGCTGATCGGGGGGGTCGTCTTGCTCACGGTGTCACGTCCCTGGTCAGGCGGCCGGCGTGGCCCACACGAAGAATTCCTTGCTGCCGTCGCCACCGTTGATGGCACTCGCAAAATACTCGCGCACCGTCAAGTTCAGCGCGGCGCACGCATCGTGAATGCGCTGCTCGACGCGCGGGTAGCTCGCCGCATCCTTGACGAGCCCGCCCTTGCCGATGTCGACCGGCTGCAGCTCGAACTGCGGCTTCACGAGCAGCACGGCGTGGCCGGCCGGCGCGAGGTAGTTCGCGATCGTCGGCAGCAGGTGCGTGAGCGAGATGAACGACAGGTCGGCGACGACGATGTGAAACGAGTGCAGTAGCTCCTCCTGCTCGAAAGCCGAGCCGGCCACGTCGCGCGCGTTCAGGCCTTCGTGCGACACCACACGCGGGTCGTCGACCAGCGACGCCGCAAGCTGCGCGCGCCCGACGTCGAGCCCGACGACTCGCGCCGCGCCGCACTGCAGCAGCGCATCGGTGAAGCCACCGGTGCTTTGGCCCACATCGAGGCACAGCTTGCCCTCGACCTCAACCCCGCAATGCGCGAGCGCCGCTTCGAGCTTCAGGCCGCCGCGCGACACGAAGCGCAGCTCCGCGTCGTCGGTGACCTCGATCTGGCACGCCTCCGGCAGGTCTTCGCCCGCCTTGCGCGGCACCGCCCAACCCTTCGGGCCGAGCCAGCGCACGGCGCCCGCATCGATCAGCCGCTGTGCGGCCGATCTTGTCGGAGCAAGCAAACGCTGAACCAACAGCTGATCGGCACGCATCAGCCGGCGCCGGGCCGCCCCAAGGCGGCTGAGCGCCGCATTGGGGGGCAGGAACGAAGTGACGCGGGGGCTGACATCGGCCGATCAATACCTGTACGTGTCAGGCTTGTAAGGGCCGGCTTTGCTGACGCCGATGTACTCAGCCTGCTCGCTCGACAGCTCGGTCAGCATCGCGCCGACCTTTTTCAGGTGCAGGCGTGCGACCTTCTCGTCGAGGTGCTTGGGCAGCACGTAGACCTGGCCGTTTTCGTACGCGTCCTGCTTCGTGTACAGCTCTATTTGCGCAATCGTCTGGTTCGCGAAGCTGGCCGACATCACGAAGCTCGGGTGACCCGTGGCGCAACCCAAATTCACCAGCCGGCCCTTGGCCAGCATGATGATTTTTTTTCCGCTCGGGAACTTGATGTGGTCGACCTGCGGCTTGATCTCGTCCCACTCGTATTGTTCGATCGAAGCAATGTCGATTTCGTTGTCGAAGTGGCCGATGTTGCAGACGATGGCTTCGTCTTTCATCGCCAGCATGTGGTCGTGCGTGATGATGCTTTTGTTGCCGGTGGCGGTGACGAAGATGTCGGCCTTGTCGGCGGCGTATTCCATCGTCACGACCTTGTAGCCTTCCATCGCGGCCTGCAGCGCGTTGATCGGGTCGATCTCGGTAACCCAGACCTGCGCGCTCAAGGCACGCAGCGCCTGGGCCGAGCCCTTGCCCACGTCACCGTAACCGGCGACCACGGCCACCTTGCCGGCGATCATCACGTCGGTCGCGCGTTTGATGCTGTCGACCAGCGATTCGCGGCAACCGTAGAGGTTGTCGAACTTGCTCTTCGTGACGCTGTCGTTCACGTTGATCGCGCGGAACAGCAACGTGCCCTTCGCGCTCATTTCGTTCAAGCGGTGCACGCCGGTGGTGGTCTCTTCGGTCACGCCGATGATTTCGGCGCACTTGCGGGTGTACCAAGTCGCGTCGACCGCGAGCTTGGCCTTGATGGCGGCGTACAGGCAGGTCTCTTCCTCGCTGGTCGGGTTGGCGAGCAGCGAAGCGTCTTTCTCGGCGCGCTTGCCGAGGTGCATCAGCAGCGTGGCGTCACCGCCGTCGTCGAGGATCATGTTCGGGCCTTCGCCCTCTGAACCCTTGCTGCCGAACTCGAAGATGCGGTGGGTGAAATCCCAGTATTCGGTCAGCGTTTCGCCCTTGTGCGCGAAGATCGGCGTGCCGTCTTCGACGAGTGCCGCGGCGGCGTGGTCTTGCGTCGAGTAGATGTTGCACGAAGCCCAACGCACCGAGGCGCCGAGCGCTTGCAGCGTCTCGATCAGCACGGCGGTTTGGATCGTCATGTGGATGCTGCCGGTGATGCGCGCGCCCTTGAGCGGCTGCGCAACCGCGAACTCTTCGCGAATGGCCATCAGGCCGGGCATCTCGGTCTCGGCGATCTTGATTTCCTTGCGGCCCCAGGCAGCGAGGCTCGCATCGGCGATGGCGTAGTCGGCGATGGCGCTTTGGACGGGTTTCAAAACAGCGTTCATATCGGGCTCCAGATTGAATGAGGAACCCGCACGACGTGCACATCGGGAAAGTCAGAGCTCACCCACGAGGCTTGAATCGTGCGGGTGAGCGCGGTTGCTGCGGTTGAAAACTCGTTCCGCATTCCGAGCCTGGGGACGCAGCGTCGACTCAAAATCTTGAATCTGCGGCGAGCCTTGCAACGCTCCTCGGAAAGTGGCCGAATTGTAGACGTCTCGCCGAAGTGGCGCAAAAGCCTGTGCAAGACTGCCGGCATGAACCTGACTTCGACCGCGCCACATGCCCGACCGTGGTGCGAGTTGCCCGCAGCCGACGCGCGGTGCGTGGTCGGTGTGCTGACCGACATCGACGACACGCTGACGACCTTGGGCGCGATCACGCCTGATGCGCGGGCCGCGCTCGCCGCGCTCTGTGCCACCGGCCTTCACGTCATAGCGATCACCGGCCGGCCGATGGGTTGGTGCGAGCCGTTCGCGCAAGCGCTCGACCGAGGCGGCTGGCCCGTCGACGCGATCGTGGCCGAGAACGGCGCCGTGGCCTTGTTCCGCGAGGGCGATGTGCTCACGACCGAATACGCGCAAGACGGTCCGACCCGCGCCCGCAACGCGCATCGCCTGCGCGAGGTCGCGGCGCGTGTGTTGCGCGAGGTGCCGGGCGCGGCGCTCGCGCGCGACAGCGCCGGCCGCGTGACCGACATCGCGATCGACCACGCCGAGTTCGCGCACCTCGACCGGGCGCAGGTCGACGCGGTGCTGGCCGTGATGCGCGACGAAGGCATGACCGCAACCGTCAGCTCGATCCACGTCAACGGCTGGTTCGGCGAGCACACCAAGCTCAGCGGCGCACGCTGGATCGTGCGACGGCTGCTGGCGCGCGACCTCGACGCGGAGCGCGAACGCTGGGTCTACGTCGGCGATTCGACCAACGACCAGCTCATGTTCGGCCATTTCCCGCTCAGCGTGGGCGTCGCGAACCTGATGGCGTTCGCCGATGTGCTGACGACCTGGCCGCCGTATCTCACGCGGGGCGCACGCGGCGCCGGCTTCGCCGAGGTCGCGGCGCGCCTGCTGGCCGAGCGCTGGGTCGACGTTTCGACACGGCACGAAGCGTCACGCGACCGCGGCGTGCCAGACTGAATCTCATGACGCACCGTTCCTCGAGCCCCCACCCGCAAGCACCTTCCTTGACGACCCCCGACCGGGAACTCCACGTCCTCGCGGTCGCTGCCGCGCTCGCGCTGGCCGCCGCCGTGTCGCTCGGCCTGGCGCGCTTTTCGTATGCGTTGCTGCTGCCGCCGATGCGCGCCGACCTCGGCTGGAGCTACACAACCGCCGGCGCGATGAACACCGTCAACGCCGCCGGCTACCTGGTCGGCGCGCTGCTGGCACCGGGCTGGCTGCGGCGCTTCGGCGCGCGCAGCACGTTGCTGGCTGGAGGCGTCGGCTCGGCCTTGCTGCTGGCCGCGCACGGCGCGGTCACAGTTGATGCGGCGCTGTACCTGTTGCGCGGACTCACCGGCATCGCGAGCGCCGCGACTTTTGTCTCGGGCGGCCTGCTCGCGGCGCGGCTCAGCGGCCGCGCACCGGCCGACACAGGCAACCCGGCGCCGTCGGCCGGCCTCGTGCTCGGCATCTACTACGGCGGTGCGGGCATCGGCATCGTGATCTCGGCTTTGCTGGTGCCGCCACTGAGCACGCTGCCGGGCGCGCACCCGTGGCGTTGGGCGTGGCTGGCGCTCGGCATCGCAGCGCTGCTCGCCACCGCGGTCACCGCTGCGGCAACGCGCGGGCTGGAGCCGGCACGCGCCGCGCCGTCGGCACGCGAGCGCTTTGTGTGGCGGCACTTCGCCTTCGGGCTGGCGTCGTACTTCATGTTCGGGCTCGGCTACATCGGCTACATGACGTTCGTCGTCACGTTGCTGCGCGAGCAGCAGCTCGGCAGCGTCGCGATCACGGTGTTCTTCGCACTGCTCGGCGTCGCGGTGATCGGCTCGTCGTTCGTCTGGGCCGGGTTGCTGCAGCGCCAGCGCGGCGGCGGCGCGCTGTGCTTGCTGAACGCGTTGCTCGCTGTCGCGACCGTGCTGCCGGTGCTGAGCGCGCACCCGGCCGCGGTGTTCGCATCGGGCCTGTTGTTCGGCGGCGTGTTCCTGTCGGTCGTTGCCTCGACGACGGCGCTGGTGCGCCACAACCTGCCCGCCGGCGCGTGGCCGGCCGGCATCGCCGCGTTCACGACCCTTTTCGCTGCCGGACAGATCGTCGGACCGACGTTGGTCGGCTGGGTCGCGGACGGCGCCGGTGGCTTGCGCGGCGGGCTGGCGGTTTCGGCCGGCGTGCTGCTGCTCGGCGCGCTGATCGCGTCGGGGCAGCGGCCGACGGGTGAACGCTGTTGACCAGATCCTCTGGATTGCATGGGGTTTCGGAAACTCCCCGAACGTCTCGGCCTCGGCTATGTCGTCGCTTTTCGCGGATCTACCCGAAGCCGGCATCGAGGCAAAAGCTGAAGATCGCTCCGCCCAACGCAGTTCAGCGCGTGCAAGGATACTCAGGTCCCTTGCAGCTCGGTGATGCTGCCACTCGGCGTTCGCCGCCAGCCGCCGCGGTCGCATGATGTCGCGCGCTGCGCGATCGGCGCCCTTCCTGCACATTCCTCGGAGATTATTTTCATGAGTACGACACATCGCTCACGGACGAAAGCCGCGAAAAATTTGATTCCGTCGCTGGTCGTGGGTGTGGCACTGGGGATGTTCGCGGCCGCAACCTGCCATGCTGCGTCGGAAGAAATCCAGGTCTACATGGACGATCTCAGAGCGCCAGGGAAGTTCGGACTCGATCTCCACAACAACTTCGTGATCTCAGGTTCCGATGCGCCGAGCTACCCGGGCGAGTTGCCACCCCACCACGTGTACAGGCTAACGCCGGAGTTCTACTACGGCCTGACCCAAACGCTTGAACTGGGCTTGTACGTGCTGACGACGCGGGGCCCGCACGACGGCGGGCGTGTCGAGGGCGGCAAGGTGCGCCTCAAGTACATCGCACCGCACGACGCCGAGGCGGGCTATTTCTGGGGACTCAATCTCGAGGTGGGGCGAACCGGAGCGCGAGTCTCAGAAGTGCCATGGAATGCTGAACTGAAAGGCATCCTGGGTTACCGGTCCGGCCATTGGACGATTGCCGCGAACCCGAATCTGGACTGGAGCCTGTCGAAGACCGGCGGCCCGGTGACGGCGTCGCTGGACCTCAAAGTGGCCTACGAGACGGGGGAAAAAACGTCGATCGGGTTCGAGGCCTACAACGAACTGGGGCCGTTGAGTCACCTGCAGGCGCTAAATCGCAACAGCAAGACGCTCTATGCCGTGGTCGACCAGAAGGTCGGCGGCGTCGATGTCAATGCCGGCCTGGGCCGGGGTCTGACCCATGATGCCGATCGCTGGGTGGCCAAGTTCATTGTCGGAACCCACTTTTGATGCAGTGCGCAGGCAGACGCCGTTGCGCGCGTCTCGGCGCCGCAACAGGGTGAAGTAACCGGCAGCGGGGCCGTCCCTGACCTCGTTTCCGATGAGACGGCAATCCAATGGCGATCGGTACTGCGCAATCGAGCAATTGATTCGACTCCGGACATGCCGAGCAGTCGATGGCGCATTTGGCGGGTCGGCCCTGGACGAAGGGCAGCGCGGCGCCGCGCAATTCAGCGTTGGAGCCCGAGAAAGCTGCGCATCCGGTCGACCTCGTCGCCCAAGCCCCGCCTGAACGCCGCATCGCGCGGCGCCTTGCCGGCGGCATAGCCGAACTCGACCGCGAGTGCGCCGCCGGTGGCGCTCGCGTTGGCCCAGCCGATCACCTGCTCCTGCCACAGCAGCGGCAGCACGTAGTAGCCGCGCTCGCGCTTCGGCGCCGGCGTGTAGGCCTCGAACCGGTAGGCCCAGCCCCAGAAGCGCTAGAAGCGGCGGCGGTCCCACACCACCGGGTCGAACGGCGCGAGCAGGCGCACGCTGTCGTCCGGCTGCCAGCGCGACGAGGCCGGCTTCTCGGCCGCGGGCCAGCACCAGTCGGTGCGGTCGACGCGGCGGTGTGCAAGCCGCTGCTTCGCACGCGCCAGCACGGCCGCGTACTCGCCGCGCCACTGCGGCGCGCCGCCACCGAGGCGGCTGACGAGTTGCCCCAGCGTTGCGAACGGCAGCGGCGCGTACTTGGCGACGACGAGATCGACCAGCGCGTCCATGCGTGTGCTCGCCGTGGAAGCGTCGACCTCGAGTGCGTCGCCTTCGCGCACTGCATACACGCGCGTGCCACCATCGCGTTGCGCCACGCGCAGGAGGCCGCGGTAGTGCATGCCGTCGAGCAGCTGCGTGCTCGCGTTCGAAGCGCCGCCGAACCCGTTGGTGGTCCCGGCGTGGGCGAAGTGCACGTCGACTTCGCGCGGGTGCACGGCGCCACGTTCGCGGATGAATTCGAGCACGGCTTGCGCCTGCTTCAAGCGCACTGGCGTCCACACGGCGCGCGCGGTGCGCGGGTGCATCAGGGCGTGGTGCTGACGTGGCAGGAACCCGTAGTTGACAAAGCCATCCTCTTCGACAGCGAGGCGCGCGTAGCGCCGCTCGAGGTCACCGGCCCGGTAGCCGACGACGCGGTGGCGCAGCGTCAGGTCTTGGGCCCGCGCCGGCGCCCGGATCGGGTCGGCTTGCACGAAGCCGAGCTTGTCGATCGCGCGGCCGAGCGTGGTTGGCTTGAACAGCGTGCGGGCGATGGCGTATTGGCGCAGGTGATCGAGGGTCGGCGCGGGCATGCGCCGATGATGCGCGACGGCCGCTTGCGCGCGCGGCTCGCTGCAATCAGGACTTTTTTGTTTGATTTGTTCGAATGTGAGGGCTATATTGCCGTCGATGAAACATATTCAGACCTTAAACCAGGTCGCGATGCGCGAATTGAAGGCCGGCTTGTCGCGCTACGTGGCGCAGGCGCGGGCTGGCACGGCGATCGAAATCACGCTGCACGACAAGCCCGTGGCACGGCTCATTGGCATCTTTGCGCGCGGCCCGGCAGGCGTCTCGCGCCTGATCGAGGCGGGCGCGGCACAGTGGCGCGGCGGCAAGCCCTCGTTGCGCCCACCAATCGTGCTCGACAGCGGCGGCACCTCGCTCGGCAGCATCGTGCTCGAGGACCGCGGTTGATCCTGTTCTGCGACACCTCGGCGCTGGTCAAGCTCTACGTGGAGGAAGACGGCAGCGATTTCGTGATGGCACAAGCCGAGGCCAGCGAGGCCGTGGCGGTGTGCCGCATCGCCTGGGTCGAGTTCATGTCGGCATTCGCGCGTCGCGCCCGCGAGGTGCCGGCCGACGCCGCCGCGCTCGATCGTGCGCGGCGGCGTTTCAAAGCCGACTGGCCTCACTGCTTGACGATCGAACTCACGCAGGGCGTGGCGGAACTCGCCGGCGAATACGCCGAGGCCTTCGCGCTGCGCGCCTACGACAGCATGCAACTCGCCGCGGTGATGACGCTGCACCGCGAAACCGCAGGCAGCCTGCGCTTCGCGTGCTTCGACAGCCGCCTCACCAAAGCCGCGCAAGTGCTGGGCATCGCGCTGGCTTGACCAAGCCGCGCACCCCGCAGCCCGCTACTGCAGCCCGACCGCGGCGCGCAGCGTGGAGACCTTGTCGATGCGCTCCCACGTGAACTCCGGCTCCTCACGGCCGAAATGGCCGTAGGCAGCGGTCTTCTCGTAGATCGGGCGCAACAGATCGAGCATCTGAATGATGCCCTTGGGCCGCAGGTCGAAGTGTTCTTGCACCAGCGCCGAAAGCTTGTCGTCCGGCATGACGCCCGTGCCTTCGGTGTAGACCGTGACATTCATCGGCCGCGCCACGCCGATCGCGTAGGCCACCTGGATCTGGCACTGGCGCGCGAGGCCCGCAGCGACGATGTTTTTCGCGACATAGCGCGCGGCGTACGCGGCCGAGCGATCGACCTTGCTCGGGTCTTTGCCCGAGAACGCGCCGCCGCCGTGCGGGCAGGCGCCGCCGTAGGTGTCGACGATGATCTTGCGGCCGGTCAGCCCACAGTCGCCTTGCGGTCCACCGATGACGAAGCGGCCGGTCGGGTTGATCAGGTACTTGGTGTCTTTGAGCCACTCTTTGGGCAGCACCGGTTTGATGATCTCTTCGATGATGGCTTCGACGAACGAGGCCTTCATCTTGGTCGGCGTCTCGCTCTGGTCGGGGTGGTGCTGGGTCGAGAGCACCACGGTGTCGATCGAATGCGGTTTGCCGTCGACATAGCGCATCGTGACCTGGCTCTTCGCGTCGGGCCGCAGGAACGGCAGGCGGCCGTCCTTGCGCAACTGGGCCTGGCGCTCGACCAGGCGGTGCGCGTAGTAGATCGGCGCAGGCATCAGCTCGGGGGTTTCGTCGCAGGCGTAGCCGAACATCAGGCCCTGGTCGCCGGCGCCGATGTTGAGGTGGTCATCGCTGGCATGGTCGATGCCCTGCGCGATGTCGTTGCTCTGCTTGTCGTAGCAGACCATCACCGCGCAACCTTTGTAGTCGATGCCGTACTCGGTGTTGTCGTAGCCGATGCGCTTGATCGTGTCGCGCGCAACCTGGATGTAGTCGACGTGCGCGTTGGTGGTGATCTCACCGGCGAGCACGACCAGGCCGGTGTTGGTCAACGTTTCGGCGGCGACGCGCGAGCGCGGGTCCTGCGCGAAGATCGCGTCGAGGATCGCATCGGAAATTTGATCGGCGACCTTGTCGGGGTGGCCTTCGGAGACGGACTCGGATGTGAAAAGGAAATCGTTCGACACTCTTAAACTCCAGTTGGTTGAGCAGGTTGCAAGACACTTGCGTTGCCGGCCTGAATCTCTGGAGGAGCGGCGAACGCTTTAGCGGCATTTGTTGAGCGGCTGGGGAGCCACCCGGCGCCGGCCTCGGTAATAAGGCCCTGCGCATCGCCCGCAAGTAGTTCAAATTAACTCGGCGATGTCGGAATTATAAAGAAGATGCTGAGTCTGTTCCGCTGGCTTGCGCGCCGGCCCCTGTGGTTTTTGCACGCGCTCGGTGCCGCGCTCGGCTGGATCACATACGGGGCATCGCCGTCGTACCGCACGCGCTTCGACGAGAACGCGCGAAAAGCCGGCATCACCCGCGCCGACGCCCGTCCCGCGATCGCCGCGGCCGGGCGCATGGTGGCCGAGGCGCCGTTCTTGTGGATGCGCCCGACCGGCGAGCCGATCGGCCCGCAGCTGAACTGGCAGGGCCGCGAGCTCATCGTGGCCGCGCTCGAAGCGGGCCGCGGTGTGCTGCTGCTGACGCCCCACATGGGCAGCTTCGAAGTCACCGCGCAGGCGATCGCGCAAGACCTCGCGCCATTGCACGGCCCGATCACCGTGCTGTTCCGGCCGGCGCGCAAGGCGGCGCTGCGCGAAGTGATGGACCAGTCGCGCGCGCGCCCTGGCGTGGCCACCGCGCCGGCCACGCTCGCCGGGGTGCGCCAGATGATGCGGGCGCTGCGCCGTGGCGAAGCGGTCGGCCTGCTGCCCGACCAGGTGCCGCCCGACGGCATGGGCGTGTGGGTGCCGTTCTTCGGCACGCCGGCCTACACGATGACGCTGGCCGCGCGGCTGGTGCAGCAGACCGGCGCGGTGCCGCTGCTGATCTGGGGCGAACGTCTGGCGCGCGGTGCAGGCTACACAGTGCGGGTCAGCGAGTTGGGCGAGGCTCTGCCAGCTGCCGATTCTGGTCAGGCAGAATCCGCCGCGGTCATCAACCGGGCGATGGAACGTTTGATCCGGCAGTGCCCGCAGCAATACCTTTGGGGCTACAACCGGTACAAGCAGCCGCGTTCGGCAGAACAAAAACAAAACGAGGAGTGAGGTTGGGCGCGCGAATCCTGCTGGCGTTGCTGTGGCTGTTGCATTGCCTGCCGCTGGCCCTGCAGGCGTGGCTCGGCCGCGGACTCGGTCGATTGCTGTACCCGTTCGCCAACGCGCGCCGCCGCATCGCACTGCGCAACATTGAGCTGTGCTTTCCGGAGCAGACGGCAGCGCAACACGAGGCGCTGGCGCGTGAACACTTTCGGTGGCTAGGTCGCAGCATCTTGGAGCGCGGGCTGCTCTGGTACGCCTCGCCTGCGCGGCTCAAGCGCCTGATCCATGTCGAGGGTGACGTGACACTCGCCGAGCGCAGCGGGCGCCCGGTGATGTGGCTGGCGCCGCACTTCATGGCACTCGACGTGGCCGGCGCATCGGTGCTGCTGTTTCAGAAGCGCAAGGGCATCTCGATCTACCAGGCGCAAAGCGACAAAGTGATGGACGCCGCGATCCGCCGCGGGCGGCTGCGCCTGGGCAACGCCGAGATCTTTCCGCGTGACGAAGCGGGCAAGGCGCTGTTCCGTGCCATTCGCCGTGGCGATGCATTCTTCAACCTGCCCGACATGGATTTCGGCGAGCGCGACGCCGCATTCGTGCCGTTTTTCGGCATCCCCGCGGCCACGCTGCTCGCACCGTCACGGCTGGCGCGCGCACTCAACATGGTCGTGCAGCCGGTCGTCGCCGAAACGCTGCCGGGCGGTGCGGGCTACCGCGTGCGCTTCCTGCCGCCGTGGGCCGACTTTCCGACCGATGACGCCGTTGCCGACACCGCGCGCATGAACGTGTGGATCGAGTCCGAAATCCGGCGGCTTCCGGCGCAATACCTGTGGGTGCACAAGCGTTTCAAGACGCGTCCGCCCGGCGAAACGACGGTGTACTGACGGCCATAATCCGCCGATGAAGTTGAAGTTCACCAAGATGCAAGGCGCTGGCAACGACTTCGTCGTGCTCGACGGCACGCACGAGCGCATCGAACTCGGCCCGGCACAAATTCAGAAGCTCGGCGACCGACGTTTCGGCGTCGGTGCCGATCAAATTTTGATGGTCGAGCGCAGCCCTGTTCCCGGCATCGACTTCGGCTACCGCATCTTCAACGGCGGCAGCGGCGACGAGGTCGAGCATTGCGGCAACGGCGCGCGCTGCTTCGTGCGCTTCGTGGCCGCGCGCGGCCTCTCGACCAAGCGCCTGCTGCGTGTGCAGACGGTGAACAACACGCTCGAATTGCAACTGCAAGACGACGGCCGCGTGACCGTCGACATGAACGCACCGATCTTCGACCTCGCTCGCGTGCCGTTCGATGCAACGGGGCTGAGCGCCCGCGAGGTCGGCGGGTTCGCCATGTGGCCACTCGACGTGGGCGATCAGATCGTCGAGGTCGCGGTGCTGTCGATGGGCAACCCGCACGCGGTGCAACTCGTCACCGACATCGACAGCGCGCCGGTCGCGAGCATCGGCCCGGCGGTCGAGGGCCATTCTCGGTTTTCACGTCGCGTCAACGCCGGCTTCATGCAGATCGTCGACCGCACGCACATCCGCCTGCGCGTGCACGAGCGCGGCGCGGGCGAGACGCTCGCCTGTGGCACCGGCGCGTGCGCAGCAGTCGTCGCAGGCATCCGACTTGGGCTGCTCGATGCGCGCGTCGATGTCGACGCGCGCGGCGGCCGGCTCACGATCGAATGGCACGGCGGCGCGCACGACGAGCATGCGCACGTGCTGATGACCGGCCCGGCCGAAACAGTCTTTGAAGGAGAGATCGAACTATGAGCAGCGAACTATGACCAGCGGCGTGCAAGGCATCACCGAAACCGACATTGCCAACTATCTGGCCAACACGCCCGGCTTCTTCGAGCGCCACGCCGAGCTGCTCGGCAGCGTTCAGCTCACGAGCCCGCACGGCCAGCGCGCGGTCTCGCTGCAAGAGCGGCAGATGGAGATGCTGCGCGACAAGATCCGCGGGCTCGAAGGCAAGATCATCGAGATGATCCGCTACGGGCAAGACAACGTGAGCATCGCCGACCGCCTGCACCGCTGGACTCGCACCCTGATGCTGACCGCGCAGCCCGCCGACCTGCCCAATGTGCTGGTGCGCGAGCTGATGCACCAGTTCATCATCCCGCAGGCCGGCATCCGCGTGTGGGGCGCGGCGGCGGCATTCGCGAGTCACGATTTCGCGCAGCCGGTGGGTGACGACATCAAGCTCTTCGCCGGCAGCCTGACGCTGCCGTACTGCGGCGTGAACTCCGGCTTCGAGGCCGCACAGTGGCTCGAAGAACCGGCCAGCGCGAAATCGATGGCGATGATTCCGCTGCGCGCCGACGCGGCCGACAACTCGCCGACCGCCGCCTTCGGCATGCTGGTGCTGGCCTCGCCCGACCCGACGCGCTACACCGCCGACATGGGCACCGAATTTCTCGCGCGCATCGGCGAGCTCGCGGGCGGCGCGCTGTCGCGGCTGCTGCCGGTGCGTGGCTGACGGACAAGACATCACGCGCCACCTCGTTCACCTCGAGGTCGAGCGCCGCCTTGCTGCGCGTACGCTGCAGCTTTACCGTGAAGCATTCGTCCGACTGACGGATTTCGCAGCCGCACAGAGCGTGCCGCTGCGCGAGGTGCAGGTGCACCACGTTCGCCGCTGGGCCGCATCGATGCACGGCCAGGGCCTCGGGCCGCGCAGCATCGCGCTGGTGCTGTCGGCGTGGCGGGGCTTTTATCGATGGCTCGGACGCGATGGTCTCGTCTCGATCAATCCGATCGAAGGTGTGCGTGCGCCGAAGGCCGCGAAACCGCTGCCCAAGGCGCTGCCGGTCGACCTCGCGATGGCGCTGGCCGATGCGCCTGCGGCGAGCCACAACCCCGCCGACACGCTGGCCGTCGAGGCGCGCGACCAGTGCATCGTCGAGCTGCTCTACGGCTGCGGTCTGCGCGTCAGCGAGCTGGTCGGCCTCGACGTCGACCCTGGCGGCGAAGGCTGGGTCGACGCCGCCGACACGACCGCACACGTGCTCGGCAAAGGCAGCAAGCGGCGCGGTGTGCCGGTCGGCGCGTCGGCGTTGAAAGCGCTGCGGGAATGGCTCGCGCTGCGGAGCGAGCTCGCGCGCGACGACGAACGCGCGTTGCTCGTCGGCAGCCGCGGCGCGCGGATCAGCGCCGGCCAGGTGCGCATGCGGCTCAAGCTGCGCGCCGTGCGCGCCGGGCTGCCGACGCACGTCCACCCGCACATGCTGCGGCACTCGTTCGCAACGCATTTGCTGCAATCGAGCGGCGACCTGCGCGCGGTGCAAGAGCTGCTCGGCCACGCCAACATCACGACCACGCAGATCTACACGCGGCTCGATTTCGGCCACCTCTCGAAGGTCTACGACGCCGCGCACCCGCGCGCGAAGAAGCGCAGCTGAAGCGCCGCTCGAGCGCGGTTTGGGCTGCGCCGACAATCGCGCCCATGAAAACCATCACGCTCCACGACAGCCGCGAACGCTCGCTGCTGCGGCGCCACCCGTGGGTGTTCGAGTCGAGCATCGCCAGCGGCCGCGCCGACAGCGGCGAGACCGTGCGCGTGCAGGCGCACGACGGCCGCTTTCTGGCCTGGGCCGCCTACAGCCCGGCCTCGATGATCCGGCTGCGCGCCTGGAGCTTCGACGAGGCTGAGCGCATCGACGCCGCCTTCTTTGCACGCCGCATCGCACACGCCATCGCGGCGCGCGCGCCGCTGCATATCGACAGCGACGCCCTGCGCTTGATCCACGGCGAAGCCGACGGCCTGCCGGGGCTGGTCGTCGACCGCTACGGCGACACCTTGTGCATGCAGATCACGTCGGCGGCCGCCGAGCGCTGGCGTAGCGTGATCGCCACCGAGTTGATGACAGCGAGCGGCGCCGCGCGGCTCTACGAGCGCAGCGATGCGAGCGTGCGCGGCCTCGAAGGGCTGGCGCCGCGCACCGGCTGGATCGAGCTTGGCGGTACCGCCGAAAACAACACGCAGGTCACGATCCGCGAGCACGGCTGGCGTTTCGACGTCGATGTCGCGACCGGCCACAAGACCGGCTTCTACCTCGACCAGCGCGACAACCGGCGCATCTTTTCCGAGACCGTGCGCCGCTTCGGATTCAAACGCGTGCTGAACTGCTTTTGCTACACCGGCGGCTTCAGCATCGCCGCGTTCGCCGGTGGCGCGACCGACGTGACGAGCGTCGATTCATCGGGCCCGGCGCTCGCGCAGGCGCAAGCGCACGTCGCGCTCAACGGCTTCGACCCCGCGCACCACCACACGCTCGACGCCGACGTGAACCGCACGCTGCGCGAGATGATCGACCGCGGCGAACGCTTCGATGGGGTCGTGCTCGACCCGCCGAAGTTCGCCCCGACCGCGGCACATGCCGAACGTGCGGCGCGCGCCTACAAAGACATCAACCGGCTTGCGTTCGGCTTGCTGCGACCGGGCGGCGCGCTGTTCACGTTCTCGTGCTCGGGCGGCGTGAGCGCCGACCTGTTTCACAAGATCGTCGCCGGCGCCGGCATCGACGCGGGCATCGATGCGGCTGTTCTGCATCGGCTGCAGGAGCCGGCCGATCACCCGGGCACGCTGCTGTTTCCGGAAGGTCAGTACCTCAAGGGCTTGGCGTTGCTGGTGAGGTGAGCGTCGAGGTGAGTGGCAATGGCACGCGGGTATCGAACTTCGCGCGGTGCACGCTGAAGAAGGCCTTGACGTTGCGCACGTTCGCATCCTGCGTGAACAGGCGCTGCACCAGCACATGGTAGGCCGCCATGTCGGCGACCTGCAGCACCAGCACCAGATCCGGCCCGGGCGAGACGCGGTAGGACTGTTGCACCTCGGGTTGCGCAACGGCGCGCGCCTCGAACGCCGCGAGGTGCTCGGCACCCTGCCGGTCGAGGCTGACTTCGGCGATCGCAGTCAGCCCCGCGCCCATCTTTTGCGCCGAGAGGATCGCGACCTGACGCTCGATCACGCCCGCCATCACCAGCCGCTTCACACGCCGCAAACAGGTGGCCGCCGAGGTGCGCGTGACGGCGGCGAGCTCGAGGTTCGACAGCGAAGTGTCGCGCTGAAGCTGATCCAGGATGCGCAGATCGACTGCGTCCAGTGCGATCGAATCTGCCAAGATGGTGTCATGCATGAAGTATTTCACCAGAGTTCGCAATGAATGCAATTGTGCGGCAATTAGGCGCGATAAATGGCTACATCCACCATTGACTGAGTTCTACGATCGTCACCTCACCCCACCATCAGGAGCTCCCATGTGCGGAATCGTCGCAGCCGTCAGCACCCGCAACATCGTCCCGATCCTGATCGAAGGCTTGAAGCGGCTCGAGTACCGCGGCTATGACTCCTGCGGCGTTGCGGTGCATCAGAACGGCGAACTGCGGCGCGCCCGCAGCACGGCGCGCGTGGCCGAGCTCGAAGCCGAGGTCGCGCGCGACGGCGTCAGCGCCGGCACCGGCATCGCCCACACGCGCTGGGCCACGCACGGCGCGCCTGTCGTGCACAACGCGCACCCGCACTTCAGCCGCGGGCCGGGCGTGTCCGATGCCGCGGTCGCCGTCAGCGGCGGCAGCGCGAACGTCGGCCGCATTGCGCTCGTGCACAACGGCATCATCGAAAACCACGAAGAACTGCGCGCCGAATTGACCGCGCGCGGCTATGTGTTCACGAGCCAGACCGACACCGAAGTCATCGCCCACCTTGTCGACCACCTGTACGACGGCGACCTGTTCGACGCGGTCCAGCGCGCCACCGGCCGGCTGCGCGGCGCGTTCGCGATCGCGGTGTTTTGCCGCGACGAGCCGCACCGCGTGATCGGCGCGCGCGAAGGCTCGCCGCTCGTCCTCGGCGTGGGCGCGGGCGACCGGGCCGGCGAGACCTTCCTCGCCTCCGACGCGATGGCGCTCGCGGGCGTGACGGACCAGATCGTCTACCTCGAAGAAGGCGACGTGGTCGACCTGCAGCTCGGCAAACACTGGATCAGCACGCGCACCGGCAGCGGCCGTTACGAAGCCGTGCAGCGCGAGGTGCGCACCGTGATCGCGCACAGCGGCGCGGCCGAGCTCGGCCCCTACCGGCACTACATGCAAAAAGAAATCTTTGAGCAACCGAAGGCGATCGCCGACACGCTCGACGCCGTGCCCGGCATCTCGCCTGAGCTGTTCGGCGACGGCGCGCACCGCGTTTTCAAGGAGATCGATTCGGTGCTTATCCTGGCCTGTGGCACGAGCTACTACGCCGGCTCGGTCGCGAAATACTGGCTCGAGGGCATCGCGAAGATTCCGACCAGCGTCGAGGTCGCGAGCGAGTACCGCTATCGCGACAGCGTGCCCAACCCGCGCACGCTGGTCGTCACGATCACGCAAAGCGGCGAGACCGCCGACACGCTCGCCGCGCTCAAACATGCAAGGGCACTCGGCATGAAGCACACGCTGACGGTGTGCAACGTGGCGACCAGCGCGATGGTGCGCGAATGCAGCCTGGCCTACATCACGCGGGCAGGGGTCGAGATCGGCGTCGCGTCGACCAAGGCTTTCAGCACGCAGCTCGTCGGCTTGTTTTTGCTGACGCTGGCACTCGCGCAAACGCGTGGTCACCTGACCGACGAACAAGAGGCCACGCACCTGACGGCGCTGCGCCACCTGCCGGTCGCCGTGCAGGCGGTGTTGGCACTCGAGCCGCAGGTCGTCGCGTGGAGCGAGGCGTTCGCGCGCAAAGAAAACGCACTCTTCCTCGGCCGCGGCTTGCATTACCCGATCGCGCTCGAAGGTGCGTTGAAGCTTAAGGAGATCAGCTACATCCACGCCGAGGCCTACCCGGCCGGCGAACTGAAGCACGGGCCGCTCGCGCTCGTCACCGCCGAGATGCCGGTCGTCACGGTCGCACCGAACGACGCGCTGCTCGAAAAGCTCAAGAGCAATCTGCAAGAGGTGCGCGCCCGCGGTGGCGAACTCTTCGTCTTCGCCGATGCCGACACACACATCGAATCGGGCGAAGGGCTGCATGTGATCCGCATGCCGGAGCACTACGGCCCGCTCTCGCCGATCCTTCACGTCGTACCGCTGCAGTTGCTGGCTTATCACACGGCATGCGCACGAGGGACGGATGTGGACAAGCCGAGGAATTTGGCGAAAAGTGTGACGGTGGAGTGACGGGCGGGACGGGTTCGACTGGTATTTAAGGCAACGCTGAACAACCCATCGATTTCAACGAGTCGATTGATTGGCTTTCGCAATGCGCGATAAGTTGGCCGGGTTGCTGCAAAAGCAGTCCGAAATGTCACTTCAATTGCGTCTGCAGCATGCAATCTGCGCACTGCAGACGGCACTTATGCCGCCAAGCGCTTTCGCGCGAGGTAAATGTTGACCCACCCCAGTGCCACGAAGGCCCGCGTTGCGTTCTTGGCCAGGCCGCGGTAGCGCGCTTTGCCGAACCCCCAAAGCCGCTTGACCACGCTGAAGACGTGCTCGACGCGAGCGCGCACCCGTGATTTCGCGCGGTTGACCATGCGCTCGAGTCGTTCGGTCGCTCTAACCTACAAACGCGTCGTCGCAATCGAGCTTCATGGGAACTGACGCTCACGGCCCTTCCATGCTTCAGGAACCCGCAACGGCGCCGAGGACTGCGCCTTTCACGACCGCGTCACAGCCGTTGAAGAAGCCACCCGCCGTGAGACCGTGTCGAGAATGAGCTGCGCGGTTTCATGGGGAGCATCCCAATGCGGGAAGTGGCCGCATCGTTCGAACCAGTGCATTTGCGCGTCTGGAAACAGGGACAGTGCCCGCTTCGCCTGGCGTGGCAAGCAGACCTTGTCCTGGCGGCCCCAGCCGATCACGAGCGGTGCATCGATGCTGCCGCGGAGAGCACCTTCTTGTTCTTCGCCATAAGCCAGTTGATGCAGCAACTCGTCAAAGGAGAGTGCCTGTGCATAGCTGCGCATTTCGTCAAGGACGACAGCGGGATCGAGCGCCCAAGGCCTTCTGGAAAACTGCGCCAGCAGCATGGTGCGTGCAACCTTGTTGCCGGCGATGGCTGGCATGAGCGGCTGCAACATGCGCACGGCGCGAATCGAGAGCCAGATCGAGGAGAAGAAGGCGTGGCGCTCCCAGCCGCGCCAGAAGCCTCCGGGATCGAGAGAAACGACAGACCCCAGCACGCCGCCGCGGCGCGCCAACTCGAGCACGAGCCGGGCGCCCATCGAGCTGCCAACCGCGTCCACGCCGCGCAAGCCTTGCGTGTCGATGAACGAAGTGACTGCATCGCACAGCGAGCGAATCGAAGTTTCACCGCGCAAGGGCGGCGTGGCGCCGAAGCCAGGCAAGTCGACGGCAATAACGTCGTGGCGTGCAGCCAATGGTTCCCAGATGGTGGACCAGGATCGGGCGCTGCCGCCCAGCCCGTGGATAAGCAACAGCGGCTTGCCTGTGCCCGATCGCAGATGATTCATCTTCATTGGGTTGACCTTCTGTTGAAACAAAGTCGCGGACTTGTCCGCATGCGCAGTGATGTTTAGTCACGTACCCGGCTTCTTTTAATCATCATCGAGACCCATGGTGCGGCTCCAGCTTCGAGGCGTTAACTCCAATGTGGGAGCGTGGCAAACGGCGCGCCAAGCCCCTCAACAGCAAGACCGCGGCCGGCACGCCACCCGCTCGAATCCCCTCCAGTGCCGACTGCCAATGAGTGCCCTTTGGTGCGGGGTACCCCGCGGGTAGCCGCCGTCACCAAGTTCAGACCGCCTCGTAGCGCTGCTGCCAGAAGCTACGGTCGCGGATTTCACCAAGCCGGTGGAAAAACACGCCCGTGCCGGCACGTTGCGCGCCTCCCCCTTGTTGAGGCCAGCGTGAACACGTCGCCGCAGCTCCGCGCGTTGCAGCCAGTCCGGGATAATTAGCGTGCGTTCGATGAGTCCCAGCTCACGCAGTGCCACCTCCACAGAACGCCGCGCAGGCACTCGCGGCAGGGTCCATCATTACGTCATAAAACCGGTCTAGCCAGACAAACTCTTGCAGCTGGTCAACTCCGCATTGCCGGCTTTTAATCGGGCGCGGTCGGCATTGCCATGAAGCCGAAAGACGATTCGACTACCCCAGCAACGCGGCTCGACCTGAAGCGGGAGCTGTATGCCTCCGCTTCGCCAGCCCAAGTATGCCCATGCCGGCGAGCAGCAACGCCCAGGTCGCGGGTTCGGGTACGGCACTTACGGCGATGACTTGACCAGCAATAGCGCTGTAGCCCAAGTCGTTGGGGTGCACATTGCCGATCGGCAGCACGCCGCCGAAGGGGCCCGGCACCGATGAACCGTGTTGTTGCTCATCCAAGTAGGTGTAAAGCGCCTCACGGCCAACGAAAGGTCCGGCTGTGTCTACAAACGACGCACCGTACTGGGTCGCCAAGCTGCGGATGATGCCGTTCAACTGCAACCCGGCGGCGCTAAAGATCAGCGCGGCCGGACTCGTCGGGTCGGCCGGAAACGGGTTGAAGTAGCCCAACAGCAACAGGTTCGTGTTTGGCAAAAGATTGCGAATCTGCGTAAGCACCGAGCTGTAGTTGGTCTGGTACGTCTGCAGTGTCTGGGGGATCGCCGCCAAGGCGGCGGCCGGCGACATGCTCGACAGCGCTGCGAGCTCGTTGAAACCCAGCGTGATGGTCACCGCGCCGACGGTATTGCCCCGGAAAATCTCACTGGCGACGGTTGAAGCAAACAAACTGCCCTGCGACACCAGCGCGCCAGCGTTGTAGTGAAGGTTCTCGAGCGCAAGCGGCACGTCGGTGCGTCCGACGACTGGGGCGGTGCGACCAGCACCGGTTACGAAACTGGCGGCGGTTTCTCCGTCGATCGCCAGATTGACGACTTCGGGGCGAGCGCCGCCATTGCGGGCAGCGATGGCGTCCGCATAGAGAGACACGTAGCCCCGGTCGCCCAACGATTGGCGATAGAGGAGATCGGTTTCGCCGAACGTTATCGAGTCACCGAGCGCGATGTAGGCAGTGCCGGCATTTGCCGCACTCACTGAGACGCCTGCTGAAAGGGCGATCGCGATCGCCATGGTGTCGCGGATGCGGCGATCGCTGGTTGCAGCAGCGGTGCGGAAAGGTTTCATGCAGACCTCCTTTAAAGCCATCGGCTGGCAAACGCCGCGTCTAGTTACGCCGTTGAACTCGGGCGGCGCGAGGACCGTCTTGTCAGGGCGCCCAGAGTCGCCAAACCGGCAAGCAGCAATACATAGGTTTCCGGCTCCGGAACGGCCGCGACTGTCTGCACTTGGATGGAGCCAGAGTACCTGCCGCTGGCGTCGGTGAGATTTGAAGCGTCACCGGCGTAGCCGAACACGGTCAGCGACAGCGGAGAACGCGCGTCGACGACTGACTGAAAGCTGAAGTTCGTCGCACCGCTCTCCGGAAAGAAGCTAAAGCTGTCGCCGTTGATCAGGGCCGCAAAGAAATTAATCGAGGTGTCGAGCGGCATCAGCGTCACGGATACCGTCCCCGCAACGTCCGCCGGCATAAAACTGAACATATCGATGAACATGCCGGAGACAGAGCGCTGGAATGTCGTGCCGATGAGATTCGGTCCGGTCGTGACCAGGGTCAATGGGATGGGCGCGCCCTGCGCGCAGGACGCAGAGGCTGCCACGACCAGCGCGGCCGAGACGACCAGCTGTTTGAGATTCATCATCATCATCATCCTTTCGTGCCCGATGTTGACCGGGCTCGGTGTAGTTACCGACTTCAATTGATCGGGGTTGGCTCCGTTGTGTCGCTAATTGGTGCCAGTTGACTCTTTAGCGTCGCTGGATCGATGGTCACGGCGGGCGGCAGGGTCTTTTGGTACGCCAAAAAGCTGTCCAGTGTCGATGTATCGACCGCGGAGGGAGTGGCGGTCTGGGGGGTCGCGGAGTCCGCGCTCCCACCACCGCAGGCGGCCACGGAGAGGCTCGCGGCAAGTGCCGCTGCAAAGCTAAGCCTAAAAATGTTCATGATCGGCCTCCGTGCTTCAGGGGTAGGTGGAGCCGGCTGGCGGAGGTGGATTGGAGTTGCCCGGCAGCGGCGTCGTCAGATACGGGAAAGTGGTCCCGTAGTTGGTCGAGCTCTTCCGCACGCCGTCATTGAATGGCAGTCCACCCGACGGTGCGTCTGTGGCCTTGCAGCCAACGCCAAAAGTGTCGCTCGACCCAGTCAACACGCAGAGCGCACCCATCGCGACACGCAGCGACAGGTCGACGACATCGTCTCCTGGTCGCCGTCCATTCGGAAAGCCAGCGGTGTCGCCGGCAGCGGCGCCGAGTGGGTTCTGCGCGCCAATCGCCACCGGGGCGATCGATGTGTTGAGCCGCATCATCTCGGCCGGCACTCCATTGGCTGGCTGGTTGAGTGTTTTCAGGCCTCGCAGAAACACGGTCAGCAGGTCCGTGCGCGGAAAGTTCGTCGGCGCCGTGACCGGAAAGAGAGACGCGAGCAGAGTCGGCAACACGGGATTGGTCACGTAGTCTGCGAAGTTGACGGCATCGTTCTTCGGCAGGGACGCGTTAAAACGATCTTTGTCGTCGATGCCGATGATGACCTCGTTGACCAGCGGCATGCCCAAACGCGAGACCTGTGACCAAGCGCCGCCGCCGACCGAAGCCTTGCCCAAGCCCGAAGGCGGCGACGGATTGAGGAGCCTTCCCTGGCGCAGGCTCGCCGTCGTGAAGGCGCCGACCACGGGCTCGGTTCCATTCGTGATGCAGGCAATCGGCAACTCAAGAGCGAGTGTGCTGACATTTTTGGCTTCGAGGTCGTTGTTGTTGCCATTGATCTGGTTGGCGCCGAGCGGGTCGAAGTTGAAGAGGTCGAAGATTTTGCCGACGGCGATGTAAAACGGTTCTTTCCTCTGGCCGACGAAAACCTTCCCCTGAGTCGCGCAGCCAGGAATGTTGACGCTGTAAATGTGTTGATTGGCGTAGGTCGAATACCCACTGGTGCTGCCGAACGTTTTATCGCCGATGTTGTCGACCGGCTTGTCGAACGTGGCAGACCCGCCCGAAGCGTTCGTGACGCTTGTACGCGCGCCGGTGCGACGGTCGCCGCGCACCAAGTCGAGGGTGTAGGTTTCGCGGACGTTGAGCGCGGCAGGATTGACGCCGCTGATTGGGCCGCTGTTGATCAGCGGGATCTTGACCGCCTTGCCGCCGACGTTGAGGGTCGTCGTCTTCGAAGTGTTCTTGAACTGGAACTGGAACGTCAGGGCCTCGACGCCGGCGCCAGTGTTGTCGAGATGAATCTCGTACAGCGCGTCCGAGTTGAACATGAAGAAGTTTGGGCCACCCTGGGGGTCCTGGAACGGGATGTAGTTGGCGAGGATGGTCACGAAGCCCGCGCGGCCCGACTCGTAGCTGCGGAACATGTACAGGTCGGTCGCATCGACGCTCGAGTTCATCGCAATGGCCGGGGCCTCACGATGGCTCGAAGCCCATGCCGGGCAGGCAAGCGCGGCGGCGGTCAATGCCAAACCCAGGCGGCCGATCGTGCTGGCCAGGGGACGCTCAGGAAACGGGATTCTCATGCTGACTCCTCGATGAAAGGTTGACGTCGTGCGGGCGCCAGACTCGGTGGTCAGCGTCTGCGTTGCAGGCATCGCTTTACGCAAAATGCAGAGGCCAGTATCTCGAGCGGCCGTCAAACGCCTGTAGGAATACGTCTCGCGCGGCTATCGGCGGTGTGCACACCCCCCCCCAGATGGGGGGTAATGAGTTTCCCGCACAGGCGGGAGAGGGAGCCGAGTCCGAGGAACTTGTGGCTGCGCGCCAGCTCGTTCGTCAGCCCATCGCGGAACGCCGCGTCGCGGGGCGCCCGGCCGGCAGCCAGCCCGAAGCGGCTTGCACCGTTCTTGTCGACTCCGTGAGCCCGGGCACATCAAGTTGCCAGCGAAATGGCAATAAGCGTCCCTGCCCTCGTTTTGCCGCCGCCCAGCAATCCGGCCAACTTATCGCGCATTGCGAAGGCCAATCAATCGACTCGTTGAAATCGATGGGTTGTTATGCGTTGCTTTAGATGGTCGCATCCTCGCAGCGAGGTGGCTCATGCTTTGAGCCACCGCCAGCGTAAGCCGCTTGATAATTCTGAACAGGAGCGGTCATGAGCCTCGCCGAGTTCGGATGCTCATTCGGGGTAGCAAAGGTTCCAGCGAGTGGCGCGGCAACCCCCACCGGCGCGACGGACTTTGATCCGCAAGACCCTGGAGGGATGCGGTTATCTATGCCTTGGCCAGCAGTTGAACACCACTGACCTTGGCGGTCCCCTTGTCGAAGGTCCACAGCGGCTGTTCGCTGGCCTGCATGGTCAACGCAACGTGAAGGCAATCAGCAAAGTCCGCCGAGCTCTCGCGGAACAACTGCAGCGCCACCTCGAGCGCGCGCTCGGATTCGAAGGTCAGCTCAGCTGCGGAAAAGAGGCTGGACAGGGTCAGGAGAACGTCGTGCTTCCCAAACTCGAAACCTGACCTCAGCACCCATTCGAGTTCCAACACGACGGTCAACGGAACGAACAGCGTCAGGCCCTCGCGCACGCAGCGGCTGAACAGCCGCTTCGCCGCGGCGAGTTGCGCGGCGTCGTCCTGGACGATGTAGCGCACCAGGACGTTGGTATCGAGCGCTGCCATCAGCGCCAGGGATTCATGTCGTCGACGCTAACGCGCTTGCCCTTGGGTGCCTTGAGCATGCCGGCCATGTCGAGGATGGACTTGGTCTTTGCGCGGACGATGATGGTGCCGTCCGGCATCACCGACCAGACCAGGCGCGTGCCAGGCTTGGCGTGCACGAGAGCCCGGATGTCGGCGGGTACGGTGGTCTGCCCCTTGGCAGTGATGGTGGATTCAGCCATGGCACATCTCCTTACCGACTACAGCATCGTAATAAGGCTCCTCGAGATTCGTGACCTGGCGTCGTAGAGGGCTGACTCGCTACCAGTCAGCTCACGCGTCACCCGCGCTGCACGGTCAACACCCGGTTCAGCAAAGCCCCGAGCCGCGCGCCAGCCAAAAAGAGCTGCTGCCGCACGACCGGCGCGAAGGTCTGCAAATACGCGTCGGGCATTGTTCGGTCGGGGTAGAAATCAGGTCGATTGACGATGCGGCAAGTCTCGCCGGCCCACAGCGCGGGTGCGAAGGCCAACGGCACCGACCTCGCCTTCGGTACACCGCCAGCCGCCATCAGCTTGCCCGCGAGCGATGGCGCATCCGGATCGATCGCACGGATCAGCCCCGAGTCCCAAAGCTGATGCAAATTCGTGCCACGACCGAAGGCTTGCAGCTGATAGGTGTTGCCGCCTTTGTCGTCGGCAAAGCCCACGTGCAGCGGCTGATGCAGGTCGCCGACCAGGTGCACGACCCACTTCAGCGCCTCCAGCCGATCAGCGGGTGACGCGGCGGTGCGCAGCCGCTGCACTTGCGCTTCGAGCGCGCCGACGACGCAGTTGCCATCGGGGCAATCGCGGGCTGGACTGTAGGTGCAGGCGGCGTCGCGCGGCAGGTTGACGTAGTGCCACGCAGCAGTCGTTTTGTCGCGCGTGCGGTCGGCCCAGGTCGCGATCGACGCGAGGCTCGCCTCGGGCTCGAGCGCGAGCAGCGCGTCGACACCTCTCTTCGCCGCGGGCGTGAGTTGCTGCAGCGCGATCAGCGCGATCACCTCGTGGCCTTCGGGGCCCCAGGCCGACGCGGTGGTCGGTGACGAGGTCAGAAAAGCCGCGACCAAGAGTGCGCAATTCGCTTTTCCGCTGGTGGCGAGGCGACGAGCCACGCTCGGCAGGTTCACGTGGCGCGCGACCGACGCGGTGGCAGACGCATCGGAACTGCCGATGACTGCGGCGTCGATTCATACTTCGCTGTCAGCTCCTGAATTGTCTCGGCTTCAGATTGCATTTTCGTTCCGCCGAGCCACAACGCCGTCGCCTTGCCGCGCACATCGCGTTCCATGCGCACCGGCTCGCCGTGGCGGTCGAAGCTGCCGGCGAGCGCGACATGGCCTTGCAGGCTGTTCGCCACGACAAGCTCCGCCGCGTTCTGGACTGGATTCGCCAGCGAGGGGTTCGCCACGAGCACCTTGTCTTTCATCGGCATCAGATCGACCGGCCCCCACAAGCCCCACCAGCGACCTGACCACGCCGCTGTGCGACCCGAAGGCGCACCGTCGCGCAAGTAGGCGCGCAGGATTTGCAAGGCGCCGTCGACCCACGCGTGAGACATGCCATCTGCTGCGTTCGTCAGCACCGAAACGGTGAGTTGTTGCGACGGTACGCAGACCGTGCGCGTGATCGTGCCTTGAAAGCCGCCGGTATGGCCCGACCAAGCCCAGTCGTCGAGGTCACCACCGATCGTGCCGAGACCGTACCAGCGCGGCGCGGCCGCGTAGGCGTCACGCCACTGACGGCGCCACATCTCCCGCCGACTTTCGGGCGTGAGCACGCTCCGTTTCGCCTCGGGCGCAAGGCTTGCGAAGAAGCGCGCGAGGTCACTCGCGGTGCTGACGAAGCCAGTTGCCGCGGCGAGCGCGTTCGTCGGGTTATCACCCGGAATCACGACGCGGCGGCCGAGTGGCAGCTTCGTGCTGTGGCCGCGCGCGAACGGCGTGGCAGTGAGGATCGGCGCATCGGGCGAAGTCTCGGTCAGATTCGATGCCGCGACGATCTCGCGTCCGATCCAGTCGTTGTAGCTTTCGCCGGTGATTGCCTGAATCGCGAGGCCGACAAGGCCGTAACCGTGGTTTGAATATTTCAACCGCGTGTTGGCTTCGATCACCGGTCCGTCGATCAGGTCGGCGCGCAGCGCAGACTCGTCGAGAAATGAACGACGGTCGCTCCACTGACCGCCATCAACGCCATCGCGCACAACGCCGGCGGTGTGCGAAAGCAATTGGCCCAGCGTGGCAGCGCCGACCTTCGGATGCAGCCTCGGCACGTAGACGCCGACCCGATCATCGAGCTTCACGCGGCCCTGCTCGCGGAGCTTCAGCACGCCGGCCGCGGTGAAGCTTTTCGAGTGCGATGCGACTCGGAAGCGATGGCGCGACGTCAGCGCCGTGCCGGCGATCAGGTCGGCATGCCCGAACGCGCGTTCGAGCACGAGCTTGCCCTTGTACGCGATCGCAATCGCGCAGCCCGGCTGCTCGCTCAGCCGCATCTGGTGCTCGAGAAAACGCGGGATGTAGTCGAGCGCCGCACCGATCCATTTGTCCATGGTCATTCCACTTTCTCGAAGTCGATAAAGCCCCGCGCCGCGTCGACGCCGACCAGCTTCACACGCGGCTTGTCGCCGACGTCGAGCCGCTCGAATCCGCGCACCACACGCCCTTCGGCCACGGGCGCCGATATGCGCACCCAAGTGCCCTTGCTCGAGACGCCGGTGACGAACGCGGTGAAGGTCTGGCCGACACGCGACGCGAGCAACAAGGCGGCCGCCGACTTGCGCACCTGGCGCTCGACCTTGTTCGCGTTGTCTTCCTGCGCGGTGCAGTGCTGCGCGAGTTGCGTGAGCTCGGCGTCGGCGACCGGCGGTGCGGCGCCGGTCATCGCGGCCTTGAGCAGGCGCTGGGTGATGAGGTCGGGGTAGCGGCGGTTCGGCGCGGTCGAGTGGGTGTAGTCGTTGACGGCCAAGCCGAAGTGACCGGGCGCCGCATGGCCCGGGCGCGAGAGCATGTATTCGCCCGAGCCGAGCAGCTTGACGATCGTCAGCGACAGCTCGGCGAATTTGTCGGGTTCGGCGAGGCGGCGCTTCGTCAGGAACGCGTCGAGCGCGATCGGGCTGGGCGCGGCGGGCATTTTTTCGCCGAAAGTGGCGGCCACTTCGGCGATCTTTTGCCAGCGCGCCGGCTCGCGCAAAAAACGGCGCAGCGACGGGAAATTTCGGCTGTCGAGAAAGCGCGCCGTGACGCCGTTGGCCGCGATCATGAAGCCCGCGATCAACTCCTTCGCGCTGTTGCCGTCTTCGGTGCGCAGGTCGGTCAGCACGCCGTCGCTGCCGAACACCGGGCGCGCCTCGGGCGTCGACAAGCTGAGTGCGCCATGGCGGCGGCGCAGTTCCTTCAGCGCCTGCCCGGCACGGTCTTGCGTGCGCAGTTGGTCTTCCAGGCCAGGCAGCGCCGCCACCTTCGCGGGCATCGGCGCATTGCCGTCGAGCCAGCCCGCGACGCTGCTGTACGTGAGCTGCGCCTTGTTGCGCACCAGCGCACGGTAGACCTGCGGATCCGCTGGCGAACCTGCCCGCGCAGCGGTCGACGCGCCCGGCTCACCAACCACGATCTCGATCACGATCGCCAGCCGATCCTGGTGCTCGTTGAGCGAACTCAGGTCGGTCGACAACCGAAGCGGCAACATCGGGAACACGCCAGCCGCCGTGTACACCGAGGTCGTGTTCGCGCAGGCGTGCGCGTCGATCGCACTGCCGGGGCGAACCAACGCATCGACATCGGCAATCGCGACGAGGATGCACTGCACACCGTTCACCGCGGGCAGCGCGACAGTGAGCTGATCGAGGTCGCGCGAATCGTCGTTGTCGATCGAGCACCAGAGCAGGTCGCGCAGGTCGCGCAAGCCACGATCGGCAATGCCGATCGATGCGACCGGCTCGGTCATTGCAGCGGCCTCTTGCTGCGCCGCTGCCGAGAAATCGGGTTGCAGGCCGCGTTGGCGCATGGCCTCACGGGCGATGTCTAGCAGCGAGTGGTTGTCCATCGGCGTGGCGGTTCAGCGCAGAGGTGATGAAGCCGAGATTGTGTGACAGCGTACGAATGTCGCCGACCTGAATCAATTGCTTAGTTGTTTTGTACAACTTGCTCGACTAACATCCACCCACGCACTCGAAGGAGCACCGCATGACACCACGCACTCACCTGTTGATCATCGACCCGCAAAACGATTTCTGCGACTTACTTGAAGCCCGCCGACCGGCCGGCAGCACACCGGCTTTGCCGGTGGCCGGCGCCGATGCCGACATGCAGCGCCTCGCGGCGCTGATCGGCACTTCAGGCACCGCGATCGACGCGATCACCGTCACGCTCGACTCGCATCACCGCCGCGACATTGCGCACCCGACCTTTTGGCGGCGCGGCGACGGCACCGAGGTGTCACCCTTCACCGAGATCACCGTCGCGCAGGTGCGCGGTGGCGCATTCCAGCCGCGCGATGCCGCATCGAGCCCACGCGCCCTCGCCTACCTCGATGCGCTGGAGGCGCGTGGCCGCTACACGCTGATGGTCTGGCCGGTGCATTGCGAGGTCGGCACGTGGGGCCACGCCGTGCATGCCGACGTGGCCGCCGCTTGCACCGCTTGGGAATCACGCACGGGCCGCAGCGTGCAGTCGGTGCGCAAGGGCGAGAACCCGTGGACCGAGCACTACAGCGCGGTGCTTGCCGAGGTGCCCGATGCCGACGACCCGCACACGCAGCTCAACGCTGCGCTGATCGCCGACCTCGACCTCGCAGATCGCATCCTGATCGCCGGCGAAGCCAGCAGCCACTGCGTGCGCGCGACCACCGAACACATCGTCGCGCATCTGCCCGGCGGGCGACCCGAACGCATTTCGATGGTCATCGATTGCATGAGCCCGGTTGGCGGGTTCGAGGCGCAGCATGAGGCATTCTTCGCGGCGATGCGCGAGCTCGGCGTCGAGCTTGTCATGTCGGCCGAACTGAACGCGCGACTCGGCCAACACAGCGAAACCCACCCATGACCACGATCATCCGCAGCCTGCTCGACACCGACCTCTACAAGTTCACGATGTGGCAGGCGATGCTGCACCGGCATCCGCAGGCGCAGGCCGAATACCGCTTCGTCTGCCGCAACGAGAGCGCCTACCCGCTGGCCGATTTGGTGACCGACGTCAACGCGCAGCTCGACCACCTGTGCGCGCTCGCGTTCACCGAAGACGAGCTCGGCTACATCGGCAACCTGCGCTACATCAAGAACGACTTCGTCGACTTCCTGCGCATCTTTCGATTCCAACGCCGCTTCATCGAAGCGCGTACCGATGGCGGCGCGCTGAGCATCATCGCGAGCGGCCCGCAGGTCCATGTGATGGGCTTCGAGATCTTCGTGCTGGCGATCGTCAACGAGCTGTACTTTCGCCGCTTCGACGGCACCGCCGCGGTCATCGAAGGACGCGCACGCCTGCGAGCCAAGATCGCGCAACTGCGTGCGTTCGAGGGCGAACCGGCACGCGCGCACCCGTTCGAGTTTTTCGATTTCGGCGTGCGCCGCCGCTTCTCGAGCGCGTGGCAAGACGAAGTCGTGACGACGCTCAAAGAAGCCGTGCCGCAGTTCTTCAAGGGCACCTCGAACGTTCACCTCGCGAAGCACCTGGGCCTGGTCGCGATCGGCACGATGGCGCACGAGTATCTGCAGTCGTACCAGGCACTCGACGTGCGCCTGCGCGACTTTCAAAGCGCCGCGCTCGAAGACTGGGTGCACGAGTACCACGGCGACCTCGGCGTGGCGCTCACCGACGTGGTCGGCATGGACGCCTTCCTCGCCGACTTCGACCTCTACTTCGCGAAACTCTTCGACGGCCTGCGCCACGATTCGGGCGACCCGATGGTCTGGGCCGAGAAGGCGCTGGCCCACTACGCCAAGTTGCGCATCGACGCGCACACGAAGCGCCTCGTGTTCTCCGACGGCCTGAACCTGGGCAGCGCGTTCGGCATCTACCGCCACTTCGCCGACCGCACGCAGCTCGGCTTCGGCATCGGCACGAACCTGACCAACGACATGGGTCTCGTGCCGCTCAACATCGTGATGAAGCTGGTGCGTTGCAACGGCCAGCCGGTCGCCAAACTCTCCGACTCGCCGGGCAAGGCGATGTGCACCGACGCGACCTTCCTGGCCTATCTGCGCCAGGTGTTCCGCATCCAACCCTGAAGGAATCGATCATGTTGACGATCACCGTCGCCCAGCTGAACTACACCGTCGGCGACATCGAAGGCAACGCGCGCAAGATGATCGAGACCGCGCAGCGTGTCGCGCTCGATGGCGCCGACCTCGTCGTGTTCACCGAGCTCTCGCTGACCGGCTACTACCCCGGCGACCTGCTCGACGAACCGGAGTTCATGGCGCGCGTAGCCGTTGGCTTGAAGACGCTGCAACAGGCCTCGCGCCAGTGGCCCGCCCTGCACTGGGTCGTCGGTGCGCCGCTGCCGCACGAAGGCATCGGCAAAAAGCTGCAGAACGCGCTGGTCGTGATCAGCGCCGGCGAGGTGGTGCTGCGCTACGCAAAACAACTGCTGCCGACCTACAACGTATTGAACGAGCGCCGCCACTTCGAGCCCGGCCCCGACGTGGCGCGCGTGCTGCGCATCGGCGAGCACCAGATCGGCCTGATGATCTGCGAAGACGGGTGGAACGACAGCGCCCCCGACGACGGCAGTGACGACACCAAAAAGGACTACGCGGTGAACCCGTTCCTGCGCCTGGCCGATGCCGCGCCCGACCTTGTCGTCTCGATCAACGCGAGTCCGTCGGAGATCGGCAAGCGCGAGCAACGGCATCAGGTGTTCGGCGCCGCGAGCACGCGCCACGCGCTGCCGCTTCTGTACGTGAACCAGGTCGGCGGGCAAGACCAGATCGTGTTCGACGGCGCCTCGTTCGCGGTCGAGCCCGAGCGGGGCGTGACCTTCGAGGCCAAGCGCTTCAGTGAAGACGTGACGACGCTGCGCTTCGACAACGGCCGCTTCCTCGCACGCGACGGCGCGGCGCTGCCGCCGGTCGAAGCGAAAGGCTTGTCGACGATGGCGTTCTACGAGGCGCAGATCGTGCTCGGCTTGCGCGACTACGCGCGGCGCTGCGGGTTCAAACAGGCCGTCGTCGGCTCGTCGGGCGGCATCGACAGCGCCCTCACGCTCGCGCTCGCGGTGGAGGCTTTCGGGGCTGACAACGTCGTCGGCATCACGATGCCGTCGGTGTACTCGTCGGCGGGTTCGGTCGACGACTCGGTCACCCTGTGCCGCAACCTCGGCATCCCGCTCATGACGCACCCGATCGCCGATGCGGTGGCTTTTTACCAGCGTCAATTTGAGGCCAGTTTCGGCCAGCCGCTCACCGGCTTGCCGCTCGAAAACCTGCAAGCGCGCATCCGCGGCACGGTGCTGATGGAATACTCGAACGCGTTCGGCCACCTGCTGCTCACCACCGGCAACAAGTCGGAAATATCGGTTGGCTACTGCACGCTGTACGGCGACACCAACGGCGGCCTCGGGTTGATCGGCGACCTGTACAAAACCGAGGTGTTCGCGCTCTCGCGCCATGTGAACGAAGCCGCAGGCCGCGAGTTGATCCCGCAGGCGATCATCGACAAGGAACCGTCTGCCGAACTCGCGCCCGACCAGCGCGACACCGACAGCCTGCCGCCCTACCCGGTGCTCGACGAAATCTTGAAGCTGCTGATCGAAGGCCAGCGCCTTGCGCGCTGGGAGTTCGATGCCGCGCGCGCGTTCGTCGAACCGCTGCGGGCCACGCCGGAGGGCGAAGCGCTGGTGCAACGCATCCGCGGCATGATCGCGCGCAACGAGTACAAGCGCCGGCAGGCACCGCCGATCATCCGTGTGCGTTCGCGCGCGTTCGGCATCGGCCGGCAAATGCCGATCGCCGCAAAATTTGTTTAACGTCAGGAATCAGCATGTCGCCCTCCACGCCTGACATCGCGGTGCTCGTCGGCCGCTTCCAGCCGTTTCACAACGCCCACCTCGCGCTGCTGCAGCGCGCGCTCGAGGTGGCGGCGCGCGTCGTCGTCGTGATCGGCTCGGCGCACCAGGCGCGCACGCCGAAGAACCCGTTCACCTGGCGCGAGCGCGCCGAGATGCTTCGGCTCGCGCTGCCCGAGGCCGAGCGCGCACGCGTCACGTTTTTGCCGGTGCGCGACTACTACGACCCGCAGCGCTGGGTGCGCGTGGTCAGCGAGCGGGTCGCGGCGTTGAACGTCAACGGCAGCGGGAGCACGCGCATCGCACTCGTCGGCCATTTCAAGGATGCGACCAGCGAGTACTTGCGCGGCTTTCCCGGCTGGACGCTGGCGTCGGTCGACCGCATCCCGGGCGCGGGCGGCACGCAGTTGCGCGACGCGTTGTTCGCCGGCGACCCGGCGCTGCTCGATGCGACGCTCGCCGCACTCGTCGACCAGGCACCGCCGACGACGATCGCGTTCATCCGCGCCTGGGCCGCACTCAGCTTCATGCCGGCGCTCACCGCCGAATGGCGGATGCTGCGCGGATACTACGACGCGTGGAAGACGGCACCGTACCCGCCGGTGTTCGTCACGGTTGATGCTGTCGTGCGCTGCGCCGAGCGCGTGCTGCTGATCCAGCGCGGCCGCGCGCCGGGCCTCGGCCTCTACGCCGTGCCCGGTGGTTTTATCGAGCAGCGCGAGACGGCCTACCAGTCGGCACTGCGCGAGCTCGCCGAAGAAACCCACCTCGAGCTCCTCGCCCAAACGATGCAGGGCGCGTTTCGCGCAAGCGCCGTCTTCGACCACCCCGACCGCAGCCTGCGCGGCCGCACGATCACGCACGCGCACTACTTCGACCTGGGCGACCGCGAACTACCCGAGGTGCGCGCCGACGACGACGCGCAATCGGTCGCGTGGGTGCCGGTCGCCGAGATCGTCGCGCTCGAAGACCGATTCCACGACGACCACTTTCACATGCTCGATCACTTTCTCGGGCTCACGCACGAAGGGCTCGTGACGTGAGCAAAGCGAGCGCGATCGCTGGTGAATCCAACCGCGATTTCGCACGGCCGTACACCACCGTCGATGTCGTGATCTTCACGGTGCAGGGCGACGCGCTCGAGGTGCTGTTGGTGCAGCGCCCAACCGAGGCGCGCGAGCCGTTCGCGGGCCTGTGGGCGCTGCCCGGCGGTTTCGTCGATGTCGAACGCGACGCTGATCTGGCGGCCTGCGCGCGCCGCAAGCTGCGCGAGAAGACCGGCGTGGCGAGCCCGTACCTGGAGCAGCTCGGCAGTTGGGGCAGCGCCGTGCGCGACCCGCGCGGCTGGTCGGCCACGCACGCGTACTTCGCGTTGATCCCGGCGCATGCGCTGCAACGCCTGACCGTCGCGAAAGGCGCGAACGCCGCCGATGTCGGCTGGCGGCGCGTCGACGCGCTGCTGCCACGCGCGCGCCTCGCGTTCGACCACATGCAGATCCTGCAGGCGGCGGTCGATCGGTTGCGCAGCAAGGTCGAGTACACCTCGCTGCCGGCATTCCTGCTGAGCGAGCCGTTCACGCTGCCGCAACTGCAGCGCACGTACGAAGCGGTGCTCGGCCGCGCCGTCGACAAGAGCGGCTTTCGCACCCGCATGCTGGCCGCCGATTTTCTCGACGAGGCCGGCACGGTCGAGAGCGAGTCGAACCGCCCGCCGATGGGCTACCGCCTGCGCGACCGCGCGCAGGCGGTCGTGTTCCCGCGCACGTTCAGCCCGCGCGGTGGGGCATGAACGGCTCGGGTTTCATGAACTACTGCACGCCGATTGCTCCCTAGGCGATCCGCGCCACCGGTTGGCGCGGTCGTCCTACAAATGCGGTGCCCGATTTCGCAAATACTCGGCACCATCGCATTCGGCGATGCCACAGGGCCTGTGCCGATCCGCTCGATGGAAAACTCAAACTACCGGTCGTTCTACTGCGATTACATGCTCACGTGCCGTCCGCAAGCGCAGGACGACGGTCGCTTTCAGGCGCGCGTGGCGATATCGGCGCTCAGCGGCATCAAGACGCAGATGCAGCGCTTCCTCGACCTCACATGCTTCGATTCGCACGATGAAGCGGTGGAACATGCGCGCTTGGCGGGCATGGAGTGGATCGACAAAAACGTGCGGTCAGTCGCCGGCCATTGATTACCGCGTGGGGCCACCGGGCTGCACCGGCGCCGACTTCGCAATCACCCGGTTCGAGAACTGCTCGCGCGTGATGCCGAGCACCGCGCAGAGCGTTCCGGCGATCTTGCGCGCATGCCATTCGGTGATCTTGCGCGCGCGGCCGCCTTCGCTCTCCCAGACCGCGTAGTCACGCATCAGCGAAACCGACCACGCGAACTTGCGCTCGATTTCCTCGCGGCGGTAGAACTCGGCCGCGAGCGCTTCGTCGGGGATGTCTCGGAGGTTGATCGTCATGGGTGCACGTTCGGCGTGGTCACTGTTCCATGCGCCGCTGCCGTTGATCGGCGATGCGGCGCGCTTCGATGCATTGCAGGTGCGACTTCCATTGCGGCGTGTCGCAAGCGCGGCTGAGGCAAGCGGCGCGGGCGAACAGGTTCATGTTGGCGCAAAGTGCAGCGGCACTGGCGTTGCGCGGTGCCACCACCGGTGAAATCGCGGCGGCTCCTGCCGCTGCCGCCGCAGGTGGCTTCGGAGGCGGCGGCGCGGGCGGGCGACTGACCACTCGATGCGGCGGCGCCGGCACGCTCGCTGGCGATGCCGACTCGCGCGGCGCAGCCTCGCGCACCGCGGGTTGGGTCGATTCGACTGCGATCGCAGGCACCGCCGCGAGTGGCGGGGCCGATGCCGGCACGGTGCGCGCCGCGGTCAGCGGCGGTGTGAGCGGCTCTGCGGACGAGTGCGCAGGCGCACCCCACATCGCCCACGCCAGCGCAGCTCACGCAGCCATGCCCAGGCCCGAGGCGGCGACCCAGGTCGATCGCCGCCCAGGCGGCGTGCCGACTGGCGCAGCCGCTGCGGCGCCGGAGATCGGTACATCAGCCCGCCGCGGTGTAGCCGACCGCGTTGCAGCGACTTCGGTCTTGGCCGTCGCACGCGCCGTGTCGTACGGCAGGTTCGGGTCACCGATGACGACGCCATGCCGTTCGGTAGGCGGCGGCGGCGCGACCTCGCCGCGCAGCGCAGCGCGTGTTTCGGCGACGGTTTGCGGGCGGTCGTCTGGCGAAACGGCGAGCAACCAGTCAATCACCGAAAGAAACTGGCGTGAGACCGCTGAAATCGCCGATCCCGGCGAGACCGACGCGAAAGGCTCGCCCGGGTTCTGCGCCAGCAACGGAAACGAATCGCGCACCGCGCGCATCACGGCCGGGATCGGCTCCTTGCCGGTCAGCATGAAGTACACGGTGCCGCCGAGCGCGTACAGATCGGTGTAGGCGCCCTGTCGCATGCCCGCATCGTCGGCGTATTGCTCGACCGGCGAATAGTTGGGCTTGAGGATGGCGGTGAGCGACTGCGTGCGGTCGTTCAGCACGCGGCGGGCTGATCCGAAGTCGAGGATCACCGGCTGGCCGTCGGGCAGCAGCAGGATGTTGTCGGGTGCGATATCGCGGTGGTAGACGCCCTCGGCATGCAAGGTTTCCAGCGCGCCGAGCAAGCGGTCGACGAACAGGCGCAGCCAGGCTTCGTCGGGCGGTGCGGGCATCTGGCGCCGCGCTTCTTTGAGCGTTTGGCCGGGGCAGTACTGCATCGCCATGTAGGCCGTGCCGTTGGCCTTCCAAAGGCGGAACACGCGCACCAGTGAAGGGTTGTCGAAACGTGCGAGCAACCGGCCCTCGTTGTAGAAAGAATCGAGCCCGATCCCGAAGGTTTGCGCGGCTTGCACCGAGCGGGCCACGACCGCACCCTGCAGGGTGCGACGCGCCAGCGCCGTCGGGATGAACTCCTTGATCGCGACGTAGCGCAACAGCACCTGATCGAGCGCGAGGTAGACGATGCCGAAGCCGCCCGCGCCGAGCACGCGCTCGATCTCGAACTCGTCGAGCCGGGAGCCCGGCAGCAAGGCCTCGGGGGCGAATGCTTCAGGGGCGAGCGAGCGATCGAACGGGAGTTCGTCACCGGGCGAGCGGGCATCGGTCTCGCGCGGCGTTTGCATGGCGAAGTTATCGACGCCGTGAGCTTCGACTGAAGGCGTTCGCCCGACCTGAACGCGATGTGCACACAGGCATCGCGCCGGTTCGGCAATAGTCCGCGCAATGGCCTTGAGCTCGTCCATCGCGGCGACCGATTCTTCACGGCGATATGCTGCGGGCCTCACAGCGCCAAGGGGCATCGATGATCTTCGGCATGAACCATTTCACCGTGCTCGCGCAAGACGAAGCGCAGACGCTCGCGTTCTACGTTGACCTGCTCGGGCTGACCGTCGGGCCGCGGCCCGATCTCGGCTTTCCCGGCGCGTGGCTCTGCGCGGGTGGTGCGCACGCGGTGCTGCACATCGTGTTCGGCGGGCCCCTGCCGGCGACGCGCGCCGGCGTGATCGACCACATGGCTTTCAGCGCCCGCGATCTGCCGGCCGTGAAGGCGCGCTTCGATGCCAGCGGCACGAAGTACGACCTGCGCCAGCAGGCCGAATCGGGCACCTGGCAGCTGTTTTGCCACGACCCGAACGGCGCGAAAGTCGAACTCGATTTCGACGCGTCGGAAGCGCTTTGACCGGTCACGCCAACGCGCCGCACCCGGCGCTGCGCTTTCGTTCGGACACACACTGCGGGTAATTCCTCGACCACGCAACTTGCGCGCATCTGCCTGCCGCCGTACTATTTACCGACCGGGCGGTCGAATATGTTTTGCGCCGCATGCGCACCTGCACCCGCACCGTTCGATTCGCCGATCAAGGATTCCATGGCCGAACTCTCACCTCAGCAAACCGCCGACCGCGTCCGTGATGGCATGTTCGCAAACGACCGCGCATCGAGGGCGCTCGGCATGCGCATCGTCGAGGTTTTGCCCGGCACCGCGACGCTCGAAATGACCGTGCGCGACGACATGCTGAACGGCCATGACCTCTGCCACGGCGGCCTGATCGCCGCGCTCGCCGATTCGGCATTCGCGTTCGCGTGCAACTCGCACGGCGAGCTCACCGTGGCTTCCGGCTTCGGCATCGACTTCATCGCGCCTGGCCGGCTCGGCGACGTGTTGACCGCGCGCTGCCACGAGGTCGCGAAGGCCGGCCGCACCGGCGTGTACGACACCGAAGTGACGAACCAACGCGGCGAGCGCGTCGCAGTGTTCCGCGGGCGCTCGCACACCGTCAAGGGCAAGCGGGCGGTGAACGGCTGATCGCGCAAAGCAGGAGACAAGCACGATGACCGCGAACGGCCTGGACCCGATCGAAACCGCGAGCCGCGACGAGATTACCGCATTGCAATTGCAGCGGTTGCGCTCGACGCTGAAACGCGCTTACGACCACGTGCCGCATTACCGCGCTGCATTCGATCACAAAGGCGTGCACCCGGCCGACCTGAAACAGCTCGCCGACCTCGCCAAGTTCCCGTTCACGGTCAAGAAAGACCTGCGCGACAACTACCCCTTCGGCCTGTTCGCGGTGCCGCGCGAGCAGGTCGTGCGGTTGCATGCGTCGTCGGGCACGACCGGCAAGCCGACGGTGGTGGGCTACACCGCGAACGACATCTCGAACTGGGCCGATCTGGTGGCGCGCTCGATCCACGCGGCAGGCGGCCGAGCCGGCGACATCATCCAGGTCGCCTATGGCTATGGCCTGTTCACCGGCGGGCTCGGCGCGCACTACGGTGCCGAACGATTGGGCTGCACCGTGATCCCGATGTCGGGCGGGCAGACCGAAAAGCAGATCCAGCTGATCCAGGACCTGCAGCCGAAGATCATCATGGTCACGCCGAGCTACATGCAAGTCATCATCGAAGAGATGGCGCGGCGCGGCATCGACGCGCGCGAAACCTCGCTGAAGATCGGCATCTTCGGCGCCGAACCGTGGACCGAAGCGATGCGCCGCGAGATCGAGGGCAAGGCTGGCATCGACGCGGTCGACATCTACGGTCTGAGTGAAGTGATGGGCCCGGGCGTGGCGAGCGAGTGCGTTGAAACCAAGGACGGCCCGGTCGTGTGGGAAGACCACTTCCTGCCCGAGATCATCGACCCCGAGACCGGTGAAGTGCTGCCCGACGGCAGCGAAGGCGAACTCGTGTTCACGTCGCTGACAAAAGAAGCGATGCCGATGGTTCGCTACCGCACGCGCGACCTCACACGCCTGTTGCCGCCGACCGCACGCGCGTTCCGCCGCATGGGCAAAATCGTCGGCCGCAGCGACGACATGCTGATCATTCGCGGCGTCAACGTCTTCCCGACCCAGATCGAGGAGATCGTGCTCGCACACGCCGAGCTCTCGGGGCAGTACCAGCTGCACGTGAGCCGCGACGGGCTGCTCGACGAGATCGAGGTGCACTGTGAAATGCAGCCCGGCGCCGATGGCGATGCGGTCGAGATCGCCGGTTGGGTGCAGCGCCGCGTGAAGACTTTGGTCGGCATCTCGACGCGCGTGAAGGTGCTGACGCCCGACTCGATCGAACGCACGCTGACCGGCAAGGCCCGGCGCGTGATCGACAAACGACCCAAGTAAAGGAAAAACGCGATGTACACCCAAGCGATGGACACGGTGGCCAAAGACGAAGCGCCGAGGGCTCTCCGCTCCGCCGAAGACCTGCAGCTGCAGGAACGCTTCGATGCCCGCATCGACGCTGGCGACTTCATCGAGGCGAAAGACTGGATGCCCGAGCACTACCGCAAAACGCTGGTGCGCCAGATCAGCCAGCACGCGCACTCCGAGATCGTCGGCATGCTGCCCGAAGGCAACTGGATTTCGCGCGCGCCCACGTTGAAGCGCAAGGCGATATTGCTCGCGAAAGTACAAGACGAAGGCGGCCACGGCCTTTATCTGTATGCCGCTGCCGAAACGCTCGGCACGAGCCGCGATCAGTTGTTCGACGCGCTGCACACCGGCAAAGCCAAGTACAGCTCGATCTTCAACTACCCGACGCTGAGCTGGGCCGACATGGGCACGATCGGCTGGCTCGTCGACGGCGCGGCGATCATGAACCAGGTGCCGATCTGCCGGTGCTCGTACGCGCCGTATGCACGCGCGATGATCCGCATCTGCCGCGAAGAAAGCTTCCACCAGCGCCAGGGTTACGAGGCGCTGCTGACGATGATGACGAAGGGCACGCAGGCGCAGAAGGACATGGTGCAAGACGCCGTGAACCGCTGGTGGTGGCCCTCGATCATGATGTTCGGCCCGCCCGACGACGAGAGCCCGAACAGCGCGCAGTCGATGCGCTGGGGCATCAAGCGCGTCAGCAACGACGAGCTGCGCCAGAAGTTCATCGACGCGACGGTGCCCCAGGCCGCATTGCTCGGCGTGACGCTGCCCGACCCCGACTTGAAGTGGAACGAGGCGCGCCAATCGCACGACCACGGCGCGATCGACTGGCCCGAGTTCAAGGCCGTGATCGCTGGCGACGGGCCGTGCAACAAGGAGCGCCTCGCCGCACGTGTGAAGGCCTGGGACGACGGCGCGTGGGTGCGCGAGGCGGCGATGGCGCATGCGACCAAGCGAGCGATGAAGGAAGCCGCATGAACGTCGACGCGCAATCGGAGTGGCCGCTGTGGGAAGTGTTCGTGCGCAGCAAGGCCGGGCTCGATCACAAGCATTGCGGGAGCCTGCACGCGGCCGACGCGAAGATGGCGATCCAGATGGGGCGCGATGTGTACACGCGACGCCAGGAAGGCGTGAGCGTGTGGGTCGTGCGTTCGAACCAGATCGTCGCCAGCGACCCGGGCGACAAGGCGATGTACTTCGACCCGGCGGAAGACAAGGTCTACCGCCACCCCACGTTCTACGAGCTGCCGAAGTCGCTCGATCACATGTGAGTGATTCGGAGCCATCGACATGACCGCATCGATTCAATTGCAGCGCGCACCCGGGGTGCAGTACCTGCTGCGCATCGCCGACACGAACCTGATCCTCGCGCAGCGCCTGGCCGAATGGTGCGGCCACGCGCCGGTGCTGGAGGAAGACATCGCACTCGCCAACATGGCGCTCGACCTGATCGGCCAATCGCGCGCACTGCTCACGCGCGCCGGTGAGCTCGAAGGCCGCGGGCACAACGAAGACCAGCTCGCGTTCCTGCGCGACGAGCGCGATTACTTCAACGCCACCTTGGCCGAGTTGCCGCGCGGAGACTTCGCGTTCACGGTGCTGCGCAACCTGTTCATCGCGACCTGGTCGAAGCTGCTGTGGGAGCGGCTGCTCGCATCGAGCGACGCCGAGGTCGCAGCGATCGCCGGCAAAGCGGTCAAGGAAGTGCGCTACCACCAGCAGCACGCCGCCGATTGGGTCGTGCGGCTCTCGGATGGCACAGCAGAGTCGCGCCGCCGCATCGATGCCGCGCTCGATGAAGCGTGGCGATACACCACCGAATTATTCGGTGCCGATGCGGTGGACGAGCATGCGGTCGAGGTGCAACTCGGCCCGCGATGGGCCGACCTGCACGCATTGTGGCTAGCCGAAATCACGACGGTGTTCGACGAGGCCGGCCTCGTCGTGCCGAAGGCTTCGGGCTTTCGCAGCACCGGCACGCGCGGTGTTCACAGCGAGCACATGGGGCACATCCTGACCGAAATGCAGCATTTGCAGCGCAGCTTTCCGGAGGGCGTGTGGTGATGCTTGCGGGCAGTGAGACGGTGGCGCGCGCCTGGCAAGTCCTCGCCACCGTCCTCGACCCCGAAGTCCCCGCCGTCTCGGTGCGCGACCTCGGCATCGTGCGCAACGTGATCGAGCACGCCGACCACCTGGAAATCGTCCTCACCCCCACCTACTCCGGCTGCCCCGCGACCGAAGTGATCGAGGCCGACGTGCTCGCTGCCATCGCCGCCGCCGGACTGGGCCCCGCGCGCGTCACGCTGCGGCGCGCGCCCGCGTGGACGACCGACTGGATCAGCGCCGAGGGCCGCGCCAAGCTGTTGGCCTACGGCATCGCGCCACCCTCGCCGACGCGCGGCGGCGAAGGACCGAACGGCGCCGTGCGCGCCGTGCCGATCCGCTTCATCGGCCGCCCTCGCCTGAAGCCGCTCACCTGCCCGCGCTGCAACAGCCAGAACACCGAGCTGCTTTCCGCCTTCGGCTCCACCGCGTGCAAGGCCACCTGGCGCTGCCTTGCGTGCCTCGAGCCGTTCGAGCACTTCAAGCCGATCTGAACCCCGCCGACATGAGCACACTCTTCCACCCGCTGCGCGTGCGCGCGGTGTCCCCCGACACCACCGAGGCCGTCGTTGTCTCGTTCGACGTACCCGATGCGTTGCGCGAAGTCTTCAGCTTCACGCAAGGCCAGTACCTCACGTTGCGCAAGGAGATCGAAGGGCAAGATCTGCGCCGTTCGTATTCGATCTGCGCCGGTGTCGACGACGGCGAGTTGCGCGTCGGCGTGCGCAAGGTCAAGGGCGGCGTGTTCTCGAACTGGATCAATGCGCGCCTAGCACCCGGCGACACGATCAGCGTGATGGCGCCGCAAGGTCGCTTCTTCGTGCCGATCGAACCCATGTTGCGCCGCCACCATGTCGGCATCGCCGGGGGCAGCGGCGTGACGCCGATCCTTTCGACGATGAAGACCGTGCTGGCGCGCGAGCCGCTGAGTCGCTTCACGTTGATCTACGGCAACCGCGCGCTGAGGTCGACGATGTTCAAGGAAGAGATCGAGGATCTCAAGAACAAGTACCTGACGCGGCTGACGCTGCACCATGTGTTTTCCGACGAGCACACCGACGCACCCTTGAACATGGGCGTGATGAACCGCGACAAGATCGGCGACTTTTTGCGCACGGTCGTGCCGGCGTCGAGCATCGACCACGCGTTCATCTGCGGCCCGTTCCAGATGAACGACGAGGCAGAAGCCGCACTGCTCGCAGCGGGCGTGCCCGAGGAGCGAATTCACATCGAGCGATTTGGCATCGCGCCACAAGGCGCGATTCAAGCGACTTCGCCACAAGCGCAGCAAGTGGGCGCGGTGATCCACGAAGCCAAGCCCGGCGACGCCGAAACCGCGCGCATCACGATCATCCGCGACGGTGTCTCGCGCGAGATCGCGTTCACCAAAGACCAGCCCAGCATCCTCGATGCCGCCTCGGCCGCCGGCCTCGAAGTGCCGTTCTCGTGCACCTCGGGCGTGTGCGGAACCTGCCGCGCGAAGTTGGTTGCGGGCGAGGTGCGCATGGAGCGCAACTTCGCGCTCGACAAAACCGAAGTCGCGAACGGCTTCGTGCTGACCTGCCAGGCGCATCCACTCACACCCCAGGTCACGCTGTCGTTCGACGAGCGCTGACCCCCCAGGAATTTGCGATGACGACACCCACGCTCCAGAGCTACATCGGCGGCCACTGGCTCGGCCGCCAAGCAGCGCAGCCACTGCGCAGTGCCATCAACGGCAAACCCATCTACAACACGCACGCCGAGGCGATCGACTTCGGCGAGGCGGTGGCGCACGCGCGCCACGTCGGCCTGCCCGCGCTGATGGCGCTCGACTTCCAGCAGCGTGCCGAACGGCTAAAGGCGCTCGCGAAATATTTGAACGAGCACAAGGAAACGCTCTACGCCACCTCGGCCCACACCGGCGCGACGCGTGCCGACAGCTGGATCGACATCGAAGGCGGCAGCGGCACCTTGTTCGCGTACGCCGGCATCGGCAGCAACGAGCTGCCGTCGGGCAACCTGGTGCATGAAGGCCCCGCCATTGCGCTCGGCAAGACCGGCAGGTTTCAAGGCACGCACATCCTCGTGCCGCGCGGCGGCATCGCGGTGCACATCAACGCATTCAATTTTCCCATTTGGGGCCTGCTCGAAAAGTTCGCGCCGGCGTTTCTCGCCGGAATGCCGTGCATCGGCAAACCCGCCACTGCGACGAGCTATCTCACCGAAGCCGCGGTGCGGTTGATCCAGCAATCGGGCATCGTCCCCGAGGGTGCGCTGCAACTCGTGATCGGTGGCACCGGCAACTTGCTCGATCGGCTCGACGGCCGCGATGTCGTCACCTTCACCGGCTCGGCGGACACGGCCGCAAAGTTGCGCGTTCATCCCAACCTCGTGCGCCATTCGATCCCGTTCAACGCCGAAGCCGACTCGCTCAACTGCGCGATCCTGGCGCCCGACGTGACGCCCGACGACGAAGAGTTCGACCTGTTCGTCAAAGAGGTCGCGCGAGAAATGACGGTCAAGGCCGGCCAGAAGTGCACCGCGATCCGGCGCGTGATCGTGCCGCGCGACCGGCTCGACGCGCTGGCCGAGAAGCTGCGCGCACGACTCAAAAAGATTGTCATCGGCGACCCCTCGATCGAGGCCGTGCGCATGGGCCCGCTCGCCTCGCAAGCGCAGCTCGCCGATGTGTCGGAGCGCGTGGCCACGTTGCTGCAGGGCGCCGAGCTCGTCTATGGCGCGCGCGACGGCTTTGCGCCGCTCGGCGAAGGCGTGGCCGAAGGCGCGTTCATCGCGCCGACGCTGCTGCTCAGCCGCCACCCGCTGACGCACGACGCGGTGCACGACATCGAAGCCTTCGGGCCGGTGTCGACGTTGATGCCGTATGAGGGCATCGACGAGGCCATCGCCCTGGCCGCGCGCGGCAGGGGCAGTTTGGTCGCGTCGCTCGTCACGCGCAGCCCGCAGGTCGCCGCACGCGTGATCCCGGCCATGGCGGCGATGCACGGCCGCCTGCTGATCCTCGACCGTGAAGCGGCGGCCGAATCAACCGGCCACGGCTCGCCGCTGCCGCAGCTTAAACACGGCGGCCCGGGCCGCGCCGGGGGCGGCGAAGAGCTCGGTGGCATCCGCGCCGTCAAGCACTACCTGCAGCGCGCGGCGGTGCAAGGCTCGCCGACGATGCTCGCGGCGGTGACCGGTGAACACATCCGTGGCGCGAAGGTCAACGACACGCCTGTCCACCCCTTTCGCAGCCACTTCGAAGACTTGGCGATCGGCGACTCGCTGCTGACGCACCGCCGCACCGTGGGCGAGGCCGACATCGTCGCGTTCGGCGGCATCTCGGGCGACTACTTCTACATGCACTTCGATGAGATCGCAGCGAAAGCGTCGCCGTTCGGCAAGCGCATCGCGCACGGCTACTTCGTGCTCTCGGCCGCAGCTGGTTTGTTCGTCTCGCCCGCGCCCGGCCCGGTGCTAGCGAACTACGGGCTCGACACGCTGCGCTTCGTCAAGCCGGTCGGCATCGGCGACACGATCCGCGCGCGGCTCACCGCGAAACGCAAGACCGACCGCAACAGACAAGACGCGAACGGCGTCGGCCAGGGCGTGGTCGCGTGGGACGTGGAGGTGACGAACCAACACAACGAGGTGGTCGCGAGCTACGACATTCTGACCCTGGTCGCCAAGCGCAGCTGATCAGGGCGCATGCCCCACGCCGTCTCCCGCCTGCGCGCCGCGCGCCTGGCGCGCAGCACCAAACCGTTTCTCGCGCGCGGCGGGTTCAAGCGCGAGCGCTGCGCGGGTTGCCGGCTGGTGCCGAGCCACTGCCTGTGTGCGTTGCGCCCTTCGGCGCCCACACGCGCCGGCATCTGCCTGCTGATGGCCGACATCGAGCCGCTCAAGCCGAGCAACACCGGCTGGCTGGTCGCCGATGTGGTGGCCGACACCTTCGCCTTCGGCTGGGCCCGCACCGAGACCGACCCTGCGCTGCTGGCTTTGTTGCGCGATCCGCAGTGGCACCCTTATGTCGTGTTTCCGGGCGAGTACGCGGCGCCCGGGCGCGTGGTGCACGGCGCCCTGCCGCCCGACCCGCTGCGTGACGCAACACAGGGTGCGACACCCCAGCGCCCGCTGTTCATCCTGCTCGACGGCACCTGGGCCGAGGCCCGCAAGATGTTCGGCCGCAGCCCCTGGCTCGACCACTTGCCGGTGCTCAGCCTGGAACCCGAGCAACGATCGCAATACCAGCTGCGCCGCTCGCGCCGCGACGATCACTTCTGCACCAGCGAAGTGGCCGCGATGTGCTTGGGCCTGGCGGGCGAACACGTTGCTGCGCAAACGCTGGCGGCCTACCTCGATGTCTTCACGCACCACTACCTGCAAGCGAGAAATCAATTGCCCGTCGCGTGGGATGGTGCGGCGCACCAGCGCTTGCGCGAGGTCGCTGCCGTCCGGTGATCCGGCGGCGTTCGGTCTACAACTGCACGCCCTTCGTCAGCGCGCCGTCGACCACCAGGTTCGTGCCCGAGATGAAGCTGGCGGCCGGGCTCGCGAGGAAGGCGACGGCGTTCGCCATCTCCTGCGGCGTGCCCATGCGCCCGGTCGGGTTCATCGCCAGCGCCTGCTTGAAGAGCTCGGGGTTGCCGCGCTCGATCTGGTCCCACACGCCGCCGGCGAAATAGGTGTTGCCGGGCGAAACGCTGTTCGCGCGGATGCCTTTGCCGGCAAGGTGGTAAGCGAGGCCCTGGGTGTAGTGGACGATCGCGGCCTTGAACGCGCCGTAGGGCCCGGCCGCGAAGTCGATCTCGCGGCCCGAGACGCTCGCGATCGTCACGATCGAGGCCTTGCCGCTCTTCTCGAGCCAGGGCATCGCGGCGTTCACGAACCGCACCGTGCCCATCATGTCGGTCGCAAAGCCGCTCTGCCAGCCCGCTTCGTCGCCGGGGATCGCGAGCGCGCTCACGTTCGCGACGACGATGTCGATGCCGCCGAACGCATCGGCCACACCGGCGACCCACGCGGCCATGCCGTTCGCATCGGCGACGTCGAGCACACGACCGACGACCTTCGTGCCGTGCGCCGCGAACGCGGCCGCGCTGGCCGCGACCTCGTCGGCGTTGCGCGCGCAGAACGCGACATCGCAGCCCTCGGCCACAAGGGTTTCGACGATCGCGCGGCCGATGCCCTTGGTCCCGCCGGTGACCAGCGCCTTCGCGCCTTTCAGACCCAGATCCATGGTGTTCGCTCCTTCGGTTGCAGACGGCCTCAGGCCGCCAGGTACTTCTTGCTGATCGCCGCGCCGACCGTGTACTTCGGGTCGACGAAGTTGCCGAGCCGCACCTGCCCGCACTGGCTCAACATCATGTAGGCGTCCCAGCGGTCGTAGCCGTACTCGGCCTCCATCCACAGGATCAGTTCCTTGTAGGCGATGCGGGTCGCGTCTTCGAGCGGCCGGGCGCTGCCGATGGCCATGATCACGGCCGCGTTCTCGAGTCGCGGCCATTCGAGCTGCCAGCCCTTGATCAGGTCGACCTCGATCGTCGTCGTGCTCGCGTACTCGACCGCGGTGCCGCAGACCTCGCCGTCGCCCTGGCACGCGTGTGCGTCGCCGATGAACAGGCGGCCGCCGTTAGCGCGCACCGGCAGGTAGGTGATGCTGCCGGGGCCCATGTCGGGCAGGTCCATGTTGCCGCCGTGCGAGTCGGGCGTCAGCGTGTTGATCGAATCGATCTCGGGCGAGCAGCTCAGCGTGCCGATGTGCGGCCGGTAGGGCAGCGTGACGCGCCTGCTCCAGTAGACGCCCTGTTCGTCGACATCGACCTTGCGCACGAGTTCGGGCAGGTCTTGCGTGAGCAGCGCAGTCAGCGAGGTGCCGCTCAGCGCGCCGAACTGCGGGATCATCGCGCAGGTGCCGCGCGGGTTCGGGCCGCGTGGCGCCATCGCCTCGATGTGCACCGCGATCACGTCGCCCTTCTCTGCGCCCTCGACCATGATCGGGCCGTTCTGCGGGTTCACGAAGGGCATTTTGAGGACGCGCGAGGGCAGGTCTCGCTCGGTCTTCACGGCCCCCTCGAACGCGTCGCGCGTCTCGACCACCACGCGGTCACCGGGCCGCACGTGCAGCACCGGGTCGGTGTAGGGGCCGATGGTGTAGTGGTACTTGCCCTGCTTCGCCTCGGTGAGCTGGTGCACGTCGGGCGTGCGGCCCTGGGCCGTACCGCGGGTGCGCATGATCGATTGGGCTAGCCAGGTCATGGGGGCGTTTCCTTCTTGTGGGCGCGGGCTGCCTGCAACACCGGGTGCCGCCGATGCCAATCGGTCGCCTGCTGAAAGGCCCAGCCCGCGCGCACGAGCAGGGTTTCTTCGAAGTGGCGCGAGACGAATTGAAAGGCGACGGGTGTGCCCGCCTCGGTGAAGCCCGCGGGCAGCGTGATGGTCGGGCTGCCGGTCATGTCGAACGGGCAGGTGTGGCGCAGCATGCCGCTCATCAACTCGGCGTCTTCACCGAAGTGCGCCATCCATTCGAGCGTCGGCGAGGCGACGCTGGTGACCGGCACGATCAGCAGGTCGACGCCCTCGAACAGCGCGCGAACGCGGCCTGCGTAATCGTGGCGGCGCAGCACGATCTTCTGGTAGTCGACCGCGCGCTGCGAGAGGCCGAGCTCGATGATGCCGGCGAGCGCCGGGCCGTACTCGCTTTTGCGAGACGGGTAGGTCGCTTCGTGCGCGACCGCGGTCTCGATGCCGCACAGCGGGAACCAGTCGGCGGTGACCCGCGCGGCGTCGGGGATCGTCACCGGCACCAAGGTGGCGCCCGCCCCATCGATCACTTTCAACGCCGCCGCGATCGCGGCGCGCGTGGGTGCATCGACGCCTGCGCTGTTCCAGTGCGCGTCGACGCCGACGCGCAGCCCGCGCAGGCCCTTCGGCATCTCGCCGAGGTAGTCGGGCACCGGCAGCAGGCTCGCGGTCGGGTCGAGCGGGTCGGCGCCGGCAATCGCGCCGAGCATCGCCGCGGCATCGGCCGCGCTGCGCGTCATCGGGCCGATGTGGTCGAGCGTGGCGGCGAGCTCGAATGCGCCGTAGCGGCTCACCCGCCCCCACGTCGGCTTCAGGCCCGTGAGACCGTTCGCGGCCGAGGGGAACCGAATCGAGCCGCCGGTGTCGGTGCCGAGCGAGCCGTAGCACAGGCCCGCGGCCGTCGCGACACCCGAGCCGCTCGACGAGGCGCCCGGCCAGTGCGCCGCGCTCCACGGGTTGACCGGCGGGCTGACCGACGGGTGGTGGTCGGCGTAAGCCCCTTCGGTCATCTGCAGCTTGCCGAGGATCACGGCACCGGCCTCGCGCAGCTTCTTGACGGCGGTGCCGTCTTCGGTCGGCACGAAGTCGCGGTAGAGCGTCATGCCGGCGGCGGTCGGCACGCCGGCGGTCCAGCACAGGTCTTTGACCGCGAGCGGCACGCCGTGAAGCGGGCCGAGCACGCGGCCAGCGGCGATCTCGGCATCGGCGCGGTTCGCGTCCACGAGCGCTGCATCCGCCATCACGATGACGTAGCTCTTCAGCGTGTCATCGAGCAGGCCGATGCGTTCGAGCTGCGCGCGCGTGGCCTCGACCGAAGACAGTTCGCGCGAATGGATGCGCTGGCCGATGTCGAGCAGTTCGAGGTAGTGGAGTTCGGTCGTGGCCATCGAGGCTCCTGATGGGATGGATCGGGTTGCGCGCGCGCCGAGTCAGCCGTGCACGCCGGTGTACTCGCTCATGATCTGCAGATCGCCGAGGTGCTCGCGCGGGATCTCGCCGCCGAGCTGGCCGCGCTTGATCACGAGCACGCGCTGCGACACCGCGGCGATGAACTCGAGGTTTTGCTCGACCAGCACGATCGTGAGCTTCATGCGCTCACGCAGGCCCGCGAGCGTCTCGGCGATCTCTTCGATGATCGACGGCTGAATGCCCTCGGTGGGTTCGTCGAGCAGCAGCAAGGTCGGCTTGCCGGCGAGCGCCCGGGCGAGTGCCAGCAGCTGCTGTTCGCCGCCCGAGAGCGAGCCGCCGGCGCGGTCGAGCAACGGCTTCAATCGCGGAAAGTCTTGCAGCAGCGCGTCGATCGTGTCGGTCGCGCCGGTTCGTTTGACCTCGCCGGTCTTGACCAGGCCCATGCGCAGGTTGTCCATCGCGCTGAGCGTCGGGAAGATCTCGCGGCCCTGCGGCACGTAGGCCATGCCGAGCTTGGCGCGCTGGTGCGGCGCGGCACGCGTGACGTCGACTCCGGCGAACGTGACCCGGCCGCTGCCGATGCGCAGCGCACCGATCAGCGTGCGCAGCAGCGTGGTCTTGCCCATGCCGTTGTGCCCGAGGATGCCAACCGATTCGCCCTCGCCGATCTCGAGCGAGATGTCGTGCAGCACGGGGATCGCGCCGTAGCCGGCGTGCAGGCCTGAGACGTCGAGCATGCGTGCGCCTTTAATGCGGCTTCTTGCCGAGATAAATCTGCTGCACCAACGGGTCGCTCATGATCTTGTCGGGCGTGTCTTCCTTGATGATCGCGCCCTGGTGCAGCACGGTCACCTTGCGCGCGATCATGCGGATGAAGTTCATGTCGTGCTCGACCACCACCAACGCGTGCTGGCGGTTGATCTCGAGGATGAGTTCGGCGGTGCGCGCGACCTCGGCGTCGCTCATGCCGGCGGCCGGTTCGTCGAGCAGGATCAGCGGCGGGTCGGCCGCGATCACCACACCGATCTCCACCCACTGCCGCATGCCGTGCGCGAGCAGCCCGGCGAGCGAATCCTGGTACGCCGTCATGCCGACGCGCTCGAGCGTTTCGCGCGTGATGCGGTCGGCTTGCTGGTTGCTGTTGACGCGGCGCGCCGAGAGCCAGACGTTCTCCCAGACCGTCAATCCGTTGAACAGGCTCGGCACCTGGGTCTTGATGCCGATGCCCAAACGGCCCGGTTCGTGGGGCTGCATGTTCGAGATGTCTTTCCCGCGAAAAAAAATCTTGCCCGAGGTCGGCTTCACCTGCCCGGTGAGCAGCTTGAAGAACGTGCTCTTGCCGGCGCCGTTCGGGCCGATCACGCAGCGCAGTTCGGCTTCGGCGAGGGTGAAGTTGACGTCGCGCGTGGCGTGCACCCCACCGAAGCGCACGTTGAGGTCGCAGGTCTCGATCAGGGGCGTCATGCGCGGGGACCGGAATGGGCGGCCGTGGTGGCACGGGTCGTGACCATGGCGGCGGGCGCGGCGGTAGGCGCGCGGGCAGCATCACCGCGCCTCAGCTTGCGCGAGCACCAGTCGATCACGAGCCCGAGGCTCGGCACGATGCCGCGCGGCACCATCAGCACGAACACCACCAGGATCGCGCCGAGCACCAGGTTCGAGTTGAAGGTCTGCTGCGTGCCGATCTGCGTGGTGAGCCACTGGATCGCGACGCAACCGATGATCGGCCCGACCAGCGTGCCCAGGCCGCCGACGATCACCCAGATGATGATCTGCGCCGATTGCGCCAGGCCGAAGATGGTCGGGCTCGTGAACGCGCCCCAGTTCGCGAACAGGCAGCCCGCGAGGCCGGCGATCGCGCCGCCGAGCGTGAAGCAGAAGAGCTTGTAGGCACGGGCGTCGTAGCCGAGCAGCAGCACGCGCTGCTCGTTCTCTTTGGCGGCGACGATGACCCGGCCGATCTTCGAGGCGATCAGCACGCGCAGACCGAGGTACACGACCAGCAGGCTTGCGAAGGTCACGTAGAAGATGCCTTTCGGGCTCAGCACGTCTTCCGGGTTGCCAGGCATGTTCAGCGTGGGGATGCCGGGGATGCCGTTGAAGCCGCCGAGCGGCGCGGTGCCGATCTTCCACTCGGGACCTGCCGTCGAGTTGACCAGGTTGAACAGGATCAGCGTGACGGTGAGCGTGATCACGCCCATGTACACGTCCGACAGCCGGCCGTAGAAGATGACGTAGCCAAGCACGGCCGCGAACAGCGCAGGCACCGCGATCGCGAGCAGGAACGCAAAGGTGCTGTCACCCATGTTCATCACGGCGATCGCATAGGTGTACGCGCCCAAACCGAAGAACGCCGCCTGGCCGAAGCACAGGATGCCGCCGAAGCCCCAGATGAACGCGAGGCTCACGCCGAGGATCGACATCACGGCGTAGATCGTGACCTGGATCAGGTCGTAGTCGTCGAGGCGCCCGGGCAGGCCGAACAGCAAGGCGATGCCGATGGCCATGACGAGCGCGGCGCTGGCCCATGACGACGCGAACCGGTTCACAACGACCCCTTGAAGAATCGCCCGGTGATGCCTTGCGGCAGCAAACGCAACATCACGATGGCCGCGAACAGCAACGCTACCTCGCCGAAAACGGGCGTGGTGAGAAAGGTCGCCAGCTGGTTGATGGCGCCGAACAGCGACGAGGCCCCGACCAGCCCGGCCAGGATCGCCGGCCCGCCGCCGATGACCGTGATGAATGCCTTGGCGACGAACGCGCCACCCATCGTCGGCACCACGCCGGTCAGCGGCGCGAGCAACCCACCGGCGAGCCCGGAAAGCGCAGCGCCGACCGCGAAGGTGACCGAGTACACGCGGCTCGGGCTGATGCCGAGCGCGTTCGCCATCTCGGGCTTTTGCATCGTGCCGCGCGCGATCAGGCCCCATGCCGTGCGCAGCAGCACCCAGCGGATCGCTGCGGCCAGCGCGACCGCCACCGCGATGATCACCAGCGTGTAGCCGCTGACCGAATAGGCGCCGATCATGAAGCTGCCGAGCGGCGCCGAGACGCCCGCGGTGGTGTTGCCGGCGAGCGAGGTGACGATGCCCACCAGCAGCAGCGAGAGGCCCCAAGTGGCGAGCATGGTGTCGACCATCCGGCCGTAGAGGCGCCGGATGATCAGACGTTCGAGGGCGACCCCGACGATGCCGACCGCGATCGGCGCCACCACGAACATCGCCACCCACAGGTTGACGCCGAACTTCATCGCGCCGATCACGCTGTAGGCGCCCAGCATCATGAACTCGCCGTGCGCGAGGTTGATGACCTTCATCATGCCGAAGATCACTGCGAGTCCGGCCGAGATGATTACCAAACTGGCGATTGCGTAGAGCACCTGGATGACGACGACGAGGGCGAGGTCCATGGGGAAGCCGGCGCCTTCGGGTTCAGACCTTGATGACGTATTGCTGGTTGTCGTTCGGGTTCTTCTTGAGGTTGCAGACCGCGCTCGTGTCGGTGGGTTTTTGCTGCTGAAAGGTCTCGACGATGTTGAGCTGCTTGTTTTTCACCTCGGCGATGCTGACGTTGAGCACGCAGTGGTGGCTGTCGGGGTCGATGCTCACCTTGCCGCTCGGGCCTTCGATGCTGATGCCCGACTCGAGTGCCGCGATGACCTTCATTCGGTCGAGCGAGCCGGCTCGTCTGACGCCCTCGGCCCACAGCTTGAAGCCCTGGTAGGTGCCCATCGCGAGCTCGGTGATGTTCGGGTAATCCTTGCCGAAGCGCTTGTAGAAACGCTCTTTGAAGGCCTTGTTCTCGGGCGTGTCGAGGTTCTGGAAGTAGTTGTACGAAATCAGGAAACCATCGGCCTCGGGCGCCGACAGCACGATGTGCTCGTTGCCGCCCGCGAAGGTGGTCGAGGCGAGCGGGATCTTCTTCGTCAGCCCGGCAGCGGCCCACTGCCGATAGAACGAGATGTGCGCGCCACCGACGAGCGCCGAGACGATCATGTCGGGCTTGGCGGCCTCGATCTTCGAAATGGTCGGGCCGAAGTTGGTCACGTCGAGCGGGAAGAAATCGATCGACGCGATCGAGCCGCCGTTCTCCTGCACGAACTTCTTGACCCACTGCGACGTGATCTGGCCATAGTTGTAGTCGGCCGCGACCACGTAGACCTTCTTGCCCCACTTCTTCATCGCGTAGGGCACGAGCTTCGCGACGGTCTGGGCCGGGGTCACGCCGGTGCAGAAGGTGTTGCGATCGCAAACCCCGCCCTCGTACTGCGTGTTGTAGAAATAGAGCGTCTTGTTGCGGTCGAGCACCGGGCGTATCACCTCGCGCGAGGCCGAGGTGATGCCGCCCATCACGACAGCGGCCTTGTCTTTGAGCGACGCCTGCTGTGCGAACTGCGCGTAAAGCTGCATGTTCGACTGTGGGTCGTAAGTGGCAAGCTTGAGCTGCTTGCCGAGCAGGCCGCCGGCAGCGTTTTGCTCTTCGATCGCCAGCGTCATGCAGTCGGCCATCGGCTTGCCGTAGATGTCGAGCCCGCCGGAAAGGTCGTGGATGCTGCCGATGACCATCTCGTCGGCGGAGAGCGCGGCCAATGGGAACAGCGGTGCGGTCGTGCCGGCGACCACGGCGCCAGAGGTCTTGATGAATGAGCGACGGTCCATGGGGTTCAACTCCTGTTTTATGTAGAAGAGCGGCGGCTGCCGCGGCGGAACAACTCTCGGGTCAAATCGCTTTCCAATCGCCGGCCTGCTCGAATGCGTAGGCGGCGCGGTAAATAGTGGCTTCGTCGTAAAACTTGCCAATCAGCATCATCCCGACCGGCAGGCCGTCGACCAGCCCGCAAGGCACGCTCATCGCCGGGTGGCCGGTGACATCGAACGGGCAGGTGTTGGGCAGCATCTCAAATGCCCGCGCGATCACCTCCTCGACCGGCGCGCCGGGCGCTGGCAGCGGCGTGGCAGTAAGCGGCAGCGTCGGCATCAGCAGCAGGTCGAAATCAGACAGCGTCGCGTCGTAGGCCGCGGTGAGCTGGCGCGCGAGGTTCTGCGCCTTGGCGTAGTAGTGACCGCGGTAGTGCTTGATGAAATATTCGCCGAGCACCATCGTCAGCTTGAGGGTCTCGGAGAGCTCGTCGGCGCGCTGCTTCCAGCCGGCATGGAAGTCGACCATGCTGGTCACGTACAGCCCCTTCCAGTTGAAGCCGTGGCCGTTGTCTTTCATCATCTGCTGAGTCGCGCCTTCGGCCGCGATCGGCAGCCAGATGGCCGGGCCGACCGCGTGCATCGGCACCGAAACCTCGCTCACCTTCGCGCCGAGCTTCATGAAGACCTCAGCTGCCTGGCGCACCTTCGCGTCGACGGCCGAGAGCGACTGCGGCCAGCCGAAACCTTCTTTGACGATGCCGATCTTCAGGCCCCGCACACCCTCCTTCATCAGCTGGCTGTAGGGCTTGGCGAGCTGACCGGCGTGCTGGCGCGGGTCGAGGCCGTCCGGCCCAGCGATGGCCTCGAGCATCAGCGCGTTGTCGGTCACGTTGTTTGTCATCGGGCCGGTGTGGTCGATCGTGAGTTCGATCGGCATCACGCCGGTGTAGGGCACCAGACCGTGCGTGGCCTTCATGCCGTAAATGCCGCAGTAAGAGGCCGGCATCCGGATCGAGCCGCCCTGGTCGCCGCCGATCGCGAGATCGACCTCGCCCGCTGCCACGAGCGCCGCGCTGCCCGACGACGAGCCGCCGGCCGAGTAACCCATGCGATGCGGGTTGTGCACCGGGCCAGTCGAGCTCGTGTGCGAGCCACCCGAGAAGCAGAAGTATTCGCAGACCGATTTGCCCACCACCGTGGCACCGGCGTCGAGCAGCCGCGTGACCACCGTGGCGTCGACATTCGGCACGTAGCCCTCCAGCGTAGAGGCGCCGTTGGTCATCGGCACACCGGCGAGGCAGACATTGTCTTTGAGCACCACCGTCTTGCCCTTCAGCAGCCCGCTCGCGGCGCCCTTGATCGTGGTCTTCACGTACCAGGCGCCGTATTTGTTTTCCTCGCCCGAGGGGCGATAGCCAGGCGTGCGCGCATAGGTGACGGCAGGCTGGTAGTCGGGCATCGCGTCGACCACGTCATAGGCATCGAAGTTCGCCTGCAACAGCGTGTTGTAGACGGTGGCCTGCTCATGCGAGAGGTGAATGCCGAGACCGAGTGCGACCTCTTGCAACTGGTCGAGGGTGGGGCGCTTGATTGCCATGGGATGCCTCCGCGAAGTGAGTGGTTGCCGATGCCTTGCAGCGATCGGCGAGCGCATCCGCAACCCGTCGATCGGCAGGTAAGGTGCGCGCTAATTCTGTCCGCCACTACTTTCCGAGTCAAGCTTTTCTTTGCTTTGGAAAGCATTAAGGCGGGGAACGTGACCTGCTCAGAGCCGCGTGATCACGCCGAACGCATTGCCTTCGGCGCGCGCCAAGTAGATTGGCGTGCAACTGGCGCCTCGGCCGCCGTAGGTCGCATCGCGCGCGCTCGCATAGGCGAACGGGGCCTGGCCCATGCGCTCCCAGTCGAGCGGCGATCGCCGTGCCTTTCCGAGCAATTCGGCCAGGAAGTGAACGCCTTCGTAAGTCGACTGCCCAAAGGTGTTGAGCGTCGGTGCGCGCTCGCCGAAATGTGCGCGGTACCGCTCCTTGAAGGCATGGTTGGCGTCGGTGTCGAGCGTTGCAAAGTAGCCGCAAGCGACGAACAGGTCTTCGGAGTTTTCGGCGCCGATGCCGAGCAGTTCGTTCTCACCGACCGCAGGCGACAGCCGCAGCACCGCATGCGACAAGCCGGCACCGCCGAACGCGCGGTTGAAGTCGACAGCGTCCTGGCCGACCAGCGATATCAGCACCGCGTCGGCGCGGGTCTCGCGCACCCGATCGAGCACCTCGGAGAAGTCAACCGTGCCGATTGGCACATAGCTCTCGCCGACCATCGCGCCGCCCGCTTCGGCGATGTACTCGCGTGCCATGCGGTGCGACACGCGTGGCCAGATGTAGTCGTTGCCGACCGCGAACCAACGTTGCGGGCGGCGATGGCGGCCGAGCCACCGGATCGCCGGGCGCAGTTGGCGCTCGGTGGTTTCGCCGATCGCGAAGACGCGCGGCGTGACTTCCCCGCCTTCGTAGAGCGGCGTGTAGACGAACGGGATCTGCCCGCCGACGGCCCGCAGAATGCGTTGGCGCACCGCACTGGTGTGCATGCCGATCAGCGCATCGACATCTCCCGCGACCACCAGCTCAGTGAGCGTGGCCTCGATGTCGGGCGCGTCATCGGCCGCGTTGACCGTCAGCAAGCGGCAGCTTCGGCCGGCCATGCCGGAGGCGCGGTTCAATTCGGCCACTGCCATGCGTGCCGAGGCCAGCGCCGAAGGGCCCCACATGCCGGCGGTGCCACCGAGCGGCACGCACAGGGCGATGGTCATGTCGCCGCGCCCCTCGGCGGCGCGAGGGCCTTGCGCAGTGCGGATCGGTCTTTCGAGTGTGGACACCATGGAAACTCCCAGACACGCACCAAGTCGGCGACGGCTGATCTGCCTTCGCACACGATCGCACCAAATTACTTTCCCAAGCAAGCTCTTCTACGTAAAATACAGCGCTGAAACACCAAAGCATCTGTCATGCCCGACTCGGAAATCTCGACCTACCTGGCCTACTTGCTGGCCTCCGCGAACCGGCGCATGCGCATCGGGCTGGCCCAGTCGATCGCCTCCGAAGAAGTCAACGAAGAACACTGGCGCATTCTCCAGGTGCTGTCGGACGAGCACGGTCGCTCGATGGGCGACCTCGCCGAGCTGGTGCTGCTGAACCACCCCGCGCTGACCAAGAACATCGACAAGCTGGTCAGCCGCGGCCTGGTGCAGCGCGCCGCCGATGCACACGACAACCGCAAAGTACTCGTCTACATCAGTGACCTCGGGCTCGAGACAGTGCGCCGTCTCAAAAAACGGGTCGACGCCCACCACGACGGCATCGAAGAAGCGCTCGGGCCACGCAAGACCAGCCAGTTGAAAAAACTGCTCGAAAGTTTCATCGAGGAATCCGAGCCTCGCTAGCGTGGTGGCCCGTTCCTTTCAGAGCAGCACAGTCAGAAGTTGAACTCGACACCAGTGCGCGGCCGGAGCTAACCCGAAGACTGCAGCAGCGCTTTGGCCGCTTCGATCCGAAGGGTGAGTGGCACGCTCTCGTCGTTCATGACTTGGGTGAGAAATCGCTTCGGGTCTTCACCGGCAGCGCCGGTCATCACGGCGACCGTGGTCACCGCCGCGGTCGCGGCCGGCTGATGGGCGCGCGGCGCGAGCCGCTTCGATGCAGCGTCGAACACGGCCGGCTTCATCGTCGCCAACCCGCGCAGCAGCGTGGCCTGGCCTTCCTCGCTGGGTGGGATGTCGAGCCACGGCGTGTCGGCGAAGACGGGCGCGAGATCGGGCGCGACGAACGCCGACCAGTTGCCGGTTTCCTCCTGCAAAGCCGGCACCAGCGCGGCATGGCACGGTGTCGACGCATCCGGGGCCGGCATCAGGTGAACACGACTGGCGTCGACCTCGCACAAGAACCGCAAACGCAACGACTCGAGAAACGCATGCGCCTGCGCGACTGCGATCGGCTCGGCGAGCGAGAACCAGAGCTGCAGGCCATCGGTGCCGGACACGGCGATCGCGGGCGCGGGTAACTCCAACTCCGCCTGAACGCCGTGCCAGACCCGCGAGAGAACCTCCCAGTCAGGCGGCCGCGTCAGTGCCATCACCATGGCCCGCACGCTGCCCGAAGCGTCGATCAACGCCGAGGGCTGCGCGTCGGTTCCAGCGTGTGCCTGGGGCCGAGGCAGGTACAGGCGATGCAGCTCTGACTGCAGTCGGTTCATAGCGGTATGCGTGGGCTGGTGTGGGGTCGCATGACTCTACCCGGTGCGGGTGAAGAATTCCCATGCACAACTCCCGAAAATGACGTCTGTCGTCCGCACGTTGCTGCCATCGAGCAGACGGGATCGGGCGATCGGTTCGCAAACCATTTATCAAGAAAACCCTGCGACAGCGCGCCAACGAAGGCGGGCATCGTGACTTCACGTTCTCTGTATTTAGCCGGTCCGCAGCGCTGCGGCGAAACCTGGACGGTCGAGCGCGTTGACGACAAACAGAACAGAAAGCGAACGGAGTCGACGCGGCCGTCGCCGAGCCACGCTGCATCGAACCGTTCGGCGTCTCGTTCTTCGACCGGGTCAGCGCGCTCGTGCTGGACGACCGGGCCACCGGGTACGGCACGCTGAACATCGCACTCACTTTCGTCGGCGTCGGGCCACGCGGCGCGTCGATTGGTACACGCTCTTCGAGAGCCCGCACCGCGGTCCGGTGCCGACCCCTGCCATGGCGCCGCAATAATCGATCGGCAGGGTCAAAACACAACAACGACGCCAGGGAGTGGCCGTGAACGAGACGACGAATTCGGCACCGCGAGGTGGCCTGTGGGCAACGCTGTTCGGCGTGTGGGTCGCGCCGCCGTGGCTGCGCTGGGTTGGCGTCCAACTGATGCGCGCCGCGGGCGTTGTGCGGGCGCGGCCACGTGCCAGCGGTGGAGCGCTCGTGGCGCTGGTCGCGATCGCTGTCGGCGGTTGGTTCGGCCATGCGTGGTGGCAGGCGCGGCCGAAGCCGGTCGAGGTGAGCTTCAAGGCCGACGGCCCGGCGGTGACCGATTTCGTGAACAACGGCGCGCCGCAGCCGATGACGCTGACCTTCTCGAACTCGGTTGCGCCACTGGCGCTGGTGGGCAAGGAAGTCGTGAGCGGCATCACCGTCGCGCCCGCGATCGCCGGCACCTGGCGCTGGGCCAGCGACCGACAACTCACGCTCACGCCAAAGGCCGAATGGCCGGTCGGCACCGAGTTCAAGGTGGTGCTCGACGACAGCGCCGTCGCGCCGCAGATCCGCTTGCAGGCGCGCGAATTCGCGTTCACCAGCGCGGTGTTTCAGCCGACGCTGCGCAAGGCCGAGTTCTACCAAGACCCGGTGAACCCGGCGATCAAGAAGGTCGAGATCGAAGTCGGCTTCACGCACCCGGTGAACACAGTCGAGTTCGAGAAACGCATCGAGCTGCGGCTCGGCACGCAGGCCGAAGGCACGCTCGGCCTCGGCCGCGAGACCACGCCGTTCACCGTAACCTACGACAAGTTGAAGCTCTCGGCCTACGTGCATTCCGCCGTGCTCGCGATCCCGAAAGAATCGACCGCGCTGCACTTCAAGCTCGACAAGGGCACCGCCGCGCAACTCGCCGGCATGCCGAGCCAGACCGGCCTGAATCAATCGGTGACCGTGCCGGGGCTGTACAGCCTGGAAGTCGACGACGCGAGGGTGGCCGTCGTCACCAACGAACGCTACGAGCCGGAGCAGGTGTTGATCGTGGCCACCTCGCAGCTCGTGCACGAGCGCGAGGTCGCGAAGAACATCGCCGCCTGGGTGCTGCCGTTGCAGAACCCGCGCATCAAAAAAGAGGATCAGACCGAGGAGCCCTATGGGTGGTCCGACCCGCGCGAGGTCACAGCCGAGGTGCTCAAGCTCGCGACGAAGCTCGAGCTCGGCGCGATCCCGTCGGAGCAGGAACACGCGCAGGTGCATTCGTTCAAGCTGCGCGCCGACGTGGGCCGAATGGTCTATGTGCAGGTCGACGGCAAGACCAAAAGCTTCGGCGGCTACCTGATGCGCGGCAATGCGCAGCGCATCGTCACCGTGCCGCCTTACCCGCCAGAGCTGCGCATCTTGAGCCAGGGCGCGCTGCTGCCGCTGAGCGGCGAGAAGAAGGTGGCGGTGCTGGTGCGTGACCTGCCGGGCGTGCGCTTCGAGATCGCGCGCGTGCAGCCAGCGCAGTTGCAGCACCTGGTCTCGCAGACGCAGGGCAACTTCGCGAATCCGGAGTTCATCGGCAGGTTCGGGCCCGACAACATGACCGACCGCTTCGAGCAGAAGCTGCCGTTGCCGGGCCTGCAACGTGGCAAGCCGCACTACGAGTCGATCGACCTGGCGCAATACCTCGCGAAAGACGGCGACGCCAAGCGCGGGTTGTTTTTGCTGAAGGTGCAGGGCTACGACCCGAAGACCGACCCGGCGAATGCGGCTGCCGATTCGAAGGACAAAGCGAAACCGGTGGCCGCCGACCCGAACGCGCCGCAGGCCGAGCCGGATGCCGAGCCCGAGAACAATAACGAGTCGGAGCCGGGCCAGGAAAATCAGGACCCGAGCACGCTCGAAGAACGCCGCCTCGTGCTCGTCACCGACCTCGGCCTCTTGATCAAACAGTCGACCGACGGCTCGCGCGATGTGTACGTTCAGTCGATCTTCAGCGGCGAGCCGGTCGCGGGTGTCACCGTCGAGGTGATCGCGAAGAACGGCAGCACCATCTTCAGCCAGACCACCGACGCCGCTGGCCACGTGCGCTTCGACAAGCTCGAAGGCATGGTGCGCGAGCGCGCGCCAATGCTCGTGATCGCGAAGAAGGCGGGCGACATGAGCTTCATGCCGCTCAACCGCAACGACCGCCAGCTCGACTTCTCGCGCTTCGACGTGGGCGGCATGCAAAACGCGCGCTCGCCCGATCAGCTGAGCGCCTACCTCTTCTCCGACCGCGGCATCTACCGGCCGGGCGAGACGATGCACCTCGGCGTGATCGTCAAGGCCACCGACTGGGCCAAGCCGCTGGCCGGCGTGCCGCTCGAAGCCGAGGTGCTCGACGCGCGCGGGCTGGTCGTCAAGAAGGAGCGCATCCGCCTCGGCGCGGGCGGCTTCGCCGAGGTGAGCCACACGACGCAATCGACCTCGCCGACCGGTAACTACACCGTCAACCTCAACATCATGCGAGGCAACGACATGCTGCGCCAGATCGGCAGCACGAGCGTGAAAGTGCAAGAGTTCCTGCCCGACCGCATGACCGTCAGAGCGCAGTTGCTGACTGCCGGCGGCGCGCCCGCAGCGGCGCTCAGCGATGGCTGGGTCAGCCCGAAAGATTTGAAAGGGCACATCAATGCGCAAAACCTGTTCGGCACACCGGCCGAGAACCGCCGGGTCGAACTCTCGATGACGCTGAGCCCCGCGTACCCTGCGTTTCGGGCGCATGCCGACTACAGCTTCTACGACCCGCAGCGCGCGAAGCAAGGCTTCGCCGACAACCTGCCCGACGCCAAGACCAACGACAAGGGCGACGCCGATGTCGACCTGAACCTCGCGCGCTATGCGCGTGCCACCTACCGCCTGAGCCTGCTCGGCAAGGTGTTCGAGCCCGAGGGCGGGCGCAGCGTGGCCGCCGAAGCGAGCGTGCTGGTCTCGGAGCTGCCGTACCTCGTCGGGGTGAAGAGCGATGGTGACCTGGGCTTCGTCTCGCGCGGCAGCAAGCGGCTCGCGACGGTCATCGCGATCGACCCGACCGCCAAGCGCCGCGCGACCGATGGGCTCATGCTGCAACTCGTCGAGCGCAAGGTCGTCTCGGTGCTGATGCGCCAGGCGAACGACACCTACCGCTACGAATCGCGCAAGAAGGAGGCGCTGGTCAGCGAGAAGCCGCTCGCGGTGCCGGCCGACGGCTTCAGCCTGAAGCTCGACACCGAGAAGGCCGGCAATTACAGCTATGTGGTGCGCGATGCGGCCGGCATCGAGCTGAACCGCATCGACTACAACGTGGCCGGCCAGGGCAACGTGACACGCTCGCTGGAGCGCAACGCCGAATTGCAATTGACTTTGAACAGGAAGGACTACCAACCGGGCGACGAGATCGAGGTCAGCATCCGCGCGCCTTACGTCGGCGCCGGCTTGATCACGATCGAGCGGGACAAGGTGTTCACGCAGGCCTGGTTCAAGACCACGACGACGGCCTCGGTGCAGAAGATCAAGCTGCCGAAAGACTTCGAGGGCAACGGCTACGTCAACGTGCAGTTCATCCGCGACCCGGGTTCGGATGAAATCTTCATGAGCCCGCTGAGCTACGGCGTGGCGCCGTTCGCGACCAGCCTCGCGCAGCGCACCAACACGCTCAAGCTCACCGCGCCCGAGCTGACCAAGCCCGGCCAGGTGTTGAAGATGAAGCTGACCGCGGAGCAGCCGACGCGCGCGGTCGTGTTCGCGATCGACGAAGGCATCTTGCAGGTCGCGCGCTATCAAAACGCCGACCCACTGGCCTTCTTCTTCCAGAAGCGCGCGCTCGAAGTCAAGAGCGCGCAGATCCTCGATTTGATCCTGCCGGAGTTCAAGCGGCTGATGGCAGCCGCGGCGCCAGGCGGTGACGAGGCCGGTGCGAATGCGCGCAACCTGAACCCGTTCAAGCGCAAGGGCGAGGCGCCGGCGGTGTATTGGTCGGGCATCGTCGATGTCAGTGGAGAGAAGGAGTTTGCGTACACCGTACCCGATCACTTCAACGGCACGCTGCGGGTGATGGCGGTCGCGGTGAACGAAGGTTCGGTCGGCGTTGCGGCCACCAAGGCACTCGTGCGCGGTGACTTCGTGATCTCACCCAACCTGCCGTTGATGGTGGCGCCGGGCGACGTGTTCGACGTGTCGGTCGGTGTCGCGAACAACATCGCCGGCAGCGCGGCCGACTCGGTCGTGCAGTTGACCTTGAAGCCCGCGTCGACCTTCGAGGTCGTCGGCGCGCCGACGCAGACGTTGAAGATCGGCGCGATGCGCGAGGCAGTCGCGAGCTACAAGGTTCGCGTGAAGGATGCGCAGAGCGCGACCTTGGGTTCGGCGACTCTCGAGTTCACATCGACCCTTGGCAGCAAGTCATCCACGCGCAAGCTCGACGTCAGCGTGCGCCCCGCCACACCGATGGCGACCACGCTCGCGCTCGGCAGCTTTACCGGCTCGAAAGAGGTGCCGACCCCGCGCGATCTCGTCCCCGAATTCCGCAAGCAGGAGGTCGCCATCTCGGTGTTGCCGCTCGCACTCGCACCGGGGCTGATGAGCTACCTCGACAACTTCGAGCACCTGTGCACCGAGCAACTCGTGAGCCGCACGCTGCCCGCGCTGGTACTCGCGCGCCGGCCCGAGTTCGCGGCCGATCGCACGCCCGTCAGCGCAGCGAAAACGCTCGACGGCACGCTGCGCATGCTGCGCACACGCCAGAACGCGCAAGGCGGCTTCGGGCTGTGGACAGCCTCGGTGCAAGCCGACGAGTTCGCCTCGGTCTACGCGGTACACCTGATGCTCGAAGCGCGTGAGCTCGACGTGCCGGGCTCTCAAGTTCCACCCGACCTCTTGCAGAAGGGCCTCGACTACCTGCAGCAACTCGCCGCCAGCAACCCGGCCGATCTGAACGCAGCCCGCACGCGCGCCTATGCGATCTACCTGCTGACGCGCAACGGCGCGGTCACCACACCGTTGCTCGCCGGCCTGCGCGAAACGCTGGACGCGAAGTTCGGCGCCGCGTGGAAGACCGATGCGATCGCGTCGTTCATGGCCGCAACCTACCAGCTGCTCAAGCAGGACAAGCCGGCGAACGAGTTGCTGGGGCCGATGGTCAAGCAGTTGGAGACGGGCGGTGCAACCTACCGCTACGCCCACTACTCCGACCCGACGATCCGCGACGCACAACTGCTGTACCTGCTCGCGCGCCACTTCCCGGCGCGGCTCAAATCACTGGAGCCGACGACCTTCGCGCGCTTCGTCACGCCAATCGCCAACGGCGCGTACAACACGCTGTCGTCGTCGTGGGCGATCCTCGCGATCGACGCGATGGCGCGCCAGCTCGGCGGCGACGCACTCGGCAAGTTGAGCGTTGCGCAGGTCGATGCCAAGGGCAAATCCGTCGACCTGAGACTGCCGGCGAACCTGTTGCCGCGGGTTGCGTTCGATGCCGGCACCACGAAGCTCAGATTAGCGAACGACGGCCCGCTGACCACCTGGTACGCCGTCACGCAAACGGGCTTCGACCGCATGCCACCGACGACCGAGTTGAAGGCCGGTCTGGAGGTGCTGCGCGAGTACGTCGGCGCTGACGGCAAGCCGGTCACGTCGGTGAAGATCGGCGACGAGCTGACCGTGAAGCTGAGCCTGCGCGGCATGGCGATGTCGGGCAAGGACAGTGGCAACAGCGACGTCGGCAACGTCGCGCTGACCGACCTGCTGCCCGGCGGCTTCGAGCCGGTGCAAAGCCGCGACCCGAACGGCGCGACCAGCACCGTCACCGGCGCGGGGCTCGAATTCGCCGACGTGCGCGAAGACCGCGTCGTGCTGTACGCCGCGGCGACCGATCAAGTGCAGACCTGGAGCTACCGCATCCGCGCGACCAACCTCGGCGAGTTCACCGTGCCGCCCGTCTGGGCGCAATCGATGTACGAGCGCGAGCGGCAAGCGCGTTCGCTGGCGGGCAAGGTGGTGGTGAGTGCGAAGTAGGCTGGCGCGCTGGACACGCGACGTGGTGATCATCGCCACGCTGTGTGCTCTCGCCCTGCTTGTGCTGCGCTTCACCCCGTACGCCCCGCTTCGCGACCGCGCCACCTACTCGCGCGCCTTCTACACCAACGACGGCGCGCTGCTGCGCCTGACGCTCGCGAGCGACGAGCAGTACCGCGTCTGGACGCCGCTCACCCGCATCGACCCGCGCCTGGTCGAAGCGGTGCAGCTCTACGAAGACCGCTGGTTCCGCTGGCACCCGGGTTTCAACCCGGCCAGCCTCGCGCGCGGTGCGTGGAGCACCTACAACGGCGATACCCGCCGCGGCGGCTCAACCCTGACGATGCAGCTCGCGCGCCGCCTCTATCGCATCGACAGCCGCACGCTCGCCGGCAAGGCGAAGCAAGTGGCTGCGGCGATCTGGCTGGAGGCGCGCTACGGCAAGTCCGAGATCATCGAGGCGTACCTGAACCTCGCGCCTTACGGCAGCAACATCGAGGGCGTGGCGGCCGCGAGCCTCGTCTACTTCGGCAAGCGCGCGGACCAGTTGCTGCTGCCCGAGGCGCTCGCGCTCGCGGTGATCCCTCAGAACCCGAACCGGCGCGGCACCGAGGCGCTGCAGTCCGCGTGGCCTGCGGCCCTCGGCTCGGCGCGCGAGCGCTTGGGGTCGGCCTGGATCGCGAAGCACGCGGCCGATGCAACGCCCTCGAACCTGGCTGCGCTCGCGCTGCCGCTGCAACTGCGCAGCACGAAGCAGTTGCCGTTCGGCGCGCCGCACGCGGTGCAGGCGCTGCTGAAGCCGGGTTCGCGCGACGTGGCCGACACGCCCGACACACCGGAGACCGTGCTCGCAATCCACGCGCCGACGCAGCTCGCGCTCGAACGCGCGATCCGCTCGTTCATCGCCGCGCGCAAGGGCCAGGGCGTGAACAACGCGGCCGCGATGCTGGTCGACACACAGACGATGCGCGTGCGCGCCCATGTCGGCTCGGCGAACTTTGCCGATGCGAGCATCGAAGGCCAGGTCGACGCGGCCACCGCGAAGCGCTCGCCCGGCTCGACGCTCAAGCCCTTCATCTACGGCTTGGCACTCGACCAGGGCGTGCTGCACCCGCGCAGCATTCTGAAAGACGCGCCGACCGCGTTCGGCACCTACAGCCCCGAGAACTTCGACGGCCGCTTCGAAGGCCCGGTGACCGCGCAAGACGCACTCGTGCGCAGCCGCAACGTGCCCGCGGTCGCGGTCTCGGCACGCTTGTCGAAACCGACCCTTTACGAATTCCTCAAGTCCGCCGGTGTGAGCCAGCTCGCGAGCGAGCAGCACTACGGCTTGGCACTCACGCTCGGCGGCGGTGAGCTCAGCATGGAAGAGCTCGCGACGCTGTACGCGATGCTCGCGAACGGTGGGCAACTCAAGCCCCTCGTCCATACGCTCGACGCGGGCGAGCCCGAGCGCCGGGCCGCCCCAAGCCGGGCTCGATCCCCGCGGGGGATCGACTGCGGTACGCCGCAGGCGAGGGGCTGTCATGTCATGAGTGCCGAAGCGGCCTACATCGTGCTCGACATGCTGCAAGCCAACCCGCGGCCCGACACTGGCCAGCGTGCGTTCCCGAAAGTCGCATGGAAAACCGGCACGTCATGGGGCTTTCGCGACGCGTGGACAGCCGGCGTGTTCGGCCGCTACGTGCTCGTCGTGTGGGTCGGCAATTTCGACGGCACGAGCAACCCCGCGTTCGTCGGCGTGCAGACCGCCGCGCCGCTGTTCTTCCAGATCGTCGACAGCCTGCGCAGCCAGGGCCTCGACCAAGGCGAGCCCGCCCACGCCGCGCCGGCCAACCTTGCCAAAGTGCAGGTCTGCGCCGCGAGTGGCGACTTGCCGAACGACGAATGCAAGGACCTGGCGACGACCTGGTTCATCCCCGGCAAATCACCGATCAAGGTCAGCACGCTGCACCGCGCCGTGTGGGTCGACGACACCAATGGCCGCGCCGTGTGCGCGAGTGGCCCGCACACGCACCGCGAGGTGTTCGAGTATTGGGGCAGCGACATGCTGCAAGTCTTCGCGCAAGCCGGCATGCCGCGACGCGTGCCGCCAGCGCAGGCGCGATGCGGTGGTGGTGGTGGTGGTGCGGCGGCGTCGGTCGAGTCCGATGGCCCGCTGATCGTCTCGCCATTGCGCGGCGCGAGCTATGTGTTGCGGCTGTCGCATGGGCCTGCTTTGAACCTGCGCGCCAATGCGGGCCGGCAAGGGCCGTTGTATTGGTTCGCTGATTCGGCCTATGTGGGCAGCGTCAGTCCGGGCAAGGATTTGGTCTGGCAGCCGCCCGCTGCAGGGCGGTACACGCTGAGCGCGGTCGATGCGCAAGGTGTGGCTGACACGCGTGAAGTCTCGGTCGAGTTCGCGCCTTGAAATCGAATTGCATCGGCGCGAACCGCGGATGCCGCGCGGCCGCCGCCACTCGTGCCCGGAGACAGAGCCCCGGGCGTTCGCCAGGCACAAACAGTCCTCCGGACTGTTTATGTCCGAGCTCACTCCCCCGGCCGGGCTGCGCCCACCCTCCTCCTTGACCTCGTGTCGAAGGCCACCCGACATCCGCGGCAGGTGGCGAAGTTGTTCCTGTTCGATAACGTCTACTTCTTAAGGCCCAGTAACGGACGACAACTTCGCAAGGTACAGCGGGAACCCGGCACGCTGATTCCCTGTGCGGCAGTCTCTCGACCTTGCCGGAGTGGCATCATGCTCGACGCATTTCTGCATCGAGGCGCATATGCAAAGACGAGAAGTTCCTCCAGTTGAAGCAACATTTCCCGGAGGATCGAAGTCACGGGTCAATCGAGCTGGAGACAACGTTCGCAAAGGAGTTGCCACGCCAGGCGACCTGGCCGTTGTGGAAGAGTGGCGGGCAGCACATAGGGATGTGCTCAACACTTTTCAAGCCATTCTGAGACAGCGTGCTCGAGACAAGGAAGTCGCGGTAGCTCAGAGACACAAGAGAAAGCGAACCGTATTCGACAAGTTGCAGCGACTTCCGTCGATGAGCCTTTCAAGAATGGACGATGTGGCTGGTTGCCGCCTAATCTTTAAGTCCATCAAAGACTTGTACGCATTCCGCCGGCATTTTCACGACGCGCGCTTTAGGCACAAGCGCCGTCATGCACTTGACAGTGACAAGTACGACTACATCAAAGCGCCGAAGCCTACCGGCTATAGGGGAGTGCATGACATCTACGAGTACGACGTTAACTCCACTGTTGGAAGGCCGTTGACTGGACTATTTGTCGAGATTCAGTACAGGACATTGGTCCATTATGCTTGGGCAACAGCAGTTGAGGTCATCGGGTTCATTACGGTGAGCCAGCCAAAGTTTCAGCAGGGCGACAAGCGTCTCGAGCACGCGATGGCACTCGCAAGCGAAATTCTTGCTCGTGCACACGAGGACGAAAAAGGATCCTTTCCGGAAATCGAGGACCGCAGACTGGTCGCCCAATTTCTCGAGTTAGAGAAGGAAGTCGGACTGCTCAAGATGTTGCGCGCGCTTAACGCGTCTGACCGAAAAGTATCAAAGAATAAGAACACCATTCTTATCTTCGCGGATGGCAAAGCACTTGAAGTTAAGAGTTATCGCGACTCGACTGATGCGCTACGGTCGCTCTTTGAGCTTGAAAATCAGTTCCCTGAACGAGATATCGTTCTTGTTCGCGCCGACACGAGCGAGGAAGTCCGATTGGCGTTCAAGAACTACTTTTCGGATGCAAAGGACTTCATCCGATTGATTGAAGACGGGTGCGAGAAGCTCACAAAGACAAAGAAGATCTTGGATGTCTTCGGCCCTTGAACGAGGAGAGCGACTAAGTAGCCTCACATCAGTCAATTTGTGTCGTCAACCATCGAACGGCAAGTGCGGCGCGGGTATCAAATAGATCTGGCGCACAAAAGAATCGAGCGCGCGCGCCGATTCGCTCGACCGCCGCGCGCTCTGAGCTGATCAGGCCGGTGGGGCGTACTGCGCAGCGAAGTAAAGGAGCAGGCCGGGCGCAGTCCGGACGGGGAACATGAGCGGAGCAGCGCGCCGCGCCGGCCTGATCTCGCGCCGACCTCTCGGGCGACGACGGCAAGTCAGCGCACCGACACCACCACGTACCCGCGGTTCTCCACCGTGTCGAACGTCCGCATGCCCTTGACCAACGTCGGCGTCGGCATCCACACCCAGCTCGCCGCGGCCGGGTTCACATCGAGCACGAGGAACGAATCGGATGCGGCGTCGTACGCGCCGAGCGGCGAGATGTGGCCGCCGCCTTTTTGGCCGACGGCCTCGCGGCGGTAGTTGACGATTGCGTACTGGTCGGGCCGGCTGAGACTCGCGACGAGGTCGGTGCGAACCTCGGACTCGGACTTGGTGTCGTCGACCACCACAGCGCGGGTGGTCAGCCCGTTGGCGCGCAGCATCTCGTCGAACTGGCGCAGCTGGTAGCCGAAATCGCGCGCGGGTTTGCCGCTGGCGAAGACCGGTTCGCCGAGCACTTGCGCGCGCGTCTTCGCACCCTTGCCGATCACGTTGTCTTGCGTATAGCGCGGCACGATCGGGTCGACGCCGGGTGGCAGGTTGCGCAGGTCACCCGGGCGCAAACGGTCGTGATCGCGCGGCAGGCCAGGGCTGCGGTCGCGCACGGTGTTGAGGACGATCGCCGCAGTCGTTGGGCCGCAGAAGGCGCCGTTGAGTTGAGCCTCGAACTGGTTCGCCAGTGGCGCGAACGCGTGCTTCGCGCCAGCACGCGCGAGGCGCGACAGGCCTTCGTCGGATGCAAACGTGACAAGCGCCGGTTCGCTCGCCTGAACCGTTGCCGGCTGCGCCACCGATGCCTGCGGCGGAGCCGAGCCACAACCGAACATCGCGCCGAGAAGCACAGCCAAGCCGGCGCGCGCAAACCATGCCTTGCTCATTTTTTCGAGGCCGCAGACGGCCGGCTCATTCGGGCAGGCGGGCCAGCCGCTTGCCGTCCTTCGGCATTTGGTATTGCGCCACGTTGAGCTGCATCGCGAGAAGCGCGTAGTAAGAATTGATACCGGTCAAATCGACCACGCCTTTCTTGCCGAAGCGCTTTTCGGCGCGCGCGAAGGTGCTGTCGGAAACACGCTTGTTGCGGTGCAGCTCGGTCGAGAAGTCGTAGACGATCTCTTCGTCGTTGCTCATGCCGGCGGGGCGGCGGCCATCGGCGATCGCGTCGGCGATCTCGGGCTTGATGCCCACCTTCAGCGCGATCGGGTGGTGCACGTACCATTCGTAGTCTTGCGTCCACTCGCGCGCGGTCACGAGGATCGCGAGCTCGCTGAGCGTGTTGCCCATGGCCGAGTTGTAGCGCAGGTAGTCGCCCATCGCGCGCGCCTGGCTCATGACCTGCGGGCTGTGCATCAGCGGCTCGAAGGGGCCGAACACGGGCACCTTGCGTGCCGATAGAAAGTCGTCGGCGGCCTTCTTCTGCTCGTCGGTGTATTGCGCCGGCGCGATCGTCGGCAGCCGCTCGGCCGCTTGGGCCGCGTAAGCGAAGCAAATGGTCATCACGGCAATCATCATTTTGCAGGCGTGTTGGAGTGTCATGGTGGCGTGTCGTGGAGGTTGGGGGAGTCGGAGTGTCGCCGTTCGCGCCCGTGTCCTACGCGTCGGGGCAAGTTGCGATGGTGACGCATGCCGAACTTGCCGCCTGCGCGCACCGAGCGAATGTCGCGCAGCTCGAAGGCGCAGGATGACCAACTAGGTGGTGCTCGGCGTGTTCATTTGCCCGATCGCGATGGCCCAGCTGCGCGGCCGCGTTCGGCACGGGTGGTTCAAGCAAATCTTCGACCATTCGGCGTTGCTGGCACCGATCAACGCGCTCATGTATCTGCTTTCGAGCGTGTCGACGCGGCCCTTTGTCACAGTCGACAACTTCGCCGGCTTGCGCGAGTTCGACGCGCATTGTCCGGTGATCTGCAACGAGGCCTGCGCATTGATCGAGATGCGCCGCATCAATGCCTCGGACAATGCCGACGACGCCGGCGGCGCGGGCTCGATGCGCTACCACCTCGGGCTCGACACGCCGAACGACGAGCGTTGCGCGATCTGGGTCGACGGCAAGGCCTTCAGCTGGCGCGACGGCGTGGGCGTGGTGTTCGACGAACCCTACATGCACTGGGTGCGCAACGACACCGACCGAAGCCGCTTGATCCTGTTGTGCGACATCGAACGGCCGCTGCGATTTCGCTGGGCCGCGGCGCTGAACCGCGCGTTCTCGCGCCACGTGATGAGCGCGGCCGCTGCGCCGAACGATGCCGGCGACCCGACGGGTTTGATCGGCCGGTTGTTCCGCATCTCGGCGTTTCTCGGTCTTCATCGCCGCCGCTACAAACTCTGGAGCCCGGCGCTCTACCAGGTGACGCGGGGCGCGCTCGTCGCTGGCCTGATCGCGCTCATCGTCTGGTGGTAGGCGGCAGCGCCTTTCAGTAGCCGGCCGCCAGCCCCGAGTTGCGCCGCGGGTCGTTCGCGCCGTAGAAGCGGTTCTTGCCCACAGGCTTGCCGCCGAGCGAAGGCGCACCGACCAGGATCACCGCGAGGTGGTTCACCGGTTGCGGGCTGCCGAACTTCTGGCCCCAGGCCTCCAGGATCTTGCGCGTGTCGGGGCTGAGTGCGAAGTTGTCGACGTTGGTCGCCTCCGGCAGCCATTGCTGGTGAAACTTCGGCGCGTCGACCGCCTCTTGCGCGTCCATGCCGTAGTCGATCATGTTGATGATCGTGTGCAGCACGGCGGTGATGATGCGGCTGCCGCCGGGCGTGCCGACCACCATCACGGTCTTGCCGTCTTTGGTGACGACGGTCGGGCTCATCGAACTGAGCGGGCGCTTGCCCGGCTCGATTTTGTTGGCCTCGCCTTGCACCAGACCGTACAAGTTGGGCACGCCGACCTTCGCGGTGAAGTCGTCCATCTCGTTGTTCAGCAACACGCCGGTCGTTGCAGCCGTGACCTTCGCGCCGAACCAGTCGTTGAGCGTGTAGGTGACCGAGACGGCGTTGCCGAACTTGTCGACGATCGAGTAGTGCGTGGTGTTGCTGCCCTCATGCGGCGCGGCGCCGGGCTTGATGTCTTTCGAGACACCGGCCTTGTCGGGCGCGATGACGCTGCGAATCTGCGCGGCGTAATTTTTATCGAGCAACCGGTCGAGCGGGTTCTTCACGAAATCGGGGTCGCCGAGGGAGTTGTTGCGGTCGACGTAGGCATGGCGCATCGCCTCGATCTGGTAGTGCACCGACTGTGCCGAGCGAAAGCCCATCTCTTTGAGCGGATAGCCTTCGAGGATGTTGAGAATTTCGCAAATCACGACGCCGCCCGAGCTCGGCGGTGGCGCCGAGACAATGCCGTAACCGCGGTAATTGCACTCGACCGGTTTGAGCTCGCGGGTGGCGTACTGGTCGAGGTCGGCTTGCGTGAGGATGCCTTTGCCGGCCTGGCTGCTCGCGACAATCGCGGCGCCGACGGCGCCTTTGTAGAAGCCGTCTGCGCCTTTGTCGGCGACGGCCTGCAGCGTCTTGGCCAGATCGGCTTGCACGATTTTTTGGCCGATCTGAAACGGCTCGCCGCGGTTCAAGAAGGTCGCCGCGGTGGCCGGGTCGCGTTTGAAATCTTCGGTGGCGGTGGCGAGCATGTCGATGTCGCCCTGGTCGAGCAAGAAACCGTCTTTCGCGTACCGAACAGCTGGCGCGAGCACTGCCGCGCGCTTCATCGTGCCGTACTTCTGCAGCGCGTATTCCATGCCGGAAACGGTGCCCGGCACGCCGACCGCGAGGTGGCCGGTGGTGCTGGCGCCCTTGACGACGTTGCCGTCTTTGTCGAGGTACATGTTCGCGGTGGCGGCGAGCGGCGCTTTCTCGCGGAAATCGAGAAAGGTCTTGCGGCCGTCGGCGAGCTGGATCGTCATGAAGCCACCGCCACCGATGTTGCCGGCCGCCGGGTAGACGACCGCGAGCGCATAGCCGACGGCGACCGCCGCATCGACCGCGTTGCCGCCGTCTTTGAGCACATCGACGCCGACGCGTGTGGCCAGGTGCTGGGCCGTGACGACAATGCCGTTCTCGGCCGCCACCGGCGCCTGCGATGCGGCCTGCGCGGTGAAGTAACAGACTGACATCGCAGCAGCGAGCAGCGCGCGTGCGCGAACATCGAATTTCATGGTGCGGGCCTCGGAGCGGGAAAGGGAGGTCGGCTGGGCCGGCACCCTGACTATAAAAGCCGCACACGCGCCACGATGCCGTTCTCACGTTGACGAGAGCCGACTCGCCGACGCCTGCGATCGCTCAATGAAAACGGCGCCCTGAGGCGCCGTTTTCGCATTACGACGCCGGTATTACTTGACGGCTTCTTTCGCAGCGGCCTTGGACGCGCTGCCAGCTTGCTTCGCCTTGGCTTTGTGCACCTTGGCCTTGGCCTTGTGCACCGTCTTCGCCGGCTCGCTGCTCGTGGCGGCCTTGGCGTTCTCGACGCCTTGCTTGGTGGTCTCGGCGGTGGCCTTGCCGGCTTCCTTGACGGCGGTACCGGCTTGGGCTTGCGCACCGGCAGCGGCGAAAACGATGGCGAGTGCGATCAGTGTGTTCTTCATAAGGTTTTCTCCAGAATGGTCGGGTTGACATGTCATAAAACGTCGACCGACCCGATCGGGTTGACGCGCCGCGCCCGATGTTGCAGGGCTGCACGCGTGTCGGAGATCAGCCGAACGGCGACGCATCGAACTCGCCGGCGAGCGCGCGCCACACGCGCGGTGGCGTCAGCGGCATCTGGATCAGCTCGGCGCGGCGACCGTGACCGGCATGGTCGAGCGCATCGATCACCGCGTTGACGACCGCGGGCGTGGCGCCGATCGTGCCGAGTTCGCCGACGCCCTTAACGCCGAGCAAGTTCGTCACGCACGGGATCGACGTGTCGAACTCGGTCTTGAACATCGCGCTCGCGATGTCGGCGCGCGGCATCGCGTAGTCCTGATAACTCGCGGTCAAAATTTGGCCTGATTCGCGGTCGTAGACGATTTGTTCGGTCAGCGCCTGACCGATGCCCTGCACGGCGCCGCCTTCGATTTGCCCGGCGACGATTGCCGGGCTGATGACGCGGCCGATGTCGTTGACCGACGTGTACGCGACCACGTCGACATGGCCCGTGCCCGGGTCGATCTCGACCTCGCACACATGGCAGCCGTTCGGCCACGTGGGGCCGCCAACGGCGCTGGTCGAGTCGACGAAGATCAGCTGCTCGGGCTGCTTGGCCGCGAGCTCGAACAGGTCGATGCCGACATCGGTGCCGACGACCTTGAAGCGGCCTTCGCGGTACTCGATGTCGCCGCTCGCGACTTCGAGCACCTCGCCGGCGAGCTGCTTGCTCTTGTCGATCGTGCGCTCGGACGCCACACGCACCGCCGAGCCGCCGGTGAAGAGCGAGCGCGAGCCGGCACTGCCGAAACCGTTGGCGCGGTCGGTGTCGCCCTGCACGATGCGGATGCGATCCGCCGGCACCCCGAAGGTGTCGACCGCGAGCTGCACGTAGCTGGTCACGATGCCCTGGCCCATCGCCTGCGTGGCCGAGACGATCTCGATGAAACCATCGGCCGAGACGGTGATGGCCACGCGCTCTTCGAGCACGTTGCCGCCGGTCCATTCGAGGAAGCTCGCGAGGCCGCGGCCGCGCAGCAGGCCCTTGGCTTCGCTCGCCCTGCGGCGCGCGTCGAAGCCGTTCCAGTCGGCGAGTGCCAGGCCCTGGTCGAGGATCTGCCCGAAGCGGCCGCCGTCGTAGGTCTGGCCCATCGCGTTCTTGTACGGCATCGCCTCGGGTGCGATCAGGTTGCGGCGGCGTAACTCGGCGGGGTCGAGGCGCATCTCGCGCGCGGCGGCGTCGAACAGCCGCTCGGTGATGTAGATCGCCTCGGGCCGGCCGGCACCGCGGTAGGCGCCGGTCGGCGTGGTGTTGGTCATCACCGCGATGAAGTGCAGGTCGATGGTGCGGATGTCGTAGATGCTGGTCGAGACCCACGGGCCGATCAGCACCTGGATCGCCACGCCCACGCCCATCGCGTACGCGCCGACGTTGGCGAGCGAGCGCACGCGCATTGCGAGCACTTTGCCGTTCGCGTCCAACGCCATCTCGGCGCGGCTCACGACATCGCGGCCGTGCACGGCCGACAAGAATTCTTCGACGCGTTCGGCCTGCCAGCGCACCGGGCGCTTCAGGTCTTTGGCGGCGAACGCGACGACGATGTCTTCCGGGTGAATGCCGGTCTTCATGCCGAAGCCGCCGCCCACGTCGCCGACGACGACGCGCGTGTTCTCGACCGTCAACCCCGGGATCGCATCGACCAACGAGTTGCGCGAGCCTGTGGGCATCTGGCTGCTCAGGCGGACCGTCAGGCGACCGGCCGCGGCATCGAAGGTGGCCACGATGCTGCGCGGCTCCATCGGGCTCGGAGCGAGGCGCTGGTTGACGAGGTCGAGCGTGACGGTGTGCGCGGCCGAGGCGAACGCCGCCACAGTCGCATCGATGCTGCCGTGGCGCATCTCGGCGGCGATGTTGTCAGGCGCATCCGGGCACAACGCCGGCGCGCCGGGGGCGGTCGCACGCACCGCGTCGACGACGGCGGGCAGCTCGTCGTAGTCGACCATCACTGCCTCGGCGGCGTCACGCGCCGCTTCACGCGAACCGGCGACGACCGCCGCGACCGCCTCGCCGACGAAACGCACGGTGCCGACCGCGAGCGCATGGCGCAACGCCGTTGCCGGCGGCTGGCCGTTGGCACGCGCAAAGCCTGCGAGCTTCGGCATCGGTTTGACGCCGGCCTCGACCAGTTGCGCGCCGGTGTAGACCGCGATCACGCCGGGCATCGCGGCTGCTGCGGCTGCGTCGATCGACGTGATGCGCGCATGCGCGTAGGGCGAGCGCAAGAACACGATGTGAGTCGCGCTGTGCACGGGCATGTTGTCGGTGAACTGGCCTTGGCCAACGAGCAGGCTCGCGTCTTCGACGCGCTTGACGGCTTGGCCGCTGCCGAAGCGGGTGGCTGCTGTGAAGGTGGTGTTCATCGGGTGGCTTCCTGTTTGCATCGGTGCATTGCGTTCATCGTAGCCGCGCTAAAAAAATTTGATCAGCGCCATCGCCAAAAGGCTCAACAACACGCTGCTGGCGAACGGCACGAACCACTCGCGGCCGAACAACCGGAACCGAAAGTCGCCCGGCAGTTTGCCGATGCCGAGCTTTTCGAGCCACGGGCGCATGCCGCTGAACAACACCAGCGCGAGGAAGACGACAAGCAGCCAGCGGATCACAGCGTGTGCGTCCGGTCGCCGTTCGTAAAGCCGAGCGGTGTGCCATCGAATGCGCCTTTCGCGAAGCCGATCACCTTGAACAGCTCGCCCATCTCGTGCTCGGTGAGCAGCTTTTGCGCGTTCGCGGTCGTCTCGATGTCGGCGCCCTGCAGCAGCTCCATCACACCGCAGTTGATCAAAAAGTGCGCCTGCGTCGTGTAGCCGATCACCTCGAGCCCGGCGTTCTGGGCGGCGAGCGCGATGCCGGTGAAATCGACGTGAGCGGTGATGTCTTTGGCGCCCACCTCGACCAACGGGTCGGTGTCGGCGAGGTGCGCGCGATGGCACATCAGCGTGCCGCCTTCGCGCTGCGGGTGGTAGTACTCGGCCTCGGGAAAACCGTAATCGATGAAGAACGCGGCGCCGCGGGTCAAGCGCTCGGCGAGCGTGGTGATGAAGGCTTCCGCTTGCGGATGGATCTCGGTGACGGTGCCCGGCGCGAAGGCGCTCTTCGATCGATCTTCGGACGCACCGTCGAACGGCGGCTTCAAGACGCTCGGGCGATCGGCCCAGCCAAAACCCTCGCCTTGCGCGACCACGCCGCGCTCGAGCCACTGCGCACCGTCGAACCGCAGCAACTGCACCGGCATCGCGTCGAGCACTTCGTTGCCGACGATCACGCCTTGCATCGATTCGGGCAGCGCATCGACCCATTGCACCTTCGCGCCAAAGGGCGCCAGCCGTTCGCGCTGCCGCTCGCGCAAGGTGCCCGAGAGGTCGACGATTGTGTAGCGCTCGACCGCTTGGCCGAGGCCCACCAACGCGTCGAGCAACTGGTGCGCGAGCGCGCCCGAGCCGGCACCGAACTCCCAGACCTCGCGCGTCTCGCTCGCCCGCAAGGCCTGCCCGACTTGCCGAGCCAGCGCGCGCCCGAACAGTGGTGAAAGCTCGGGCGCGGTGACGAAATCGCTGCCCGATTGCGGCAGCAGGCCGAACTTGCGGCCGTGGTTCGCGTAGTAGCCCAAGCCGGGCGCGTACAAGGCCATCGCCATGAAGCGGTCGAACGGCAGCCAACCGCCATCACGGGCTATTGACCTGTGGATCAGCTTGGCGAGCGCCGCCGATACACTGGTCGGTCGATTCATTTGCATCGCCGCATTGTAGAAAACATGACCGTTTCCACACGCCCTGTCGTGCTCGTCACCGGCGCCGCCCGCAGGCTCGGCCGCGCGATGGCGCTCGATCTGGCCGCGCACGGTTTCGACGTGGCCGTGCACTACCGCGGCTCGGCCGCCGAGGCGCATGCAACGGTCGCCGAACTTCAGGCGCTCGGCGCGCAAGCCCATGCCTTCCAGGCCGATCTGTCCGACGAGGCCGCATGCCGCGCGCTGGTGCCCGCGGTCGCTGCGTACTTCCAGCGGCTCGACGCGGTCGTCAACAGTGCATCGACCTTCGAGTACGACAACCCGGCCACATTCAGCGGCGCATCGATGGAAAAGCATTGGCGGGCCAACACCGCGCCGGCAATTCTTCTGGCGCAGGCGCTGCACGCGCACCTCGACGGTTGCAATGACGAACGGGCAGATCGCACAGGCTGCGTCGTCAACCTCCTCGACCAAAAGCTCTGGAACCCGAACCCCGACTACTTTTCGTACACGCTGTCGAAGGCCGCGCTGCAGGCGGCCACGGTGATGCTCGCGCAGGCGCTCGCGCCGCGGGTGCGGGTGTGCGGTGTGGCGCCGGGCGTGACGATGGTGTCGGGCCCGATGAACGATGACGAGTTCGCGGCCGCGCACAAGATGACGCCGCTCGAACGTTCGTCGACCCCGCAAGACATCGCCCGCGCCGTGCGTTTCCTGATCGAATCACCGGCCATCACCGGCACCA
>ENA-OFCD01000005-OFCD01000005.1-metagenomes-genome-assembly--contig:-NODE-5-length-134948-cov-15.774362_pt1 | contig 134948 bp, 122 predicted proteins | sample MGYA00153392_OFCD01 | MGnify analysis MGYA00153392 | reverse complement strand
TCCTCCAGCCTCACCGTAGAAAACAAGCTCTCGTTGTATCCGTCAGTGCCTCGCATCGCAGTCCCCGATCTGTTCAACATCGCAATGGTCGGGCGAATGTCGAGGTTCTTCAACAGCCTGCTAAACCTTGACGCTGTGCGTTTATATCGGTGGCACCGGACGAGGCGGCAGTGGGCACCGTGCTTCATTGATAGAAAGATCGACCCAGTGATTGAGCCCTGTTGGCGATATGAATATCAGTGCTGGGTCGTAACGCGAACTTAACAAGTCTTCGTCAATACTTCGCCGGTGCCGCCTTGATGGCTCCCGGTTCAGCGCTTGGACTCCGGACTCCCCTGCGAAACAAAGATACCTGCCATGAGAATCACAATCACTTTCTGCATGGCGGCCGTCGCGCTCAGCGGTTGCGCCCATTTCGAGCCGCGAGCGATTGCTCCGGCTGCTGCCGCGTCCGCCTACGAAGCACGCACGCTGGACGGCGCCGAACTGCACACCTTCATTCAGCAGAACATTCGCCGCGAGCCCGGCAGCTGGCCGCCAGCACAATGGGACTACGAGCTGCTGACGCTCGCGGCGCTCTACTACCACCCCGAACTCGATGTCGCGCGCGCGAAGTGGAGCGTGGCCCAGGCGGGTTCGCAGACCGCCGGCATGCGGCCGAACCCGACGCTCAACTTGAACGCACAGCAAACGCCGAGCACGCCCAACGGGACATCGCCGTGGACGCTCGGCCTGAATCTCGACATCCCGATCGAAACGGCCGGCAAGCGCGGCTATCGCGTCGAGCAGGCAAACCATCTTTCCGAAGCCGCCCGCCTGGCGATCGCCGGTACCGCGTGGCAAATTCGGAGCCGCGTTCGCGGCGTGTTGCTGGAGCTCGAGATCACTCTGCAAATCCGCGAAGCCTTGCGGCAGCAGCAGCGCTGGCAACAAGACAACGTGGGCTTGCTCGAACGTCGCCTGACCGTCGGCATGGCCTCGACGCCAGAGGTCACGCAGGCCAGAATTGCGCTGGCTCAAAACGTCCTCGCGCTCGGCGACAGCGAACGGCGCCTGTTCGACGCGCGCATCCGTCTGGCGGGCGCATTGGGGCTGAGCAGCAAGGCGCTGGACCGGGTCGAGATCTCGCCGCCGTCCTTGAGCGAATTTGCCGCGCTGCCGGCCGACGAACTGCGCACGCAGGCCTTGCTCCAGCGCCCCGACACGCTGGCCGCGCTGGCGGAGTACGCCGCCAGCCAGAGTGCGCTGCAACTCGCAATCGCAAACCAGTACCCCGACGTTCACCTGGGGCCAGGCTACACCTGGGATCAAGGCGTCAAGAAATGGTCGCTCGGCTTGTCGCTGGTGCTCCCGGTGATGAACCAGAACCAGGGGCCGATCGCCGAGGCCAAAGCGAAGCGGGACCAGGCGGCGGCGGTCTTCAACGCCACCCAGGCACGCGCCATCGGCGAGATCGAGGCTGCGCTCGGCGGCTACCGCGCGAGCCGCGACAAGCTCGTGGCCGTCGAAGGCTTGGCCGTCGCTCAGAACAATCAGCTTCGCAGGGCCGAGGCGTTGTTCAAGGCTGGCGAAACCGATCGCGGCGCACTGCTTGGCGCGCGGCTGGAACTTTCACAGACCGCGCTGGCACGCGTCGATGCACTGGCCAGAGTGCAGCAGGCATGGGGCGCGCTCGAAGACGCCGCGCAATCGCCGCTGACGGCACCTGGCCTGCTCGCCAACGCCATCCAGGACAACTCCCGCCAATCCAAGGAAAACAGTCAATGAGCCGCAAATCGTTGTGGGTGATGGTCGCGGGCGCGATCGCCGCCGGTCTTCTGGTCTTCGCATTCATCCAGGGTCGGGCGGAGTTCGCCAAGGAGAAGGAACGCGAGGCACCGGTCAAGACACCGTCCCGTGTGTCCACCGAGAACCGCGAGACCGTCGTCGCGATCGACAAGGCGACGCTTGCCAAAAGCGGCATCGAGGTCGCGGCATTGACTGCCAACACGGGCCCGCTGATCGGCCAGGCGTATGCGACCGTGCTCGCGGTGCAGGACCTGGCCGATGCGCGCAGCGCCTATGCCGCCGCCAAGGCGCAGCTCGACAAGGCACAGGCCAGTGCGGTGGTGGCGCGTAAGGACTACCAGCGGCTCGACCAGCTGCACAACGATGACCGTAACGTGTCCGACAAGGTGTTCCAGGCCGGGACCGCGGCGCTCGCCACCGAGCAGGCCAACGTGCGCGCCGCGCAGATCGCCCTGCAAAGCACGCTCGCCGGGGTGGTGCAACGCTATGGCGACGTGATCGCCGGCTGGCTCGCCGGCGACACTGCGAGGTTCAAGCGCCTCCTGCAGCAGCAGGAGGCGCTGGTCCAGATCACCTTGCCGGGCGACGCGGCCAACGCGCCGCCACCCAAGAACGTGCGAATTCAGGTGACCGAGAACACGTTCGTGCCCGCGACCCTGGTGGCGCGCTCGCCGCGCATGGACCCGCGTGTCCAGGGGGTCGGCTACTTCTACCTTGCGCCCTCGCAAGCCCTGGTGCCCGGCATGAACGTGCTCGCCCTGGTGCCGACCACTCAGGATGCCACCGGCGTCAACGTGCCGCAGTCGGCAGTCGTCTGGTGGCAGGGCAAGTCGTGGGTCTACGTCGAACGAAGCCCTGAACATTTCGCGCGCGTCGAGGTTCGGGCCGATCAGCCGACCGCCAACGGCTTTGTCGTGCGCAGCGGCCTGCGTCTCGACGATCGGGTTGTCACGACCGGCGCGCAACTTCTGCTGTCGGAGGAGTTCCGCTCGCAGATCCAGGTGGGTGAAGAGGGCGCGGGCAAATGAGCGCGCCGAACAAGGGCTTCCTGGGCCATGTCATCGGATTCTCGCTGCGCTTTCGGGGCGTCGTGCTGATCCTGGCGGCCGTCCTCATCGGCTTCGGCCTGTATTCGCTGTCACGCGCGAAGTACGACGTGTTTCCTGAGTTCGCGCCGCCGCAGGTGGTGGTCCAGACCGAAGCGCCCGGGCTCGCGCCAGAGCAGGTCGAGGTGCTGGTGACGCAGCTGATCGAGAACTCCATCAACGGTGTTGCCGGCATCGAGTCGCTGCGCTCCAATTCCATTCAGGGCCTCTCGGTGGTCACCGCCACGTTCGGCCCGAACAGCGACATCTACCGCAATCGCCAAGTGATTGCCGAACGGCTCACGTCGCTGACCGGGCAGTTGCCGCAGGGCGTTCAGCCGCCGTTGATGACACCGCTGACCTCGTCGACCAGCATCGTGCTCGCGGTGGGGCTCACGTCCGACAAGCAATCGCTGATGGACCTGCGCACGCTGGCGGACTGGACCATCAAGCAGCGACTGCTGGCCGTCCCGGGCGTTGCCAAGGTGGCCGTGTTCGGGGGCGAAGCCAAGCAATTGCAGATTCAGATCCGACCCGAGCGCCTGATCCAGTACCGGCTGTCGATCGCCGAAGTGTTGGCCGCTGCCCGCAACGCGACCGGGGTCCGCGGAGCGGGCTTCATCGACAACCCGAACCAGCGCATCGTGCTGCAAAGCGAGGGGCAGGCATTGACGCCGAGCGCGCTGGCCAAGACCGTGGTGCTGCATCAAAACGGCAGCAATGTTTCGCTGGGGGACGTGGCCGATATCGTGGAGGCGCCCGAGCCGAAGATCGGTGGCGCATCGATCATGGGCAAGCCCGGCGTGCAGGTGGTCGTGTCCGAGCAGTACGGTGCCAACACGCTGGAAGTGACGCAACGCGCCGAGTCGGCGCTGCAGGAGCTGCGCCCGGCCATCGAAGCGCAAGGCATCGCGCTGACGGCCGACTTGTTCCGGCCCGCCAACTTCATCCAGTTGGCGACCGACAACGTCAAAAGTTCGCTCGCCATCGGCGCGGTCTTGGTCGTCGTCGTCTTGGGCCTGTTCCTGTTCAACTTCCGAACCGCGCTGATTTCGATCGCCGCCATTCCCCTGTCACTGCTGATGGCGGTGACCGTGATGGAATATTTCGGCTACAGCCTGAACACGATGACGCTGGGCGGTTTGGCGATTGCCATCGGCTTGCTGGTGGACGACGCGGTCATCACGGTCGAAAACATCTTTCGGCGCCTGCGCGAAAACGGCGACGCTGTCGATGGCGCCCAGCCGAAGCCGGCCCTGCAAGTCGTGCTGGCCGCGGCCTGGGAAGTGCGCAGCGCCGTCGTCTACGCCACGCTGGCAATCGCGCTGGTGTTCGTGCCGGTGCTGACGATGTCGGGCATCGCCGGCAGACTGTTCGCGCCGCTCGGCGTCGCCTACATTCTCGCCACGCTGGCTTCGCTGCTGGTGGCTCTGACGGTGACACCGGCCCTGTCGCTCACGCTGCTGACGCGTCGCCGTCTGGCGGAACACGAACCGCCGGTCGTGCGCTGGTCGAAGGCGAAGTACAGCGCATTGCTGGCACGCGTCGAACGGCGCCACAAGGGCGTCGTCATCGCCATCGTCGTCATGACCCTGGCGACGCTGGCCACGCTGCCGTTCTTCGGCGGTGGCTTCATCCCGGAGCTCAAGGAAGGGCACTTCATCGTCCACATGTCGGCCGTGCCGGGCACGTCGCTGCAGGAGTCCCAGCGGCTGGGCCGGCAGGTGACGCTGGAACTGCTGAAGCTGCCGTTTGTTCGAGCGGTCGGCCAGCGCGCTGGCCGCGCCGAGAAGGCCGACGACACCTGGGGCACCCACTACAGCGAGATCAACGTCGACCTGAAGCCCTTGCAGGGCGACGCGGCCGAATCGGCACAGGGCGAGATCCGCAAGGCGCTGGCGGCGTTTCCGGGCGTGAACTTCGCGGTCAAAACGTTTCTTACCGAGCGTGTCGAGGAGACGCTGTCCGGCTACACCGCTTCGGTGGTCGTGAACGTCTACGGCAACGATCTCGACATCCTGGATGGAAATGCGCAAGACGTGGCCAAGGCGCTCGGGCGCGTGCCGGGAGCGACCGAAATCCAGGTGCAATCGCCACCCGGGTCACCGCAACTGATGGTCAAGCTGCGGCCGGACCAGATCGCGCGCTGGGGCTTGACCTCGGTCGAAGTGCTCGATGCCGTTCACACCGCGTTCGACGGCGAATCGGTGGGCCAGACGTACGATGGCAATCGGGTGTTCGGTGTCTCCGCCATCCTCGTGCCGAGCCGCCGCCGCACCATCGACGACATCGGCGCGTTGCCGCTGCGAAACCCGGACGGTACCTTTGTGTCGCTGCGTCAGGTGGCCGATTTGTACGAGACCTCGGGTCGCTACATCGTGCTGCACAACGGCGCCCGGCGCGTGCAAACGATCACCGCCAATGTGAGCGGACGCGATGTGAATTCGTTCGTCAGCGACGCCAAGGCCTTGATCGCCGCCAATGTCAAGTTGCCCGCAGGAAGCTACGTGGAGTTCACGGGTGCTGCCGCTGCGCAGGCGCAATCGACACGCGACCTCCTCGTGCACTCGTTGCTCGCGGGCATTGCACTCGTGCTGTTGCTGTCGCTGGTGATGGGCAGCACCCGCAACCTGATGCTCGTGCTGGTGAACCTGCCGTTTGCCTTGGTCGGTGGCATCCTGGCTGTGTTTGCCGGCGGCGGCTGGCTGTCGATCGGCTCGATGGTCGGCTTCGTCACCCTCTTCGGCATCACGTTGCGCAACTCGATCATGATGATGTCGCACTACGAGCATCTGGTGACCGACGAGGGTCTGGCCTGGGGGCCGGAGATCGCGATCCGGGGCGCCTCGGAGCGCCTGTCGCCGATCCTGATGACCGCTTTGGTGACGGCCCTGGGCCTGCTGCCACTGGCCATCAGCAGCGGCGATCCGGGTCGCGAGATCGAGGGGCCCATGGCGTTGGTCATCCTCGGCGGGCTGGTCACGTCGACGGCGCTCAACCTTCTGGTACTGCCCGGCCTCGCGTTGCGCTATGCGCGCTTTGGGAAGCACGATGCCTGCACCCAGTCGCCTGTCCTCACCACGCCTGGCGAGCCTGCACAGGCCGATCAGAAGCAGGGCTTCGTCGGGTAGCCGCGCTCGGGGCGCGGCCACCACCACGATGAGCTGCTGTCGAGCACCGGTCGGCCTTGCCGGCTGTTATCGAATACCGGAGTCGCAGCGCCGTTCCGCAGCCGTCGCCGCGCCCTTGCGGATCGTCAGATCGACATGTTGGCAGCGCAAATAAGGCGAACCTTCGGTATCGGCCCCAAACAGCCTGCCCGATCTCGCTCCGCCGCGCCCGTGCAATGCCCAGGTTGTGGTGGCATGCCGCGAAGCGCGGGTTGATCTCAAGGGCTTTCTCGTAGTGCGCAATGCTGGCTGCTAGATCACCGCCATGGCACAGTGCGTTTGCCAGATCATTGAGCCAAGCCGCGTTGGTCGGCCGTAATTCGACCGCACTTCGCAGCAATTGAACCGCACCGCCGAACTCGGCTTGCGCGGTTCGAACGAGGCCCAGTCGATGCAATGAGTCGGCGGGCGGGGTTGCTCGATCAACGCAGATTGGAACCGCACTTCGGCGGTTGTGATCCGGCCTGTGCGCCGCAGTGCGACGCCTTTGCGAACGGTCTCGCCGAAGGAGTTGCCGCCCAGCGATTCGCAGTGCTCCGTCATGGCCGCGGCCCCGGTTCGATTATTTCGGGAACAGCAGCACGAAGCGGCTGCCGCCGCCCGGGCGGTCTTCCAGCCGCACGTCCCACGCGAGGTGTTCCCAGATGCGCTTGACGATCGCCAAGCCCAAGCCGGCGCCGCTTTGCGACTCGCGCTCGCCGCGCACGAAGCGGTCGAACAACTGTGCACGCACGGAACTCGGCAGGCCCGGCCCGGTGTCCTCGATCACGAGCGAACTGCCCGTCAACAGAACCGCCACCTCGCCCCGTTCGGTGTAGTAACAGGCATTGCGCAGCAGGTTGCCGATGGCCATGCCCGTCAACTCGGGCCGCGCACACACCCAAGCCTCTTCCGGGTCACGCAGGGTGAATCGAACCGGCTTGCCCACCAGCAAAGGCCGACAGCGCTCCACCTCGCGCTCGACCAGCGCCAGCAGGCCGAGCCGCGGCGCATCCAGCGCCTCTGGCGAACGCGACAGCAGGAGCAGGGCCGCCACGCGATCGGATGTGTCGAGCACGGTGCGATGAATGCACTCGACCACGGGAGCGAGTTGCGGGGTGGTCACCCACCCGGGCCGCGAGGACTTCTGCGGCGCCCAGGATGACGGTCAGCGGCGTGCGCAGCTCGTGTCTCACATCGCCGGTGAACAAACGTTCGCGGAGCAGGAACTGGCGCAGTTGCGCGGTCCGCGACGCGAAGGTGCGGGCCAGCATCCCGATCTCGTCGTTCAATGCCAGCGCTCGGGACCGTTCATCCAACTCGTCCCGCTCGATGGCGCCGGCCAGCTTCGTCAACGGAGCAACCACTCTGCCCGCCGTCAGCCGCCCGAGCGCCACAGCCAACGCGATCGACAGAAAGATGCCCAGACCCAATGCGCCCACGAGCTCGCGCTCGATCTTCCTGAACGCTCCGATCTCGTCAATGGCGACGAATCGCTCGCCTCGCGAGCTGGTGCCGCTGAGCACATCGAGCGTTCGAGTCGCCAGAGTCGCGTCGTGAAATCCCGAGGGCAGCTGCGAAAGCTCCGCGGGGATGTCGGCACCGGCAAAGATTCGGATGCCGGGTGGCAGTTCGGGATTGCCGCCCTGCAGCTTGCGCGCGAAATGCCATTCGGCAATCGACGCCAGTCGCCGTTCGACCAGGTTCTTCTCGGTCTCTCGGACGGCGAAATACACCACCATCGCGAACAACAGACAGACCGCCACTGCCAGCAAGGTGTAGGCGGCGACGATGCGCCGCCGCAGCGATATTTCACGGCTCATCAAGCGTTCTATGCTGCGGCGCTGCGAGCCGATAGCCGATACCCTGGAGCGTCTTGAGCATCGGTGCTTCGAACGGTTTATCGAACGCCTGACGCAGCGAATGGATGTGCGTGCGCAGCGCGTCGCTGTCCGGCGGCTCGTCGCCCCAGATGTCGTATTCCAGTGCTTCCCGGGTCACCACTTTCGGCGCAGCTCGCACCAGCTGCGCCAGCAGCTTGTAGCCTGTGGGCGTGAGCTCGATTCGACGCCCCGAACGTGTCACGGTCCGGGTTGTCGTGTCGAACCTCAGATCGCCCACCTGCATCACCGTCTCGACATGTGCATCGCGTGCGCGCCGCACCAGGGCCTTGAGCCGCACGTCGAGTTCGGCCAGCAGGAACGGCTTCACGAGGTAGTCGTCGGCGCCGCTCTCGAATCCGACGATCTTGTCCTGAATCGTGTCTCGCGCGGTCAGCATGAGCACCGGCGTAGATTGCCGCAACTCCTTGCGCAGGCGCCGGCAAAGTTCCAGGCCGTCGATGCCCGGCAGCGCGAGGTCGAGCACGATGGCGTCGTAGGCGTTACGTACTGCGGACAACAAACCTGCGTCGCCGTTGCGCTCGCTGTCGAGGATGTACCCCAACGGCTCGAGATAGCCATACAGGTTGGCCACGATGTCCGGGTTGTCCTCGATGACCAGCACGCGCATGAACTTCTCCATGTTTCTACTTTGACTGCTGCTCGTGCAGAACTGGCCGGCAGCGACCGCGACCGCGTCGCCGATCGGCGTGCCGCAAATGCGCCCGAGAGTACGAGGGGCCGTGTCAGTGGTGCGCGAGCGGCACCTTCGGCGCGCGCAATCTGCGCCGCACTGGTCGGATTCGGAAGGAGCGCGCGCAAGATGAGCACCGCCAGCCCAGGCACCACCGACAACAGGATGACTTGCGGAATTTCCATGCCCGACCACTGCAGCAGGGTGGCGGCGATCAACGTCCCCAGCACGGCACCGGCGCAGTCCATGCCGCGGTTCAGGCCATAGGCGCGGCCTTGCATGTCCTTGGGCGCGGCATCGGCCAGGATAGCGTCGCGCGGCGCGCCTCTCAGGCCCTTGCCGAGCCGGTCGGCGCTGCGCAAGACCACGATCGTGCCCCAGTTGCCGGCCAAGCCGATGAGCGGCCGCGACGCGAGCGCAAGCGCGTAGCCGATGAACACCATGGCCTTGCGTCGCTGCGGACGCACATCCGCGCGGCGCCCCGAACAAAGCTTCAAGAGTGACGCCAGCGCGTCGGCAACACCTTCGACCGCCCCGATGGCGATCGGGCCGGCTGCCAGCACGCCGGCGAGCAAGATCGGAATGACCGGCGCGACCATCTGCGACGAGATTTCGTTCAGCAGACTGACGGCCGCGAACATGACGACGGGCAGGGGCAGGCGACGGTGTGAGGTTTGGCGGGGAAGCTCATTGCGCATTGGAGGTCGCCTTCGGGACGGAGCTGATTGTTGCCTCGTCTTTACGCTCAATGCCCACTGCCACGCGAGGCCGGTCTTGGCACCGTAGTTCGTCCGGTGTCAGGGAAGCGTTAAAGCAGCGGCCAAGATTTGGCTGAAGTTGCTAGCGGACAGCCATCCCGATTCAGACCCCGCCGGAGGTTGCACAAATTTGTGCCTCCATGTGGTGCGATTCGAGGTGATTCGAGACTCGAGCAAACCTGGCGCCCATGAAATCGCGGACTGGACTCAGGCCATCGAGGGCGCGGCGCTGAGGTCGCAAGCACCGAGGTCTTCGAGGTGTGCCAGTTGCTTGCATTGGCTCGGCTTGGAACCCGTACTGTCGAGCGCGGCGAGCAGGCGGCGGCGCAGGTCTTCGACAAAGAAATTGCCAACGAGTACCGCAGCTCCATCCTGCCGTACGAGAACAGCGATGTTCGCAAGCAGAACTTTGTGGTGCAACTGCCTGTCGACTTTGGGGAGTTGCATCGCGCGCTCCACCGTATTTTCGTCTGACTCCCGCCGCGCACTGACGATGCCGCGCAGTGCCCGAATGGGCGTAACGTTGCGCTGCTTTGACTCAAGGAAAGACCGTGGCGCCTCTCCTCCGTTCTCGACTCAGGCTGGGCAGCCTCACCTTCGTGTTCCTGTGGTTCCTCATCGGCGGTATCGCGCACTTCGCCGCGACCGAGACGGAAATGCGGATCGTGCCGCCCTGGGTTCCGTGGCCGCGTGCGGCGGTGCTCGTGAGCGGCGTGTTCGAACTGCTCGGTGCGGCCGGGTTGTTGTGGCGACCGACTCGGCGCGCAGCGGGTGCGGGTCTCATCTTGCTGACGCTGGCCGTGACGCCGTGCCACATCTACATGCTGCAGCGTCCGGACCTGTTTCAGGTGCCAATGTGGGCGCTGTGGCTTCGCTTGCCGATCCAGGTCGTGCTCCTCGCGGTGATCGCGTGGAGCACGTTTGCGGAGCAGCGTCGAGGGCATGTCGAGCTCGTCCGCTGATCAAGCCCGCGTACTTCGCCGAGCCCATTGACTGTGGGCCAGGTTGCAAACCCTGAAGCGCCCGCAGTTGCGTGCCCGCAAGCATTCGGCAGCGCTCGCCCGAGCGATACGATCGCGCGATGTATTCGGCCTTCAAGTTCATGCACCTGCTCGGCGTCGTGCTGCTGCTCGGTAACGTGACCGCCAGCGCCGTGTGGAAGGTGTTCGCGAACCGAACCGGCAATGCCGTGGTGGTCGTGTTCGCGCAAAAACTGGTGAGCTACACCGACTGGTCACTGACGCTCGGCGGCGTCGTGCTCGTGATGGTGGGCGGCTACGGCATGACGACTGTCGCCGGACTCGATCTGCGCCTGGGTTGGCTGCTCTGGGGGCAGGTGTTGTTTCTGGTGTCGGGCGTGATCTGGCTGGCCAGGCTGGTCCCGATTCAGATCGCGCAGAGCCGCATGACCAAACAGTTCGTGCCCGGCTCGCCGGTGCCGCGCGAGTACCGAACGCTGTGCACACGCTGGATTGCCTGGGGCGCTGTGGCGACCGTTCCGTTGGTTGCGGCGACTTGGGTCATGGTGGGCAAGTTTTGACGTGGCGCGCGCCGACACGTTGACGCCACCACTTCGACAAGGCGGGGCGGGGCGGTTCAGTCCTACAGCCCTGAGAGGCACGTGCGCATTGGCACACGCAGGCCACCCGACCAAAATTCGGCCTTTCGAAACGCCGATCTTTTGCGGGCCTGCATGACACTTTTTCGACATCACTCGTTTGCGCAGTGGACCGCCCTGTTCAAACGCGCGTTCGCGGCATGGGCCGACGACTACGGGCCCAGCATGGGCGCTGCGCTGTCGTACTACAGCGTGTTCTCGATGGCGCCGCTGTTGCTGCTCGTGATCTCGATCGCCGGCCTGGCTTTCGGCCAGGATGCGGCTCGCGGCGAACTGTTCTCGACCATTGCCGGCCTGATGGGCCCGGAGGCAGCGAAGACGCTCGAGGAGATGCTGAGCGCGATGTCGAAGCCCTCGCGCGGCATCACCGGCACCGCCATCAGCATCGGCGCACTCGTGATCGGCGCGACCACCGTGTTCGGTGAACTGCAGGATGCGCTCGACCGCATCTGGCGTGCGCCCGGCCGGGTCAAGGCCGGTGGGCTCTGGGGCTTGCTGCGATCGCGCGTGCTCTCGTTCGGCATGATCCTCGGCATCGCCTTCCTGTTGATGGTTTCGCTCGTGCTGACGGCCGCCGTCTCGGCGCTGGGGCGTTGGTGGGGCGGGTTCTTCGGCGAGTGGGAAGTGCTGCTGCAGGTCGTCAACCTGTGGACCGGGTTCCTGCTGACCGGCTTCGGTTTTGCGTTGATCTACAAGTTCATGCCGCGCGTGAAGGTGCAGTGGCGCGATGTGCTGTGGGGCGCCGTGATCACCTCGCTGCTGTTCAGCGCTGGCAAGTTTTTCATCGGGCTGTACATCGGCAAGACCGGGGTGGCGTCCGGCTTCGGGGCCGCGGGGTCGATCGCGGTCGTTTTCGTCTGGGTCTACTACTCGGCGCAAATCTTTTTGCTTGGCGCCGAGTTCACCTGGATCTACGCGCAAACCTTCGGGTCGCTGCAGGGCGCACGGGTTGTGCCTCCTGCTGCGCAACAGCCGATGCGCGGCGTCGATGGCGCACAAGCGACGCTGACTTGACCGCTCGCAGATCGCCTGCTCGACACCCATTCGAACTGGGCCCTTACACGCGGCGTTCGATCACCCCGGTGGCAGCGGTAGATTCCGGTATGCGCAACCCTCGTCACTGGCCTCTCGGTGCAAAGCTCTCGCTGATCGCGACGCCGTTTCTCTTGCTGGCGATCTGCTCGATCGCGGTGTTGGCGTGGATGTCGTTGCAGCTCGAGGGCGGTGCGGCTTCGGTCAACGAGGCGGGTCGCCTGCGCCTGCAGGCGTACCGCATGACGTTGTCCGTGTCCATGGGCGACGCGGGGGCGCTGCCCCAACAGGTGGCCGAGTTCGATCGCAGTCTGGCATTGCTGCGAAACGGTGATGCCGAGCGACCACTCGTGGTGCCCAGGGACAACCTTGTTCGGCAGCGCTTCTCGACAGTCGAGCAAGACTGGCTCACGTTTCGCAGTCGAATCGTCGACTCGGCGCATGCGGCGATCGTCACGCGTGACGACACGGCCACCTTCGTGTCGCACATCGATGGCTTGGTCGACGGCATAGAAACACACCTCGCGCGCTGGACGGCGTGGATGCACCTGCTGCAACTCGCGCTGATGGCGTTGGCGGTGGTCGGCGTGGCGGTGCTGCTGTACGCGGGCTATGTGTTGGTTCTGGAGCCCGTCGGTTCGCTCAAGCAGGCGATTCGCCGCATTCAGGCCGGCGAACTCGGCGCGCGGGTCGATTGCGCCACGACCGACGAGTTCGGAACGCTGGCAGCGGGCTTCAACGACATGGCGGGGCAGTTGCATTCGATGTACCGCAATCTGGAAGCGCGTGTGCAGGAAAAGACCGCGCAGCTGGAAGACAAGCACGAGCGACTGGAAAGCCTGTTGGAGGTCACTAATCTGGTCACCAAGGCGGTCTCGTTGAACGAGCTGGCCGCAGGCTTCACGAAGCGCATTGCCCGCATCGCGCGCGCGGACGGCGTGGCCCTGCGCTGGTCGGATGAGACCAACCGCCATTACCTCATGCTCGCGTCGCATGGCTTGCCGCAGGCCATGGTCGATGCAGAGCACTGCCTGACCGCGGGGGACTGCCATTGCGGCTCGCCGCTGGCGCCGCCGGGCGCGCGCGTGATCCCGATCCGGACCATGCAGCCCGTGCGCATGAGGCACTGCGCCAAGGCCGGGTTCGAAACGGTGGTGTCGGTTCCGATTCGCCTGCACAAGCGGCTGATGGGTGAGGTCGACCTGTTCTTTCATGCCCAGGTCGACGTCTCGGATGTGGAGCGCACGCTGCTCGAAGCGCTGGCGGTCCAACTCGCCGGCGCGATGGAAAACTTGCGCCTGAATGCGCTCGGGCTCGAAGCCGCGGTGTCGCAAGAGCGCGCGTTCCTCGCGCGCGAGCTGCACGATTCGATCGCGCAATCACTCGCATTCCTGAAAATTCAGGTGCAGCTGATGCGCGACGCCATCGCCAATGGCGACCCTGGGCAAGTACAGCATGTCCTCGGTGAAATCGATCTCGGCGTGCGCGAAAGTTATGGCGACGTGCGCGAACTGTTGATGCACTTTCGCACCCGTGCCACTGCCGAAGACATCGAGCCTGCACTCGAGACCACGTTGCGCAAGTTCGAGCATCAAACGGGCCTGAGGACCACGCTGACGATGCAGGGCGATGGCATGCCGCTGGCCCCGGACTTGCAAATCCAGGTGCTGCACATCGTTCAGGAGGCGTTGTCCAACGTGCGCAAGCATGCGCGTGCGGGCCATGTGTGGCTCGATGTGCAAAAGCAGCCGCAGTGGCGCCTCGAAGTGCGCGACGACGGTCTCGGGTTCGCAGGCCCGAACAGCCGCCAAGACGAGACGCGGGTCGGTCTGCGCATCATGGCCGAGCGGGCCGAGCGCCTCGGCGCGCTGTTCGAGGTGCTCTCGACGCCGGGGCGCGGCACGTCGGTCATGCTGACCCTGCCTTCCATGACGACGCCCACGGTCGACGCGCCGCGGCCACAGCCCTCCGCGGCCTGACGCGATGACGACGCTGCCTGACAAGATCCGCATCCTGGTCGTCGATGACCACACGCTGTTTCGCCGCGGCCTGACAGCGCTGCTGCAGCGCGACCCGCAGTTCGAAGTGGTGGGTGACGCCGGCGACGCGAGCGAAGCGCAGCGCCGCGCCCAGGAACTGCAGCCCGACGTGATCCTGCTCGACAACCACTTGCCCGGCGTCAACGGCGTCGACGCTTTGCCCGCGCTGCACGAGGCGGCTCTGGGCGTCAAGGTGCTGATCCTGACGGTGAGCGAAGACGAGCACGATCTTTCCGCGGCGCTGCGCGGGGGTGCTTGTGGCTACTTGCTCAAAACGATCGAAGGCGATGCGCTCTCGCAAGCGATCCGGCGCGCCGTGCGCGGCGAGAGCGTGGTGGCCGAGGAGATGACGGGCAAGCTGATCGCGGCCTACCGCGATGCGGCAGCGCCGCGTGCGGGCCCCGATGCCGAGCCCGCTGCGCCCGCGCCACCGGCCTCCCGACTGGATGTGATGTCGCCCCGCGAGCTCGATATCCTGCGCGGCATCGCCCGTGGCCAGGGCAACAAGGAAATTGCCCGCTCGCTCGGCATCGCCGAGACGACGGTCAAGATCCACGTGCAGCACGTCTTGCGCAAGCTCGACGTCAGCTCGCGCGTTCACGCCGCCGTTATCGCAACCGAGCACGGCCTGGGTTGATCTGGCGCAAGTGCGCGCGATCGAAGCGGCCCGGTAGTTCGTCAGGACGACGGCGACCGCGCCGCGCTAGTTCGTCTGCCGTGCCGTGCCACGCCAGCTGACCGATACCGCGATGCGGCGTTGATTTCTACAGTCTGCTCATGAAAAAAGAGCGGATCGAGACGTGACAAAAAAGAGCCAGGCGCTGGCGGTGCTGCTGGTCAGCACCCTCGCGTTCACCGTGTGCTTCATGGTCTGGATGATGTTCGGCGTGATCGGTATCCCGATCAAGAAATCGCTGGGGTTGAACGCCACCGAGTTCGGCTTGCTGACCGCGATGCCGGTGCTCACAGGTTCGTTGATCCGCGTGCCGCTCGGCATCTGGACCGACCGGTACGGCGGCCGCATCGTGATGACCATTTTGATGGCCTCGACCGTGCCGGCCATTTGGCTGATGAGCTACGCCATGGCCTATTGGCACTTCCTCGTCATCGGCATGTTCGTGGGCCTCGCGGGAGGCTCGTTCTCGGTCGGCACGCCGTATGTGGCGCGGTGGTTCCCGAAGAACCGGCAGGGCTTTGCGATGGGCGTGTACGGCGCGGGCAACTCGGGTGCGGCGGTGAACAAGTTCGTGGCCCCGGTGCTGTTGGTCGCCTTCGGCTGGACGATGGTGCCGATGGTGTACGCCGCCATCATGCTCGGCACGGTGGCGCTGTTCTGGATGTTCAGCGCGAGCGACCCGGCGCACCTCGTGCCGTCGAACACCAAGTTCAGCGACCAGCTGAAGTTGCTGAAAGAGCCGAAGGTGCTGAAGTACTGCCAGTACTACAGCATCGTCTTCGGCGGCTATGTGGCGCTGTCGTTGTGGATGGTTCAGTACTACGTCGGCGAGTACGGGCTCGACATTCGCACCGCCGCTTTGCTGGCCGCCTGCTTCTCGTTGCCAGGCGGTGTGCTGCGCGCCGTCGGCGGCTGGTTCTCCGACAAATACGGCGCGCACAGCGTGACCTGGTGGGTGCTGTGGGTCAGCTGGATCTGCCTGTTCCTGCTGTCGTATCCGCAGACCGACTTCACCGTTTTGACGGTCGATGGCGCCAAGACCTTTCACGTCGGCTTGAACGTCTACGCCTTCACCGGCCTGATGTTCATGCTGGGGATCGCGTTCGCATTCGGCAAGGCCAGCGTCTTCAAGTACATCAGCGACGACTACCCCGCCAACATCGGCACCGTCAGCGGCATCGTCGGCTTGGCCGGTGGCATGGGCGGGTTCGTGCTGCCGATCTTGTTCGGGGCGTTGATGGACCTCACCGGTGTCCGGTCGACCGCTTTCATGCTGATGTACGGCGTGGTCTGGGTCTCGCTGATCTGGATGTACTGGACCGAAGTGCGCCGCAGCGAGGTCATGGGCAGGAACGCGCCAGCGTTCAGCCTGCGGGGTTGACCTCAGCCCTCAAGGAACTTATGAACACGACCCTCAAGGCCGGCAGCGCCGTTCCCACCCCTGCGAAGGGTGCCGACATCACCGACTGGCGACCCGAAGACCAGGCGTTCTGGCAGTCCACCGGCAAGAAGATCGCCTACCGCAATTTATGGATCTCGGTGCCGAGCCTGTTGTGCGGCTTCGCGGTCTGGGGCATGTGGGGAATCATCACGGTGCAGATGCTGAACCTGGGTTTCCCGTTCACGCAGGCCGAGCTGTTCTCGCTGACCGCGATCGCGGGCTTGGCCGGTGCCACGATGCGCATCCCGGCGGCGTTCCTGATCCGGCTCGCCGGTGGGCGCAACACCATCTTCCTGACCACCGCGATGCTGCTCGCGCCGGCGCTCGGCACTGGCATCGTGCTGCAGCACAAGGACTGGCCGCTGTGGGCTTTCCAGCTGATGGCGCTGTGGGCCGGCGTGGGCGGCGGCAACTTCGCGAGCTCGATGTCGAACATCAGCACCTTTTTTCCGAAGCGCCTGCAGGGCACGGCGCTCGGCCTGAACGCCGGCCTCGGCAACTTCGGCGTCACCAGCATGCAGATCGTGATTCCGATGGTGATGACGGTGGGCGTGTTCGGAGCGTTCGGTGGCGAGCCGATGACGCTGGTCAAAGACAGCGGCTGGATCTTCGGCAAGATCGTGGCGGGCACGCCCACCTACATCCAGAACGCCGGGTTCGCGTGGCTTCTGTCGCTGGTGCCACTGGCCGCCTTCTGCTGGTTCGGCATGAACAACCTCAAGACGGTTTCGCCGAACACCGGCGGCACGCTGATCGCGTTCGCCAAGATCACCTGGCTGTACACCTTGTCGTTCGTGCCGGCCGGCGTCGGCCTCTACCTGTACCTGCCAGCGCCGACCGGGCTGGGCGTGTTGAACATGTGGCTGGCGATGCCACTGATCATCGTCGGCACGCTGGGGGTGCTCAAGCTCACCGCGTTCGGCACGATGAAGGACGCGATCGCTACGCAGTTCAAGATCTTTCGCAACAAGCACACCTGGGCGCTGACGCTGCTCTACATCGTCACCTTCGGTTCGTTCATCGGCTTTTCGATGGCGCTGCCGCTGGCGATCACGGTGATCTTCGGTTTCAGCCACGTGGCCGACGCAGCCGGCGTGATCCAGCACACGCTGAAAAACCCGAACGCGCCCTCGGCACTCACCTACGCCTGGATCGGCCCGTTCGTCGGCGCCGGCGTGCGGCCGATCGGTGGCTGGATCGCCGACAAATTCGGTGGCTCGATCGTGACGCAAATCATCTCGGCCGTGATGGTGATCGCCTCGGTCGCGGTCGGCTACGTGATGTTGCTGGCTTATCGATCGGCCACGCCCGAGCAGTACTTCCTGCCGTTCATGGCCTTGTTCGTGCTGCTGTTCACCGCCAGCGGCATCGGCAACGGCTCGACCTTTCGCACCATCGGCGTGATCTTCGACCGCCAGCAAGCCGGCCCGGTGCTGGGCTGGACCTCGGCCGTGGCCGCGTACGGCGCCTTCGTCGCGCCGGTCGTGATCGGCGCGCAGATCAAGGCCGCGACGCCGCAGTTCGCCATGTACGGCTTCGCGGTCTTCTACGCGCTGTGTCTGGTGTTGAACTGGTGGTTCTACCTGCGCAAGAACGCCTACGTGAAGAACCCCTAAAAACGCAATTGCGGAGACCCTTCTATGAGCCACTTTCTCGATCGACTCAGCTATTTCAAACAACCGCGCGAGGCGTTCTCGGGCGACCACGGCGTCACCACCGGCGAAGACCGCACCTGGGAAGACGCCTATCGCAACCGCTGGGCCCACGACAAGATCGTGCGCAGCACGCACGGCGTGAACTGCACCGGTTCGTGCTCCTGGAAGATCTACGTCAAGGGCGGCATCGTCACTTGGGAGACCCAGCAGACCGACTACCCCCGCACCCGTTGGGACATGCCCAACCACGAGCCGCGCGGCTGCTCGCGCGGCGCGAGCTACAGCTGGTACCTGTACAGCGCGAACCGGGTCAAGTACCCGATGGTGCGCGGGCGTTTGCTCAAGACGTGGCGCGCGGCGCGCCTGTCGCACGGCCCGGTCGACGCGTGGGCCTCGATCGTCGAGGACGACGCCGCGCGGCACGACTACCAGCAGGTGCGCGGGCTCGGCGGGTTCGTGAGATCGACCTGGGACGAGGTCAACGAGATCGTTGCCGCGGCCAACGTCCACACGATCAAAAAGCACGGTGCCGACCGCGTGATCGGCTTCTCGCCGATCCCTGCGATGAGCATGGTCAGCTACGCCGCGGGCTCGCGCTACCTGTCGCTCATCGGCGGCGTCAACCTGAGCTTCTACGACTGGTACTGCGACCTGCCACCCGCGAGCCCGCAAGTCTGGGGCGAGCAAACCGACGTGCCCGAATCGGCCGACTGGTTCAACTCGAGTTTCATCATCGCCTGGGGCTCGAACGTTCCGCAGACGCGGACGCCCGACGCCCACTTCTTTACGGAGGTGCGCTACAAGGGCACGAAGACGGTGGCGGTGACGCCCGACTACTCCGAAGTCGCCAAGCTCGCCGACATCTGGATGAACCCGAAGCAGGGCACCGACGCGGCCGTCGCGATGGCGATGGGCCATGTGATCCTGAAGGAGTTCTACTTCCCCGACACGGGCGAGCGCAGTGCGTACTTCGACGACTACGTGCGCCGCTACACCGACATGCCGATGCTCGTGATGCTCAAACCACACACGCTCCCCAGCGGCGAAGTCATCACCGTGCCCGACCGTTACGTGCGCGCGTCCGACTTCAACGGCAAGCTCGGGCAGGCCAACAACCCGGAGTGGAAGACGGTCGCGTTCGACGACGTCGGCAAGGTTGTGTTGCCGACGGGCGCCATCGGCTTTCGCTGGGGCCCGGACGGGCGCGCCGACGAGGGCCAGTGGAATCTGCAAGCGAAGGAAGCGCGCCACGGCCACGAGGTCAAGCTGCAGCTCTCGGTGATGGAAGGCGACTACCCGAGCACCGACACGGCCAAGGTCGGCTTTCCGTACTTCGGCGGCGTCGTCAGCGCGAACTTCCCGAACAATGCGCTCGCCGGGAACAACACCGATGTGCTGGTGCGCACCGTGCCCGTTCGCCGCATCTCGCTCGGCAAAGAAGGCGAGAAGCGCGAGACGCTGGTCGCCACCGTGTTCGACCTGCAGGTGGCGAACTACGGCATCGCGCGTGGTCTTCCGGGCGAACTCGCAGCGAAGAACTTCGACGACGACACGCCCTACACGCCGGCCTGGCAGGAGCGCATCACCGGCACGCCGCGCGCGCAGCTCATCACGGTGGCGCACCAATTCGCCGAGAACGCGCACAAGACGCATGGCAAATCGATGGTGATCATCGGCGCGGCGATGAACCACTGGTACCACAGCGACATGAACTACCGCGGCGTCATCAACATGCTGATGATGTGCGGATGCATCGGCCAATCCGGCGGCGGCTGGGCGCACTACGTCGGCCAGGAGAAACTGCGCCCGCAAACCGGCTGGACGCCGCTCGCCTTCGCGCTCGACTGGGTGCGCCCGCCGCGCCAGATGAACAGCACCAGCTTCTTCTACGCCCACACCGACCAGTGGCGCTACGAGAAGCTCGGCATGGAAGAAGTGCTCTCGCCGCTGGCCGACAAAGCGCTCTACGCCGGCAGCATGATCGACTACAACGTGCGCGCCGAGCGCATGGGCTGGCTGCCTTCGGCGCCACAACTGCAGACCAACCCGATGCAGGTGGTGCGCGACGCCGCGGCCGTCGGCATGGAGGCGAAAGACTTTGCGGTCAAGGCGCTGCAAGACGGCTCGCTGAAGCTCAGCTGCACCGACCCCGACCACCCCGACAACTGGCCGCGCAACATGTTCGTGTGGCGCTCGAACATCCTCGGTTCGAGCGGCAAAGGCCACGAGTATTTTCTGAAGCACCTCTTGGGCACGAGCAACGGCGTGCAAGGCAAGGATCTGGGTGCCGAAGAAGCAAAACCGACCGAAGTCGTCTGGCACGACAAGGCACCCGAGGGCAAGCTCGACCTGCTCGTCACGCTCGACTTCCGCATGAGCACGACCTGCCTTTACAGCGACATCGTGCTGCCGACCGCCACCTGGTACGAGAAGAACGACCTCAACACCAGCGACATGCACCCGTTCATTCACCCACTGTCGACCGCGGTCGATCCGGCGTGGCAGAGCCGCAGCGACTGGGACATCTACAAGGGCTTCGCCAAGGCGTTCAGCGAGGTCTGTGTCGGCCACCTGGGTGTGGAGCGCGAGCTGGTGCTGACACCGTTGATGCACGACAGCCCGTCCGAACTGGCGCAGCCGTTCGACGTAAAAGACTGGCAGCGTGGCGAGTGCGAGCTGATCCCCGGCAAGACCGCGCCGAACATGCAGGTGGTCGAGCGAGACTACCCGAACGTGTTCAAGCGCTTCACTGCCCTCGGCCCGTTGATGAGCAGGCAAGGCAACGGCGGCAAAGGCATTGCCTGGAACACCCAGACCGAAGTGAAGCAGCTCGGCGAATTGAGCGGCCTCGTCACGGCCGAAGGCGTGACCTGTGGCATGCCGCGGATCGAAACCGACATCGACGCCTGCGAGGTGATCCTGCAACTCGCGCCCGAGACCAACGGCCACGTGGCGGTAAAAGCTTGGCAAGCGCTCGGCAAGCAAACGGGGCTGGACCACACGCACCTCGCGGTTCACCGTGAAGACGAGAAGATCCGCTTTCGCGACATCCAGGCGCAGCCGCGCAAGATCATCAGCTCGCCGACCTGGAGCGGCATCGAGAGCGAGACGGTCTCGTACAACGCCGGCTACACCAACGTGCACGAGATGATCCCGTGGCGCACGCTGACCGGCCGTCAGCAGTTCTACCTCGATCACCCGTGGATGATCGCGTTCGGCGAAGGCTTCACCAGCTACCGCCCGCCGGTGGATTTGAAAGCCACCGCCGGCATCCAGGGCATCAAGCCGAACGGCCACGCCGAAATCGCGCTCAACTTCATCACGCCGCACCAGAAGTGGGGCATCCACTCGACCTACACCGACAACCTGTTGATGCTCACGCTGAGCCGCGGCGGCCCGTGCGTGTGGCTGAGCGAGGACGACGCGAAGTCGGTCGGCATCGAAGACAACGACTGGATCGAACTCTTCAACCTGAACGGCGCCATCGCGGCCCGTGCGGTGGTGAGCCAGCGCGTCAAACCGGGCATGGTGATGATGTACCACGCGCAGGAAAAGACCATCAACACACCGGGCTCCGAGATCACCGGCGCGCGCGGCGGCATCCACAACTCGGTGACGCGCATCGTGCTCAAGCCGACCCACATGATCGGCGGCTACGCGCAGTTCAGCTACGGCTTCAACTACTACGGCACGGTGGGAACCAACCGCGACGAGTTCGTGGTCGTGCGCAAGATGAACAAGGTCGATTGGCTCGACACGCCGGTCGCCGATGAACTCATCCCCAAAGTGCAAGCCGAAGGAGAAGTGGCATGAAGATCCGCGCCCAGATCGGCATGGTGCTGAACCTCGACAAGTGCATCGGCTGCCACACCTGTTCGGTGACCTGCAAGAACGTCTGGACCAGCCGGCCCGGCATGGAGTACGCGTGGTTCAACAACGTCGAGACCAAGCCCGGCATCGGCTATCCGAAAGAGTGGGAGAACCAGGACAAATGGAACGGTGGCTGGGTGCGCAAGGCCAACGGCAAGATCGAACCGCGCCAGGGCGCGAAGTGGAAGCTGCTGATGCGCATCTTCGCGAACCCGAACCTGCCCGAGATCGACGACTACTACGAGCCGTTCACGTTCGACTACCAGCATCTGCAGTCCGCGCCCGAAATGAAAGCAACGCCGACGGCCCGGCCGCGCAGCCTGATCACCGGCAAGCAGATGGACAAAATCGTCTGGGGCCCGAACTGGGAAGAAATACTCGGCGGCGAGTTCGCCAAACGGAGCAAAGACAAAAACCTCGACGGCTTCGAGCAAGTGCAGAAAGACATGCTCGGTCAGTTCGAGAACACTTTCATGATGTACCTCCCGCGCCTGTGCGAGCACTGCCTGAACCCGGCGTGCGTCGCCTCGTGTCCCTCGGGCTCGATCTACAAGCGCGAGGAAGACGGCATCGTGCTGGTCGACCAGGACAAATGCCGAGGTTGGCGCATGTGCGTCAGCGGCTGCCCGTATAAAAAAATCTACTACAACTGGAAGAGCGGCAAGGCCGAGAAGTGCACGTTCTGCTACCCGCGCATCGAAGCCGGTGAGCCGACGGTGTGCAGCGAAACCTGCGTCGGCCGCATCCGCTACCTCGGCGTGTTGCTGTACGACGCCGACCGCATCGAGGCGGCGGCGAGCGTCGAACACGACCGCGATCTGTACCAGGCGCAACTCGACATTTTTCTCGACCCGTTCGACCCGAAGGTGATTGCGCAAGCGCAGCTCGACGGCATCCCCGACAAGTGGATGGAGGCCGCGCGCAAAAGCCCCGTCTACAAGATGGCGGTGCAATGGAAAGTGGCGCTGCCGCTGCACCCCGAGTACCGCACGCTGCCGATGGTCTGGTACATCCCGCCACTCTCGCCGATCAGCGCCGCGGCCAACGCCGGGCACGTCGGCACGAATGGCGAAATTCCCGACGTGAACCAGCTGCGCATCCCGGTCAAGTACCTGGCCAACCTGCTGACGGCCGGCGACACTTTGCCGGTGGTGCGCTCGCTCGAACGCATGCTGGCGATGCGCGCGTACCAGCGCGAAAAGCACGTCGATGGGCGCATCAACCAGGCGGTGTTGAAGCAGGTCGGCATCACGCAAGCGCAGGTCGAAGACATGTACCACGTGATGGCGATCGCCAACTACGAAGACCGCTTCGTGATCCCGACGACGCACCGCGAGTACGCCGAGAACACCTTCAACGTGCGCGGCGGCTGCGGCTTCACGTTCGGCAACGGCTGCTCCGAAGGCACGAGCGAGGCGAGCCTGTTCGGCAGCGACAAGAAGCGCACGATTCCCATCAAGGCAGAGGTCTGATCATGTTCGACAAGAAGTCACCTCGACCGATATCGAAAAGCCTGCGAGTGCTCGCCGCTTTGCTCGGCTATCCGGATGCGCAGATGCGCAGCCACTTGCGAGAGATGCGCGAGTTGCTGCGCGATGAGCATGCCTTGTCCGACTCGCGCTTGTCCGAACTCGACGCGTTGATGGCTGCGCTGGAGCGTGCCGACCCGCTGCAAGCCGAGTCCGACTACGTCGAACTCTTCGATCGTGGCCGCGGCACCTCGCTGCACCTGTTCGAACACGTGCACGGCGATTCGCGCGAACGCGGGCCGGCCATGATCGACCTGGGCCAGACCTATGAGAGCGCGGGCATGGTGTTGACCGAAGGTGAACTTCCCGACTATTTGCCCGCGGTGCTCGAGTTCGTCTCGACCCAACCGGTGCGCGAGGCCAAGGCCTTTCTCGGCGAGATGTCGCACATCTTCAACGCCATCTTCGGCGCGTTGCAGCACCGTGAAAGCGCGCACGCCAGCGTGCTCGGCGCGCTGATCGAGCTGGCCGGCGAGCGAGCGCAAGCGGTGGCGTCGATTCGGCCGCCGGTCGAAGAAGCGCTCGACGAAAGCTGGGCCGAGCCGGTCGTGTTCGACGGCTGCTCGTCAAAAGGGCAGGCGCGGCCGGGACAAGCGCAACCGGTTCACATCGTGCGCAAGAGCGCGGTCGCGCCCACCGCAACGGGAGCATCGTCATGAACGGCGTGTACGGTTTTCTTTTTCAGGTCTACCCCTACGTTTGCTTCACCGTGTTCGTGATGGGCAGCCTGATTCGCTTCGACCAGAACCAATACACCTGGAAGAGCGATTCATCGCAAATGCTGCGCGCCGGCACGCTGCGTTGGGGCAGCAACCTGTTTCACTTCGGCATCCTGTTTCTGTTCTTCGGTCACATGGTCGGGTTGTTCACGCCGCACACGGTGTACGGCATCTTCATGAGCGCCGGCACCAAGCAAATATTGGCCGTGGTGGCCGGTGGCATTGCCGGCGCCATCTGCTTCGTCGGCTTGTCGATGCTGCTGTGGCGGCGCGTGTTCGACCCGCGCATCCGCTTGACCAGCCACCGCACCGACATCGCGATCCTGGTGATCTTGTGGGTGCAACTCGTGGTCGGGCTCATCACCTTGCCGTTCTCGTGGCAGCACGCCGACGGCAGCGTCATGTTGATCCTGGCCGACTGGGCGCAACGCATCGTCACGCTGCGCGCGGTCGATGCCACGGTGCTGAGCGGGTTGCCCTGGCCTTACCTCTTTCACATCGTGTTCGGCATGACGATCTTTTTGCTCTTTCCGTTCAGCCGGCTGGTGCACGTGTGGAGCGGGTTCGCCACCATCGGCTTCCTGTTTCGCCCGCACCAGGTGGTGCGCAGCCGGCGGCTGAATGTGCCGACCGGGCAGAACGAACCGCGCCAGCCTGGCGCGCGGGTTTGAGTTTCACGGGAGAACAAGGCATGTTGATCGAGAAGGTCGATTTCAGCGCGGCAGCACAAACCGGCGTTGCCCGCATTGCGCGCATCAATGGCGTGGCCTTGAACCGCGAGTCCGAAGATTTATCGGTCGAAGCGCTGCGCCAGCGCGCGAGCACTGAGCTGTTGCGGCAAGCCGCCATCGGCGCCGGCCTGCTGGATGCCGACGACGCCGCGCCGGTCGACGGCGTGGTCAGCGAAGCGGCGTCGCAGGCGATCGACGAGTGGCTGGAGGCCGAACTGAAATTGCCCGAGCCGTCCGATGCGGCCTGCGAGCGCCACCACGCCGCGCACGCGGCCCGCTATCGCACCGGCGAGAAGGTGTGGGTACGCCACATCCTCTTCGCCGTCACGCCGGGCATGAACGTGGTCGCGCTGCGCAACCGCGCCGAGACCTGCCTGCTCGACGTGCGTTGCCACGACGGCACGGCGACCGGCGGCTTCGGCCGGTCGGCGCGCGAGTTGTCGAACTGCCCGAGCGGCAAGCAGGGCGGCGAGTTGGGTTGGCTCGCGCCGGAAGAATGCGCGCCGGAGTTCGCGCGTGAGTTGTTCGGCCATGTGGAGGTGGGGGTGTTGCCGCGGCTCGTGCACAGCCGCTTCGGCCTGCACGTGGTCGAGGTGCTGGCGCGCGAGGGCGGCGTACAGCAGCCGTTCGAAGCGGTGCGTGGCGCCGTGGCGATGGCGCTGCGCCAACAGGCCTGGGTGACGGCGCTGCGCCAGTGCATGCAGTTGCTCGCCGGTCAGGCACGCGTCGAAGGCGTCGACCTCGATGCCGCGAACACACCGCTGGTGCAATGACGCCATTGACGCCATGACGCCATGACGAGAAGGCGATGGAGTACCTGAACGTCCGCGCCGTGCACATCGCGTGCGCCGGCATCAGCATCGGCCTGTTCGCGGCGCGCGGTGCGATGCAGGTGGGAAAGGTCGACTGGCGGCGCTGGCGCTGGTTGCGGATCGCACCGCACCTGAACGACACGGTGCTGCTGGGCGCCGCGGTCACGTTGGCGGTGATGAGTGGGCAGTATCCGATCGCGCAAGCCTGGCTCACGGCCAAGGTGCTGGCGCTGTTCGCCTATGTCGCCCTGGGCCGCGTGGCGCTGGCGAAGGATGTACCGCCACGCCGGCAGCGCATCGCGTTTGTGGCCGCGATGCTGAGCGTGGGCTACATCGTTGCCGTGGCAGTCACCCGGTCGGCCAGCCTGGGCCTGTTTTAAGAGTGCGGTGAGCGCTGGCGACGCTCAGCTGAACTGCACCGGCTGGCCCTTCGCGTCGAACGGGATGAAGCCGCCGATGCTGCCCGATTTGATCGACTCGACCATGCGCTGCAACGGCGCTTCAGCCTGCAGCGAGGTCGGGCGGGCATCGTCGGTGCCGGCGAGCGCGGCGACGAACACGATGTCCCAGGCGTGATCAAGCCGGCGCGATTCTTCGAGCAGCGCGTCGAACGAGGCCAGGTCTTCGGGCGCTTTGTCGACGCACATCAGCGGTGTGAGCGTGCCGCCTCGGCCCGCCTCGAAACGTGCGCGCTCTTGGGTGGTGGCGTCGTCGGGCACACCTGCGGTCGCGAAGACGAACAGCAAACGCTGCGGCTCGGGCTGCGCACGCGCCGAGCGCAAGAGGTCGTCGAAGTTCGTGATGGACATGGCAGACTTTCGTTCAGGGATCGGGCCGGTCATCGGGTGTGCAGCAGCACGGTGACCAACAGCGTCGAATCGAGTGTGGCTTTCAATGCGTGGGGCTCTCCGCCATCGAGCACGACGAGTTGACCAGCGCTCAGGTTGCAGGTGCGCGAAGGTGTCGTGACAACGGTATCGCCCTCGAGGCAATGCACGGTGATGGCGCCCGGCACGCTGTGTTCCGGCAGGCCCTGCCCCGCTGGCAACACCAGGTGCATGAGCTGGAGTGCCTGCGTCTTGAGCAGGCTGGTGGTCACCGCATCGCGCAGCCCGGCACCGAGAGGTCGGACGTCGATGACATCGAGGGGTCGAGCGTGTGGCAGTGCCATGGGGTCTCCGTGAGCGATCCGCTTGGGCGCGACCGCATTTGATTGTGTTCTTTCGGCCGTGGCTGTGATGCCGCCGATTCGTGTCAACCGTCCTTGCCATCGAGCCGCGTGCGCATCAGCCACGGCGTGAAGACCCACAGGTAGATGGCGAATGCGCTGCTCCAGGCCACGGCCGCAGCGACCAGAGGCGCCGCGTACGACAGGCCGTGCGGTGCGAGCAGCGGCACCCCTGTGCGCAGCAGCGCGGCTGCCAGCACCAGCCCGTAGGCGGCGACCTCGGCCTTCGAGACGCGCAGCGGCCGGCCGGTGTGGCCGCGAGCCGTCCGCGTGATCATGCCGATGACCAGGCCGCCTGTGGCACCCACGGCGAGCGCATGAACGCCAGCCGACACGCCCAGCAGCCCGAGCTCCGAAAGCGCGAGCAGCGCGAGACCGATCGGAATCCAGGCGTAAGCGGCATGCAGCACCCAGAGGATCGGGCGGCTGCGCGTGATGAGCGGCTGCCAGGTCAGCAGCCGATGCAATTGCAGCGCCGCGGCCAGACCGAGCACCACTGCCGGCGGCCTTGCTGGTGCCGATCTTGTCCGACGCGCGCGGCGTGCAACTCGTGGTGCGCAAATGGGAGCGCAAGAAGCGGTTGCCCGATGCGATCGTGATCGAACACCCGCGCCTGTCCGGCGGGCACCTCGGGGCGGCGAAAGTGGCCGACCTGAACGACCCGCGATTCGACTTCGAGAACGTCATTCCGCAGGTCATCGGGTTCTTGCGCGCGGCGGGTATCGAGCGCGAGGTACCGCTGATCGCGGCGGGCGGCATCCGCCGTTTCGAAGACATCGCCCGCTTGCAGGCCCTCGGCGCGGCCGGCGTTCAACTCGGCACGCCGTTCGCGGTGACGCTGGAGTGCGACGCGCACGCCGAATTCAAGCGTGTGCTCGCGCAGGCGCACGACGAAGACCTGGTCGAGTTCACCAGTGTGGCCGGCCTGCCGGCGCGCGGTGCTGACCCCGTGGCTGCGAAACTACCTCGCAGTCGAGGCCAGACTCAAAAACTTGGCCCACGTGAAGCCGCGTTGCACGCTCGCGTTCGACTGCCTGGCGCAATGCGGTTTGCGCGACGGCCTCGCGGGCTGGGGGCAGTTTTGCATCGACAAGCAACTCGGCGCGGCATTGCGAGGCGACGTGAAGAAGGGGCTTTTCTTTCGCGGCGTCGGGACGTTGCCATTCGGCGAGAACATCCGCGGCGTGCACGAACTGATGCAACGATTGTTGACACGCAGCGCCGAAGTCATCGACGCGTAGACACAACCAACGAATCACTCTTTCATGAACACCACCGAACAAACGACCGCACCGACACTGCAAAACCTTCCCGCGCAAGACATCAGCACCGAAGTTTTGCTCGAGAAGTACGCGAAGGGGCACGAAACCTCGATCGAGGCCGTGAACCAGCGCGTCGCGCGTGCCCTGGCACAGGCCGAAGTGCCGGCGCAACGAGCGCAGTGGGAGGCGCGTTTCGCTGAGGCGCTGCGCGCCGGTTTCATACCGGCCGGTCGCATCCAGTCGGCCGCGGGCACCGAACTGTCGGCCACGCTCATCAACTGCTTCGTGCAGCCGGTGGGCGATTCGATTTCGCAAGTGGAAGACGGGCACCCGGGCATCTACACCGCCCTGACCGAAGCGGCCGAGACGATGCGCCGCGGTGGTGGCGTGGGCTACGACTTTTCGCGCATTCGCCCGCGCGGCGCGTGGGTCGGCAGCACGCAGAGCAGCGCCTCCGGGCCGGTCAGCTACATGCGTGTCTTCGACCGCTCGTGCGAGACGGTGGAGTCGGCCGGCGCGCGCCGTGGCGCGCAGATGGGCGTGCTGCGCTGCGACCACCCCGACATCGAGGAGTTCATCCGCGCCAAAGACAGCGGCGACCTGAAGAACTTCAATCTTTCGGTCGGCGTGACCGATGCATTCATGCAGGCCGTGCAGGAGGGCACCGAGGTCAAGCTCGTGCACCGCGCCGAGCCCGGCGTAGCGCAAAAGGACGCGGGCGCTTACCAGGAGGGTGCTTCGGAGGGAGGCCTCTGGGTCTACCGCCGCCGGCCGGCGCGCGAGCTGTGGGACCAGATCATGCGGTCCACCTACGACCATGCCGAGCCCGGCGTGCTGTTCCTCGACCACATCAACCGCGACAACAACCTGTCGTACTGCGAAAGCATCTCGGCGACCAACCCGTGCGCCGAGCAGCCGCTGCCGCCCTACGGCTGCTGCTGCCTCGGCTCGATCGACCTCACCCGTTTCGTGCGCGAGCCGTTCGAGAGCGCTGCGCATTTCGACGAGGCCGCCTTCGCGGCAGTGGCGCGCGTGGCCACGCGAATGCTCGACAACGTGCTCGACGTGACCGTGTGGCCGCTGCCGCAACAACAGGAAGAAGCGCGCAGCAAGCGCCGCATCGGCCTCGGCTTCACCGGCCTGGGCGACGCGCTGGTGATGCTCAACCTGCGCTACGACACCGAGCCCGCACGTGCGATGGCGCGCCGCATCACCGAGTCGATGCGTGATGCGGCCTACGGAGCGTCTGTCGAACTGGCGAAAGAGCGCGGCGCCTTTGCGCTCTTCAACGCCGACCTGTACCTCACGGGCGAGACCTTCGCCTCGCGCTTGCCGCAAGCGCTGCGCGACCGCATCCGCGCGCACGGCCTGCGCAACTCGCACCTGCTGTCGATCGCGCCGACCGGCACCATCAGCCTGGCCTTCGCCGACAACGCCAGCAACGGCATCGAGCCGGCCTTCAGCTGGCGCTACACGCGCAAGAAGCGCATGCCCGATGGCGGCTTCAAGGAATACGCGGTCGAGGACCACGCGTGGCGTCTCTATCGGCACCTCAAGGGCACGGCCGCTGCGCTCACACCGGCTTTCGTCACGGCGCTCGAGATGAGCGCGCAAGCCCATGAGGCGATGGTCGCAGCGGTCGCGCCATGCATCGACACGGCCATCTCCAAGACTGTGAACGTGCCGGTCGATTATCCGTATGCCGACTTCCAGCACCTCTACCTCGAGGCCTGGCAGTCGGGTCTGAAGGGCCTGGCGACCTACCGGCCGAACAGCGTGCTCGGCTCCGTGCTGAGCGTCACGCCGGTGGCCGGGGCCGAGCCCGCGGCGCCACTGCGCATCGACGATGCGAACCGGCGCCTGGCGCTCGACCGGCTGCCTGTGCCGGTGCTGTCGTCGCTGCGCTGGCCGGGTCGGCCGGAGCTGCCGTCGGGCAACCCGGCCTGGACCTTCATGGTCCATCACCCGTTCGGTGACTTCGCGCTGTTCGTCGGTGAACTGGCGGCGCCCGATGGCGGGCCTTCGCAACCGTTCGAGGTCTGGGTCAACGGCGCCGAGCAGCCGCGGGGGTTGGGTGCCCTGGCCAAGACGCTGTCGATGGACCTGCGGGCCAACGACCCGGCCTGGCTGCAGCTCAAGCTCGATGCACTCGCCACCGTGGCCGAAGAGCGTGCCTTTGAAATGCCTTTTCCGCCGCACGGTGAACGGCGCTTGTTTCCCGGGGTGGTAGCCGCCACGGCTGCGGTGATCCGCTGGCGCTGCGAGCAATTGAAGGCGCTGCCGCATCTCGGGCGCGTCGGCCCGACGCCGGTGATGGACGCGATGTTCTCCATCACCGAGCCGCTCACCGGCCCGTCGGGCACGCTGGCCTGGGCGGTCGACATCGACAACCCCGCCACCGGCGAACAGTTCACGCTGACGCTGAAGGAAGTCACCTTGCCCGGCCCGGGCGCCGGCTCCGACCGCGCCACCGTGACGCGGCCCTGTGCGGTCGGCTTCTCGGGCAATTACCCGCGCGCGCTCGATGGCTTGGCGCGCCTGCTTTCGCTCGACATGCGTGTCATCGACCCGGCCTGGATCGGCATGAAGTTGCGCAAGCTGCTGAACTACGCCGAACCGCTCGGTCACTTCATGGCCTTCGTGCCGGGGTTGCCGCACGGCGAGCGCCGCCAGCAGACCTGGCCGTCGACCGTGGCCTACATGGCGCGCTTGATCATTCACCGCTACGCGATGCTGGGCGTGCTCGACGAACACGGCTTTCCGTTGCGCGACATGGGCGTGCTCGAAGCATCGAACGATCCGGTCACGCGTGGCGCCGTCATGGCCGGCAAGGTGTGCCTCGAATGCGGCAATGCGACCGTGATCCACAAAGACGGGTGCGACTTCTGCACCGCATGCGGCGATGTCGGTCAGTGTGGCTGAGCGAGGTGAAGTGAGGTTATGTGAGGTGTGATGGCAATGGTCAATAACGAGAGGCCTGAACCGGATTGGGATGTCAAATCCGATGTTGTCCTGCGCAATCAGCTTGCCGCCTGCGACGAGATGCGCGAGCGCTGCCCGGTCGCCTACAGCGAGTTTCTGGGCTGGTCCTTGTTTCGACACGAGGATGTGGTTCGCGTTCTGAACGACCACGACACCTTCAGCAACGCCGTGTCCAGGCATTTGTCGGTTCCAGACGGGATGGACCCGCCGGAGCACACCGAGTACCGCCGCATCGTCGAGTCCTATTTTCGACCGGAGCTGATGCAGGCCTTCGAGGCGCAATTTCGGGACATCGCCGCGGACCTCGTCCAAGCGCTGTTCGAGCGCCATGAGGTCGAGCTCATCGCCGAGTTTGCGCATCACTTCGCGGTGCGCGTCCAATGCACTTTTCTCGGCTGGCCGATGACGATGCACGAACCGCTGCGGCTGTGGACACAGAACAATCACCCAGGCGACTTTTGCCGAGGACCGGGCGGCCATGGCGAAGATCGCCCGCGAGTTCGAAGGCTATGTCGACGAGATGCTGCAGGTTCGACGTGCGGCCGGCGCACAGGCAAGCAACGACATCACCACCGACTTGCTGCGCCAACGGGTCAGGAACCGACCGTTGCGCGACGAAGAGATCGTCAGCATCCTGCGCAACTGGACTGTCGGTGAGGTCGGCACGATTTCCGCAGCGATCGGGATCCTGGCCCACCACCTCTCGGAACATGGCGATCTGCAGCGCAGGCTGCGCGCCGGGTCGTCGCTGCTGCCGGCCGCCATCGAAGAGATCCTGCGGATTCACGGGCCGCTGCTGGCCAACCGGCGCATCGCGACTCAGGCGGTGGAAATCGGCGACCGAACGATCGCGGCCGGCGAGCGGATTTCGCTGCTCTGGACTTCTGCCAATCGGGATGCTCGCGTGTTCGAAGATCCGGGTGCATTTCGCCTGGACCGTGATCCGGCCGCGAATCTGCTTTACGGCGCGGGAATTCACGTCTGCCCCGGCGCTCCCCTGGCCCGCATGGAAATGCGCGTGGACATGGAGGAACTGCTCGCGCGCACGACCCAAATCGACCCGATCCCGGACAGGCCGCCGACCGGCGCGTCGTACCCCGCCAGTGGTTTCGCCACACTGCCGATGCGGATCCGATAGACCGACTCCCGACGCTGAATTTCATTTCCATCGAGAAGCCGGCCCTGCCTGCGGCCGAGGGAGCGAGTTCCAGCAGCTTCGCCTCTGCATTCGGCTCGCCGGCCTGCACGTGTGCTTGCTCGCGTGCGTGTTGTATCGGCACGGGGCCGCGCAACCCGCACGCTGCCTGCTCGGCGGTATTCGCTCGGGACCGCCCTGGGTTCCGTGGTTGCTTGATGGTTGGCGGAGCCGGGGGGATTTGAACCCTCGAAGCAGGTTTTGTCCCATCTATTCCGTCAGCAAGAAAGCAACTTCGGCCACTCGGTCGCAGCGCTGTCACGTAGGTGGCCGGGCAGGCCGTTTGTCTTTGTTGCTGCGCTACGAATCGAACAGCCGGATGTGACCGTAGAGCTGTGCGGCGCGGCGGGTCGAGACTTCGAGTTCTTCGAGCAGCGGCGCCACGCCGGAGGTGCTGCTGCTGTCGGCAATGTCCATCGCAGCCAAGCTGGCGTTGGCGAGGATGACCGCCATGACATTGCCTTTCTCGCACTCGCCCGCGCTCGCGCCCGCGCTTCGCGCCCTTGCACGTGCAGGGGCGGGGTCGATCGCCTGCGAGAGCGAGCGTTCGAGGTGGCGACGTGCCTCGATGGCGCGCTGGCTGTCGGTCAAGTCGACGAAGATCAGGAAGAAGCCGAGCACCGAGCCGTCGCGTGCCGGGACGACCTCGGCGCGCACCGCCACCGGCAACGTGGCGCCGTTCGCCAGCACGAGCGTGAGTTCGCCGCGCCAGGGCCGGCGCTCGCGGCCGAGCGCGGCGAGCATGTCGGCAACGCGCTCGGGCTGCGTGAAGAGCCCCGGCAGGTTGTCGAGCGGCGTGGCCTGCGCCTGGCCCAGCATCGCGGCGAACGCGTGGTTGGCGAACAGCGCGCGGCAGCTCGCGTCGCCGATCACGACCGGTTCGGCGGAGGCGACGATGGTCGCGCGGATCTGCGCCAGCTGGTGCTCGGCGATCAACAGCCGCACCGCATTGATCTGCACGATGATGTCGACCAGCGACGCACCGAAGGCGCGGCCGAGCGCGAGTTCGCTGTTCGACCATGGGAGCGCCGTGCCGCGCACGATCTCGGACCAAGCCGCGAACGAGTTGCGTGGCGAGAGCTCCATCGGGTTGTTCGCGACCATCGGTTTCGAAGGGTCGCCGGCCCAGGTGACACTGAGCAACTGCTCCTTGCGGAACCACATCAGGTAATCGGGCCGCGTGGCCGAGAGCTTCACGGCGAGCACGCCGCTGGTGGTCGGCGTAAGCGAATCGAGCGACGGGTTCGCGCGCGCAACCGATGAACAGTTGAACAGCCCATCGAACGGCTGCGCGTCGACCCATTGCATCAGAGCGCGCAGCTCGGCGGTCGAGGGCGTCTCGCCCGCCGTCATCAGTTCGCCATCGTGGAACAGCGCCGCGCCGGTCGCCTCGAGCGGCTTGAGCACCGTGCCGGGGTTGCGAAACAGCGCGAGGCGCCAGTCGCCCTCGGTCGACGTGGCCTCGACCAATCTTTGCTCGAGCCGCCGCACCTGAATCGCGACTTGCGCGTGCGCGCAGTGCTCGATCGCGGCGATGCGCGTGGCGACCACCTCGGCGAGCAAATCGGCTGCGGCACGCACGGCGAATCGCAGGTTGCGGGGCGCGTAGTGGTGGCAGGCGATCAGGCCCCACAGCTTGCCCTCGCGCACCAGCGAGACGACGAGCGTGGCGGTGACGCCCATGTTCTTCAAGTACTGCAGGTGCAGCGGCGACATGCTGCGCAAATGGCACATCGACATGTCGAGTTCGTCGCCTGCACCGGGCAGCTGCCGAGGCACCAGCGGCGACGGCGCGCAATGCACGTCGACCAGCACGCGCAGCCGGTTGCGCAGGTAGAGCTCGCGCGCGCGGTGCGGTATGTCGGTTGCGGGGTACTGCATGCCGAGCAGCGAATCGAGGCGCGGGTCGCGTGCCTCGGCAATGATCTTGCCGTGGCCGTCGGGGTCGAACTTGTAGACCATGACCCGGTCGTAGCCGAGCATGTCGCGAAAGCAGCGCACGACGCCATCGGCCAACGTGCCGATCGCCGAGGCGGCGCTGAATCGCTGCACCGCGGCGCCCAGCAGTTCGCGCAGATGCGGGCCGGGAATGTCGACGGTCTCGGCATGCACGTGTGCCGCGCCCACAGGCTCGATCTCCGCCAGCAGCGCGGTGCTGCCGTCGGCACCCGCAACTCGGTGCACCGTGCCCTCGAAGTCGCGGGTTTCGCGGCCTGCTTGCAGCGTGCAGCGCAACGGCGCGGGCTCGGCAAGATCGGCCGTCTGCGCGCAGATCTCGCGAACGCGGGCTTGAAGGTCGCCGCCGAGCTCGGCCACGGGTTGCCTGAGCAGCCCATCGACATGCACGCCGAGCAGCGCCTGCACGTTGGCGCTCGCCTGGACGATGCGCAGATCGGGCTCGCGCAACGCGAGCAACAGGCCGTGCGGTTGCACCGAGCCGGCGAGGTGGATCAGCTCACGTTCGCAGTTGGTGAGGTCCGCCTGGCCGAAAGCTGGGCTGACCTGCATCACGACACGCTCGGTGTGAACGGTTCGCCAGCGTCTTGCCGGATGCGTTGCGAAAAGTCTTCGGGGCTGAGGCCGAGCGACGCGGCGGCCTCGCGCACGACGACCGCCAGATCGTGCTGCCGCAAGCGCCAGCCGAGTGCTTCGATGCCGGCGCGCAGCACCAAAGTCAATGCGTCGGCGTGTGCATCGGCGTTCGCGTCCTTCAACGCTGGCAAGGTGGCAGCGACGGCGATCGGGTGGATCGTGAAGCCGATGCATTCCTGGTCGCCTTCGGTCAGCAGCGCGGCTGAGACCTCGACCTGCACCGAGGGGCCAGCCTCGTGCTCGACCCATGATGCGATGTGCCGCGCGATGCCGTCGCGCCGCACTTTGGCGATCAGCGCGGTCAGTGGCTGGTCGGTCAGGTGCAGCCAGTTCATCAGCGGCTGGCCTTTCGGTTGGGCTGGGCCCGCGAGCCGCGCGAGCGCGAGGAATGCCGGGTTCGCAATCAAAATGCGGCCGCTCGAATCGGTGACGACGACGCCGTCGCTCGCGGTGTCGACGAGCCGCGAGATGGTCTGGTTCAGCGCCACCTTGGAGGTGCTCGGTTCGATCGCGCGCATGCGTACCAGCAGCCGCATCGCGTTGTCGGCACGAAACGGCGTGGCGACCACGCTGGTGGTCGTCAGCGTGCCTTGCAGGCGCGCCCGAATCTCGCCGCTTTGGCCCGTGGCTCGCGCGTTCGTGAGCAGCTCGTTGACGGCGCCGCGCGTGTGGTGTTCGAAGCCGAAGCTGGCGTGCTTGCCGTGCAGCTGTTCGGCCGGTGTGTCGAGCAGCAGCGCAGCCGCGTTGTTGGCTTCGACGATGTGGAGCGTTTCGCCGTCGATGACGATCACCGCATCGGTCGCGACCTGAAACAGCAACTGGTAGCGCGCCTCGGCCTGGCGCACCTGCCAGTAGCCGCGTTCCATGTCTTGCTGCGACTCGACATAGCGTTTCTGGATTGCAGCGATCGTGCGCAGGTCGCGCCCGACGGCGAGCACCGGGCCGTGCTCGCCGAGGCGGATCGCGGTGTACGCGATCGGGATGTTGTTGTCGGCATCGGCATCGGCACCGACACCGACCGGGTGATTGACCTCGCGGCGGCGAGCGATGCCGGTCGCGGTCACATCCTTCAGCAGGTTGGCGATCTTCGGGCGGGTTTCGCCGCTCACCGTGTCGATCCAGGCGCGCCCGACCCACTGGTGAGCGCCGGGCGCGATCGGGTCGGTGCCGCCTTGGGCGACGCTGCGGATCACGCCGTCGTCGTCGATCACGAGTGCGATGTCGCTCGAGAGCGAAACGAAGGTTTTTGCCAGCTCGGGGGCCCATGACGAAAGTGCGCCGAGATCGGGCCGATCGGTGTCTGAAAAATTCATGCGTTGCGTCCTATGAGCGTGGCGCGTTCGAGGCGACGTTCAAGGTTTTTCATCGCTCCGATTCTAGGCCGGGGGTTCGGCGGTGCGTGAGCGTAACCCCCAGCCCCACAGCGCTTGCGAAGGCAGTGGCAGCACCATGAACCAGTGCTCCAGGATCGCCAGACTCAGCAGCGTGCCGGTAAAGGTCAGCGCAGTCGCTTCGAATGGGCCGATGCCGTGCGCGGCGGCCGCTTGCCACAGCAACACCGCGAGCCAGCTCGCACCGATCACCGACACCGGAAACAGCGGGTTCATCGGCGCGCGTTTGAAATACGTTTGCAAATACTTGAGGTGCGACGGCAAGAAGTCTTCGCTGAGGTTGCGCACACCGAGGAACACGTTGAGCTTCGCGCTCTGGCGCATCACCCAGAAGACCATGAAGGTCGCCAGCCCGGTCGGGTTCGTGCCGCCCCACGTGGCGGCGAGCACGGCGAGCGCGAGCGCGATCAGCGCGAGCTCGTGGTGCAGCAGCGTTTGCAAGGCGTAGCCGGCGCGCCGCCAGCCGGTCGAGCCGGTCGGGCAGGGCGTGCGGCGCGGGCCGGTCACGTAGCCCAGCAAGAAGGCGACCTCTTGCCACGCCCACACCAGCAAGGTGCAGGTGAACGCGAGGTAGGCGCCGGCCACGTGCGTGTTGTCGCGTGTGGCCGCCAAGCCGATGAGCGCGACGCCGAGCAGCAGCGTGGCGCCCAGCATCGTCCAGCGGTGCGTCGCGCGTGGCAGGCCGTTGAGGTAGAGGATCACACCCGTGCTGAACCACCACACGAACAGCGTGTAGGCCATCGGCAGCAGGTAGACCGACACGTTCGCCTACCAGATCGGCGCGAGCCGGGCGTTGCGCGGCAACTCGTGGTGGTGCGCAGGCAAGCAAAAGAGCCGCGCGAAGGTGAGGCCCGCCGCCAGCGTGAGGCCGAGTCGCTTGACGGTGCCGATGACGCCGCCGCGCGCCTTCGCGGCCTCGGTCGCGACCGATATCAACCGCAGCTTCTCGAGCCCGGCTGCGAAGCGCGGGTCGTCGAGGTTGAGCGTCAACGGGAACACCTGCTTGGTGATTTCGGAGGTGATGCGAAAGACGTTGAAGTCGTACTCGGTCGCGTTCAGGCCCATCGCGTCGTGCATCTCGGGGCGCTGGTGATCGCGCACGTACATCGTCGCGAACACGGCGAGCACGAAGAAGCGGATCCACAGCTTGTTGACGCCGGTCAGCAGCTTCGGATTGGCACGAAGCAACAAGGCGAACGCCTCGCCGTGGCGAAACTCGTCGTTGCACCAGAGCTGGAACCATTTGAAGATCGGATGAAAGCAGAGCTCAGGGTGCTTCTCAACTTGCCGGTAGATCGCGATGTAGCGCGCGTAGCCGATTTTTTCCGACAGGTAGGTCGCGTAGAAGATGAACTTCGGCCGGAAGTAGGTGTACTTCTTGGCCTTGGCCAAAAAGCCCAGATCGACGCCGATGCCGAAGTCTTTGAGCCACTGGTTGATGAAACCGGCGTGGCGCGACTCATCGCGTGCCATGAAGCCGAACAGCTCCTTCATGTCGGGGTTGTTGACGCGCTTTTTGATCTCGGCATAGAGCACGCAACCCGAAAATTCCGAGGTGATCGAGCTGATCAGGAAGTCGGAAAACTCTTTGTACAACGCTGGCGGCAGGTCGGACTGATCCGCCATCATGTCGGCCGGGCGCTGGAAGTGGTCGGTGTTGATGTCGGCGCGAAACTCGTCCATCAACGCTTCCCACTGCGGGCGGATCGAGTCGACGTCGATTTCGTCCATCGCGGCGAAGTCGGTGGTGTAGAAGCGCGGCGTCAGCACCGTGTCTTGCATCGCGGTGTGGGTGGCTTCGTTGACGGCGCGGTCGGTGGCGCGGCTGGCAGGTTCTTGCGCGAGGCTGGTCATGGGTGCTTTCTGTTGAATCACTCGGTTGCCGCGCGGCGCGCCGGGCCGTGGCTGACCATGATCTGCGCGAACACGGCCGAGTTCGTCGGCCCGAACGAGCCGAGGTCGACGCGGCGGCCCGTGCCCGGGTCTTCGAGCGTGAGCTTGCCGTCGGCGCGGCCGATCATGCGAAACGGCAGTTGCGGGCTCACGCCCTGGCGCATGCGCTCGCGAGCGAGGCCGCGCATCGTGCCGCGCAAAAAACCGTTGGTGCCGGGCGCGACCGTGTCGATCAACTGCTTGCCCGAGGCATCGAGCACGACGATGCTGCCGTCGGGCCGGTCTTCGAATCGGAACTCGCGGACGGCCACGGCCTGCGCATCGGCGGCCTTGACAGCGCCGACACCGGTGAAGCGCACCGCCGCCACCGCCAGCAACGACGCGACGAGCAAGCCGCCGACCGCGATCAGCGGGGCGCGCGGAAAGCCGCTGCTCAGGATGGTGGTTTCGTTCATGGCAGGGTGTTTCGGGCGGGTGTCAGGCGGCAAGCGGATGCCGCGCCGGACCGTTCGCAGGCTGGCGTTCTGGCGGGTATTCAGGCGATTTCACCGCGCGCAGCGGCATGCTCGCCAGGCCGGCCGAACCGGCGAGTGCGGTGCCGAGAATCGAGGCGACCTCGCGTGCGTCGGTCAGGCCGCGCAGCATCGGCTGCGTGCGCTTTACATGCCACGGCCGGGCGTGCGGCCACAGGTGCACATAGGCGATGCGGTCGGTGTCGGCGAGCACCAGCGCGAGGTCGCCATTGGTGGTATCGGCGGTTTTCGACGCGTTTCTTGACGCCTTTCTCGAATCCAGGTGCAGGCTGGCCGATTCGATCTGCGAAAGGGGCAGGTTGAACGTGATGCCGAGCACCACGCCGATGCGCATCACGACGCGCTTGTCGGTCACGGTGTAGACGCTGGTGCGGGCGATCAACCACGCGATCAGCGTGAGCGCGCCGATTGCCAACACCGCCGCCGGCAGCAGCCACAGGACGGCGAGGCCGGCATCACCGAGGCTGCCGCCGTTGGAGAGCACGGTCGCGCCGCGCCACGCCAGCAGCACACCGAAGTAGATCGAGAGCAGCCGCGTGTGCAGCGCTTCGCGGGCCATCACGCGCCAGTCGGGCGAGCCTTGCCAGAGGATGCGTTCGTTGTGCGGCAGGGGCTCCGGCAGGCCGTGCTCGGCCTCGAACTCGTGTTCGGTGGCCTGGTGTTTCGGCAACCCAGGCATCGATCCGGGCGCGCTCACAGCAGCGGCTCCTGGCGGCCCGGCGTGGCGTACAGGGTGCCGCCGCCGTAGTAGCCCATGATCTTGTCTTCTTCGAGCAAGGTCACCGCGTCGGGGTGGCGGGTGCCCGGCACTTGCGCGAACTGGCCGGCCAGAATCGAACGCACCTTGACGCTGCGGTCGCCGATGCGCGAGAAGTTCATCGGCAGCAACACGCGGCGGCTGCCACCTTGCATCGGTACCTCGACTTCGAGGTAGCGGAACAGCACTTCGGCGCGGTCGACCCACAACTCGCGCACGGTACCGGCCACCGCGCCGTCGGCCCCGATCACCGGCATACCGCGCGGGTCCGGGTCACGGTGGGCAACCTCGAAGCCAGGGGCGGCGCGGAGGGGCACGATGCGCAAGTCGCCCTCGGCGGTGGTGTCGGCGATGTCGGCGCGGTCGGCGTACGAGCCCGGGCCGACGGCGGCGAGCATCGGGTCACCGATCGGCTCCAGCGGCGCGCCGGGGTGGTTGACCGACGGCGTGCCGCCGAGCGGCTGGTTTGAGCCGCTGAAGTTGGGCGACATGACAACGCGGCCGTCGCGCAAAAGATAGGCCTTCGGCTCCGGTACGCTCGGCCAGCCCTGCACCGTGATGCGGCCACCGGAACGGTCGGACTCCAGCGGATAGCCCTCGCGCTTGCCCTCGCGATGCAAATAGTAGATGAGGCCCGCGAAGAAGACCCAAAAGGCGTAGAGCGCGATCTGCGCGACGTCGATGTAGGAAGTGATGGCTCCGGTTCCCATGATGTGATCTCCTTCGTGTGTTCGGTCTGGATCGGGACGGTCAACCCGGGAGTTCGGCCAGGCCGAACTTTTCGGGGGTGGCGATGGCAATCGAGGCGGTTGATTTGAACGGTTTGCGGACCCGGCTGACGAGCGGGCCGAGCGCGACAAGCGTGACGAACAGCAACCCGATTTCGATGTAGTAGACGATGCTGTAGCCGGTGGCTTCGCTGGTGAGCCCCGCGCCCAACACGCCGCTGGTGGCGAGGTGCGAAACGCCGTCGCGCACTGCGCCGCCCATCGCGATGGCCACGCCCGCGCAAGTGGCCTGCACGGCGCCCCAGGCACCGAGTGCGAGGCCGTTCAAGCCCTCGATCTCGAGGTTCATGGCGGCCGTCAGCGTCGACACCGAGAACAGGCCGCCGCCGAAGCCGATCAACGTCGCGCCCGCCATGAAGAGCGCGGTCGAATCGAGCGGTGAGGCGAACACGATGCACACGAACGCCAGCAACCCGACCAGCACGCCGTGCGCTGCGAGCCGGTGCGGGTCGGTGCCGTGCGTGAGCCACTGCGCGGCCAGCGTGAAGGCCGCCAGCGCGCCGCAGGCCATCATCGCGGTGAGCGTGGTGGTGGCGCCCACGCTCATCTTCAAAATCTCGCCGCCGTAGGGCTCGAGGATGATGTCTTGCATGTTGAATGCGGCCGTGCCCAGGCCGACGACCACCAAAAAGCGCAGCGAGCGGCCCGCGCCGGCAAAGCGCCGCCAGGTTTCGCGAAACGCTGGCCGCGGCGCGCTGCGTGCGGTGGCCGACGGGTTACGTGCCTCCTGCTTCCAGAGCGCGATCAGGTTCAGCACCATCGTGGCCAGCGCCGCGCCCTGCACCACCTGAATCAGCCGCACCGCGGAGAAGTGGCGCAGCACCAGGCCAAACAGCAGGCCGCTGCCGATCATGCCGATCAGCAGCATCACGTACATCAACGCCACCACGCGTGGGCGCGCCTCGGCTGGGGCCAGGTCGGTGGCGAGCGCCAGGCCCGCGGTCTGCGTTGTCTGCAAGCCCGCGCCGACGAGCAGGAACGCCATCGCAGCGCCCGCATGCCCGATCCAGACGGGGCCATGGGTGTCGCCCGACAGCACGATCAGTGCGAACGGCATGATCGCGAAGCCACCGAACTGCAGCAGCGTGCCGATCCAGAGGTAGGGCACGCGCTTCCAGCCGAGCACCGAGCGGTGCGTGTCGGAGCGAAAGCCGATCAGCGCACGGAACGGCGCGAACACCAGCGGCAGGCCGACCATCAACGCGACCAGCCAAGCCGACATGCCCATCTCGACGATCATCACGCGGTTGAGCGTGCCGATCAGCAGCACCATCGCCATGCCCACCGTCACTTGAAAAAGCGACAGGCGCAGCAGGCGGCCGAGCGGCAATTCTGTCGTCGCAGCATCGGCGAACGGCAAGAAGCGCGAGCCGACCTTGGCCCACTGCCGCGCGAGCGTCGAATTGATGTTGAGGGCCGTGCGCGTCGGGTTCATTGCTGGACCAGCTCCAGGGCTTGCGAGGTGTAGAAGCCACTCGAGATGCGCTCGGTGCGGCCACGCATCCAGCCCTGCAATTGCGCGTCGTCGTCGATGCGCCGGTGCAGCCAGTGCTCGGCCACCGGCACGACGGCCGGTGAGCGATCGCCGCGCGGAAACAGCTTGCCGACGGCGCGGAACACTTCGAGCGCCGGGCTGCTCGGAACAAAGGTGAACAGCAGGCCGCGGCGCGTGCGCTGCGCCAGGCCGGCCAGCACGTTGACGGCGTCGCCGGTTTCGTAGTGGATGACCGAATCCATGCCGACCACGTAGTCGAAAGCGCCGAGTTCGGCGGCGAGCATGTCACCCGATCGGAAGTCGATCGAGCCGCCATTGCGGAGCATCGGTTGGCGCTCGCGCGCCAGGTCCACGAGCGTCGGCGAGAGGTCGATCGCGAGCACCTCGGCACCACGGTGCGCGGCTTCGACTGCGAGGGCGCCGGTGCCGCAACCGGCATCGAGCACGCGCAGGCCGCTCAGGTTCTCGGGCAACCACGAGAGCAATGTCGCGCGCATTCGGTCGCGGCCGGCGCGCACCGAGGCACGCACGCGACCGACCGGCGCATCCGACGTGAGCCGAGCCCACGCCTGCACGGCCGTGCGGTCGAAATACGTTTCGATCTGGCCGCGGCGTTCTGTGTAGGAGACTTGTGTCATCGCGTCGGCGCCTTAGTCGAATCCGAGCAGGTCGAAGATGTCGCGGTCCTTCATCGGCACGCAGTTCAGTGGCTCGGTGCCGAGCCAGAGTGAGGCGGCCAGGCGCATGTACTCTTTTTGCACCGCTTCGAGTTCAGGCGAATATTCCATCTCGAACAAAGTCGACTTCTTCAGCCGGCTGCGGCGGATCACGTCGAGGTCGGGGAAGTGCGCTGCCAGCTTCAAGCCGATCTTGTTGTTGTACTTGTCGATCTGGTCGGTCGCGGCGCTGCGGTTGGCGATCACGCCGCCGAGGCGCACGTTGTAGTTCTTCGCTTTCGCGCCGATCGCCTGCACGATGCGGTTCATCGCGAAGATCGAATCGAAGTCGTTGGCCGTAACGATCAGCGCGCGGTCGGCGTGTTGCAGGGGCGCTGCAAAACCACCACAGACCACATCCCCGAGCACGTCGAAGATCACGACATCGGTGTCCTCCAACAGGTGGTGTTCCTTCAGCAATTTGACGGTCTGGCCGACCACGTAGCCGCCGCAGCCCGTGCCGGCCGGCGGGCCACCGGCCTCCACGCACATCACGCCGTTGTAGCCGGGAAACACGAAGTCTTCGACACGCAATTCTTCGGCGTGGAAGTCGACGGCCTCGAGCACGTCGATCACGGTCGGCAGCATCTTCTTGGTCAGCGTGAACGTGCTGTCGTGCTTCGGGTCGCAGCCGATCTGCAGCACGCGCTTGCCGAGCTTCGAGAATGCGGCCGAAAGGTTGCTCGACGTGGTGCTCTTGCCGATACCGCCCTTGCCGTAGATCGCGAACACTTTCGCGGTCCCGATCTTCAGGTTCGGGTCGAGCTCGACCTGCACACTGCCTTCGCCGTCGAGGCGCAAATTTTTGCGAGCGCCCGGATTCTTGATGTCGGGAATGGGAATCGTCGTCGTGCTCATGCGGGAGCTCCTTCTCTGGTATCGACAAACACACCTTCGAGCCGGTCCTCGAGCTCTTCACCGGCCCGGCGCAATGCTTCGAGCATCGTCGCGTCGGGTGTCCAGAATTTTCTTTCCGAGGCTTCGATCAGCCGGTTCGCGACCCGTGCCGAGGCGGTCGGGTTCAGCTTGGCCAAGCGGTCGCGCATTTCGGGGTCGAGCATGAAGGTTTGGCTCAACTGCTCGTAGACCCACGGCTGCACCTGGCCGGTCGTGGCCGACCAGCCCATCGTGTTGGTCACGTGAACTTCGATCTGGCGCACGCCTTCGTAGCCGTGCTTCAGCATGCCTTCGTACCACTTTGGGTTGAGCATGCGGGTGCGCGTTTCGAGCGCCACTTGATCGGTCAGCGTGCGCACCGTGCCGCCACCGTTGGCGTCGCGCGTCTGGTCGCCGATGTAGACCGGCGCCATCTGCGCATCCGACCCGTGCCGTACCGTCTTCGCGCGCTTGATCGCGCGGCTGATGCCGCCGAGCGTGTCGAAGTAGGTGTCGACCGTGGTCACGCCGAGCTCGACCGAATCGAGGTTCTGGTAGGCGAGTTGCACACCGGCGAGCACGCTTTGCAGCAACTTGGCCTGCTGCACCGGCCGGCCGGCACGGCCGTAGGCGAAGCCTTTGCGTCGGCTGTAGGTTTCGGCGAGTTCGTCGCCGTCTTCCCAGCGGCTGTTGTCGACCAGGCTGTTGACGTTCGAGCCGTATGTGCCCTCGGCATTACCGAACACGCGCAGCGAGGCGGTCTCCAGATCACCACCGTGCTCGGCGACGTAGGCAAGTGCGTGCTTGCGGATGAAGTTCTGCTCGACCGGCTCGTCCGCGCCCGCGGCCATGAACGCAGCCTCGGCGAGCAGCTTGATCTGCAACGGCAGCAGGTCGCGGAAGATGCCCGAGAGCGTGATGATCACGTCGACGCGCGGGCGGCCGAGTTGTTCGAGTGTCATCAACTCGGCGCCGGCGAGCCGACCGTAGCTGTCGAATCGCGGTTTGGCACCCATCAATGACAACGCCTGCGCGATCGGCCCGCCTTCGCTCTTCAAATTGTCGGTGCCCCACAGCACCATCGCGATCGATTCGGGAAAGGCGTGGCCGTCGCTCATGTGTTTTGCCAGCAGCCGATCGGCCTGGCGTGCGCCGTCTTTGACCGCGTAGGCGCTCGGGATGCGGAACGGGTCGAAGCCGTGCAGGTTGCGCCCGGTCGGCAGGATCGCCGGCGTGCGCAGCAGGTCACCGCCCGGGGCAGGGCGCAAGAAGCGGCCGTCGAGCGCGCGCAGCACGCCGTCGATCTCGTGGTCTTCGGCGATCAGTGCGTCGATCGCAGCCAGTTCTTTCAGCAGTGCCAGCGTCGGCACATCCTGGGTGTCGGGCGCCCGACCCGCGACCAGTGCTTCGACCAACACACGCTCCGGCTTCACGCCGTGCGAGGCCTCGGCGCATGACAGCAGCAAGTCCACGCGCTCCGGCTCGCTCGGTGCCTGCCCGACCACGTGCAGGCCGTAAGGGATCAGCGTGTACTCGACTTCCAGAACGTCGTCATTGAGCTTCGCGATGCGCGACTCCGATGCATCGCCCCACAGCGGGTCCGCGGCGACCAGCTCGAGCTCGGCGGCCTGCGCCTGGATCATCACGCTGAGTTCGTCGCGCTCGGCTTGCGCTTCGAGCTCGAGGCCGCGGTAGCGCTGCAGCATGTCTTTCAGGTCGACAAGGCCCTTGTACAGGCCGGCCTGCGCGACCGGAGGCGTCAGGTAGCTGATCAACGTGGCGGCGGCGCGGCGCTTGGCGATCGTGCCTTCCGACGGGTTGTTCGACGCGTACAGGTACAGGTTCGGCAGGTCGCCGATCAGCCGGTCGGGCCAGCAGCCGGCCGACATGCCGCTCTGCTTGCCGGGCATGAATTCGAGCGCGCCATGGGTGCCGAAATGCAGCACCGCGTTGGCGCCGAAATCTTCGCGCAGCCAGCGATAGAAAGCCGAGAACGCGTGCGTCGGCGCGAAGCCCTTTTCGAACAGCAACCGCATCGGATCGCCTTCATAGCCGAACGCGGGCTGGATGCCGACGAAAACGTTGCCGAAGCGTTCACCGAGCACGAAGATGCTGCTGCCGTCGCTCTGCTGTTTGCCGGGCGCCGGGCCCCACTGGGCTTCGATTTCCTTCAGGTATTTCTCGCGCCGCACGTGGTCGTCGGCGCTGATGCGGGCATGCACGTTGGCCATCGCGCCGAAGCGGGCGGCGTTGCCGGTGATGATGCTTTCGCGCAGGGCGTCGACCGTCTCGGGCACCTCGATGGTGTAGCCCTCGCGTGCCATCGCCTTCATCACGTTGTGCAGCGACTCGAAGACCGAGAGAAACGCGGCCGTGCCGGTTGCGCCGGCGTTCGGCGGGAAGTTGAAGACGACGGCCGCGACCTTGCGCTCGGCGCGCTCCGAGCGCCGCAAGTCGACCAGCTTGCCGACGCGTGCGGCGAGCGTGTCGGCGCGCTCGATGCAGGTGTGCATGTCGTGCCCGCGCTGTTCACTGGACGGCACCACGTTCTTGAACGTGCACGCGTGCGCGCAGCCGGTGCAGGCGATGTTCGTTGCGCTGCCGCGGCCGCCGAACACCATCGAGCCGGTCGCGCCGTCGAGCTCGGGGATCGCCACCATCATGGTCGACTCGACCGGCAGCAAGCCGCGTGTCGAACCGCCCCACTGGTCGAGTGTTTGAAACTCGACCGGCGTGACGGCGAGGTAGGGCACGTCGAGCTTGGCAAGGATGTCTTCGGCCGCCTTGGCATCGTTGTAGGCCGGGCCGCCGACGAGCGAAAAACCGGTGAGCGAGACCAGCGCGTCGATGACCGGGCGGCCTTGGTCGTAGAAGAAGGCGTCGATTGCCGGACGCTGGTCGAGGCCGGTCGCGAACGCCGGGATCACGCGCAGGCCGCGGGCTTCGAGCGCGGTGATCACGCCGTTGTAGTGGTCGGCATTGCCGGCCAGCACGTAAGAGCGCATCAGCAGCAGGCCGACCGTGCCGCGCTTGCCGGTGGTCGCGAAGGTCGGCAGCGCATCGACGCTGCGCGCCATCGTGCCGACCGCGCTCTCGTGCGCCATCTTCGGGTGGTAGACGCCGATCTCCGGGTACTCGACCGGCTCGTTCGTCTTGGCGACGCCGCGCAACTCTTTGCGCGCGCCTTGCGCGTAGCGGTCCACCAAAAAGTGAACCATGTTCGCGATGTTTTCCTGCGAGCCGGCGAGCCAATACTGAAGGGTCAAAAAGTACGCGCGAACGTCTTGCGCGGTGCCGGGAATGAACCGCAGGATCTTCGGCAGCCGCCGCAGCATCTTCATCTGCTGTGCGCCAGCGGTGGCGCGCGCACCGGTTTCTTCGCGGCCGCCTTCGGTCTTTGCCTCGGGCTTGTTGCGCAGGCGTTTGAGGAAGGCCATCGCGCCGGTGGCGGGTGCGGCCATGTCGAACTTGCCCATGCGCGTGAGCTTGGTCACCTCGGCGGCCGACATCGCGCACACCATCGCATCGCAATGGTCGCGGCGCGCTTGCAAGGCAGGCAGGATCGGCAGGAAGTGGTCTTCGAGGAACAGCATCGTCGCGATCACGATGTCGCCTTGAGCGATGTCGGCCTTGCAGCGTTCGAGCGCCGCCGGGTCGTCGCCCCATTCGGCCGCGGCATGAACGCTCAGGCGAAGACCGGGCATCGATTTGGCCAACGTGGTGCTGGCGCGCTCCGTGGCGCTCGCGAGGTGGCTGTCCATGGTGACCAGCACCACCCGCATCGGTGGTGCGTCAGCGGCGTTGCGGTCAGCGGCTGAAATGCGCTTTGGCGTCATAGAGTGTCTCGACGGTAATCACCGGCACGCATTTGGTTTGTGCATAGGCCTCGGTGTTGCGGCGTGCTTTGCCGCGCACGAAGAACGGAATCTTGCGAAGTTCTCTCTCTGCATCAGGGGCCCACATGGCCGGGATCGCGGCTTGCGGACCTTCATCGTTGTTCAAGTTGGCCATGGCGGCAATCGGCGCTGGCACTTCGATCTGCGCCGTGGGCTCGGCGGCGACCGGCTTGTTCGCGTGCCCGCCTAGGTGCGACGGCGCTGCATCTTCATGAAACTCGAAGTCACCGCGGAACATGCCGATCAGGTGTTCTTCCAAGCCCATCATCAGCGGGTGCACCCAAGTGTCGAACAGCACGTTCGCGCCTTCGAAACCCATCTGCGGCGAGTAGCGCGCGGGAAAGTCCTGCACGTGCACCGGCGCCGAGATCACCGCGCACGGCACGCCGAGGCGCTTGGCGATGTGGCGTTCCATCTGCGTGCCGAGCACGAGCTCGGGTTGCAGCTCGGCGACCTTCGCTTCGACGTCGAGGTAGTCGTCGGTGATCAACGCTTCGACGTCGTAGAGCTTCGCGGCCTCGCGCACCTCGCGGGCGAACTCGCGGCTGTACGTGCCGATGCCGACGACCTTGAATCCGAGCTCGGTGGAGGCCACCCGCGCCGCCGCGACCGCATGGGTCGCGTCGCCGAAGATGAAGACGCGTTTGCCGGTCAGGTAGGTCGAGTCGACCGAGCGCGCGTACCAGTTCGAGCGCGACTGCACATCGGCGAGCGCCTGCGTCGCGTCGATGCCGGCGAGGGCCGCGACCTCGGCGACGAAATCACGTGTGGCGCCCGCGCCGAGCGGAATGGTTTTGGTCGCCGGCTGGCCGAAGTTGCGTGTGAGCCATGTGGCGGTGAGGGCGCCGACTTCGGGGTAGAGCACGACGTTGAAGTCGGCATCGCCGAGGTGCGCAAGGTCGTCGGCGGTGGCGCCGAGCGGCGCGACGATGCGCACATCGACACCCATGTGGTCGAGCAGTTTGCGGATTTCGGTCACGTCGTCGCGGTGGCGGAAGCCGAGCGCCGATGGGCCAAGGATGTTGCAGCTGGGGCGCTGGCCCACCGAACGAGGCGCGCGTTCGGTGCCGACGACAGGCATGTCAGCACGAGCCGCAGTGCGTTGCGCTGCGGCGGGCCCGGCGAGTGCGCGGACCATCTGGTAGAAGGTCTCGGAGGCGCCCCAGTTTTCCTTGCGCTGGTACGACGGCAATTCGAGCGCGATCACCGGCACCGGCAGGTTCAGTGCTTTCGCAAGGCCACCCGGGTCGTCCTGAATCAGCTCGGCGGTACACGACGCGCCGACCATCATCGCCTTCGGCTTAAAACGCTCGTAGGCGTCGCGCGCAGCGTTCTTGAAGAGCTCCGCCGTGTCGCCGCCGAGGTCGCGCGCCTGGAAGGTGGTGTATGTGACCGGCGGGCGCTTCTGCAGCCGCTCGATCATCGTGAACAGCAGGTCCGCGTAGGTGTCGCCTTGCGGTGCGTGCAGCACGTAGTGAACGTCTTGCAGCGCCGTGGCGACACGCATCGCGCCGACGTGCGGCGGGCCTTCGTAGGTCCAGAGAGTCAGCTGCATGGTCAGGCGACCAGCTTTAGCTTGCGCAGCAACGGCCGCGCAAAGAGTTCGGCGAGGTCACCCGCCTGGTCGTAGCCCTGAATCGGCGTGAACACCAGCTCGATCGACCACTTGGTCGTCATGCCTTCGGCCTCGAGCGGGTTCGCGAGGCCGAGGCCGCAGACGACGATGTCGGTTTGCGCAGCGCGGCATCGGTCGATTTGTTTTTCGACGTCTTGGCCTTCGGACAAGGTCGTGCCGGCGGGCAGCAACGCGAGCTCTTCGGCGAGGTGCTGCCGGTGCAGATAAGGCGTGCCGACCTCGGTGAGCTGCATGCCGAGTTCGCGGGCAAGGAAGCGTGCGATCGGAATCTCGAGCTGGGAATCGGGGAAGAAAAAGATGCGTTTGCCTGTGAGCTGCGTTCGCTGCCGGGCGAGCGCGGCGCGGGCGCGTTCACGGCCGGGTGCGATGGCGCGCTCGAACACCTCGGCGCTGATGCCGAACGCGGTCGCGGCGGCTTGCAGCCACAGGGTCGTGCCCTCGGCGCCGAGCGGGAAGGGCGCGGGCAGCCGAGTCGCGCCGCGCGCCTCTAACACGCGGGCGGTGTCGGCGAGAAATGGTTGCGCGAGCAGCAGGCGGGTGTTTGGCCCGATCGCCGGCATCGCGCCGGCGCGGCGCGGCGGGAAGAAATGAACTGGCCCGATCCCGAGTGCCGCGAACAGCCGCATGAACTGGTCTTCGACGACATCGGCCAGCGTGCCGACGACCATCAACGAGGCCGGCGCATCGGCGGCCGCGGCCGGCAAATTCGGCACCAAAGCGGCGAGGCAGGCGTCTTCGCCCTGGGTGAATGTGGTTTCGATGCCGCTGCCCGAGTAGCTGAGCACGCGCACACCGGGCGAGAACTGGCCTGACAGGCGCGAAGCCGCGCGCGACAGGTCGAGCTTGATGACCTCCGATGGGCATGAGCCGACCAAGAACAGCAGCTTGATCTCGGGCCGGCGCGCGAGCAGCCGCGTGACCACCCGGTCGAGCTCGGTGTTCACGTCGGCCAGGCCGGCCAGATCGCGCTCGTCGATGATGGCGGTCGCGAAGCGTGGCTCGGCGAAGATCATCACGCCGGCGGCCGACTGGATCAGGTGCGCGCAGGTGCGCGAGCCGACGACGAGGAAGAACGCGTCTTGAATCTTGCGATGCAACCAGATGATGCCGGTGAGGCCGCAGAACACCTCACGCTGGCCGCGCTCACGCAGCACCGGCGCGTTACTGCAGCCTTCTGATTCGACAGCGCGAATCGGAATGACCGGGCTCATGTTGCCAACCCCGCTTCGACGGACAAGGATTGCTTCCGGGCGTGATCGAGCCTTGCGGCGCGCAGCTTGAGAATGAACTGCGTCGCGTTGATCACGTAAGTCGCGTAGGCCGCTAGCGCCAAATACATCAGTTCCCGCGCGCCGAGAGCGCCGGTAAATAACGCCACCAGGTAAGCCGTGTGCAGCGCCAGCACGAGCATGCTGAACACGTCTTCCCAGTAGAAGGTTGGCGCGAACAGGTAACGGCCGAAGACGACCTTCTCCCAAATGCAGCCGGTGACCATGATCGCGTAGAGGGTCACCGTCTTGAGCACGACCGACCCGACGGCAGCGTCGTGGCCCTCACCGGTGGCGAGGTACCGCAACACCAGCCCGAGGCTGACGAGGAAGACCAGGAACTGCACCGGCGCAAGGAGGCCTTGCACGAGGGTCCAGCCCGACGCATCGCGTCGCAGGCGCTCCTCTGCGGTGTACAGCGGTCGGTACGGGTCCTGCGCTGTGCCATCTGCCCCACCTGCTTGCATCGACATCCTCGGTCTGCTGTTGGGTTGGAATCTAGACCCGCGCCCGAAAGATGTCAATCGGGCTAGACGTAAATCAAACATGACACTATATTCATGGCTCGGGGTCATGAATTTGCATCGCTCCTGGCGCTGGGCGTCACGGCAGAGCATTTCGAGGAGACTGTCGATGGAAAGCAGGCCGCAAGAAAATTCGACCCGTAAAAGTCGATCCAGAGGCCCGGCGCCAGGCGAACGCGAGGCCGAGCTGCCGAAGTTGCAGCATGCCGAGGCCGCCAACGACACGCGCATGTGGCAGCTCGCGCGCACGATCGAGAAAGAGATCATTCCGCGACTGATGCTGGCGCACCGCACGGCCACCGAGGCGCCGCTGCCGGCCAGCCTTGGCTACGCGATCACACAAAGCGATGTCGAGCAATTCGCCAAACTCGTGCTCGCGCACGACGAAGATGTTGCGTTCGCGAGCATCCACAGCCTGCGCGCGCGCGATGTGCCGGTCGGAAAAATCTTCACCGACCTGCTGGCGCCGACCGCGCGCTACCTGGGCGATCTGTGGGACCAAGACCGCTGTAATTTCACCGACGTGACCGTCGGCCTGGGTCGGCTGCAGCGCGTGCTGCGCGAGCTGAGCCCCGCGCTCGGCGGCAGCGTGGTCCACCCTTCGCAGGGGCGGCGTGTGCTGTTGTTGCCCAGCCCCGGCGAACAGCACACGTTCGGGCTTGTGATGGTGGCGGAGTTCTTCCGCCGGGCGGGCTGGGACGTGACCGGCGGAGCCTGGTTTGACGGCGTCGACGCCGCCACGCTGGTCAAGACCGAATGGTTCGACGTGATCGGCTTCTCGCTCGGATCGGCGGTGCATTTGCCGCAATTGGCTGCGAGCATCGTTGCCGTTCGGCAAGCAGCATGCAACCGGGGCCTCGCGGTACTCGTCGGCGGGCCGCTGTTTGGCAATCACCCGGGGCTGGTCGACGAGGTCGGTGCCGACGGCATGACAATAGACGGCAGCGAAGCACCGTCGCTCGCAGAAGGGCTGATCGCCAGCTGCGCGCGGCGGTACGGGCCTCCCGGCTGATGCGCCCCGTGCGCGAGACCATCGGCCACGATCAACAAATATGAGGAATTGATGCGTCAGCGACCCGCAATGCAAGGCCCGCCCAGGCTTGTGGCTGTGCCACTTTTCCCGACCTCGTCGGGGCGCCGGCCGGGCACCGCCCGTCCCTGGGAATGTGCATGAGAGAGTTTGAATCGCCAGCGAAAACGCTCGGCGACCTGACCGCCGAGACGGCGGGCAAGTTGATCGCGGCCGCTGCTGACGTGGCCCTGATCATCGATGACCAAGGCGTGATCCGCGACCTCGCGTTCGGCAACGAAGACCTGCCGCGCGAGGGCTACTACGAGTGGCTCGGCAAGCCGTGGGCCGACACCGTCACGGTCGAGAGCCGGCCGAAAGTCGAGGCCTTGCTGCGCGACTCGCGCGCGGACGCGGCACCACGCTGGCGACACATCAACCACCCGTCGGTCGACGGCGCCGATCTGCCGTTGTCGTATTCGGCCGTCACGCTGCCGCAACAAGCCGGGCGCGCCAAGACCGGCGTGCGCTCGGTTGTTTTCGGACGCGACTTGCGCGCCAACGCGGCGCTGCAGCAGCGCCTGATCAGCGCCCAGCAGGCGATGGAGCGCGACTACTGGCGCCTGCGGCACATGGAAACGCGCTATCGGTCGCTGTTCCAGTCGGCTTCCGAGGCGGTGTTGATCCTCGATGCCGTCAGCGGCAAGACCGAAGAAGCGAACCCCGCGGCGCACGCGTTGTTCGGCGCCGAGGCCTCGAAACCCGGGTGGATGTTCTCCGACAGCTTCGAACCCGACCCGGCCGCCAAGGCCACGTCGAGCGTGTCGGCGATGCTCGGCCGCGTCAGCGCGACCGGTCACGGCGAAAGCGTGAACGCGCGGCTGCATGGCCAGGCCGAAATGCGCATCTCGGCCTCGTTGTTTCGTCAAGAGAAAACCTCGCACTTGCTGGTGCGCGTTTCGCCGCTCGATGCGGTGCGGAGCCCGACCGAAAAAAGCGGCCAAAGCGGCTTGCTCAAGCTGATCGAAAGCGCGCCCGACGCCTTCGTCGTGACCGACCTCGAAGGCCTGATCGTGACGGCCAACCACGCCTTCATCGACCTGGCCCAACTCGCCACCGAAACCCAGGTGCGTGGCCAGTCGCTCGAGCGCTGGCTCGGCCGCACCGGCGTCGACCTCAACGTGTTGATCACCAACCTGCGCCAGCGCGGTGCGGTGCGGCTGTTCGCGACCGTGATGCGCGGCGAGTACGGCGCATCCACCGAGGTCGAGATTTCCGGCGTGGCCGTGACCGAAGGCGAGCAACCCTGCCTCGGCTTCACGATCCGCGACGTGAGCCGGCGCCTCGTTGCCGAGGTGCGCACCACCGGCACCGGCCGCGAGATGCCGCGCTCGGTCGGGCAAATGACCGAACTGGTCGGCCGCGTGCCGCTCAAAGACATCGTGCGCGACACCACCGATTTGATCGAGCAGCTCTGTATCGAAGCGGCACTCGAACTCACCCACGACAACCGCGCCTCGGCTGCCGAAATGCTCGGTCTGTCGCGCCAGAGCCTGTACGTGAAGCTGCGGCGCTTCAACATCGGCGACCTCTCGCAAGTACCGGGCGAAGAGTAGACGGAGCACCCGGCGCCACCCGCCGAGCGGCCGCAGTCACATGCAACGCGAGATTGACAGGTCGAGTGTAAATCCAGATTGACATAATCGAGTGTCAACGGCAGTATCACCTGCATGGCTGGACCTGCTCTTTCCGCTGTCGCGGAGCTGCTCAAACCGATCACCTGGTTCCCGCCGATGTGGGCGTTCGGTTGCGGGGTGGTGGCGTCAGGCGTCGCGGCCGAAGGGCGCTGGCCGATCATCGTCGTCGGCATCGTGCTCGCAGGGCCGATGGTCTGTGCCAGCAGCCAGGCGGTGAACGACTGGTTCGACCGGCACGTCGATGCCATCAACGAGCCGAACCGGCCGATTCCGTCGGGCCGCATGCCGGGCCGCTGGGGCCTCGCGATCGCGATTCTCTGGACGGGGCTCTCGCTGCTGGTCGCCGCATTTCTCGGCCCGTGGGGCTTCGGGGCCGCGGTCATCGGGCTGTTGCTGGCCTGGGCTTACAGCGCGCCACCGCTGCGGCTCAAGCTCAACGGCTGGTGGGGCAATGCAGCGTGCGGCCTGTGCTACGAAGGTCTGGCGTGGACGACCGGCGCGGCCGTGATGGCCGGCGGCGCCATGCCGCCGGCGCGTTCGCTGGCGCTCGCGGCGCTCTACAGCGCTGGTGCGCATGGCATCATGACGTTGAACGATTTCAAGTCGGTCGAGGGCGACCGTCAAATGGGCGTCGGCTCGTTGCCGGTGCGGCTCGGCATCCGGCCAGCGGCGCGCGCGGCCTGCTGGATCATGGCGCTGCCGCAACTCGTCATCGTGTTGCTGCTGGTGCAGTGGCAGCGGCCGGTGCATGCGCTCGCGGTCGGCGGGCTGATCGCGCTGCAACTGGTGCTGATGGACCGCTTCATGGCCGACCCGAGCAAGCGCGCGCTCGAGTACAGCGGCTTCGGTGTGCCGCTGTTCGTGGCCGGGATGATGGTCAGCGCATTCGCGTTGCGATCGGCGGGGGGCGCCAGATGACGCAGTTCGGTTGGCTCGCGATCGTGCGGCTGGGTCTAGTGCAAGCCTGCCTCGGCGCCGTCGTCGTGATGACCACGTCGACCCTGAACCGCGTGATGGTGGTCGAGCTCGCATTGCCAGCGCTGCTGCCCGGCATCCTCGTCGCGATGCACTACTTGGTACAGGTGGCGCGGCCACGCATGGGCTACGGCTCCGATCTCGGCCAGCGCCGCACGCCGTGGATCGTCGGCGGCATGTTCGTGCTGGCGTTCGGCGGCGCGCTGGCGGCGGTCGCGACCGCGTGGATGGGCAGCGATCGCGCGTCGGGTATCGCGCTCGCGGTTGTCGCCTTCATGTTGATCGGCGTCGGCGTGAGTTCGGCCGGCACCTCGCTGCTGGTGCTGCTCGCCAAACGCGTCGATGCGCCGCGGCGTGCCACGGCAGCGACCATCGTGTGGCTGATGATGATCGTCGGCTTCGCGGTCACGGCCGGCGTCGCGGGCAAGCTGCTTGATCCGTATTCGCCGGCGCGGCTGATCGCGGTGACAGCGGGTGTTTCGGTGCTTGCGGTGCTGCTGACCTGCATCGCGACATGGCGGCTCGAAGGCGCCGCAACGGCCGAGCGCGCCACAGCCGCCAAGGTAGCCCAACAACCCGCATTCCGCGAAGCGCTCGCCCAAGTGTGGGCCGAGCCGGTCGCGCGGCAATTCACCGTCTTCGTGTTCATCTCGATGCTCGCTTACAGCGCGCAAGACCTGATCCTCGAGCCCTTCGCCGGCAGCGTGTTCGGCTTCACGCCGGGCGAGTCGACGGGCCTCTCGGGCGTGCAGCACGGCGGCGTGCTCGTCGGCATGTTGGCAGCGGCCTTGGCCGGGCGCGGCACGCGCTTCGGCTCGCTGCGCGCGTGGCAGATCGGCGGCTGCCTTTTGTCGGCGCTGATGCTGCTGGGGCTGGTGGCGGCCGGCATCGTCGGCGCGGCCTGGCCGTTCAAGGCCAACGTGTTTGCGCTCGGCGTGGCCAACGGCGCGTTTTCGATCGCCGCGATCGCCTCGATGATGCGGCTCGCCGGCGAGGGCCGCGGCGCGCGTGAAGGCACGCGCATGGGCTTGTGGGGCGCGGCACAGGCGGTCGCCTTCGGCATGGGCGGCCTGGTGGGCACGGCAGCGAGCGACCTCGCGCGCTGGCTGATCGGCACACCCGCGCACGCTTACGCCGCCGTGTTCGCGTTCGAGGCGGCGCTGTTCGTCGCCTCGGCTGTTCTCGCGGCGCAGATGGGCCGCACCACGAGCCCTGTGACCGTGACCACGATGCGCCGATCCGACGGCGAACCAGCGTTGCAAGTGAGGTGATGCGATGAACCAGACCCAAACCGCTACCCCGACGGAAACCTTCGACGTGGTCGTCATCGGTGGTGGGCCCGCCGGTGCCACCGCAGCGCACGACCTCGCGCGCACGGGCCGCTCGGTGCTGCTGCTCGACCGCGCCGGCCGCACCAAGCCGTGCGGCGGCGCGATCCCGCCGCGGCTCATCAAAGATTTCGCGATCCCCGACGAACTGCTGGTCGCGCGTGCCACCGCCGCCCGCATGATTTCGCCGAAAGACGAACGGGTCGACATCCCGATCGACAACGGTTTCGTCGGCATGGTCGACCGCGATCAGTTCGACGAGTGGCTGCGCGAGCGCGCCGCGGCGAGTGGTGCACAGCGGCGCATCGGCGACTTCGACAAGATCACGCGCGATGCCGATGGCGTTGCCGTCGTGCATTTCGAACAGCGCTCTCCCACCGACAAATCGGTGCGCCTGCCGGCCTGCGTGCGCGCCCGTGCGATCGTTGGTGCCGACGGCGCCAAGTCGGCCGTCGCGAAGCAGGCCGTGCCCGGCGCCGAGCGCACGAAATACGTGTTCGCTTACCACGAGATCCTGCGCACGCCGGCCGTGCTGCCGGCTGGTTTCGACCCGTCGCGTTGCGATGTGTACTACCGCGGCAGCCTGTCGCCCGATTTCTACGGTTGGGTCTTCCCGCACGGCGACACGATGAGCGTGGGCACCGGCAGCGCCGACAAAGGCTTCTCGTTGCGCGGCGCCGTCGGTGGGCTGCGCCACGCCGCCGGCCTGACCGGCGCCGAAACGCTGCGCCGCGAAGGCGCGCCGCTGCCGATGAAGCCGCTGCCGCGCTGGGACAACGGCCGTGACGTGGTGCTCGCCGGTGACGCTGCCGGTGTCGTCGCGCCTGCGTCCGGCGAGGGCATCTACTACGCGATGTACGGCGGGCGCTTGGCTGCCGAAGCAGTCGAGTCGCTGCTCGCCACCGGCGACGTGCGCTCGCTCGCACTCGCTCGCAAACGCTTCATGAAGGCGCACGGCACGGTGTTCAGGGTGCTCGGCATCATGCAGTGGTTCTGGTACTCGAACGATCGGCTGCGCGAGCGCTTCGTCGCCATTTGCAAAGACCGCGACGTGCAGCAACTCACCTTCGAGTCGTACATGAACAAGGAGCTGGTGCGCAGAAGCCCGATGGCGCATGTGCGCATCTTCTTCAAAGACCTGGCGCACCTGTTCGGGTTGGTGCGCGTATGAGCCGTTCGAGGCCGATCTGGATCGCTGCGGGGGCGGCGCTGTCGGTGGCGGTCGTCGGCGGTTTGATGACCGACATCGGGCCGTGGTACACGAGCCTGAAGCAGCCCTCGTGGAAGCCGCCGGACTGGGCTTTCGGCCCGATCTGGACGACGATCTTCGCGCTCGCAGCGGCTGCCGGTGTGATCGGCTGGCGCCGTGCGCGTTCGCGTGCCGAGCGCGAACTGATGCTGGTGCTGTTCGCGGTCAACGGCTTTCTGAACGTGTTCTGGAGCTTGCTGTACTTCCGCCTGCACCGGCCAGACTGGTCGCTGTACGAGGTGCCGTTGCTGTGGCTGTCGGTGCTCGCGCTGATCGTGCTGCTCGCGCGCTTCGCCAAGCCTGCGGCGTGGTTGCTCGCGCCGTACCTCGTGTGGGTCGCGACCGCGGCGGTACTGAACTGGAAGACTGTGCAACTCAACGGGCCGTTCGGATGAGGGCCGGCGCATGACCGACAGCTTCGGCCCCTTCGGCTCCCTCGGCCCGTTTGGCATGTCACAGGTCATCGACCTCGTGATCGCGTTCACGCTGATCGAGTGCGCCGCGCTGGTGCTGTACCACCGCGTCACGGCCAGAGGCGTGGCGCCACGTGAGTTTCTGGCGAACATGGCCTCGGGCATGTGCCTGATGCTCGCGCTGCGCTGCCTCGCGCGCGACACCGGCGCAGCGTGGATCGCATTGTTTTTACTCGCTGCCGGCCTCGCGCACGGCACCGACCTCTTGATGCGCTGGCGCCGCAGTGCGCGCGGTGCTCGCGACGAACGAAGGGTGACTGCATGAGCTTGATCGCATTGGGCCTGAACCACACGACCGCGCCGCTCGACGTGCGCGGCCGATTCGCCTTTCCCGGCGACCAACTCGTGCCGACCTTGCGCGCCTTCAGCGGTGGGCTGCAGCGCGCCGCCGAGGTTGCGATCGTCTCGACCTGCAACCGCACCGAGCTCTACGTCGGCAGCGCGAGCAGCGCCGGGAGCGACACTCGCGACCTCGCTGCGCACGCGCTCGGCTGGCTCGCTCAAACCGGCGGCATGGCGGCCAACGAGCTGCTGCCGCACTTCTACGTGCACGAAGACGCGGGCGCCGCGCGCCACGCTTTTCGGCTCGCGAGCGGCCTGTCGTCGATGGTGGTCGGCGAGACGCAAATCCTCGGCCAGATGAAGCTCGCGGTGCGCGAGGCCGACACCGCGGGCACGCTCGGCACCACGTTGCACCACCTCTTCCAGCGCTCGTTCGCGGTCGCGAAAGAGGTGCGCACCGGCACCGAGATCGGCATGCACACGATCAGCCTCGCGGCCGCGATCGTGCGGCTCGCGGGCAACCTGTTCGAAGATTTCGGTGAACTCAAAGTGCTGTTTCTCGGCGCCGGCGAAATGGCCGCGCCGGTGCTCGCGCACCTCGCCGCCAAGTCACCGAAGCAAATCACGATCGCGAACCGCAGCCTGGCGCGCGGTGAAGCGTTGGCGGCGCAGTTCAACGCGGAAGCGATCGGCTTGACCGAGGCGCTCGAACGCCTGTCCGAGTTCGATGTGGTGGTCTCGTGCACCGCGAGCCCGCTGCCCGTGATCGGCCTCGGCGCCGCCTCGCGTGCGGTCAAGGCGCGCAGGCGCCTGCCGATGCTGATGGTCGATCTGGCCGTGCCGCGCGACATCGAGGCCGAGATCGCTGCGCTGCCCGATGTGTACCTCTACACGCTCGACGACCTGTCGCAGATCGTGCAGGCCGGTGGCGAAAAGCGCCTTGCCGCCGTCGGCCAGGCCGAGACCATCATCGAGTCGGGCGTGCAGGATTTCGTGCGCTGGCTCGGCACGCGCGAGACCGTGCCGTTGATCCAGGCGCTGCAGGTGCAGGCCGAGGCCTGGCGCGCCGCCGAGTTGCAGCGCGCCCGCAAGCTGATCGCGAAGGGCGACGACATCGACGCCGTGCTCGAGGCGATGTCACGCGGCCTCACGCAGAAAATGCTGCACGGCCCGATGGCAGGCCTGCAACACACCGATGGCGAAGAGCGTGTGGCGCTGACGAACACGTTGTCGCGCCTGTTCCTTCAGTGCCCGATGCGCGGCGCCGCACGCAAGATCATCGACTGATGCGCTGCGGCGCCGGCCATCGCGCCGTCGCCCACCGCGATCGCCACATTGCCGGCCACGCGGGCCGCCCCGCCGCACGCGAACACGCCGGGAATGCTCGTCTCGTTGAACGCATCTGTCCGTATGAATGCGCCGAGCGGGCCGGGCTCGAACGCGCAATCCAGTTGCTCGGCCAACGGGCTCGACATGTGCGTGCGGCAGGCCGTGAACAAAACGTCCATCGCCAGCTGCCGACCGTCTTTCTACTCGACCGTGGCGTGACCGGTGATGCGTGCGACCGGCGTCGCTTCGATCGCGACGCCCCGGGCTTGCAGTGCCGCGCGCTGACCGCTATCAGGCACGAACGTGTCGTCGAGAAAAAAGGTCACGTCGCCCCAGTCCGGCAGCATCAACGCGTGGTGCAGCGACAGCGGGCCGATCGCGAGCACGCCGATGCGGCCTTGGTCGAGCTCGTAGCCGTAGCAGTAAGGGCGGTGGAAGACGCTTCGGCCCCAGCGCTCGGCGACGCCCTCGGTGGCGGGCATTTCGTCGACGACGCCGGTCGCGAGCACCAGGCGCCTGGCCCTTGCCTTCGGCGGCGATCGCGGCCGCGGCCTGCCCGTCACGGCCGAGGAAACCGTGCGATGTCGCGGCGAATCGGTTGCGGCGCAGGCCCGCGTCGATCACCGTCACCCGGCGGCGCGCCCGGGCCAACTGCAGTGCGGCCGAGAGACCAGCGTAGCTGCCGCCGATCACGATGGCGTCAAGGTCGTTGGGGTTTGGTTCGATGTTCATCAAGGTTCTTTCGTCGGGGTTGCGCAGCGAAGCGTCGGTTGAAATCGGATGACAGTTCGGCCAGCGTGATGCGGCCGAGCCGCTCGATCAGCAACGCCTCGGCCTCGCGCAAGACTGAGCCGAGCGCCTCGTTGACGGCCTGCTCGACGAGGCAGGCCGGGTTGTCTTCGCGGTTGCCGATCGCGAACACCGGCGGCGAACCGACCGCGTCGTAGATGTCGTGCAAGGTCACGGTGTGCAGATCGCAGGCGAACACCCAGCCGCCACCGTGGCCTCGCTCGGAGGCGACGAAGCCGGCGTCGCGCAGCCCGCCGAGCGCGCGCCTCACCACCACGGCGTGGCTGTGCAGGTAACCCGCCAGGGTCTCGGAGGTCAGCGCCGGTGACTGTGTGCCATGTGCAGCAACAGATGAAGCACCGAGGAAAGCTTGCTGTCGTATTTCATGAAACTTCTAAAGTTACATGAAACGTGACGACCCATCGTGACGCGGGGTTCGGCGCCGGGCTCGGCGGAGGCAGCAGCGCCGAGCGAATGGCCGGCGGGTGCCGGCCGACGTCACGGTCGCGCGCTCGCCAGCCTATGCAGCCGTTCCAGCTCGGCGCGAATTTCATCGGCTAAAAAGTCGTACACCCGCCGCATCAGTCGGCTGCCGCGGATCTCGCGGTGCACCGCGAGCCAGCACGGCAGCGGCGGGATCGCGAGCTGTGGCAGCAGCGCGACCACGCCGGGCCAGTGCGCGATGTTGTAGGCGGCGACGAAGCCGATGCCGGCGCCCGAAGCGACCAGCCGGCCGTAGGCCACTTGATCATCGGTGCGGATCGCGAAACACTCGCGCGTGATCGGCACACCGAGCGCGGCGAATCCGCGCTGCAGCGTCTCGTCGCGGTCATAGCCGATCAGGCGGTGCTGCAACAGATCGGCAGGCTCGCGCGGTGTGCCGGCGCGCGCCAGGTAGTCGGTGTGCGCAGCGGCGACGATCGCGATCTCACCGAGTTTCTTCGCGATCAACGAGGCCTGCGCCGGCCGCACCATGCGCACCGCGATGTCGGCCTCGCGGCGCAACAGGTTGGTGATCCCGTTCGACGCCACCAGCTCGATCTGGATGCCGGGTTCTTCGGCCTGCAGACGCGCGAGCACGGCCGGCATCAGCCAGACCGCGGCAACTTCGCTGGTGCTGATGCGCACCGTGCCGGTGTTCATGTCGCGCGACTTCGCGAGGCCGCGCGAGAGTGCCTGCGCACCGTCTCGCATGTGGCGCGCCGCATCGGCGATGGCGAGCGCGGCGGCGGTCGGCGTCACGCCGCGGCCGGTGCGCTCGAAGAGCGGTGTGCCGAGTTGCGCCTCCAGCTCTGCGACATGGCGGCTCAGCGTCGGCTGCTGGGCACCGAGCCGGCGCGCGGCGCCCATCAGACTGCCGGCGTCGAGCACGGCGAGGAAGCTCTTGATCAGCGCCCAGTCGAAGCGATCCGGGTTTTGCGAGTCGACATCTTTGCTCATGCAAAAGTGTATGGCTGGATTGCGCATCTCGGCAATTGTCGAATGCCTCCACGCGGTCGAAACTGAACTCCTTCACCGATGGAGAACGCTCATGCAAAGCCACCCCGAACCCACCGCACTGATCCTCGGCGCCAACGGCCGCTTCGGTCTCGCTGCAGCCCAGGCCTTCGACGCTGCCGGCTGGAAGGTCATCGCACAGCTGCGGCGAGACGCGGTGCCCGGCATGCCGGCCGGTGTGCGCGCGCTGCGTCTGCCGATCGAGCAGACCGACGCGTTGGCGCGCGAAGCAAGCGGCGCCAGCGTCGTCGTGCACGCCGTGAACCCGCCGTACACCCGCTGGGACACCGAGCTGTTGCCGGCCGCCCACGCCGGCATGGATGTGGCACAGCGCCTCGGCGCGCGCTTCATGCTGCCGGGCAACGTCTACAACTTCGGCAGCACGATGCCGGCGCGGCTGACCGAGCAGACAACGCAGCGCGCCGACACCCGCAAGGGCGCGCAACGCATCGCGCTCGAGGCCGAGATCGAGCGCCGCTGCGAGGCCAGGCTGCTCGCAGCCACGGTGATCCGGGCGGGTGACTTCTACGGTGCCGGCTCGGGCAACTGGTTCGATCAGGCGATCGTCAAGTCGATACGCCGCGGCCGGCTGGTGTACCCGGGGCCGACCGGCCTGCCGCATGCCTGGGCTTACCTGCCCGATCTGGCGCGAACCTTCGTTGCCGTGGCCAGCCGGGCGCCGAGCGAGTGCGGCCGCTTCGAGCGCTTTCACTTTGCCGGGCACACGCTGACGGGCGCCGAGTTGCTCGCCGGCATCGAGCGTGCTGCGGCGGCGCTCGGCGTGGTGCCCGCCGGGCCATGGTCGCACGGCACGCTGCCGTGGGGCGTGATCCGCGTTGGCGGGTTGCTGCTGCCGACGTGGCGCGGGCTGGCCCGGATGTCGTACCTGTGGCGCACGCCGCATGCGCTCGACGGCAGCGCGCTCGAACGCGCGATAGGCCCGCTCGATGTCACGCCGGTTGCCGATGCGTTGCGCACCGCGTTGCGCAACCTCGGCCACGGGCCGCGCCCTGCAAGTTAGCTGGCCGCTCCGGTACTACGCCGAAAAATTTCGTCACCCTGCGGGTAGGCGCCCGACTACCTCGCAGGCGCGCGTCGTCAGACACCCACGCGACGTCTCGACCGCTTTTGCAACTCGCTGAAGGTGGTCAATGTCGAGGTGCGGGAATATGCCGCTGCATTTGAGGAGATCGAACATGCCCCCCATACGCCTCTTTTCGTTGATCGCTGCCGCGGCCGTGAGTGCAGGTTTGTCCAGCGCTCGGTGGGCCGTTGCGCAAACCACGCTGCCGTCGAAGGCCGCCTCGGCGCCCACTTCCTCGGCATTGGGCAACAAGGCCGCCAAGCCACCCACCGAGGCGGCCGCTTCGCAGTCGGATGTGGCTTCCAAAAAGCCGGCCAAGCCGGGTGCCCAGTCGGGCCCGGCATCGGCGCCGCAAAAGTAGCCGATGCTGGTGAGCGAGTGGACTGACCCCCGGAGCAAATAACCCATGCGCAACAAACCCCTTGGCCGCACCGGCCTGTTCGTCTCGGAGCTGTGCCTGGGCACGATGACGTTCGGCGGCAGCACCGGCATCTGGCACCAGATCGGCGACCTGAATCAGGCCGACGCCGAGCGCCTGATCGGCCAAGCGATCGACGCCGGCATCAACTTCATCGACACCGCCGATGTCTACGCTGGCGGCGCCTCGGAGCAGATCACCGGCCAGGCATTGAAGAACCTGAAAGTGCCGCGTGAGAACGTGGTCGTCGCGACCAAGGTCTTCGGCGACACCGGCCTCGGTCCGAACGCACGCGGTGCCTCGCGCGGCCACATTCTCGACTGCGTCAAGGCGAGCCTCCAACGCCTGCAGCTCGACCACATCGACCTCTACCAGATCCACGGGTTCGACAACGCCACGCCGATCGAAGAAACCGTGCGCGCGCTCGATCAACTGGTGCGGCACGGCCATGTGCGCTACGTGGGCGTCTCGAACTGGGCCGCGTGGCAGATCGTCAAGGCGCTCGGCATCGCGGAAAAGATCGGCCTTTCGCGCTTCGAATCGCTGCAGGCGTACTACACCGTGGCCGGGCGCGACCTCGAACGCGAGCTGATCCCGATGCTCGCCAGCGAAGGCCTCGGGCTGATGGTGTGGAGCCCGCTGGCCGGCGGCCTGCTGAGCGGCAAGTACGGGCGCGACCAACAAGCCGAGGAGGGTAGCCGCCGCACGCAATTCGACTTCCCGCCGGTCGACCGGCCGCGCGCGTTCGACTGCGTCGATGCGATGCGGCCCATTGCGCAGGCGCACGGCGTGTCGGTCGCGCAGATCGCTCTCGCGTGGTTGCTGTACCAGCCGCAGGTCACGAGCGTGATCATCGGCGCCAAGCGGCCCGATCAGCTGACCGACAACCTCGCCGCGACGCAGGTCGTGTTGAGCGCCGACGAGTTGAGCACGCTCGACGCGGCAAGTCGGTTGCCGGCCGAATACCCGGGCTGGATGTTGGCGCGGCAGGGTGAGTATCGGAGCAAGCAATTGCAGGACGCGCGGCGCGGGTAACGCGACGATCAACGCGCCGACCAACGAGCCGATCAGTCGACTTGATGCGCCGTTCGAGAGCCCTTGCGTGCGCGCCGCAGGGCCAGCATCACCAGCAGCGCCACGACCGGGATGGCCATGCCCACTGCGAGGTCGGGATCGATGTGCACGCCGGCAGTCTTGAGTGCCTTCGCACCATAGCCGGCGAGCCCTGCGACGTAATACACGATCGCGGCCACCGACAGGCCTTCGACGGTTTGCTGCAAACGCAATTGCAGCCTTGCGCGACGGTCCATCGAGCTCAGCAGCGACTGGTTCTGGCGCTCACGCGCGATCTCGACACGCGTTGAAAGCAGCGCGCTGGCTTGCGCGACCCGCTCTGACAAATCGTGCAACCGCTGCGAAACCGTGGTGCAGGTGTTGACGGCCGGGGTGAAGCGGCGCGCCATGAACTCTTCGATGGTCTGCACGCCGTCGAGGCGCGTTTCGCGCAACTCTGAAATGCGGCGGCTGACCAGCTCGAAATAGGCCCGGCACGCGCCGAACCGGAACTGGCTCGCCGCCAGCCCGCTCTCGACCTCGGCCGCGAGCCGCGTGAGCTGGTGCAGCAGCGCTTCATCGTCGCTGGCGTGGCTGCTGGACTGCTCAGGTGTGCTGTCGTTGGCGATGCGGTCGGTGAGCGCGGCGAGCGACCGTTCGATCGCGACGACCCGCGCCGAGTGGCGGCGCGCGATCGGCAGCGCCAGCAGCGCCATCATCCGGTAGGCCTCGATCTCGAACAGGCGTTGGAGCATCCGGCCCGCCTGACGCGGCGTGAAGCCACGGTCGATCACCAAAAAGCGCGCGCAGCCGTCGGCGTGAATGCGGAAATCGGTGTACGCCAAGCCCGCGCCGTCGCCGATCCCGGCGCCCACGACCATGTTGCCGCCGAAGTGCCGGGCAAGCATCGCGGCATCGGGAGTGGTCTCGCCGGCGGGCACGAGCTTGGCGTGCGCTGCCACCACCGTGACCCCGGGCACCGATGCGAGCCAGCCTACCGGCAGCAACCTGGTCGGCGGCTCGCTGTAGGGCTCGGGGCTCCGCCCGGCCGTGATGAAGGTGTATCCCGAGAACTCGCCGTGGCGCTCCCACTTGACGCGCAGCGCGCCGAGCGAGGCACTGAAGTGCGTGGCGCCGTCGGCAGGGCCCGGCACGCCGAGCACCATGCACAGTTCGGCCAAATGCACCAGTTCTCGTGCGCGGTCGGCGTGCTCGACCAGTACCGCGACATACGTGGCGCGCGACGGTGTTTCCAGCGGCTCGGGTGGCCGGGCATGCACCTCGTCGGCGAGAGAGATTCGGTCCGGGTGGTCGGGTGGCAGCAGGGCCATCGCGTGGGCAGGCACTCGCGGGCCTCAGCGCGCCAGCGCCTTGTTGCGCCGCTCGACCAGCCGCATGATCATCGGCGTGAAGATCAGCTGCATCGCCAGCTCCATCTTGCCGCCCGGCACGACCAGCGTGTTGGCACGCGACATGAACGAGTCGTGCAGCATGCTCAGCAGGTACGGGAAGTCGATGCCCTTCGGGTTCGCGAAGCGGATCACGACCAGGCTTTCGTCGGCATTCGGGATCGTGCGCGCGATGAACGGGTCGGACGTGTCGACCACCGGCACGCGCTGAAAATTGATGTGCGTGCGAACGAACTGCGGGCAGATGTAGTGAACGTATTCGTGCATGCGGCGCAGGATAACGTCGGTCACCGCTTCGGTCGAGTAGCCGCGGGTGTTCTTGTCGCGGTGAATCTTCTGGATCCACTCCAGGTTGATGACCGGCACCACGCCGATCAGCAGGTCGACCAGGCGCGCCACGTCGACCTTCGGCGTGGCCACACCGCCGTGCAAGCCTTCATAGAACAGCAGCTCACTGTCGGGCAGCGCCTCCCATTTCGTGAAGGTACCGGGCTCTTGCTCGAACGGTGCGGCCTCGGCGTGGTCGTGCAGGTATTTGCGGCTCATGCCGGTGCCGCTTTGGCCGTAGTCGCGGAACAGCGTTTCGAGCTCGGCGAACAAATTGGCTTCGTCACCGAAGTGGCTGAAGTGTCGGTTGCCGGCTGCTTCGGCCTCGGCCATCGCGAGCTTCATCGCCTGCCGGTCGAACCGGTGGAAGCTATCGCCCTCGACGATCCCGGCGCGCACGCCTTCGCGCCGAAAGATGTTCTCGAAAGTGCGCGTCACGGAGGTGGTGCCGGCACCTGACGAACCGGTGATCGCGATGATCGGGTGCTTGATGGACATCGGGGGCTCCGGAAAATGCGGCGTGAATCGCGCTCGTTCAATCCACCTGCGCGAACAACCCGCGCTTGCCGAACAATGGCGAGGTGTAGGTGTCCTTCGGTTCGTCGTGGTGATAGGACTCGATGCGCGCGACCTCGTCGGCCGAACCGAACACGAAGCCGATGCGCTGGTGCAGCGAGTCGGGCTGCACTTCCATCAGCCGCCTGCGGCCATCGCTCGCGCGCCCGCCCGCTTGCTCGATCAGAAACGAAATCGGATTCGCTTCGTACAGCAGCCGAAGGCGGCCTGATTTGGCCGGGTCTTTGCTGTCGCGCGGGTCCATGAACACGCCGCCGCGCATCAAGATGCGGTGCGTTTCGGCCACCAGCGAGGCGATCCAGCGCATGTTGAAGTCGGCGCCGCGCGGGCCGGTTTGGCCGGCGAGGCATTCGTCGACATAGCGCTTCACCGCCGGCTCCCAGAAGCGGCTGTTCGACGCGTTGATCGCGAACTCGTGCGTCCTCGGCGAGATTTGCAGGTTCGGATGGCTGAGCACCCACTCGCCGAGCATCGGCTCGAGCGTGAAGGCATGCGTGCCCTTGCCGAGCGTCAGCACCAGCATCGTCGAGGGGCCGTAGATCGCGTAGCCGGCGCACACCTGTTGCGCACCGGGTTGCAGGTAGTCGGCGGGCTGCGCGTCTTCACCTGGGGTCGGAGCGCGCACGATCGAAAAGATGCTGCCCACCGCGACGTTGACATCGATGTTCGACGAGCCGTCGAGCGGGTCGAACAGCAGCAGGTACTTGCCGCGCGGGTACCTCGCGGGCAGTGTGTAGGCATGCTTCAGTTCTTCCGAGACCATGCCCGCCACGTGCCCGCCCCACTCGTTGGCGCGCAGGAAAATCTCGTTGCTGATGACGTCGAGGCGTTTTTGGGGTTCGCCTTGCACGTTGAGGGCGCCCGCCGCCCTCGGGTCGTCGCCCAACACACCGCCGAGTGCGCCGTAGGCGACCTTGCGCGAGATTGCCTTGCACGCGAGCGACACGTCGGTGATCAGCGCGTTGAGGTCGCCGGTGGCGCCGGGTGCACGGCGCCGTTCCTCGATCAAGAACTGGGTGAGGGTGGCTCTACCGCCGGTCGGCATGGTGTGCTCCTGAAGCAATGTTTATTCGCGGTGGCTCATGGCGTACCGTTCGCCGTCAATCGCTCGATCTCGTCGAAGCGCAGTTCGGCCAGGCTCGGCAGCAACAGCGAGGCCACTGAGAAGTCACCGCCTTCGGTCCAAAAATTCGGCGTGACGACGGTGCGTAAACCGGCTGCGTGGGCCGCGCGCAAGCCGTTCGGCGAATCTTCGAATGCGATCGCGTGCTCGGGCAAGAGTTCGAGGGCCCGCAGGGCCAGCCGGTAGATGTCGGGTGCCGGTTTCTTCGCGCGCACCCGATCACCGCAGGCGATGGCGCTGAACATGTCGAGCCCGCGCGTGCCGAAAGTGGACTGCAACAGCGCATCGATGTTGACCGCGGTGGTGGTGCTGGCGATCGCGAGCTTGCAGCCGGCGGCGAGCGCTTCGTCGAGCAGGCGCGCCACGCCGTCACGCAGCGGCACCGCGCCGTCGGCCACGAAGGCGCCGTAGAAGCGCGTTTTCTCGGCGTGGATGTCGGGCACCATCGATTTAAGCCGGCGGCGTTCGGCGTCGGGCAGCGCCAGCGTCTCGATGTACATCGACATGCGCTCTTTGCCGCCAGTGATATGCAGCAACTCGCGGTACTCGTCGGGCTGCCAAACCCACCCGAGACGGTAGCGTTCGAACGCGAGGTTGAACGCGACGCGGTGCGCTTCTTCGGTGTCGGCGAGCGTGCCGTCCACGTCGAATATCAGGGCTTCGAGGGTCATGTCGGTGTTTCTCTCAGGTCAGGTGGCGGCAAAGGCGCGTTCGGGCTGGGCGCGTCGCTTCGCCTCGGCGGTCGCCGCTGCGCGACGATTGCTCTGCGGTGCTCGTTCGCGTGGCCCGCCACGACACTCGCTCCGTTCGCTGCGCTCACTTTGCTCAAACAGCCGCGGCGAGTCAGATGACGATGCGCGCTGCGCGCGCGGCCACACGCCCTGGCCTGTGCAGGCCGCGCCGGGCCAGAGGCCCGGCCGCTCGCCAGGCAGAAATGGTCCACAGGACCGTTTCAGTCCGGGCTCACCTCCTTGACGCCTCCCACGAAGCGCCGCACCCAGCCCGCACGCGCCTTTGCGGGAGCAGCGGCGCTTCGCCCTGCTCCCCCGCCCCTTTGGGGAGAGGGAGTTAACTTCATCGCCGGGTGCCGCCTGCCGCGACTTGCCAAGACAGCACGTGGACTTCATCTCAAACCCCCTTCGGCGCAACAAGCAAATTGCCGTCGCCGCCGAACACATACGCCTGCACCGGGTCGAGGTACAGCATCACTTGCGCGCCGAGTTCGAACTGGTGTACGCCGGTGAGCTGCGCGACGAGTTCACCGATCTTTGTTGCGACGTGCACGAAGGTGTCGCTGCCCGCGATCTCCGCCAGCTCGACCTTGCCGCCAAGCGCGATGTCGCCGTCACGCGCGTTCACGCGCAACGCACCGGCGCGCACGCCGACCGTCAGCGCCGCGCCAGTCGCGGCCGGCAGCGCGCGCACGAGCTGCACGTTGCCCGGCAACGCCACGCCGCTCGCATTCGCCGTGCCGGCGATCAGGTTCATCGGCGGGTCGCTGAACGCGCGTGCGACGCGGATCGACTTCGGGTGGTGAAACACCTCGGCCGTCGGCCCGTACTGCAGCAGCTCGCCGGCATCGAGCACCGCGGTGTAGCCGCCGAGCAGCAGCGCCTCGGTGGGCTCGGTGGTCGCGTAGACGACGGTCGATTGACCGCTCGCGAACAGCTGCGAGAGCTCGTCGCGCAGTTCTTCGCGCAGCTTGTAGTCGAGGTTCACGAGCGGCTCGTCGAGCAGCATCAGCGGCGCGTTCTTGGCGAGTGCGCGGGCGAGCGCGACACGCTGCTGCTGGCCGCCCGATAACTCGGCCGGCAGGCGCTTCAGGAAAGGCTCGATGTGCAGCTTGGTGGCGAGCTCCGTGACGCGCGCTTCGATGTTGCGCTTGCCCATCGCCTCCTTGCGCAGCTTGAGCGGCGAGGCGATGTTGTCGGCAACCGTCAGCGACGGGTAGTTGATGAATTGCTGGTACACCATCGCGACGTTGCGCTGGCGCACCGGCTGGCCGGTCACGTCGACGCCGTCGGCGAGCACGCGGCCCTTCGATGGTTTGTCGAGCCCGGCCATCACGCGCATCAGCGAGGTCTTGCCGGCCTGCGTGGCGCCGAGCAGCACGGTGACGGCGCGCGGCACCAAGGTCAGGTCGAGCGGGTACAGCCAGGCGTTGGGGCCCACGCGTTGCTCGATGTGTTCGAGCTTCAGTTCCATGTGGTCTCCGGGGTGCGGGGGGCGGTAGCCGCGGTGGGCGCGGCGGGCGCGATCGCATCGGGCCAGTGCGCGGCGCACCAGTCGGCAACGGCTGCGCGCTGCGCCGGCGTGAGGTGCAGGCCGAGCTTGCTGCGTCGCCAGAGCACGTCGTCGGCGCTGCGGGCCCATTCGTCGGTGTGCAGGTACTTCAACTCGGCCTCGAACAGCGTCGGCGCGACTTCGCTGCCGAGGTCGCCGTTGCCGATGACTTTGGTGATGCGGTCGCCGTAGGCGCGGGCCAGGCGGTGGCGAGTCGCGGCAGTGAGTTGCGGATAGCGTTCGGCCACGGCCACTTCGAACCGGGTGAAGTCGGTGTCGGGCCGCTGCGCCGCACCGATCCAGGCGCTGAAGTCGCCGCCGGGCAGGTGCGCACCGCGGGTCCAGGCGCCGCGGCTCGGCGCAGTGCCCGAAGACGAGGTCGAGGCTGGGGCCGGCAGCAAGTCGGCCGCTTCTTCGGCGAGCTTGCGAAAGGTCGTGATCTTGCCGCCCCACACGGTGAGCAGTGGCGCGCCGGCGGTGTCGAGTTCGAGCGAGTAGTCGCGCGTCACGGCAGCCGGATCGCCCGAGGCGTCGTCGAGCAGCGGGCGCACGCCGGCGTAGCTCCAGACCACATCGGCCGGTTTCACGGCCACGGCGAAATATCGGCTCGCCTGTTCGCAAAGGTAGGCCGTTTCTTGCGTGTCGATTTGCGCCGCGTCGATCGTGCCTTGCAGCTCGACATCGGTCGTGCCGATCAACGTGAAGTCGCGCTCGTACGGGATCGCGAAGATGATGCGTTTGTCGGGATTCTGAAAAATGTAGGCGAGGTCGTGGTCGAACAGTTTTTTGACAACGATGTGGCTGCCCTTCACAAGCCGCAGCGCCTTGACTTGCGGCACATGCGCGTGCTCGCTCAAAAACTGCGCAGCCCACGGCCCGGCCGCGTTGACGAGCGCTTTGGCCGTCAGCCGGCGCTGTTGGCCTTCCAAGCTTTCGAGTCGCACCTGCCACGCATCGGCTTCGCGCCGGGCTTCGACGCAGCGCCAGCGCGTCAGCACGGTCGCGCCGTGTTCGACGGCGTCGATCGCGTTGAGCACGACGAGGCGCGCGTCTTCGACCCAACCGTCGGAGTAGACGAAGCCTTTGGTGAACACCGGCTTGAGCGGCATGCCGGCCGGGTGCGCGCGCAAGTCGATCGCCCACGAGCCAGGCAGCACCTCGCGCTTGGCGAGGTGGTCGTACAAAAACAGGCCCGCGCGGATCATCCACACCGGCCGCATGCCGGGGTCGTGCGGCATCACGAAGCGCAGTGGCCACATGATGTGCGGTGCGCTGCGCATCAGAACTTCGCGTTCGGCGAGCGCCTTGCGGACGAGTGCGAATTCGTAGTACTCGAGGTAGCGAAGCCCGCCGTGGATCAGTTTCGTGCTCGACGACGAGGTGTGCTGCGCGAGGTCGTCTTTGTCGCACAGCACGACGCTGCGGCCGCGCCCGGCCAAGTCGCGCGCGATGCCCGCGCCATTGATGCCGCCGCCGACCACGAGCACGTCGCAGGCGTCGGGCGACGCGCTGCGGGCTGTGGGTGACGCGCCTTGCGGCTCGCCGAGCGGGCGGTTCGGGATCAATCGGTTTCCTCAGGATTTGCGTTGAATCGAACACGCTGGAACAGCATGCGGTTCGTTTGGGTTCGTTTTATGTTTGTCTGGGTTCCATTTTTAGCAAACCAATTCACAAAGTGCAAGCGGGGTAACCGCGATGGCGCGCTTCAAACGCTTCGATACGCTGGCCCGCTATGACCCCGAATCCCCGCCAGGCCCTGCTGCTCGACGAGGTGCGCGCGCGCGCTTCGATGTCGGTCGAGGCGCTCGCCGAGCGCTTGAGCGTCACGTTGCAGACCGTGCGGCGCGACGTGAAACTGCTCGCCGACGCCGGCTTGCTGGCGCGCTTTCACGGCGGCGTGCGCGTGCCGAGCTCGACCACCGAGAACATCGAATACCTGCAGCGCCAGTTGCTCAACGAAGGCGCGAAGCAGCGCATCGCGCGCGCGGTGGCCGCCGCCGTGCCGGCCGGCTGCTCGCTGCTGATCAACATCGGCACCACCACCGAGGCGATCGCGCGCGAGCTGCTGCACCACAAGGGCCTGCGTGTGATCACGAACAACCTGAATGTCGCGGCGATCCTGTCGGGCAACCCCGATTGCGAGGTGATCGTGGCCGGCGGCATCGTGCGCGGTCGCGACCGCGGCATCGTCGGCGAAGTGACGGTCGATTTCATCCAACAGTTTCGGGTCGACATCGGGCTGATCGGCATCTCGGGCATCGAGGCCGATGGCACGCTGCGCGATTTCGACTACCGCGAGGTCAAGGTGGCGCGCGCGATCCTCGAGCGTTCGCGCGAGGTCTGGGTCGCAGCCGACCACAGCAAGTTCAACCGGCCGGCGATGGTCGAGCTGGCGCGCTTCGACCAGGTCGATATGCTGTTCACCGACGCGCCGCCGCCCGCGCCATTTCCCGCGCTGTTGGCACAGGCCGGCGTGACCTGCGTGACCTGTGCCGAGGACGCCCGATGAACCAGACCGCCACGACGCACTTGCTCGCGCTCGACCAGGGCACCTCGAGCTCGCGCAGCATCGTGTTCGATGCGCAGGGCCGCATCGTCGCGATGGCGCAGCGCGAGTTGCGTCAGATCTATCCGCAGCCGGGCTGGGTCGAACACGACCCGAAGGACATCTGGGCGACGCAGCTCGCGACCGCAAAAGAAGCGCTGGCCAAAGCCGGGCTCAGGGCCGACCAGATCGCCTCGATCGGCATCACGAACCAGCGCGAGACCACGTTGCTCTGGAACCGCTTGACGGGCGAGCCGGTCTACAACGCGATCGTCTGGCAAGACCGCCGCGCCGAGCCCACCTGCGCGGCCCTGCGCGAGCGCGGCCTCGAACCCACGTTCCGCGCCAAGACCGGGTTGATCCTCGACGCCTACTTCTCCGGCACCAAACTCAAGTGGCTGCTCGACACCGTGCCCGGCGCGCGCGCCGCGGCGCAGCGCGGTGAGCTGGCGTTCGGCACGGTCGACACCTGGCTGATGTGGCAGCTCACCGGCGGCGAGGTCCATGCCACCGACGTGACCAACGCGTCGCGCACCTTGCTGCTCGACGTGCACGACAACACCTGGGACGACGAGCTCCTCGCGCTGCTCGACGTGCCGCGCGAGTTGCTGCCGGCGGTGCATCCGTCGAGCCATGTGTTCGGCAGCACGAAGGCCGAATTGCTCGGTGCAAGTATCCCGATCGGCGGTGTCGCCGGCGACCAGCAAAGCGCGTTGTTCGGGCAAGCCTGCTTCAAGTCCGGTCTCGCGAAGAACACCTACGGCACCGGCTGCTTCATGCTGATGCAGACCGGCGAGAAGTTCCAGGGTTCGACCAACGGCCTGATCACGACCAGCGCCGCACAGCCGACCACCACGCCCGAGTTCGCGCTCGAAGGCAGCGTGTTCATCGGCGGCGCGGTCGTGCAGTGGCTGCGCGACGGCTTGCGCGCGATCAAAGGCAGCGGCGAGGTGCAGTCGCTCGCCGAAAGCGTGCCTGACAGCGGCGGCGTGATGTTCGTGCCCGCCTTCACCGGCCTTGGCGCGCCGTACTGGCAGGCCGACGCGCGCGGCGCGATCGTCGGCCTGACGCGCGGCAGCACGGTTGCGCACATCGCGCGCGCCGCGCTCGAGAGCATCGCGTTCCAGAGCGCGGCGCTGCTGGCCGCGATGAGCCGCGATGCGATCGCCGCGGGCGGCGCGCCGGTGGCCGAATTGCGCGTCGACGGCGGTGCTTGCGTCAATGACCTGCTGATGCAGTTCCAGGCCGATTTGCTCGGCATCCCGGTCGTGCGGCCGCAGGTGATCGAGACGACTGCGCTCGGCGCGGCCTACCTCGCGGGCCTGTCGTGCGGCCTCTACCGCAACCTCGACGAGCTCTCGGCGCAGTGGCGCGTCGAGCGAACGTTCTACCCGACGATGTCGCGCGAACGCGCAAGTGAGCTGATGACGAACTGGGCGCGCGCGGTGCGGCAGACGGTGGCCGTGTGATGGCCTCCTGACACGACGCTGTCAGGAGGCCCCGCGCAACATGCCTGCTCCCATTCATCACACCTGGAGAGACCCATGGCACACCGCAACGCACTCAACTGGTTCGAGATCCCGGTCAGCAACCTCGACCGTGCGCAAAAGTTCTACGAAACGCTGCTCGGCACTTCGATCCGCCGCGAGACGATGGGCCCCGGCAGCGAGTTCGGCGTCTTCACTTATGACGAAGCCGGCGTCGGCGGCGCGCTGATGGCCGGGGCCAACGCGCCGCGGCCGTCCGACAGCGGCACGCTGGTCTACCTCGATGCCGGAGCCTCGCTCGACGCGGTGCTCGCCCGGGTAGATGCCGCGGGCGGTCGCATCACGACGCCGAAGGTGCAACTGCCCGGCGACATGGGTTGCTTCGCGCACATCGCCGACACCGAGGGCAACCGCGTCGGCCTGCACGCGCCGTGCTGAGCTGCAACCGCCACCGAACCGCAGGCAGCCCATGCGTCGCGCCGAGCGCCTGTTCCAGCTCGTTCAGTTGATCCGCGGCCGGCGTCTGAGCACGGCGGCGTTTCTCGCTGAACGACTGGAGGTTTCGGACCGCACGGTCTACCGCGATGTCGCCGACCTGATGGCGCAAGGCGTGCCGATCGAAGGCGAGGCCGGCGTCGGCTACCGCATGCAAGCAGGCTTCGACCTGCCACCGCTGATGTTCACCAAAGACGAAGCGCAGGCGCTGGTCGCCTCGGTGCGGCTCGCGCAATCGCGGCTCGATCCGGGGCTGGCGCGGCATGCCGAAGGCGCGCTGCCGAAGATCCTCGCGGTGCTGCCGCCAGCAGCGCGCGCGGCGGCCGAGAGCCTGGCGGTCTACGCGCCGCCGTTCGGCCCCGATGCAGCGACGCGCAAGCGCCTGGAAACACTGCGCATCGCGGCCGAGGCAAAGCACACGCTGCGTCTCGTGTATGTCGATCTGAAAGAACAGCGAAGCGAGCGCGTCGTGCGCCCGCTCGGCTGCTTCTACTGGGGCGCGGTGTGGACGCTGGCCGCATGGTGCGAGGCCCGCGCGGGCTTCCGCAACTTTCGCGTCGACCGCATCGAAGCGTTGCAGGTTCTGGAAGCCCGTTTTCGCGACGGACCGGGCAAGACGCTGGCCGATCTGTTCCGCGAGGTCGAGGCCGAGCAAGCCGAGCGCGACATCGGCACGGACGCATGAGCGTCGCGTGACGGGCCGGTCAGCCCTTCTCTTGCGCGAGCGCCCTTGCGGTGTCTTCGGGCATCTGCCCGGCCCAGCTGCGTTCCATTTCTTCGAAATCGGCATGGTCGACTTCGGTCACGTCGGTCGCGCCGTGGTGCGCGATGAGATCGAGTTCGAGCGCGGCGGTGCTGGCGGCTTCTCGCTGAGCCTCGTGCCTGCGGTCTTTGACCATCACGGCCAGGCGCGACCGCAGCTCGGCCAGGCCCGGCGCCGACCAGTCCCACACCAGCTTTTCGAGTTCTGTCAGCGCTTTGGCGATCACGCGCACCGGCAGCACCTCGACCGCGCCGAAGCCTTCGGTGCGCAGCGTGCGCTCGACCAGATCGAGGTGGCGCATCAACTGGCGCGAGCTCGGGTGCTGCTGCATCAGCTCGTAGAGGTCGCGGCGCATTCGGCGCACGCGCAAGCGTTGTTCGTCGCGGGCCTGAGCGCGCAGGCTGCTGGCCGGCACGCCCAGCGTCACGTTGCCCTGCTGCACGCTGATCGGCCGCTGCAGAAAGCTGCGCACGGTTCTCATGGAGCTGCCGAGTTGCGATTTCAGGTCGTTGAGCATGGTGGTGTTGCGCGGGTTCGATGGTGCAAATTGTTTCAGCTCAGACAGTACCCGGCTACATCGATCCGCGGGTGTGAATTTGTCGCGCAGCGTCCGGGCCGCCGGGCTGAAACGTGAACCTTGTCGCATCACGGCAGCAGGGCGCCTCACGCCCAGGGGTTGCAGGTGCCGATGGACCACAAGTGCCCTTCGGGGTCGATGCAGCTGAAACCGCGGCCGCCGTAGTCTTCGTCTTTGATGTCCATCGGCACGGCCACGCTGGCCGCCTTGACCCGCGCATAGACCGCGTCGGCATCGGGCACGACGAGGTAGGTGGTCTGGGTTTGCGCGCCGCCGACCTCGTCGGGCTGCTTCAGCATCTGGCCGTACGCGTTGTCGTTCGAGACCGAGCCGAGCATCACCATGCCGCCGCCGAGCACGAGTTGCGCATGGGCGATGCCACCGGCGTCGTTCGGCACCACGAGGTGCCTCTCGAAGCCGAACACGCGGCACAGCCACTCGATCGCGGCAGGCGCGTTGCGGTAGCGCAGACAAGAGATCGAGGATGAACCGGTCGGCATGGTCGCTCCTTCAAAAAATCTCGGGCGCCGTTCGTGCAACGCCGGGGGCAGCGCCGTCAACAAGCGTGGCGAGCTCGTCCCTACAAGCTGCCGCTGCCGCGCAGTTTTTCGAGCCGCAACGCGAGGTGTTGCTGCAACTCGCTGACGCGCTGGCGCATCGCCTCGGCCTTCGATGCGTCTGGCTCGGTTTCGATGTTCTCGCGCAGCGCAGCGATCTGCTTCATCGTCTCGACCTCGGGCGGCACGAAGCCCGCGTCCTTCAGCGCCTTGAAGGCCATGCGCAACTCTTCGGGCGTTTGCGCGTAGCCATCGGCCAGGTCGAGCGGCTTGCCCCAGCTCGCGGCCGATTGCAACTCGCCGCTGCGCTGCGCGTCGCGCAGGCTTTGCGCGATCAGATCGTCGAGGGTGGGCATGGTGTCGCTCCTGTGTTCAAAGCGCGCGGCGCAAGCCCAGCCGGCCGGCCCAATGGTCGGTCAGCGGCGTGCTCGGCTTGCCCATGCGGCGCTCGTTGAGCAGCGCGCGGCCGACGGAGGTGTCGGTGGCGCGCGCGGCAGCGGCGAGCAAGGTCTGGTCGATCAGGTCGCGCTGCGCGTGGCTGCCGCCGAGGCGGCTCGCCAGCGCGCGCGCCGGGTAAATGATTTCGATCGCCTCGTCGAAGCGCGCTTGCGCGAACGCGAGCATGCCGCGCATCAGCGGGCCGCCCACGTCGCGCGCGATGGCGCGGTTGCTGCCGCCGCTGCGCTCGGCGCGCAGCGCGACCTGCCGCGCCCAGCCCTGCGCGCGCGTGAAGTCGCCGGCGCCGATCAGCGCCAGCAGCGCGTGCAGGTCGTTGAACGGGTAGACGCCCGCGGCGCGCTCCGACACATCCCAGCCCGCCGCGAGCGCGCTCCAACGCGGGCCGACATCGGCGCCCAACAGGTGCAGCCGCCACAGCAGCGCCGAGGCGTCGATGTGCTGCAACGTGATCTGCGCCGGGTCGGGCGCGAGGTGCGCGTCGAACAGGCGCAGCGCCTCGGTGTGGTCGAGCGCTTCGAGCGCGAACAGCGCCTGGTGCCAGCCGAGGTGGCCGGCAAACCCGTTGCCTTCGGCCCATTCGCCATGCCACTGCGTCATCCACGCGGAGCCTTCTTCGTGGCGGCCCTGCATCTCCATCACATGCGCGACCGCGTGGATCGCCCACGGCACTTTCGCGCTGCCGTTCAATGCGCGCCGACCGACCTCTTCGGCTTGTACATAGAGCTGGCACTCCTCCAGCCCGAACGCGTACTGGCCGAGCACGTAAGGGTGCAGCGCGTCGGTGTCGTCCCACTCGGGCAGCACGCGGGCGACGCGCTGGCGCAGTTGGGTGGCATCGCCGCGGTAGAAGTCGAACAGGTGCGCCCATTGGAGCGCGAGAGCGTCGCGCGGGTGCGCCAGCAGGATCGCCTCCCACTCGCGGCAGGCGCCGTGCCAATCGCCGGCGAGCAGCGTGTGCAGCGCGACGAGGTGATCGCGCTCACGGCGGTTGGCGCGCGTGATCATCGGCTCGGCACGGTCGAGCATCGCGCGGACCTCGAGCGCGAGCGCGGGCTCGGTGAGGCTCAGCAGAAAACCGGCGTGCATCAGCAGCGGCAGCGGCCACTGCGGGTCGGCGGCGTGCGCTTGCGCGAGGTCGTCGACCGGCGTGCCGTAGAACGACATCATTCGCCACAACGCGCGCTCGGTCGCCGTGATCGCTTCGGCAGAGCGAGTGCTGACGGGGTTGCCGCGCGGGTCGAACATCGCCGTGCTCAGTCGGTGCGTGCCGGTGGCTGCGGCCACGCCCGCTGCGCCGGGCGCATGCGCTCATAAGCACGCGCAACCTGCAACACGCCGAGGTCGTCGAAGCGGTGGCCGACGATCTGCAGCCCGATCGGCAAACCTGCCGCGGTGTAGCCGCAGTTGATGCTCGCGGCCGGTTGCTCGCTCATGTTGTACGGCAACGTGAAAGCGATGTGCTCGAACGGCGTGGCCGGGTCGTTGGTCGGGCCGGCGTGCTCTGCAGCGTAGGCAGGCATCGGTGCGGTCGGCGACAGCAGGATGTCGAACGGCGCCGTTGCGGCGATGGCCGCCTCGCGCATCGAGCCCATCATGCTGTAGCCGCGGAACACGCGCTCGCCCGACAGGCCCTCGCCACCACGCGCCCACTCGGTGATGTACGGCAGGACCTTGACGCGGCGCGCTTCGGGCAGCGCGCTGATATCGATCCACGAACGCGTGCGCCAGAAGTCGTCGATGCCGTCGATCATTGCGCGGGTCATGAACGGTTCGATGGGCGTGACGATCGCGCCGGCGGCCTCGAACGCGCGCGCCGCGGCCTCAACGGCTGCGCGCACTTCGGGCTCGACGCCGATGCCCCAGCCCGCGTCCAGCAGCAGACCTATCCGCAAGCCCTTTATTTTGCGATCGAGGCCTTGCCAATCGATGCGCTGGTACGGCAGGCTCATCGTGTCGCGCGCATCGGGCAGGCTCAGCGTGGCCATCATCAAGGCTGAGTCGGCGACCGTGCGCGTCATCGGCCCGGCCACGCGGCCGGCGTACGGCGGGAAGATCGGGATGCGCCCCAAGCTCGGCTTCAGCGTGAAGATGCCGCACCAGCCGGCCGGCAACCGCACCGAGCCGCCGATGTCGGTGCCCACGTGCAGCGGGCCGTAACCGGCTGCTGCTGCCGCGGCCGCACCGGCACTGCTGCCGCCGGGGTTCTTGCCGAGGTCCCACGGGTTGCGCGTCAGCGCGTGAAAGCTCGACAGGCCCGACGACAGCATCCCGTAGTCGGGCATCGTCGTCTTGCCCAGGATCACCGCGCCGGCCTCGCGCAGCCGCGCGGCGGGTGGTGCATCGGCCGCTGCGGGCACGAGCTCGGTGGCGGCGGTGCCGAGTGGCACCGGCACGCCCTTTGTCGCGATGTTTTCCTTGATCGTCAACGGCACGCCGTCGAGCGCGCCTTGCGGCTCTCCCCTGGCCCAGCGCGAATGCGAGGCTTCGGCTTGCGCGAGCGCCGCGTCGGCATTGAGCGCGTACGTGGCGTGCAGGTGCGGCTCCCAGGCGCGGATGTGCGCGAGCACGTCGCGCGTGACTTCGACCGGCGAGAGCGTCTTCTCGCGGTAGGCCGTGAGCAACTGGACGGCCGTGAGGTCGTGCAATGCGCTCATCGCGTCACTGCCAATCGGGTCACTGCCAAGACAAGGCCGCCAGATCGTTCGCGAACACCGGCGAGCTGCTCCACATCCCTTTGAGCTGCTTCTTGCCCACGGCGAACTGCGGCAACTGATACAGATACACGTTGACCGAGTCGGTCGCCAACTGGCGCTGAATTTCGCCTATCAGTTTCAGGCGCCCCTTTGCGTCGGTCGTGCCGTTGTACGTCGCGAACAGGTCGTTGTAGGCCTTGGAGTTGTAGCCCCAGTAGTAGGCAGGGTCGGCGTAGCGGTCGAAGTCGAGCGGCTCGACGTGGCTGATCATGGTCAGGTCGAAGTTGCCCTTGAACGTGCCGCTGAGCCATTGCGCCCACTCGACGTTTTCGATCTTCGCGACGACGCCCACCTTCGCCAACTGCGCCGCGACGATCTCGCCGCCCTGGCGCGCGTAACCCGGCGGCGGCAACGTCAAGGTCACGTTCAGCGGCAGCGCCACCCCGGCTTCTTTCAACAGTGCCTTCGCCTTCTCCGGGTCGTAGGGGTTCGCGCCGGTCAGGTCGATGTAGCCGGCGTCGCTCGGCACCATGTGGCTGCCGATCGGCTTGGCCAGGCCCTCGGCCGAGCCATCGATGATCGCCTTGCGGTCGATCGCGGCGGCCAGTGCGCGGCGCACGCGCACGTCGTCGAACGGCTTCTTCTTGTTGTTGATGCCGACGATGGTTTTGCCCTCGGTGCCACCGGCGACAACCGTGTAGCGTGCATCGCCCTGGAATTGTTTCAAGCTCTGCAGCGAGCCGAAGCGCGGCATGCCGTCGATGTCGCCAGCGAGCAGCGCCGCCACCTGCGCGGCCGGGTCGTTGATGAAGCGAAACGTGACCTTCTTCATCTTGACCGCCGCCGCGCTGCGAAACCCCTCGTTCTTCGACAGCGTGATCGACGCGCCCTTGGCCCACGCATCGAGTTTGTACGGCCCGGTGCCGATCGGTTTGGTCGACGTGGTGGCAGCGCTCTTCGGGTCGAGGATCACGGCCGTGTTCTCGCCCATGCGGAAAAGGAAATTGCCGTCGGGCTGCGCCAGCACCACGATCACGGTGAACGCGTCGGGCGTGTCGATGCGGGCGATGTTGTCGAACACCGCCTTCTTGGCCTTGTTGGTCGAGCCCGTGGCCTTCGCGCGCTCGAAGCTGAACTTGACGTCGCTCGCGTCGAACGCTTCGCCGTCGCTGAACTTCACGCCGCGCGTGAGCTTGAAGGTGTAGACCTTGCCGTCGGGGTCGACCTGCCAGCTCTCGGCGAGCAGCGGCGCGATCGTGCCGTCCATGTTGATCTTGGTCAGGCCCTCGAGCACGTTGTAGTGCACGACCTCACCGATCGCCGCGGCCGCGGCGCTGGTCGGGTCGAGCCCGGGCGAGGGCTCGAGGACCATGCCGAGCACGACGCTCTCTTTGCGGGCTTGTGCTAACGCGTCGGGTGCGGCGAATGACGCCACGGTGGCAAGCACGAGCATGAAGGCAACGGGGCGAAATTTCGGGGTCATCAGCTCACTCCTCGGGGTACGGGATCGACCCGGCTTCGACTCTAGCAAGAAGCGGGCAGCGAAGAGGCAGGCAACAAAGAGGTGGGCAGCGCCTCGGGCATCGCCGCGAGCAGCGCGCGCGTGTACTCGTGCACCGGCCGCTGCAGCACCATGTCGGTCGGGCCGTACTCGACGATCAAGCCGGCGCGCATCACCGCCACGTCATCGCACACATGGTCGACGACCGCGAGGTCATGGCTGATGAAAAGGTAAGTCACGCCGAACCGCTGCTGCAAATCGGCCAGCAGGTTGAGCACCTGCGCCTGCACCGAGACATCGAGCGCGCTGACCGGTTCGTCGGCCACGATCAGCCTTGGCCGCGTGATGAGCGCGCGTGCGATCGCGATGCGCTGGCGTTGGCCGCCGCTGAACTCGTGCGGGTATTTGTCGGCGTCCGTCGCACGCAAGCCGACGGCGTCGAGCGATTCGGTGACGCGTTGGCGCGTGGCCGCCGCATCGACGCCGATCAGCGGCTCGGCCACGATGCGGCCGACGCGCTGGCGCGGATCGAGCGAGCCGTAGGGATCTTGGAACACCATCTGAAAATCGCGCCGCGCCGCGCGCAGATCGGCAGGCGAAAGCGCATGCAGGTCGCGGCCGAGCAGCGTCACGCGGCCCGCGGTCGGTGCTTCGAGTGCCATCACCAGGCGCGCCAGCGTCGACTTGCCCGAGCCCGATTCGCCGACCAGCCCCAAGCTGCGCCCGGCCTGCACCGTGAAGCTCACGCCGCGCAACGCTTCGACCACCGGCGCCGGTTCGAACAGGTGCTCGCGCGGCAGGCGGTAGGTGCGGGCGAGGTCGGTGACCGCGAGCAGTGGTGCGGTCATCGTGGCATGCCGCCGGGTTGCATGGTTTTCTCGCCCATCACGTAGGACGCCTTGCGGATCAGCCCTTCGTGCACCTCGAAAAGGCACAGCATCGCGACCGTGCCAAGGCCCTCCGCGAAGTTGCGCGTCACGCATTCATGGTCGGCCACGACGCCGCCGACGACCATGCGCGTGAGCAGCCGCGCGTGCAAGTCGGGCTCCTCGAAGCGCAGCAAAAAACGCGCGCGAATCTCCGCATGGCCGCGTGCAAGAAGCTCGCCGTGCAACGCGAACTGCTCGGCGTCGACGGCGAACGTGCGCAGCAGCGCGTCGATGTCTTTTGCGTTGTAGGCGTCGAGCTGTGCTTGGACGACGTCGCTCGCGCTGTGGTGTGTCATGGTCGACCCCTCGGCTTCGTCAGTGGCATGAGCGGTTGCATGGCTCCCTCTCCCGCAGTGCAGGAGAGGGCTGAGGGCGTGGTTGGGGCTTTCGAGCCGCGTGCGGCGAGCCCGTTGCAGCGACTCCGGCTTGCAAGCCGGAGTGCGCACTGCAAGTGAGGGTGTTGCGCGACGCACCGCAGCGCCATCACGCAGCATCGCGCGCGACCGCGTCGATGCGGATGCAGCGCACCTCGTGGGCTGGGCTCACGGGCACGGCGGCCGGCAGCGTCGCGCGGCACGCGTCGACCACCCATGCGCAGCGGTCGGCGAACGGGCAACCGGCGGGCAGGTCGACCAGCTCCGGGACGCGGCCCGGGATCGTCACGAGCCGCGGCTTGCGCCCTTCGATGCGCACCGCGCCGAGCCGCGGCCGCGCCGCGAACAGGCCGCGCGTGTACGGGTGCGACAGGCGCGCAAAGACCTCGGCCGTCGGCCCCGATTCGACCACCGTGCCGCCGTACATCACGAGCAAGCGCGAGACGGTGCGCGCCATCACGCCGAGGTCGTGGCTGATCATCAGCAGCGCCATGCCGGATTCAACGACGAGCTCGCGGATCAGATCGAGGATCTCGCTTTGAATGGTGACGTCGAGCGCGGTGGTCGGCTCGTCGGCGATCAGCAAGTCGGGCTTGCAGGCGAGTGCCATCGCGATCGTGACGCGCTGCCGCTGGCCGCCCGAGAGCTGGTGCGGGTACGCGCCGAGCCGCTGCGCAGCCTGCGGCAAGCGCACGCGCTCGAGCAAGCGCAGCGCCTCGGCGCGCGCCGTAGCGCGGGTGAGGCCGTCGTGCAGTCGCAGCGGTTCGGCGATCTGCTCGCCCACTGTGTGCAACGGGTTCAGCGCCGTCATCGGCTCTTGGAACACCATGCCGATGCGGTTGCCGCGCAGCTTGCACATCGCGTCGTCGGCCAGCCCGACCAGCTCCTGCCCGTTGAGCCGGATGCTGCCGCTGACCGCCGCGCCGACGGGCAGCAGGCCCATGATTGCCAGCGCCGTCATCGACTTGCCACAGCCGCTCTCGCCGATCAACCCGAGCGTGGCGCCGCGTTCTATTCGCAGGTCGATGCCGCGCAGTGCCTCGGCCGGGCCGCGCGCGGTGTTCAGCGCGACGCGCAGGTCGGTGACGGTGAGCAGCAGGTCGGATGAAGACAAGGCGTCAATCATGTCGGTCAACGTTGCCGCGCCAACCGCGGGTCGAGCAAGTCCCGCAATCCGTCGCCCATCAAATTCAACCCCAGCACCGAGAACACGATCGCGAGGCCGGGCCACACGGCGAGCAGCCACGACTGGTACATCATGTTCTGCGCCTCGTTGAGCATGCGGCCCCAACTCGGCGTCGGCGGTTGCGTGCCGATGCCGAGGTAGCTCAGCGCCGCCTCGGCCAGGATCGCGACGGCGAACTGGATCGTCGCCTGCACGATCAGGATCGCCGCGATGTTCGGCAGCACGTGGTCGAGGGTGATGCGCCACGCGCCTTTGCCGCAGGCCCGCGCGGCGAGCACGTATTCGCGCGCCCACACGCCGCCCGCCGCGGCGCGCGTGATGCGCGCGAAGACAGGCACGTTGAAGATGCCGATCGCGACGATCGCCACGCCCAGGCCGGGGCCGTAGACGGCGGTCAGCATGATGGCCGAGAGCAGCGCCGGGAACGCGAAGGTGAAGTCGCAGGCGCGCATCACCAGCTCCTCGACCCAGCCGCGCCGCGCCGAGGCGAGCAGGCCGAGCGCGACGCCGAAAAAACTGCCGATGCCGACTGCGATCAAGCCGACTGCGATCGAATTGCGGCTGCCGACGATCAGCAGCGAAAGGGTGTCGCGCCCGAGGCTGTCGGTGCCGAGCCAGTGCGCGGCGCTCGGTGCCCGCAGCTTGTTCGGGATGTCGAGTTCGGTGGCGGGGTAGGGCGTCCAGAAGAACGAGAGTAGCGCGGTCGCGATCAGCAACGCAACGAGTGCGCCGCCGATGAAGAAGCTCTTGTGGCGGGCGGCTCGCTGGATGAACGTCATGCCGATTCGACTTTCATGCGTGCACTTTCAGCCGCGGGTCGATCACCGCATACAGCACGTCGACGACGAAGTTGATCACGATGACGGAGGCGGCCAGCAGCATCACGACGTTCTGCACGACGAGGATGTCGCGGTTCGAGATCGCTTGAAAAATCAGCCTGCCGAGCCCCGGCAGCGAGAACACGTTTTCGATAACGACCGTGCCGGTCAGCAGGCTCGCGAACTGCAGCCCCATCACGGTCAGCACCGGCACGAATGCGTTGCGCAGCACGTGGCGCCACAGCACTTGGCGCCGGCTCAGGCCTTTGGCGCGCGCGGTGCGCACGAAGTCTTCGCGCAGCACGTCGAGCACCGCGCTGCGCGTGATGCGGGCGAGGATCGCGGCCTGCACCACCGCGAGCGCGACCGCCGGCAAGACCAGCGCCTTGAACGCCTGCCACGGGTCATCGGCCCAGCCCGGAAAGCCGCCCGCCGAGAACCACTGCAGCTTCACCGCGAACACGAGGATCAGCAAAATCGCGAACCAGAAGTTCGGGATCGCGATGCCGAGCTGGCTCGCCGCCATCACGCCGACATCGCCCGCCTGGTTGTGGTGCGAGGCCGCGTAGATGCCGAGCGCGAGCGCGATCACCGTCGTCAGCAGCATCGCCATCAACGCCAGCGGCGCCGTGACCGCCAGGCGCTCGGCGATCAGGTCGGCCACCGGCACGTCGTACGAAACGCTGGTGCCCAGATCGCCGGTCAGCAGGCCCTCCACCCAGCGGCCGTAGCGCACCGGGGCAGTTTGGTCGAGGCCGAGTTTTGCCGACAACGCCGCCACCGATTCGGGCGTGGCCGATTCGCCCAACATCACCTGCGCTGCGTTGCCCGGCAACACGCCCTGCACCATGAAGATCAGCACCGAGGCGGCCAGCAGGGTGGCCACGAAGGTCGACAAGCGCTTGATCAGGAAGATGCCCATTGCCAATATCATGGCTCATAACCCGAGCGCCGCAGCCGCGCAGGAGACCGATGTGGCCGCCCCGACATTCACCGTTCCGTTCGACACGCGGCTGCTCTGCATCGGCGGCATCTGGCGCGCGGCCGCGGGCGGCGAAACGCTGGCGCTGACCAACCCTTCCGACGGCAGCGACCTGGCGCACATCGCGCGCGGCGGCACGGCCGACATCGATGCCGCGGTGGCTGCCGCACAGGCCGCACTCGACGGCGAGTGGGGCCGCTTGACCGCCGCCGAACGCGGCCGACTGCTCGGCGCGATCGGCCGCAAGGTGCTCGATAACGTCGAACTCCTCGCCATGTTGGAGGCGCTCGATGTCGGCAAGCCGCTCAAGCAAGGCCGCGCCGATGCGGTCGCGCTGGCCCGCTACCTCGAGTTCTACGGCGGCGCGGCCGACAAGGTGCACGGCGAGACGCTGCCGTTCCTCAACGGCTACACCGCGCTGACGTTGCGCGAACCGCACGGCGTGACCGGCCACATCGTCCCGTGGAACTACCCGATGCAAATCGTCGGCCGCAGCGTCGGCGCGGCGCTGGCGATGGGCAACGCGTGCGTGCTCAAGCCGGCCGAAGAGGCTTGCCTTACGGTGCTCGCATTCGCGCGCATCGCGATCGAGGCGGGGTTGCCGGCCGGTGCGCTCAACGTCGTCACCGGCCTCGGCAACGAAGCCGGCGCGGCGCTCTCGGCGCACCCGGGCATTGCGCACATCTCGTTCACCGGCTCGGTCGCGACCGGGCGCCTGATTCAGGCGGCGGTGGCGCACAACGCCGTGCCGGTCACGTTGGAGCTCGGCGGCAAAAGCCCGCAGATCGTGTTCGCCGATGCCGACCTCGATGCGGCGCTGCCGCATCTGATCAACGCCGGTTTGCAGAATGCCGGGCAGACGTGCTCGGCGGCGTCACGGATCCTGGTCGAGCGCAGCGTGTTCGTGCAAGTGCGTGACCGCATGGCCGAGCGATACCGGCGCTTGAGCATCGGGCCGGCGGTGGCCGACCTCGACATGGGGCCGCTGATCTCGAAGCGCCAGCAGCAGATCGTCGAGCACTTCGTCGCTCTCGGCCGCGACAGCGGGTTGCGCATCGCCGCGCAAGGCGAGTTGCCGACCGATCTGCCGCGCGGCGGTTCGTTCGTGCGGCCCACGCTGTTCGACGACGTGCCGGCCGACCACGCGCTCGCGCAGCAGGAGATTTTCGGCCCGGTGCAAGTGTTGATCGCGTTCGACGGCGATGCCGAGGCACTGCGGATCGCGAACTGCACCGCGTTCGGCCTCGTCGCTGGCGTGTGGACGCGCGATGGCGCACGCCAGATGCGCATGGCGCGCGCACTCAAATGCGGCCAGGTCTTCATCAACAACTACGGCGCGGGCGGCGGCGTCGAGCTGCCGTTCGGCGGCGTTCGGCACTCGGGCCACGGGCGCGAGAAGGGCTTCGAGGCGCTGTACGGTTTCTCGACCTTGAAGACGATCGCGATTCAACACGGATAAGAGAGAAAACGCATGAGACTCGAAGGCAAGGTCGCGATCGTCACCGGCGGCGGCTCCGGATTCGGTGAAGGCATCGCGGCGAAGTTCGTCGCCGAAGGCGCGAAAGTGTTGATCGCCGACCGCGACGACGTGGGCGGCGCGCGCGTTGCGAAAGCGCTTGGCGCGAACGCGCGCAGCCTGCGCGTCGACGTGGCGAACGGGGCTGACGTGACCACGATGTTCGACGCCGCGCAAGACCACTTCGGCCGCCTCGACATCCTCGTCAACAACGCCGGCGTCTCGCACCTGCCGCAGCCGCTCGAAGACGTGACCGAAGACGACTTCGACCGCATCCTCGCCATCAACGTGAAGGCGATCTACCTCGCGGCGAAGGTGGTCGTGCCGCGCTTCAAGCAACAAAAGTCGGGCGTGATTCTCAACATCGCCAGCACCGCCGGCGTGAGCCCGCGGCCGCGGCTGAGTTGGTACAACGCGAGCAAGGGCTGGGTCATCACCGCGACGCGCGCGATGGCGGTCGAGTTGGCGCCGTTCGGCATCCGCGTCGTCGCGCTGAACCCGGTGGCCGGCGAAACGCCGCTGCTCAAAACCTTCATGGGCGAAGACACGCCCGAGATGCGCGCGAAGTTTTTGGCGACCATTCCGCTCGGCCGGTTTTCGACCCCGCAAGACATGGGCAACGCCGCGTGCTTTTTGTGCAGCGACGAGGCTTCGATGATCACCGGCGTGGCGCTCGAAGTCGACGGCGGGCGCTGCATTTGAAAGCGGCAGTTTTGCCAAGGCTGTTCCGCCGCCGGAAAGTCTGGCTGCCGACTTTTTGGGGCGGGTTGCTGATGCTCGCGGTGGCTGTGGCGCTCGCGGCCGGGCTCGCGCTGTCGGCCTTTGCGCTGATGGCGCCGCAAGCGCCCGCGCCCGGCGCCCGCACGCTGGTCGTCGAAGGCTGGATCGACCGCGCCGAGTTGCGCCACGCCGCCGCCGCCGCGCGCAAGGGTCGATACGACAGGGTGCTCACCACCGGCGGCCCGATCGAGCCCGAGATCGACCTCGGTGACCGCAAAAACCTGGCCGCGCGAGCCGCAGCGGAGTTGCGCGCGATCGGGCTGACCGAGGTGCCGGTGATCGCCGTGCCCGCGCCCGCGTCGGCACAGGACCGCACCTACCTCAGCGCGGTGATGGTGCGCGAGTGGGTCGCGCAGAACGACCCTGCGCTCGCATCGCTCGACCTGTACTCAGCGGGCGTGCACGCGCGCCGCTCCTGGCTCGTGTACCGGATGGCGTTCGGCGACGCCGTCGAGGTCGGCGTGCTGAGCGCGCCACCGACGCACTACGACCCGCCGCGCTGGTGGACGACCAGCACCGGCGTGAAAACGGTGATCGGTGAGGCGATCAGCCTGGCGTGGACGAAGTGCTGTTTCTGGCCCGCACCGAAAGGCTCGCACGAAGAGCGATGGAGCCGGTGAACGCCTCGGCCCGCGTCGGCTAACCCAACGCTTCGTCGAGCACTTCGATCCAGTGCTTTACCGGCGTCGTGGTGCCGGTCTGCAAATGCTGGATGCAGCCGATGTTGGCCGAAACGATGGTCTGCGCTTCGAGCGGCGCGAGGTTCGCGAGCTTGCGGTCGCGCAGCTGGTAGGCGAGCTTGGGCTGCAGCACCGAGTACGTGCCGGCCGAGCCGCAACACAAGTGCGACTCGTTCGGTGCGACGCGCACGTCGAAGCCGAGTTCTTTCAGGTGCGTCTCGACGCCACCGCGCAACTGCTGGCCGTGCTGCAAGGTGCACGGCGGGTGAAACGCGAGCTTCGTCGCAACGCGGTTCCTCGCGCTTTGCAAACGAACCTTGTTTTTTAGCTTGGGCACCAGCTCGGGCAGCAGCTCGCTCAGGTCACGCGTTAGTTCCGAAATTCGCTTTGCCTTGTCGGCGTAGGCCGGGTCGCGGGCGAGCGCATGGCCGTAATCCTTCACCGTCACGCCGCAGCCCGAGGCGTTCATCACAATCGCCTCGATGCCTTCGAGCGAGCCCGGCCCGCCGGAAATGAGTGGCCACCACGCGTCGACGTTGCGGCGCATGTCGGCCAGGCCGCCTTCGGTGTCGTTCAGGTGCGTGCGGATCGCGCCGCAGCAGCCGGCTTCGTCGGCGACCACGGTCTGGATGCCGGCGGCGTCGAGCACGCGCGCGGTGGCGCTGTTGATGTTGGGCATCATCGCCGGCTGCACGCAGCCCATCAGCATCAGCACCTTGCGCGGGTGGGTGCGGGTCGGCCACTGGTGGGCGCGCGCCGGGGCCTTCGCAGGCACCTTGCTCTTGAGCGACGCCGGCACCAGCGGCCGCAACATCTGGCCGAGCTTCATTGCGGGTGCGAACAGCGGCGAGGTCAGCCCTTCCTTGAGCAACCAACGCACCGCTTTCTCGCGCGTCGGCCGCTCGACCAGATCGTCGACGATCGGGCGCACGATTTCGATCAGCGCGCCGTACTCGACGCCCGACGGGCAGGTCGTCTCGCAGTTGCGGCAGGTCAGGCAGCGGTCGAGGTGCAGCTGCGTGCTGCGCGTGACCGGTGCGCCTTCGAGCACCTGCTTCATCAGGTAGATGCGGCCACGTGGTCCGTCGAGCTCGTCGCCGAGCAGTTGATACGTCGGGCAGGTCGCGGTGCAAAAACCGCAGTGCACGCACTTGCGAAGAATGGCCTCCGCCGCTTCGCCGTCGGGCGTGCCTTTGAACTGGGGAGCGAGGTTGGTCTGCATCGTTGAAATCGGGTGCGCGGCGCGGGTCAGAGGCCAGGGTAGAGCCGGCCGGGGTTGAAGATGCCCGACGGGTCGAACGACTTTTTGACGTCGCGGTGAATGCGGTCGAGCGGCGACCGCAGCGGTGCGAACACGCCGGGCGACTTGTCGCGCGCGTTGAACAGCGTGGCGTGGCCGCCGACCTGCAACGCGGCGTCGCGCACCGCAGAAGCCGGCAGCGCGCTGCACAGCCAGCGCTGGGCGCCGCCCCACTCGACCATCAACTCGCCGGTCAACGCGAGCACCGGTGCGGTCTGCGGCACCGAGAGTCGCCAGAGCGAGGCGCCGTTGCCGACGGCGGTTTCGACTGCCCTTTGCGCGGCCGTGAAAAACTCGTCGGTGTGGTCGCGCAGGCCGGCCCAGAACGGGCCGGCGAACTCGGGCTCGACGATCTCGCCGCCGAGCCGCACGCGGGCTGCCTGCACCGCCGCGAGCGCGCCGCGCAGGCGCACGATCAGGTTGCCGTCCCACCACGCGCTGGCGTTCAGCGGAATCGGCTGGCCGCCCCAGTCGTTGAGTTTGGCGAGTGCGCTGGCCTGGTCTATTTCCATGCGCAAGGTGACTGTCGCCGGCGCCATCGGCATCACCTTCAGCGAGACTTCGAGGATCACGCCGAGCGTGCCGAGCGAGCCGGCGAGCAGGCGTGAAACATCGTAGCCCGCCACGTTCTTCATCACCTGCCCGCCGAAGCTCAGCACCTCGCCGCGGCCGTTGAGCATGGTCGCGCCGAGCACATAGTCACGCACCGCGCCGACGGCCGCGCGCGACGGCCCCGAGAGCCCCGCCGCGACCATGCCGCCGACCGTGGCGCCGCGGTGCTCCGCACTCAGGTTCGCTGCCTCTTTGGAATAGGCGAAGTGCGGCGGTTCGAACGGCAGGCACTGGCCCTTGGTCGCGAGCAGCGCTTCGAGGTCGGCGAGCGAGGTGCCGCAGCGCGTGGTGACGACGAGCTCGGTCGGCTCGTAGCTGGAGGTGCCTTCGAGCACGCGCGTGTCGAGCACGTCGCCGTGCGGTGTTTCGCCGTAAAAATCCTTGCTGCCACCACCACGAATGCAGAGCTGCGCGCCGGCCTCGCGGGCGGTGTTGACGCGGTCGATCAAGCGTTGCAACGCGGGGTCGTTGTGGTCCATCAGCCGGTGCTCAGAACCGCGGGATGTCGGCGAACGGCAGCAGGCCGCGCCGCACATGCATCTTGCCGTACTCGGCACAGCGCGCGAGCGACGGGATCACCTTGCCCGGGTTCAGCAGAGACGACGGATCGAACGCCGCTTTGAGCGCCAGCATCTGGTCGTGCTCGGCGCGGGAGAACTGCACGCACATCGCGGAGAGCTTCTCGATGCCCACGCCATGCTCGCCCGAAACCGTGCCGCCCATCGCGACGCTCGACTCCAAAATATCGGCACCGAACAGCTCGCAGCGGTGCAGCTGATCGGGGTCGTTCGCGTCGAACATGATCAGCGGGTGCAGGTTGCCGTCACCGGCGTGGAACACGTTCAGGCAGCGCAGGCCGTATTTTTTCTCCATGCCTTCGATCGCCAGCAGGATGTCACTCAAGCGGTTGCGCGGGATGGTCGAGTCCATGCACATGTAGTCGGGGCTCAAGCGTCCGGTCGCGGGGAAGGCGTTCTTGCGGCCGCTCCAGAACTTGAGCCGCTGGGCTTCGTCGGCGCTGACCTCGATGCGGGTGGCGCCGCTCGCGCCGAGCACGGCTTCCATGCGGCTGATTTCTTCGGCCACTTCTTCGGCCGTGCCATCGCTCTCGCACAGCAGGATCGCAACGGCATCGAGGTCGTAGCCGGCGTGCACGTAGTCTTCGACCGCGGCGGTCATCGGCTTGTCCATCATCTCCAAGCCGGCCGGGATGATGCCGGCGGCGATCACGTTGGCGACCGCGTCGCCGGCTTTGCGGATGTCGTCGAAGCTCGCCATGATGCAGCGCGCGAGTTGCGGCTTGGGCACGAGCTTGACGGTGACCTCGATCGTGACGGCAAGCATGCCTTCGCTACCGACCAATACCGTCATCAGATCGAGCCCCGCGCAGTCCAGCGCTTCGGAGCCGAATTCGACCGCCGAACCATCGACCGTGAAGCCGCGCACACGCAGCACGTTGTGCAAGGTCAGGCCGTACTTCAGGCAGTGCACGCCGCCCGAGTTCTCGGCCACGTTGCCGCCGATCGTGCAGGCGATCTGACTGCTCGGGTCGGGTGCGTAGTAGAGGCCATACGGCGCCGCCGCTTCGCTTATCGCGAGGTTGCGCACGCCGCATTGAACCGTCGCGGTGCGCGCGGTCGGGTCGATCTTGATGATCTTGTTGAACTTGGCCAAGCTCAGCGTCACGCCGAGCCGGTGCGGCAATGCGCCGCCCGAGAGGCCGGTGCCAGCGCCGCGCGCGACGATCGGCACGTTGAGCCGATGGCATTCGCGAAGCACCGCGCTCACCTGCGCCTCGGTTTCGGGCAGTGCCACCACCAGCGGCTGCTCGCGGTAGGCGGTCAGGCCGTCGCATTCGTACGGCGTGGTGTCCTCGCGGTGCCAGAGCAGCGCGTGCTTCGGCAACACCGCCGAGAGCGCGGCGACGACTTCGGTCTGGCGGTGCGCTCGCGCGTCGGCTTCGATCGCGAGGGTGTCGGACAACAGAAGGGGCAGCGGTGCGTTCATGGGCGCTCTTTCGCATACAAAACATGGCGGTGCGAGCGGTGCTCGGGCGGTAGGCGAGGGTGATCGAATTCGCCGCGGCGCGTCAAGCCGATGCGTTCCATCACCGCGATCGACAACGCGTTGTCGTGCGCGGCCAACGAGACGATGCGCGGCAGCTTCGCGGATGCGAAACCATAGCGCAATGCGAGCGTTGCGCCCTCCGTCGCGTAGCCATGACCCCACGCGGCGCGCGCGAGCCGCCAGCCGATCTCGCAGGGCGCACCGCCGAAGCCAGGCAGTGGCAGCTCGAACGGGACAGTCGCGAGGCCGACGAAGCCTGCGAAGCCGAGCCCCGGCACGTCGATCGCCCACAGGCCGAAGCCGTGTTCGACGATGTGCGCACGAACGCGGGCGGCGAACGCGTCGCTCTCGTCGCGGCTCAGGTGCTTGCTCATGTGCAGCATCACGGCGGGGTCGTCGTTCAGCGCGGCGAACGGTGCGAGGTCGGCATCGGCCCACTGGCGCAGGGTGACACGCGCGCCGCGCAGCGCGAGGCTCACGCGCCCATCCCGCTGCGCCGGAAAACGGTCAGCACGCCGGTGTAGCCGTACAGGTGCCGTCGGGCGATTTCGCCGGCGGCAAAAAACCCGACCAGCGGCACGTCGCCGAGCGCGTGCCGGACGATCGCCAGCTCGGCCGAAGGCGCACCGAAGTGCGCGCCGCCGCGACCCGAGCAACTGATGTAGATCGCACCGGCGATGCCGGAGGAGTCGCCCGCCGCTGCGTCGCCGGGGCCCGCATCCTTCAGGGCCAACGCCACGGGTAACGCGAGCGCTTCGGGCTCGACCTCTTCGCGCACTTCAGCGCAAATGCGCATGAGGTCGCGCCGCGCCGCCTCGACATGGCGCACGCAAAACGACAGCCGCATGCCGACCTCGGCAACGTCGGCGATCGCGATGCCGCGCCGGCCCGGGTCGAGGCCGATCAGGTGGCGCACGCGCGTGTCGGCACCGAACGCCCCGCGCCGCGCCACCCCATCGAACGCGCTGCGGGTCGAGAGGTCTTCGTCGACCATGGTCTCGATCGGGCCATCAATGGAGTCGTCTCTGGGGTCATCCTTCAAACCGACCAGCACCTGCCGCAGCTTCGGCAGCGCCGCGCGCGCCTCGACGCCTTCGAGGCCCAGATCGCGCAGCAGGCAGTCGAGGGCGGGCTCGCCGTCGAGCGCGGTGACCACGTTGCGCTCGGCCGCCGTCACGCGGCGCTGCGGGCCGACCGGCTGACAGCCCTGCGTGACGCGCGAGACCAGTGGCACGCTGCGGTCGAACGCCACGCCCGAAAGCCCGCCCGACAACACGCTCCCGGCGATCTGCAACTGGCGTGACGGCGCAGACGCGAGCCCGCCGAACAGGTAGCCGGTGGCAATGCGCGCGCTCATGTCGTGGATCAGCTCGGCCAGGTCGGCGGTGCCGGGGTCGGCGTGCACGTTGGCGGTGTGCGCGGCAAAGCCGGCGAGCGGTCGCGCGCCCGAGAAGACGCGAAATTGCGCGGGCGCGAGGTCGGTCAACATCAGCGAGAGCGCCGGCTCGTCGAAGTACTCGACGCCGCTGGCCGCGATGCCGACGCCGCTCGCGCCGACCCATTCGACGCCGGGCCAACGCTGTTGCAATTCGCCGAGCAGTGCGGTCGCGTGCGCCGCGTAGGCGTCGGTCAGGTAGACCCAGCCGAGCGTCGGCGCTGCGGCAGCGCCGGGTTGTTGGCGCTGGGCCTCGATCTGGGCGGCGGCGAGGGCCAGCGCCATGCGCCAGTCGGGGTGGGTCGCGTGTCCGTGCAGGAAGCGGTTCATGGGATTGAGATTGTCGTTGGCCGGGTCGGTGCCCGGTGGCGCGGTTCTGGAATGACTGCCATTCCGTGGGGCCGTCAGCGGCGGGTGGCAGGCCTCTTCTTCGCGGCCGGTTTGCGTTTCGGTGCGGCGGGCTTTGCGGCCTTCGGCGCCGGCTCGAGCGAGGTGTTCAGCGCCGCGCCGGCGAGCTTGCGCGCGGCGTCGGAGGCGGTGTCCTTCATCGCGTGGGTCGCGAGTTCGGTGAATTGCTGCGTCAGTGCGCCCCACCATTTCATCGGGTCGACGACGCCGGGCGCGGGCGCGGCTGCGTCGGCAGCAGGCTCGGCGGCGGCCACGGGTTCGGCGGGCGCGGGTTCGGGCGCGGGTGCAGGTGCAGGTGCGCTCGCCGCGGCCGTCGGCACGCGAATCTGCAGCGAGTCGCGCAGTCCTTCCATCTGCACGTTCATCGTCTTCAATGTCGAGAGCGTCATGCGTTGCACTTCGAGTGCCTGGATCGTGGCGCCGATCATTCGCGCGTTTTGCTCCAGCCAGAACTGCACGGTGCGCAGCTCTTCGATGCGCTTTTCGAGCTCGGCCGGGTCGATCGTCGGCGCGACCCACTGGCCGATGCCCGGCAGCGCGGCACCGGCGTTTTTCACCAGCCCTTGCAGGAAATCGAAGCCGGGCACCATCTTCGAGAAAGGCGACGAATCGGTCATGGTGTTGTCTCCGGTGATTTGGGTGGGTTCGTCTGGTACGCGATGCGTTCGACACGATACCCGCGCTGCGCCATCAGGGCCGGCAAGCCGGTCGGCCCGATCATGTGCAGGCTGCCGACCGCGGCGAACACGCGCCGCCCCGCCGCGTGCAGTTCGGCCACCCCGGCGGCCAGCGTCGGGTTGCGATCGTCGAGCAGGCGAACCATCGCAGCACGGTCGGCCGCGGTCTTGACGCACTCGCACCACGCCTCGTAACGCATCAGCTCGGGCAGGTTGCCATCGGCCCAGACCCTCGCCATGCGCTGCAGCGTGGCGCGCGCCCGGCCGCTCTCAAGTTCATCGAGCGCGCTTTCGATCATCTCGGTGCTTTCGGCCGGGCTCTGCATTTGCAGCAGCTTCAACTGCAGCTCGGGCGACTCGAGCGAGACCATGCGCATCTTCGAGGCGTGGCCCCAGCCGGCCAAGATCGCGTCGATGCCGTAGGCCGCATCGATGCCGTCGCGCCGGCCCACCAGCGTGGCCAGCACCGCGATCTGCATCTCGGGCGCGAGCGTGTCGAGGGCCAGCGGCGGCAGGCATTCCACCTCGGCGCGGCGCGCGAGGCGCTGCTGCAGCGCTGCCGGCAAAGGCGTCTTCGGTTGCGCGGCGAGCGCTGTCGTCATGCGCTGCTGCATGGCCTCATCGAGCAGGTCGATCTCCAGCGCCATCGTGTCGCTCTGCGCCAGTGCCGCGCGCTGTGCCGGGCCGGGAAAGCCCCACGCCAACGTCGCCACGTGAAGCGTGCCGAACAACCACGAGCTGCGCCCGTCCTTGCTGATGCGCCACAAAAAGCCGTGGTCGCGCGCATCGCGCTGGCCGGCCTGCAGTTGTTCGGGCGAGGGCTGTTGCGCAGTGGGTGGGCAGGTCGTGGGTGCCTGCGCCGTCGCGCTCGTGCAGGAGAGTGCAGCGCACAGCGCCGTGGCGAACGTGGCGAAGGTCGCGCGGATCGATGGGTTCATCAGGGATGCCAGGTTGCTCGCGCCGCGATCGACACGTTCACCGCGGGTCGCCGGGTTCGATGCGCAGCATGCCGTCGCGCTGCTGCCAGTGGAGTTTGCCGAGCACGTCCATGCCGAGCAGCGGGCTGTCGCCGAGCTTCGGCAGCGCCACGACGGGCAAGCGCAAAGCCGTCACGCCGCCCTGCAGTTCGATGTCGGCGCGCACGACCTGGCCGGTCACGATGCCGCCCGCGGTGTTCGAGCGCACCGTGCCGATCGATTCGAGGTTCAGTTCGCTCGCGAGCGACGCCGGAATCGCGGTGCCGGTCGCGCCGGTATCGATTAAAAAGTCGACGGCCCGGCCGTTGATACGGCCCGGCCAGTGGTAGTGCCCGTCGGCGCTGCGGCGAATCTCGAACGAGCCGCCGCTGACCTGAAAGCGCGTTTGCTGCGCGCGGTGTTGCCACCACTGGATCGCGATGAACACCACCGCGCCGACGAGCAGCCAGACGGTGACGAGCTTGAGGCTGCGGGGAAAATCGTCGTTCATGTGCAGCGAGCCGCGTCGCGTCAGACCAACGCCACCACCCGCTGCTCGATCGCCCCGAACACGCTCATCCCGTCGAGTCCTTTCATTTCGATGCGGACGGTGTCGCCGAACTGCATGAACTCGCTCTTCGGGGCGCCGCTTTCGATCGTCTCGATCGCGCGCTTTTCGGCGATGCACGAGTAGCCGCGCGACCAGTCTTTGTTGCTCACCGTGCCGCTGCCGATCACGCTGCCGGCGCGCACGTTGCGTGTCTTGCAAATGTGGGCGATGAGCTGGCCGAAGTGGAAGGTCATCTCGTCGCCGGCACTGCACAGGCCGACGCGCTTGCCGTTCCACACGCTTTCCAGATTCAAGTGCACACGGCCACCATGCCATGCGTGCAGCAGCTCGTCGGGCGTGACCGCAACGGGGCTGAACGCGGTCGCGGGTTTGCTCTGCACGAAGCCGAAGCCTTTCGCGAGCTCGGCCGGAATCAGGTTGCGCAAGCTCACGTCGTTGGCCAGCATCAACAACCGGATGCCGTCGATCGCCGCTTCGGGTGACGTGCCCATCGCGATATCGCCGGTGATCACCGCGACCTCGGCCTCGAAGTCGATGCCGTGTTCGGTGCTGACGGCGACGATGTCGGCGCGCGCGCCGATGAAGTCATCGCTGCCGCCCTGGTACATCAGCGGGTCGGTGTAGAAGCTCTCGGGCACCTCGGCGCCGCGCGCCTTGCGCACGAGCTCCACGTGGTTGATGAAGGCCGAGCCGTCGGCCCACTGGTAGGCGCGCGGCAACGGCGCCATGCATTTTTCGGGCTCGAACGCGAACGCGTGGCGCGCCTTGCCGTGGTTCAGCGTCTGGGAGATTTCTTCGAGTTGCGGCGAGAGAAAACTCCAGTCGTCGAGCACTTGCTGCAAACGTGTGGCCACACCGCTGGCATAGTGCGCGAGTGCCAAATCGCGCGAGACGACGACGAGTTGGCCGTCGCGCGAGCCATCTCGGTAGGTTGCCAGTTTCATGGGTGGTCGGGTGCGGTGAGGTTTCGGGAGAACACTATTGTCGACGCATGACTTCGCTCCGAACTCTTTGCCGCGCCTGGGCGTGCTGATCGCCGCGGCATTGCTGCTGCATGCGGTAATTTTGGGCGGTGCCGTTTGGGTGTGGCCATCGAATGCGCCACCGCCATTGCCCGCGGCGACGCTGCAGGTGCGTGTGCTGGCGCCGCTGGCACCTGCCGCCGCGACCGAGTCGGTGACGATGGCCGCCGAACCGCGGCCCGAGGCCCGCGTGGCGCCGGCCAAGCCGCCCGCGAAAACGATCGTCGCAGTGAAGCGTGCGGTGGGCTCGGCACCGCCCGCCGTCGAGCGCGTCAACGAGCCCGCCGTCACCACGCCGGTACGGCTTGCCGAGGCATCGCCCATCGCCGTGCCGGCGGGCAGTGCCCGCGCCGACTTCACCGCCAACATCACCGGCGACGAGCCGATCCCGCTCTACCGCACCCGGCTGCCATCGGCGACGACGCTGCGATACGAGGTCAGCCACGGCGCGCTGCACGGCACCGGCGAGCTGGTCTGGCGCCCGCAAGGCGATCGCTACGACTTGAACCTCGAATTCAAGCTCGGCGGCCTGACGATCTTGTCGCAGGCCAGCACCGGTAGCCTCGACGCAGCCGGCATCGCGCCGCTGCGCTTCACCGACCGGCGCCCGCGGCGCGGCACGACCGCGGCAAACTTTCAGCGCCGCAGTGACGAAAGCAGTGATGAGAACCACGACAAAGCCACCGACAAGATCACCTACTCCGGCTCGCAAAGCGTTTTCGCCTTGGCACCCGGCGCGCAAGACCGCCTCAGCTGGATGCTGCAACTCGCCGCCATCGTCGCCGCCGGGCCGCAACTCGGCGTGCCCGGCGCGAGGGTCGTGATGCAGGTGACGGGTTCGCGCGGTGATGCAGGCGCGTGGGTGTTTCGTTGCATGGGTGCCGAGCCGGTGGACACACGCAGCGGCCCAATCGACGCGCTCAAATTCGTGCGCGAGGCGCGTGAGGCTTACGACAGCACGGTGCAGGTTTGGCTCGACCCGAAGCAGCAACACCTGCCGGTGCGCGCGACGCAAAAGTCTGGCGGCAGCGACGAAGGCTACGAGTTGCGTCTGGTCGAGGCGACCGCTCCGAACTGACCCCCGGTTCGTGGGAAAGTGCCGACATGCGCGCGCTCTGGCTTGAAATTTGCGTCGGCATGCTCACGTAGGTGGCATCGTCTGAATGCAACGTGAACACGAGGGTCTGCGAATGCACATGCTCTACAACTCCGACAGCTATGCCGTGGTGCTGTTCGACGTGGCGGCTGCGGTGGCGCCCGGCGCCGTGCCCGCGGTGGCCGATGCCCCCGAACCCTTGAGTCACGGCGGCTACGAGATCGTCGACAAGTTCGCCCGCAAAGAAATCTTTTTGCAAGGCGTGATGGCTGAGAGCTTCAAGGACGGCGTCGAGGCGCTGATTCAGACCCGGCCGTCCGAAGAAGAGATCGACGATTACATCGAGCGCTTCACGTCGTTGATGCAACAGCCGGTGCGCGTTCACTGACGCGCCACGGTCGCCGCGGGCCAATCGCCGCGCGTGTCGTCCGAACGCCATCGTCTGCGTTATGGTCAGCGGCGTCGTGTGCGGCGCCGGGGCTTGCCCCCCTGCACACTCTGCGCCAAGATGGTCCACCGACTCGCCCCGACGGAGGTGTCATGGTCAAGAGCCACGCTGATGCACGCTTGTTGCTGTCGCCCGGTCTAAAAGATGCGCCGGTGCTCGACCGCATGTGCTCGCAGTTCGTGCTCACGTTGACGATGCATAACGCCGGCCGCTTCAACTTGCGGCGCGACTGGAACAGCCTGCTCTCGCTCACCGGCAAGCACCTCGTCTGGCCCGGCTCAGTGCTGGCGCGGCTGCGCGGCTTCTTGAAGACGCGCTGCAAGGGCAACGAACACTGGCGCGGGCACGACTTGCTCGACGACGAGGCTTTTATGGCGCGCCACGGCGGCTGGCGTGGCCCGTACGAAGAAGGCACGCTTTTTTTCTACGTTGACGAGTACATCAAGGACGCCCCGAAAGACCTGCTCGCCGTGCTCGGCGCCACCGCCGACTGGCTCGGCCGCAGCTTGAAGAAAGAGTCGACGCTGGTTCAGAAAAACATCGATTCGCTCGCCGGCCTGCTGCAGCTCAACCCGGCCGAGCGCGCGCTGCTGCTCTACGGCACGCTCGCGCGCTACCAGCGCGACCTGCGCGGCCTGCTGGTCGAGTTCAAGGTCTCGAACGCGCAGGAGGCGTATGCCGCGATCGCGAGCGTGGCCGGCGTCAGCGAGACCGACGTGGCCGAAGCCTTGCGCGCGGGCTCGCGGCTGGAGCGCATCGGCATGGTCGAGAACCTGATCTCCGAACACAACATCACCGACCTGGCCGATCTGATGAAGGTCAGCGAGCAACTGCCGCCCGTGCTGATGCGCAAATACGAAGGGCCGTCGGACTTGATGGCGGTGTTCACGCGGCCCGCCAAACGCACCGAGCTCACGCCGACCGATTTCGACTTCGTCGGCGTCGACCAAAAAATGATGACCGCGCTGCTCGCCAACGCGGTCGCGCGCAAGGAGCCGGGCGTCAACGTGCTGCTCTACGGCCCGCCCGGCACCGGCAAGACCGAGCTCGCGAAAGTGGCCGCGCAGTCGGCCGGGTTGGAGTTGTACGAGGTCGAATACGCCGACCGCGACGGCAATTCGCTCAGCGGCCGCGACCGCTATCGCTCGCTGCAAATCAGCCAGGTTTTTCTCAAGGGCAGCAGCAAGGTCGCGCTGCTGTTCGACGAGGTCGAAGACGTGTTCCCGCCGATCTCGACCGACGCCGCGCAGCTGATGGCGCGCATGGACACCGGCGACGGCGCGGCGCTCACCGGCAGTGTCAGCGGCAAAGCCTGGGTGAACCAGATCCTCGAGACCAACCCGGTGCCGGTGATCTGGGTCACCAACCGCATCGAACAAATCGACCCGGCGTTTCGGCGCCGGTTTCAGTACCACCTGGAGCTCAAAAGTCCGCCACCCGGCGCACGCCAGTTGCTGGTGTCGCGTGCGCTCGCGGGTGTCGAAGTGGAAGAAGGTTTTGCCGCGAAGCTCGCCGAGCGCAAAGGGTTGACGCCAGCGCAGATTCGCACCGCGGTGAAGTTCGCCAAGCTCGCGAGTTCACCCGACGACGGTCACGGCCTGCAGCCGCTGATCGAGCGCCAGCTCGTCAACGCCGACAAGGCACTTGGCACCACGGCCACCGAGCGCGGCGCGCGCCGCGTGGTCACGAGCTACGACCTCGGCCTCGTCAACACCGAATCGCGCTTCGAGGTGCCGAAGATCGTCGAGGCATTGCGCCGCAAGGCCTGCGGCACGCTGTGTTTTTACGGCCCACCCGGCACCGGCAAGACGGCGCTTGCCGAGCACATCGCGCACGCGTTGCAACGGCCGCTGATGATTCGCCAGGCCAGCGACATCATGAGCAAATACGTCGGCGAGACCGAGCAGAACATGGCCAAGATGTTCGAGGAGGCGCAGACCGAAAGTTCGGTGCTGTTGCTCGACGAGGCCGACAGCTTCTTGCGCAGTCGGCGCATGGCCGAGCGCAACTACGAGGTCAGCGAGGTCAACGAGATGCTGCAGGGCATGGAGCGCTTTGCCGGCATCTTCATCTGCACGACCAACCTGTTTCTTGAACTCGACGAGGCGGCGCTGCGCCGGTTCACGTTCAAGATCCAGTTCAAACCGCTGACGCAAGCGCAGCGCGAGCGCATGTTCGTGGCCGAGGCGCTCGGCGGCGATGCCGCGGCGTTGACGCGCGAACAGACCGGGCGCTTGGCCCAACTCGGCTCGCTCGCGCCCGGCGATTTCGCGTCGGTGAAGCGCCAGATCGACGTGCTCGGCGAAGCCTTCACTGCCGACGAGTTTCTGTCGCAGCTCGAGGCCGAGCACCGCGTCAAGCCGGAGGTGCGGCAGCAGCGCGGCATGGGGTTCTTTCACTGAGAGCGTGGCTGGCTTGAGCGCCTTCGCCTACCGCGCCTTCATCTCGTACAACCGGGCCGATTCGGCCATCGCCGCGGCGCTCGCCGTGAGCCTGTCGCGCTTTGCGCGGCCCTGGTTCGCGATGCGCGCGATGCGCGTTTTTCTCGACAAGAACAGCCTCGCGACCGACCCGACGCTGAGCGGCGCGATCGACCGCGGGCTGGCGCAAAGCGAATGGGTCATTTTGCTGGCCTCGCCGGCATCGGCCGCATCCCCTTGGGTTTGCCACGAGGTCGCGTGGTGGGTCGCGCATCGGCCGCTGTCGAAGATGATCATCGCCCGCACCGATGGCACGATCGCGTGGGGCGGCCCCGGCGCGGTCGATTTCGATTGGGCACTGACCACCGCATTGCCGCCGCCGCTGCGCGGCCGGTTCGCGAGCGAGCCGATCTGGGCCGACCTCGGCCCGGCCGCCGCCACGCCGCGCAAGACTGTCTCGAACCCGGTGTTTCGCGACGGCTTTTTACTCGTGGCGGCGCCGATCCACGGCGTCTCGAAGGATGTGTTGTGGAATACCGAGCGCGTTGCACACCGAAAGCGCATTGCGTTCGCCGCAGGGGCAACGCTGGCAATCGTCGCGTTCGCCTCGGTCGGGCGCAATCAATACGCCGTTTCGATTGACCGCAAGGAAAACCTGGCGTCGATCCAGCTCGGCGCCAAAGCTTTCATGGTGCTCGCCAGTGACCCGCAACTCGCGGCGCGGATCGCGTTGGCCGGCGTCGCATTGCGACCCAGCGGCATCAGCGTGAGCGCGCTGCGCAGCGCGCTCGCGCGCATCGCTGGCGACGCGTTGTCGTCTCGCTTCGAGGTGGACGCACCAGGCGCCGTCGCGCTCGCGTTCTCGCCCGGTGCGACGCGGCTCGCGGTCCTGTTTGGCGACGGACGCGTCAATGTGCTCGACGCTGCATCGGGCCGCGCGCTCGGCGAGCTCGAACCTTCCGCGCCGGGTGATGCGCAAGTGATCGCCTGGAGCGTGGGCGGTCAGCTCGCGATCGGCGGCAGCAACGGGCTGCGCGTGTGGTCGTTCGATGGCAGCGGCGCTGCCACCGCGAAGCCAATGCGCGCGCCGAATGTGCCGGCGGTGCGAACGTTGGCGTTTTCGCCCGACGGCCGACAGCTCGCGCTCGGGCATGCCGACGGCGCGGTGACGATCGTCGCGGCGGCCACCGGCACGGCGGCGCGAACCTTCGCGGCCCACCGCACCGCGGTGCGCGCGCTCGCGTTCGCCAACGACGGGCAGCGGCTGGCGAGCGGCGCCGAAAGCGGAGAGGTCGCGCTGTGGAATGTCGGCACCGCCGCGCCGGTGCTGCGCTTCGAGATGCCGCGGCCCGTCGCCAGCGTCGACTTCAATCGGGAGGGCGGCAGCACGGTCGCTCTGCACATGCTCGCGGCCGCCGACGTTGGCGGAGCGCTGCGAATCGTCGATGCCGACGTGCTGAACGGCGGCACGGCAAGCGCGCCAGCGCGGTTTCTCGATCTGCACACCGATCCCGCCAGCGTGGCTGCACGCTTCGTGACCAGCGGCCGCTGCTTGGTGCGCGCGGGTGCGTCGGGTCGGATCGAGGTCGATTCCACGATGGGGTTCGCGTTACTGTTCGGTCTCGGCCGCGCCGGCACCGCGCCACTGATCGCGATCGACCTTGCCGCGACCCGGCTGTTTGCGCTGCTGGATGCCGCCGGCATGGTCAGGGTCTACGAACAGCCGCTCTGCGGCGACGCCGAAGCGGTCTGTGGTTTCGGCGCGTCGCGCTTGACCACACCGATGACCGCGCAAGAGCGCGCGCGCTGGATTCCAGCGGGGCTCGACCTCGGCAGCACGGTACAGACAGCGCCCGGCCCCGCCTGCCGCCGCCTGATCGACCGAATCGTGCAGCCAGTCGGGGCTTGACATGTTTTCTACAATGTCGGAATGAACACGCTCAACTTCACGCGCGGAGCGCAATTGCCCGCCATCCTCGCCCGACGCATCGTCGTACTCGACGGCGCGATGGGCACGATGATCCAGCGCTACAAGCTCGGCGAGGCCGACTACCGCGGCGCGCGCTTTGCCGATCACCCGAGCGACCTCAAGGGCAACAACGACATGTTGCAGCTCAGCAAGCCCGAAGTGATCCTCGAGATCCACGAGCAGTACCTCGCAGCCGGCGCCGACATCATCGAGACCAACACCTTCGGCGCCACGACCGTCGCGCAAGACGACTACGGCCTCGGCGCCTTCGCCCGCGAGATGAACGTGGCGGCGGCCCGGCTGGCCCGCCAGGCCTGCGACAAGTTCAGCACGGTCGACAAGCCGCGCTTCGTTGCTGGCGCGCTCGGGCCGACGCCGAAGACTGCCAGCATCAGCCCCGACGTGAACGACCCGGCTGCACGCAACGTCACGTTCGACGAGCTCAAGGCCGCGTACTACGAGCAGGCGAGCGGTTTGATGGAAGGCGGCTGCGACCTGTTCCTCGTCGAAACGATCTTCGACACGCTCAACGCCAAGGCCGCGATCTTCGCGCTCGACGAGTTGATGGAAGCGACCGGCGAGCGCCTGCCGGTGATCGTCTCCGGCACCGTGACCGACGCATCCGGCCGCATCCTGTCGGGCCAGACCGTGAGCGCGTTTTGGCACAGCGTGCGCCATGCCAAGCCGCTCGCGATCGGCCTGAATTGCGCGCTCGGTGCGACGCTGATGCGGCCCTACATCGAAGAGCTGTCGCGCATTGCCGGCGACACCTTCGTCAGCTGCTACCCGAACGCCGGCCTGCCCAATCCGATGAGCGACACCGGTTTCGACGAAACGCCCGAGATCACCGGATCGCTGCTCGAAGAGTTCGCGAAGGCCGGCTTTCTGAACATCGCCGGAGGCTGCTGTGGCACGACGCCGGCGCACATCGCCGCGATCGCGCAGAAGGTTGGCAAGTACCGGCCGCGGTGTGGGCACAAGGGCGCACTGTTCGGCGAGCTGGAACTCGAAGCCGAAACGGTCTGACCTAGAATTCGAACTCGCCCGAGGAGCGTTGCGACAACCATCCAGGTTGCCAGGCTCGGGCACGTTGCTTAGCGTGTACAAAAACGCGTGAAGCATCGGTTCAACGACGCTCACCCGACCTGACACGGTCCGCGGTGAGCAACGCGGGCCTCTTCCGAGCTTCTCGCGATGACCAAGATCACAGTCCCCCCGATGAAACTCTCTGGCCTCGAGCCGGTGCTGATCGGCGAGGGCGCGCTGTTCGTCAACGTCGGCGAGCGCACCAACGTGACCGGCTCGAAGGCCTTCGCGCGGATGATTTTGAACGGCGAGTTCGAGCAGGCACTCAGCGTGGCACGCCAGCAGGTCGAGAACGGCGCGCAGGTCATCGACATCAACATGGACGAGGCCATGCTCGACAGCAAGGCCGCGATGGTGCGTTTCTTGAACTTGATCGCCGGCGAGCCCGAGATCGCGCGCGTGCCGATCATGGTCGATTCGTCGAAGTGGGAGGTGATCGAGGCCGGCCTGAAGTGCATTCAGGGCAAGGGCATCGTCAACTCGATTTCGTTGAAAGAAGGCGAGGCGCAGTTCAAGCACCAGGCCAAGCTGGTCAAACGCTACGGCGCCGCGGCGGTCGTGATGGCGTTCGACGAGAAGGGCCAGGCCGACACCTACGAACGCAAGATCGAGATTTGCGAGCGCGCGTATCGGCTGCTGGTCGACGAGATCGGCTTCCCCCCTGAAGACATCATCTTCGACCCGAACATCTTCGCGATCGCCACGGGCATCGAGGAGCACAACAACTACGCGGTCGACTTCATCAACGCGGTGCGCTGGATCAAGGCCAATTTGCCGGGCGCGAAGATCAGCGGCGGTGTCAGCAACGTGAGCTTCAGCTTCCGCGGCAACGACCCGGTGCGGGAAGCCATTCACACCGTCTTCCTGTACCACGCGATCAAGGCCGGCATGGACATGGGCATCGTCAACGCCGGCATGGTCGGCGTGTACGACGACCTCGAGCCCGAGCTGCGCAGCCGAGTCGAAGACGTGGTGTTGAACCGGCGTGAAGATTCGGGCGAGCGCCTGATCGAGATCGCCGAAAGCGCCAAGGGCATGGCCAAGGACGATACCGCGCGCTTGGCCTGGCGCGGCACACCCGAGCAACCGCGGCCGGTCGACGAGCGCCTCGCGCACGCGCTGGTGCACGGCATCAACGACTTCATCACGGTCGACACCGAAGAGGTGTACCAGCGCGTGCTCGCGGGTGGTGGCCGCCCGCTGCACGTGATCGAAGGCCCGCTGATGGACGGCATGAACATCGTCGGCGACCTGTTCGGGCAGGGCAAGATGTTCTTGCCGCAGGTCGTGAAATCGGCGCGCGTGATGAAGCAGGCCGTGGCGCACCTGCTGCCCTACATCGAGGAAGAAAAACGCTTGCATGTCGAGGCCGGTGGCGAGGCCAAAGCCAGAGGCAAGATCGTGATCGCGACCGTGAAGGGCGACGTGCACGACATCGGCAAGAACATCGTCACCGTCGTGCTCCAGTGCAACAACTTCGAGGTCGTCAACATGGGCGTGATGGTGCGCTGCGAAGACATCCTCGCGCGTGCCAAGGTCGAGCACGCCGACATCATCGGCCTCAGCGGCCTGATCACGCCGAGCCTTGAGGAGATGCAATACGTCGCCGGTGAAATGCAGCGCGACGAATACTTCCGCATCAAGAAAATTCCACTGCTGATCGGCGGCGCGACCACCAGCCGCGTGCACACCGCGGTGAAGATTTCACCGCACTACGACGGGCCGGTCGTCTATGTGCCCGATGCCAGCCGCTCGGTCAGCGTGTGCAGTGATCTGCTCAGCGATGAGCGCGCCGCCACCTACATCACCGAGCTCAACGCCGACTACGTTCGCGTGCGCGAGCAGCACGCCAACAAAAAGGCCACGCCGATGGTCACCCTGGCGCAGGCCCGCGCGAACAAAACGCCGATCGATTGGCCGGCCTTCACGCCTGCCGCGCCGAAATTCATCGGCCGCCGCGTCTTCAAGAACCAGGACCTTGCCGAGATCGCGCAGTGCATCGACTGGGGCCCGTTCTTTCAAACCTGGGACCTGGCCGGCCCGTACCCCGCGATCCTCAACGACGACATCGTCGGCGAATCGGCGCGGCGCGTGCTGAGCGACGGCCAGCGCCTGTTGCGCCGCGCGATCGAGGGCCGCTGGCTCACGGCCAACGGCGTGATCGGCCTCTACCCGGCGAACACGGTGAACGACGACGACATCGAGATCTACGCCGACGCGTCGCGCACCGAGGTGCTGATGACCTGGCGCGGCCTGCGCGTGCAAACCGTGCGCCCGGTCATCGACGGCCCGAACGGCCAAAAGATCACGCGTCCGAACCGCTGCCTGGCCGACTTCATCGCGCCGAAAGCGTCGGGCATCGCGGACCATATCGGCCTGTTCGCCGTGACCTCCGGCATCGGCGCCGAAAAGAAAGACAAGCAGTTTCTCGACGACCTCGACGACTACAGCTCGATCATGCTCAAGGCGATCGCCGACCGCTTGGCCGAAGCCTTCGCCGAGCGACTGCACGAGCGCGTGCGCAAGGAGTTCTGGGGCTACGCCGCCGACGAGCAGTTGAGCAACGCCGAGATGATCGCCGAGCGGTACGCGGGCATTCGCCCCGCGCCCGGCTACCCGGCTTGCCCCGACCACACCGTCAAGTCCGCGATGTTCGAGGTGCTGAATTGCGCCGACATCGGCATGGCACTGACCGAAAGCCTGGCGATGACGCCGGCCGCGAGCGTCAGCGGTTTTTACATGGCGCACCCTGACGCTGCGTATTTCAACGTCGGCAAGATCGGCGAAGACCAGCTCGCCGATTGGGCCCGGCGCAATGCGCTGGATGCCGACCACGCGCGCCGATCGCTGGCTGCGTCGCTCTGAGTCCCCGCGTGCCGATACATTCACACGGATGCAATTGCTTACCGACGGAATCGTTTCTTTGCAAGTTGCGCGCAATTCGTCGGGCAAATTGATTTGTCGGCGCCTGTGAATACCAACTAAGTCACGGATTCCGGCCGCCGACCGACGAACTTCGAGACTCTCGCGCAGGCATGCGGCCTGCGATCTGTCGCGCGATAGCGGTCAGGTCACAAACGGGAGTTTCTGTGCAAAAAGTTCAAGCGTCCGAAATCCGAACGGGCTCGTGCGCGCGATTCACGCGCAGCGCATGCGCCGCGGCATTGCTCGTTTTTCTCGCCGCGTGCGGTGGCGGCAGCGGCACCAGCGCGACCGATGCCGGGCCCACCGCGAGTCCCGCCGCGGCCGGCCCGAGCAACGCGCCGGCCGCCGCCGCGCGCTTCCTGACGCAGGCGACCTACGGACCGACCAGTGCCGAGATCACGCGCCTGTCGACGATGACGTATGACGGCTGGATCGACGAGCAATTCGCCAAGCCGCAGGCGCTGCACAAGGACTACCTGAACCAGGCCTCGGGCGACGCAGCCGCGATGAACTCGCAGGTTAACCAAGACAACTTCTTCAACTCGTACTGGAGCCAGGCGATCACCGGCGAAGACCAGTTGCGCCAGCGGGCCGCGTTCGCACTCTCGCAGATTTTCGTGATCTCGTTCACCGACACCACGTTGCGCAGCCAGGCGCGAGGCGTCGCGTCTTACTACGACATGCTGGGCGCGAACGCGTTCGGCAACTTCCGCGACCTGCTCCAGTCGGTGGCGCTCCACCCGATGATGGGCATCTACCTGTCGCACATGAAGAACCAGAAGGAAGACGACGCCACCGGCCGCGTGCCCGACCTCAACTTCGCGCGTGAAATTACGCAGCTGTTCACGATCGGCCAATACAAGCTCAACGCCGACGGCACGGTCGTGACGGGTGCCGACGGCAAAGCGGCGGCGGCCTACACCTCGGCCGATCTCGAAGGTTTGTCGCGCGTGTTCACCGGCTGGAGCTGGTACGCCGGCACCGACACCACCGCGCGCACGAATCGCCGTTTCTTCGGCAACGACGGCAACCTCGAGCGCGACTGGCAGCCGATGCAGGACTACAACCAGTTCGCCAACAACACCAACTTCCATTCGATCAGCGCGAAGAACTTTTTGGGCGTGACGATTCCCCCGCAAACGCTCACCACGGCCGACACCAAGGGCGACCTGAAGATCGCGCTCGACACGCTGTTCAACCACCCGAACGTCGGCCCGTTCATCGGCAAGCAGCTGATCCAGCGCATGGTCACGAGCAACCCGAGCCCCGCCTATGTGGGCCGCGTGACGGCAGCGTTCAACGACAACGGCGCCGGCAAGCGCGGCGACATGAAGGCGGTCTGGAAAGCCGTGCTGCTCGACCCCGAGGCGCGCACGGTCAGCACCGCGGCGAGTGCCGGCAAGGTGCGCGAACCCGTGGTGCGGCTGGCGAACTTCATGCGGGCTTTCAACGCCACCTCGACGAGCTCACGCTTCATGGGCATCGGCAACACCGACAACCCGGCGACGCAGCTGAACCAGACGGTGATGTTCGCGCCGACGGTGTTCAATTTCTACCGCCCGGGCTACGTGCCTTCAAGCAAGTCGATCGCCGACGCGGGTCTGGTCGCGCCCGAGTTCCAGATCGTGCACGACGTGTCGGTCGCGGGCTACATGAACTACATGCGCAATCTGGTCACGGTCGACACCAACCGCGACATCCAGCAGAACTACACGGCCGAGATCGCGCTGGCCGACAAGCCGGCCGAACTGGTCGAGCGCATGAACCTGCTGCTGTTCGCCGGCACGCTGCCCGATGCGCTGCGCGCGCAGTTGGTCGGGGCAGTGACGAGCCGCGTGATTCCGGAGCCGGTCTTCGCTTCGGGCCCGACAACGACCGCCGGCGGAAGCCTCTCGAAGCTCGCCGACGAGGGCGGATCGTTCACCGTGACCGGCACCGCAACGGTTCGCTACGGCGCCGACGCGAGCTTCGTCGAGAAGAGCGTGACCGGCACCGGCCAGTGCACGAACGACTTCTTCGGCACCGATCCGCTGGTTGGCGTCGGCAAGTCGTGCCTTCTGTTCACGCCGACCCCCACGGTGCCCGCGTCACCGGCCTCCGCCGCCAGCGCACCGCCGCCAACGCCGACCAACCAGGGCGCGATCGATGCCGCCAAGCGCGACCGCGTCTACCTCGCGGTGTTCTTGTCGATGGCATCGCCCGACTACCTGATCCAAAAGTAATCGCATTGACGAGGACCTTCCCATGACATTGCTCAAAACTTCCCGTCTCGATGCCTCGCGTCGCCGCTTCTTGCGCACGGCCTCGGTCGTCTCCGGTTCGGTCGGCACGGCCGCCGCGCCGTTCGCGCTCAACCTTGCGAGCTTGAACACCGCGGTCGCGCAAACGGCCGACTACAAGGCCATCGTTTGCTTGTTTTTCTACGGCGGCAACGACTCCTCGCACATGGTGCTGCGCACCGATGCCACCTCGTTCGCCGAGTACACGCGCTTGCGTTCGGTGGCGCCCGAATCGATCGCGTTGAAGGCGCCGGGCACTCCGACCGCCGCGATAGGCGCGCAGGCCTCGCCCGAGCGCCTCGGCGGCGTGCGCGCTATTCAGCCGAAGTTCAGCGTGGGCCTCGCGGGCTCGGCCGACAACAGCCCGTTCACCTATGCGCTGCACCCGAGCATGGGCGAAGCGCAGAGCCTTTTCGCGGCGGGCAGGCTGGCGATCCTGGCCAACGCCGGCCCGCTGGTGCAGCCGCTGACGCGCGCCGAGTACGTCGCCAACGTGCTGCCGCGGCCGAAGGCGCTCGGCTCGCACAACGACCAGCAATCGACCTGGCAGGCGCTCGGCCCCGAGGGCGTGAAGATCGGCTGGGGCGGCCACCTCGGCGACCTGGTCGCGAGCAGCAACACCAACACGGTCTTCACCAGCATCTCGGTCTCGGGCAACGCGGTGTTCTCTGCAGGCGAGACCGTGTTCCAGTACCAGGTGGGCGGTGGCGGCGCGACGCAGATCGGCGGGCTCTCGGGCGATCTGTTCGGCTCGAAAACCGCATCGGCCACGCTCAAGGGCATTGTCACCAGCACCAACGCGCACCTGTTCGCCAACGAATACGGCGCGATCGTGAAGCGCTCGGTCGATGCGCAGGCAATGTTTCAGACCGCGTTCGCGGGCTCGACCGTGACCGCGCCGACGCAGTACCAACCTCCGTCTTTGAACAGCGGCAACCTGCGGGACAACGGCCTCGCGCAGCAACTGCAGACCGTCGCCCGCGTCATCGCCGCCCGCAACGGCCTCGGCGCCAAGCGCCAGGTGTTCTTCGTCTCGATGGGCGGCTTCGACACCCATGACGGCCAGAACATGAACCAGGCCGACCTGCTTGCGCGCATCTCGCACGCGATGGCGTACTTCGACACCGCGCTCGCCGGTTTGGCCGGCGGCGACATGCGCAACAACGTCACGCTGTTCACCGCCTCCGACTTCGGCCGCACTCTCACCAGCAACGGCGACGGCACCGACCACGGCTGGGGTGGTCACCACTTCGCGATGGGTGGCGCGGTCAACGGCGGCGAAATCTTCGGGCGCTTCCCGCAGTTCGGCCAAGGCCTGATGGATTCGGCGAACAACGCTTACCTGCCGGTGACCTCGGTCGACACGATCGGCAGCACGCTCGGCAAGTGGTTCGGCGCAACCGACGGGCAACTCGACACCGTGTTCCCGAACCTCAAAAACTTCAACCGCAACCTCGGGTTCATGAAGGCCTGATCGTCAAGGCGTCACGGCCGGCTGAGTACACGCCGATACTGGATCGCCTCGGCCAGGTGCGCGGTGCCGACCCGGTCGCTGCCGGCCAGATCGGCGATGCTGCGCGCGACGCGCAGCACGCGGTGAAAGCCGCGCGCCGACCAGCCGAGCCGTGCGGCTGCAGTCTGCAGGAATGTGGCGGCTGCGGGGTCGAGCGCAGCGTGCGCATCGAGCGCGTCGCCCGCCAGCATCGCGTTGAGGCAACCCTGGCGCGCCAGTGCACACGCACGGGCCTCGGCCACGCGCAAGGCGATGACCGCGCTGGCTTCACCATCGGGCGCGGCGGACAGCGACTCCGGCGCGACCGCCGGCACCTCAACCTGCACGTCGATGCGGTCGAGCAGCGGCCCGCTGATGCGCCCTTGGTATCGGGCCACCGCATCGGGCGTGCAGCGGCACGCGTGCAATGCGCTGCCGAGGTGGCCGCACGGGCACGGGTTCATCGCTGCCACGAGTTGAAAGCGCGCCGGGAACTCCGCCTGCCGCGCGGCGCGAGAAATCACGATGCGGCCGGTCTCGATCGGCTCGCGCAGCGCCTCCAACGCGGCGCGTTGAAATTCCGGAAATTCGTCGAGAAACAGCACACCGTGATGCGCCAGAGAAATCTCGCCGGGCCGCGGCGGCGAGCCGCCGCCGACGAGTGCGACCGACGACGCGGTGTGGTGCGGTGACCTGAGCACCCGCTGCCCCCAGCGCTCGTGTGTGAATGCGCCGGTCAGGCTCAACACCGCGGCCGACTCGAGCGCGTCGTCTTGCGACATCGGCGGCAACAGCCCGGCAAAGCGCTGCGCGAGCATCGACTTGCCTGTGCCTGGCGAGCCCATCATCAACACGCTGTGACCGCCGGCCGCGGCGACTTCGAGCGCTCGCTTGGCGGCCGCCTGGCCTTTGACGTCGCGCATGTCGGGCTGCGCGGGCATGGCCGGGCGCGCGCCGGCGACCGTCAACGGCAGCGGCGCGGCCGGGTTCGCACCGGGCGGTTGCAGCGCGGCCACCACCTCGAGCAAATGCGCTGCACCGTGGATCGCCAAGCCTTCGACCAACGCGGCCTCGCGCGCGCTCGCATGCGGCAGCACCAGCGCACGCGCGGTGTGCGCGCCGCTGCGGCGCAGCGCGAGCGCCATCGCGAGTGCGCCGCGCACCGGGCGCAGTTCGCCGCCGAGCGAGAGCTCGCCGGCAAACTCGAAGCGGTCGACCAGCGCTGCGTCGAGCTGGCCGCTGGCGGTCAGGATGCCGAGCGCGATCGGCAGGTCGAAGCGGCCCGACTCTTTCGGCAAGTCGGCTGGCGCGAGGTTCACGGTGATGCGCTTGTTGGTCGGAAATTCGAGCCCGCTGTTTTGAATGGCGGCCCGCACGCGTTCGCGTGCTTCTTTCACCTCGGTGTCGGCCAAACCGACGAGCGTGAAGCTCGGCAAGCCGTTGGCCAAATGCACCTCGACCGTCACTTCGGCGGCTTCGAGTGCATGCAGGGCGCGGCTGTGGATGACGGCAAGCGACATGGTTCAGGGTTCCGGAAATGGGGCACGGCGGGCCGCGGGATGCCTTGAACCGTGGCGCGGATTGTGCCGTCGCCCCAACGCGGCGCCCGGCAGTTTCTCGGCGGCACCGAAAAAGTGCGGGCGCGATTTGCGCATCGATCTGGTGCCTGAATGCCCACTTTCCCGGTCAGGAGTTGCCAAACGCGGCGGGTAACGGGCTGCAAGCCGGCTGGCACACATCCTGCGAAACAGGGGTGATTCCCCTCGAAACCCAGCCACCCTACGGAGCTCTTCAGATGAACAAGTCGATTCTGTTTCTTGCGATCGCCTCAACGCTGGTCGCAGCCGCGCACGCAGAAGACCAGCCCGCTTCGCCGTTCAGCGCGAACATCAGCCTGACCACGAACTACAAGTTTCGCGGCCAAGACCAGGGCTCGTTGACGCCGACCAAGTGGCTGCGTCCGGCAGTGCAGGGTGGTTTCGACTGGACGAAAGACGGCTTCTACCTCGGCAACTGGAACTCGAGCATCGGCTGGCTCCCTGATTCGGTCGGTGGCGCCAGCATCGAAATGGATTTCTACGGCGGGTACAAGGGCGAGTTCGTCAAAGACCTCGGCTATGACGTCGGCGTTCTCCGCTATCAATACAGCGGCAGCGCGATCGCGAACACCACCGAGGTCTACGGCGCGGTGAGCTACGGCCCGGCGACGCTGAAGTATTCGCACACGGTGTCGAGCGACTACTTCGGCTTCGGCGGCGGCGTGTACAAGGGCCGCAACACCGGCTACCTCGATTTGTCGGCCAACTTCCCTTTAGACGATGGCCTGACGATCAACACGCACGTCGGCTACACGCGCTTCGCGACCGAACTGCGTGACAACGTGAACGGCTCCAACGGCAGCCGCCTGCCGAATTACTACGACTACAAGGTCGGCGTCACGTACGACCTGAGCAAGTTCGCCGGCGCCGGTGTGGCGATCAGCGGCGCAATCGTCGGTGCCAACAAGAAAGACTCCTTCCAGGACCTCAGCGGCAACGGCACCAGCATCAACAAGCCCCGATTCATCGCCACGCTGACCAAGACCCTGTAACCCGTTCGGCGGTCGCCGCGGATCGCGGGGCCGCCGTTGCATCACTCCCAGTTCAAGAAAGAGGTTCGACCATGAAGATGGTGACCGCCATCGTCAAGCCCTTCAAGCTTGATGAAGTCCGCGAAGCTCTCAGCGCCATCGGCGTGCAGGGCATCACGGTGACCGAAGTCAAGGGCTTCGGCCGCCAGAAGGGCCACACCGAGCTGTACCGCGGCGCGGAGTATGTCGTCGACTTTTTGCCCAAGGTGAAGATCGAAGCGGCCGTCGACGACGCCATCGTCGACCGCGTGATCGAGGCGATCGAAGCCGCGGCGCGCACCGGCAAGATCGGCGACGGCAAGGTTTTCGTCTCGTCACTCGAGCAAGTGGTTCGCATCCGCACCGGCGAGACCGGCAAAGACGCGCTCTGACCCCCACAAAAAAGAAGACAACCTCATGAAAAAACTTATCGCTTCACTGGCTTTGGGGCTCGCCGCCCTGGGCTTTGCCGGCGCGTCGATCGCGCAAGGCGCGGCGTCTGCGCCAGAGGCCGCGGCGTCGGTGGCCTCGGCGCCTGCAGCCACCGATGCCGCTTTAGCGGCTACAGCGGCTTCGGCGCCTGCCGCCGCCGCCTCGACCCCGGTTGCGAACAAGGGCGACGTTTCCTGGATGATGGTCGCCACGCTGCTCGTCATCATGATGACGGTTCCGGGCTTGGCGTTGTTCTACGGTGGCCTGGTGCGCAGCAAGAACATGCTGTCGGTGCTGATGCAGGTGATGGTCACGTTCTCGATGGTCGTCGTGCTGTGGTGCCTCTACGGCTACAGCCTGGCCTTCACCGAGGGCAACGCGTTCGTCGGTGGTTTCGACCGCGTGTTCATGAAGGGCCTGTTCGATGCGTCGACCGGCACCTTCGCGATGGCCGCGACCTTCAGCAAGGGTGTCTACATCCCTGAACTGCTGTTCATGGCGTTCCAGGCGACCTTCGCCGGCATCACCTGCTGCTTGATCGTCGGTGCTTTCGCCGAGCGCGCGAAGTTCTCGGCGGTGCTCGCGTTCATGGCGCTGTGGTTCACCTTCAGCTACGCGCCGATCGCGCACATGGTGTGGTTCTGGATGGGCCCCGACGCCTACAGCGGCAAGGAAGTCGTCGATGCGATGAACGCCAAAGCCGGCTACCTCTGGCAAATGGGCGCGCTCGACTTCGCGGGCGGCACGGTCGTGCACATCAACGCGGCAGTCGCCGGGCTGGTGGGCGCCTACATGATCGGCAAGCGCGTCGGCTACGGCAAGGAGGCGTTCACGCCGCACTCGCTGACGTTGACGATGGTGGGTGCCGCCATGCTGTGGGTCGGCTGGTTCGGCTTCAACGCAGGCTCTGCGCTCGAGGCCGGCAACAGCGCCGTGCTCGCCTTCATGAACACCTTCAGCGCCACCGGCGCCGCGGTGCTCGCCTGGTGCCTCGGCGAATCGCTGATGAAGGGCAAGGCCTCGATGCTTGGCGCGGCGTCGGGTGCGGTCGCGGGGCTAGTGGCAATCACGCCGGCCTGTGGCAACGTCGGCCTGCTCGCGGCCATCGTGATCGGCTTCGTCGCCGGTCTGGCTTGCCTGTGGGGCGTGACCGGCCTGAAGAAGATGCTGGGTGCAGACGACTCGCTGGATGTGTTCGGCGTGCACGGCGTCGGCGGCATCACCGGCGCGCTGCTGACCGGCGTGTTCAACACGCAGTCGCTCGGCGGTCCGGGCTTGGTCGGCGACTGGGTCACGGCTGGCGTTATCTCCAACGGCATCGGCGCGCAGGTGTGGATCCAGCTGAAGGCGGTGCTGCTGACGATCGTCTGGTCGGGCGTGGTTTCGTTCGTCGCCTACTTTATTGTCGACAAGGTCATCGGCCTGCGTGTCAACGAAGAAGACGAGCGCGAAGGCTTGGACATCAGCTCGCACGGCGAAACGGCTTACCACAATTAAGGGCTGCGTCAAACAGGAGGGCAGGGTCGTTGTCGGCGACCCCTTCAAGGTAACTGACAAAGCCAAAAGAGGGGCCGCTGCATGCGGCCCTTTTTCTTTGTCAGGGACGCGGCTTGCGCGTGTTCGGGGAAACCCCGAATGCCTAGAATCTCCAAACCGCGCATTCCAGCGCCACCGCGCACCTCCGCGGCAAGACCTTCCGGGCTCTCTTCATGGTTCCGCACCTCATCACTGCACTCAACGGCCCGATCAACGAACTGGAGCAGCGCATCCTCGAATCGCTGCCGGCGATCGAGCGCTGGTTCAGGCTCGAGTGGATGGAGCACACGCCACCGTTCTACACCTCGGTCGATGTGCGCAACGCCGGCTTCAAACTCGCGCCGGTCGACACCAACCTGTTCCCCGCCGGATTCAACAATTTGACGGTCGAGATGCTGCCGCTGGCCGTGCAGGCGGCGATGGCGGCGATCGAGAAGATTTGCCCCGAGGCCAAGAACCTGCTGCTGATCCCCGAGAAGCAAACGCGCAACACGTTCTATCTCGCCAACGTGCAGCGGCTGATGCAGATCTTCCAAACCGCGGGCCTGAACGTGCGGCTGGGCACGCTCGACGATGCGATCAAGCAGCCCACCGAGATCGCACTGCCCGATGGCAGCGCGCTGACGTTGGAGCCGCTGCTGCGCACCCGCGGCCGCCTCGGCCTGAAGAATTTCGACCCGTGCACGATCTTGCTGAACAACGACCTGTCGGCCGGCATCCCGAAAGTGCTGCAAAACCTGCACGAGCAGTACCTGCTGCCGCCACTGCATGCGGGTTGGGCGGTGCGGCGCAAATCGAACCACTTTCACGCTTACGAAGAAGTCGCGAAGAAGTTCGCCAAGCTGCTCGGCATGGACCCGTGGCTGATCAACCCGATGTTCGCCAAGTGCGGGGAGGTCGACTTCGAAGACGGCAATGGCGAAGAAGCGCTGATGACCCAAGCCGACGCGCTGCTCGGCAAGGTGCGTCGCAAGTACAAGGAATACGGCATCCAGGAGAAGCCGTTCATCATCGTCAAGGACGACGCCGGCATCCACGGCTTCGGGCTCATGACCGTGCGTGATCCGAAAGACCTGCAAGACATTAGCCGCCGCACGCGCAACAAGGCGCGCGGTGCAGACGGGGGCCCCGTGGTGTACGACGTCATCCTGCAAGAAGGCGTGCCGACCTACGAACGCGTCAACGATGCCGTCGCCGAGCCGGTGGTCTACATGATCGACCGCTACGTGGTCGGCGGCTTCTACCGCGTCAATGCAGAGCGTGCCTTCGACGAGAACCTGAACGCGCCGGGAGCGCACTTCGCGCCGCTCGCATTCGCCGAACACAACCAGTTGCCCAAGCCCGGCGCCAAGCCCGGTGCGAGCGCGCCGAACCGCTTCTACATGTACGGCGTGATCGCGCGGCTGGCGATGGTGGCGGCGAGCTACGAGCTCGAGGCGACCGACCCGGACGCCGAGGTCTACGAATGAGGGCGATGCATTGACGCCGCGGAATTCGCTGTGAGCGGCAGCAAGAACGGCAAGTCGAGCCTGGCCGCCCTGACGCTCGGCGCCCTCGGCGTGGTCTACGGCGACATCGGCACCAGCCCGCTGTATGCGCTGCGCGAAGTGTTCGCGAGCAAGCACGCGACGCTGTCGCAGCCCGACATCCTCGGCGTGCTTTCGCTCGTGTTCTGGACGCTGACGATCATCGTGACGCTCAAATACGTGACGCTGGTCCTGCGCGCCAACAACAACGGTGAGGGCGGCACGATGGCGCTGATGGCGCTGTCGTTGCATGCCATCAAAGACCGCCCGCGCATGCGCTCGGCACTGATCGTGATGGGCATCCTCGGCGCGGCGTTGTTCTATGGCGACGGCGTGATCACGCCGGCGATCTCGGTGCTCTCGGCTGTCGAGGGCATGGAGGTCGTGACGCCGACTTTCAAACCGTACGTCGTGCCGATCACACTCGCGGTGATCACTGCGCTCTATGCCGTGCAGCGCTTCGGCACCGGTGCGATGGGGCGCTGGTTCGGGCCGTTCACGATCCTGTGGTTCTTGGTGATCGGCTTCTGGGGCGTGGTCTGGATCATCCGCGCACCGCAGGTGCTCGGCGCGTTGAACCCGTGGCATGCGATCGCTTTCGGCATCGAGCACGGGCATGTCACCTTGCTCGTGCTCGGTGCGGTGTTTTTGGCGGTCACCGGTGCCGAGGCGCTGTATGCCGACATGGGCCACTTCGGCAGCCAGCCGATTCGCATCGCCTGGTTCGTGCTCGTGTTCCCGGCACTGGTGCTGAACTACTTCGGGCAAGGCGCGTTGATGCTGGTGGAGCCGGCCAAGGCCGACAACCCGTTCTTCAACATGGTGCCGCAGTGGTTCCTGATCCCGATGGTGGTGATGGCGACGCTCGCCACGGTAATCGCCTCGCAGGCGACCATCTCCGGCACGTTCTCGGTCACCAAGCAGGCGATCCAGCTCGGCTACCTGCCGCGCCTGCGGGTGCTGCACACCTCCGTGCGCGACACCGGGCAGATCTACATCCCCGGCGTGAACTGGCTGCAATACGCCGCGATCGTGGCCGCGGTGCTGCATTTCGGCTCGTCGAGCGCGCTCGCCACGGCCTACGGCATCGCGGTGACCGCGACCATGGTGCTCACGACCATCATGACCTTCTTCGTGATCCGCTACCGCTGGAACTACCCGTTGTGGATGTGCCTGGCCGCGACCGGCTTCTTCCTCGCGATCGAGCTGGTGTTTTTCTCGTCGAACATTCTCAAGGTGCTGTCGGGCGGCTGGTTCACGCTGCTGATCGCGGCCTTTGTGTTCACCGTGATGATGACTTGGGCGCGCGGCCGCGAGTTGCTGGGTGCGAGCTTGCGCGCCGATGCGATCGAGCTCAAGCCGTTCCTCAAAAGCGTGTTGGCCGACCCACCGATGCGCGCACCCGGCACCGCGGTTTTCATGAACGGCGAGGCCGACCTGACGCCGACCGCGCTGTTGCACAACCTCAAGCACAACAACGTGCTGCACGACACCAACCTGTTCGTCACCGTCAAAACGCTCGACGTGCCGTGGGTGCCCTTCGCCGAGCGCGCGCGCGCCGTGCCGTTGTGCAAGGGCTGCTGGGCCGTGACGCTGAACTTCGGTTTCAAGAACGATGTCGACGTGCCGGCGGCGCTCGAGTTGCTGGAGGGTCGTGGCATCGAAATCGAGCCGATGACAACCTCATATTTCCTGTCGCGCGCGACCGTCGTGCCCACGCTGGGCGGCGGCATGGCGCCGTGGCGCGAGAAGCTGTTCGCGAACATGCACCGCAACGCGGCCTCCGCCGCCGACTTCCTGAACCTGCCCCCGAACCGGGTGGTCGAACTCGGCACCAAGGTGCAGATATAGACGACCCCTAGGCGCCTTCGGCGCCGTCCCCCGGGGGGAGCCCGAGCCACTTGAGGCGGCCCGGCGATGGCCCGAGACCCGGTTAACGGGCGCACAAACTGCCGACAAAAATTTCCGGCAGTCGGTTTGAGCACCTCTTCTTCGTCCTCCCGGTCCGGTCCGGTCTGGCCGGGCTCACCCTCGCTGCCGTCGGCGTCGTCTACGGCGACATCGGAACCAGCCCGCTGTATGCGCTGAAAGAGGTCTTCGCGCACGGCCACGTGCAGCTGCCCGCCGAGAACATCTACGGTGTTTTGTCGCTGGTGTTCTGGACGCTGACCGTCATCGTCTCGGTCAAGTACGTGGTGCTGATCCTGCGCGCCGACAACAACGGCGAGGGCGGCCTGATCGCAATGCTGGCACTCGCCTCGCAGGCCGTCAAAGGCAAGCCCGCGCTGCGCCGCCGCCTGCTGCTGCTGCTGCTGGGCATCTTCGGCACCGCGATCTTCTTCGGCGACGGCGTGATCACACCGGCGATCTCGGTGCTCTCGGCGGTCGAGGGCTTGGAGGTCGCGGCGCCCGCGTTGCGCAGCTATGTCATCCCGATCACGCTGGTCGTGCTGACGGGGTTGTTCATGGTGCAACGCCACGGCACGGCGAGCGTCGGCAAGATGTTCGGGCCGGTGATGGTGCTGTGGTTCGCCGTGCTCGCGGTGCTCGGCCTCGCGCACATCGTCGAAAACCCTGCGATTCTTTGGGCGCTAAGCCCGCACTAAGCGCTCGTGTTCCTGCTCGGCAACCCGGCGGTCGCGTTCATCGCGCTCGGCTCGGTCGTGTTGTGCGTGACCGGTGCCGAAGCGCTCTATGCCGACATGGGCCACTTCGGCAAGTGGCCGATCCGCCTCGCGTGGTTCAGCCTCGCGATGCCGGCGCTGGTGCTCAACTACTTCGGCCAGGGCGCGATGCTGCTCGAGCACCCGAGCCGGATGAAGAACCCGTTCTTCGAGATGGCGCCCGAGTGGGCGCTCTACCCGCTGATCACACTCGCCACCTGCGCCACGGTAATCGCCTCGCAGGCGCTGATCACCGCTGCGTTTTCAGTCACCAAGCAGGCGATCCAGCTCGGCTACCTGCCGCGGCTGCGCATCCTGCACACCTCCGTGCGCGAGGCCGGGCAGATCTACTTGCCCTTTGTCAACTGGAGCCTCTACATCTGCATCGTGATCGCGGTGCTCGTGTTCGGCTCGACCACCAAGCTCGCCGCTGCGTACGGCATCGCCGTGACGATCGACATGCTGATCACGACGACGATGACCTTCTTCGTGATCCGCTACGGCTGGAAGTACCCGTGGTCGCTGTGCTTCGGCGCCACGTTCTTCTTCTTCATCGTCGACTTCGTCTACTTCAGCGCCAACGTCGTCAAGGTGTTCGACGGGGGCTGGTTCCCGGTCGTGATCGGTGCCGTGATGTTCATGCGCATGATGACGTGGAAGCAAGGTCGCCGGCTCATGGCGGCGCGCCTGCGCGAAGATGCGATCGACCTGAAAAGTTTCCTCGAAGCCGTGTTCGTGAGCCCGCCCACGCGCATGCAGGGCACGGCAGTGTTTCTTGTCAGCGACCAGGGGCTCACGCCGAACGCGCTGCTGCACAACATGAAGCACAACAAGGTGCTGCACGAGACCAATCTGTTTGTCACCGTCAAGCAGCACGAGGTGCCGTGGATCGCCCTCGACCAGCGCTGCGAGATGGAGAGCCTCGGCCACGACTGCTGGCAGATCACGCTGAACTTCGGCTTCAAAAACGAGCCCGACGTGCCGGAGGCGCTCGCGCTGCTGGAACCGCGCGGTTGCGTGATCGATGAGATGGACGCGTCGTACTTTCTCTCGTGCGACATCGTGATGCCCACCACGGGCGGCGGCATGGCCGACTGGCGCGAGAAGCTGTTTGCGAGCATGCACCGCAACGCGGCCGCTGCGGCCGACTTCCTGAGCCTGCCGACTAACCGGGTCGTCGAGCTCGGCTCTAAGGTGGAGATTTGACGCGCGAGGCGGTGTAGCGCGCCGCGGGCTGCTGCACCATCGGTTGCGCGCTGACGAGCTCGACATTCGCTGCCAGCCCGGTGCCGAGTGCGAACGAGACAAGGCTGCGGTCGAGCGTGGCAAGGCGTTGATTGCGCAACGCGGTCAGGCCGAGCAGGTACGCATCGGTGACTTGCCGGTGGCCAACCAGCGCGGCGCTTTGCAGCGTGGCGAGGTGCAGCGGCTCGGGCGCATCGGCCCAGTATTCATGCGTCGGCTGCTCGGTCATCGTGGCGAGCGCCCGCATCGACTCGGCCGGCGCGATCTCGCTGCCGACGACCTTCGGGTTGCTCGTCAAGCGCACGAAGGCGAGCTGGGTCAGCGCGCAGGTCGCCCTGCGGCGTTTCGGCTGCGCTGCGAACCAGGTGTGGGCTTCGGCGTGGTGAATGTGCGCTGAATGCGTCAGTGCGATCAGCAGGTTGGCGTCGAGCAGCCAGACCGTGTTGCGCGTCGAGACTCGTCCTCGGCCGCTCTTACATCGTCGAGCGTGATGGTCTTGCCGCCGCCGCTCGCGAACACCGGAAAGCCGCCCTTGCGCGCGACCGGCGTCTCGGCGCGCAGGCCTTTCAAAATCAACTCGGAGACGACCGTGCCGAGCGATTGCGCTCTTTGCCTGGCTAGCTGGCGGGCCGCTTTGAGTGCGGTCGGGTCCAGGTCGAGGGTAGTGCGCACGATGGACTCGATTGATGCATTCATGCGCAAGGACCATAGCACCAGCGCTCGGCACGCGCCATGCCGCGCGGCGACCCGCAGCTATCCTCGATCCGATGCGCTCGCCCAAGCAAGACTTTTCCCTTTCCGCCGCGACAGCTGGCTTCGTTGCCGTGCTCGTCGGCTTCACCAGCTCGGTCGCGATCGTGTTCTCGGCCGCGCAGGCGCTCGGCGCCACGCCCGCGCAAATCGGCTCGTGGATGTGGGCGCTGGGCCTCGGCATGGGCCTGTGCACGCTGCTGCCGTCGCTGTGGCTGCGCCAGCCGGTGTTGGTGGCCTGGAGCGCGCCGGGCGCGGCCGTGCTCGCGACCGCGGGCGTGGCCGGCGCGGGTGCCGGCTTCGGCATGCCCGAGGCGACCGGCGCGTTCATCGTCTGCGCCGCGCTGATACGTTGTTCGGCGTGACCGGCTGGTTCGAAAAGCTGCTCGGCCGCATTCCGATGTCGATCGCGAGCGCGCTGCTCGCCGGCGTGTTGGCGCGCTTCGGGCTCGACGCATTCGTCGCGCTGAAATCGGCGCTCGGGCTCGTGGTGCTGATGCTCGTCACCTACCTCGTCGGCCGGCGCTTCTCGGCGCGCTATGCGGTGCCGGGCGTGCTGCTGGCCGGCATCGCGTATGCCGCGGTCGCTGGCGAACTCCACCTCGGCGGCGTGCAGTGGGGCTTGACGATGCCGGTGTTCACGGCGCCCGAGTTCACCTGGCGTGGGGTGGTGAGCCTGGCGTTGCCGCTGTTCGTCGTGACGATGGCCTCGCAGAACCCTCCCCGGCGTCGCCGCGATCCGCGCAGCGGGCTACGACATGCCGATCTCCGAGATCATCACGCTGACCGGTCTCGCGACGCTGGTGCTCGCACCGTTCGGTGCCTTCGCGTTGAATCTTTCCGCGATCACCGCGTCGATTTGCATGGGCCGCGAAGCACACGCTGACCCCGACAAGCGCTACATGGCCGCGGTTTCGTGCGGCGCGCTCTACTGCGTTGTCGGCCTGTTCGGCGCGGCGGTGACCGGCGTGTTGACGGCGTTCCCGCGCGAACTCGTCCTCGCGATCGCGGGCCTTGCGCTGCTCGGCAGCATCGGCGGCGGCTTGGCCGTCGCGTTGAAAGACGAGACGCACCGTGAGGCCGCGCTGATCACCTTCCTCGTCACGCTCAGCGGCGTGAGCCTGGCCGGCATCGGCTCGGCGTTCTGGGGCGTGGCGGCCGGCGCGCTCGCGCTATTCGTGCAACAGTGGCGGCCCAGCAAAGCTGCCTGACCCAAGCCCCGAGACTCACCATGAAACTGCTCTTCATCGCCGATCCGCTGGAAAGCTTCAAGACCTACAAAGACTCGACCTTCGCGATGATGCGCGAGGTGGCTGCGCGCGGCCACGAACTGATGGCGTGCGGGCCGCAAGACATCATGTGGCAGCGCGGCGGCCGCGTGACCGCCTACGTGCGCGAGTTCACGCTGACCGGCGACCCGCACGCCTGGTTCGCCGCCAGGCAGCAGGCGCCCGACGAAATTCCCGTGGCGCTGGCCGACCTCGGCGCTGTCGTGATGCGCAAAGACCCGCCGTTCGACAGCGAATACTTCTACGCCACGCACCTGCTCGAACAGGCCGAACGCGAAGGCGCGAAGGTCTTCAACAGCCCGCGCGCGCTGCGCGATCACCCCGAAAAGTTGGCGATCCTCGAGTTCCCGCAGTTCATCGGCCCGACCCTGGTGACGCGCGACGTGGCCGACATCAAACGCTTTCACGCCGAGCACCGCGACATCATCCTCAAGCCGCTCGACGGCATGGGCGGCATGGGCATCTTCCGCGTCGGGCCCGATGGACTGAACCTCGGCAGCATCACCGAAACGTTGAACAAGGGCGGCGCCGAGACCGTGATGGTGCAGAAGTACCTGACCGAGATCACGAAGGGCGACAAGCGCATCCTTGTGATCGACGGTGTGCCCGTGCCGCACTGCCTCGCGCGCATCCCGCAGGGCAGCGAGATCCGCGGCAACCTCGCAGTGGGTGGCAAAGGCGTGGCACAGCCGCTCTCTGCGCGTGACCGCGAGATTGCGGAGGCGATCGGGCCGATTCTCGCGAAGCGTGGTCTGCTGCTGGTTGGCCTCGACGTGATCGGCGATTGCCTGACCGAGATCAACGTGACCAGCCCGACAGGGTTCCAGGAGATCGCGCAGCAGAGCGGGTTCGATGTGGCGAAGGTGTTCATCGATGCGCTCGAGGCGGCGCTGATGCGATAGGCCGTGGCGGCGAGTATTACAATGTGCGCTCGATTCATACCGGGCGGCCACCATGAGCTACACCCTCACCACGAAGTCGCAGGTCACGCTGCCCAAAGCGATCCGCGAACACCTGAAAGTCGCGCCAGGCGATGCGGTCGAATTCCGAATCGTCGCCGACGGCACGGTGCGCGTGGAACCGGCCGGTTTGGAACGGCGAGCCATCGGCGAGCCGAACCCGCGAGCGTTGGCGCGCTTCCGAAAAATGCGTGGCACGGCACCGACCGCCCACACCACCGAGGAGTTGATGAACATGCTGCGCGGCTACGAAAACGATCAGACCGATCCTGGCTTCACCAGCAAAGTAGCCGCGAAAACCAAGACGGCGCGCCGGTGATCCTCGTCGACACTTGCGTGTTGCTCGATGTGGTGACCGGCGCCCCTGATTGGGCGGACTGGTCCGAACGGCAACTGGCGGTTTGGGCGGCTCGCGGCCCGCTGCTCATCAACGAGGTCGTATTCGCCGAGTTCTGTGCGGCTTACGAGCATTTGGCGGAGGTCGAACATGCCGTCCGCTTTATGGAGCTCGACGAGCGTGTCATTCCCAACGAAGGGCTTTTTCTCGGCTCGCAAGCGCATCGCCTGTACCGACGGCGCGGCGGCAACAAAGCGACCGTGCTGCCGGACTTTCTCATCGGCGCTCACGCCGCCGTGTTGCGCGTGCCCATCCTGACCCGCGACCCGCGGCGTTTTACCAGCTACTTCGCCAACCTCGAAGTGGTATCTCCTGACTGATCATGGCCATCCTTTCCCTCTCCAACGCCCACCTTGCCTTCGGCCACGTGGCCTTGCTCGACAGCGCGGCGTTCTCACTCGAAATCGGCGAACGCCTCGGGCTGATCGGGCGCAACGGCGCCGGCAAGTCGTCGATGCTCAAGATCATCGCCGGGCTCGAAAAACTCGACGAAGGCCTGCTGCAGATGACGCAGGGCGTGCGCATTTGCTACGTGCCGCAGGAGCCGGTGTTCGAGCCCGGCCACAGCGTTTACGAGGCCGTCAGCGAGGGCGTCGCAGAAGCGCGTGATGCCCGCCAGGCGTATGAGGAACACGCCGACGGCGTCGACCTCGACGCCCTGCAAACACGCATCGAAGCGCTCGACGCCTGGAACTGGGAGCAGCGCGTCGACACCACGCTCGCGCAGCTGCACCTCGACGGCTCGCGCGAGATTGGGCAGCTCTCGGGCGGCATGAAAAAGCGCGTCGCGCTGGCGCAGGCGTTGGTCGCCGTGCCCGACGTGCTGCTGCTCGACGAACCCACCAATCACCTCGACCTCGATTCGATCGCGTGGCTCGAGGAGCTGTTGCGCAACTTCAAGGGCGCGGTGATGCTGATCACCCACGACCGCGCGTTCCTCGATGGCGTGGCCACCCGCATCATCGAACTCGACCGCGGCACCATCCGCAGCTACCCCGGCAACTTCACCGCCTACGAGCGCTTGAAGGAAGACCAGCTTGCGTCCGATGCGCTCGCGAACGCGCGGGCCGACAAGCTGCTCGCGGCCGAAGAAGTGTGGATTCGCCGTGGCGTCGAGGCGCGCCGGACGCGCAGCGTCGCGCGCATCCAGCGGCTCGAAGTGCTGCGTGACCAGCGCCAGAAGCGCCGCGATTCGCTCGGCCAGGTGCGGCTCGAAGTCGACACGGGTGCGCCGAGCGGCAGAATAGTGGCTGAGATGAAAGAGGTGTCGCTTCGATTCGACGACCACGCCACGCCGAAGATCATCGTGAAGGATTTCAGTGCGACGATCCTGCGCGGCGACAAGGTCGGCCTGATCGGCCCGAACGGCGCCGGCAAGACGACGCTGCTCAAACTCATCCTCGGTGATCTGCAACCCGACAGCGGCAAGGTCCGCCAGGGCAGCAAGATCGAGGTCGCGTACTTCGACCAGATGCGCAGCAGCCTGAACCTCGATGCGACGCTCGCCGACACGATCAGCCCGGGCAGCGAGTGGGTCGAGTTCGCGGGCCAGAAGAAACACGTGATGAGTTACCTGAACGACTTCTTGTTCTCACCCGAGCGCGCGAATTCGCCGGTGCGCACGCTCAGCGGCGGCGAGCGCAACCGCGTGCTGCTCGCGCGGCTGTTCGCGCTGCCGGCCAACGTGCTGGTGCTCGACGAGCCGACCAACGACCTCGACATCGATACGTTGGAGTTGCTCGAAGAACTGCTGCAGTCGTACAAAGGCACCGTGTTCCTCGTCAGCCACGACCGGCGTTTTCTCGACAACGTGGTGACCAGCACGATCGTCTGGGAAGGGGACGAGGCGCCGGGCCAGTGGCGCGAGTACGAAGGCGGCTACGAAGACTGGAAGATCCAGCGCGACCGCGCGCAATCGATTCGCGATCAAGCGGCGCGCGCAGCGAAGTCGAAGAGCACGCCCCCGGTCGCGAAAGCAGTTGCTGCCGCGCCAGCGCCCGTCGCCGCCAAGCCGCGCAAGCTCAGTTACAAGGAGCAGCGCGAGCTCGACGAGTTGCCGAAGAAGATCGAAGCGTTGGAGGCCGAGCAGAAGGAACTCGCGGCCTTCCTCGCGCAACCCGAGTCGTACACCAAGGAAGCCGATCGGGCGGTGAAAGCACAGGCGCGCCATGCAAGGATCGACGACGAATTGTTTGCCGCGCTGGCGCGCTGGGAAGCGCTCGGCGCTCGCTAGGCAACGCCCCCTTTTTCGCCCAAGAACTACGGTTGGTGCACATCGAGCGGGCCGCGCCCCGGAGCCCCCAGCATCGCCAGCCGGATGTTCTCGATCGCGTGTGACGGCTCCAGCCCTTTCGGACAGACCTCGGCGCAGTTCATGATGGTTCGACACCGGAACAGTCGATACGCACCGCTGAGGTTCGCGAGCCTCGCCTCGGCCGCCTGATCACGGCTGTCGACGATGAACCGGTACGCTTGCAGCAGACCTGCCGGCCCGACGAACTTGTCCGGGTTCCACCAATACGACGGGCACTGACTGCTGCAGCAGCCGCAAAGAATGCACTCGTAAGCACCATTGAGCCTGTCCCGCTGAGCGGGCGACTGCAGACGCTCCTTTTCGGGTGCGGCATCTTGATTCTCGAGCACTGGATTGACCGAGTGGTACTGCGTGAAGAACTGGGTCATGTCGACCACCAGGTCGCGAATGATCGGAAAACCGGGCAGGGGCCGCAGCACGACCGGCTCCTTCAGGCCCGCCATCCGGGTAATGCAAGCCAGCCCATTGCGGCCGTTGATGTTCATCGCGTCGGAGCCGCAGACGCCCTCGCGGCACGACTTGCGCAGGGTCAGTGTGTTGTCCTGCCGCTTGAGGCGCAGCAGCACATCCAGCAGCATGTGGTCTCCGTCCACCAACTCGATGTCGTGGTCCTGCAGGTACGGCCGCTGATCACGATCCGGATCGAATCTGGAAATCGAGAATTTCATGGATGTCCTGCCTGCGCGGTCAAGGTCGCGCGTTGATGAGAACCGCGACCAACCAGCCGCCGAACAGCAGGAGCGTCGCCGCGAGCGCGGCAACGGCGACGTTGCGCACACTTGCCGGCTTGGCGTAGTCGAGCAGAACGTCGCGCAGCCCGACCCACAGGTGCGACAGCAGCGCGATGAGAAACACGCACAGCGCCGCAGTGATGGCGGGCTGAGCCACCCACGCTTTCCATTCAGCATGGGTGTGGCTCGGTCGCATCGTCAGTGTCCAGAGCAGGAACGGCAGGAAGAAAAGCATGTAGACGGCACTGGCCCGCTGCACGACCCAGGTCGACAACCCCGCGTGTCGCCGCCTCACCGCAGTTGTGCCCACAAAACGAACATCGCGATCGCTGCGCCGCCGAGATTGACCGCGTAGGCGCTGACGCGGGCCACGCACAGCGGCGAACCGACATTGACGTCCGACAGCATGTGCCGGACGCCCGCCAGCACGTGGTGCGCCAGCGCCCATGCCAGCAGCACCGTGGCGACTCGCGTTGGCGCATGGGTCAGCAGCTCGACCGCCCGGGAAAAGCCGCGTTCGTCTTGGAGCGACAGCGCGAAGAGGTACGCAGCCGCAGGCACACCGAGCGCCAACGCGATGCCGGAAAGCCGGTGACCGATGGACGTCAAGGCGCCGACCGGCATCTGCACCTGCAACGGATTGAGGAACACGGGCCGCCGTGGGTCCTTCAAGGCGTTCGCCGGCAGCTGAGGCATTTCATGCTGCAGCATGCGGACGCCCGGCAGCGCGCGTCTGTGCGCTGGCGCACTTATCCGGCGAAAGGCTCGGGCGACATGCGACGCACGCTGCATGGACACGTGTGACGAGATGACGTACCGTTGCCCGCTGCCGACGCATCGAGCGTGCAGCACGCAACATAGCCAGTCAGGACCATGCCCCACGCCACCACGAAACCTTCAGAGCGCCAAAGCCTGCGGGAGGCCGCGCTGGCACGTTGGGACAACGAGGGGGGTGCCGGCCCGCTGGGCCCGCAGCAAGACACGCACGCCAACGAACCACCCGACACCCCGCCCGCGCTGACCGACGCCGAGCTCGTGCAATTGCAGATTCGGGTCATTGCGCTGGAGAATCTGGTCATGGCGCTGTTGGCCCACGCAGCCGTTGCGACCCACGACCAGGTAACAGGACTGGCAGCGTACATCTCGCCCAGACCCGGGTTCACACCGCACCGTTTGACGCTTCATGCCGCCGGCCAAATGAGGCATCTTCTTGTACGAGCACAGCATCTGTGCGCGGTTACCCCGAACAGCGAGGGCGGATAGCTGGCGCATCAGGCCTTGCCGCCGAACCAGCTGTCGCGTGCGGCGTCCGGGTGCGAGCGGCTGACGATCAGGCCCGCCTGCAGGTACAGCGCGTTCAACAGCCGTGCCGTTCGCTCGCGGTCGAACGCCGGCCACGCGGCGATGTCGCTGAACGATGTCGCTTGCTGGCGCAGCCGCAGGATGGCCGCGCGGATCGCGCCGCTGACCGGCAGCGCGTCGACCTCGATCGCGGGCGAGACGCGGTAGACGGCCGGGCCGGCGATTTCGGGCAGCAGCTCGCGCCGCGGGCCGCGCATCGCGAGTGCCCACAGCAGCGGCGTCAGCGGGTGGTGCAAGCGGCTTTCGCCGACGAGCGCGTGCGTGGGATCACCGGGGGGGCGCAAGGTGGCGGGCTCGATGTGCATCACACGCAATTCGGGCAGGTGGCGCTCGACGAGTTCGTCCATCTCCATCGGGCAATGCACCAATCGCTCCTGCGGAAAAACCGTCAACGGAACGACCCGTTCTGCACACTGCAAGTAGATCGTGACGCGCGACGAATGCCGGATGCAGGCGGCGACGACCTCGACCGTTTCCGAAACGTTGCCACGCTGTTCGAAGCGCCCCAGGTCGGCTTGCAGGGAAGGGCTCAGCTGGGCGAGGCGGGTGCTCGGGCCATCGGGATGCGAGTCGCCGTCGAGCTCTTCGAGGTAGCGTTGATAGGCGGTCGTCTTCAGCAGTTCGGGCTCGCCGGACGGGATGGTGGAGTCAAAGAGCTCGCCATGCATGGAACCAGTATTTTCACCTGTAACGAGTGCTTACGGGCGAAAGCGATCCTGTTCAACCCTGATAAGCGGGCGGTCGACCGGCGCGCAAGTCGTCGCGCGCACGGGCCAGCGCCTTCCAGAAACGCAGGTCGTGCGTGGTCGCGAAGTTGATGCGCATCAGCGTGGTCGGCCGCGGTGTGGCATGGAACAGCGCGCCCGGTGCGATCAACCAGTCGTCGAGCAAAACCTGTGCGAGCCGCTCGGTGTCGACGCCCACGTCGACCCAGCCGAACAGCCCGCGCGGCGGTGCGGCAAAGCGGCAGCCATGCGCCTCGGCAAGCTTGACCGTGCGCTCGCGCGCGGCTGCGAGCTTGGCCATCACGCGCTCGGTGTGGCGGCGCAGCAGGCCCTGCTCCAGGCAATGCGCGAGCGCCTGCTCGGTCAGGCCGGGCGTGGTTAGCGTGGTCAGCAGTTTCGTGTCGACGAACCGGTCGACCAATGCGCGCGGCGCGGCGATGAAGCCGACGCGCCAGTTCGGCACCAAAATTTTCGAGAAGCCCGAGATGTAGATCGTGCGCTCCAGTGCGTCGAGCGCGGCCATGCGCGGCAGGTGCGCGGGCGCGAGGTGGGCGTAGGTGTCGTCTTCGACCACATGCAAGTCGTTCGCCTGCGCCAGCTGCAGCACGCGGTGCGCGGCCTGCAGCGAGAGCGACGCGCCGGTCGGGTTGCTGAGCACCGAGACCGTGACGTACAGGCGCGGTCGCTGCGCCGGCTTCTGCGCGTCGAGCAGGCGCTGCATGACGACGAGATCGGGGCCGTCTTCCCCGCGCGGCACCGGCAGCACGCGCATGCCGAGCGCGGCCAGCCGCGCGTACTCGACCGACCAACCCGGTTCGTCGACCAGCACGCTGTCGCCGGCGCGCGTCAGCGTGCGCGTGACGACATCGAGCGCATGCGTTGCGCCGATCGTCGTGATGATCTGGTCGGGCTCGGCATCGATGCCGAAGTCGGCCAGCTTGGTCGCGAGCGCGGTGCGCAGCCGCAGCTCGCCGGCCGGCTCGCCGTAGCGCAGCGAGACAGCGCCGAGCTGCTCGCCGCTCGACACCTTGCGCAGCGCGCCGGCCAGCAGCGGCAGGTCGAGCCAGTCGGCCGGCAAGGTGCCGAGCCCCGGCATCGGCCGCGCGCCGGGCGGTTGGAACATGCCGCGGATCAGCGCGGTGGCGCTGATCGGCAACGGGTGCGAAGGCACGCGGTCAGCCGCGTTAGTCGTCGCAAGTGCCGTCGTGTGGATCGTTGCGTGAGTCGTGCCACCCCGGCCGGCCGTGGCGCGCGGCGCAGCGGACTCTCTCACGAAGAAGCCGCGCTGCCGTCGCGCCTCGACGAGCCCGAGCGCGAGCAACTGGTCGTAGGCCGCGACCACCGTGTGCGGGCTCACCGCGTGGCGCTGGGCGCATTCGCGCACCGAGGGCAGGCGGGCACCCGGGGCGAGCAGCCGCTGGCGAATGCGATCGGCGAACCGGCGGGCGAGCTGCTCGGTGAGGCTGGTGTCGGCCTCGCGCGAGAGCGGTGCAGTGGTCAGCGGAAAGGCAGCGTCGTTCATGGTGCGTGTCGTCGGCTCTGCCGGTACAGCGGCTGAAATTGTGCGGCCAAGTGTATTGTCTCTGTGCTGGTGGCTGCGCTTAGACTGGTCGCATGCAAACCAGTACGCCCCGCACGAAGCGCGACGAGGCACGCGGCCTGTGGCTCGGCCTGCTCGGCGTCGTCATCTTCTCGATGACCCTGCCGATGACGCGCTTGGCCGTCGGCCCGGTGAGCGACCCGCAACTGCCGCCGTTGTTCGTCACCGCAGGCCGCGCCGCGTTCGCGGGGTTGCTGAGCGTGTTGTACCTCGCGTTCACGCACGCGCCGCGCGTGCAGCGCCGCCACCTGCCGGCACTGTTCACGTCGGCGCTCGGCACGGTGGTCGGCTTTCCGCTGTTCTTGAGCCTGGCGCTGCGTGAGGTCGACGCGATGCACGCGGCGGTCGTCACCGGGTTGATGCCATTGGCGACCGCGATCGGCGCGGCGATCTTCTTCCGTCAGCGGCCGTCGAACGGCTTCTGGTTCTGCGCGTCGCTCGGCTGCACGATGGTGCTGGCGTTCGCGGCCTGGCGCGGCAGCGGGCAGTTGTCGGCAGCCGACGGCTTCTTGCTGCTCGCGGTGTTCTTCACCGCGGTCGGCTACGTGGCCGGCGCGCGGGTGGCAGCCGAGTTGCCGGCCGAGCAGGTGATTTGCTGGGTGCTGGTGCTCAGCCTGCCGCTGACGCTGCCGGTGGCGCTCGCCACCTGGCCCGCCGCGCCGGTGAGGGCGAGCGCGTGGGGCGGCTTCGCCTACGTCACGCTGTTCTCGATGTGGCTGGGCTTCTTCGCGTGGTACCGCGGGCTCGCGCTCGGCGGCACGGTGCGCGTGAGCCAGGTGCAACTGGTGCAGCCGTTCCTCGCGCTGTTGTTCGCGGTGCCGGTGCTCGGCGAAAAGCTCGATGCCGTCACCGTGGTGTTCTCGCTTGCCGTGATCGCCGTCGTGTTCGTCGGCAAGAAGATGCCGGCGGGTGCGCCTGTGCCTGTCCTCCAACCGAAGAGACTTTGATGTCCACAACGCCAATCAACTCCACGCTGTGGCCGGCTGACGAACGCGCCCCGCTGTGGCGCGTGGCCCGCCGCGCCGAGCGCATGAACCCGTCGGTGATCCGCGAGATCCTGAAGGTCACCGAGCGGCCGGGCATCGTCTCGCTCGCGGGCGGGTTGCCGTCGCCCGACAGCTTTCCGATCGAGGCGATGCGCGAAGCCACCACGCGCGTGCTGCGCGACTACCCGCGCGAGGCGCTGCAATACGCGTCGAGCGAAGGTTTTGCGCCGCTGCGTGAATGGGTTGCCGCGCACATGGGCGCGCAGGGCGTGATGGTCGACGCGACGCAAGTGCTGATCACGTCCGGCTCGCAGCAGGGACTCGATCTGGTGGGCAAGGTGTTGATCGACGCGGGCAGCACGGTCGCGGTCGAGTCGCCCACTTACCTCGGCGCGCTGCAGGCCTTTGCGCCGTACGAGTCCGAGGTGGTCGCGGTGCCGTGCGACGACGACGGCCCGCTGCCCGATGCGCTCGGCATCGCCAAGGGCGCGCGTTTTTTGTACACGATCCCGAACTTCCAAAACCCGAGCGGGCGCTGCATGAGCGAAGCTCGGCGCGCCGCGTTGATCGACGCGGCCCGCGCGACCGGGTTGCCGATCGTCGAAGACAACCCCTACGGCGAGCTCTGGTATGGCGCTCCGCCACCGCCACCACTCTCGGCGCGCTGGCGCGAGGGCACGGTGTATCTCGGTTCGTTCTCGAAGGTGTTGGCGCCCGGCCTGCGGCTGGGCTACGTGATCGCACCGCCCGCGTTGATGCCGAAGTTGTTGGAGGCCAAACAGGCCGCCGACCTGCACACGCCAGGCTTCAACCAGCGTGTGGTGTACGAGGTGATCCGAGACGGTTTTCTGGACCGGCACGTGCCGACGATCCGCGCGCGATACAAAGCCCAGCGCGATGCGATGCGCACTGCGCTGGAAGCCCACATGCCTCCCGGCTGCACCTGGCGCGTGCCGGTCGGCGGCATGTTCTTCTGGGTCGAGTTGCCTGAAGGTGTCGACGCGACCGCGCTGCTGCCGAGGGCCGTCGACCTTGGCATGGCCTTCGTTCCGGGCGCGGCGTTTTTCGCGAGCGATCCGAAGGCGAACACGCTGCGGCTGTCGTTCGTGACGGCCGCGCCGGCCGAGATCGAGCGCGGCGTGGCGCTGCTCGCGAAAGCGTTGACGGGCGAGCGATGAGCACCCATCGCTTCACCCAACTCGACGTCTTCACCGACACGCCGTTGTTCGGCAACCCGCTCGCGGTCGTGCATGACGCGGGCGACCTGACCGAAGCGCAGATGCGGGCCTTCGCGCGCTGGACCCACCTCAGCGAAACCACGTTCTTGCTGCCGCCGACCGACTCGGCGGCCGACTACCGCGTGCGCATCTTCACGCCGCACCGCGAGCTGCCATTTGCCGGTCACCCGACGCTGGGCAGCTGCCACGCCTGGCTCGCGACCGGCGGCACCGCACGGGCGGTCGACGAGGTCGTGCAGCAATGCGCCGCCGGGCTGATCCGCATCCGGCGCGACGGCGCGCGGCTCGCCTTCGCCGCGCCGCCTTGCGTGCGCAGCGGGCCGCTCGAAGCGCCGCTGCTGGCGCGCATCGTGGCCGCGCTCGGCCTGCAGCCAGCCGATGTGCTCGACCACCAATGGGTCGACAACGGCCCGGGTTGGTGTGCGGTGCGGCTCGCTTCGGCCGAGGTCGTGCTCGCGCTCGAACCCGATTGGTCTGCGCTGTCCGACATCAAGCTCGGCGTGGTCGGCCCGCACACCGCCGGCGCCACCGCGCAATTCGAGGTGCGTGCGCTGATCGGCGATGGCACCGGCTACGAAGACCCGGTCACCGGCAGCCTGAACGCGAGCCTGGCGCAATGGCTGATCGCCAGCGGCGCCGCACCCGAGCGCTATGTCGCAGCGCAAGGCGCCCGGCTGAACCGCGGCGGGCGGGTGTTCATCGAGTGCATCGACGGGCAGGTCTGGGTCGCCGGGCACTGCGCCGATTGCATTCGTGGCGAAGTTTCGCTGTAGCGCGATCGCCATGTCGCTCGCGCTCGACCCCCTCGTGATTGCGGCGCGCACACTCCGATCGCCTCACCCAACGGCCTGAAAAATGTACGACCGCGCTTCCATCGAACATGCTCGCCACCTCGTCCGCGAGGCGATGCCGCCGACGCCCCAACAGCGCTGGCCGCTGCTCGACCAACGCCTGGGCGCGCAAGCCTGGGTCAAGCACGAGAACCACACGTTCGTCGGCGCGTTCAAGCTGCGCGGCGGGCTCGTGTACTTCGACGCGTTGCGCCGCCGCGAGCCGCAGGTGCGCGGCGTGATCGGCGCGACGCGTGGCAACCACGGCCAATCGGTCGGGTTCGCGGCGCGACGCCATGGCTTTCACGCGACCATCGTCGTGCCGCACGGCAACTCGGTCGAGAAGAACGCGGCGATGCGCGCGCTCGGCGTCGAGCTGGTCGAGCATGGCGATGATTTCCAGGCCGCGCGCGAACACGCCGCCGCGCTCGCACGCGAGCAGAAGCTGCACCTCGTGCCGTCGTTCCACGACGACCTCGTGCGCGGCGTCGCGACCTACTGGCTCGAATTTTTCGACGCGATGCCTCGTGAAGCGATGCCCGAGGTCGTCTTCGTGCCGATCGGCCAAGGCTCGGGCATCTGCGCCTGTGTCGCGGCGCGTGCGCATGCGGGCGTGAGTTGCAAGATCATCGGCGTCGTCTCTGCGCATGCCACGGCGTACCAGCAGTCGTTTCGCGACGGATGCATCACCTCCGCCCCGGTCACGACCGAACTCGCCGACGGCATGGCCTGCCGCGTGCCCGACGCGCAGGCGCTCGAGGTCATCTGCCGCGAAGTCGACGATGTGATCGCAGTCACCGATGCGCAGGTCGCCGACGCGATGCGCGCGCTGTTCGCCGACACGCACAACGTCGCCGAGGGCGCGGGCGCGGCGGCATTGGCCGGCGCGCTGACTCAGCGCGAACGGTGGGCGGGCAAGTGCATCGGCCTGCCGCTCACTGGCGGCAATGTCGACAGCGCGGTGTTCGCGCGGGTGTTGGCCGGCGCTTCGACGACCTGAGCGTCAGCTCGTCGTCAGCGGATCAGCCACGTCAGCCGCGCCAGCGCCAAGCACGCGCCAGAGCGGCGCGGCTTTCGGCTTCTTCGGGGAATTGCTCCCGCGACCAAACCATGTAGCGGCGCACGACGACCCAGCCCGACGACAGCAAAAACGCGAGCGCCCCGGCCGCCAAGACGATCAGCGTCACGGAGGGTTTCGATTTGCGGTCCGGCACCTGCGCGATGTCGACCTGCTGCAGCGCAG
>ENA-OFCD01000004-OFCD01000004.1-metagenomes-genome-assembly--contig:-NODE-4-length-147382-cov-5.399791_pt1 | contig 147382 bp, 149 predicted proteins | sample MGYA00153392_OFCD01 | MGnify analysis MGYA00153392 | reverse complement strand
GACGGGCTTATCGCCACGCGGTTGGAACGGCACTTCCGCCGTTTGACCGCACTGACTGCATGTCGTTTGGAACATTTCGCGCGCAGCGCGGGCACCGCCGCCGCCGGCAGCTCCGTCGTAACTCGCTCCGCCGCCGGTGCCGCCGGTGGTTCCGCGTTGCGCCTTGCGTGCGGTGCGGCACTCCGGGCAACGATTCGGCTTGTTCTGAAAGCCTTTGCTCGCAAAAAACTGCTGTTCGCCGGAACTAAAAATAAATTGGCTGTTGCAGTCGACGCAGCTTAACGATTCATCTGTGTACACGTTCGGGTCTCTCCAAGCGTCTGTCTGTCCTGTTCGTACCGTGCAAGTTCCGCATGGAGAGCTACCGCTTCTATCGGACTGGCTAGTCGAGTCGGACGGTGTGACGCCGTAAAGTTACCGTCCAACTTCGCGCACTATAGCACATTTCTGCAAAAAGTTAGCTAGGCCATCCGCATATACTCTCGGCCCGAGGTCACGAGCTTTCAAACAAGCTCGCGCGACATCGGCTGGTGCAATATCCCGGCATCCCATAGCTCGGCGCCGTCATCGTAGAAACCGGCCTTGCGATAGAATTGTGTCGCGTGGGTCTGCGCGTGAAGGTGCGCTTTGGCGAATCCCCGGTCGCGCGCTTCATCAACGAGTGCGTTGAGGAGCGCGACGCCGATGCCCGTTCCGCGTATGTCGGCGCAGACTGCCATCCGACCGATACGTACGACCGATGGTTTAGTCACGTAGTATCGGCCCGCACCGACAGCCCGACCGGTCGCATCGCGCGCGAGAACGTGGACCGCATCGGGATCGGTCCGATCGTGCTCGTCGATCTCTTCTTCGGGCGGAACGCCTTGTTCGTGGACGAAGACCGTCGTGCGGATCGCGCATGCTTCGCGCATGCGCTCCACATCGCTTATGTCGAAGACTTCAACGATCACGATCGCCTGCGCCCTCTGCGTCGGTTCCGCAACCGAACGCTACCTCGCGCCCGCACTCGCGGGGATTGCGGGTGTCGTCGATACGCTCGTCGTCAACGAGAATTCGGGACTCGCGCAATCTCCCAACGTCGCGACGCTCGAAGCGAGCGCATTCGCCTCCGACGGGCGTCTGCGGATCGCGCGGCATCCGTTCGTGGATTTTGCCGATATGCGCAATCGCGCGTTCGCCGAACTCGCCACGCTCGCGGTGCGACCCGATTGGGTTCTCTTTCTCGATGCCGATGAAGTGCACGGCGAACAACTCCGCTACATCGCCCGCGAAATACTGCCGGGGTTGCCCGCGAGCGTCGGATCCGTCGATGCGTACACGTATCATTTCTTTGGGACGTTCCGCTGGATCACCGATGTGGCGCGTCGTTTCGTCTTCTTCCGCTACGATCCGGCAATTCGGTGGGAGAACGCCGTGCACGAACGCGCGATCGGCGTGCGCGGTTCGTCGCTCGTGCTGCCGTACGCGTATCATCATTACGGCAACGTCGCGATGCCCGCGGCGCTCGCGGCGAAACATGGGCGCTATTTCGAGCTCGGTAATCCCGTGGAGCGGCCGCCGACGCCACAGGCCGCGACGAGCGACATGTATCTCGCGAAGGCGGCAGACGTGCGGCCGTATCGTGCGCCCCATCCGCGCGTGGCGCGCGCGACGCTCGCCGAGCTCGAGATGGAATACGCACCTGCGTTCGCCCTCGTGGACGCGGGCTTCGTCGCACGACGGACCTTTGCGATGCGCGCGGCTGCGGGCGTGCGCGGCGCGAACGAAGCGTTGCGGGTAGCACTACGGCGCGTGGAACGGCCGGGGTTCTATCGCGAGACGACACGCGCGCGATAGGCAGCTCAACGCGGCTCGGCCACGAGCATTCTCGGCCCCGCGATATCGAGCACGGGAAAATAGAGGCGATGCGTTCGCGGATCGAAGGCGACGATGTGCGCATCGATGCCGACGAAGGCCTCGCCGAGCTTCGTGAGCCCAGATGCCGTCGATGCGAAGATCGAATCGATGCCGCTCTCCGTCGCGACGTAAAGACGCCCGGTCGATGCATCGTAGGCGAGGACGTCGGGATCGACGCCGACATCGAAGGTGTTCGATTGCTTCAACGTTTTGAGATCGAAGACCACGAGTTTCGCATTGCCTTCGCACGCGATATACGCGCGGCGATGGGGCGAATCGAGAACCAGCCCATGATTGCTCGCGCAACCCCTTATCGGATAGCGCGCCACGATCGTATCGCTGCGCGGATCGATTGCGACGAGATCGCCGCGCGACTGGGCGTTGACGAGTATGCGATGGCTCGAGGCGTCGTACTGTGTATTGCCGACGTCACCACCGATGCGAATCGTCGCGACGCGCACGTTCTTCTTCGTATCGATGACGGTTTCGGTACCGCCGTTCTCATCGGAAACATAGAGTTTCGCATCGTCGGGATCGTAGGCCATGCCGTCGGGATACGCGCCCGCGGGAATACGCGCGACGATCGCTCTCGATCGCTCGTCGATGACCGCGACTTCGTTCGCCCCCGTCGCCGTCGCGTACACGAGGCCGAGCGCCGGTACCGCGAGCACGCCGTGAACGTCGGGTAGACCCGGAATCGTCGCAACGACACGATCGCGCTTGACGTCGTACACCACGACCGTGCTCGCGGCGAGATGCGCGAGGAAGAGCAGGTCCGTTTTCGGATCGAGGCTCTCGTAATCGAATCGCGTCGGCGCTCCGGGCAGCGCGACGATCGCCACGATTTTCAACGGTAACTTCGAGGCCACAACGCGCGCGATCGGCCGAATGAGGACGACGGCGATGACGACGGCGAGGCCGGCGGCGACCACGAGCGCGAGCCGAACGCGAAGTGAGGAGGTCGACATGGCGGTTACGTTTTCGCAGCCTCCGATACCGAGACCCGCGGCATCCAACGCGCGCGCGGTCGCGTGGCCCCTCAGCGCAGTTCGGCGCAGCCTAGGAGCGCGGATTCGTGTTCGAACGCCATCACGCGATCGTAGGCGGTAGCATCACAGGGCGTCATGCCCGTGAGAAAGAGGGCGGTACGGATTTCGGCAGATGCGGGATCGCGTAGCACGCGTACGATACCGTCGCGTAACGTCGCGACGAGAGCGTCGTCGTGTTGCGACGACGTTACGAACGGCGGCGTCGGCGTGGCGAACGTACTCGCGATCGTCCGAAGCTCGGCGACGACGTGCGGCCGGTGGCGTCGCAGGAGCGCGAACGTGACGCAATCGATCGCCGCCGCATCGGCTTCACCGCTCGCGACCGCAGCGGCACTTGCCGCATGGCTTCCCGTGATCGCGACCGTTTCGAAGAAACGTCCGTCGCGTGCGAGCGGGGCGATCAGTCGTCGCGGCAAGTTCATGCCGGAGTTCGAATCGGCTTCGTTGATCGCGAAACGCACACCGCGCAGATCGCCGATGCGACGTGCGGGGCTGTCCCCGCGCACGACGATGTAGCTGCGATGGGTCCCTGCGACGGCGTCGGGAACGGCGTAGTGCGGCGCCCCGAGGACGTGAAAGTGCCCGCGCGCCGTGGAAAAGAGCGGGTAACCGCAGGTTTGCGTGAAGAGGCAGCCACCCTCGCGATCGGTGCCGTGCGGGCGCGTGCGATCGAGTTCGGCCGGCACGTTCGCAATGCCGCGCGCGGTAAATTCTGCCGCAAACGCGCGCCACAACGCATCGGTTGCGGCGTGCATTTCGGGGAAATCGTACCACGGAAAACTCGCGTACCAATCCGATGCGATCACGACGCTACGGTAGACGCCTCGGCAAGGCAGTTCTGCGCGAGCGGAAGCTTGGCGAGAGCCAGGGAATTTCTCGTGCACATGATCGCCTGCGCGCGCACCACCACGTTCGCCATTACGACGCCGCCGATCGTGCCGCCGCCACCGTTCGCAACCGGTCAGCGCCGCAGCCTGCAGATCGGGCGAATCCGCGTGGCGCGCGCGTGAACGAACGCATCCATATCGTGACGGGCTTGCTCGAACGCGATGGGGCGGTCTTGCTCGTGGCATCGCGCTACCCCAATCACACGGAGCCGCTGTGGAATCTGCCCGGCGGGCGTCAGCGTGACGGCGAACTCTTCGATGCGGCGTTGCGCCGCGAGTTTCTCGAAGAGACGTCGCTGACGATCGAGATCGGACCCGTGTGCTACGTTGCCGAGTCGTACGACCGCAACACGCATTTTTTGGTGTGCTGCTTCTCGGTTTTCGCGCGGGGAGATGCGGTGCTTCCCGCGGGAGACGCGCATGCCGTCGCCCTTGCGTGGGTGCCGCGTGCGGAGATTGCAACGTACGTGACGGTGCCCGTCGTACGCGACCCATTGCTCGCCCATCTCGGCGGCAATCCCGCGCGCTATTACGGCTACGCGGCGAGCGGCATCACGATCGAGTTCGCAGACCCGGCGTAGCGACGTCGTTTTCCAAAGGCGTGCCACTTTTTTTTGTCGCGAGCATTTTCGCACTCACCCACGCATCGCGCTGGAGCTCGAAGATGACGATATCGACCGGGCGTCCGCGCACGATCGCGCCGCTGCGCTGCACGCGAATCTCGGTGAATCCCGCACGTGCGAGGAGCCGGCGGGAGGCCGCATTGGCGGGCACGCAGCACGCGTCGAGATGGTGGAGATCGCTCTCTTCGAAGGCGTAATCGACGATCGCGCGCGCGGCTTCGCTTGCGAAGCCCGAGCCGCGATGCGTCGCGACGATGCTATAGCCGATCTCGGCCGTACCGCGGCCGCCGTCTCCCACGCGGAGCGAGATCCAGCCGATCGCCTGTTGCGATTCGCGCGCGACGACGAGCCACTCGAAACGACCGATACTGCGCGAATCGAACGACTTCGGCCGCGCATCGACGCGACGCGCGAACTCGTCCTTCGTGTGGCGCGGAACGTCCTGGTATTCGCGGAGATGCGCGCTCTGCATGATGCGCCAGAGCGTCATGGCGTTCGCCGAGGTGACGGGCTCGAGCACGAGTCGCTCGGTATCGACGCGTCTCACCGCGCCGCCGCCGCGAGCGAATCGTCGCGGAAATTCGCGATCGCAGAAAACCCGGTCGCATCGGCGGGGGCGCGCTTGAACTTCACGCGGTCGCCGGGACGCGCGAGGAGCGCGATTGCGGCATCGGCTTCGGTCGTCGTGAAGATGCCCGCGGTGTTGCGCAGCGTGAGATAGACGGTGCCCGATCTGCCGGAGGCGATGCGATCGATCGTGCCCGCAAGCGTTGCCTCGCCGCTCGCACGCGCCGCTTCTCCGCCCGCTCCGCCGCCCAAAAACGTGGCATATTGCGCGAAAGCGTCGTCTTTGGGCGATGGACTGCCGCTCGCGCCGACGACGACGTGTCCGTTTTTCGCTTGCACCAGCGCCACCGTTTGATATTTCCCGGTTTCCGCGACCAGCGGAACGACCCACGTATTTTGGCCGTAGGCGTTGTAGAGCAACGGCTGCGTCGGTAAGAGTTTGCCCTGCCGCACGACCGGATTCGATCCGACCGCATCTTCCGCACCGCGCGAGTTGAATTCCCCACCCGACGACGTGTAGTAGGTGATCTTCCCCGTTACGGTATCCATATACGTGAAGCCCGTCATCGATTGATCGCTCGCGGGCGACGTATGATCGACGAACCACACGAACCGCGTGCCGGCGAGGAGGCCGAAAACTTCTTCGCGGGCGGGCACGTGGACGTCACGCTTCACGACTAAACTATTGATGAGCCCGTGGACGAATTCGCCGAACCATTGGTTGTACGCAAGCGCGAGATCTGCGGGATAGACGCGGCTCACCCAACTCGGCAACGACGCAAATTCCGCTTTGGGCACGCGCTTCATCGCGCCGGTGACGGGATCGACGAGCACGACGGCGGTGACGATCGTGCCCGACCAGCCGATCGTGGGGCGACCGAGCGTAACGAGGTATTGGGGGTCGCCCTTGTCGTCGAGCTGGAGCGTGGTTTCGAGTAATTGTTCGGTCCCGTATGAAAGGTACACGTGGCGGTTGATATTTTCGTTGAGCAGGGCGCTTGGAATGTAGCGCAGCGGTGCGCGTTGCCGCAGTTCTGGGCTCGCATCGGGGTTCTCCGCGCTCACGACGATGACGCCCGGGCTCGTGCGGCGCGCGAGCCATTGCACGATGCCGTGGAATTCGAGCGGCGCGACCCAGACGAGGTTCCCGCCCGCGACCTGGACGTTAAAATCTCCGACGCGATAATACGCACCGAGTTGGCCGACGACTTTGTTGCCCGCAAAGATCGCCGCTTCTTGCGGTACGACGCGGACGTGTTTGACGTCGGCAAGGGGCGGGAGCGCGTTCGACGTGGTGACATCTGCGACGTCGCGCAGGCCGCTCGCATCGACGACCGGCGCGATGGCGAGGATGCCCGCAAAGCCGAAGACGATCGCGAGCGCGATGAGATACGGCTGGATCGAGGCGGGCCGAATCGAGACGATGCGCCGCGATTTCACGGCCATGCCCGCCGCCATCGCGATCCCGTACGCGGCATTGGGCACGAGCGTAAAGAGCAGGAGCGTGAGGCACTGCGGGAAGACGAGCGGCGGCATCTCGAGGTAGGCATAGCCGATGAGGATCGGCACGCCGACGCCGAGCCGGAGTAGCTGGCCGCGCAGCCAGTTTCGCTTGAAATCGAGATTCACGAGCCCGAGCGACATGAGGAGCACGACGTAGAGGACGACCACGGATGAGTTCTTCGCGTCGGGCGGCGGGATGCATCCGTTGGATGTGAATGTGCCTCCGATCGTGGTTCGTGCCGGGAGCCGTTCGGGCACGCGCGGCGTTCGAAACCAGAGACGCCCTGTTCGCCAAGGCACCTCGGATCGCCAAATTCTCGTGACCGGACGTGAACCCGACCGGACGAGCAGGGCCGCCCAGGTGCTGCGACTTACCCCGAGACGATGGATACTCGAACGGAAGACGTCCGCATCCCGCGCGATAAAACCGATGATTATAGCTCCGAGATCGTCGCACGTCGACGCGCGTTCGTCGAAGCGAAAACGGGCGCGAATCTCGAGCACGTTTCGCAGTTCTCGTTCGATGCAGCGGTGCTCAAAGGCAACATCGAGAATTTTACGGGTGTCGTTGCGGTGCCGCTCGGCTTTGCCGGGCCGCTCGCGGTGCGCGGCGAGCACGCCTCGGGCGATTTTTACGTGCCGATGGCGACGACCGAAGGCACGCTGCTCGCAAGCTACGGTCGCGGCATGCGCGTGACGCGCGCGGCCGGCGGCATTACGACGACCGTCGTCGGCGATGCGATGCAGCGCGCGCCCGTCTTCGGGTTCGCAAGCGCGCGCGAGGCGACGGCATTTGCCGCATGGATCGAAGCGCATCATACCGAGATCGCGGGCGTGGCCGAATCGACGACGCGGACGGGTAAGTTGCTTTCCATCGAGCACTATCTCGCGGCGCGCTTCACGTTTCTGCGCTTCAATTATTCGACGGGTGATGCTGCGGGACAGAACCTCTGCAGCAAGGCGACGGACGCCGCATGCACGTGGATTCGCGACCGGTACGCCGCGATCTCACCGATCCTGAGCTTTACGTTGAGCAGCAACATGGATACCGATAAAAAAGCGTCGTACATCAACACGCTCCACACGCGCGGCAAACGCGTGATCGCGGAAATTACGATCCCCGATGCGCTCATGCGCGAACATTTGCACGTCTCGGCAGCGTTGTTCTTCAATAGCCGCCTGCGCTCGACGCTCGGGGCGTGGATGGCGGGCTCGACCAATAATGGCTCGCACGCAGCAAACGCGATCGCCGCGATCTTCATCGCGACGGGGCAAGATCCGGCGAACGTCGCAGAATCTCACGTGGCCGTCGTCTACGCCGATCTTACCGAGGCGGGCGATCTCTATTACGCGATCACGCTGCCATCGCTCATCGTCGCGACATACGGTGGCGGGACGGGATTACCGTCGCAACGCGAATCGCTCGAAACACTCGACTGCTACGGCACGGGCAAAGCTCGCAAATTTGCCGAGATCGTCGCGGCGACCGTGCTCTGCGGCGAACTCTCACTCGGCGCCGCCGTGATTGCGGGCGAGTGGGTCGACGCCCACGAGCGACTCGGACGGAACCGACCGTAGGAACGCGTCACTCGTTACGTGCGCTTCGGTTGCGCGTCCGCGATGAGTTGCGGGATCGTAACGAAGCGGAAGCCACGCGCGCGCAACGTCCGTACGATCGAACGCGTCGCACCGATTTCTTGGCTGCGGTCGCAGTCGCGCGTTACGTGTTTCTCGCGCGCGCAGATGCGGCCACGATCGCCGTCGTGTAGGACGATGATGCTGCCGTCGGCGACGTTCTCGACGACGCGTTTGACGATCGTCGCATCGCCGGGTTGTTCCCAATCGCGCGGCAACGGGACATCCCACATCACGACGCGATACCCCAGTCGTTCGGCTTCGTTCACGACCATGAAATCGCGCGAACCGAACGGCGGTCGCATGAGATGCGTGTGTCGGCCCGTAATTTTCGCGATCGCGGCGTCGGTTCGGTCGAGCTCGGCGCGCATGGTCCCGCGCGATTCCACGATGAGGTGCGCGTGATCCCACGTGTGGTTACCGATCGCGTGACCGTCGCGCGCGATCCGGCGCATCGTCGCGGGATATGCGACGACGGCGCGACCGACCACGAAGAACGTCGCGGGCGCGTGCTCGGCATGCAAGACGTCGAGAATGCGATCCGTATACGGCGGGTTCGGGCCATCGTCGAACGTGAGCGCGACCTCGCGAACCGTGGGCGCGCCCGCAACGACCGTCTTACCGAAGATTTGGTTCGTCGGCGCTTCGAGAATCTCGTACGTCGCATAACCGCCGATCGCGAGGAGCGCCGCGACGAGCGACGCGCGCCATGCGACGCGAGCGCGCGTCACGATCGGGCGCCGAGCCGAACCCGCGCTGCCGATACTTTGCTACGAAACGAATCGGGCCCGAAGGCGCGAAAATCGGCGATCACCTTTTCATAGCGCGGTTCGACGAGTGCCGTGCTCGTGAGGTTGATGAGATCGGGCGTGGGCTTGTGTTTATCGAGGTGGATCGTGAATTGGTGGCCACCCGTCGTGGCCCAATAATGCGGATCGGTGAAGACGATGTGGCGACTGCCGTGTTGACCGTTGACGAGTTGGTAGACGTCGATCGTGTAGTGCACGGACGTATCCCCGCGCGGCGGATGCGTCTGCAATTCCCAGATGCCATCGGCGACGGTCTGCTGGAAGAAATACGCGACGTTGGGCCCGTATTCGGTCGTCTCACGCGGCCGCTCGTCGATCGCGACCTGGAGATTGTTGCGCCCGACCACACGATAGCGACTCGTCGAGACACCATCGATATTGGCCATCGTGTATTCTTCTTCTACGATCGCGCCGCGATCGTGCTTGACGAGCATCGAAAGCCGCAGTTCCGATTTCGAAATCAGCACCGCACGCGACGCTTTGTAACGCGGCAAGACGGCGGCTTGAAAAAATTGATAGACGATCACGGCCCCAGCGAGCGTGATGAGGAGGACGAGCGGCGGAATCGGATTGCGCGGTAGCTTCATCGGCTTCTCGCGCGAGCGGCTTCGGCATCGAGAACTTGATTGACGACCGCGTCGGGTGCCGCATTTTCCTTGCGCGGAACGTGTTTGATATCGACGGATTTGAACGCACGCAGCATCGCTTTTGCCTGCGAGGCGAGCGGAATGAGATCGGCCGATTTGACGCGATACACACCCGTGACCTGACGCACGACGAGTTCGCTATCCATGCGAATCGTAATCTCCTCGATCCCGAGTTCGCGCGCGCGTTCGATGCCGATGATGAGCGCGCGCCATTCCGCAACGTTGTTGGTGGCGACGCCGAGATACAACCCCACTTCCGCAAGGACCGTACCATCTTCGCCGAAGAGCACCGCGCCACTGGCGGCGGGCCCAGGATTACCGCGCGAGCCACCGTCGGCGAAGAGCGTCGCGCGGCTCATGCCCGCACTTCATGCGACGAAAGATGTCGCACGGGTAACTCGACGGCGACGTGCGTTCCGCTTTCCGTGAGGTTCTCGATGCGTAAGTCGCGCCCGAGCTGATTGACGATGTAGATGCCGCGCCCGCCTTCGGCATACGTATCGGGAAGGTGCGCGCCGTGAAACGAAAACCCATGGCCGCGGTCGTAGACGTGGAGCGTCGCGCGATCGGCTTTCCATTGTAAGATTATCTCGACGGGTCCCGGCGCGTGACGCACCACGTTACCGATGAGTTCGCCGAAGATGATCTCGCAGCCCACGACGTCGGAATCGGGCGAACACGCCCGCGCGATGTATCGCGAAAATGCGATACGCGCGCCCTGGGCGCTCGCGGCATCGACCGCTTCGAAGATCCAACGATCGGGCAATTCGAACCCAACCACCAAGATCGCGACGTCGTCGCGACCCTTGCCGCGGAGCAGTCGGTCGCGCAGGTAGATCGCGGGATTCGGCGTGAGCGCGAACGCCTCTTGCGCGACCCTCGCCGCGAGCGCGGATTCTCCCGCGACGACGTCGTGCTCGTTTTCGATGAGCCCGTCGGTGTAGAGCACGAGTTGGTCGCCTGCGGCGAGCTTGACGGTATGTTCTTCGTAGCGTTCGCCATCGTCGTAGACGCCGAGTGGAGGGGCGCCGCAGATCAGGATTTCGACGGCACCATTCGCACGACGGACGAGCGGCGGGGGATGGCCGGCCGCCGCGTAGCGTACGACGCCCGTAGCGAGCTCGAGCGTTGCGACGAAGACCGTGACGAAGCGGCCCACGACATCGCCCGCCATCGCAGCGTTGACGGTTTCGAGCACGTCGTGCGGCGCGCGGCCCAGCAGCATCGCGGTGCGAATGACGTGCCGGATCCCGATCATGCCGACCGCCGATTCGAGATCGTGGCCCGCGACGTCGCCGATCGAGATCGCGACGAGACCGTCTTTGGTCGTGACGGCATCGTACCAATCGCCGCCGACTTTTTCATCGCCCGCCGCCGCGTGATAGACGGCGTCGAACGTGACGCCTGGGACCTTGGGCAACGACTTCGGCATCGCGGCACGTTGGAACCGGCTCACGACCGAACGGTCGTGTTGCGCGGTCTGCGCGTTTTCGATCGCCGCGCCGAGCTTACGGCCGACGTCGCCGAAGGCCGCGAGGTCGACTGCGCTGTAGCGCTCTTCCGAATCGGCGTAGCAAAACGTGATCGCGCCGATGTTACGCCCGTAGGCTTCGAGCGGAACGGCGATGAGCGACGACGTGCGCATGTTGCGCAGAAAACGATAGTGGTCGTCGCTAACCGCAGTTTTGTGCGCCCACGCGTCGTCGAAGCGCGGCACGAGCATCGCGCGGTCGCGACCGAGCGCGCGAGCGATGGGGCTCTCGAGGCGGTCGCGCTGCGGCGGGTAGTTCACGACTTCAGCAAATTCGATTTCGCGCGCGGGATCGGCGTGCGCCCACGCGACGCGCTCGAGACGGCCGTTCTCGCGGATGAGATCGACCACGCAGTACGTCGCGACCGATCGCACGGCGCGCGTCGTGACGAGACGACACGACTCGGCCACGTCGCGAGCGCGCGCGAGTTCTCCCATCGCATCGGAGACGAAACGATCGGCGCGTTCGTGGCGGCGCAGATCGTCGATATCGGTGCACGTGCCGAACCACTTTATGACCGTACCATCTTCGTCGCGGAATGGCGTGCCGCGGCCGAGGAACCAGCGATACATCCCATCGGCGCGACGCAGGCGATATTCGGTTTCGAATGGCGTGCCCGTCACCAGACACCGCTTCCAATGCGCGAGCGTCCCTTCGACATCGTCGGGGTGGAGCGCTTCGGTCCAGGACCGGTTCGCGTTCTCGGTCGGGTCGATGCCGGTGTAGCGAAACCACTGCGCGTTGAGGTAATCGTTGGGCCCGGTCGTCGAGGTCCAGACGATCTGCGGCATGGCATCGGCGAGCGCACGATATTCCGCCGCACTCGCTTCCACAGCGAGCTCCGCCGTGCGGCGCGCCGTAATCTCGATCGCGGTTCCAAAAAAATATGCGATCGTGCCGTCGTGCGCGCGCACGGGGTCGGCAGAGGTGAGGAACCAGCGATACGCGCCATCGTACATCCGCGCGCGAATCGTCGCTTCGTACCGTTCGCCATAGGTCCGAGCGTGTTTCCACAACTCGAAGACGACCGCCCGATCGTCTTCGTGTAAGACGCGCATCAACGCCGCATCGAGGGGCCCGGCGCGATCGATCCCCGTCATCTCGTACCAGCGCCGCGTCGCCCATGTGACCGTCCCCGTGGGATCGATCGTGAAGGCGACGACGGGCAGTTCGTCGAGGCTGGCGCGCGCGGAAGCATCCCAAGGCAGGGCGCGGACAGACGTTAGCGACGAGGCAGGGTCGACCGGCATGATATTTGGGCGAGGTTTCTCCCAGCGACGACGCCTCCCCGCTCGCAACGAAGCCGTGTCGGTCGGCGTCCGTGCAGTGTGATCTCTCCAGCTATCGCAATCGATGCCCTCGTCAAGCGCTTCGGCGCCGTCACGGCCGTCGACGGCATCACGCTCGCCGTTCCTAAAGGAAGCGTCTTCGGGCTCTTGGGCCGCAACGGCGCGGGCAAAACGACGACGCTCGAAACCTGTATCGGCCTCACGGCGCCGACTTCGGGCTCCGTGCGCGTACTCGGGCTCGATCCAACCGTACGCGCCGATTTCGCGAAGCTCAAACCGCGCATCGGCGTGCAACTCCAGGCGACGTCGCTCCCTGAGAAGGCGACGATCGAGGAGATTCTGGTGCTCTACGCGGCATATTACGACGTCCCGCCGCAGGCCTCGGTGCTCGCCGAACGGGTCGGGCTCGGCAAGATGCTCGGACGCTTCGTCGGCAAACTCAGCGGCGGCGAGCAGCAGCGTCTCGCGCTCGCGATCGCCCTCTTGCACGATCCCGATGTCGTCTTCCTCGACGAGCCGACCGCCGGGATGGACGCATTCGGGCGACGCATCCTCTGGGCTGAAGTCGAGCGCCTCAAGAGCTCCGGAAAGACGATCGTGCTCACGACGCATTACATCGAGGAAGCCGAACGACTCTGCGACGAGATCGCCGTCGTGCAAGCGGGCCGCATCGTCGCGCAAAATTCGCCCGCGGCTCTCGTCGCAGCTCACGGCGGCGCGGCACGCGTGACGTTTGCGGCGGCGGGTTTTGCATGCGACGCGGAGTGCGACGCACTCGGCGCGTGGACGCAAGACGGCGATCGTTTCTCGCTCGCCGTCGCACGCGATAGCGGGCGCGCACTCGCGACGATCGTGTCGCGCGCGACGACGCTCGGCGTCGCAATCGACGAACTCGATCTGCGGCGGCCCAATCTCGAAGATGCATTCATTGCAATTACGGGCGAGTCGCTCGACGAGAGCGCGGTAGCCGCATGAACGCGACGATGCGCGTCCTTGCAGCGCAGACGCGAGCGAATTTTACCTGGTATTTCGTACGCGATAGCGAGATGATTTTTTGGTCGCTCGCGATCCCAATCTTCTTCTTGCTCGTCTTTTCGTTCGCGCTCGGCGGTGGATCGACGAAAACCACGTCGACGTTTCTCGTACCGGGCTTGATCGGCGCGCAGGTGTTGTCGTCGGGGTTTTGGGGCGTCGGCGCGATGCTCGCAACATTTCGCGAGAAGAACGTGCTGCGCCGGATCTATCTCACGCCGCTGCCACCGTGGATCTTCTTCGCATCGCTCGTGCTCTATCGGATGACGCTGCTCGCGATGCAAGCACTCGTGCTCGCGATCGTCGGCGGGCTCGTCTTTCACGTACGCGTCGCCGGGAACCCCGTGGAGATTGCAATCATTCTCGTGCTCGGCGCGGCGACGTTCGTCTCGCTCGGGACCGTGATCGGCGCCGTGGTGCGGTCGACGGAGAGTGCGAATAACATCGCTTCGATTCTCACGGTGCCGCTGTCGTTTCTTTCAGACGCCTATATCCCGATCGATCGATTTCCGCATCCGGTTGCCGCGGCGCTACGGCTCTTGCCCTCGACCCAATTCATCGATGCGTTTCGCGGTATTTCGATGCACGGTGAATCGCTCGCACATTACGGCGTGTGGGTGTTGCTGCTCTGCGGATGGACGATCGTCGGGACGACGGTGAGCGCGAGGTATTTCCGCTGGGTGTAGCCTCGCCGCGCACGGGGTTGCGGCGCGCGCTCGGCATCTTCGAAACGACGGGCGTCTCGATTGCCATGATGGCGCCGACGGCCGCGATGGCGCTCAACGGCGCACTCGCGGCATCGTTTGCGGGCGCGGCCGTGCCGCTAGCATTCGTACTCGCGTTCGCGACGATCGGTTGTGTCGCATTCGCCTTCGTGACGTTCGCACGCGTCTACGCGACCGCGGCTTCGGTCGGCACGTTCAACGCGCGCGGCCTCGGGGCGTTTGCCGGGCGGCTTTCGACGTGGGGCTTGCTCCTCGTGTACGCGCTCTTTACCGCGGGGTCGGCGGCGGAATGCGGTGCCTTTACGGCGGCCGCACTTGCGTATACGGGGGGCTCGATTGCGTGGGCGTTCGTTGCGATTCTCGCACTCGCGATCTGCGCGATCGTCGGCACGCGACCCGCGCGTACGTCGTCGCGCGTGATGCTCGCAATCGAAGGGGTTTCGGTGCTCGCGATCGTCGTGCTCGCGATTGCGATCGTGGCACGCGGCGGAGCGACGGGGAATACGGTCGCCCCGTTCGTTGCGTCGCGCGATGCCCTCGGCGGGCTCGGCCTCGCGACGGTCTTTGCGCTGCTTTCATTCGCGGGCTTCGAGGGTGCGGCGACGCTCGGAGAGGAGTCGCTCGCGCCGACGCGCACGATTCCACGCGCGATCGTGACGAGCGTGGTCGTCTCCGGGTTGCTCTACGTTTTCGTCGCGTACGCGCAGACGATCGGCTTCGGGACGACCGCGCACGGGATCGCTACGTATGCGGCATCGTCGTCGCCGCTCGCCGATCTCGCGCTGCACTACGGCGGCGTGCACGCCGCGATCGCGATCGCGATCGGCGCGGCAATCTCGGCCTTCGCAGCGACGCTCGGATCGGCGACGGCCGCGACGCGTTTGCTCTATGCGCTCGCACGGGATGGGCGGTTACCCACGCGGCTACGTTCGATCGACGCGACGAGCGGCACGCCGATATTTGCGTTCGGTTGCGTCATCGTCGCAAGCATCGCCGCTTGCGTGGCCTTCGCGCGCGCGGGCGTTTCAGGGACGGCGACATTTGGGATCTGCGGCACGATCGCGGTGCTCGCACTCGTGCCGATCTACGGCGCGGTGCAGATCGCCGCACTCCGTCTCTTCGGTGCGCGCTGGCGCTGGTTCGAACGCGCGATCCCGCTCGTTGCGATCGTCTCGCTGCTCGCGACGTTCGCGGCGAACGTGTTTCCGATTCCCGCGGGGATCGCGGCATTGTATCCGGTGTTCGTGATCGCGTGGTTGGCGTTCGGCGCCGTGATGCTGCGCGCACGGCGCGGCGACGCGGGAGCGGTCGCTTAGAATTTGCGCTCGTAGGCGATGATGTCGGGACGGGCGTAAAACGGGCCGCCCATGCGCGCGACCGGGTGGAAACGCTCGGCGAGGACGCGGCCGTCTTTGAGAATGGCATCGTCGACGTGCATGTGCACGATTTCGCCGATCACGAGCGATCCCGACCCGGGCGCTCCGTCGCCGAAATGCAACACCTGGACGACGCGACATTCGAAGTGGATCGGCGCTTCGGCAATGCGCGGCGGTTTCACGACCGTCGATGCGATCGGAGTCAGGCCGACTGCGGCGAACTCGTCGATCTCGGGTGCGAAATCTTCACCCGTGCGATCCATCGCTTCGAGCATCGGCTCCGTGACGATGTTGATGACGAATTCGCCCGTGGCCTCGACGTTTTGCAACGTATCTTTTTTGTTGCCGGTATCGGAATCGCGCATCGGCGCGAACGTAACGAGCGGCGGTGCCGCACACGCGGCGTTGAAGAACGAAAACGGCGCGATGTTGTAGACACCCGCAGCCGAAATCGACGAAACCCACCCGATCGGACGCGGCACGATGCTGCCCGACATGATGCGGTAGCGCTCATTCCACGGAACCGTTTTGGGATCGAGCTCCATCGGTTATGCGAATTGCGCGAGGAAGGCGGTGATGGTCGCGGGATCGACGTTCGCGTTCCGGGCGCGGCGTGCGAGGGCGTCGGGCGATGCGGGCGGCGCCGACGTGATGATTTGCGCGCGTTCTTCTTCGCCGCCGCTACAAACGGTGAGCGTACCGAGCGCCGCGGGAACGACGGCCGATTCATACGGTTGTAAACGAAGTTCGACGCCGCCCGCTGCGAGACGCACCGAGCGCTTGAGCGCGAAGACGACGAGCGGCATCCCCTCGAGATCGATCTCGCAGGGATGCGTCTGGAGCGTGATGCGTTCGACCGAGAAATGCGCGTCGGCGACGAGCGCGGTGCGCGTGAGGCCGGCCTGCTCGTAGGTGAGATGCTGCAACGCGCCACCGGTCGACGCGCGGTAATTGAGGACGTCGGCCGCTTTTTCAACGTGCAGCGGGCGCGGATTTCCATCGGGGCCCTTGCGGTTATAATCGAAGATACGGTATGTCAGGTCGCTCGTTTGCTGCGTTTCGAAGAGCACGATGCCGGCCCCGATCGCGTGCATCGTGCCCGCCGGAAGATGGAAGACGTCGCCCGCACGAGCGGGGACTTCGCGCAAGAGTTCGCCGAGCGATCCATCGCGGACGCGTTCGAAATACTCTTCGCGCGTGGTATCGCGATTCCAACCGAGCACAATCTTCGCATCGGGCTCCGCTTCGAGGACGTACCAGCACTCGGTCTTCCCACACGGCTGATGCTCGACGTCGCGGGCGTAGGCGTCGTCGGGATGCACTTGCACGGAGAGCGGTTGACGCGCGTCGATGATCTTCGTGAGCAGCGGAAATGGTGCGGCAGGATCGATCGGGCCCATCAAAGCGGAGCCCAGTTCCATACGCAGTTGCGCGAGCGTGCGACCCGCGAACGTGCCGCTCGCGATCGCATTGCCATCGAAGCATTCCCACGATTCGCCAATCGTTGCCGTGGCGGATCCGTGCTTGCCGTAGCGTTTGACGAGCGCGTGTCCGCCCCAGATGAGCTCGCGCTCCTGCGGCACGAGCGCGAACGGCGCGAGCGCGCTCACACGCCGACCAGCGCGGCGATGCCCGCATTCGCGACGATCGTATCTTCATCCGACGTTCCCGAGCTTACACCGATGCCGCCGATCGTCTGGCCCTCGACGACGATCGGTAAGCCGCCGCCGATCCCGGTGACGTTGAGCTGCGAAGCGAGCCCGAGCCGCACGGTCGCGAGCATATCGCCGCCGACTTCATCGGCCGTCGCGCGACGTCGGCGTGCCGCGGATCGGGCTTTCGTGATCGCGATTTCGATCGAGCCCGGCCGAGCGCAATCCATGCGCGAAAATGCCAGCAGATCGCCGCCCGCATCGACGATCGCGATGCACTGCGGCACCCCAATCGCAGTCGCACTTTTTTCTGCAGCATGCAACACGACGTGGCTTCCTTTACACGAAAGTGCCAGCCGCTCGCGAACGATCCAAGCTTGATCCATCGCAACCCGACTTCGCAAAGCTGCGACAGCGAGCCTCCGACACGAGCGAATCGCACGTTCGGCGACGAAGACCGCGGAACGACCGCGTTCCGCGAGGAGTCCGACACGCTCTCACCCGACATCGTCTTCCAACGCACCGCAAATACGGCTGCCGCCATCGTCGAAGCGGCGCCGCCGTTCGTATCGTATCGCGTCATAACGCAGGTGGGTGCTCCGTCGATCGGTCAACACCGCGAAATCGCGCGTGCCGTCGCCGTACGTACGAAAGACGATCTCGCGGTGATTCAAGATTTACCGCGCGGCTCGAACGTACTCGGCCATGGATTTCCGATTACGCCGTCGTTCGATGCGCTCTCGTACTTCACGCTGTCGTGGAAGGTGGGCGCGCACGGTGCGTTCTCCGCGTACGTCCACGATGTGACGCCGCTAACCTACGACATGACCAAGGGCAAAGGCGCCGATGTCGTCGTGATGCGATTACTACGCTATCGCGCCGAGTATGCGACCGATTCGAGCGACGCCGCCGACGGGAAAACGCATATTACACTCGTACCATACGATTTCGTGAAACGACAAGCCCTCAAACCCGATTCGACATTCTATCTGAGCGATGTCGTGATCGATAACGCGACGCAGTTACCATCGAGCGTGCGCTATCGTGGCGGTGACGATATCGATTTCGCGATCGATTACGCGGTGACGGCCGGACATTGGCTGGTCACGCACGCGCACTACGAAGAAACGCTTCACGGACCGCTGCGCATCGGGCGCCTGCATGTGATTGCGGATTCCGTCTACGATCAGTTCGCCTTTCCCGACGGCGCGCCCGATCCACGGCTGATTCCAACGGTCGCGATTCCTACGCCCGGCGTGAAGGCGCAACGCTGATGCGCGGCGCGACGTATGTGGGCACCGGCGGCATCGACGTCATCGAACTTCGCGACGATCTTGCCGAGCCCGAACTCGGCAGCGACGATGCACTCATCGAGGTCGCCTACGCGGGCCTCAATCGCGCGGATGTGCTCGAACGACGCGGCGGCTATGCGATGCCGAAATCGGACGTCGTCGTGCCGGGCATCGAATTTTCGGGCACCGTGCGCGCGATCGGCGCGCGTGTGACGTCGGTTGCGGTTGGCGATCGCGTCTGCGGACTCGTCGCGACCGGCGCTCACGCGGAGCGCGTGGCGACCAACGCGCTCACGCTTTCGAAGATTCCAACCGGCGTCGATCTCGCGAGCGCGGCTGCGATCGTCGAGTCGTTCACGACGGCGCACGACGCGCTCTTCGCACGCGGACGCTTCGCACTCGGCGAGATCGCGCTCGTACACGCGGTGGGCAGCAGCGTCGGGCTCGCGGCCGTCGCGCTCGTCAAAGCGAGCGGCGGGCTCGCGATCGGGACGTCGCGCACGCCCGAGAAACTCGACCGCGCGAAAGCGCACGGGCTCGATTACGGCTTCGTGCTCGACGACAACTGGGTCGGGCGCGTGCACGCAGCGACGAACGCCCGCGGCGCGGACGTGATTCTCGATTTCGTCGGCGCACCGATGCTCGGGCCAAATCTCGCGGTCGTCGCAGCGCGCGGACGCATCGTTCAAATCGGCACGATGGGTGGCGCACAAGGTTCGCTCAATCTCGGCATCTTGCTCGTGAAGCGCGCGGAAATTCACGGCACGGTGCTCCGGTCGCGCGCGCTCGATGAAAAGATCGCGCTCGCCAAGCGCTTCGAGCGCGAGCTCTTGCCGCTTTTCGCGCGCGGGGATTTGCGCGCGGAAGTCGATCGCGCCTTCCCGCTCGCGCAGGTGCGCGACGCGCACGAATACATGGAACGCGACGCGAACTTCGGCAAGATCCTCATCGCGATCGGCTAGACGCGCCGCTTTCGAGTCAAAATGCAAAGAGCACTCGCTCGCGCGAGTGCTCCCATACCTGGTGGAGAGGGAGAGATTCGAACTCTCGGAACGCTCATCACGTTCGTCCGCTTTCGAGGCGGGTGCCATCAACCACTCGACCACCTCTCCAAGGCGGGTCTCGACGTGTGGCCGACGGGAATTATAGCACGTCCGGTAACCGCGGTCCTGGCCCGCGCGAGCGGTCGCCCGCCGCGCGACGTTTCGCGAAGAAGTCGCGAAGTTGCGCCGCCGTCTCCGCTTCGAGCACACCCGCGACGACGTCGACCCGATGGTTGGCGGCTTCCGAGGCAAAAACGTCGATCACGCTTCCCGCGGCGCCACCCTTGGGATCGCGACAACCGTACACGACTTTCGCGATGCGCGCCGCCACGATCGCGCCCGCACACATGGCGCACGGTTCTTTTGTGACGTAGAGGACGGCGCCCGTAAGACGCCAGCGGCCGAGTGTTGCGGCGGCGCTGCGAAGCACGAGCATCTCGGCATGCGCGGTCGGATCGGGACGGCGCTCTTTCTCGTTGTGCGCTGAAAACGCGCGATCGTCCGTGATGAGAAGCGCGCCGATGGGAACGTCGCCGTGTTGCGTGGCTTCATCCGCGAGCGTCATCGCGCGGCGCATCGCGGCTTCGTCGGTCACGCGGGGCGCGCGCCCTCGGGTGCTTCGGTTGCGATCGTGAGTTCGATCGTGGAATTCGCCTCATCGGCCGCAACGGCGACGGGATCGTACGTGCGTTTCGTTCGCGCATCGTAGACTTTGATGAGGCCGGCCGCTTCGAGGCGCTGCACCGCGGGGGCGACGCGCGGAATGAGGCGCTCTGCAACCTGTTCCCACGCTTCGGCGAGCCGCTCGGTAAGATCGGGATTGCTATTAGAAAGCACGGCCGCTCGCGCGTAGGCGGCGAGCGCGACGTCGGCCGTCGTTTCCACGGTGCCGAGATCGAAGCTTTTAATGGCCGTCGAGACGGCATCGTCTTCGTCGGGCAAGAGATAGTCGGGAATGCGGATCGCGACGTGATGGTTCGCTGCTGGTTCGTCTTCCTCGTCGCGATAGACGCCGATCTCCTCGACCTCGAGGTCGTGGTCGTAATCGCCCGCATCGAGGCTGAGCAGCGAGTGCCGCGCCGCGTGTTGCAAGATTTCGACGAGCCCTTCGACGAGCTTGTTGATCTGGATCTGGTACTCGGCACGGTCCATCGCGGTGCCACCGTCGGCGTCATCCATGTCGGCTGAATCGACGAGTTCGTGAACGCGGTCGAATGCGTCATAGACGTTGAAGCGAAAGTCGGAGGCCATGCGCTGGCGCTTCCGGTCGGCGCACGTGCCAGCCTGCGACTCATCTCAACGCGGTATGTGCCGAAGCTTTGAAGGATGCGTCTTCCAACGTTTAATTTCTCGCGCTCGGTCGCGTTTGCCGTGATGGCAAGTGTCGCTTGCTCCTCCACCGCCTCCGCTCAGACGACGGCGCTTTCGGGTGACGAGATCTACGTGCGGGCCCTTGCGACGTGGTCCGCGCAACCGACGCCTGCGGTATTGAGCTATCGCGTCGATGCGAAATTGACACACAAGGGACACGTTCGCGAAGAGCGCGAGCGGATCGTATTGCGCACGGCGGACCGGACGGCGATCGTCGCAAAACTCGCAGTCGAAGGCGACGGAACCGAACGCATCGCTCGCGTTGCCTTCGAGCGCCCACGGTTCGACCCCGACGCGACATTCCGGCTCGTTGCGCGCTCGCGCGACGACATCGACGAATCTGCGGCGCCGGGCTCGCTGCGCACGATCACGCATGTGGTCGCACGTGTGAAGCGATACGCGGTGGAACTCGTGGGGGAAGGGACCTATCGCGACCGCCCGGTCTACGAGCTCAAGCTCACACCGCTCTTCGATCCGCGCATCAACAGCGTGCGCGCGATGTTCGTCGATACGCAGAGCTTCGTAACGTGGCGCGTCTCAAGCGAGACACCGTATGCGGTCGGCCCCGCTCACGGCACGTTCATGCTCGACGCGCAATTCGCGCCCGTCGGCAATGCGTGGCTGATCTCGCGCATCACGACCGCGGGGGCGTTCCACTTGGGTCCGTTCGCCTACGGCGGCGATGGCGATGTCGAGTATCGGATCATCGATACGAAGGCCGACGTACCGGCATACTGTTTCGAACGCGCGGGCTACGCGCGCCACGCGGATTGCGCGGCGCGAGCGGGGTTCGTCGCGTAAGGACCGTCGCGAATACGAAAGCGCCACCCGATCGTGGGTGGCGCTTTCATTTCATCGTGCGCACGGAGGGATTCGAACCCCCGGTCTCAGCCTTCGGAGGGCCGCGCGTTATCCAGCTACGCTACGTGCGCGAGGGTGACGTTACTTCGGTTCTTCCGGAGACGTCGTCGGTGCCGCGGTCGGCATGTGTTTGAAGAGGTCGAGCTTGTGATCGACGAGGCCTCGATAGAATTTGCGAACGCAATCGGGATGACCGAAAAAGTACGTTCGCGCGTACGCAAGATCGTCGCCGGACGAATCGGGAACGTAGTGTGAAATTTCGATTTCTTCCATCTGGCCGCGGTCGACCGGATGGGGGCAGAAATCGCAGGGAATCGTTGACATGTTGCCTTCGTACCTCGGGTGAAAATCGCGATGCGGCAAGCGGTTCGCTCGCATCACCTCCACGAGACACGGTTACGCCAGGGAAAGATTCGCATCCTCGCATGGAGACGCTCCGGCGGCGGATACGTGACTCGGGCAGGGCTCGAACCTGCGACCTAGGGCTTATGAGTCCCCCGCTCTACCACTGAGCTACCGAGCCATCGCCGATTGCGCGACCGACGTAGGTTTTTTGTTGAACGCTCGGTTCCCCTTCGGAGACACGCCCGCAACGACGATCCGCGAGGTCAGAAATACAAAAACGCCTCGTCATTGACGAGGCGTTTCCCACTGGTGCGGTCGGAGGGACTCGAACCCCCAACCTACAAGTTCGTAGCCTGTTGCTCTATCCAATTGAGCTACGACCGCACGTGTCCCGGCGGACTCTCTACGATACCGCGCGGTCTCCGCGTCTCCTTCTGGCTGTGAAGTCGAACGCGATTGGTGGAGGGAGAGAGATTCGAACTCTCGGTGGATTTTTTAGACCCACGACCATTTAGCAAACGGTTGGTTTCAGCCACTCACCCATCCCTCCGGGCGACGGCGAAAATTGGCGCGGCCGTCGCGCGTTACCTGCCGCTTTCCAGCGGACCCGCTTGTGCCATCTTCGCGACCAATGCCGCTACCACGTTCGCAGCGGTCGGTCGCGCGAAATAGAATCCCTGCCCGTGCGTACATCCGAGACGACGCATGAGGAGAGCGATATTCTCCCGCTCGATCGATTTTGCGGCGACGCCGATGTTCAGGTCGCGGGCGAGTGTGACGCTCGCGATGACGACGTCGCGATGACGCATATTTTCATCGGCGTCCCGCACGTAACGCGCGTTTATCTTAATCTCGGCTACGGGGAGACCCCCTACTTCGTAATGCGTCGTTTGCGAAAGCTCGTCACCGAATCCATCGATGCTAAAGCGAACGCCTAGGCTCACGATTTGCGACATGCTTTGCAGACCGACCGGATCGACGAGACTTTGCGCGCGGTCGTCGACCTCAAACCAAAGCCGGGCCGGATCGAGCCGGTGTTTCTTGCACGCTTTTTCGACACGCTTTGCTAGATCCGGTTCGGCGAGATCGCCGACGGTAAGATTGACGGAGACATCGGTCGTCGGGCTCCCATGCTTCTGCCAATCGGAGAAAACGCTATCGAAAACGCGATCCGTAAAACCACGTAACGACCCATTCATCTCTGCCGACATGAAAAACGCAGCGATATCGGCGCCGGCTTCGGGCGGATTGCAAAGCGCTTCACATTTTTCGATTCGCCCGGTCTGCAGATTGAGAATCGGTTGGTAGGTAATTTCCATTGCGTTCACGGCGGCGCACTCCAGGGATAGCATCGAGAACGAACTCGTTCCGCACCGCCGTCGCACATGCTTTCTCCAAATGGTGGAGGAACCGCAGCGTCACCTCGGCTATGACGCCGCGGTGACGCAGACGAAAATGCAATGATTGCGGCCATAACGGCGGGCGGCCGCGCCGACGATCCGTTCGCACGCGAGCTCGGCGTTTCGACGAAGGCGCTCGCAAGTGTAAGCGATATCACCATGCTCGATCGTGCGATCGATGCGGCGCGCGCCACGGGCGCCCGACGGATCGTCATCATCGGCGGAGCGGCCGTGCACGCGCATTGCGGCTCGCGCGTCGACGACGTCATCGACGAATCGGCCGATGGCCGAGAAAACATTCGACGCGCGATGGCGTACGGCACGAACGAGCCGCTCTTGCTCTCGAGTAGCGATATGCCGTTCGTCACGCCGTGCGCTATGGCCGAATTCGTCGAGCGCGCGCGAGACTGCGATCTCGCCTTGCCGCTTGCAGAAGCCGATGCGTACGAATCCACCTATCCGGGTGCGCCCCCACACGTAACACGTCTCGGTCGCGACCGAATCGCGAACGGAAACGTCGTGTACTTCGGGGCCGGTGTCGCGCCGCGAGCACTCGATGCTTCACAGCAATTTTTCGACGCGCGGAAGAGTCTGGTTCGCATGGCGGTGCTCCTAGGCCCGGCTCTGCTGCTCCGGTTCGCCACGCGCCGGCTTCGCGTCGCGCACGTCGAAGCGCGTGGGAGCGAGTTGCTCGATTGCACGGTTCGCGCGATTCGTGGCGCGTCGCCCACGCTTTGCTTCGATGTCGATTCGATTGCCGACTATCGCTACGCCGTCGATTACGCCGCGCGCAGCTAGCTTCGCACGGCTCTGCTCGCTCAATGCGGGCATCCAGCTCGTCTGGGGAGCCGTGCTCGGCGTCTCGCTTCAGGCGCGCACGCTCGCGCTCGTCCCTCACGCCGATGCGATCGCGCGTTACAGCGTCCTCGCCGCCATCGGCGCGCTCGTTGCGACGATCGTACAACTCGTTGCCGGTCGATCCTCGGATCTCGAGCGCGCGCGGCGCGGCGATCGCACGCGATATTATCTCCTCGGGATCGGGCTTGCGGTTCCGTCACTCCTCGGCTTCTTCTTCACGCCGTCGTTCGTCACGTTTGCCATCGCCTTCATCGCGCTCCAATGCACGATCAATATCGCCTCGGGCCCGTATCAAGCGATCATTCCCGACTACGTTGCGGTTCCGCGACGCGGCGCGGCGTCTGCATGGATGAGCGCCTTTCAATCACTCGGAAATGCGATCGGTTTGCTCGTCGCGGGCCTGGTGAACGATCTGCGCGTCGTCGCCGCTGCGCTCGTCGTTCCACTCGTCACGACGATGGCCGTCGTCTTGCGTGAAACACGAACGCTCGCACGCGTCGATGGGACCGATGACACCTCGAGGTCGAGCGTGCGCTCGCGTGCGCTCCAACCGCTCTTGATCTCGCGCGGGCTCGTGAATGTCGGCTTTTTCGCGTTGCTCGACTATCTGCTCTTCTTCGTGCGAGACAGTCTCCGCGTCGGGCAAAAGGACGTGCAGATGACGACGGCATTCATCTTCCTCACCTTCACGCTCAGTGCGATCGTCGGCGCGATCTTGGCCGCAAAGCCTGCGGACCGCAGCGATAAGCGCCTCGTCGTCAGCATCGCCGTCGGCACGATCGTGGTTGCCCTCATCGTGCTCGCAATGGCGACGTCGCTTCCAATCGCATACGCAAGCGCTGGTGTCGCGGGCGTTGCCTGGGGCGCGTTCGTGACCGCCGATTGGGCGCTCGCGACGGCCGTGCTCCCGCCGAGAACGATGGCGACGGCGATGGGCGTGTGGAATATCGCAACGACGATTCCGCAAGTCGTGGCGCCGCTTTTCATCGGGCCGCTCGTCGTGCATGCCGATGCCCTCACCGCGGGATCGGGGCCTCGCATCGCGATCGTCGCCGCATGCGTTGCCTTCGCGCTCGGTGGTGCGGCCGTGTGGCGCGTTCCGCGGGTGTGATCAGCCGCCCGTCGCGGCCACGGCCTCGATGGCGTCGCGTCGATCCAAGAGCGTCGCAATTCGCTCGGCAATACAGCGCGCGGCATCAGGTTTTCGCAGCGCTTCGATCTGGCGCCCGAGTTGCGCGCGAAGCGACTCCGACGTGAGCACGCGAGTAACGGCGGATGCGATCTCTTCGGCACCGCGCACAGGAAGCGCGGCTTCGCGCGAGAGCAGGAAGCGTGTATTGCGTTCTTCTTGGCCCGGCAACGGCTTCACGAGCACCATGGGAATCCGGGCGGAGAGCGCTTCAGAGGACGTCAACCCACCGGGCTTACTCACCAATACATCGCTCGCATGCATGTAATCGAAGACATTTTCAACGAAACCGTGCACGCGAAGCGGATACGCGGTGCGTTCGGCAGCCGCGGTTACACGTCGCTCGAGTGCTCGATTTCGGCCGACGATGACGGCGGCAGCGATCGGCGCTTCGATCGAAGAAAGAGCTCGCATCATTTCTTCGAGCGGGCCGATGCCGACGCCGCCTCCCATCATCAGCACCACGGGACGGTCGCGCGGTAGGCCCAGTTGCTCGCGCAACGCATCGACGGGAAGTCGCGGCACCCCGAAGCGCGGATCGACGGGTATGCCCGAAAGCACGATGCGATCGTCGCGTACGCCCCGCGCGAGTAACGTCGCTCGCATTTGGGGCGTCGCGACAGCATAGGCATCGACGTTCGTATAGATCCAAAATGGGTGAACGACGAAATCCGTCACGATGCCGACGACGGGCAGCGTCGGATTGAATTGGCGCTTGTATTCCGACATGACGCCACACGGAAATGCGTGCGTGCAGACGACGAGATCCGGCGCGTACGACTCCACGAATTTGCGGAGATTTCCCGCGGTATAGCGACTGACGAGCCGTCGCATCGTCGGAACGTGTGTCGCGCGTTCCACGCGATCGTAGAAGTAACCGTACACCTGCGGCACGGTTTTTACCATGCCGATATAGCCATCGGCGACGACCTTCGCAAAGATGCTCGCCGCATACTGATATGAATCGACGGTCTGCGTTTCGATCGTCGGATCGCGCTGCGCGAGAGCGGCGCGCACGGCATGAGCAGCCGCCGTATGTCCGACGCCGACGGCGGCTGAAAGGAAGAGGACGCGGCGCGGCCGCGGACGAGCGATCAGCGCTCCTCGGCGGCCGATTCTTCGGCGAACACGATGAAGTCATCGAGAATCTCTTGCGCGAGCGCTTCATCTTCGAGCAAATCGCCGTTGCCATCGGTCACGACGAATTCGTCGGCTTCACTGCTATACGCGACGCCGTAGCTCGAGCCGGCTTCTTCATCTTCGACGACGGCCATGATTTCGTACTCGTGCTTCTTGCCGTCGTTGGTCTCGATAATGAGGACATCTTGAAGCTGGAGCTTCCCGTCGCCGGCCTCGGGATCGCCATTGTGGCTATCGATGGTGCGTCTCCCCGTGAGGTGCTTCGTCGCCTAATGAAGATAACGAGCGACGTTCGCATTGTGCTCCGCGAGGGTTCGCGCAAACGCACTCCGACCATTTCCGGCGTACACGTAGTAGAGATACGACGACGCCTTGGGATGAAAGGCTGCCTCGAGCGAAGCCGCACCGGGATTGGCGATCGGCGTCGGTGGGAGACCCGCATATTTGTACGTATTATATGGCGAATCGATCGCGAGATCGGCGTACGTGATCGCGGTTTTATGTTTCGAGAATGTGTACTCGATCGTCGCGTCGACCTCGAGCGGCATGTGCAACCGCAACCGATTGTAATACACGCCCGCCATCAGCGGCCGCTCGGAATCGACCTTCGCTTCGCGTTCGACGAGTGACGCCAGCGTAACGACTTGCGGCACGGTGAGGCCGAGTGCTTTGGCGCGCGCGCTCGCGTCGCGTGGGAGCTTCGCGCGAAAGGCGTCGGTGAAAATTTTCGCTATGTGCGCCGCATCGGCACCGGTCGGGATGAGATACGAATCGGGAAAGAGATAGCCCTCGAGCGACGGCGTCTGTACTCCGGATACCTCGAGCGATTCGTGCGCGAAGGTATATGCGAACGTGGCCTCGCTGCCGAGACCGCGGTCGGCGAGCGCGCGAGCGATCTCCTTTGCCGTGAAGCCTTCGGGAATCGTGACCCAGACTGCGATTTGCGCGCCCCCGTCGACGATCGCGCGCAAGACCTCATCCTCCGTGCGTCGCGGTTCGAATCTGAATTCGCCCGCTTTCATCGCGGATTGTTCGTGACGGAGACGTGCGAGCAGTTCGAACGTGAGCGGCGATGCGATCACGCCGTTTTTCGCAAGCAGACGTGCGATATCGTGTCCGGTCGCGCCGCGCGGCACGACGACGCGAACCGTGGCTCTCGGGTACGACCGATCGCCCGACACTTCGTGACGAAACCAGAGTCCCGCGGCGACGACCCCTACGACGGCGAGCCCGACGAGAACGCCGAACGTCCGCAAAAGGCCGCGCACCCTACGTTGCGTTCGAACGGCGACGGCGCGCCAAATACGCATCGAGGATGAGCGACGCTGCCAGCTGATCGACGACGCGTTTGCGATTTTTGCGTGAGACGTCGTTAGCGATGAGCGACCGCGTGGCTTGCGCGGTCGTCATGCGTTCGTCGACCCGTTCGATCGTGCCGCCGTACGCGCGCGCGAGCACCTCGACGAAGGCGTCCATCTTTTGCGCCGCGATCCCGCGTTCGCCAGACAGCGAGACGGGATCGCCGACGACGATCGTCGCGGCCGAATACTCGCGCGCGACGGTGAGAATCGCTTCGAGATCGTCGTGGAGCGATTCGGTTCGATGCAGCGTGCGCAGCGGCAACGAATACGACTCGCCCGGATCGCTAATCGCGATGCCGATGCGCCGCTCGCCAACGTCGAGAGCGACGATCACGCGCTCGCCCCGCGATAGCTGAGTTCGTCGAGTATGCGACTCGATTTCGTGCGCTTGCCGAGTTGCCAGGTTACGAACGCATCGACGGCGCGTGCGGCCGGAATCGTCGCACGCGTCGCCGGCCGTACGGCGTTCTCACCCCATGCCGCGAGGCCACGAAAATTCGCGACGTCGTCCGGCGCGAGCGCGAGCACATCGGCGCGATGCGGACGACAGCGTTCGCAAGCGAGCCCGCCCGCTTCGAGATCCGCCCACGCGGCACGATCGCCAAAGGCCTCGTTGCAACGCACGCACGCGTCGGATTCCGGCGCGTAGCCAAGTGTTCCGAGCAGACGCAGCTGGAAGCGCGGCACGAGTGCCGCGGGATCCGTCGACGTCGAGAGCGCTCGTAACACCCCGCGTAAGAGCGCGTAGACGTCGGGCATCGCGTACTCGCGTTCGGAGAATGCATCGATGAGTTCGACGATCACGTGTGCGGTCGCGAACGCGTCGGGCTCGACGATCGCGCGCCAATGTTCGACTAGAATCTCCGCGCTCGTAATAACGTCGAGACTGCGCCCGCGATGCAACGAGAGCGACACCTCGGTCACGAACTCGAGTCGCCCCGCAAGGAGACTCTTCGGCCGTCGCACACCCTTCCCGACGGCGTCGACCTTGCCGCTTTCGAGGGTAAAAATGGTGAAGATTTTATCCGCTTCGCCCAGGTTACGCGCGCGTAAGACGATACCGGCCGTTTTGTACGACCGTTGCGGCGTGCTCACGGGCGCGTCACGGCAGCACGAAGCCTTCCGGCAGCAGCGCTCCGATCGTCGTCTCTTCGAACCCTTCGGGAATCGCGTAGAGCACGCGCGTCGTCGTACCGTATTCGGCGAGCACTTGCCGACACGCCCCGCACGGCGAGGTCGTCTCGCGATCGGGGCCCACGATGGCGATCGCCGTGAACCGCCGATGTCCGCCCGCGATCGCCGCGAAGACCGCCGCGCGCTCGGCGCACATCGAGAGGCCGTACGATGCGTTTTCGACGTTGCACGCCGCCACGATCGTCCCGTCGTCGCACGCGAGCGCCGCGCCGACCGCAAACGCCGAATACGGCGCGTAGGCGTGTTCGCGAACCGCACGCGCGGCAGCGATGAGAGCGGTGTCGCCGGTCGGCATAGAAGTCATGCTAGACACGTTCGGCGTCGAAAGCGGCCTGCTTCTCGATCGAGCCATCTTCGCCGTGATGGATGCCATTTTTGAAGACGCGGACGGTGAGGATACGTCGCCCGCGCGTGCGTTCGATTCGTAGCCGAACGTCCTGGCTCGCCTCGATCTCTTCGCCTTCCTGTGGGAGATGGCCGAAGAGCCCGACCGTGAGGCCGCCGATCGTCTCGAAATCCTCGTGCGGCAGGTGCAGGCCAAGGCGCGCGTTGACGTCCTCGATATTCGTACCCGCATCGACGAGCGCTTCGTCCGCGCTCACGAAGCGGATCGCTTCTTCTTCGCCTTCGTCGTGTTCGTCGCGAATCTCGCCGACGATCTCTTCGAGAAGATCTTCCATCGTCACGAGGCCTGCGGTCCCGCCGTATTCGTCGACGACGATCGCGAGTGAAAATTTGCCACGTTGCATTTCGCGCAGCAACTCCGAGACGCGCTTCGTTTCGGGAACGAGCGTGATCGTACGCATGAGCGCGCGAATCGGCGTCTGGGCGAGCGTCGCATTCGAGAGCGAGATCAGCAGTTCGCGATCGTGCACGACGCCGATGACGTTATCGATCGTCTCTTCGAAAACCGGAAGCTTCGAATAGCCTTCGGCGATCACGAGATCGAGCGCACGCCGCGCGGAGGCGGTGACGTCGACGGCGACCATATCGGGACGGGGCCGCATCACTTCGCGCACGATCGTATCGCCGAACTGGATGATCGAATGGATCATCTCGCGCTCTTCGGCTTCGATGACTTTTTGTTCGACGCCGACGTTGACGATGTTGCGGATATCGTCTTCGGTCACGAACGGGCCGTAGGCGACGGGAGACACGCCGAAGAGCCGGACGACGAAATTGGTAAAGAACAAAAATGCCGCGTTGATCGGCGTCATGATCCACGCGACGCGCTCGAGAATCGGCGCCAGACGCACGGCCCAGCGCTCGTTATTAGCGACCGCAATCGTCTTCGGGATGATCTCCCCGAACGCGAGCAAGAGCACCGTCATCACGATCGTCGACCAGAGCGCGGCATTGGGCACGCCCACGTGGATGAAGACGAGCGTGGCGAGTGAGTCCGAGGCCAAGAGCACGATCGTATTGCCGATGAGAATCGACGTGAGGAAGCGATTGCGATCATCCATCAGTCGTAAGACGGCATCGCTACCCTTGATGCCGCGCTCTTTCATCCCACGCGCGCGAAGACGCGAAAGCGAAATCAGCGCCGCTTCAGAGCCTGAAAAGAAGGCCGACCCTGCGATAAGGATCAGCAGCGCACCGATTTCGGGCCAGTGCTGACTCCACGATTCAGCCGTCATCGGCGGGTAGGCTGTGGGGCCGGTAGAGGGTCGTTATCCAAATTGTCGCCAGTATACCATAGCGCGCAACGAGCCTTCGGCAAGGTTCGCACAGCGCTCAGACCCGGACCACGAGGAACAGCGCGGCGCTGACCCCCGTTCCGACGACCGCTCCGAACACGACCTCGCCGTAGCTATGGATCCCGCCTTCGACTCGGCTCTGACTCACGAGAAACGCGAGAAAGAACGCGAGGAGCGCGACGACGAGGGTCCCTGCGAGGAACGAGATGATCGTGGCACCCGCAAAAGCGAGCGCGGCATGCCCGGAAATGGCGCCGCCCTGCAATGGCGAGCCGTGCTTGCCGGAAAAGGCCTTGAGGAAGATCGTCACGACCCCGACGACGACGAGCGTGACGAAGACGTAATTGCGCGGGATACCCGCCACGGCCGCCGAGACCTTGGCCCCCGATGCCGTCACGCCTTCGTAAAATGCGAGGTAACCGACGATCACGGAGGCCATCGAGACCACGAGCACCGCTCCTGCGGCTGCGTCTTTGGCGATTTTTGCGAGCGGATGGTGAGCGACGGTCATCAGATCGACGACCGCTTCGATTGCGGTGTTGACGAGTTCGAGCGCGATCACGAGCGCGATGCAGAGCACGACCAGAGCGACGTAAGCGCGATCGAGCCGCAAATAAAGCGTCGCCACGATCGCGAGCGATGCCGCAACGAGATGAATGCGCATATTGCGCTGCGTCCGCGTGGCGTACAAGATGCCCGAGAAGGCGTAATCGAAAGCGGCCCAAAGGCGGTTGTCTTGGACCCGCTTGGCGCTAGGCGGCAAGCGCACGGGCTGCATAAACATGCGTTGTGTCGCGCGTCGTCAGGAACCCTTGCCGACGCGCGCGAGAACGCGATCGACATCGACTTGCAGATCGCTCACGTTTCGCAAGACGTTCGTGTAGCGAAGTGCCATCGCGCTCGTTACCGGATAGACGGCGTCGCGCCGCGCGACGAGGTTGTTTTCAGCGGTTTGCGTCGAGTCCAACCACTGACGGGCCGGATTCGCGAAATCGTCATCGATCGCGCCATCGATCACGCACGCGCCGTCGGCACGATAGCCCGCGCTATCGACGAGTTTCTCGAAAAAAGTTCGGCTCGCGCGGCGGTGGCGCGCGACGCGGACATCGCGGCCGTCGAGCGTCTCGCTCCACACTTCACCGAAGTGTGGATCCGCGCGAACCGGCCACACACGGACGCGCTCCCAATCCGCGAACACGACCAGCGCGTTCGAGCCGAAGCGATCGACGAGAAACGCAACCTGAAGATCGCGCCAAAACCGAGCGCTCGGCGCATCGAGATGCTTGCCGGGCCCGAACTCGATCGTATGCCGGTCCACGAGTTGTGTCGTGATCCGCGCGAGCTTCGGAGCGACGTGTGCCCTCCGCTTCAAGGCGCCTGCTCGTACGGCCAATCGAGACCGATCGCGGCCGCGAGCTTCTTCTCCGCGCGCAACATCTTCGCGCGTTCTGCGGGTTCTTCGTGATCGTGGCCGAGAAGGTGCGCGATCCCGTGCACGAGGAGGCGATCGATTTCTGCATCGAGCGAGGCGTCGTAGGCCGCAGCTTGCCGTACGGCGACGTCGACGCTGATGACGATATCGCCGATCAATACTTCGGGTTCACCCGGGCGCGCGATTTTGGGAACGGCGAACGGTTCGAAGAGCGGAAAACTCAAGACGTCGGTCGTGCGATCCTTGCCGCGATGTTCGCGATTGATACGCCGCATCGCCGCATCCCCGACGAACGTGAGCGAGAGGGCGGCATCGGGCCGCCCCGTCGCACCGAGTAACGCCCGAACGACGCGAGTCGCGCGGCGTCGATCGATCGGATGCCTGCGCGTCGTGTTGCGAAAATAGATCAAGCGTTTGCGTTGAAGCTCGCGTACGCCCCGACGATCTTTCCAACGAGCGGATGGCGTACGACATCGAGCCCCGAAAGGTTGACGACTGAAATATCTTCGATACCCGCGAAGAGCACGGGAACGTCGTGCAATCCGGAGCGCACGCCGCGCGGGAGATCGACCTGCGTGACGTCGCCCGTCACCACCATGCGCGAATTCTGCCCGATGCGCGTGAGGAACATCTTGAGTTGGTCGCGCGTGGCATTTTGCGCTTCGTCGAGAATCACGAATGCATCGGCGAGGGTACGCCCGCGCATGTACGCGAGCGGCGCGACTTCGATCGTGCCGCGTTCGAGAAATTTCGCCGTCGTGCCATCTTCGAGCAGCTCGTTCAATGCGTCGTAGAGCGGCCGCAGGTACGGATCGACCTTCTCCCTGAGATCGCCTGGTAGGAACCCGAGCTTCTCGCCCGCTTCGACGGCTGGGCGACACAGGACGATACGCGAGATCTCACGCGCACGTAGCGCGCGCACGGCCATCACCATCGCGAGAAATGTCTTCCCCGTTCCCGCGGGGCCGATGCCGAACGTCAGCGTGTGCTGCGCGATCGCTTCGACGAGCGCGCGTTGGCCCGCGGTCTTCGGGCGTATCTCTTTGCCACGCTGCGTCGTGAAGAGCGTTTTCGGATGCGAGACGGGCGTTCTGCCATCGAGGAGTTCGCGCGCCGCAAGCACGACGTCGTCGGGCGAGAGACTCGCGCCGCCATTGACGGCCTCGCGCATCCGTTCGAGAATCGACATTGCGGACGTGACCGCAGTCGCGCTTCCCGAAAGGCGCAGTCGATCGCCGTCGAGATTGATGACGACCGAAACGATGCGTTCGAGCGCGCTGAGATTACCGTCGAGATGCCCGCAGAACACGAGCGGATCGCGCACGCCCGCAAGCTCGAAAGTACCTTCGGTTCGCGCTTGCGCGGCCGTCACGTCGTCGGCGAGATCGTCGACTGAAGATGACGCAGCCGACGCCGAGTAGTTCGTGCTCGGTATCGCACGCTTCATCGCTCGCGCTGCCGCAGCGCGATCGGCGGAGCGAGTGCTTCGCTCAACACGATTGCGGCCAAGAGTGGCGTCCCGCCCGAAAACGCTGCGAGCAAAGACACGGACGCGTGCCTCGGTGTGGTCGCTCGTAGCGGATCGAGCGCCGTCGGAAAGATATCGTCGAGCGGTGCGATCGGTTGGGCTAAGACCCGTTTCGCAGATGGAATCACGCGACCCATCGGCTCGTTTGGGCGCGACACGTTGCGCGCGATCTCGCGCGCCGTCGGCGGCTGCGGTACCGCAACACCCGCTGCGCGCAACATCGCGCGCCCTTGGGCCTCGGCCTGTGCTTGTTCGGCCGCGGCGACCGTCATGTTCGCCTCGCGAAGCTTTTTCGCAATGGTGTCCGCGATGGACCCGAAGAGTTCGTCCAAGCGTTATTGCCCCGGAGCTTTGGGCGACGTGAGGCCGCCGGCGTTTGGATCGGGTGGCGCGACGCCCGCGCCGATCGCGCCGCGCATTTCGGTATCGGCTTTGATGTTATTGAGCTTGTAATAATCCATGACGCCGAGGTTGCCGTTACGAAATGCCTCGGCGATCGCCTGCGGGATCTGCGCTTCGGCTTCCACGACTTTCGCGCGCATCTGTTGCGTGAACGCCTTCTGCTCTTGCTCGGCTGCGAGCGCGCTATACTGGCGTTCCGCAGCTTTGGCCTGGGCGATCTTACGATCGGCTTCGGCCTGCGACGTCTGCAATTCCGCGCCGATATTTTTGCCGACGTCGACATCGGCGATGTCGATCGAGACGATCTCAAACGCCGTTCCGGCATCGAGACCCTTCGCGAGTACGGCCTTCGAAATACGATCGGGATATTCCAAGACTTCTTTATGGTCTTGCGCGGCGCCGACGGCACTCACCACGCCCTCGCCAACGCGCGCGACGATCGTCGGTTCGCCTGCCCCGCCGACGTAGCGATCGAGATTCGTCCGCACGGTAATACGCGCTTTGACGTTGAGCTGGATGCCGTTTTGCGCGACACCTTGAAAGATCGGCGTTTCGATAACGCGCGGATTGACCGACTGCTGGAGGGCTTCGAGGACGTTGCGGCCCGCGAGATCGATCGCCGAGGCGCGCTGCCATTCCAGCGGAATCTGCGCGCGCTGCGCGGCGATCATCGCGAGCGTGACTTGCTCGACGTTGCCGCCGGCGAGATAGTGCGACTGCATCTGATCGACGGTCAGCGGTAACCCCGCCTTGCGCGCGCGCACGAGATTGGTCACGATGACGCCCGGCTGGATGCCGATGAGCCGCATGCGGATCAGCGACGTGATCGAAAGCGGCACGCCCGCAGCAATCGTGCGAATCCAGAGCCCGAGTGGGAAGTAATAGAAAAAGAGCAACAGTCCTAAAATAACTGCGAAGACGATCACGGCGATTGAGAAACTACCCACGAACGGACTCACTTTCATCATCGAGGGGCGAAACGGGCGATGTGGCGACCGGCGCGACGAAGACGCGCGAACCTTGGACGCGGCTCACGCGGATCGCAGATCCCGCGGGCAGAAAATCGCCTTCGGTCAGCACGTCGACGCGTTCGCCATCCACGTGCGCGACGCCGGCGGGTCGCAGATACGACGTCGCAACGCCCATGTGGCCCACGAGCCCCTGGAAATCGCGATTCGCTACGAATTCGGGGCCCTGAACGTTCGTAAAGGTGATCCGTCGAAAATAGGCGCTCTGCGGCGCCATGCGCACGAATATCGCGAAGAGCACGACTGAGAGCACGATCGCAATCGAGATCGCTTGTATCGCAACGACTGAAAAGGCCGCTCCGAACGCGAGAAAAACGGCCGCGGCAAGGGCGAGTAGACCGAGTGCCCCCGAGAGTCCGTGTCCGGGAAAGACGTGCAGTTCGAGCAAGATGCCGAGCACGCCGAGCACGGCGAGTGCGATCACGACGCCATCGGAGAAGCCCGCGTACACGTGCGTTCCGAAGAAGAGCGCGAGCGAGCCGACGCCGATCGCCCCCGCGATACCGTGCAACGTCTGCATCTCGATGAGTAATCCGAGCACGCCGAGCGAGAGCAGTATCCCGCTCACCTCGGGACTCGTCGCGAACCGCGCGAGCGATTCGCCCCACGAATAACTTGCGGTAGACCGCGTCCCGGTAACGTGCGCGTATTCGAGCGCCGCGTCGAGCGTCGGCTCGACCGAGTCGATAAAGTGTGCGCGCTTCGCCTCTTCCGCCGTGAACGAGAGAATGGCGCCGGACCGTTTGTACGCGGGCGCGTTGACCGTTTTGTCGACCATCGCCGCCGCGAGCGTCGGATCGCGATGCATCCGCGTCGCCGTCGCCGCAAACTCCGCGCGAAGCGCGCTCACGTGTTTGGGGTCGTTTGGAATCGGTTCGGCCGCGCCGATGCTCGAGCCCGGTGCCATCACGATCGTCTTGGTCGCAAGCGTGATGAGTGCGCCCGCGCTATACGCGCGCTGCGAGACGTACGCGACCGTCCGCACGTGGCTCCCGACGAGGGCGTCGCGAATTTCGAACGCCGCCGAAACGAGCCCGCCCGGCGTATTGATGTCGAGTACGAGCGCGGAAGCATGCGCGCTCTCGGCTTCGCGCACGGCCCGTTGCACGAGATGCGCCATCCCTTCATCGACCGTCCCCGAGATCGGGACGATGAGCACCCCACCGCCCGATGTGGGCGCAGCGGCAAAGGCCAAGCCCGCGCCTCCGAAAAGGAGTGCGAGCGCGCAGAACACGAGACGAAGCGAGCGGATCATGCCTCTGCCTACTCCGTCACGATGCGACAAGTTGCGGTCGGTTACGTCGCGAGCGCGCGGAGTTCGTCCGTCACGATCGTGCGGATCGTGTTGCCGTCGGCTTCGCTCTTGAGGCGCGGCATCAGCGCTTTCATCGCGGCGCCCTGCGTCCGCTCGGCGGGGGCCATCGCAGCGAGGGCCTCGCGCACGATCTCGCGGATTTCGTCTGCGGATTTCTGCGCGGGTACGTACGTCGCGAGAATCTCGCGTTCGGCGCGTTCTCTCGCGGCGAGTTCGGCGCGATCGGCCTTGTCGTACTCGGTAATGGAATCCGTGCGTTGCTTGACGAGCTTGCGCACGACGTCGATCGCGTCGGCATCTTCGAGTTCGCGGCCCGCCTCGATCTTCTTATACGAAAACGCCGAGATCGCCGAGCGCAGCGTATCGAGCCGGAGCTGGTCCTTGGCTTTCATGGCTTCTTTGAGATCGGCTGCGATGCGTTCTTTAAGGGTCAACGAATGCTCCACGGGTCCGTGATAGAAAAAGGGCGCCGATCGTGCGGCGCCCTTCAAAAAAAATTCGGGGTTAGGTGCGCCGTTTACGGGCGGCCGCCGATTTCTTCTTCCGGCGGACGCTCGGCTTCTCGTAATGCTCGTGCTTGCGAGCCTCGGCGAGAACGCCGGCTTTTTGGGTGGCTTTCTTGAAACGGCGCAACGCACTCTCGATCGTTTCACCTGGTGCAACGCGTACTTCCATGAACAACCCTCCCTTCGCAAACCGCCGATGGCGGCAAAATTTCGCGCCGACACGTTGGCGTCAGCGACATCGCAAATGTACCACAGGCTCCCGAACGCGTCAATTTCACCCCGGCGGCCACGTCATCTGGCGGCCGCCCATGACGTGGAAATGGAGATGTCCGACCGTCTGGCCGCCTTCAACGCCCTCGTTCGAAACAACGCGGTAGCCGCGGGTCGTCTCTGAGCGCCCGGCTTCGCCGACGACTTTGAGAAAGTCACCGACTTCTTCCGCAGACGCCTGCTCGACGAAATCACCGAGGTCGCTCACGTGACGCTTGGGGATCACGAGCAGATGCGTCGGCGCGTGCGGGCTCGTGTCTCGGAAGACGAGGGCGTCAGCCGTCCGACGGACTTCTTGCGCCGGGATCTCACCACGAAAGATGCGACAAAAAATACACGTCTCGCTCATGGGGTCGCCTTCGGTCGCATGGTGATGAAGTTGAAGGCCGTATCGGGGCTCGCGATCACGCCGCCGATCGTCGACTTCGCCGCAAACGAGACGACGGAATGGACGAGCCCAATCGCGGGCACACGATCGTGGATCATGGCGTTTGCCGCAGCGTAGATCTTCGCGCGCTTGCCTTCATCGACGGTCTGCTGGCCCGCGAGCATCAGTTTGTGGAAGTCGGGGTCGCGCCAGAACGAATAGTTTTGCGCTTGGCCTTTGACGGCGCTATCTTGATCGAGCAACGCGTACATGAAATTGTCGGGATCGCCGTTGTCGCCCGTCCAACCGATCAGGCACATGGGATGTTCGCCGTTGCGAATTTTGGTGAGAAAGACGCCAAATTCGAACGGCTGCAGCGTCACTTCGATCCCGACCGCTTTGAGATTCGCTTGAATGGCTTCGGCGATGCGTTGTGGTTCGGGCATGTACGGCCGCGGCGACGTCGGATAGTACAGCTCCGTCGTAACGTGCGCGGCGCCGGCTTGCGCGAGGAGCGCCTTGGCTTTGGCCACGTCGTGCGGATAGGCTTTGACCGCCGGGTTCTCGCCCATCATCCCAACGGGCGTCCAGTTGTTCGCGATCGTGGCGCCTTCGGTATAGAAGCTCTTGACGAGCGCGTTCGTGTCGATCGCATAGGCGACGGCCTGCCGTACGAGCACGCTATCGAAGGGTTTTTTTTCGACGTTCATCGCGAGATACGAGACGTTGTTCGAAGGCGGATGATAGAGCGAGATGCCCGCCGTCGCGCCGAGATCTTTGGCATCGTCGGGCCGCGGATCGGTGAGCATATCGATATCGCCCTTCTTCATCGAGAGCACGCTCGTCGATTGATCGGGAATATCGCGCACGATCACGGTCGTATATGCCGGTTTCGCGCCCGCAAAGTTCGGGTTTGCGGCGAGCGTGATGTGATCGTCGTGCGCCCACTCGGCGACCATGTAGGGGCCACTTCCGACAGGAAGTTGGTTGAAGGCTTCGGCGCCTTTCGCAATCGCGGTCGGAGAGCCGATCGCAAACGAGGGCATCGCGAGATCGTGCAAGAGCGGTGCCGACGGCGCGCGCAGGTGAATGACGACGCTCGATGCCGACGGTGCATCGATGCTCGCGATCGCACTTTTAGCATCGAAGCCACCGAACATGCTCGCGTAGTAGCCGAAAGGGAAATTCCCGCGATAGGCGTTCTTCGAGTCGCGCCAGCGATCGAAGTTAAACTTCACCGCTTTCGCATCGAGCGGTGAGCCGTCGGAAAATTTGAGCCCGGGCGCGAGCGCGAACGTCCACGTCTTGCCGTCGGTCGAGGTCTTCCATGAGGTCGCGGCGTCTGGCCGAATATCGAATCCGCCCGGCTTAAAGCGCACCAAATTCTGGAGAACCTCTTGCGAAATAGTGAGCGAGAGTCCGTCGGTCTGCACCGCGGGATCGAGGCCGACGGCATCCTTGACGCGCGCGACGATGAGCTGTGCGCCCGCAGACGCACCACCCGTCGACGACGTCGTCGAGCCACCGCCGCACGCGGAAAGAACGAGCGTCCCTAGGAGCGCCGCTGCTAGCGATTGCTTCAAACGATTACCTCGCAATGGTGAACGTCCACGTTTTCGTCGACGTGTTACCCGCGGTGTCGGCGACGCGAACGATCACGGTCACGAGACCGCTCGGAAGATCGACACCAGGGCTATAGGTGATGAAATTATTCGTGCGCGTCGTCGTCGAGGTCACATCGTGGCCGTTGACTTCGAGGGCGACGCTCGACACGTTGATCGGAATCTCCGTCGGCGTCGAGAACATCGCAAAGATGCTCGGATGACGGTTATTGACGCTCTGCCCCGGCGGCGGCGCGACTTCGCCGATCGTCGGCGGCGTCGAGGTCGCCGAGAGCGTCTGCGCGGCTTGCGTGCGCGGCGCTGCGTTCGAACCGATTGCGAGCTTCCCGTACACGGGCACCTGCGTCACGTTGAATCGCTCGGGAACGGTGAAATGGCCCACGTACGTGCCCGCCGCCGTCTCGCGCATCGGTACGTTCGTTAATAAATCGCCGATATCGAAGCTCGCGCGACCGTTCGCCGTACCGTGGAGGATCACGTCGAATGATTCGCCGACGCGGATCGGATGCGTGACGGAAAGCGTGACCGTATCGATCTTCGTCGGGCTCGGCGTGCCCGGCATCGGCGTCGCCGTCTGCACGACGGCCGCGAGCGTGCGCGAAGCGACGATCTGCCGTAATTCACCGCTCTCGGGGTTGCTGCGTACGGTCACGTAATCGCCGACGCGGAGATCCTCGAGCCGCGCGACCATACTATTGAGCGTGGTCTCGGTCGTTTTACCCGTCGTCACGACGCGACCGCTCTCGAGCACGAGCGCCGACGCCGTCGCAGCTGCGACCGTACCGTTCGTCGATTTGTAAAAATCGAAGACCGAAACGACGCGGCCGTCTTTCGTCAGGATCGCGTGGACCGCATCGCCGACGCGAATATCGGCAAGCGCACCGCGTAACTGCGAGTGAATCGTGACGTCTTCGGCCCAGATCTTCGCGTCGGAGGTGATCGAGATCGTCCGCGACGTGCCGCCGCGCACCACCGTGATCGTGGGAATCTGACTATCGATATCGAGCGCCGAGACGATGCCCTGGACGTCGGAGCCGCCGCCCGAGCGTTGTTGCTCCGCGCCATTGGTGCGACCGACGTACGCAGATACGATCTCGACTTTTGCGCCGCGCCGATCGTAGGTCGCCTGCGCGCCGAAAGCGACGACGAGCACGCGCAGCGGCGCGTACGTCACGCCGTCGATATCGGCGATCGTCGCATCGAGCGGGAACGTCTTTTCGTTGACGACGACGACGCGCGAGCCCACGCGCATACTCACGCTTCCCGTCGGCAGTTTCGCCGTAATCGTATCGCCGCTTCGCGCGATCGCAATCCCGAGTGCGGCGAAAACATCGCGAATCGGGAAGAGCAGCCGCCCGTCGACCGTGATCGGGGGAGCGTCGGTCGCAAGCGGCTCGCCGTTGACGGCAATCGCGATACTGCGAATCGGCTTCTCACCCGAATCGGGATGCGGCGGCCCGGCAAAAGCAGCGGGCGAACCCCACATCAAGACGAGCGCAGCCAGAATCGGAGCGAACGGTTTCATCGGTTGGGCCTCTCCTCCAAGACGCTCCGATACACCTCGGCGGTGCGCTCGGCGCAGCGGTCCCACGTGAGATTTCGGGCGATCGACTGCGCCGCGCCGCGCGGCACCCGGCCGTCGAGAACGGCGATCATATGTGCTCGCGCGCCTGCCACATCGCGCGGCTCGAAGACGGCGGTACGATCTTTGATGGCACCGGGAATCGCGTCGCGGCACGCGATCACGGGCGTCCCCATCGCGGCAGCCTCGACCAACGGCAAACCGAATCCCTCGCAAAGCGCGGGATGCACGAGCGCGAGCGCACCCGCGTAGAGGCCGACGAGTTTCGGCGTATCGACATGACCGACGAACGTGATCTTCCCCCGCGAACGTTCCGGCCGCGACGCACCGGGGCCGAGATCGTCGATGCCCGTCAATCGCACGTCGACGTGATAATGCTCGGGCAACGACGACCACGCCGCGAGGAGCGTCGCAATATCTTTATGCGTCCGGTGGTTTCCGACGAAAAGGAAGTACGGCGCCGCGCTTCTCTGCTCGGCAGCGATGTCGACTCCGACCGGACCCACTGCCGCGGCCGCAAGAAAGCGATCGTCGACGCCGAGTGGGATGACGGCGACTTTCGAAGCCGGCACGCCGAGAAAGCGTTCGAGATCCTCGATCGTGCGCTCGTCATCGGTAATGACGCGCGCGGCACGGCGACAGAGCGCGCGTACGACGGTCGCGTAATAGGGGCCGACGCGATTCTTGAACATTTCCGGAAAGCGCAGATGGATGAGATCGTGGATCGTCACGATCGTCGGCGCGAACCCGACGATCGGCGCATAGACTGAAAGATGGTGCACGAGTCGCGGCCGGGCGCGAGCGAGGCGTAGCGGCAGCACGATCTGTTCGTTCGCATCGAGGTGCGTCGCGCGGACGAACGTCGCGAAGCCGAGATCGGGTGCGATGCGCGGTAGCCGCGCGACGAGTTCTTCGGCATAGGCCATCATGCCGACCGACATATGCCGCATGCGCGGCAGGTCGAAAGCGACATCGGGGCGCGGCGCCCGTGCGACGTTCATGACCGAATCGATTTCCACGCAACGGCGACCGGATAGCACGCCGATGCGCCCGCCACGAACACGCCGCGCCAACCATCGCGCCATCCACCGCGCGCGAGAAGGAGCCACGGAAAGCGCAACGCTGCGACCGCGCAAGCGCGCGCCAAACGTCCGCGCGAAGGCGCGACGCCGCGTGCTTCGAGCGTCGTGTAGCGCGCGAATTTTTCGCGATACGCGCGTATCGTCGGGTACGAATCGTGAAGCAACGTCCCGCCCAAGCGCTCCGTGGTTCCGGGTACGATCCAGTGCTCGTGTACCTCCGCATCGCCGCCGGACGCAGGCTCCGCGACGACGCGTGCGCGCGCGGTGCGAAACAGGCGCACGGGTGCTTCGCCGCCCCACGCACCGTGATGCATCGCGCGGCCGCAGATGGACGTCGCGCGTGCGAAACCGTAGGCGTCGGTCATTTCTGCGGGCTCGAGCGCGCGAAGGACCGCGGCGAGTTCGAAATCGAGCGACTCGTCCGCATCGAGCATGAACGTCCACGGCGTTGCGACGTGCGTGAGCGCGAAAGAACGCGTCGTCACGAATCCCGCCCATGGCCGCACGACGACGGTGGCACCATGCGCGCGGGCGATCTCCACGGTGGCATCTTGCGACTCGGCGTCGATCACGAGCAAGGGCGATCCAATGGGGACGCTAGCGAGCGCACGAGGCACATTGCGCGCCTCGTTCTTCGTCAGAACGACGAACGTAATCTCGGCCGGATTCAGGAGGATGCAGCGATGGACGTCGCGTTCTCGCGTTCGCGAACGTGCTCGGCGTTTGCGAGCGACGCGGTCACGAATTCGCGATAGAGCGGCGATGGGCGCGTCGGACGAGATTTGAATTCGGGATGAGCTTGCGTCCCAACGAACCACGGGTGAAGCGAAGGATGGAGTTCGACGGTTTCGACGAGCGTCGTCCCCCCCACGATATGATGGCCGGAGAAGATCATGCCGTGCTCTTCGAAGAGCGCTTTGTAACGATTATTGAATTCATACCGATGCCGATGACGTTCGCTGATCTCGAGTTTGCCGTACGCGCGCGCAGCGAGCGTATCGGCTTCGAGCGTGCACGTGTACGCACCGAGCCGCATCGTGCCGCCCATGAGCTTGATGTCACGTTGATCGGCCATGAAGTGGATGACGGGATGCGGGGTCGTCTCGTCGACTTCCGACGACATCGCATCGGTGAGACCGCAAACGTTGCGAGCGAATTCGACGCACGCCAGTTGCATGCCGAAACAGATGCCGAGATATGGGATCTTTTGCTCGCGTGCGTACTTGACGGCGCGGAGTTTGCCTTTGACTCCGCGCGACCCGAAGCCGGGCGCGACCAAGATACCGTCGACGCCATCGAGCACGCTCGTACCGGAATCTTCAACCGTCTCGCTATCGATGCGCTTGATCTCCACGCGCGCGTCGTTTGAGATGCCGGCGTGATAGAGCGCTTCGACGATCGAAATATACGCGTCTTTGAGTTCGACGTACTTGCCGACGAGGGCGATTTTGACGTGTTTGCGCGGCGTCATCACGCGATCGACGATCGCTTCCCACGCTTCGAGATCGAGCGGCTGCACGTCGAGCTTGAGGCGCGCGATGACGGCTTCGGCGAGGCCCTCTTTTTCGAGGTTGAGCGGGACTTTATAAATCGTGGGCGCGTCGCCATTCTGGACGACGTTTTTCGCGGGAACGTCGCAGAAGAGCCCGATCTTCTCTTTGAGTTCGATCGGAATCGCGACTTCTGAGTTCGTGCGCACGACGATCGCATCGGGTGAGATGCCGATCGCGCGCAGTTCGCGGACCGAGTGTTGCGTGGGCTTCGTTTTGAGTTCGCCTGCGGCGCCGAGATGCGGCATCAGCGTGAGGTGAACGAACATGACGTTCTCTTCGCCGACGTCGTAGCGGACTTGCCGGATCGCTTCGAGGAACGGGAGCGATTCGATATCGCCGACCGTGCCGCCGACCTCGACGATGCAGACTTCGGCACCACTCTGTTCGGCGACGCGTTTGATCTGCGCTTTGATTTCGTTCGTGATGTGCGGGATCACTTGCACGGTCGCGCCGAGGTAGTCGCCGCGACGTTCTTTTTCGATCACCGACTGGTAGATTTGGCCCGTCGTGACGTTATTAATCCGCGTGAGCGATTCGTCGATGAAGCGCTCGTAGTGACCGAGATCGAGATCGGTCTCCGCCCCATCTTCGGTGACGAAGACCTCGCCGTGCTGATACGGGTTCATCGTCCCGGCGTCGACGTTGATATAGGGGTCGAGCTTTTGAATCGAGACGGAAACGCCTCGGGATTTGAGGAGCCGACCTAGCGACGCCGCCGTAATGCCCTTACCGAGCGAACTCACGACGCCACCGGTAAAGAAAATAAACTTCGCCACGATGGGAGCCTCGTTTTCGGCTCAGGCGCAGAACGTCCCCTGCCGCCTACGCGGCCGTCATCTCCTCGAGCTCGCGTCCCTTGCTCTCGCGAACGAAGCGTATTACGAAGAAAAATGAGAGGATCGCGAAAGCGGTATAGAGCCCGTACGCGAGGCCCAAGCCCACGTGCTGTAGCACCGGAAACGACGTCGAAATCGCCCAGTTCGCGACCCACTGTGCCGCCGCGGCGACCGAGAGTGCGGCGGCGCGAATGCGATTTGGGAACGTCTCGCCGAGTAAGACCCATACGACCGGCCCCCACGAGAGACCGAAGGCGAAAACGTACACGTTCGCTGCGAGGAGGGCGACGATGCCCGCCGCGCCTGCGAGATGCGGTGCGCCCGCCGAGTCGAGCGGCGCGGAGCCGAAAACGGTCGCCATGATGCCGAGCGTCAGCGCCATGCCGATGGAGCCGACGAGGAGGAGCGGCCGGCGCCCCCAGCGATCGACGAGCACGATCGCGACGACGGTCGTCACGACGTTCACGACGCTCGTGATCACCGTGATGAGCAGCGAACTCTTTTCGGAGAATCCGACGGCCTGCCAGAGAACACTCGAGTAGTAAAAAATCACGTTGATGCCGACGAATTGCTGGAAAACCGAAAGCCCGATACCAACCCAAACGATCGGCAACAATCCAAACGTTCCGCCGCGCAGGTCGCTCCAGCGCGGCTCGTGATCGGCGACGAGCGACGCGCGAATATCCGCGATTTTCTCATCGAGGCCGCGCTCGCCGAGGACGCGAGCGAGAACCGCGCGCGCTTCGTCGATGCGCCCCTTCGCGAGTAGTTGCCGAGGCGATTCGGGAATCGCGAGCGAGAGGACCCCGTAAATCGCCGCAGGCACGACCATCGCGACGAACATCCAGCGCCAAGCTTCGAGCCCGCCGAACGATACCGCGCGCGAACTTCCGGCGCCCGTGGCGATCGCATAATCGACGAGTAGCGAGAGAAAGATACCCGAGACGATCGCCAGTTGCTGCAACGAGCCGAGCCGTCCGCGAATCTGCGCGGGTGCGATCTCGGCGATGTAGGCGGGCGCGATGACGGATGCCATGCCGACGGCGACGCCGCCGACGATGCGAAAGATCGCGAGTGTGACGAGGGTGTTCGCGAAGCCCGAGCCGAGCGCGCTGATGACGAAGAGCACGGCGGAAAGGCGCATCACCGCGAGGCGTCCGTAGCGATCGGCGAGCCGACCGGCCGCGACCGCGCCCGCAGCCGCACCGAGCAACGCCGACGAAACGGTAAATCCGAGCGCCGCCGGGCTCGCATGAAACTGCGCACCGATCGCCGTGATCGCGCCATTGATGACGGCGCTATCGTAGCCGAAAAGAAATCCGCCGAGCGCCGCGACGAGCGCCATGAAAACGACGTCGCCGCTGCGCTGCGAATGAGATTGCTCGGTGCTCGTCATGGCGTCGCATTGTACCGCGCGTGTGCCGGGTCCCTATCGCTCCCCCGGACGACGACGATGCGTTCGTGGAGCGCGAAATCGCGATGAACCTCGATGATCGCGGGTTCGGCGAATGCCGCTTCGGCGAGCGTGGCGAGCGCGGGAACGGTATCGGGTCCCGCCTCCATCACGAGCACGCCACCCGCGCGCAATCGCGCGGGCGCCTGCGCCAAGAGTGCGCGATACGAATCGAGCCCATCGTCGCCGCCGTCGAGGGCGAGCAGGGGTTCGAATGCGGTCGCATCGGGCGCTCCTTTAAGGTCGGAGCGACGCACGTACGGTAAATTCGCGACGATACAATCGAAGGTGATGTCGGGCGCGAGCGCGTCCCACATATCGCTTTCGACGAAGTGCACGCGCGCGGCAACATCGTGCGAGCGCGCGTTGCGTTGCGCGACGGCAAGGGCGGCTGGCGAGACATCGAGCGCCGTGATGCGGGCGTGGGGACGTTCGCAGGCGAGCGTGATCGCGATGATCCCGCTTCCGGTACCGAGATCGCACATCGCAAGCGGCGCATCGCGCGCATCGCCGAACGCGGCGAGAGCGAGTTCCACAACGCCCTCGGTTTCCGGTCTCGGCACGAGCACGTCACGCGTCACCGCAAACGTTCGGCCGTAAAATCCGGCCGACCCGACGATATACGCGACCGGCACGCCCGTCGCGCGCGTTGCGAGCGCTTCGGCATAGCGTGCCGCTTCTGCGTCACCCAGTCGCTCGTCGCCGTGCGCGAAAATCCACGCAGCATTGCATTCGAGCATCTCTTCGAGCAACCGGAGCGCATCGAAGCGCCCCTCACCGCCGAACTCGACGAGTACCTTGCGACCGTGAAGCAGCGCGTCACCGACCGTCGCCACGAAATTCAAGCTCACCTACGACGGCTTCGTGGATTTCGAAGCGCTTACCCCGACCCGCCCACCTCGACCGAAGCAGACGAAATATCTTAAAAGGCTATTCGTCATCGGCAAGCGATGCGAGCACCGCCGCATGCTCCTCGAATGCCACCCCCTCAAACGAAAACCGCATCACCCATCCCGCGCGGCCGCTCACCTCGACCGTACCCGCATCATCGTCATCCGCGTACGCAATCGCGCTCGAGACGATACGCGCGCTCTGCGGAAACGACGTCGCCGCGCCATCGATCGCAAGCGCGCTCGTCCCGAAAAAAGTCAATGTCGCGATCACGGTGGTCGCATCGTCCCTCCGCAGCGCGCCGTAGACCCGCAGCGCGAGCCTGCGTGTCTGCATGTCGAGGTCGAGCGCGACGAGCGCGCAATCGACGAAGGTGCGCGATGCGAGCAGATCGAGCGCTTCGCGATCGCGTGCGTCGGCAGCCATCTTACGCGGCCGTCGTTTCGCCCGCGAGCAAACGCGACTTTTCGTCTTGCTGCAAGCGCGCCACGATGCGACCGAGATCGCCATTCATGATGCCCGGAATGTTCCCGAAATTTTCGTTGATCCGATGATCGGTGATCCGGTCCTGCGGAAAATTATACGTCCGAATTTTTTCGCTTCGGTCGCCCGTTCCGACTTGGCTGCGTCGTAAATTTCCGACCAATTCCTCGGCCTCGCGACGCTTGCGATCGGCGAGCACGCTGCGTAACATCGTCATCGCACGTTCGCGATTCTGAATCTGCGACCGCTCCTCACTACACGCGACGATCACGCCGCTCGGCACGTGCGTGATGCGAATCGCAGATTCCGTCTTGTTGACGTGCTGCCCGCCCGCACCCGACGCCTTGAACGTATCGACTTGGAGATCGGTCGATTTGATCTCGATGTCTTCCGTCTCTTCGACCTCGGGCAACACGGCGACCGTCGCCGTCGACGTATGCACGCGGCCTTGCGATTCGGTCGCGGGAACGCGTTGCACGCGATGCACGCCCGATTCGTATTTAAAAAACCGATACGGTTCGTTCGAACGAATGCCGAGCGTGATCTCCTTAACGCCCCCCGCATCGTTTTCGGTCTGCGAGAGAATCTCGGTCTTCATTTTGACCGACTCTGCATATCGCACGTAGAGCCGCGCGAGTTCGGCTGCGAAAAGTCCCGCCTCATCGCCGCCCGCGCCCGCGCGAATTTCGACGAAGATATCCTTGCTGTCGTTGGGGTCGCGCGGCAGCATCAATTCGGTGAGCTGCGCTTCGAGATCGCGGCGCCGTTCGCGCAAACCCTTGGCCTCATCTTCGGCCATCTCGTGCATCTCGGGATCGCTTTTATCGACGAGCAATTCGTCGTTTGCGACGATATCGGCGAGCAGCTTCCGGAACGCGCGATAGACCGCCACCGTCTCCTCGTTTGCGGAGCGTTCTTTGACGAGCATCGTGAAACGCGCCTGATCGAAGGCGCCGCCGGAATTGGCGAGCTCCATCTCGATTTCGTCATAGCGTTTCGAGAGCGTCTCGAGCCGTTGGAGATTGAACAAGGGTCGTGATCCTTCGCAGACTGCAGGGCCGCAAGCGATATGAAAAAGGACGAGCCGCATTGCTGCAACTCGCCCTCGGGAAACGGTGTGGCTCGCTAGACGGCGGCGGCGGCTTCTGCCTCGGCTTCGGCCTTCTTGCGTTTGCGCTCGCCCGCTTCGGCTTTCTTTTGCTCGGCTGCGGCCATGCGTTGGTTGAACTTATCGACCCGGCCAGCCGTGTCGAGGAACTTCTGTTGACCGGTGAACAACGGATGACACGCCGAGCACACCTCGATGCTGATCGACTTGATCGTCGATCCCGTCGTAAAGGTGTTGCCACACGCGCAATGCACGGCGGACTCGGTATGCCAGGTGGGGTGGATCTTCTCTTTCACAGCCCCGGAAGTATATCAGAAGGTGCAAGGGCTGTCGACTACACGCCGACGACGGCCCGAATGAGATTCCGCGCGTACGGCACGCCGAGTCCCGTCACCAAATCGTAGCCCGTCCCGGCGTCGTAGCCGCCGTTGGGCGCGATACCCGTCATCCCGGGGGCCGGCGAGGCGCCCGGGAGCGCGTTATTGCCAAAGAGCACGTCGGCGAAGGTCGAGGCATACGTCACCGGATTCTTGTACGCGGTGAAGAACGCGGCGTTGGGATTACCGAGGCGATAGGGTTTGAGGCCCGATCCCTTGCTCGTGCAACTCGCCGTCTTCTGGCAGGCCTGGAGCACGAGCGCCCACATCGCAGCCATTTCGGGCGCACCGACGCTCGTGCCGCCGATCGCCGCAATGTTGCGCGTTCCGAGTTCGGTCGCCGCATTGACCACCACGGCAACGCCCGTGCTGGTGTCAGCATCGAGTGAGATATCGGGCTGTGCGCGCTTGCCCCCACAGGGAAAGCCCGCGATCCCCGTCTCGTAAGCGGGTGCATTGAAGAACGTGGAACAACCGCCGCCCGAACCGCCGGCGTGCTGGCCCGGAATCTGCGTCGCGATGCCCCACCCCGTGAGCGGCCCCGTGAGGCGACCCGAAGCATCGAGCGGCGTGTTGACTCCGCCGACGCTGACCACGCTCGGGTCGGTCGCGGGATAACCGACGCAAATATTATTCGGTCGGCTTACCGCGCTCACGTCACCCGTGCAACCCTCCGCCCCGGCATCGCCCGATGAGGCGAAGATCGCGACGCCCATCGAGGCGAGGGCCGCGAGTTCTTTCGTGCCGTACTCGTTCGAGCCGGCGCCGAAATAGATACCGTTACTGCTGGGCTCGCTACCGCCGAAGCTCATCGAAATAATGTCGGCCTTATCGTCGGCGATGGCTTGCTGGATCTCGTCATCGGTGAGCGAGAGTCCGATCTGGGGCGATGGCGGGGCGCTTCCCTTGATACCGCACGGGCCGAAGCACTCGACCGGATTGTAGGCGATGTAAAACAGCACGTTGGCATCGGGCGCGAGCGCGGCAGCTTGCTCCGTGTCGAGTTGTGCCTCGGCATCTTCCGGGTTGCACGTTGTGAGATCGGTGATGCCGGCGGCCGTCGCGGGGTTGCCCGGCATGTACCCCTGTTTTACGCATCCAGCCGAGCGTGGCGAAGTGACCGGCGGCGGCGTCGCGAGGCCGGTCGAGAACGAAGACCCAGGCGTTCCCGTGCCGGGCGAAACGTGGGCCGTATCGACGATCTGCGTGACGACGCCCGCGCCACCGAGCCCGAAAAGCTGCTTGAAATCGGCGACGTCGCCCGTGGAAACACGCGAATCGCCGTCGGTGATCGGACCCGTTCCGATGATGCCGATATTGATGCCGGCGCCCGTGTACCCTGCGGCGTACGCGCCCGTGTAATCGAATGCATTGGCGATCTGTTGCGGTGTGTAACCTTGGATGAACGAGTTTGCGGCGCGCACGGGCACGAGATTGCGCGATCGCGTGGTGTAGCCCACCGCGTTACCGAGCCCCGCGACGCGCAGATTCGACGGAACGCGCGGCGCCGTCGCAGGCGCGAGAAACGTGTGCGTGCCACTGCGAAAAATGCCGAACGAGAGTCCGAGCGCGCGCTCGACGTTCCCTTGCGGGCCATTCACGCGCACCATTTGCCGCTGCGGATACGTTTTGACCGCGATCCCCTGCGCGACGAGCGAGCGTGCGAGGCCATCGTAATCGCCGGGCGACGCGCCAAAACGATCGCCGATCTCTTGCGGCGTAAGCCAGTGCCGATACGTCGCCGACGTCGGATCGTTCGCATCGCGGGCGTAGCGCTCGAGACCCGCTTCGTCGCGCATCGACACGAAGACGTCGAGTCCCACGGTCTTCACCCGGGCGAGCCCGAGATACGACGCGTTTGCGAGCAACCCGGCGCCGTAGGGCACCACGGACCCGCTTCCAGGTGAGACGGGCGCGGGCAAAGCCACGCCATGCGCGACCGGGCTCGACTTATTATGACTACTCGCCGCCCGCGCACGCCGCGAGCAGCGCGCAGGCGACGGCAGCAGCGACGCTTCGCGTGAGGGTGGCGTTCATCGGGCGATCCTTTCGCGAATCATCGTTTGCAAGCGGTCGAACGCGCGGCGTTGCGCTGCGATGCGGCGATGCTCGACCGTGCTCAGGAAATTCGCGCGAGCGTTGGCGAGTCGGAAGCCGCTCTCCGCATCGAGCGACGAGCGATGGAGCGCCATCGGCTGGATAATCGCCGACGTCAGTCCGATCGTCGTCACGAGCGTCGCCGTTTCGAAGGGCGAATTGCCACCGGCGAACGAGATCCCGGTCGGCCCCGAATTACCCTGACCCGAGTAGTCATAATAAGTCAGCGTTTGATCTTGCAACCGGACGCAGACGACACCCGTTACCGGAACCACGTAGCTCAGTTGATCGAACGTATCGAGCGTACCGAGCACGGGGTCCACGCGGACCGATTTCTGCTCGATTTGATTCGCTTGCGTTCCATAGATCGACGGCACGTTACACGCCGGGGGAATCGCTACGGCGCCGTTGTCGCGATCGAGTTCCTGGTAAAGCCGTAGGGGCTGCTGGTACCACGCGCCGACAGCCGCGGTTTGGAAGACCAGCGGTGTCGATTGCGGTGTTGGTCCGGGTTGCTGGAGGACGATCGAGATCGCCCCGTTGCTCGTCGCGGGCGCGCTGTAGGAGACAGTCACATTGGGTGGCCCGAAGAGCGGCAAGCTGTACGTCGCAGACCCGTCGGCATTCGTCGTAATCGTCGCGACGAGCGGCGTTGCCGTCGGCCGCGCGGCACCCGCCTGCGGATAATTCGACGTGTCGGTGTAGCTGCCGTCGGCGGCATACGTGCGCGATGCGGTGAAGCCGCTCGATTCAGATTGCGCGATCGCTTGCGCGCCCGAATTCGACCACGCCGCGCCGCCGGTCTCCGGCAGGACGTCGATGAGCCCATTCCTCGCACCCGGATTCGTGTAGGTGACCGTAAACTTTTCGCCGTTCGAATCGCTCGAGGCGTATCCGTAATTCACGAGAAAGGTCGTGCCGTTGCCACTTGCGAGCGTGCCGTAATACGTATCCGTGGTGATCGAAATATTCTGGAGCGCCGACGTATCGGTCTCCAAAGTTTTGAAGTCGTAGAGACCCGAGGTCGCGTTGAACGTCGCGTTATTGGTGACGGCGATATTTTGCCCGACCGTGAAGAACGTGGCCGAGGACGGTTTCGGCGAGGCGCCGGAATACACGAACGATTGCTGTGTCGTTCCGCCGTACGTGTAACGGTCGTTATTGTGAAGCGGCCGCGCAGTATTTGCGATTGCCGGGCCCGCGGGTGGTTGCGTCGGCATCGGCGTCGGCGATGCGGTCACGATCGGCGCCGGCGTGGGCGTCGGCGCGACGGTCGGCCCGGCACTCGGTGTCGTCGTTGGGCTCGGTGTCGGTCTCGGCGCCGGTGCTCCCCCGCCGCCACCACCGGAACATCCCGTGCTCAAGACAAAAAAACCGCCGAGCAACGCAACGAGCGAACGCCGAACCAACATCGGTGCGGCCTTGTGTCGAGAGGGCCGACATTTCCTACCACCTCGCAACGCGTGCGGCAATTCTCGCCCCTCGGCTCGTCGCTCGAACCGAACTCGCGGCGGCGACGGTGCCGCTTTGTTTTTTAAGTTTTGACCGCGGGCAAGACAGTCTGGAACTCGAGCCGAACGCGACCCGTTGCCCTTTTGACCGGCCCTCGTTCCACCCCATGTGAGGCTCCTTGAAGCACGTCCGTCTCCCGCGCCCCATCGCGTCACTCACCCTTTTTGCGGCTCTTTCTTGCGCGATTGGATTCGGCTCGAACTCCCGTGCGGGCGCACAGAACGCCCCGCCGCCCCCACCCGCGCCGAACGCAACGGCGCGTCTCGCGACGCCGCAACCGACGCTCGCTCCGACCGCGGCACCCTCGCTCGCACCGAGCGCCGAGCCACGCGGCCGCAAGCGCAAAAGCGTCGAAGACGGCGCGAAACCTACGGCCGCTCCGGCACCTTCGGCGACGCCGACATCGCCCGCATTCGCGACGCTCGATGGAACGTGGGAAGTGCAGTTGCAATTCATCGACCGCACCGAGTATTCGTATCTGACGATCGCTCAGGGCGCTGCCGGCACGATCACGGGCACCTGGAAAGTCAAGGGCAACGTATTCCCGTTCGAAGGCTCCTATGACGGCCGTCTGATTCGCATGCTCGTCAAAGAGCCCAGCGGAAACGTTACGATGAGCGGTTACGTCGAAGGGGCATCCGACATGGTCGGCAACGTCGATCTCGGCAACGGGAAGACGGAACCGACGGCGTTCACCGCCGAGCACCGGCCGTCGTCGAAGGGCAGCATTTTCCGCAAGGGCGTCTAGCATGAATGACCACAGTTTCGGATTTCGGACGCGTGCATTGCATGCGGGCACGCCGCCCGATCCGACGACGGGCGCGCGCGCGATGCCGATTTATCTCACCTCGAGCTTCGTTTTTGACTCGACGGAACACGCAGCCGAACTCTTCGCGTTGCGCACCTACGGCAACATCTACAGCCGCATCGGCAACCCGACGGTCGCGGCGTTTGAAGAACGCATCGCGAGCCTCGAAGGCGGCCTCGGTGCCGTCGCATTCGCAAGCGGCCTCGCAGCTCAACTCGCAGCCATCCTCTGCGTCGCAGAAGCGGGCGACCACATCGTGGCGACGGCGAGTCTCTACGGCGGCACGGTCACGCAATTTACGGTGACGCTCAAACGCATGGGCATCGCCTGCACGCTCGTACCCGGCGACGATCCGCGTGCGATCGAAGCGGCGATCTTGCCGAATACGAAACTCGTCTATACCGAGACGATCGGTAACCCGACGGGCAACGTCGCCGATCTCGAAGCGCTTGCGAACATCGCGCACGCGCACGGCTTGCCGCTCGTGGTCGATAACACGTTCGCTTCGCCTGCTCTCTGTCGGCCGATCGAATTCGGTGCCGATATCGTCACGCATTCGGCGACGAAGTTCATCGGCGGCCACGGCACCGTAATCGCGGGCGTGCTCGTCGAGGGCGGTACGTTTCCATGGGGCGCGGGCAAGCATCCCTTGCTCTCGCAGCCGAGCCCAGGCTACCACGACATGAATTTCGCAGAGACGTTCGGGGAATACGCGTTGCTCATGCGGGCGCGTGTCGAAGTCTTACGCGATGTGGGCGCTTCGCTCTCGCCGATGAATGCGTTCATGCTGTTGCAGGGTCTCGAAACGTTGCCGCTGCGGATGGCAGCTCACGTGGAAAACGCGCGTATCGTCGCACATTTTTTGCACGGCCGCGACGAAGTTTCATGGGTAAAGTATGCGGAGCTCGAAGATTCGCCGTATCGCGCGCTCGCGCAGAAATATCTGCCGCAAGGTGCGGGTGCGATCTTTACCTTCGGCTTACGCGGCGGACGAGAGGCGGGCCGCGCGTTTATCGAAGCGCTCGAACTATGGAGCCATCTCGCAAACGTGGGTGACGGTAAATCACTCGTCATCCACCCGGCATCGACGACGCACCAACAACTCGGCGACGAAGAGATGCTCGTGAGCGGCGTCTCGCCCGACATGGTGCGTCTTTCGGTCGGCCGCGAAGATCCGAGCGACTTGCTCTGGGATCTCGAAAATGGGCTGCGCGCCGCGAGCGCCGCGGCTGCGAAATCGGGAGCGACGGCATGATCCTCGAAACAGTCGCGCAGCGACGCGCGCTCCTCGCGCGCTCGCACACGCTCGCGATGGTCGGCGCCTCGCCGACGACGACGCGTCCGAGCTATTTCGTCTTCTCGTACCTGCGCACGAAAGGCCGCATGCATATTGCCGCGATCAATCCGAACGCGAGCGACATCGACGGCGTCGTCGCGTTTCCGTCGCTCGCAGCGTATGCCGCCGTGCACGGCGCGCCCGATATCGTCGATGTCTTCCGTCGCTCGAGCGAAGCCGCTGCCGTGACGCGCGAAGCCATCGCAATCGGCGCGAAAGCGATCTGGTTTCAGTACGGCGTGATCGACGACGTCGCGATCGCACTTGCCGATGCAGCCGGCCTCGACGTCGTGGTCGATCGTTGCATCAAGGTCGAGACGGCACGCTTCGACGGCGGCCTTTCGATCGGCGGACTCAATAGCGGCATCATCACCTCGAAGCGCGTCGCGCCGACCTCGCGTTTCAACTAGCGTGGCCGCTCATCCCGACGCTGCGACGACCGCAGCCCGAGCGATCGCACACGATCTCGACGAACGTTTTTTTACGATCGTGCGCGCGTACGCGGCGACGGGCGAAGGCCCGAGTGACGTCGACTTCGACGTCCTCGCACGCGAGATGTTCGCCTATCAATTCGCATGCAACGCGCCATACCGAGCGTTTGCGATCTCGCTCGGCATCACGGATCCGCACGCCATCACATCGTGGCAAGCGATCCCCGCCGTACCCGCGAGTGCCTTCAAAGATGCGACGCTCGCCACGTTCGATACGGTGCGTCGCGAACTCGAATTCCACACGAGCGGTACCACGTCGGCGCAAAGCGGGAAGCATTGGATCGAACGCGCGGCACTCTACGACGCCGCGTTACTCGCGGGCTTCGATCGCTTCATGTTGCCGGATGGGCGCAAATTGCGCTATTTGCAACTCGTACCGAACCCACGGTACAAGCCGCATTCATCGCTTGGCTACATGATGGGGCACGTTGCGGTGTTACGCGGCGATGGGAAAGCGACATACTTTCTCGACGACGAGTCGGTCGACGTCGCCGGCTTTACCAAAGCGCTCGATCTCGCGATCGCGCAGAAGCAAGCCGTTTGCATTGCGGGTACGGCGTTCGCACTCGTCGCGTTGCTCGATGGACTCGCGACCACCGGCCGCACGTTCGCTGCACCTGCGGGGTCGCGCATCATGGAGACGGGCGGTTTTAAAGGCCGCGCACGCGTCGTCGAGCGCGCGGAACTTTACACATCGCTCGAGGCGGCGCTTGGCATCGCGCAACACGACATCGTCGCCGAATACGGCATGACCGAACTCGTTTCGCAATTTTACGATACGCCCGCGTCGCGCACATCGTCGCAGCGCGTGAAAGCGAGCGTTCCGTGGCTGCGAACGCTCGTGCTCGATACGAACGGAGACGAGGTCGCCCCTGGTGAGATCGGCTTCTTGCGACACGTCGATCTCGGCAATCGCTCATCCGTGATCGCGATCGATACGGAAGATCGGGGCTACGCGACGCCTGAAGGCATCATTCTCCTAGGCCGCGACATCGATGCACCCCTACGTGGCTGTTCGCTCGACGCAGAACATCTCGCGAGCCAGAACGAGTAGTCCAGCAGCGACTCGAAAAGCCTCGATCGATCCGATCGAGGCTTTTTCTTTTGAGCCCGAGGGTCGGTAGGAGCGCCAACGTTTCCCGCAGACGCCGACGTGATCGGCGTCGCCAAAGCCGGAAACGCACCGATCGTATCGGTTCGTAGCCATTGCGTTCTCGTGCTCGCTCTATCGCGACAAACGAAAGATCTAGCTACCCCGAAAACTCAATTCCTTCGAACCCGCGCACCTATATCCGGTACGGCGCCCCGGAGTGAACCATATTCCCGCAGCGTTCGTAGACGAGCGCTTCCGATGTGGCCGATTCGACGTTGAGCACCTCATAACTATCGGGTGTTCCGGAGACCGGCTTCTGCAAGAACACGGCGAGAATCGGGTCGCCCGCCTCACCGCGCGGAAATGCATAGCGGAGTTGCGCACGATGGTGTAGCGATGTGCGATCGTAATATCCCGCGATCGTGCGGCGCTGTTCCGCCGTTACCGCACAGGCCTTCGCGACGTTCGCGCGGATCGGCGTCGCGCACGCAACCCCGTAGTCGCCGGGCCGCTTGGCCGCGCACGAACCTCCGAGCGCGACGACCGATGCCTGCACGAATACGAGCAATAATGAGACGAATGCGATCACGATCTCCACTCCAACGTCAATTCAGACTCCGACCACCGCGCGAATGAGCGCGCGTCCGAAGGGCACGCCGATGCCGGTGATCTGATTATAGCCGCCGCTCGGATTTGCATTGTATCCCGAATCGATCGGAATCGGCACGGGCAACGGTGTCGCAGTCGACCCCGGTGCGGGCGTCGGACAATTCGCCGCATCGCTGCCGTTGTAGTAACAGTACAGTGCGATGGAATTGTTCCCGTACGTGACCGGCAGAAACGTCTTCCCGTACGCCGCCGCATTTTTGTAGATCCCGTAAAAGAGCGCATCGGGATTGCCCATCCGGTACGGCCGTGTACCCGAGCCTTTCGCAACGCAACTCGCGGTCGTCTTACATGCCTGCAAGACGAGAGCCCACATCGCCGCCATCTCCGGCGCCGCAACGCTCGTCCCGCCAAATGGCCGCAACGATGCACCACCGAGTGCGGGATCGGCATTCGCAAGCGTCGCGACGCCCGTCGATGGCGCCGCTTCGAGTGCGACGTCGGGTGAATTGCGCATCGACCCGAGCATGCCGAGCGCGCCGATCTGATAGGCGGGCTGCGCGAAAAAGCCGCTCACGCCGCCACCCGACCCACTCGTCCCGAAACTGGTCTGCAAACCCCACGCCGAAATCGGCCCGACGAGTTGTCCCGCCGAATTTACCGGCGTCGTCACGCCGCCGACGCCGACCACGCTCGGATCGGATGCCGGATACGAAACGCAGAGTTGATCCACGCTGCCCGCTAGCGGCGGACCCTGACATCCATTCGCCCCGCTATCACCGCTGGAGACGAAGACGGCAATCCCGAGCGCAGCGAGCGCCGCGAATTGGTTCGGTGCTAAACCGGTTCCATCGGCAGCAAATTCATACGGCGGGCTCGCCCCTCCGGGCGGCGCGGCCGTGCCCTTCTCACTTCCGCCATAGCTCAGCGAGAGGACGTCTGCGCTGTTGCGATCGATCGCGGTCTGGACCTCTTCGTCATTCTCCGCAAGGCCCTGTTGCGCGTGGCCGGCGCCCGCGGGACACGGGCTCGCGATGCCGACGCTCGGGCAGCCGTCGTTGGGATTGTAGGCGAGGAAGAATTGAATCGCGGAATCGCGTGCGAGCGCACCGGTCTGTTCCGTATCGATCTGCGCTTCGAAATCTTCGGGGTTGCATGTCGCAGTCGGAAACTCCGAGGGCGGTGCACCCGCGATGCTCGCAGCCGTACACGGCGCGGTGACGGGCGGCGGCGATGCGAATCCGCTGTTGGCGTTCACAACGGGATCGGTCGCATCGGGTGAAACGATCGTGACCGCACTCGAGCCCGCCACGTGATAGAGCCGCTTGTACGCCTCGAGATCGCCGATGCGGCTGCTCGTCGAAATCTGCACGGGACCCGTCCCGATGATGCCGATCGTGATGCCCGCGCCCGTATACCCGGCCGCATACGCGCCCGTAAAATCGAAGGCGGCAGCGATCTGTTGCGGCGCGAGCCCCGTTCCGATACCCGTCGACGGCACGAAAAACGGTTTATACGCCGTCGCACGCGCGACGATATTCGGCGATCCCGAAACGGGGACGCCCGCGTCGACCGATGGGGGCGTCATCGGCGCGAAAAACGTCGCGCCGCTACGATCCCGATAGGTGCCGAAGTGCGTGTGAAACGCGCGCTCCAGTTGGGCTTGCGAACCCGCGACGCGCACGAGCATACGCTGCTTCCACGTCGCAACCGCGAGGCCGTTTGCGTGAAAGTACGCTATCGCGCGCGCTTGATCGGCGGCCGTTACGGAGAAGCGATCCGCGATGTCCGACGGCTCGAGGAAGTGGCGATACTCCGGTGCCTTCGGATCGCTTGCGGCGGCGGCGTAGCGGCGCAAGCCTTCGGCGTCGCGCATCGGCAAGACGACATCGATTGCAAAACGCCCGAACGCTGCCGGGCCGACGAACGCGCTCGTAGCGATCGCAGCCGAATCGTAGGCGAAGCCGGTCGTACCGGGAGCGGCGGCCACGCTCGTTGCGGGTGCGAACGGTGCGCCCGCCGTGCCGTGCGATCCCGCGCAACCCGCGGCGAGTGCGAGTGCGGCGAAGCCGGCGATCGTTCGCGTTAAGCGCATACTAGCGACCTCTCTCGCCCGTGTGGGCGAAGACGGCATTGCGACGATTCGCCCGCGCTTGTGCGAGCACGGCGGTGAAGCGAGCGCCGCTCGCCGCGACGAACGCGCGGCTCGTCGCGAGCGTTCGCGTGCGTGATGTCGTACCGAAAACGGTCGCCTGCACGATCCCGAGCGTTTCGACCGTGGTCGTGATTTGATCGGGCGTGGATTGCGTTCGGATAAACGACGGCGTCTGTCGCGAGAAATCATAGAACGTCGTCACGACATCGTTGAATTGAACGCATGCGACGCCGACACCGGGCACCGTGTACGAGGTCGTCGTCTGCGTGTCGAGTTCGCCAAAAATCGGATCGACGCTCGAGCGCGTCTCGACGAGTTGGTTGCCGCTTCGCGCATATTTTCCGACATTACACTCTGCGGGAATCGTCGCCACGCCGTTATCCACGAGCGACGCCTGCGCGAGCACGAGCGGCTGCGGGTACCAGACGGCAACCGTGCGATTCACGATCGTCGGCGTGGGCGTCGTGTTCGGCGTGGGGAAGAGACCCGCGGCGTACGTGATCGTGATCGGGATGATCGGCATGCCCGAAGGATTGGGCCGCGGTGCACCGACCGCAAACGTGCTCGTCCTCGGAATGACCAGTGGTAAACGATACGATCCCGAACCATCCGCTGCGTACGAGCCGTTGGCCACGGTGCCGTCGGGATAACTGATCGCAAGCGTTGCGGTGCCGTCGGCAATGGTCGTGCGTAGCGTCGATTGCGTCGTCGCATCGATTTCCGAGAGCGTCACCGCGGCGTTATTGATCGGAACGATCGGGCCCGCGGTCTCGGGCAGAATATCGATGAGACCGTTGCCCGTACCGAACGTCGTCCCAAACGTGCTGCCGTCGCTCGACGAGCTGGTCGATCCAAGCGCGCGCACGATCGTCGAAGAACCCGAGGGCGTGTAGGCTTCGTACGCGTCAGTCGTCGTCGTCAGCGTTTTGAGGCCACCGAGTAGAACATCGCTCTCGACCGTATGGATATCGTAGGTCGCCCCTGCGAACGTGCCCGACACGGGTGGGGCGGCCACGGTGACCGTCTGCGCGATCGCGTACGAGAGCGTCTGCGTATTTGCGGGATTGGGCGACGGCACCGGGTCGCGCGTGATCGGCGGCCGCACGAACGTCTGCGAAAACGTACCCGTGTACGCGAACGAATCGCCCACGGCGGCGGGACGGGATGAGCCGTTCGTCGGTGCGGGCGCCGGCACGGCGGCGGACCCGCCCGAGCCTCCCCCGCCGCCACACGCCGCGAGCGACGCAGCCCCCGTGAAGATCGTAAATATTGCGCGCGCGCGACGAGAGAACACGAAAGATGCCTCGCTTCGATAAGACGGCGATAACGCGGCATTTGGGGCGGAGTGATCGCATCCTTTTTACGCGAACGCGAAACGCAATGACCACTTCCGTCGTCCGGGCGTCGCGTGCGATCGCCGATGCTGCGGCGCGCTGGCGCGATGCCGATTTTCCGCCCCGTGTCCGCGTAACGCGGGCGCTTCGCGAACGGACTGGCTATACGGAGCCCGTGATCGATTACGCGCTCGATACGCTCTTCGCCGAGATCGAAGCATCGGCGATCTGCGCGACGGTCGTCAGCGAACTTGGAAGCCTCGATGCACTCGAGCATTTCGTCGATCGCGTCGATCGGCCGGCGGTGACCTTCGTGCCGCTCGAACGCGTCACGATCGTCGCGAGCGATACGACGATCGGCGTCGCGCTCTATCCCCTCGTCTTCGCACTCGTTGCGGGCGCGCACGTGCGCGTCAAAGATCGCGACGATCGCCTCATCGGCGCGTTCCTCGAAACGCTCGCACAAGAATCGCCCGAACTCGCGGCACGCGCGAGTGCGGAGCCGTGGCGTGGTGAGGACGACGTGGCCGCAGGCGCGCATCTCGGCGATGCCGACGTCGTCGTCGCATTCGGGGGCGATGCGGCGCTCGTTGCGATCCGCGCGCACCTCGCTCCAAAGGCACGCTTCATCGGCTACGGTCACCGCACGAGCATCGGGTACGTCACGCACGCCGCACTTGCCGACGAAGCACAGGCCCGCATCGCCGCGCTCGGCGCCGCGCGCGACGCGCTCCTCTACGATGGTGAAGGCTGTCTTTCGCTCCACACGCTTTTTGTCGAAGACGGTGCCGCCATCACACCGCATGCGTTTACGATGGTGCTCGCAAACGCATGCGATACGCTCGCGATCGAATTTCCCGCACGTAGCGACGATTACGATTCCGATGTCGCCGCCTACGTTCGATCGGCGCGTTTTCGCGCGGCCCAAGGTAACGCGACCGTCGTTACAAGCGCGCTCGCACCGCACGTCGTCGTCGGTGAAAACGATCTCGCGATCGCACCGCCGCTACTGCGCCGCACCATCGCGTGCTACCCCGTCGCTTCGCCAGGCGACGCGCTCGCATTTCTTCGGCGCCATACCATCGCACTCGAAGGTCTCGCGTTCTCACCCGACGCCATCGCGACGCCTCGCGTCGATCTCGACGCGTTCGCGCGCGCGAGCGGAGCGTCGCGCATCGCTCCGCTCGGAATGCTGCAACGACCGCCACTCGGTGGCGAACACGGCGGCGTTGGGCGGATTCTGCCGTTCGTGCGGGCTATCTATCGCGCATGAGCGACGCGTTGGAAGCCCTCGTCACCGAGGTGCCGGGGCCACAGTCGCGATCGCTCGCAACCGCACTACGCGCGAGTGAGAATCGCGGCATCACCTATCTCGCCGACGACTTTCCCATCTTTTGGGATCATGCGAGCGGCGCGATCGTGACCGACGTCGATGGCAATCGCTACATCGACGCGACGGCCGCATTCGGTGTCGCAACCACGGGCCACGCCAATCCCGCCGTCGCACGCGCGATCGCCGATCAAGCCGCTCGCCTCCCGCATGGTATGGGCGACGTCCACCCGAGCGAAACCAAAGCGCGCTTGCTCGCGAAACTCGCCGCAATCGCACCGATGCCGCACGCGAAGAGTTTTCTCTGTTGCGGAGGCGCCGAAGCCGTCGAGTTCGCGCTGAAAACCGCGATGCTCGCAACCGGGGAACCGACCGTGCTGGCTTTCGCCGGTGGCTATCACGGGCTCTCGTACGCAACGCTCGAAGTTGGCGGCATCGCGAAATTTCGCGCGCCGTTCCGCAAGCAGTTGCGCGAATCGACGACCTTCGTGCGCTTCCCGGACCCGCGCGATCCCAAATCGCTCGAGCGCGTGCTCGATGCCGTGAAGAAAGCGCTCCGCAAAGATCGCAGCATCGGCGCCGTACTCGTCGAGCCGATTCAAGGTCGTGCCGGCGTCATCGTGCCGCCCGACGGATTTTTGCGTGGCTTGCGTTCGCTCTGTACGCAATTCGATGCGCTGCTCATTCTCGATGAGATCTACACCGCGTGGGGCCGCACGGGTGTGATGTTCGAATCGCAGCGTGAAGAAATCGTGCCCGATATCGTCTGCGTGGGCAAAGCGCTCGGCGGTGGCTTCCCGATTTCGGCTGCGATTACAACCGACGAGATTGCAAACGCCTGGGCACCGAGCGCGGGCGAAGCGCTGCATACATCGACGTTTCTCGGCAATCCGATGGGATGCGCCGCGGCGCTCGCAAATCTCGCAGAGATCGAGCGACTCGATATCCCCGGCATCGCGCGCACGCGCGAACCCGTCGTTGCAGCGGCACTCGAAACGATCGCGCGCGGCAATCCCACGATCGCGCAGGTCCGCGGTCGCGGCATGCTCTGGGCGATCGAATTCACCGATCCCGCGCTCGCAAATGCGAGCGTGACACGCGCGTTGCGCGGAGGTCTTCTGCTCCTCCAATCCGGCATGCGGGGTGAATCGATCACCTTCGCTCCGCCACCCGTCATCACGGACGCGCAACTGAATCGCGCGTTCGAGTTACTCGCAGCAGCCGTTGCCGATCGGGTCTTCGTATGAAAAAATTACGCGTCGGTATCGTGGGCTCGAGCTTCGGCGGCCTCGTGCACGCGCCGTCGTTCACGGCGCAAGGGTCGTTCGAAGTCGTCGCGCTCGCATCGCCGACGCGCGCCGATGAGGTCGCAAAAGCGCGCAAGATTCCGCACGCGTTCGCTTCACTCGACGCGATGCTCGCAGGCGTGGAACTCGACGTGCTCTCGATCGCGTCGCCGCCGTTCGCCCATCGCGAACAGGTCCTCGCCGGTCTCGCGCGCGGTCTGCACATCTTGTGTGAGAAGCCATTCGCGATGAACGTCGCGCAAGCGCAAGAGATGCTCGATGCGAGCGCCCGTGCGGGCACGGTCTGCGCGCTCGCACACGAATTCCGCTACACCCCGTCGCGTATGGCAATTCGCGAACTGATCGCAAACGATCATCTCGGCGCGCTGCGAGCGATGGAAGTTGCGTGGTACGGGAGCATCTTGCGTGCCGAGGTCGAGCGCCCCAATTCGTGGTGGTTCGAACGCAAACGCGGTGGCGGTCTTACGGGCGCGATCCTCGCGCATCTCGTCGATACCGCGACGTGGCTCGCTGGTCGGCCGCCGGTGCGCGCTACGGGCTACGAACGTACCGCCAATCCCAACCGTATGGCGGGCGGGGTGGGCTTCACGAGCGACGTGGCCGATGGTGCGTTCGCAACGATCGATTATGGCGATGGTCTGATCGCAACCGTCACCGCGGATGCGACGCGTGCGATCGCATCGTCGACGCTTGCCGTCCATGGTGCGACGCGCACCGCCGTCGCGAGCGGACCCGATCTTCTCGACGTCACGACCTTCATCGTCGACGATGAGGAGACGTCGGAACTCGAACTCAAGCCGCAAGCGCACAATCACCTCCGCGCCGCACATCCGAACATCCCACCGTTCGTCACGTTACTCGACGCCTTCGCCGACGCGATCGCAGGCAAGCCCGCCGATCTCCCAACGTTCGCCGACGGCCTGGCGACGCAGCGCGTCCTTGCAGCGGTTGGCTACGAGGTCGCCTCTAGCGCGTAGACGTCGCCCGGCGCGGCGCCCGATAACCGTCGCCGGCTTTTCACCCGGCCGGACGACACGCACGATCTCCGCGAGCGCGCGGATACGATCCGCCGCGTCGTCAAGATTGTGGACCGCCCGACTCGACACCACGACGTCGAACGAAGCATCCGCGAGCGATCCGATCGGAACATCTCACCCGCAAGTAAAGCAGAGGTGCCGACCGACACCTATCGGCAGCATTATTTACGAAGGCCAGGTACGTACTGAAGACACGTCGCGAGGCCGCCGCTGTACAGAGCGCCGAATTCCTCGTCGTAGTTAGGGGTAATTCATTACCGGATCGATTGCCATTCCGACGCCGCCGAACGCGTAGCCCGGGTTTGTGATATTGATGAAATGACCGTTTTGCTCGGTGAATGCGCAACCGACGGGATTACCGTTCGGGCAGTATTGGCTTTCAGACATGAAGGCCGCTTCGGCGCTGGTGTAATCGGTGAATCCTGCCGCGAGATTCTCGCCATTCCCGATCTGCGAATACTCATGGAAGTACGTTGCTCGAGCGGTCGGTGTAAGATCGTGAGGCGTGTACGCGGTCGGATTCGGCGTGGTCGATCCAGGCGTACATAGCGATGCCGGAATACAATGGGCGAAATACTGATTCTTCGCCATAAACTGCGCCCAATATCGTCCGGCCTCCATCAGGGCTTCATCGAGCACGAGCGGCTTCACGGAGTATTTTACGCGATCGGCATTTATGAGTGCGAGGAAACCATTTTCGGAGACAGTCGGCTTGCTTAAATAATAGGTCGGAAGCGAGCTCGACGTCGCGGCGATCGTCGCATCCTGATGGAGAACCGCGAGGTATCCGGCGCTGCCGAAGATCGTGATTACCGATCGGCCGAGCGGCGCGTTCGCGAAGGTAAAGGCACCATTGGCGTCCGTCAATGCGGCCTGGAATCCGGCCGGCACTCCGACTGGTGTCGTTGACCCTCCAACGGGACGTGGGCCGATATAGACGCTCGCGTTTGCGATCGCGGCGCCAGTTGGTGCGGGTGAGTCGTTGACGACACTCACACCCGGATTCGTAGGTGTTCCATCATAGGGAAGATCGACGACGCGACCTTGCGTTAGAACCGGTGGCGGCAGCGTGGGCGTCGGTGTCGGCGATGGCGTCGGCGCAATTGCGATAGGCGGCCCTTGCGGCCCACCAGCCGGGCCGGACGGCGTCGGCGCAGACCCGCCTCCTCCGTTACAGGCGATGACGCTCATGAGAAGTGGAACGCCGAGAAGAGGGTGAAAACGCGCGCGCACCGTGCATCCTTTCATGCGAAGCACCTCACGAGCAAATGCCGCGCGTGATAAAAAGCCTCACGTACCGAGACTATCCGAGTATAACAGTGGTGCGGTCGTCAAAGCGACTCACCGAGAAAACGTACCGCTGCTTTTCGGCTGCGCAATGCCTCGGCGAAACGCGATGACATAGCGATCGGCGAGTGGCATCCGGAATCGCACCATTCCCGAAGCCGGCACGAACAAGATGTCTTTCTTGATGAGATTCGATCGAATCGATCCGAGTGTGTCTGATGTCGTGCTAAGGCTCCTTGCTCCATCACCGAGGGCATGCGCGCCAGGCCCGAGATCGGCGACGGCGAGCGCGACGGCGATCTCGCGCCGTTCGTGTCGCGAAAGCGCTTCCGTACAGCGTCTTCTCGCGCAGAGATCGTCCGTCAAGAAACGTCAATTTGGCGGATTTGACGGATTTGACAGACCTTGACTGATAGTTTACCGGACCGCCGTCAACGACGCGCGTACGGAGTCATTTGGGGCCGCCTACACTACGGTGCGCGTGGCCGACCGAGGCGGGTATTCGCGCGGTCGGGCTTGCCGGCCGCGGAAAGAACGGTTGCCTCGCAGTTTCGATACCGCGGAGTCCCGAAGCCGGAGCCGATCGTCGGCGCCATGAGAATTTGGCGTGGCGCGTACGTAGGCGCCTTCGTACCTCGGTAATTTAGAAAGTCATCCGTCTATCTGCTTCGATACGACGGATGACCTCGCGAATTTTCATCGCCGAAACTTTTAGTTCAGTACGAACCCCGCTGCGACCGGATGTGCGGTGATGCCCGCGGCGCTCGAGCACGTCGCAGCGGCCGAACACGTTTGTGAACTCCCGAAGTAATCGCCCGCGTCGACTTTGCCGTCGCCGTTGGCGTCGTACCAGATGCCGATTTTATAGTTCGAGGCATTCGCAGGGATATCAGCGATGCGAAACGTTCCGTTGCTCGCGACGCGCGCGCCCGCAGTGAACGTCACGTCGATAATCTGCGGCGTATTCGTGCCGTTCGGCACGTAGGCGAAGGCGACGAAGTTGGCGTTCGTCGGAAGCGCCGGGGGATTCGCATCGCCGATCACCGCGGCGAGCGCGCGGTACGCATCGAGGCGACCCGAGCCTTGGCTGGCATCGCCGAGATCGTCTGCCGTACTTGCGAGAATCGTTTTGATCTGCGCGGGCGTAAGCCCGGGATTCGCCGCTAGCATGAGCGCGACGACACCAGCCGCATGCGGTGAGGCTTGCGACGTTCCAGCGAAGAGAGCGCGGCAGTCGGTTTTGATGCGACACTGCATCGCGGGGTCTGCGGCAGTTGACGAGTAAAGCCCCGCGATCCAATGCAACAGATCGGCCGTCGTGGCCCCGGCTGCGGTATCGGCTTGCGTCGGATCGCCGCCCGGAGCTACGAGCGTGAGCCCGGGGCCGCTGTTCGAATAGGACGCGACGGCTTCCGTATTCAGCGTCGAAGCGATTCCCGGTGACTTCGTATCGTCGAGCTTCGAAGCTCCGACCGCGATCACGCCATCGTAGGCGGCCGGAAAATCGACCGTCGACGAGCCATTCGCGCAATTCGCGTCGCCACTCGTACCGCTACGCTCGTTGCCTGCCGCCGCGACGACGCTCACGTTGTGCGCAAGGGCGAAGGCGACGGCATCGCGTTGCATCGGATCGGCGCCTTCGACTTGACACGTCCCGAGGCTCAAATTGATGACGCGTGCTCCATGCGAGACGGCATCGTAGATCGCTTGCGTGACGTCGCCTGAGTTTGCGGAGGTCGCATATTTATTCGCTGCCGTACCATCGGAAAACACTTTGTAGATCTGGAGACTCGTATCGAAGCCGACCCCCGCGTACCCAAAGCTGTTATTGGTGTCCGCGGCTGCGATGCCGGCGACGTTGGTACCGTGGCCGTCGTTATCTTGCGCCGCTATGTTCCCCGCCGTCTTTACGCCATTCAGAATGCTCTCCGCGAAGGTGATCTTCGGTCCTGCGAAATCTTGATGGTTGAAATCGACGCCCGTATCGATCATTGCGATCGCGATGCTGGAACTTCCGTGCGTGTAGCCCCACGCATAGGGCGCACCAATCGCGAACATCGACCATTGCTGCGTGCTATCGAAGTGATTGTCGTTCGGCGTGAACACCAACGAGCTTTCGGTGTAATAAAGTCGTTCTGCATCGGCCGAGACGACTTCCGGCTTCGCGCGCATCGCGGTCGCGAACCCCGTCATCGTGCCGCCCGACGGAACCTCGAGCACGCGCGTGATGATCGCACCCGTCCGCGGACCAATATCGATGCCGCTTGCCACGCCTTCGGCGCTCTCGATCTGATGCGTCCGCCCGAGGCCCGCCACGCCGAGTGCGGCCGCCCGATAGCGCACGACGACTCGCGACGAACTCACCGAGGGCCGGCCGAGCGCGCCGCGTGAAAAACGATGTGGGACCGTCGCAGCATCCGCAGACGCGCGTCTCGCTCCCGACGCATCGAGGCTACGCGCGGATGACGACGAGGACACCGAGCCGATCGACCCGTTCGTATCCGCCGCCTGATTGTAGAGAAAGGTCTTGTTGCCCGCGCCGTGCTGGTCGACCGCATACGTATACGCGAGGCCGCCGTTATTCGGGGCGATCGAAATTAACGTCTGAAGATTCGAAACACGCGGCGTCGTCGAGACGGGCGTCGTAGCACTCTGCGAAGCCGCTCCGTTAGCAATCGTCACGCCGAGTCCCGAGGGCACCGATTGAATCGAGACGACCGTCGCATTCGGCCCGGCAACGGGCGGGGGCGTGGTCGCGGGCCCCGGCACCTGAGTGACCGTCACGGGAACGGATTGACCCGGCGAGGTGCCGCCGCCGCCACCCCCACCACAGCCCACGAGGGCAAACGCAGCGGTCAACGAGGCAGCGATAACGAGCGAACGTTTCAAAACGAGGCCTTTCGAAAGGGCGGCTACGCCATACTAACGCGTGGAACCATCATTTGGTCGCCTTCGAGGCGGCGCCAGAGCATGTTGAGGGCGAACATGAGCGCGCGGTTGCGAACTTCATCGCGCGACCCCGGAAGTGTGATGCGCCGTACGTCGACGGAACCTCCGCGCTCGGCGAGCGCGATGTAGACGAGCCCGACGGGCTTGCCTTCCGTGGCACCGGTCGGCCCTGCGATGCCCGTCGTGGCGAGCGCAAAGGTCGTTCCGAGTCGCTCGCACGCGCCACGCGCCATCGCTTCCGCAACTTCTGCACTCACGGCCCCGTGCGCCGCAAGCGTCGCGTGCGGCACGTCGAGCAGCGCCTCCTTCACCGCGTTATCGTACGCAACGATACCGCCGAGAAAGCAGCGCGACGCGCCGGGTACGCGGACGATCGCCTCGGCAATTGCGCCGCCCGTAATCGATTCCGCGCATCCCAGCGTCTCGCCGCGTGCGGCAATCCGATCGACGATCGCGTGCGCGAGCGTCTCCTCATCGACACCGTAGATGCCCGCGCCGATGCGCGCGCGCAGATCGGCTTCGATCGGCGCGATGAGCGCGTCTGCGGCAGCGCGATCGGCGGCCTTGGCCATGATCTTCACGTCGACTTGCGCGGTATGCGCGAGCACGGCAATTTTCGGGTTGACGAGATCGCGAAAGAGCGATTCGATGCGACTATCGACCTCGGATTCGGGAATGCCGATCGTATGCAACGTACGCGTGAAGATCGCATCGCGCACGCCGAAGCGTGCGCGCAGCCACGGCACGAGTGAATCTGCGAGCATGGCGCGCATCTCGCTCGGCACGCCCGGCATACACGCGACGAATTTGCCGTCGGCGCGTAGCGCGATAAAGCCGGGAGCCGTGCCATGAGCGTTTGTCATGACGACGCCGCCAACGGGCAGGATCGCCTGCCGCTTATTGTTCCCCGCGAGGGGGCCTTTGCGCCCGAAGGCCGCGAGGCGGTCTTCGATCGCCGCAACCGAGGGTTCGTGCAGGGCGAGCGTCGTACCGACGGCGGTAGCGACGGCGTCTTTGGTTAAGTCATCAACCGTCGGGCCGAGGCCACCCGTCGTGATCACGCCATCGGCGCGCTCGAGCGCACCTTCGAGCATCGCCGCGAGTCGCGCGGTGTTATCGCCGACCGAATGCTTTGCGAAAACATCGATGCCACCGTCGGCGAGCGTGCGCGCGATGTGCGTGCTATTGGTATCGATGAGTTGACCGAGGAGAATTTCCGTCCCGATCGTGACGATCTCGATGCTCGGCATCTCCTAGAGTACCTTCGGTGCGAAACCCGCGAGTTCGTCGATGAACCACTGCGGATAGGTGATCTTCACGTCGATTTCGAGGCCTTCGGATTTTGCGATCATCGCGGCGCGACGTTCGGCCGACGTCGTGACGCGCAGTTTGTTCCGTTCTTTCTGCGCGTTATGACAGGCGATGAAGCGCTCGAAGGTCGTATCCATCGCGGCTTGCAACGCGGCACGCAATTTGCCGCCAACACGCGGCGCGATACCGCCCGTAGAGATCGCGACGCGACACGGTCCCGCCTTCACCGTCGCCTGCATCGCGACGAACCCGTGTTTGGGTTGATCGATCGCGCAGAGCAGAAACTTGTACTTGTCGGCGAGTGCGCGAATGCGGATCGCGGGCGGTTCGATCTGCGGCGTGAAGATCACGAAAAACGCATCGGCAATATCTTCGTCGGCGTAGTTTTCCCAATCTTTGATCCACACGACGTCGGCGCCGACGTCGCGGAGCGCTTCGTCTTTCTCGATCGCTTCGCGATCGTCGCCCGCGCCGATCACGTAGCATTTGCGGCCTGAGAGATTGAGGCCGACGGGATAGAACACGAAGGGATACTTCGTGACGTCGAGGGCGGTCGGAGCGACGGTCGTCATCGTGTTAAAAATCCACCGGGCGTAAGTAAAATTCGTTGATCGCGCTATTGGAGAGCATCGCGGTCGTCGGAAGATGGCGCTTCCAATGCGTGGAGTCGACGCGTTTACGTACGAGGGCGACGTCGGATGCGGCGATCCCGCGCGCGACGATCTTCCGATCGTCGTAGCCCTCGAGCATCAATGAGAGGATGCGATCGGCTTCAAAGTAGGTGATGCCGAGATCGCTTTCGTCGGTTTGATTCGCTTCGAGATCGGCACTCGGGGCTTTCGCGACGATGCGTTCGGGCACACCGATGTGACGCGCGAGTTGCCAGACTTGCGTCTTGAAAAGATCGCCGATCGGATTGACGGGCGGCGAATCGTCGGCGTGCCACGTGAAGTAGCCCATCAGTCGTTCGGTTTTATTGCCCGTGCCCACCGGCAATGCGCCGAGTTTGGCCGATTGATCGAAAAGCACGAGCATGCGCGTACGTGCCATCACGTTGCCGCGACGACGCGCGTCGGCATCCGGTTCGAGATCCAAATAGCCGTCGACTGCGCCTGCGATCGGGATCGTATGCGCCTCGCATCCGAGATCGTCGATCACGGCCTGCGCGTCCGCGAGACTGTCGGCACTCGACGCCGTATACGGCATGCGGATACAGTGCACGTTCTTCGGGCCGAGCGCCCGCGCGGCGAGATACGCCACGACCGCAGAATCCACGCCGCCTGAAAGCCCGAGTACGGCGCGGGTGATGTTGCGGCGCACGACGATTTCATCGTAGAGAAACGCTTCGAGCCACGATGCCGCAAGGGCGGGATCCAGATTGAGGTCGGGCACGCGCGGCGCGGGTGCATCGACCACCGGAAGCAGCGTGGTCATCGCACGTCACCCGAGCCGACGGCAGCCGGCGCCGCTCGCCGCATGTGATGCGGTTGGAGTTCGTCGTCGTAGAGAAGATCGGGCAGTACGGCGCCGAGATCGCCGAGCAACGGAAGCCGAGCGCGTGCGATATCGATCTCGTCGAGGTCGAGCGTCGCCCGCAAAATATGCGCACCGAGTGCCGGGAGCGCTGCGAGCGTCTTCCCAAACGGATCGATCACGGCAGACGACCCCGCCATGCCTTTGCCGCCTTCGAAGCCCGCGAGACCCGCATATATCATAAACACACCATGTTCGACCGCGTAATCCGTTAGCACGTTCATCCAATGCCGCACGCTCTCGAGTTGCCCCGCCCCCGATAGCCCGCGGCCCGGCTCGCTGGGCGATAGCCCGCGGCCCGGAGAGGCACTCGGCACGATGAGGACGCGCGCGCCTTTGATCGCGGCGATCGTCGGCATGATCGCGTGCCACGCGTCCTCGCAGATGAGGATCGCCGTGCGGCCGAGTCGCGTTTCGAAGGCCTGCAAGCGCCGCCCACGCGAGAGAAAGCGTTCCTCGTCGAAGACGCCATACGTGGGCAAGAACATCTTGCGATGCACGTGCACGATCTCGTGCGCCGTCGGCGTCACGGAAAGGTACAGTGCCGAATTATAATACGTCCCGCCCGCATTTTCGTAAAACCCGAGCACGATATCGACGGGCGCGCGCAACGCACCCGCAGCCGAGCGCCACGCATTCGCGATGCGCTCCGCGAGCGATTCCGCATCGAAGGCGAGTTCGTATACGGCGCCTTCGAGAAAATAGCCCGTCAGCGCCGCTTCGGGGAAAACGACGAGATCGTAGGGCTCGACGTCGGCGGCGAGTTGCGCGAAGATCGCCTGCATTTCGGCCATATTCGCCACGACGTCGCCTTTGCGCGGCTTGCTCTGGACGATCGCGACTTTCATACGATGCTCAGACGCCGACGGGCGCGGCGGAAGCTACGAGCGCGGCATCGATCTGAGCGACGATGTCTTCCGCCGGATAGGTGAGGATCTCCGCAAGCGTCGGATGGAGGTGCGGGATCTTCACGAAATCCTGCACCGTGCCGTTGTAGAACATCGCGACGATCACCTCATGGATGAGATTCGAGGCTTCCGCACCGACGATCGCCGCGCCGAGGATGCGCCCGTCGTTCGGATCCGCGACCATCTTCACGAAGCCCTTGGTTTTATTGATCGCAACGGATTTGCCGTGCTCGCTGAAGAGATACGAACCCGCGAGAAACGGCACGCCAGCCGCGCGCAACTCTTTCTCCGTTGCGCCGACGACGGCAACTTGCGGATCGGTGAAGATCGTGTGGGTCTTCTGGAGTCGGTAATCGGCCTGCTCCGACGTGCCGAGCACCGCGTTTCGAGCCGCGATCTCGCCCTGATAGATCGCCACGTGGACGAGCGCGTAGACGCCCGTGACATCGCCAACGGCGAAAATATTCGGCACGCACGTCCGCAAATCGGGCCCGACTTCGATGCCGGTAATCGCATGACACCTGACGCCCGCCGCGTCGAGCTCGAGGCCCGCCATATTGGGGATGCGACCGAGCGCGTGAAAGATTTCATCGGCCTCAACGCTTCCGTCGATCCCGTCGCGCACGAAGTGAACGACCTTCTTCGTGCCGCGCTTCTCGACGCGCGTGAGCACGGCGTTGGTATGGACCTCTATGCCTTCGTTGCGGAAATAGAGCGTCACCGCATCGCCGACGTCGGCATCTTCAGACGAGAGCAACTGCCGCGCGCGCGCCACGAACGATACCTTCACGCCCATGCGGAAGAGGAATTGGCCGAGCTCGCAACCGACGTAGCCGCCGCCGAGCACCACGACCGAACCGGGAAGTTTCTCGGTATCGAGGACGTCGTCGCTATCGATGTAACCCGTTTCTTCGAGACCGATCACCGCGGGCGGCGCGATTACAGAGCCCGTCGCAACGATAAAGCTCTTCGCTTCTAAAACGACGTCGTCACCGACGCGCAGGCGCGTCGCCGATTCGAAGGCCGCGAGGCCTTCGTACAGCGGAAATGACTTGATGCCCTCGGTCCGATACTCGACGAAGCCGTCGATGATCTCGCGCTTTCGAGCGAAGATTTTCGCGAGGTCGATCTTCGTGACGTCGGCGTGAATGCCGAGTTCCGCCGCTTCCCGAACCTCGTGGACCGTATCGCTCGAGGCGATGAGCGTCTTGCTCGGCATGCAGCCGCGCAGGATGCACAGCCCGCCGAGGGGTCCGTGATCGACGAGGGCGACACTGGCCCCGAGATCGCGCGCGGTGCGTGCGGCAGCGAAGCCGCCGCTGCCGGCGCCGATGATGACGAGGTCGTACCGATAGGTCTTCACGGGTCTCCCAACACGAATCCGCACCGCAAGTTGGCGGCACGACGGGGCATCGTTCGAACCCCTACGAAGATGAGACTCCGCATGTCCGCTCAGGCTTCATTTTCCGACCGCCGGCGCCCGCGCTCGCTCGCGGTCGAGCGCATGGCCGCAAGCGGCCCGCTCGCGATTTTATTGGTGCTGCTCGGCGGCCTCGCGCTCGGCGTCTTCTTTTGGTACGCGATGGTCAACCGCGTCGGCCGATCGGTGGCCGCGGGCGATCTCACCCTCGTCGTCGCCGTCGTTACGGGCGTGTTCGCCGTCTTCGCCGCCTGGTATGCCTACGGCACGTACTTCGCGCGGCGCGCCGGCATCGACGTTGCATCCGCGCTGCGCTGGGATGCGCCGTCGTGGGCGGCGCTCGCGATCTACGGCGGCGGGCTCGTCCTCCCCGTTGGCTTCGGCGGCCCTCTCCGGGCGGCCGCCTACGCGATCGCCGCCTTCGCGATCGCGAAGCTCCTCATCGCCGCGCGTTTCGTGCCGACGGTGCGCGACGTGCTCGTGACGTTCATCGTGACACGCATCCCGATCATTATTATCGCCGAGATCGCTGCGGCCACGATCGCCCAGCGCCCGGGCACACACGTCATCGCATCGTCGAACCCATTGCTCGCGGTGTGGGGCCGCTGGGATGCGGTGCACTATCTCGATATCGCACGTCGGGGCTATGCGGGCACCGATATGGCGTTCTTCCCGCTCTATCCGACGCTCGTTCATTTCGTCGGCGCGTTCGTGGGAAGCGATCTCGTTGCCGGGCTCATCATCTCCAATGTCGCGCTCTTTTTCGGGTTGCTCTTCTTCTATAAACTCGTCGAGCACCAATACACGCGCGCGGTCGCGCGACGCGCGATCTTTTACGTTTCGATCTTTCCGACGGCGATTTTTTTCTCGGCGGTCTACACCGAATCGCTCTTTTTCGCTCTGACGGTGGCGTCGTTTTATTACATTCGCGAGCATCGTTGGATCGCCGCAGGCGCGATCGGCGCGTTCGCCGCGCTCACGCGTTCCGAGGGCGTGCTCCTCATAATTCCGCTCGCGATCGAGGTTTTCGCAGCTGCTCGAGCGACGGGAATCCGCCAATTCTTCGCAACACCACAGCGCCTGGTCCGCGTCGCAATCGGCGCGGCGCTCATTCCGCTCGGTCTCGCGACGTATATGGCATGGCTCTGGATCCTCAACGGCGATCCCCTGTATTTCTCGCACGTCCAGAGCCATTGGAACCGTCATTTTGCGCCGCCGTGGGTGAGCGTCGCGGACGCCTTCCACAAACTCGCGACGGCGCGGTCTCCCGTAACGATCGCGAATGAGTCGATCGAGATCGTCTTCACCGCGTTGATGATCGGCGTGTTCGTCGCGGGGCTGCGTCGCATGCGGCCGTCGTACTCGGTGTACATGGCGCTCTCGATCCTCATTCCGATGTCGACGTCGAGCCTCATGAGCACGCCGCGCTTCGCGCTCGTCCTCTTCCCGATGTTCGCGATGCTCGCAATTTGGGGTGGCCGGTCGTGGGTCAATAACGCGATCGTCGCCTTTTCTCTTCCCCTGTTGGGACTTTTCACCGTCCTCTTCGCCGATTGGTACTGGGTCGCATGAATGAAGCACGAGTATCGCTCCTGGAGCGCGTTACGCAGCGCCGCGGATTACGTCAATTCGTCAAGTTCGGCATCGTCGGCGCGTCGGGATTCATCGTCAATCTCGTCATCTTCACGGTCTTGCAGCGCGTCGATCCGAATCACTCCGTCGCCCTTCACTATTACGTGATTTATTCGATCGCATTCCTGAGCGGCGGCGTTTCGAATTACTTCCTGAACCGCATGTGGACGTTTCGCTCGAGCGCGCATGCCGGCAAAGAAGGCGCGCAGTTCCTCAGCGTTTCTCTCGTCGCGCTTGCCGTGGGTTTGCTGGTCTCATACCTCGCACAACCCTATCTCGGCCACGGCCACAAGACGTGGTTCGTCTCGGTCTGCGCGGGTATCTTCGTCAACTTCTTCATCAATAAGTATTGGACGTTTCGGGAAGTCGTCTAGGGCGCTATGCGATCGTCGCACTCGCGGCGATCCTCGTGCTCGGACTGGCGTTGCGGCTGCGCGGCATTCACGCGCCGATTCTCGATCATCCCGGCTGGCGTCAAGGCGACACGGCCGCGATCGCGCGCAATTTTGCGACGCTGGACTTCAATCCGTTCCACCCGCAAACCGACTATAACGGTCCACCGCCGAACTATGTCGAGCTCGAATTGCAGATCGTGCCGTGGCTCGCCGCGGTCGGCTACAAGCTCTTCGGCATTCACGAAATCTTCGGTCGACTCATCACGATCGGCTTCAGCCTCGGCACGGTCGCGGTGCTCTACTTCTTTGCCCGATGGTTTTTCGCGAGTCGCGCGGCTGGACTCATTGCCGCACTCGCGTACGCCGTCTATCCGGGCAGCACGTACTACGGCCGCACGTTCATGCCCGATACGACGATGGCGTTCTTCCTCACGGCGGCCGTCTTCGCAAGTGCGTGCTGGATCTGCGACGACGACGCACGCTTCGGCCGACGTTTCATCTACGCCGCGATTCTCACCGCACTCGCCCTCCTCGCGAAGCCCGTCGCGATCGTCGGCCTCGTGCCGATCGCAGCGACGCTCGTCGCCGCGCGCGGTTGGCGCGCAACGCTGCAGGCACCATCGACGTACGCGTTCTTCGTGCTCGCAATCGTGCCGTATCTCGCCTACGACGCCTACGTCTCGTCGATCGCTGAATGGCACTGGGCGAGCGGCATCACCCGCCTCCACGTGCTACCGTCGCTTCGCGCAGCCTTGACGTCGCGCGATGCCTTCGTTGCGAAGCTCGGCGATTTTGGCGGCGCGTATTCGATGCTCGAAACGACGATGATCGGACATCTCGGCATCGGCATCGCGCTCGTCGCAATCGTGCTCACGACGATCTGGCGCCTCCCGAAGCGTTCGCCCGCGCTCATGTGGGCCTGGCTTGCAGCCGCAATCGTGTATGCGTACGTCGTCGTGACGGTGGAGCGCGTCGACTACTATCTCTACGTCTTTCTCCCGCTCGCGGCACTGTGGACGGGCGGCTTCGCCGAGGCGCTCCGGCGCACGCTGCCGACGAACGCCCGCCGGATCGCCGCCGCGATCGTGCCGATCGTCGCGATCGGCGCGATCGTCGACGCGCGCGCGGCGGTCACGCCGTATTATGCTTACAAGAAGGCGGTCTACCGGCAAGCGAAAGCGCTCGCCGCGACGCTTCCGCCGGGGGCGATCGTCGTGATGGCACATTACGACCCTTCGGTGCTGTACTATATCGATCGCAAAGGCTGGCAAGAGGATCCGATCGCATGGACGCCCTTCGATGAAGAGAGTGCGATCAAAAAAGGTGCGCGCTATTTTATCGCGATCGAACGCCGTCGCGTCGAGCGCAACGCCGATCTCTACGCATGGCTTCAGCGTTTCCCAGTCATCGCACCAAATGCCGCATGGCCCGTCTACGAGACCGATCCCGCGAAGATCAAGCCCGGAGCCGAAGAACGTTGGAACGCGTTTCGTCGCGCCGAGCGCTCACGGCAGCGGTAAGAGCGATGCCGCCGGTGCCAGCGGCGCATCGGCATTGTGCTCGGGTGATCCCGATTCGACGAGCTGCCGGTAGCTCGCGAGGCGAGCCGTGAGCTTCGAGACCTCCGCGCCGAGCGCGGATGACTGCCGGATCGCCTTGACGAGTTCGTTTGCATCGTAGGTGTAGTCGAATCGTTGCAGCGTCGTCACGACGGCATTACTTTGTTTCTTAAGTTGTGCGTATGCTTTGCGCAGCGCGAGACCGGTCTCGCCGTACGTCGGGTAATTCGAGAGGACGATCTCGCGTTTGACGCGTGCCTGTTCGACTGCGGTCCGCAGTTCGACGAGGCGCACGCTCTCGGGATCGTATTTTGCGGCGATCGCCAGCGCCGCGAGCGCGTCGTCGAATTTTGAGAGCGTATAATCTTGGGCTGCGAGCTGCAATTGCACCGATGCGAAGCCCGCGCGCGCATGAGGATCCTCGGGGGCGAGGCGGAGCGCCAGGCGATACGCGGTCGCAGCATCGGCTAAATTCGCACTCTCGAGCGCGAGATCGCCCTGATGGTTGCGCGTCGCGACGATGAAGTTCGATACGCCGCCCGAGCAGCCGCCGAGGGTCGCTGGCAATACCACTAGGGCGAAGACGAGGGCGAGGCGGCGGAGATTCGACACAACGGCGATTCCTAACGTGGGGCGTTGATGAGATGCGCCGCGCCGCCGATGAAAAGCGCCGCAGGCACGAGGATGAGTTGCGATGCGAGCGTCCCCACGACGGCCGTAAGACCGAGATAGACGACCATCGTCTTCACGTCGTGGAGGGTGCGCTCGCCTTTTGCCGCTTGGTCGACGATGTAGGCGCTCGTGGGATCGACAACGAGCGCGAAGGCGATCGTAGCGATACCGTTGACCAGTCCCGAGGCAGAGAGCGCGGTCCGCGCGACGTCGGGCCGAATGACGCTCGCGAGGTACGCCGCAACCACGCCAACAGCATAGATACCCGTGACGAGCATGTTGCCCACGAGAAGTTTCGTCGGTACGTCGCGCAGGCGAAATCGTCGGAAGATATCGAGCGACGGCAATCTGACGGTGCGCAGGATGTCCGCAATCACGCGCGGGTTTGCGAGCCGGGCGAGTGCTCGGGGGATCGATCCGCGTCGCTCGAACGCGCCGACGCCGCGGACGAACATATACGCAAACGTCGGGAGCAAGAGCGCGCCGATGAGATTTCCGAGCGTTCCCGCGAGGATGATCGCGCGCATCTGCATCTCGAAAAGATGTGTCGTTTCCGCAGCCGATGCGGGAACGCACACCGCGACCTTACTCGCACGATCGGAGATCGTGCCGAGCATCGGCGCGTAAAACATGTTCGCGAAGCGACTAAACGTCACGAAGAGATTGAAGAGCGAGATCGAGGTGCCCACGCGACCGGTCATGACACCCGCGAGCCGCGCGGCGTACGCTCCGATTAAGACGGCGTTGAGGAACACGTTGAGAACGATGGCAAGAATGAGTTGCGACGACCAAAAGAAGACGGGCCCGACCTTCACGCAGAGGTCTGCGGCACCCGTCGCCGTCGCCGTCACGCTCACGCCGCGGGTTGGAGCCCGACGATCGCGTCACCATCGAGTGGTCCGAGCACGCACAGGCCGAACGCTTCGGGCACCAGCAACTCGCACGCGAGCATCGCGATGTCCTCGCAGGTCACCGCATCGAAGCGCGCTTCGATCTCTTCGATCGTGAACTGTTTGCCGTGCAAAAATTCACTACGACCCAAACGCATCATTCGGCTCGAACTGCTCTCGAGTGAGAGCGTGAGATTGCCTTTGATGTGTTCTTTTGCGAGCACGAGTTCGGCTGCCGTCGGCCCGGTGCGCGCGAAGTCTGCAAACTCACTCACGATGACCTCGATGCATTCTTGCGCGCGGTCGGGCGACGTGCCCGCGGAGACGCCGAAGAGCCCGGCACCTCGATACGCCTGTTGAAACGAGTAGACGCTGTACGCGAGGCCGCGTTTTTCGCGCACCTCCTGAAAGAGTCGGCTCGACATGCCGCCACCGATAATCGTATCGAGTACCGAGAGTGCGTAACGGCGCTCGTCGGTCGCGTCGAGCCCACGCGCGCCGAGCACGATGTAGGCCTGCTCGGTATCTTTCGTGCGTACGATCGTCTGCGGCGACGTGCGCGGCCGATCGGGTACGATCGTTGCGGCGCGGCCGCTCATCGACGCAAACGAACGCTCGACGAGGTCGACGATCGTATCGTGATCGACGTTTCCCGCAGCTGAGAAGACGACGGCATCGGGTGCGTAATGCGTGCGCATGTGCGCGCGAAGGTCGTCGCTCGTGAGCGCGGAGACGGTCTCGGCGTAGCCGATCGTCGGTTCGCCGAGTTGCGAGCCGTGCCACATCGAGCGCGTGAAGAGATCGAAAATGATGTCGTCGGGAGAATCGTCGTACATGCGGATCTCTTCGAGCACGACGTTCTGCTCTTTGGCGAGTTCGGTCGGCGCGAAGATCGAGTTCGTGAACATATCCGCGAGCACGTCGATTGCGAGCGGCACGTGATGGTCGATCACTTTCGCGTAGTAGCAGGTCGATTCTTTATCCGTGAACGCGTTGAGATTGCCGCCGACGCCGTCCATGGTCTCGGCGATCTCGCGCGCGGTGCGACGCTGCGTACCCTTGAAGAGCATGTGTTCGACGAGATGCGAGACCCCGCGCAGCTCCGGCCGTTCCGCCGCGCTACCGACGTCGGCCCAAACGCCGAGCGATGCGGAACGCACGTACGGCATCGCCTCGGTGATGACGCGAATGCCGTTCGAGAGCGTCGTTTTACGGTACAATGAGCCTCCAATGAAACCTAGCGTCGACCCGCCAGAGTTCGGGTCGGCTCGAGGCTCCCCTTGCCTCGAGTCCGCGGGCCGCGGTTACGATCGCTCGAGGCCGCGGCGCCACGCCGCATCCCAATAGACGTCGGTGCCCGAACGTACGCGCTCGGCGAAGTGCGCCAATTCATCGCGGCGTACCGTTGCCGAAAAGACCGTATACGACGTCGGCTGCGCGAGATCGCCCGCAACCACTTCGTTCGCATACGTCGGCAGCGGGAGGATCGCCCATGCATCGACTTCTTCAACGTCGCTTGCGGCGAAGGTCTGCGAAACGATCGCCACGACCTCATCGACGAACGCTGCGGGTGCGAGCTTGCTATGAAAGTTCGTTCCGGAAAGCACGACGCCCGCAACGCGATGCGCGCCCACACCATCGACGCGTACTTTGCGAATTTGTGCCGACCACACCGTCTTGAAGAGCGCGCGACCGATGCGCACCGCGTCTTCACGATGGTTTCCCGCCGCGCGCTGCTGCGCTTTCATTTCCACGAGCGAATAACCGGCTCGAGCGGGCGAACCCATCCCCACGAGCGATACGATGAAAACGAAGATCGCGAGCGTCGCAAGCGACGACGTGAAACGCTGCATCGCTTCAGTAACTCTGCGCGAAATACGCACGCGTCGTTGCAGGTTCGCCACACGCGACACACGGCCCGGCGGTGTCGCCGAGCGGTCGGGTATTGCGCGTCGTCGCGCTCGTCTCGGCTTTCACTGCGGCTTCGCATTCGGGTCGGCCGCACCACGCGATCTCGATCATACCCGACCGATTCTTGCAGTGAGTGAGAAACGCGGCCCGGTCCGTTACGGCGAGCGTGTGGCCTTCGAGAAACGCGCGCGCTTGCACGTAAAGTTCGGCTTGAATCTCGGCGAGAATCGACGGAATCCGCTCCGCGACGTCCGCGAGCGGCACCGCAATCTTGCCGCCTTCGGCACCCTTCTCTTTATCGCGTCGCACGAGCGTCGCCGTGCCCGCTTCGAGATCTTTGGCACCGAGTTCGATCCGTAGCGGCACGCCGCGCATCTCCCAATCGGCGAATTTGTTGCCCGGGCGCAAGTCGCGCTCGTCGAGTTTCGTGCGAATGCCCGCAGCCTTGAGCGTGGCAAAGAGCTCCCGCGCCGCGCGCGTGACGTCTTCGCTCTCGCCGCGGACGATCGGCACGATGACCGCTTCGATCGGCGCCATCTTCGGCGGAATGCGCAAGCCCCGATCGTCGCCGTGAACCATGATGAGCGCCCCGAGCATGCGCCACGACATGCCCCACGACGTCGTCCACGCATGGCGGATGCTCTGATCTTCCGCCGCGAATTTAATGTCGTACGCTTTGGCGAAATTCTGGCCGAGTTCGTGCGAGGTTGCGGCCTGCAACGCGCGCCCGTCGGGCATCAGCGCCTCGATGGAATACGTATGCGTCGCGCCCGCGAATCGTTCGCTACTCGACTTTTCGCCCTTGTAGACGGGCACCGCACAGATATCTTCCGAGAACTCGCGGTAGACCTCGAGCATCTGTGCGACTTCGGCTGCCGCTTCGGTCTCGGTCGCGTGCGCGGTGTGGCCCTCTTGCCAGAGAAATTCGAGCGTTCGCAAGAACGGCCGCGTGCGCTTTTCCCAACGCATGACGTTGGCCCATTGATTGATGAGGATCGGCAGGTCGCGATACGACTGGATCCACTCCGCGTACATCGTCCCGATGATGACTTCGCTCGTCGGCCGAATCGCAAGGCGCTCGGCGAGTTTTTCATTTCCGCCGTGCGTCACCCACGCAACCTCGGGTGCGAAACCTTCAACGTGTTCGGCCTCGCGCGCGAGCAAACTCTCCGGGATCAGCAACGGAAAATAGGCGTTCTCGTGACCGGTCTCTTTGAACCGCGAATCGAGCGCGCCGACGAGCCGTTCCCATAGGCCCATCCCGTACGGCCGCAAGACGACGCATCCACGTACCGGCGAGAGCGATACGAGTTCCGCCTTATAGCAAACGGCTTGGTACCACTCGGAAAGATCTTTCGCTTTGGGCGGAATCTCTTTGACGAGCGGCGTTTTCTCGGGTACGTCAGTCTGGGACATCACAAGCCGCGTTTCTTCGGAACGCGGGCGGCCACTCCCCCGGCATGCTAGCTCCGAGTGGACCCAAAGAACTCTACATCGTCCGGAAACGCGCGCGGTGCGATCGTCTCCCCACGTTGCAGATCGTCGACCGTCGCGTGCGACCCGCCATCGAGATCGGCGAAGCGCTCGACGCGCGTCCGAGTGTTGGCCGCGAGTTTGCGGCCGCGATCGTCGCGTAGCGACGAGAGCGCGACCTCAACCACGAGCAGCACATCGCGCTGGTCGGGTAGCCTTCGAAGATCGTCCCGGCAGACCAGCAGCATGAGATCGGGCTACGGTGCCGAGATGGGATCGATGATGACCGGCCCGTTACTGTCGACGACTGCGCGTCCGTCGTAGCGCTTCACGAAGATCGCGATCAACTTTCGAATCGGATCTCGATGTTCGGAACTGACTGGCGCCATTTCAATCAACTCGCCGTCGAGCAGTTCGACGAGCGCGTCGTCTGCGAGGATGCCGTTCTCGCCCATGCGATAATACAGCTCAACGGTGATCGGAAAGCGCTTCTCTTCGGCGGCTATTTCGTGAGCGACGGATGTCGGCCCCGTTGCAGCGAAAGCGGAGCGGTGCCGAAACTTACCCGCATCTACACCCGCACCGGCGACGACGGAACAACCGGCCTCGTTGGAGGACAGCGCGTCAAGAAAAACGCGCTGCGCATCGAGACCTACGGGACCGTCGACGAACTCTCGTCCGTGATCGGTCTCGCGCGCACCGCGCTTGCCGAGGCGATCCGCGAAAAGGGCCCCGGCGGCCCGAGAGCAGCCGAACTCGATGCCTGGCTCGCGTGGACGCAAGACGCGCTCTTCAATCTCGGGAGCGATCTCGCGACACTCCCGGCCGATCGCTGGCCCGGCATGCCGCTCATCACGCCGGCCGATGCCGAGGCGCTCGAACGCGCCATAGATGAAGCGCAACTCGATCTCGAAGCGCTCGCGAACTTCATCCATTCCGGCGGCTCGCCGGCGGGTGCCTTTCTGCATCAAGCGCGCACGATTGCCCGTCGTACCGAACGTCTTCTCGTAACGCTCCAAGGCAACGAACCGATCTCGGGCGACGTGATGCAATACGTCAACCGACTCTCCGATGCACTCTTCGTGTGGTCCCGTTGGATCAACGCCGCGCTCGGTCAACCCGAACACCTCTGGAATCCCGCGACGAAACCGCCCGCAGCTCGCGCGTGAAGGTTTTCGCTCATCGCCTCTTCGCAACCACGAGCGTCGAAGCGCTTCGGGAGCTAAGTAAAAATAAGGTCTTGCGCCGTGCGCTGACGGCGCGCGATCTCGCTTCGATCGGCCTCGGCACGATGATCGGCGGCGGCATCTTCACGACGATCGGCACGGGCGTCAAAGGCGCCGGGCCCGCGGTGATCGTGTCGTATCTCCTCGCGGGCCTCACGTCGTTTTTTGCAGCACTCTGCTACGCCGAACTCGGCGCGATGGTACCCGTTGCCGGAAGTGCGTATACCTACGCCTACGCGACGCTCGGCAAACTCGCCGCGTGGGTCATCGGCTTCGCGCTCATCTTCGAATACGGCATCAGTGCCGCGCCCGTCGCACAGCAATTTTCCGCCGCGCTGCAAGACGTTCTCAAGAACGTGGGGTTCGCCGTGCCCGCATGGGCGTCGACATCGAATCTCGTGATCAAAGGCGATTGGTGGAATCCGGCTGCCTACGATCTCGCACATTCACAAGCCGACGTCGTCGCGGCGCTCTTCGTGCTCGGACTCTCCGTCTTGCTTTCGATCGGTATCCGCGAATCGGCGACCGCGAATAATATTTTCGTCGTGTTGAAAATCTCGGCGCTTCTCGTCTTTATCGTCGCGGGCGCGACGCTCTTTCACGCGAGCAACCTCACCGATTTCCATCCCTACGGCTGGGGAAAACTCACGCCGTTCGGCGGCTCCGTTGAAGCGGACCAGCCCTTCGGCATCATCCCGATCGCCGCGTATGTCTTCTTCAGTTACATCGGCTTCGATACCGCGACGACGACGGCCGAAGAGTGCAAGAACCCGCAGCGCGATATTCCCTACGGCGTCATCGGCGCGCTCGCGATCGGCACGCTGATCTATTGCGCGACGGCGATCGTGCTCGTTGGTGCGGTGCCGTGGGCGCACGTACCCGCGAAGAATCCACTCGTCTACGCACTCGCACCGCTGCACGTTCCGATTCTCACGTGGATTATCACGATGGGCGTACTCGCCGGAACGACGAGCGTCGCGCTATCCTCATTGCTCGGCCAAACGCGCATTTTCTACGTGATGGCTCGCGATAGAATGCTTCCACCCGTCGTAGCGAAGGTAAACCCGCGCTTTCGCACGCCCGTGATTACGACGATGGTGACGGGCGTGCTCGTCGCATTGCTCGCGCTCATCGTGCCGCTCAACCAATTGCTCAATCTCGTGAACATCGGCACGCTCATCGCGTTCATCGTCGTCTGCGCGGGCGTGCTCTTCTTACGCAAACGAAAACCCGATCTGCCGCGGACGTTTCGCGTGCCCTTCGTTCCGCTCTTCCCGATCTTAGGCATCGTGATGTCCGCGTTTCTCGCCGTCTTCGGACTCTCGCGCACGACCTGGGTCTGGTTCGTCGTCGCGCTCGCAGTCGGGCTCGTTTTCTTCTTTTCGTATGGTTTCTGGAAATCCGATCCGCGCGCGATCGTCCCCGTCGGCGATCCGCTCGAATACACCGACTGAGATGCTTTGGAAACGGGGCTCCGCATGACATTCGATGAGTTTCTGCCGCACTATCTCGAGGCACACGTCGACCGCCGCACGCAAGTCGTGCACGCGTTCGGCACGGCAGCCGCGCTCGCGCTCCTCGCCGCGGCAACCATCAAGCGTAAGCCGCAACTCGTTGCCGCAGCGCTCGCGGCGGGCTACATTCCCGCGTGGCTCTCCCATGTGCTCATCGAGGGCAACGCGCCCAAAACGTTCGCGTATCCGCTTTTCTCGCTACGCGCCGATTTCGTCATGACCTACAAACTTTTACGCGGTGAACTCCCCGCGGTAAACGTCACGACGAAACCGAACGCTCCGTAGCGGCCTACGGAGCTTCTTCTTGCGCTCCGGCTTCGACGAGGCCCGGCGTCATCACGTCGATCTTCGCTCGCGACACGTCGTAGCGGACGTTCGTCTTCAGAGCGCGCGCGATGACGTTGAGCGAGACCATCGTTCGCCCGCGCACGGCAAACGGAGCCGTCTTGAGCGTTAACTTCTTGCCATTGAGTGTCGCGATACGATCGCCGACATGGATGCGCAACGTATCATCCGCGCGCGTCAATTCGATCGTGCCCGATTTCGCATCGTAATTCGTCTCGGCACCGAGCGATTCCGCAACCGCGCGTAGCGGAACGTACGCGCCCTTCGCCGTCGTTACGGGCGGCACGTCGGAAACCGTTCGATGACCGTCGATCCGCAGCGAGGCCGGATGCGAGAGAGACGTTAGCGCGGCTGCGAGCGCCGAAACGACGACCGTCGCTCCGACGGTGCGGCGGCTAGGAGACCGGAGCGAGAGATTTTCCATGTGCCGTTTCACCAATAAAGTCGGGATAGACATCGACGATGACTTTTTCGATCTCCCGACGGAGTGCACCGAGTAACTCGGCTTCGGGGAAGGTCCCCACGAGTACCCCTTTGCGGTAGATCGCCCCCTTGCCCTTGCCCCCGGCTACGCCCACATCGGCCATCTTGCTCTCACCCGGGCCGTTGACAACGCAGCCCATCACGGCGACTTTAACCGGCGCCGTATATTCTTTCGCGATTGCTTCGACCGAACGTGCGAGCTCGACGACTTCGATCTCCGCACGTCCGCACGACGGGCATGCCGTGATATCGAAGCCTTTTTCGCGAATCTGCAACGCCTTGAGAATACCCCAGGCGACGGGAATCTCTTCGACAGGATCGGCCGCGAGCGACACCCGCAGCGTATCGCCGATGCCTTCGAACAAAAGAATCCCCATGCCGATCGACGACTTGATCGTCCCTTCGCGCGGCAGGCCCGCTTCCGTGACGCCGAGGTGCAACGCATAGGGCGTCTTACGCTCGGCGAGCATCTTGTCGGCGAGCCGATACGACGCGATCGTCGTGAGCACGTCGTGCGCTTTAATCGAAATAACGATATCGGTATGGCCGAGTTCTTCGAGAATCTCGACGTGTCGCAGAGCGCTCCGCACCATCGCGTCGGGTGTGTGCCCATACTGCTTCTCGAGGTCGGCGGCAAGCGATCCCATGTTGACGCCGATGCGGATCGGCGTGCCCATATCTTTCGCGAGGCGCACGACTTCGCGTGTCTTCACCCGATCGGTAATATTGCCCGGGTTGAGACGCAACTTTGCAACGCCGGCTTCGAGCGCGGCGAGCGCCATCTTATGGTCGAAGTGAATATCGGCGACGATCGGCACGGGAGACCGCGCGACGATTGCCGCCATGCCAGCGGCATCGGGAGCATCTTTTACGGTCACGCGTACGACTTCACAGCCCGCTCCCGCGAGTTCGTAAATCTGCGTCAGCGTCTTCTCCACGTCGGCCGTATCGGTCGTGGTCATGGATTGCACGACGACCGGGTGGTCGCCGCCCATCCAGACTTTCTTCGCTCCGCTCGACAACGTGGATTTGTTCTCGAGTAGAATCGGCTTCGATTCACGACGCAGACGGATCACGACCTAGAAGACTCCCTTACCGGAAACGAGATTAGCGATGTCGTGGTACGCAACGAACACCATCAGCAGCATGAGCAAGGCGAACCCGGTAACGTGCACGAGCGCTTCTTTTTCCGGTTCGACCGGACGACCACGCAGCATCTCTGCGATGATGAAGACGCCACGTCCGCCGTCGAGGGCGGGGAACGGTAAGAGGTTGAGAACGCCGAGCGCGATCGAGAGTGCCGCTGCGAGCGAGAGATAGGGACCCCATCCGAGATCCTGATATGCCGAAGCCGCGCGCGCCATACCGATGGGACCCGAGACGCTCGAGGCATATTTCGTGGGGTGCGAGATCAATTGCGCGTAGCCCGTGACCTGCATGACCGTGGCATTGACGAACTCGCGTCCCGCAAGCGGAATCGCCGCGAACACGCCAACGCGCTCGAACGTCGGAATCGGGCTAAACCCGATGCGGCCCTCGAAGCCGTGGCCGTTGTTCGCCTTATATGGCGTGATCGTGAGCGTCTTGGTCTCGCCGTGGCGGCGATAGGTCAGCGCGATCGGCACGCCGGCCGAGTGGTGAATTTTCTTGACGATGGCGTCGCCCGACGTATAGCTTTGGCCATCGATTGCGAGGATCTGGTCGCCGAGCTGCAAGCCCGCTTTTTGCGCGGGCGAGTTCGGGAGTAGGATGCCGACTTGCGGGCTGATGTTGTTCGATGCGACGCCGAACGAAATCGCAGCGACGAAGAAGATAATGAATGCGAGCAAGAAGTTCGCAATCGGTCCTGCGACAACGATCGAGAGTCGCTGCCACGGCTTCTTACTTTGAAAGTTATCTTGCGCAGATGGGCTTGGTGCCGCGAGCGTCTCCGCCGATCCCAAAATGGCCGCAACAGCGGTCGCCGGTCGTTCGAGGACGGCGACGCTCCCGAGCGATGTCCCCGACGCGAGCGGCGCGTGCACGCCTTGGGTTTCGCGGAACTGCCGTTGCTGTTCGGCCTCGGTCGTCTTTCCGTCTTCCCCCTGCATCGCGCAGTAGCCGCCGATGGGCAGCAGGTTGATCCGGTAATTCGTGCCGCTCCGTTTGGAGGTCCACTTTAAGAGCGTCGGGCCGAAGCCGACGGCAAAATCGTTGACGCGGACGCCGTTGAGACGCGCGAGCAAAAAGTGTCCGCCCTCGTGCAACACGACCAGAATCGAGAGCATGAGGAGGAAAACGGCGATCTTTCCGAGCCCATCGAGGTTCGGAAGCGCCAGGGCGAGGAGGCCGAGCGAGACTGACATAGCGTCCTTCTTATTTCGCCGACGGCACCAAGCGGGCCTCGACTTCATCGTGTGCGACCGCGCGCGCGCGGAGGTCGGCGGCCCGAACCGAAGCCAAGGTGAGAGGTTCGTCTGCGATCGCGACGAGTGCGGCTGCGATGACCCTTGGAATATCGCCGAAACAGATCGCTCCCCTTACGAACGCAGCCACAGCGATTTCGTTTGCGGCTGAGAGCGCCGCGGGCGCCGTCCCTCCGCGCCGGAGCGCTTCGTAGGCGAGGCCGAGGCACGGAAAAAGCTCGTAATCGGGCGGCGTGAAGGCAAGGGAGGCCATCGTTGCATCAGACGCCGCACCGAGCGCCGCGAGCGCGCTTGCCTGGCGACGGTCGGCGAGCCGGTCGGGGTAGGCGAGCGCGTAGCCGATGGGAAGGCGCATGTCGGGCGGAGCGAGCTGCGCCTTCACGTTACCATCGGTGAAGACGACGAACCCGTGCGCGACCGACGTTCGATGGACGAGCACGTCGATTTTTTCGGCGGGCACACCGAAGAGACGACTCGCCTCGATGACTTCGAGGCCCTTGTTCATCAGCGACGCGGAGTCGACCGTATTCTTCGTGCCCATTTGCCACGTGGGATGGCGCAAGGCATCGGCAAGGGAGGCACCGGCAATCGCGTCGCGGTCCCAATCCCAAAACGGTCCGCCCGAGGCGGTGAGAATGATCGAGCCGATGCGGTCCGTAGGCTCGCCGACGAGACATTGAAAGATCGCGCTGTGTTCGCTGTCGACCGGAACGATCTCGGCGCCGCTGCGAGCGGCTGCAGCCATAAAAAGTTCGCCCGCGGCGACGATGAGTTCTTTGTTTGCAACCGCGATCCGGATACCGCGCTCGACGGCCGCGAAGACCGCATCGAAAGCGACCGCGCCATCGGTCGCGGCGACGACGACATCGGCGCCGCTCTCTGCCGCGACCGCGAGCAATCCCGCGGCACCACTGGTCACGCGGACGTGCGCGGGAAGCGCACTCGAGATCGCGGCCACGTCAGCTTCATTCGCACATGAAACGATCTCGGGTTCGAAGGCGAGCGCTTGCGCGATCACCTCGGCGACGCGCGAACCTGCGGCGAGCGCGACGATTCGAAAGCGTTCGGGATGACGCGCGACCACATCGAGCGTCTGCGTCCCGATGGAGCCCGTAGAGCCCAGAACGGCGACCTTCTTCTGCACCGCTACATCGTTCGGATCAGTGCGGAATGTGTCCCGTTATAAAGAGCGCCGCATAAAAAGCGATACCGCCGAAGATATACGAATCGAATCGATCGAGAATACCGCCGTGCCCGGCGAGAATATTGCTCGCATCTTTCACACGCGCGTCGCGCTTGAGCGCGGATTCGACGATATCGCCCGCTTGCGCCGCGACACTCGTAATCGCACCGACGATCGCACCGTCGAACCACGAGATACCGAGCACCGGAATCGCGCCCATCGCGCTCCCGATCGCGACGCTCGCGGCGAACCCACCGATCGCCCCTTCCCACGTTTTGTTCGGTGAGATCGACGTCAGCGGCGTTTTACCGAGCATCGTGCCGACGACCATCGCAAAAATATCGGTGAACGCGATGACGACGATCGCTGCAAACGTGAAGCCCATGCCGACGTGCGGCAAATTGCGCAGCGCGAGGAAATACGATCCGAGCCACCCGATGTAGAGCACGCCGAAAAGCGTGTAGGCGCTTCGCGAAATATAATTCTGGCGATCGCCGATGAGAGAGAATGCGAGCGATCCTAGCACGGTCGCTGCGAGCACCGTTTTCTCGTACGCATGCTGCTTACCGAGCGCGGCGAGGATGACATACGTGCCGATCGCAAGCGCACCAACCGGAAAAACGAGCGGTTCCCCCTTACGCGCCGTCATACGCGCGAGCTCCCACAGCGACCCGATCGTAGCCACCAAAACGACGACCGTGAACGTCGGCACGGTTACGACCGATCCGAAAACGACCGCCGCAATCGCGAGCCCGGTCGAGATGCGACGGCCGCTATCGATGAATCGCAGCCGGCCCGCTGTCGTCGCGCTCACGCGTCGCCGTCGGCGCGCGATCGGCGCGCGCGAAATTCGTCGATCGCCGCCGCGAATTGCGCTTTATCGAAATCGGGCCAAAAGATATCGGTGAGGTAGAAATCGGCATCCGCGAGTTGGTACAGCAGAAAGTTCGAGAGCCGCGATTCGCCGCCGGGCCGAATGAGCAGATCGGGATCGGGCATATCGGCCGTCGAGAGATAGGACGCAACGACGCCTTCATCGATCGCATCGGGTTCGAGCTTCCCACTCGCCACATCGCGCGCGACGGCTTCGATCGCCAAACGCAATTCCGACCGCGCACTGTAATTGACGGCGAGGTTGAGTTGCAAACCCGTATTCTTTGCGGTGGCCGCGACGAGCACGTCGAGTGCGTCGCACGATGCGCGCGGCAGCGCGCGATACTGACCGATGATCCGCACCCGGACGTTATTACGGCCGAGCTCCTCGAGTTCGGTACGCGCGAAGAAGACGCAGAGATCGAGAAGCAGCGAGATTTCCGTCGAATCGCGTTTCCAATTTTCCGTCGAGAATCCATAGACCGTAAGCATCGGAATGCCGATATCGCTCGCGGCGCGCGTCACGCGACGGAGCGCGACGATGCCACGACGGTGTCCCTCGATACCGGGTAGGCGATGCGCTTTCGCCCAGCGCCGATTGCCGTCCATGATGATCGCAACGTGGTTCGGGAGAATTCCCGGCCCCAGACCCACTCCGCGTTCGCGCGAACCGATCACGCGCGCTGCTCGCGCATGACGTCAGCAAGGCGCGCGTAGCCATCGTATCCCGCGACGATCTCCATCGCTCCATCCCGTTCCCGCGCACGCAAGACACGAAGCACGCCGAGGCCCACGGCGGCGTACGGTGGGAGCAACATACGCAAACGCACGCGCCCTTCTCCAAGAAGCGCGCGTGCGTCGATTAACGGCATGAGTGCGAGCGACTCGCTCTCAGAAAAGATCATCCGCGCAACCGTACCCTGGGGCGGCGGAAAACCCTTGAGAGGCGAGGCGATGCTACGGAACTCCTTCGTAGGAGAAGAGAGCGATCTGGCGCTTGTCATCAGGGAACTGCGCGGTTTCGAGCTCGCCTCGATGGCACGGATCTCCGCTTTGAAGTTGAGTTGGCGGGGTCGGTTCTTTCGAATGCGGCGTGCGCAGCCTAGACTTCGAGGATCTCTTTTTCCTTGACGACGACGAGCGTATCCACATCTTTGACGAACTTATCGGTAATTTTCTGGACGCGCTCGCCTGCGCGTTTGTTGTCGTCTTCGGTGATCTTGCCGTCTTTGAGAAGCGCCTTGATCTCATCGACGCATTTGTGGCGCACGTTACGCACGGCGACCTTACCGTCTTCGGCTTTTTTCTTGATGACCTTGACGAGATCTTTACGTCGATCTTCGGTCGGTTGTGGTATCTGCAAACGGATCGTCGAGCCATCGATATTGGGCGTGAGGCCGAGATCGCTCGTCTCGATCGCTTTGCGGATCGCTCCCACCGTATTGCGATCGAATGCCGAAATCTGCAACGTGCGCGCGTCGGGTGTGCTGATGCTCGCCATCGATTTGAGCGGCGCCATCGCGCCGTAGGCTTCGACTTGAATGCGATCGAGCAATGCGGGCGACGCACGGCCGGTGCGCACGGAGGCGAAATCGTTGCGCGTCGCATCGATCGCCTTCGCCATGCGACCCTCCATGGTTTTGATGGTGTCGTCGATCTCGCTCATCTCGCTACCGTTTCTCCCGCCGCACCGATGCGCGCGGGCGTACTGACCAGAGTCCCGATCTCTTCGCCGAACACGACGCGCCGAATATTTCCGGCGACGTTCATATCGAAGACGATGATCGGCACGTCGTTATCCATGCACAACGTCAGCGCCGTGTTGTCCATGACCTCGAGCCCGCGCGTGAGGACTTCGAAATACTCGAGCTTGGTGAAGCGCGTTGCGGTGGGATCTTTTTTCGGATCGGCGCTGTAGATACCATCGACTTTGGTCGCCTTGAGAATTGCTTGAGCGCCGATCTCGACGGCGCGAAGCGCCGCCGTGGTGTCGGTCGTAAAATATGGATTTCCCGTACCCGCACCGAAAATGACGACGCGTCCCTTTTCGAGATGACGTATCGCGCGGCGCCGAATATACGGCTCCGCGATCTGCTGCATCTGGATCGCCGTCTGCACGCGCGATCCGACGTCGATACGTTCGAGCGCGTCCTGCAAGGCGAGCGCGTTGATCACGGTCGCGAGCATGCCCATGTAATCGGCCGTGGCACGATCCATACCGCCCGCTTCGTGTGCTTTGCCACGCCAAATGTTACCACCGCCGACGACGACGGCGATGGAGACGCCCGCGCGTGCGACCTCGGCGATCTGCTCGGCCATCCATGCCGTCTTGACCGCATCGACCGAACTCTCGGATCCGGCGAAGGCTTCGCCCGAGATCTTCAAGAGGATACGGTCGTACGCGGGTACGCCGCCCGGCTTACTCGCCAAGAGCGAACTTGGCGAACCGACGGATCTTTATCTTCTCGCCGAGTACGCCCGTGGTTTTCGCAATGAGCTCGTTGATCGTCTGGTCGTCATCTTTGACGAAAGATTGCTCTTCGAGGACGTTGTCCTCGTACCACTTGTTGATTTTGCCCTCGACGATGCGATCGATGATATTCGCGGGTTTGCCCGCGGCTTCGGTTGCGAACTGCTCGCGCAGCGGCACGAGGTCTTCCTCGGGAACCTGATCGCGCGAGACGTACTTCACCGGAATCGCCGCGATGTGCATCGCGATGTCGCGCGCGAGCGCTTTGAAGATATCGTTGCGCGCGACGAAGTCGGTCTCGCAATTGATCTCGACGAGCACGCCGACTTTATTCCCGGGATGGATATACGATTCGACCATGCCTTCATTTGCGGAACGATCGGCTTTTTTAGCGACTTTCGAGGCGCCCTGTTCGATGAGGCCCTTTTTCGCGGCGTCGTAGTCGCCGGCGGCGCCGACGAGCGCCGCGCGGCAATCGAGCATGCCCGCTCCGGTCTCTTCACGGAGGCGCTTGATTTCGGCTGCGGTCGGTTTGTGATCGGTAGCGGAGCTCACGAGCTAGGCCTTTCTCGAGGTCATATGGAGAAAGACGCCGCGCGAGCGGCGCCTTTCGGTGCGGGAAAACGGCGTCGCGCCGTGACGATACGGGTCGGAGTTCGGGACGGTCAGACCGACGCTCCTTGTGTTTCGGGCTCGGTCGCGGCCATCAGGGCCTCCGCGGACATCACTTCGACGGGCGCGACGTAATCGTCATAGTTGGCCTCTTCGTCATCGAAGCCGCCGCTCTCGACCTCCGTACGGCCTTCGATGATCGCATCGGCGATCTTCGAAACCATGAGGCGGACGGCGCGGATTGCGTCGTCGTTGCCGGGGATCGGATAGTCGATTTCGTCGGGATCGCAATTTGTATCGATCACGGCGATGATGGGAATTTTCAGCTTCCGCGCTTCGAGGACCGCGATGCGTTCTTTCTTCGGATCGACGATGAAAACCGCATCGGGGAGTTTATGCATGTCCTTGATGCCGCCAAGGAAGCGCTCGAGCTTCTCGAGCTCGTCGGAGAGGCGTGAGACTTCTTTCTTCGGGAGCAAATCGAAGCTGCCCTGAGCCTTCATGCCTTCGAGTTCGCGCAGGCGCGAGATGCGCTTTTGGATCGTCGCGAAATTCGTGAGCGTACCGCCGAGCCAGCGCTCGTTGACGAAGTAGGTCCCGGCGCGTTCCGCCTCTTCTTTGACGACGTCCTGGGCTTGCTTCTTGGTGCCGACGAAAAGGATGACCTTACCATCGCGCGACATCGCTTTGACGGCCGCGTAGACTTCGCGCATCATCACGACCGTCTTCGAGAGGTTGATGATGTAGATGCCGTTGCGCTCTTGGAAGATGAAGGGCTTCATCTTGGGGTTCCAACGACGAGTCTGGTGACCGAAGTGGACGCCCGCCTCGAGGAGCGCTTTCATGGATATGACGGAAGCCAAGGTTCGATTCGCTTTCTGGTCGACGCTCGGGCTCGCACTGCGAGCCGCCGGAACGACCATCGCACCGCGGCACGGCCCGAAGGCACGGCGTTGGTGAAGTGGGGGACAACCGCCCAAGTATAACACAGCGAAGTCTCGAGATCATCTTCATCGCTCAGCCCGATAAACGGCGACCGGACCGTGCGTGGGTTTGTCGGAGGTACCGGCCGGCACGCACATCTCGCAACCGAACTCACGCTGCTCGTGGCGCCGGCGGCGCGCCGCGGTACCCCGATCTTTTCGTAGCGTGCGACGACCGCGAGCGGAACGACGGCCTCGTCATGCGCCATCCGAAACTCGTCATCGAGATCCTCTCGGAATCGACGGCGCGCGTCGGAACCGGCCCTCGGTTAGCCCGTTAGCGCTTCGATGCGGCTCGCGCGCGTGGCGCCTTCGCGAAGGTCATCGTGCCATCGGCGACCTTGCCATACTTGAGCGTCGCGAGATCGAGGGCGTAATTTTGATAGAGTTTCCACGGCTTCCGAGTTCCTTGTTTCGGGAGTAACGCGAGCGCGCGTTGGACGTAGCCGGACGTAAAGTCGAGCGCCGGCAATTCGCCGATCCCGGCTTTGCGGCTCGGCGTACACGACGCGAAGCCGTTGTCATCCATGTATTTGAGCAAGCGACAGACGTACTTTGCGGTGAGCTCGCATTTGAGCGTCCACGATGCGTTCGTGTAGCCGAACGCCGATGCGAGGTTCGGCACGTCGCTATACATCATGCCTTTATAGTTTAGTTTCGAACCAAAATCCACGGCCGCGCCGTCTATCGCAACCGTCATCCCGCCCAGGAGTTGGATGTTGAGCCCCGTCGCGCTCACGACGATATCGGCATCGAGCGTCGCGCCCGAGCGTAACCGCAATCCCGTTTCGGTAAAGCCCTCGATGTGATCGGTTTCGACCGAGACCTTGCCCGCACGGATCGCGATGAAGAGATCGGCATCCGGGACGAGACACATGCGTTGGTCCCACGGATCGTACGACGGCGTAAAGTGTTTCGCAACATCGTAATCGGGCCCGAGGTACGCCCGCACGCCTTTGAGGATCATCGATTTCATGCGCTCGGGCTGCTTGCGCGCGTACGTGAAAAAGAACATCCCGAGCAGGACGTTTTTCCAGCGCACGATCGAGCCCGCAATTTTTGCCGGAAGCTTTTCTCGCACGACTTTCGCAATCGAATCGATTGCCGGTCGCGCGACGACGTACGTGGGCGAACGTTGCAGCATCGTCACGTGCGCGGCGGTCTTCGCCATCTCCGGTGCGAGCGTCACGGCCGTCGCGCCGCTCCCGATGATGACGACGCGTTTACCGGCGTAGGCGAGGTTCTCGGGCCAATGCTGCGGGTGCACGACCTGGCCCGAGAAGCGTTCTCGACCCGGCCATTCCGGCGCGTAGCCTTTCGCGTAATCGTAGTAGCCGCTGCACGTGAAGAGAAAACCGCAGGTCACGCGCTTCGGCACGCCGTCGGTCCCGACGGTAACGTCGAGCGTCCAACGTGCCTCCGTCGACGACCACGACGCATGCACGACGCGATGACCGAAGCGAATCTTTTCCGAGAGGCCCTCGCGCTTTGCCGTATCCTCGATGTACTCACGAATCGACGGCCCGTCGACGATCGATCGATCGCTCGCCCATGGTGCGAAGCCGTACCCGAGCGTATACATGTCGGAATCCGAGCGCACGCCGGGATACCGGAAGAGATCCCACGTCCCCCCGATCGCATCGCGGCCCTCGAAGATCGCGAAGCGCTTGTGCGGCCTTTGCGTTTTGAGATAGTAGGCGGCCGCGATCCCGGAAAGCCCGGCTCCAACCACGACCACATCGAGATGCTCGGTGTCCTCGTGCGACGCGGCGTCGATCGGCGTGAGTTCCGCTTGCATCTGATCCGTCTGCTCCGATCGTAAGAAGATTTCTGTCAGTTACGACGCAGGGACGAGATCACTTTCCGTTTGGGTCGGGTGCCAGGAGCGGTGCGATGGCCGGGGTCGTCTCAACGCTCTCCGCGTAGGTCGGCGCGTGACGCATCGTGGTCGCACGTTCGTACGCCGCGCCGAGCCCGAGCAACGTCGCCTCGCTCCAAGCGGGCCCGACGAACGAAAGGCCGACGGGCATCGTGCGCACGTAGCCCATCGGGACGGTGAGGTGCGGATACCCCGCGACCGCGGGCAACGATGCGACCGAACCCGAGCTGTTATCGCCGGCGACGACGTCGGTCCGCCATGCGGGTCCGTAACTCGGCGCGATGAGCGCGTCGAGCTTGTTCCTCTTTACGAGAGCATCGATGCCCGCAGGGCCTGCGAGTCGATGGGCGAGCGCACGCGCCTTGCGATATGCGGGATTCGTTAAGCCCTTGAGCAGATTGGCTTTTTCAAATTCGTCCTGACCGAAGAGCGAAATTTCGCGCGGATGCGTGCGATTGAAAGCGATGAGTGCGCCGAGCGTGCGCGCCGTGACGGTCGTCGGCGTGGTCGTGAGGTATGCGTTGAGATCGGCTTTGAGTTCGGTGAAGAGCACGGTGTCTTCCGCATCGCCGAGTCGCCGATCGGGTTTGAAGGTTTTGAGCTCGACGATCGTCGCGCCGCGCGCTTTCAAGGCGGCGATCGCACGCGCGAAGAGCGCGTCGATATCCGGCGATCCGCCCGTCGCGTAGCGCAGGACGCCGAGGCGCTTCCCGGCAAGCGAACCGTCGCGCGCGGCGGCGACGTAATCGTGGAGATGTGCGTCCGCCTGCAACGTCGCGACGTCGGCCGGATCGCTCCCGGCGATCCCGGTGAGGAGGGCCGCAACGTCGGCGACGCTTCGCCCCATCGGGCCTGGCGTGTCTTGCGTATGCGAGATCGGCACGACGTGCGTCCGCGAGATGAGACCGACCGTCGGCTTGAGGCCGACGAGACCGTTCATCGATGAGGGACACGTCACCGAGCCATCGGTCTCCGTGCCCACGCCGACGGCCGCGAGGCTCGCCGCGATCGCCGATCCCGTACCCGACGACGACCCGCATGCGTTGCGATCGAGGGCGTACGGATTTTTCACGAGCCCACCAACGGCCGACCAGCCACTGATCGAATGCGACGAGCGAATGTTCGCCCACTCGGAGAGATTGGTTTTCCCGAGCACGATCGCGCCTGCGGCGCGCAAGCGTTTCACGAGCGGCGCATCGCGAAGCGTCACGTTCTTCGCGAGTGCGAGCGAGCCCGCAGTCGTCGCCGTGCCGTCACTCGTTTCGATGTTGTCCTTGACGAGCACGGGAATACCCGCGAGTCCGCCGAGCGATTTTCCGGCGCGACGTGCTGCATCGCTCGCGCGTGCGTCGTCGAGCGCGTGCGGGTTCGTCACGATCACGCTCCGCAACGCGGGACCGCTCGCATCGATCGCGGCAATCCGCGCGAGATACGCGCGGACGAGCGCTTCCGAGGTGACGCGACCGCTCGCGAGATCGGCTTCGAGTGTCGCAACGGATTTTTCGGTGACGGCGTATTCGTCCTGAGCGGTCGGCGCACTCGACGCGCGTTCGTGCGGTGCGAGCAAAAAAAACGCGCTCGCTAGGAGCGCGGCGGTAAGACGACGCGTACAAGGCATCGCGCGCCTTTCGACAACGACGCGCTGAGAGGCCTCGCTCGTCGCCGCCCGATCTTCGGTCCGCGGGTCTCGACCTGCGACCCGATCGTACCTACGCGAACTGGGCCGCGTGTAGCGCCGCATACGCGCCGCCGCGGGCGAGGAGATCGTCGTGCGTACCCATTTCGACCACGCGGCCGCCATCGATGTAGAGAATCTTATTCGCGCGGCGGATCGTCGAGAGGCGATGCGCGATGATGAGTGTCGTGCGCCCGGGCAAGAGCCGGTCGAGGGCAGCTTCGATCAACCGTTCGGAATGCGAATCCAGCGCGCTCGTCGCTTCGTCGAGAATGAGGATACGCGGATCGCGGAGCACGGCGCGTGCGATAGAGATGCGTTGCCGTTGGCCGCCCGAGAGCCGCGTCCCACGTTCGCCGACGGGCGTTTCGTAGCCGAGGGGAAGTTCGAGGACGAACTCTTCGGCATTGGCTTCGCGTGCCGCGGCTGCGATTTGTGCGCGCGTCGCATCGAGGCGACCGTAGGCGATATTATCTGCAATCGTCCCCGAAAAGAGCATCGCTTCTTGCGGCACGATCGCAATTGCAGCGCGCAACTCCGCGAGCGGTAACGACACGAGTGGCCGACCGTCGATTTCGATCGTGCCCGACCGTGGATCGTAGAAGCGCGGCACGAGATTGACGATCGTCGTCTTGCCCGCACCCGAGGGACCGACGAGCGCGACGATCTCGCCCGCTTCGATCGTCGCCGTGAGATCGTGCAACACGGCCGCACCGTCGGCTTTATAGGCGAACGTAACCCCGTTGAAGGCGAGCGCGCCGCGGATCGGCGCGCCACCCGCGATCGCGCGCGCGTCGTCTTCTTCGATCGGGAGATCGAGGATCTCGAAGATACGCGACGCGCCGACGAGACCTTTGGAGATATCACCGACGAACGCCGCGAGCCGATTGAGCGGATTGATCGCGAGCACGACGAGCGTCCAGTATTGAAAAACCTGACCGCTCGTGAGCCGACCGACGATCGTCTCGCGCACCGATGCCGCCATGATCGCGAGCAGCGCCGTGGTGATGATCATCGAGACGATCGGCGTCTGCGTCTGGCCGAGCTGAATCGATTTCATGAAAGCACCGAAGTAATTTTCATTGCTCTCGGAAAACCGCGTCGTCTCGTAGCCTTCGCGGCCGAATGCCTTCACGATGCGCTCGCCTTGCAAGACTTCGGTCAGGTTCGACGAGAGATCGGCGACGCGCTCTTGCGCGCGACGCGTCGACGCAGAGATGAGACGCGTGAACATCGCGACGACGAAATTGACGACCGGCGCGAACACGAAGAGAAAGAGCGAGAGCAACCAGTCGACGTAGATCATGTAGGCGATCGAACCGACGAGCGTCACGAGCGCGACGAAAAATTGTGGCAACGACACCGAGAGCGCGTCGGTCATCAGCGTGAGGTCGTTGGTAAAGCGCGCGATGAATTCACCCGGCCGCCAACGGTCGAATTCCGCCATCGGCATGCGCATCGTGCGTTCGAAGAGCCGCACGCGGAACGACGCGATGAGACGCTGGCCGCTCCACGCGGTGAGATAGCTCTGGCCGTACGTCGCCGCGTTTGCGATCAAATTCACGACGAAGACGCCCGCCATGACGAGCAACAAAAGCCCGATGGGATGCTTTGGATTTTCAACGACGCGATCGATGACGAGCGGGAACGCATTGCTAAAGGCGAGCGGCCCGAGGCCGGCGATCACGCCGAGGACGAGTGCGAAGGCGAGGCGTGGATAATACGGCCGCGCCTCCCGGAGCAAGCGCTTGACGACGATCCGGCGATTGGCCGAGTCGAGGGCGGCTGAAGTGGCGATGCGCGAAACCTTTCGCTACGGGCCCGAGTAGGTCGATCAACTCGCCCGTTCGTCGGAGCATTCGCCGTGGACTGTTACTTTCACTCAGCCGTTCCATCCGTCGCCGTCTGTATCGACTGCACGCAGACCATCTGCGCCACATGTCGCGACGAGATCGGCCTGTGTCCGGGATGTCGCCTCGAGCGACGCATGGCCGCGGCGTCGGGCGTTCGGCCTGGCCTCAGCGGCAAGCGCGGCCCGCAGAATCCGCCGCCCGGCCCGCAACCCCGCGCGAGCTACGAATCACGCCCGGCGCCGGCGGCACGTAAGACGGCAACCGCACTCGCGAGCGTCTCGCCCGAAACGCGCGCGCTTTTGGGCCTCGGATATCCACTCTGGCCGCTCGCGGCACTCGCGCTTCTGGATCCGAAGAAATCTGTCGCCGTGCGACGCCAAGCCACGCAGGCGCTCGCCGTGAATTTCGGACTCTTCGGTATGTGGATCGCCCTCGAGACGCTCGTCCACGTTCCACTCCTGGGCATAGCGGCGTGGCCGTTGCTCGCCGCGCTCTTTCCGGTATGGCTCGTTGCGACCGTGATCTACGGCGTGCGCGTGTGGCAGGGCGACGACGTACGCGTGCCGCTGGTCAGCGACTGGCTCGACGAACGCGAGATGCGTCGCGCGAGCGAATCGGCGCCTGCATAGCCGCGAGTACGGGTCGCAAATCGCAAGAAGATCATCTCAATGGGAGGTGCTTGCTCATGTGCACGATCGTGCCGAATCGTGGATCTATCTCTTCACGATCGACTCGATAGCCGACGCGACCGTAAAGTCGCAAGCTGTCGACGAACTTCCCGTTCACGTAGAGCCGCGTTTCCCTGTGCCCGAGCGATCTTGCGACTTCCTCAGCATGCGCGAGCAGCAAACTGCCGAAGCCGTTGCCCTGAAATAGAGGAGCGACAGCGACGTTTACGATCGAAAGGTGTCCGTCCTCAGAACGCATTTCGATCAACCCGACGAGCTTGCCGTCAGCGAGTAGCAGGTCCACGAGATGATCGCGCACGGCCGCATCGTCGTCTGCGATCATCGGCCTTGGCTCGCGGCCGATCACCGCGACCCACCTCGCATACGCTGTGCGCGTCAGCTCGCGGACGGAATCGGCGTCGTTTGCTCCGGCGCGGCGAACTTCGGTGCGCCGATATTCCGGCGACGAATCGGCGCCGACTTTGCGGGCGTGATCTTGGGCCGATGTGTACGATGCATAGCGTGCGAGGAATTCGCGCGCGGCGCGATCGTGGTCGACCACGGGCGCTGGATACGATGCGTCGACATTGAGCTGGAAACGCAGTTGCGGGCTAACGCGGAGCGCCTGAGTTTCGAGCAGATCGGCATCGGTAACGTGTGCGAGTTCCGGAATCCAACGACGAACGTAGGTCCCGAGCGAATCGACTTCGCGGAGCCCTTTGCGCGGGTTGTAGATGCGCGGGAATTGCGCGAGATCGGCACCGACGCCCGCGATCCACTGCCAATTTCCCGTCGCGAGCGCGCCATCGTCTTCGACGAGATGTTCGTCCCACACATCGCGCCCAACGCGCCAATCGATACCGAGATCGAAGGCACAGAACGAGGCCGCAACCGCGCGAACTCGCGGATGCATCCAACCCGTCGCGTGCAACTGTCGGATACCCGCGTCGACGAGTGGATATCCCGTCGTTCCGTCGCACCACGTTGCAAATACGGGATGATCGAGCGCGAAGGGAAAATCTCGCATCCGCGACTGCAGCGCGACGTCTCCGACGTCGTCGAAATACCACGCGAGCTGCAAGAAAAAATCCCGACGCACGATGGCACGCGAGAACGCGGCGAGTGCGAGCTTTTCTTCGGTCAATAAAAACGGATCGCGCGCACGCGCATCGATTCGCGCGAGCAACGTGCGTGCGGAGAGAACGCCGAACGAAAGCGCCGCCGAGACGCGCGCGGTCACCTCACCGGCGGGAATCGCGTGCGCGCTCGGGTAGCCGAGCACCGGTCCCGCAAGATAGCGATCGAATGCAGCAAGCGCGCGCGTGGGATCGGGCGATTCGTCGCCGCAATCTTGGCTCGCATGCGTTTGCCGGGACTCGTCGCTTGCGAGACCGTGTGCCGCGAATGCGATCCGCTCGGCAACCGGCGCGCGCCCGGCTTGGGCCCACACGGCTTCGTACGCCGCGAAGGCGCGATAGCCACGACCATCACCATCCGCGCGTAACGCGGCCGTCACTTCCGGCGCGACGGCCGGTGCGTCATGAACGATCGCGACGGTAAGGCCCGCGGCTTCCAAGATCGTGCGAAGCGCGGAATCGCGTGCGATGCTGCGCGCATCGTAAGCGGCACACCACGTAATCGTGGTCGCTTCCGCTTCGCGAGCGAGTGCGAGAATCGCCGTTTCGAGCGAACCGCGTCGCACGACGAGATGCGAACCGCGAAGCCGCAGATCGCGCTCGAGCGACGCGATCGCACCCGCGTGGAAGGCGACACGACGAGCGCTTCGCGCGAGATGCGCGCCGTCGAGCGGATCGAGAACCAGGGCGGGGACGACCTCGCCATGGCGCGCGGCCTCGGCGAGGCCGGCGTGATCCGTTAGTCGCAGATCGCGCCGGAAGAGATGGAGCGTCCGGGCCGAGCTAGAGACTTTCGACGTACGCGGCCACGTCGGCAACGTCGCTTTCGCTCAAAGGCGCGGGGTAGAGCTTCGGCATCGGCGGCTGCGGATTTTTGATCCACGCGATCGCCGCAGTGTAATCTTTGCGACCCTTTTCGCCGACGAGTTTGGGACCGATTCCACCTCCCACGCCCGCGGCACCATGGCAACTGGAGCAATTCTGCCCGAAGATCGCCGACCCGTGTGTCGGATCGCCGAGTGCGACCTTCGCGCCTTCGACGGGACGTAGGCCAGTTGCGGCGGCATCGGTGATCGGTCCGGTCGGTTCCTTCGGAGCTTTATCCGGCGAATCGCTTTTCGAACATCCCGTTGCGAGAATGCTCGCGAGCAACACGCCAGTAAAGAATTTGACACTTCGCATACGTGATAGAGCGTTCGGCTACGCGGGACGCGCGCCTTCCAAATCGACGCGGGGCAGGTCGCACGGCCGAGAGTGCTAACGAGGCCTCGCAATGCGGAAAAATACGTCGGCCGAATCAGCGCCCACGCCATTCATCAAACGCGCGGTGCTCTCGCTCGTCTGGGCCGAGCGCGCGATCTTCTTTGCGATCGGCGTGTTGCTCTTTCTCGGCGCGCTCGCACTCCTCAAAGAAAGCGCGAGCGTCCTCTTCAAAATGTATTTTGGAGGCGGTGTCCCCCTATCGCTCGGCTCGCAATTTCTCGACGTCGTGCTCCTCGTGCTGATGATCGTCGAACTCGCCTACACGGTCATCCTTTCGCTCCGCGGCGCGGTCTTGCAAGCGGAACCGTTTCTCATCGTCGGCCTCATCGCCGTCATCCGGCGCATGCTCGTCATTACCGTCGGCGAAGTGGGCGGTCACGGCGAATCGGTGCGCATGAATGTCTCCGAGCTCGGCATCCTTACGGCAATCGTGATCGTTTTCGTCGGCTCGATCGTCATGTTGCGCATAAAGCCTGCTCCCGAACATCCGTTCCGGGAACCCGATCCCCTCGCCGAGATCGTGACCGACCTCCCCTAGGGCGCGTTCATGGGACGTTCGGTCGCCCACGTCGCGACGCGCGCGATTTCGTCGCGAGGCAGCCAACGAAGCCGACCGGGACGCGCCTAGCCGCCGATCTCGCTAAAAGCCCTCATCCGACTGCCGGGCTCACCGAGTTGGAGGTGATGGCGCTCGGGTTTGATGAGCATCCCGCCACGAAAGAGCGCCTCGAGCTCGTCGCGTGAGGCACCGGCCCGAACCGGCGTCCGTAGATCGATATGGTAATCGCCGAAGAGGCAGAGGCGCAGACGCCCGTCCGCGGTGAGCCGCACGCGATTGCACGTATCGCAATACTCGTGGCTGAGCGGACTGATCACGCCGACCGCGCCGCGCGCCCCAGGGAAGGCGAAGTATCGCGCGGGACCGTTTCCGCCCGGGCCCGCAACGGACTCGAGACCTTCGCGTTCGCCGATGCGCGAGAGCATCTCCGCAGCCGAGACGTAGCGATCCGTTTGGTCGCCCGCGTTCTCGACGACGGGCATCATCTCGATGAAGCGCACGTAGATCGCGCGATCGCGCGTGAGTTCGGCGAAATCGAGTAATTCGTCGTCGTTAACACCGCGCATGATCACGCAATTGAGTTTAATCGGGCCTAAGCCAACGGCGTTCGCGGCATCGATTCCGGCGAGAACACGGTCGAGCCCGGGCCGGCGCGCGATCGCTTCGAAACGATCGGCGTGCAGCGTATCGAGGGAAATATTGACGCGGCGCAGTCCGGCTTCGCGTAACTCAACGACCTGGGCCGCGAGGAGCAGACCGTTCGTGGAGAGCGAAATGTCATCGATGCCGGGAATCGCGGCGAGCGCGCGCACGAGACTCGCGAGATCGCGCCGCACCAGCGGCTCGCCCCCCGTAAGCCGAATACTATGGACCCCGGCGGCCGCTGCCGCCGCAACGATGCGTTCGATTTCTTCAAATGAGAGAATCTCGGCCTTCGGTATCCACGGCAACCCGGCTTCGGGCATACAATACGTGCAGCGAAGATTACAACGATCGGTCACGGAGACACGCAAATACGTGATAGGCCGAGCGAAAGCGTCGGAAAGCGGGGGTTTTCCCGCACTACCAGCCATCCCGCCGATGAGATCGATTGTCTGCGCGGTCATGGGTAGTGGTTCGCTTTCCGGGTGTGGGGCTCCGTTGCGAGAGCTATTTGTCCGCGAAAACCTTGTCGTTGATGGCGACGTTGAGTTTGTAGTTTTTGAAATTCGACGTGACGTCGGCTTTGTAGGACGGAAAATCTACATGACCGATCTGTTTGTCCACGAGAAACGCGCCCCCGACCGATGTGTATGACTGATCGAATGCGACGGTGCCTCCGTCTTTGTACGACCACGCGTAGGCCTTGATCGTCGCAGTCGCTTCATCGACCCGGACGTCGAGGTGCTCCACACGCCCATTTTTTTTCGGGACTAAACGAAAGACGGTCGCACCATCTTCGCTGCCGAGAACGCCGACATCGTACAGCGCGAGCCAACGGCGCGGCGGGTCGACTTTCGGATAGACCTTCTTGAATTGCGACGCGAGTGCGGGAACCGTGTCGAAGACGACCGCTTCTCTATCGGGCTTCTTATAATAGACGTTGCCGTCGAGGGACGGGCTGATGTACGGAAATGTTTTGAGGGCGACGTCCAGGTGGACGTCGGCCTTGTAAGACTTGACCGAAGCGTTGAGCGCGACGAGTCGCTTGTAGAGGCCCGTCGTTTTCGCATCGAGCGGGGCGGCCTCGCCCTCGGCACGAGCGTGCGCGACCGGCGACAAAATCGAGAGCGCCGCTGCGAACGCAACGAGCGATAGCTTGATATTCCTCACACTTTCAGAACGCCCGAGATGGACGGAAGGTTTCCCCTATCTCCAAGCAATTCGTGCGGCGGCGATCTCTTCGCGTACGGAGGCGTCGCCTTCGAGCGTCGCCGCCCGCGCCAGAGCACGCGCGGCCGCGGGCGAGCCGATGCGCCCGAGCGCCCAGGCGACGTGGCCGCGCACGAGGGCGTGCGGATCGTGGGTGAGGCTCGTGGCGAGTGCGGGCACGGTCGCGCGATCGAGCATATTCCCGAGTACGACGGCTGCATTGCGACGTAAGATTGCCGCCCCGCGCCAGCCCATCGCCGTCCCACGATAGACGCGTTTGTACGTCGAACTCCGTAGCGCGAGTAACTCGAGTAAGGCGGGCGCGGCCACACTCGCGTTCTTCGGTGCGAACGCCGGGTCGATCGCGGTTCGCGCGTTGCGCGTGGGCGGGCACGCGAGGCCGCAAAGATCGCAACCCCAGAGCCAGTCACCCACGAGCGGTCGCAGCGCACGCGGAATCGCATCGGTGCGTTGCGTGAGATCGGAGATGCACCGCGTTGCATCGATCGTATAATCGCCCCGGAGCGCGCCCGTCGGACATGCGACGACGCAACGCGTACAGGACCCGCACGACTTTTTGAGCGGCTCGTCGGAGGCCAGTTCGAGCGTGGTCACGATCTCACCCAAAAAAACGAACGACCCGATTCCAGGCGCGATGAGGTTCGTATGTTTACCGATCCAGCCGAGCCCGGCCGCAAACGCGAAAGCACGCTCGGCTATTGGCGCGGTGTCGCAGACCACGCGCGTAACGGACGCCCCCGCGTCAACGTCGAGCGCGCGTGCGATACGGTCGAGCAGCGCGCGAACGTAATGGTGATAATCGCTCGACCAGGCGTAATTCGAAACGCGTCCACGTAGGGGCGCGTCGCCCGATTTCGCGCGCTCGGCAACGAACCGCGCGTAGGGAATCGCGACGCAGATGACGCTTCGCGCCCCGGGTAGGATCGCGCGCGGATCGCTTGCTTTTCGCGCATACGTCTCGTCGAAGCCCCACGTTGCGAGATCGCCCCGAGCGAACGATGCCGCGAGAGCATCGTAGGTCGCAACCGACGCATCGGCGGCAGCGATCGCGACGCGCACGGCACCCGCGCCCGCAGCGATACGCCGCACCGTCGCCGCACGCTCGATCGCATCGCTCGATGCGTTCACGATAGCGTCGCGTTAGAAGGCATCGAACGACGCGTCGATCACCGCGTATGCCAGTAACCCTCCGCGCAAATGTTGCAGACGACGCAATCCCGCGTCGTGCAAGCGCGCGACCGCCCAACGTGAATTCGTGCCGATGCGGCACGCGACCACGTACGTTTTCGTCGCGTCGAGTTCGTGCATTCGTGCTTCGAGCTGCGAGAGGGGTAGCGCGAGCGACCCTGCGGGCGCACCGAAAATTGCTTCGTGCGGCTCGCGTACGTCGAGGACGATCGCATCCGGATTCGCCGCTAAAAACGCGTCGAGTTCGCTCGCTTCGAGTTCGGGAACCGTGAGCGATGCGGGCGCGGTCGGTGCCACGTCCGCGACGTCGACGATCGTTGCGTGCGCGCCGTGCAGCGCGCAGTGCGGATCGCTCTCGATCGCAATCTCGCGCGTGCGCGCGCCGAGCGCATCGACGAGCAGCAAGCGGCCCACGAGCGGCTCGCCGATTCCGAGAATGAGCTTGAGTGCTTCGTTCGCCTGCCAGGTGCCGACGATGCCCGCGAGCACGCCGAGCACGCCGCCCTCCGCACACGATGGCACGCTGCCCTCGGGTGGCGGTTCGGGAAAGAGACAGCGATAACAAGGACCGTTCGGTGCGAAAACGGCGACCTGGCCGTCGAAGCGAAAAATCGAGCCGTAGACGTCGGGTTTACTCTCGAGACGCGCGGCATCGTTGATGAGATACCGCGCGCCGAACGTATCGGTCGCGTCGACCACGAGATCGTATGCACGAACGAGTTCGCGCGCGTTGTTCGCATCGAGACGCAGCGGATATGCTTCGACTGCGACCTGCGCGTTGAGCGCTGCGATGCGTTCCGCGACGACGTCGACTTTGCGCCGACCCACGTCGCTCGTCGCGTAGATCACTTGGCGCTGCAAATTCGTGATGTCGACCGTATCGTCATCGACGATGCCGATTCGTCCGACGCCGGCCGCCGCGAGATACTGCAGCACGGGCACGCCGAGCCCACCCGCACCGATAACGAGTACCCGCGCGCGAGCGAGTTTTTCTTGGCCGGCGAGGCCGACTTCGGGAATGAGCAGATGGCGGCTGTAGCGGCGCAGATCCCGCCGACCGGCCAAGGTGCTCACCGCGGGTGCCGTTCGCCGAGCCAGGCGAGGACCGCTGCCCGAGCGTGTTCGCCCGCGTTCGTATGATCGCTTGCGATCGTGACGTAGGTTTTGGGCTCGGGGGCGCGCTCGAAAAGCTCGCGTGAGCTCGCGTGCGAGACCATACCGTCGCGTTCGGCTGCAATGTAGAGCACGGGACGACCCGCAAGCCCCGCGAGCGCCGCATCGAGCACGAGTTCCGTCGCGAGCACGAGCTCCGGCAACGTCAGCCCAACCACATACGCGGAGCGCAGATCGACGACGCCGCCACGCGCGATCGCCGCGAGCGCCGAAGGACGACCGTATCCCGTCGCAATGGAGACCGCGCCTGCGATCTCGGGATCTTCGGCGCACGCGCGTAGCGCCGTCGTCGCACCCATGCTGTGCCCGATCGTGTAAATGGGTCCGGGGTACGTGGCACGCGCGTAGGCGACGGCCGCTGCGATCGTGTCCGTGAGGTCGTCGATCGACGTGAGACAGCCGCCACTGCTCCCGAGTTTATGGCCGGGAAAATCGACGGCGATCGTTCGGAAGCCGTGGCTTGCGAGAAAGGCGCAGAGAAAATCGAGGTTGTGCTTCGAGCTGGAATACCCGTGACCGACGACGAGCGTTACGTCGCGCGGGCGACGTGGTTCGTAATCGAGCGCTGCGATCGTGCCGCCATTTCGCGTTGCGAGGCGCAGCAGTTCGAGCTTCACGGCAGCGGGGACACGTTCTCGCGCCACGACGCGTCGCCACCCGTGTAGTGTTCTTTTTTGAAGATCGCAACGCGTTTTTTGAGCTCGTCGATCGCGTACTCACAGGCATCGAATGCAGCCGCACGATGCGCGGATGCGACCGCGATTGCGACGGCGGCTTCACCGAGCGAGAGGATCCCGAGCCGGTGCACGATGGCGACACGCGCTGGCCCGAATTTCTCCGACGCCTCCGCGCCGATCGCGCGTAGCTCGGCGAGCGCGAGATCGCCGTGCGCTTCGTACGAAAGCCCCGTGACCGAGCGATCGTCATCGCTTCGTTCGCGAACGTAACCGACGAACGTGACGAGCCCACCCATCGCGTCGTTCCGCACGGCGCGAACCACGGCATCGACATCGATCGCCAAATCCGTTAAGGCATACAGCATCAGCCGCCTCCGAACGGCGGTAGGAGGCCGAGTTCGTCGCCGTCGGCGAGCGTCGTCGCTGCGTCGACGAAGGCCCCGTTGCGCACGAGTCGCGTCGAGCGTTCGAGTGGCGCGAGGGTGGGAAACTCGCGCGAGAGACCGGCCCACACCGCACCCGCGGTCGCACCCGCATCGATGCTGCGCTCGAGTGAATCCGACCCGACGATCTCGCGGATACGCGCGAACGGCAACACGCGGACGATCATGCCTAATATCCGCCGAGGTCGGGCGTGTACCCGCGTTCGGCGAGCCATTTGCGCGAATCGTCGTGCAAGCCGAGGAGGTCGATCCGACTGCACGTCATCTTATGCAACATCACTTCCCAAAAGTGGCGCGGCTGCGCGAAGACGTCGTCGGGGATCGCGTTGTGTTCGCGCGAAAAATCTCGTAGCGCTTCCCAATCGCGCGCGGCGAGCAGATTGCGCAGATCCGATTCGTATTCGGGCGTGGGCTCGCCGGAGTCGATCATACGGGTCGCGCCTGCGCGAGTGAGACGAAGCGTTCGATGGCGAGCGCGACGCCGTCCTCGGTATTGCTCGCCGTCACGTAACGCACGCTCTGACGCACTTCGGGCAACGCGTTTGCCATCGCGACCCCGACGCCCGCCCATCGCAACATCGGCACGTCGTTGCGCGAATCGCCGATCGCGAGCACACGCTCGGGCAAGATCTGGAAATCCGCACAGAGCTGCTTGAGGGCGTTTTCCTTACTCGCGAGCTGGCTCAGGACCGCGCATTCATCGAACTCGCCCCAGGTCTCGTAGCGAAAGTTCAGCGGTAAATCACCGAACTCGGCCCGCATCGCAGCGACCGACTCTTTGCCGAGGAATCGCAAGAAAGTCGGCGCTTCGTGCAGGATATCGGCGAACGTTTTCGCCTCGCGCCACGCGGGGCCGACCATGTCATCCATGTAGACACGCGAGCCTTCCAGACGCCAGAAATATTCTTCCGCGTAAATCGCGAGCGAAAGCCCCTTGGCCTCGGCGAATTCGACCATCGACTTGGCATACTGGAGCGGTACGGGACGGTGTTCGAGCGTGCGATTCGCCCCGAAATCCTTCGTCAGCGCGCCATGACAGCAGATCACCGGCAAATTTAAATTGAGGTCGCGCGAAATGCGAACGGGGAGATCGGTCCCCCGGCCCGTCACGAGCACGACGCGAACGCCGTTTTCGAGGGAACGTCGGATGGCGGCCCGATTGCGGGCGGAGATTTCGTCATCCGGTGAGAGGAGCGTGCCGTCGAGATCGAGGGCGATAAGATCGATGCGCATGGGGCCCCGAATCGTTAGAGGAGGCGCAGCTGCGCTCCTGTGCTCGCAGCATTCCAACGTCGGGGGCACACCTTGAAACGAGCATGTGGAGGCTTACGTTATACGGGCATCATGACGCCGCTTTCATCACGCATCGCGCTCGCGATTGCCCTCGCAGCATTCGCGACTTCTGCCGCGCCTGCGTTCGCCGCAGCGGGGTGTTCGAACGACGCGTTCACCGTTTCCGGCTCGGCGCTTACCGTCGAAATTTGCGCCCCCGTAACGCGGCCCATCGGTAAATCGCCGGTCCTCGCGATCGCGACGCTCACGGCACGCGGCCAGGCCACACTCGTGCGGAGAGTCTCGCTCGACGTCATCTCTTCGAATGAAGTGTCGCATACGATCGACGATGCGCCCTTGCAATCTCTTGGGATCGCCGGCACGCTCCACATGACGATCGGCTACAAAGCCGGGGCCGTCCGCTTAGAGCACGCGCTACTCGTTCCCGGTGCCATCGCACTGAAATAGCCGCCAGGCGCAACCGCAGCGCGGTCGCTGCGTTTTCCTTGACAGCATGAGACGCCGATATATCGCATACTCGAGCGCCAAGCTGCTCGACTGTCCCCCACCCGCCGCCACGCGCTCGTTTTACACGGACGCGGGGTAAGCGCTCTACGATGGGATGCACCGCGCTCGATCCGACCATGACCGCCCGCGACCAGGCGCTCTTCCTCAACGATAAGATGCCCGAAGGACTCTTCGCCGGCGTCGGAGTCGACCAAAGCCGCGTCGCCTGGCGACTCTCACCCGAACCCTTTTGGCTCTCGCCGCAAACGTACGCCGCGATCGAGAAATTGGGACCGGATCTCCTCCGATTTTATCGGGCGCTCGCGAGCCTTTATCAGCGTAGCGCGCGCGGCACGGCGCCGGCCTTCATCGCGGAATATCTCGATATCGGCAAACCCGAATCGATGATCAAACTCGGGCGTCAAAATCGCTTCAAGGGCGAAATACCCGGCGTCATCCGACCCGACCTCATCCTCACCGACGGAGGCTTCATCGCATCGGAGCTCGACAGCATCCCCGGCGGCATGGGCTTCGTCGGCGCGATGGCGCAAGCATATTGCGAACTCGGATATGATACCGTGGGCGATCGCGAAGGCATGCTCGATGGTCTCGCCGCGATGCTCGCCGCGACCGCCGGCAACGCTTCTCCAACGACGGCGATGGTCGTATCGCAAGAAGCCGACGATTACCGCGCCGAGCTCGCCTGGCTCGCGGGCGCGATGAACGCACGCGGCCTCGGCGCGACCTATGTCTGTCGCCCCGAAGAGATCGTCTTCACCGAAGACGCGCTCTTCGTGCGCCTCCCCGACGGCGAAGAAAAAAAGATCGACGTCCTGTATCGAAATTTCGAACTCTTCGATCTGCTCAACGTCCCCAAGCAAGATCTGATGCTCTACGCGGCCCGCCATAACCGCGTGAAGATGACGCCGCCGCCCAAAGCGCATCTCGAAGAGAAACTTGCGTTCGCGCTCCTGCACCATCCCGCGCTCGCGAAGCTCTGGCGTGCCGAACTCGGCGATGCGATGACGCGTCTGCAGACGATTTTTCCCCAGACGTGGATTCTCGATCCGCGACCGTTTCCGCCGCAAGCCGCAATCGTGGGCCTTACGGCGGCAGGCGAGCCCGTGTATGCGTGGGATCAGCTCGTAGCACTCGGCAAGAGCGAGCGCGATTACGTCGTGAAACCCTCGGGCTTCTCCGAACTCGCGTGGGGCTCGCGCGGGGTAAAAGTCGCGAACGACCTCACGAAAGAAGATTGGGAGCTCACGCTCAACGACGCGCTCGCGTCATATTCCAAAACGCCGTATATTCTGCAACGTTTTCACAAGGGGAAGCGCGTTCGCGTACCCTATTTCGACCGAAAGACCGACGATATCGCAACGCTCGACGGGCGGGTTCGTTTATGTCCGTACTATTTCGTCGAGGGCGACGGCGTGAAACTCGGCGGCATCCTCGCGACGATCGCGCCGGCCGATAAGCGACTCATCCACGGCATGTCCGATGCCGTCATGTCGCCCTGCAGCGTCCGCGAAGGCGGCTACTAGGCCGCGCCTAGCATCTCTTTCGTATGCCAGGCCACGTTCTGGGCACGATCGCCGACACGTTCGAGATTCGTGAGAACGAAGAGCATGATCGTCCCGGCGCGGACCATGCCCGAATCGCTCTGCATTTCATCTTGAAGCGCCTCGATACCGCGCGCGTAGAGATCGTCGACTTCGTCATCGCGCGCGATGACGGCTTCGGCGAGCGTCGCGTCGCGTTCCGTATAGGCACGCATCACCATGCGCAACATCTCGGTCGCGATCGCGGCGATGCGACCGATTTCGACGCGCGCGGGGCGGATCGCGACATCGGAGAGTTTGATAGAATATTTGCTGATCTCGACTGCGTAGTCGCCGACGCGCTCGAGGTCGGTCACGATTTCGAGCATCGCCGCCACTTGTCGCAGTTCGCCCGCAACGGGCTGTTGGCGCCAAATAAGTTCGATGCAGCTCTGCTCGACGCGGCGCCGTAACGCGTCGACGTCGTCGTCGCCCGCAATGACCCGTGCGGCGAGCGTCGTGTCGCGCTTTTCGAGCGAGATACATGCGGAATGAACGGCATCGCCGACGAGCGCACCAAGGCGCACGACATCGAGGCGAGCCGCTTCTAAAGCTTCGTGGTAGGCGGTACGCATGGCGTTCATTCCGTTTCCTCTCCCAAGCGCGATATCTCCGCGCGAGCATATTCGACACGTAGTATATCACACGCGAGGGCAACGGTTGGACGAACCGGAAGCGTTCCGCGTGCCATACGACCTTCTTCTTATCGACCGCGATGCTGCCATAGCGACCATCACGCTCAATCGACCCAAAGTCCTTAACGCGCTAAATGTCGCACTGCTCGGCGAACTGCACCGAGCCTTCCACGAACTCGAAGACGATCGCGATATCCGGGCCATCATTCTGACGGGCTCCGGCGATCGCGCGTTCGCCGCAGGTGCCGATATCGGCGAACTCGGGTCGCTCCCGAGCGCCGTCGCAGGCGCCGCGCAAGCGCGCGCGGGGCAGGCGATCACGTTACAGATCGAGCGTATGCGCACGCCCGTTATCGCCGCGATCAACGGCTTCGCCCTCGGTGGCGGATGCGAGATCGCGATGTCGTGCGATTTCCGTTTCGCGAGCGACAAGGCCAAATTCGGTCAGCCCGAGGTCAACCTCGGGCTCTTACCCGGTTACGGCGGCACGCAGCGCACGGCGCGCCTACTCGGTCGTGGCATGGCGATGTATCTGTGCATGAGCGGTGAGATGATCGATGCCCACGAGGCACTCCGCATCGGCCTCGTGCAACGTGTCGTAGCGCACGACGAGTTACTCGCCGAAACCAAACGCATCGCCGGCATCATCGCGAGCAAAGCACCGCTCGCGGTCGCCGCAACGAAACGCGCGATCGACGACGGCGGTTCGATCTCGCTCGCCGCCAGTCTCGAACTCGAAGCGCTTCATTTCGGAACGCTCGTCGATTCTGCCGATTTCAAAGAAGGCACGGCGGCCTTCCTCGCAAAGCGGCCGGCGAATTTCATCGGCGCGTAAATGATACGGGAATAAACGATCTCATCAGCGGTCGTTTACTTCCCATTCCCACGCGTTCCAATAGTCGCGACCGAGCACGTTCGGCCGAAAATTGACGACGCGCGGCGAGACGACGTAAGCGCTACGCTCGAAGCCGATCGGTACGATTGGGAGATCGCGAGCCAATATCGCGTGCGCCGTTCGGTAGGCGGCGGTGCGCGCCGCGGGATCGTAGGTTCGCATGCCGCGTTCCTCGGCGGCATCGAAGGCGCGATTGCAATAACCACCGGCATTTCCGCCCGTTGGTGGCACGGCGGCACATCCGAAGAGATACGATCGATCGGCGTCGAGACTCGGCGACCAACTCGTGAGCGCGAGATCGAAGCGCCCGTTTTCGAGGACGCCACCCGCCGATTTTGCGCCCCAAAACGAACTCGTCGAATACGAGTGCAGACGCGCCGTCACACCGATATTTGCGAGTTGCGCTGCGATCTGCAAGGCCGCCGACGCACTCGATCGCCACTGCCCCGCAATCGCAAAATCGAGATCGATCGGCCCACGCAACGCCGCTCGCGCGGCGCGTGGATCGAAGGCGGGTAGGCGTCCGGCGCGTGCGAGAGCCGGGGCGAGCTGTCCCGTATCGGTCGGTTCTTCCTGACCGCGGTAGACGGTCGCCGCGAGGCGTGGGCGATCGAGGGCCTGCGCGATCGCGCGACGCACGAGCGGATCGCCGAGTGCGCGCGAACCGCGCACGTTAAATTGCAGATAATCGACGATGTTGGTCGTCGCACGCATCACGCGCAGATGTTCGCGCGCCGCCTCATCGAGTTGCAAGCCTGAAATGTAGGTCACATCGAGGTTTCCCGTTCGCGCTTGCACCAGCCGCGTCGTTGCGTTCGGTTCGACGAGCGCGACGATACGTTCGAGTTTCGGTCGCCCGCGCCAATAGAACGGATTGGGCTCGAAGGTGAGTCGATCGCCGCGCCGCCAGGTGACCAGTCGGTAGGGCCCGAGCCCGACCGGATGCGTATCGAGCGACGACGAGTTGAGATTCGCGTAGCGCGCGGCGATGTGCCGCGGCAGAATCGCGAAGGGATCGTTCGCACCGAGCGTCAGAAACGACGAGACGAACGGTGCCGATGGCGCGCGCAATTCCACGACGAGACGATCGGGTTGTGGGACGCGGACCGAAGCGATCGCATCGATCGTGGATCGGTCGGGAACGTTGGTTGCCGGGTTGCGGAGCGCGTCGATCGTGAAGGCGACGTCGCGTGCGTCGAACGGTGCGCCATCGGACCAGCGTCCCGTGCGAATGCGGTAGACGATCGTGCGCCCGTCGGCGGAGATGCCGCCGTTGCGACGCGTCGGCAGTTCGAGCGCAGCATCGGGCACGAGCCGCCCGCGGTCATCCACGGTGAAGAGGTAGCCTTGGGTGAGCGGCCCGAGTTGCCAACCGAAGGCGGTGTTGAGAATCGTATTGAGACTCGAAGGGTCTTCCTCAACGTAAATCACGAGCGGACGCGGCGCCGCGCGCGAAGCCGTTGCGTTGAACGAAAAGCCGGCGATAGCAAACGCGCACGCCGCGACGAAGTTGAGGGCTCGCAAGGTCAGCCTTCGTTCGATGGAAGGCGGCCGCTGCCTTGCGGAGAAGTATGAGACGTTGATGGCCAACACACGCGTGCCTGCGATCACGCTCGACAGTCGAACGCTACCAACTACCAATCGAAACGTCATCGTCTTAGACGCTTTCGACAAATTGCAATTAGGTGGCATCCTCGAGCTTCCAGAAGAAAGCGATCCGCGCGCACTTCGCAACGAATTTCTTCAACATCGTCCCGGTCGATTCTCGTGGGACGCGCGGAATATGGGTTCGGGCCGTTGGACGATTCGCATCGAGCGCATCGACGAGCATGCCGACGTCGCGACCTTCCTTTCGCATTGCACGCCCTTTGCGAACGCGAAGGCCTCGACTGTCCGCGATCTCGCGTCGACGGCGACGGAACGCACGTATCGCGGCGCCGAAACGATCTACGATGAAGGCGAGATGTGGCCGTACTTGGCCTTCGTTCGCACCGGGAAAGTCGTCTACACCCTCCTCTCACCCGACGGCAAGACGCATGCGCTCGGCGAGCGGCTCCCACTCGATCCGCTCAATGAGACCGGCACGTTCGACGGTGGCGGCGCGACGACGCGCGCCGAAGCACTCACCGATTGCAGCATCGTACTCTTGCCGACTGAAGCGGTGTTGCACGCGAGCCGAACCGATGCGGAACTCGCGATCGGATTTCTCACCGATGCGTCGCAAGCACGTCGGCGTTCAATCGATACGATCGCCGATCTGGCCTTCGCGCACGTCTTACAGCGCGTTGCAAAGTTCTTACTGTCGTACGCCCCCGCGACGACGGGCATGGCCAAGGGCCTCTCCGGCATCGAAAATCTCTCGCAGGCGCAGATCGCCGCGGCTGCCGGGACGGTGCGCGACATGGCCGCGCGTGCGCTCTTGCGGCTCAAGAACGCGGGTGCCGTCGAACTCGATCGGGGTCGCGTGCGCGCGCTCGATCGCGAGCGCCTTCAAGCCTTCGCCCACAACGTCCAGGCGCCACCCGTTTAGGCCACCCGTCGTTTACGTCCGCGCGAGCAGCTCGCGTAGGCGTGACGTAATCCACGCGCTATCGGCCGCGTCGACGCCGCCTCCCGCCGCATGGCCGTTGATCGTCGGGATTATCGCGAGTTCGGCGTTCGGCATCGCTGCGACTTCGCGCTCGTTGTCTTCGGGCGGAAAATAAAGATCGGTCTGCGCGGGCATGACGAGCGCGCGCGACGTGATCGCCGCAAGTGCGGCTCGCGTATCGCCCGCATAGCGCGCGTGCGCGCCCACATCGGCGTGACGCCACGTCCATAGCATCGCGAGCAAATTATTCGCATCGCCCGCGCCGAACGACGCGACATAGGCTTCATCGATGAAGGCTTCGCGCGAAGCAAAACCCATCGCTCGCCAACACTCTTCGCGATAGAACGTCTGCGAGAGACCCCAGCCCGCCCACACGCGCGCCATCGCTTCGAGCCCGACGCGCGGGGGCTGCGTGTAATGCCCTCCGGCGAAGGCTGCATCCGCGCGAAGCGTCGCTGAGATGCCGTCGAGGAAGACGATGTTGTGCTCGGCCGTCCGCGCACTCCCGCAGAACGGCGCGATTCGTTCGACGAGTTCGGGCGCGCGCGCGCCCCAGTGAAACGATTGTTGCGCGCCCATCGAGAAACCCGCGACGAGCGCGATCGATTGCGCGCCGAAATGCTCGACGACGAGACGATACTGCGCCTCGACGTTATCGTACACGGTCACGTTCGGAAAATCCGGTCCGCGTTGGCCGCCTGCAGCGGTCGTGGGCGATGTCGAGAGTCCGTTACCGAACATGTTCGTCGCGATGATAAAATAGCGCGCGGGATCGAATGGTTTACCGGGCCCCACGAGCCACATGCTATCGGCGTGCGTGCCACCGTATGCCGATGGAATCACGATGACGTTGCGCCGTCGTGCATCGAGCGTGCCGAACGTCGTGTAGGCGAGCGTCGCATCGCGCAACGTCACGCCGCTCTGCAAGGGAAAATCGCCGAGCGCGAAGCGTTCGAAATCGTCGGGACTCGTCATGCGTCGTGCGTTACGCCGCGCATCGCGACGAGCCCCGTCCCCGCGCAGACGGGTAGGCATCGCGGATCGCCCGGCGCGAAGAAGGACCGATGCCCGAACTCACGCCGGAATCCATCGCTACGATCGTATCGCACATGAACGACGACCACGGCGATTCGATCGCCGGCTATGCACGTCACTACGGTAATCTCGCGCGCGTCGAGTCCGCGCGGATTCGCGACTTCGACGCGCACGCGATGCGGATCGTCGCGATCGTTGATGGTGCCACGCACGAATGCTCGATCGACTTCGAGCACGCCCTCACCGATACCGACGACGCGCGTGCCGTCTTGATCGCGATGGCGCGTACGAGCGCGATGCCGTCCGGCTGAGCGTGCGACCTCGCCGTTTAGCTTCGGAGTACTTCTAGTGCGGCCGCGAACGTCGGTACGGGCACGATGCGAATGCCCCGTTCGTGCGAGATCTCGGCATAATTGGCGACCGGAACGAGAAAGAGTTTCGCACCCGCGCGTTCCGCCGCGATGAGCTTCTGACGCGTGCCTTCGATCGGGCCGACGGTTCCGTCGAGCGCGATCGTGCCCGTCCCCGCGACCGGCTCGCCCGCGCGTACCCCACGCAACGCGCCATAGATGTGGAGCGCGAACATAAGGCCGCCGCTCGAGCCCGAGACATCGTCGAAGGCGTAACGGACCGCAACCGGGAGATGCGCTGCGGGTACGCGTTCGTTCACGAGCACACCGAGTCGCACGCCGTGTGTCGTCGCGATGGTCGGCACGTCGAGATCGCGCTCGGCACCATCGCGTAAGATGCGGATGCGAGCCACACGCGCGCGTCCGAGCGATGCGAGCGCACGCTTGAGATCGCCCTCGGTCTGCGTCGCGATCGATCCGACACGCGTGAAGCAATCGCCTCGCCGCAGGACGCGCGTGCCGGTACGAAAGGGAACATCGGCGACGCACACGCGCGCCGGCGGAACCTCGACGCGCAATCCCGCCGCGCGCTCGGCGACGATCCCCGCAACGTTCTGGCTCTCCCCCATCGCATCGCCCATCACCCGATCGAAACCACGCGCGCTTTCGCCCGCGGGAAGCACGCGATCGCGGCGGACGATACGCGTTCCCGGCAAGACGACCGCGGCGAGCAGCAGGACGGATGCGCGCGCGAGGACGACATCGGTAAGATAGAGCCGCCGTTCCGGTGCCGCGTGGCCCGCGACCGTGATGCGTTTACCGAGATCGATCGCACCACCGGGCGCGAGAACATAGAACGGTGTCGGCACGATCGAGAGGCCCGCCAGCACCGCGAGCACGACGACCGTCCAGATATAGACGGCGTTACGCCACCCCCCCATGCGCGGAGGCCTAGCGGTGGACTTCGAGCGCGTCGAGGTCGACGGTCGCTGCATCTTGGGCGTCGAAGGCCGCGCGCTTCGAGCGTGCTGCCGCTTCTGCGACGGGCGCCTGCGGCGCTGCGGATACCGGCTGCGGCACGCGCGGGATCAAGGCATCTTGGCCTTTACGAACCGAGCCAAGTGCGAGGGTGAGGCGGCCTTCGAGATCGGCGAGCACGCTTTGCGCATAGGCGTCGGCACCGGCGCGAATGCGTTGCGCCTTCGCTTCGGCTTCGCGCAGGACGATATCGGCCGTGGTGCGCGCCGCCTTTACGATATCTTGCTGTTCGACGAGTTCGTTCTTCTGCGCGACGGCTTCGGTTACGATCGCTTGCGCTTTCTCTTGCGCGTCGCGAACGATACGATCTTTATTCGTCGCGATCACTTTCGCGCGGCCGACTTCTTCGGGAAGCGTCGAGCGCATCTTTTCGATGAATTCGACGAGCTTCTCTTCGCTGAGGATACGGTAGCCTAGCGGCATCCACGTGCCTTCACGGACGTAGCCTTCGAGTTTTTCGATGACGCGGTAGATCGACAAGGGGCGTTCCTTTCCTACAAAACGGGGCGAACGGGGCTCTTCTGGTTCATGTACTCAAGAACGACGTCGGGGACGTATTTGGAGATATCGCCGCCCTGGAGAAAAACTTCTTTGATGAGGCTCGAGCTCACGAACGAATAGCTCGAAGCGGACATGAGGAACATCGTATCGACGTTGGAGAGCGAGCGATTCATGTGTGCGAACGCCATCTCGTTTTCAAAATCCGAAACGACACGCAGGCCTTTAACGATCACGTCTGCGTCGGCACGTTTGACGAAATCGGCGAGTAACCCGCGGAATCGATCGACGCGAACGTTCGCGTACTGACTCGTGCAACGCCGGAGCATCTCTTCACGCTCTTCGAGATCGAAGAACGGCGAGCGTTTCTGCGGATTCACGACGACGGCGACCGTCACGATTGGAAAGATCGCCGCGGCGCGTGCGATGACGTCGAGGTGGCCGTTCGTCGGCGGATCGAACGAACCCGGATAGACCGCATGGCTTTGCGGAACGCCCGCGCTATCGCGCATCGCCGACCCGTAAAAACTGCAGCATCACCTCTCCATAGCATTGCTCGCGGACCGTCGAGAATCCGGGCCGTTCGAAGGCCGGCGCGTTTTCGCGGCGTTCGTAAACGACGATCGTCGATGCATCGATTGCGCCACGTTCGAGCAGATGACCGAAGGTGAGCAGTGGCGGCGGCAACGCATAGGGCGGATCCGCATACACGAAATCGAATCGGCCACTCAAACGTTTGACGGCCGTATCGGCAGGCGCGCAAAGGATCGTCGCGCGTTTCTCGAGGTCGAAGTCGCGTGCGGCGTCGCGGATCGCCTGCGCGGTCGGCGCGTGGAGTTCGACGAACGTCACGCTCGCCGCGCCGCGCGAGAGCGACTCGAAGCCGATCGCGCCCGTGCCGGCAAAGAGATCGAGCACCCGCGCATCTGCAATCTCGTCGCCAAGAATAGAAAAGAGCGCCTCTTTGACACGGCCGGGGGTCGGTCGAACCGTCGCTCCACGTGGCGATCGTATGACGCGCGAACGAAGTTCTCCGCCGGTCACGCGCAATGGGGTCCTCGCGTCATCAAGCGAGATTCGTCGCCTCGTCGAGTCGCCCTTGGTCCAGACGTTCTTGAAGGATCGCGGGTAGTTCGGCAAGCGAACGAATCGTATGCTTTGGCCGCTCGAGCGCTTCGGGAAACGGCGCCCCGTCTTCGTCGTACCAAACGGTCGTGATCCCGACCGCGTCCGCACCCGCGATGTCGGTTTGGGGATCGTCGCCGACGTACCACAGCTCGCCGACTGGGATTTCGAAGTGCTTCGCGAGCAATGCGAATGCGTCGGGATGCGGTTTACGCACGCCGATCCGCTCGCTGACGTAGACCGGGCCGCGAAAGCCGATGACTCGCGCCTTCTCTTCTTGCAACGGGCTCCAGCCATTGGTGAGGAGCGCGTACCGAACGCCCATCGCATCGAGCTTCGCGAGCATGGCTTCCGTTTCGGGACGCGCGCGCACGAATTCGGGCACACGCGCGACGACGGCATCGCGGAAATCCGACGCGCGATCGACGACCTTGTTACCGACAGGAACGAAGCGCTCGAAGAATCCCGCGATGCCCGTTTCGACCGAAACGTCGCCGTTACGATACGACGCGAGGACGACGTCGATCGCTTCCTCGGCGGCTGAAATTGCGTAGACAACTCCCTCGTCGCGCGCGAAATCCGCGAGCATCGCGAGGGCGACCGTACGTTCGAGTTGATTATCGAGCCCGAGGGTGTGATCGAAATCGAGGCCGACGGCAAGAGATGATTGCATGCGACAACTCTTCCCACCGAGAGCGTCGACTACTCCCCAACGCAGGACGCTTTCATCACGGCCGCGCGCGAGCTAACTCAAACTCATCACACCTCCTGCCGATCGAGACGTTGGTTCAACATCGAGCCTTCGTGGTACTCAAGATGTGCTATGTCAAACTTTGGTCGAACATCGTTTCTCCTCGGCGCAGGCGTGCTTGGCGTCGGCTGGAGGTCTGTCGCGCTCGCAGCACCCATGGCGATGCCGCTTCCCGGACCTGACCTCAAAGCCGACGCCGACATGCAGCGCGTTCTCCAAAATATCCTCGCCGGCAACGCACCGCCGCTGCCAGAGGTGGAGCCGCGCATCGCGCGCGAGTTGCCCTCGTTCGCAGACGCACTCGCGGCGACGTTGACGCAAGAGGGAAAGCCGACCGTCGAAACGATCGGCGGACTCAAACACAAAGTTATCGACGGGCCCGGCGGGCCATTGCTCCTACGCATGTATTTTCCGACGAAGATGGCCGCAACGCTTCCCGTTGTCGTGTACTTCCACGGCGGCGGCTGGGTGATCGCGAGCCTCGACACCTACGACGCATCGGCGCGTAGCCTCGCCAACGGCTCGGGGGCGATCGTCGTTTCGGTCGCCTATCGTCAAGCGCCGGAGCATCCGTTCCCAGCAGCCGCCGACGACGCATTTGCCGCGTACAAGTGGGTCGTTGCCAACACGGCTTCTTTCGGTGGGGACGCCAAGCGCATCGCGATTGCGGGTGAGAGCGCGGGCGGTAATCTCGCCGCGGTGACGACGATGCAGGCGCGCGATAACGGCGTCCAAATGCCCACGCATCAATTGCTCGTTTATCCCATTACGAATATCGCCTTCGATACCGCATCGTATGCCGAAAACGCGACCGCAGCACCGCTCGGTAAACCTGCGATGCAATGGTTCGCCAAGTACTATCTCAAGAGCGAATCCGATGCGACCAACCCGCTCGTTTCCGTCTTACGCGCGAAAGATTTTAAAAAGCTGTCGCCCGCAACGATCATCAACGCGCAAATCGACCCGCTGCGCGACGACGGCGAGCTCTATGCTGAGAAGCTGCAAGCCGCCGGCGTTCGCGTGAAACGGACGATCTACCGTGGCGTCACGCACGAGTTCTTCGGTATGGGCGGCGCGGTTGCGAAAGCGAAGCTCGCGATGGCCGAGGCTTGCGAAGCACTCGAAGCGTCTTTCGGCAAAGCAACGTAAAAGAAAGAGAGCGGCCTCGCCGCTAACTTCCGACGAGCATCGCGGTCGCCCACGAAAGATGCCGTGCTCACGTATTCTCCTCTGCGACCTGACGGGTTCGCTTCCCGGCAAGACGAAACGGCAAGCATGGTAAGGAATGGTTTCGCGTCATCCCCCCTCGGCGATGCCGCGCTTCCGACGGGCACGGTGTCGTTTCTCTTCACCGATCTCGGAGGAAGCACGCAGCGCTGGGGTACGAGCCGCGACGCGATGATATCGTCGTGGGTTGGGATGCTCGCGGATGGGCGGAAACATCTCGCCGCTTCGATTGCCGTCTTCATCGTACATTTCTGTGACGATTTGCGCGATGCACTCGAACCGCGAGCGCGCGAATGAATCATCCATCGCGTGCCGTCGCGCGCTCGCAGCGTGGCATGGTCGCATCACCGCATCCGCTCGCGACCGCGGCCGGTGTCGATGTGTTACGGCGCGGCGGAAATGCGGTCGATGCTGCGATCGCGGCCAACGCCGTGCTCGCCGTCGTCTATCCCGCAAGCAATGGCATCGGCGGCGACGCACTGTGGTTGCTGTACGAACCGCGCACGCACGAAACGATCGCATACAATGGGAGCGGCCGTGCCCCGGCGGCCCTCGATGCGGCGACGGTTCGCGCGCGCGGATGTACGCAGATGCCCAAGCGTGGCGCGCTCACCGTGACGACGCCGGGATGTGTGCGCGCGTGGGAAGACGTCGCTCGCGCGCACGGCACGCGCGGGCTCGACGAATTGCTCGCGCCCGCTGAAGCGTTCGCACGCGAAGGCTACGTCGTTACCGACGTCGTCGCGGAAAGTTTTGCGACGAACGAAGCGCTGTTGCGAAGCGATCCCGCAACGAGCGAACTCTTCTTCGCAAGCGGCGTGCCATGCGCCGGCGACGTCGTCCGAAACGAGGCGCTCGCAACGAGCATCGCCGCGATTCGCCGCAGTGGCGCCGACGCATTCTACGACGGCGAGATCGCTGCGGCGATTTGCACGACGCTCGCCGCACTCGGCAATCCGATGACTCCAGATGACCTCGCGGCGCAACGCACGGAGCGCATGACGCCGCTTTCGATTCCTTGGCATGGTTGCGAGCTCGTCGCGCATCCGCCGAACTCACAGGCCGCGCTCGCACTGATGGTTCTCGGCGCGCTCGCGGGCGACCGTGACGCGAGCGATCTCGATTGGACGCATCTCTCGATCGAGGCGCTCAAAGATGCCCTCGAGGTCCGCGACGCTCGCTTCGCAGATCCGAACGCGATGCGCGATTCGATCGCCGATCTGCTCACGCCAACCGCGCTCGCGGCCGCGCGGTCGCGGATCGATCCGTCGCGCGCACGACGGCGCATCTCGCCCGTCGATACGGGCGGCACGATCGCAGTCGTCGCCGTCGACGGCGAAGGCCGCGCGGTGTCGCTCATCGAGAGCCTCTACATGGGTTTCGGTTCCGGCATCGTGGCCCGTGGAACCGGTATCGTGCTTCACAATCGCGGCGCGCATTTTAGCCTCGAAGACCGGCATCCAAACGTTCTCGCCGGGCGCAAACGTCCGCTCCATACGCTCTCGCCCGGGATGCTCTTGCGCGGCGGAAAACCGGAATTCGTCTACGGCACGATGGGCGGCGACGGCCAGCCGCAAACGCACGTTCAACTCGTGCACGCGATTTACGAACGCGAGATGTCGGTGCAAGCTGCGATCGACGCGCCGCGTTTCGTCTACGGCCGCGCGAATGAAAGCGTCTTCGACGATTCTGTTCGGGTGGAAGCGCGTTTCGATCCGGCGCTCGTCGCGGGCTTACGCGCCCGCGGTCACATCGTCGATGTCGTCGAGCCCTACGACGACGTGATGGGGCACGCGCAAGGAATCCTCATCGATCGCGAACGCGGCACCTTCGCCGGGGGCGCCGACCCGCGCGCAGATTCACTCGCACTCGGCTACTAGCCGGACCGGAACCCTCGTGTCGAAGGCGAACCGGCAGCCATGCGAGACGAGCGGGCTTCCGGTCGTGGAAAGGGCGACGCACTCCCGACGGGGACGGTGTCGTTTCTTTTCACCGATATCGAAGGCAGCACGCAGCGCTGGGACGCGAATCGCGTTGCGATGACCGACGCCGTTCGTCGTCACGACACGATCGGGCGCGCCGCGATCGAAGCGCGTGGCGGATACATCTTTAAAACGCTCGGCGATGCGTTCTGCGCCGCCTTTTCGCTGCCGGAGGAAGCGGTCGTGGCCGCCGTCGATCTGCAACGGGCATTCGCCGCCGAAGATTTCGCCGACGTTGCGGGATTACGCATCCGAGCCGCCATCCACACCGGCGCAACTGACGAACGCGATGGAGATTATTTCGGGCCGACCGTCAACCGGGTCGCGCGTTTGCTTGCGATCGCGCACGGTGGGCAAATCGTCGTCTCCGGCGTTACGCAAGATCTCGCACTCGGCGCGGTTCCGGCACAGATCGCATTTAAAGATCTCGGCGCGCATCGCCTCAAGGATCTCTCGCGACCTGAACAGGTCTATCAGGTCGTCGCATTCGGTATCGACGATCGATTTCTGCCGCTTCGATCGCTCTCGGCGTTGCCGAATAACTTGCCGATGGAACTCACCTCGTTCGTCGGGCGCGAGCGAGAAGTCGGCGAGATCGTAGCGCTCCTTGCCGCGCATCGCCTCGTCACGCTCGTCGGTTCCGGAGGTATCGGGAAAACGCGCACCTCGCTGCAAGTCGCAGCGAATCTCCTCGACGGCTCGGGCGATGGCGTCTGGTTCGTGGAGCTCGCGCCGCTCACCGATGGCGCGCTCATCCCGAGCACGATCGCAAGCGCCCTCGGCTTAACGCTCTCGAGCGCGCTCGAACCGATTCCGGCGATCGTCTCCGCGCTTGCGGCGAAAGTAATGCTTCTGGTGTTCGACAACTGCGAGCACCTCGTCGTCGAATCAGCAGCTGTGATCGCGGCGATCCTCCGGGGCGGACCCGACGTGAAGATCGTCGCGTCGAGTCGGCAAAATCTCGGCATCGCGGGAGAAACCGCGTACCGTTTGCCGTCACTCGAACTTCCACCCTACCCGAAAAGGCACGCCGCTCTCACCGCAGCTGAGGCATCTCGTTACGCTGCGGTGGTTCTCTTTGTCGATCGAGCCCGCGCTGCCGACACGCGTTTCGAGCTCACGGACGACAATGCATCGGCTGTTATCGAGATCGTCCAGCGTCTCGACGGCATCGCGCTCGCAATCGAACTCGCCGCATCCCGCGTCAAAATGATCGACGTTCATCAACTCGCGAAACGCCTCGACGAACGTTTCCGCATCCTCACCGGCGGTGGCCGCGATGCGCTGCCACGACAGCAAACGCTGCGTGCGTTGATCGACTGGAGCTACGATCTCCTCGACGATCGCGAAAAGCGACTCTTTCAACGCGTTGGCATCTTCGTCGATGGGTTCACGATGGAGGCCGCCGTCGCGGTCTGTTGCGATGATGGGCTCGACGAGTTCGACCTTTTCGACGTGCTCGGATCGCTCGTCGACAAGTCGCTCGTGGTTGCCGAACTCACCGCGCAATCCACGCGCTACCGACTCCTGGAAACATCGCGCGCCTACGCGCTCGAGAAACTCGTGGCCGCGGGTGATCGCGCGCGGGTCGCGGAGCGACACGTTGAATGGATTGCGGCGCTGGCCGACGATGCGTTTCGAACGTATGCAGCATCCCTCCGCGACGACAAATTTAACGCACTCGAAGCGGAACTCGACAATTTCCGCGCCGCCGTCAACACGACGCGATCGACGGGCGACATCGCAGTTGGGGCGCAGATCGTCGCGAATACCGCCGTGCGCGTTCGAACCGGATCGTTCGGTTCGTACGACGAAATATTCGAACTCCTGACGTTCTTTACTCGGGCTCTTCCGGACGAGGAGTCCGCGACACGCGCCCGACTCCTTACCTTGCAATCACGGTTTCTCGGAACGCGCGGACGCGTTGCCGAAGCAATCGCGGCGGGAGAAGACGCGGTGCGTCATGCACGAGAATCCGGCGACCGCGGTGTGCTCGCGAGGGCGCTGCACTTTCTCACCACAAACTACGCGCGCGTTCGACGCGTCTCCGAATCACAAAAGACATTCGCGGAGTTCGTTTCGATCGGCGGATCCGACGTTTCGGCGGAAATGTACCTGCTCGCATTAGTCGCCGAAATCAGCTTACCCGGCATGCTCGGAGTCGGTACGTTCGATCCCAAGCTTATCGATCGGGCTCGCGCGAAATGTCGCGCGCTCGGTGTCGCGGTTCCGCCTTGGGTGCTGCACATGACGGCAGAGGCCGAATTTCACCGAGGAAACGTCGAGGGCGCCATCGCCATCGCGCGCGAAGCATTGTCGAGCCATTCGAGCGACCATCACGCGGGTCTGTTGCAGAATTTGGCAGGGTACCTCCTCGCCGCCGATGACGTTACGGGCGCACGTGAAGCCGCAACGAAGAGCTTGAAGCTGATCGACAACGTCGACGTCGACTCGCTAACATGCGTGTGGCCCATCGAACACCTCGCGCTCGCCTGCGCGCTCGAAGGCGACGCGCCGCGCGCGGCGCGGCTGCTCGGGCACACGACCGCGCGCCTGAACCAAAACGGGCGCGTAAACGACGGCGACTTCGCCCGCGAGCCATTGGAGCACGCAACGTACGAACGCCTCCACGCGCTGTTGGCCGAACGTCTGACGTCGGTTGAGATCGCGAATTACGAAGCCGAGGGCTGCAAGTACACGCCTCGCCAGGCACGTGAGGAAGCGATTCGTATTGAACGCTGACGATCTCGGCGGCTTCGAGGCAGAAGTCGATTCGCGATTAACTACCGATGAGCATCGCGCGCGCCGACGCATCGCGGTCGACGAGACCGCGAAGCGAGCGATGTTCCACGCGTTCGAGTCGCGGGTCGGCTGAGACGATCGCGTCGGCGTCGATTTTGGCGTGCATGTACATCGCGAAATCCGAGACAATACTCCCGAGCAAGCCGACACCGCCGCCCGCTTGCGCCGTGCCCGCGAATTCGCCCTCACCGCGTAGACGTAAATCGGCTTCGGCAATCTCGAAGCCGTCGGTCGTGCGCGTCATGATGTCGAGCCGTTCGAGATCGGGCTTGTCGTCCGGTGCGATCAAAATGCAGTACGATCGTGCGACGCCTCGACCGACACGACCGCGCAGCTGATGCAGCTGCGCGAGCCCGTAGCGGTTCGCATCGAGAATCACCATCACCGACGCATTGGGCACGTCGACGCCGACTTCCACGACCGTCGTTGCGAGGAGCACGTCGGCTTCGCCACGCGAGAACGCGCCCATCGCCGCATCCTTTTCGCGCGGCGGCATACGACCGTGCAAGAGTTCCACGCGCAGATCTGGGAACACGTCCGCGCGTAAGATTTCGAGTTCGACGAGCGCGCTCGTAAGCGCGGCCTCCGATTCGTCGATCGCGGGCACCACGACGTACGCCTGTTGTCCCGCAGCCACGTTCTTGCGCACGAAATCGTAGGCTTGCGTTTTGCGGCTAGCGCGCACGACGTACGTTTCGATCGGCGTGCGGCCCGGCGGAAGTTCGTCGATCGCGCTGATATCGAGGTCGGCGTACTTCGTCTGCGCGAGCGTGCGTGGAATCGGCGTTGCCGTCATGTGCAACGTGTGCGGCGCGCGGCTCTTCGCGCGCAATTTCGCGCGCTGTTCCACGCCAAAGCGATGCTGTTCGTCGATCACCGCGAGGCCGAGGTCACGGAATTCGACCGAGTCGACGATGAGCGCGTGCGTGCCCACGACCAGATCGCATTCGCCACTCGCGAGCCGCCCGAGCGTGCCGCTGCGTTCGCGCGCACCCATACTTCCGACGAGCGCATCGACGCGAATCCCGAATGGCAAGAGCAACGGCGCGAGTTTGCGCGTATGTTGAAGGGCGAGAATCTCCGTCGGCGCCATGAGCGCGCTCTGCACGCCGCGCGATGCCGCGAGCACGATCGCTGCGGCCGCAACGAGCGTCTTGCCGCTACCGACGTCGCCTTGCACGAGTCGGTTCATGGGCGCGCTTCCCGCCATATCGTGCCAGAGTTCGCCAATCACGCGTATCTGCGCGCCCGTAAGCGCGAACGGCAACGAGCCTTCGAAGCGTTCGAGCAATCCCGGCGGTGCTACGAGTTCCGGCGCACCGCCGCCGTTCGCGCGGGCCGCACGTTTGATCGCGGCGGCGAGCGCGATGCCGAAGAATTCTTCATAGATCAAGCGTTCTCGCGCGCGCGCGGCCGCCTCCATCGTCGGCGGTTTGTGCGCGTCACGCCACGCATCGCGCAGTGGCGGATAATCATACTTGCGTAAGATCTCGCGCGGCACGACGTCTTGTGCGAGCGCCGCGAGCGTCGCGAAATTGCGCTCGATCACCGAGGCGATCACACGCGACGAAACGTCTTTGGTCGCGCGATACACGGGGATGATCGAACCGTGATAGGCCTCGTCTTCGCCGAGGATGCGATGGTGCAACACGTTGAGTTCCACCGTCACCGCCATGCGCGCGCGTTTGAGTGCGGCGCGACCGTGGACGAAGATGCGCTCACCCGCCTCGAGCTTGAGGCCACGCCGGCCGAACCACGTCGCCTTGATGCGCGTCCCCGACCCGTCGTCGAGATCGGCTGAGACGATCGACACGCGCGAGCGAAATTCGGAAACGCGTACGATGCGCGCGACCGCGATCTCCTCGTTCGAATCGGGTTCCTGCGGCGCGTGCGCGCGTGCGAGCGCATCGGCAACGATCTGTGAGATCGGCGTCGGCGTGCGCCAATCTTTGTAATCGCGCGGATACGTCGCTGCGAGATCGGCGGGCGTCGCGATCCCGATCTCGTGAAGTTTGCGCGCGAGTTCGGGCCCGACGCCCACAAGCGCCCGCAGCGCGGCCGTTTGCGCGGTGGTCGCCCGCGGCCCGTCCGCGGCCTCCCGCGGTTTTGCTACTTTGCGCGCCGCAATAGTTCGGCACCGACAGTATCGAGCGAGACGCCACGCTCTTCGAGCAGCACGAGCGTATGATAGAGCAGGTCGGCGACTTCCCACGCGATCTCGGCAGGGTCGTTGTTCTTCGCCGCGATCACGACTTCGGTCGCTTCCTCACCGATTTTCTTACCGATGCGATCGACGCCGTCGTGCAAGAGCTTCGCCGTGTAACTCGATTCGGGTGATGCGCCACGCCGTGAAGCGATCGTCGACCGCAAATGCGCCATGGCCGCTTCGAAGGTCGGAGCGTGTGCGCTTGCCGATGGCGTCGTCACAGCCAAAGCATCGCCGTGGAGGGTCTGCGCAAAGCACGAGACCGCACCCGTATGACACGCGGGCCCCACGGGGTGCACGCGATACAACAACGCATCTGCATCGCAATCGAACGACACGCTCGCAACCGATTGCGTATTCCCCGACGTCGCGCCCTTGTGCCAGAGTTCGTTTCGCGACCGGCTGTAGAGCCACGTCGACTTCTCGGCGATCGTACGCACCAGCGCTTCTCGATTCGCATACGCGAGCGTGAGGACCACGCCCGTGATCGCGTCTTGCACGACGACGGGAAGCAGGCCGGATTCGCCCCATGCGAGCTCATCGATGGACATGCACGTCTCCTACGAGAGGACGGATCGCGATTCCGCGCGCGGCGAGATCCGCTTTGAGAACACCGATATCGAGTTCGCCGAAGTGAAAGAGCGAGGCCGCGAGCGCCGCATCGGCACCCGCGAGCGTGAAGACGTCCGCGAAATCGTCGATCTTGCCCGCGCCACCCGACGCGATCACGGGCACGTCGACCGCGTCGCGAATCGCGCGCGTGAGCTCGAGGTCGAAGCCCGATTTCGTACCGTCACGATCGATGCTCGTGAGCAAGATCTCGCCTGCCCCGAGCGTGGTCGCTTCCACCGCCCACGCGACGGCATCGCGCCCTGTCGGCGTTCGGCCGCCATCGACGACGACATCGTATCCCGTGCCCGCGGCGTTGCGCCGCGCATCGATTGCGAGGACGATGCACTGGCTTCCGAACTCGCTAGCGGATGCGTGCAACACCCGTGGATCGCGAACGGCCGCCGAGTTGAACGAGACCTTGTCGCAGCCGGCCCGCAAGAGATCGCGCACGTCATCCGGCGTTGAAACGCCACCACCAACGGCGAATGGAATCGTGAGTTCGGCGGCGACTGCGCGAACGACGTCCCGCATCGCGCGCCGACCTTCGATCGTGGCAGTTATATCCAAAAATACGATCTCGTCGGCGCCGCTCGCCTCGTACGCACGAGCGAGTTCGACGGGATCCCCCGCATCGGCGAGTTCGACGAAACGAACCCCTTTAACGACGCGCCCAGCCTTGATGTCGAGACACGGAACGATACGCCGGACGAGCACGAAGTCGCGAACTCCTTACGACCCGACCGTGCTTCGGCGCGGTTCGTTCGTCATCGGGAAAAACTCGAGGCGACGCCCAGATTCGAACTGGGGAATAGAGCTTTTGCAGAGCTCCGCCTTACCACTTGGCTACGTCGCCGGACGCTTTTGAATTGGGCTTGCAAATCGATTGTGTCAGCGGGTGGCGGGAATCGAACCCGCGCGTCAACCTTGGGAAGGTCGCAGGCTACCATTACATCACACCCGCGGGTGGTGCTGGATGCATCGCGTTCTCCCCGACGCCCGAAGCGTCCCGCCTTCCGTGAGGCAGAACGGTCGGGGGCGCGAGGTCAGGCTCCTAGCGTCGTGAAGCCGCGCGAAACCTTCATGAGCAATTCTACAAAGGTCTTCTTCTCGGCGCCGCTGAGTCCGCGGAGCGCTGCTTTGTTCTTTGAGAAATACGACGGCAGCATCGTTTGAACGACGCGCTTACCCGTGCGCGAAAGCGAAATATAAGACACGCGACGGTCTTCGGTACTCGCCTTGCGATCGATGTAGCCGTCGCGTTCGAGACCGGCGACGAGACCCGTGACGTTCGCCTGCGTCGTTCCGAGATATCGCCGTAGATCGGAGAGTGAGATCGGTTCGCCTTCCGCCTGTAAGACGATGAGGACGCCGAACTTTTGGGGCGTCAATCCGGCTTCGAGAAACCACGATCCAAGCGCATTTTCGACGCGTTGCGCGGTCGTGCGTAAAGCGAGCAGCGCACGAAGTGTCGCCGCATCGAAATCTGCGTGACGTTTGCGGTGCCCGACGAAATGGGCATCGGGCCAACCGACGATGTCTTCCATATTACTGATGTCGCCGTCTTTCATAATACCTAAACTAACACGAAAAGTAGAAACTTTGGTCGCGTTGCAATTTCGCAACCACAACGATATAAATCCGCATCTCAGGGCACGTGTATCCCGCGTTTTTTGCCGGAGCCCGAGCCGGCTCGCAATCTTTGACGACGCGCGTTCCACTTACGGCACGCTCCGGACGGTCCAGACGCACAAGTCCCGTACCGTTTCATCTGCCACATCACATTATATCGTCCTACCGCCGGTCGTTGCTGCCGAAAACTTCAGGGAAGGGGGAGCTCCCCTCCCGCGGGCGCGCCGCCGAAGGTCCCGATCCCAACCGACCGCGCGCAGACGATGAGTGCGACGACTGCCCGACGACGATCGTCGTCGGCGGCTTCGAGAAAGGCGCCCTCTCGCCGTAGACCAAGGTCGGAAGGGCCTCGTGAGCGGCACGGATCGATGTTCGCGTCGCCTTCGGTAGACGGCCGCCGCTCGATCTATATTCGCAGCCACGCCAACGATCATTTCGGGGATGCAGATCAGGGAGCGAATGTCGTTGATGATCGCTACACGATCGTTCAGTCCTGTTTCTCCGTCTCGCTCCGCACGATGTTGACGCTCGAGGATTGCAACGTGAGGCTACCGCACTCACGAGCGGAATCGCGCCCCCGCGTCGCTCGCAGCCACCTCAAGATCAACCGAGGTTAATTGATACCTCCAAGGCCCAGCCCACAACGACGACCGCACCCGGCGCGACGACGATCCAACACCCGGTAATGTTACAACACGTGCACCTCATGAGACCCTACGATTCGATACACTGCTAGAACAAGCAGAAGCTCGATTTCGGCGGCGGCGCATCGACGAGTTTCTTAAACGAACACGCGATGCAGAGCGTTCTCGGCTACGGCACCTGTGCGGGACGGGTAGTCGGTATGGCATCTTACCTTTCTCGGCGACCACTTTCGCACCGATCCGCAGCATTCGCAACGCGAGGCTCGGACGACGAACTTACCCTCGCTCGAGAACCTCCGACAACTCCGATCACGCCGGCAAAACGTACCGAGCAACAAGCAGCGCTAAAGCATGGAGCACTTACATCGACCGCGAGCCCCGGGGCCTTGTTCCGACAGCCGACGGCCCGTCCCGCAGGACTCGCTCGCGATTATACACGAACGTCGATACGACACACCGATCAGGAGAGAGTATGGCGAAACAAGTAACGTGCCCGCTTTGCGGAGCGAGCATCACTGGTGCCGACGAAGAAGCGCTCGTCGCAGCCGCCGACGCACATGGCGACGAGAACCACGGCATGCGTGCCCCGCGCGAGATGATCGTCAGCAGCGCGACCGACGTTTAATCGGCACCGTAGCATCTGAGAAGGCCCCACTCGACCGGGGCTTTTTTTGTGCCTGGGATCGAAAATTACGTCGGCGCTACCAGCGGGCAGCACGTGATCCACACGGGCGGCGAAGGCCATTCTTCGATGCAGCTCCCCATTGAGGCGTGATCGCGGGGACCGGATTCCGTGATGCTCACGCCGGCGCGCCGTCGAACTATCCGGTCTTCAATGGCCTGGCGACTTTATAGGTGCTGAAGATTATGCCGGACGGCATCGCTTTCGTCCCGACGAGCTCGAAGGAGCGCGGCGGGGTGCCCTCCGCGAAGATACGCTTCCCCGTGCCCAACAGCACCGGATAGACGATCAACACGACTTCATCGGCAAGCCCGTGTTCGAGCAGCGTCGACGTCAGCGTGGAACTACCCCACAGGATGATGTCGGGGCCATCGTGTGACTTGATGCGGCGGATGTCCTCGACGATGTCGGGTCCGAGGGCTTCGAACGGGCCCCATTCGAGACTTTCCGGACGGTGCGTAGCGATGTATTTCATTGCCCGATTGATGCCGTCCGCAATCGGGCTACTCGGCGCTTTCGGCCAGGATGCCGACCATAAATCATAGGTGCGACGGCCGAGCAACAGATCGAAATTCTCCCCTTGCATCGCAACGAGCGCGTCCCGGCCTGAGGGGGTTCTATACGGCGCGGTCCAATCGGCGTACGGAAAGTCGCCATCTTCGTTCGAGGTCTGGATCACGCCGTCAAGCGAGATGTGTTCGAAAATTCTGATCGTTCTCATGGAAAAATCCTTACGCGTCGTTCAGGGGCCGACGGGGCAGTAGGAGTCGACGCTGAGTGGAAGATTTGCTCGAGATGCGGGCTATTCGCGTATGTCCACGATGCAATATGTCACAGCCGATGCGGTTCGAGGAGGCAACCTCACGGAGTCGTCCATGGCACGCCCTTCCACGTGACTTTTATTTTTCGCCAATTCTGAGAAAATAGCAAAAACGCCAATCCCTCGCGGGACGGGCGTTTTCAAATGTGCCGAGGACCAGAATCGAACTGGTGACACCAGGTTTTTCAGACCTGTGCTCTACCGACTGAGCTACCTCGGCATTAGATTTCGTGCGGATTTGCGGCTCGCAGCCCGGACCCTTCGTCCGCAGGAGCCTCCGTTAGCATTTCTCATGCGTTGAGCGGGTGGCCACCGATCTCCAGGCCATTGATTCACCGCTCGGAATTGAACCCCTCGACCAAATTCTATGGTATGCGTTTCATCGATTTCTAAGGTGCAAGAATCCGCGCCCAAGGGATATCTCGCCCCCGCGAAACCAATCGAAAGGGCACAAAGCCGACGATCTTAGAGCAGTGCGGCCTCCGCGAGCACGCGGTCTTCGCCGAAATTTGATCCCTCCGCGAGCAATGACGCACACTCGCCTTTCGAGAGCGCCGCGCCAAGAGCGAGGACCGTCGCATCGTAAAGCGTTTGTTCCGTCTCCTCTCGCGAAACGTCGAGCTCGGCCAGTCGTTCGTCGACGAAGCCGAGGATGCGGGCCGCACGCCGCTCGTCATCGAGCGTTGTATCGCGCGGCGGGCGCAGCGCGGCAGCAGCAGCGATATGTTGGAGCGCGAAAGCAACGTCGATCTCGACGCGTGCTTCAGAGCCGAGCCGGAGCGCTTCCTTCGCACGCTCGAGAGCGGCAACGAACGATCCACTCGCGACCAGAAACGCAGCGAGATTTCGGAGAAGCCATCCGAGAACGCGCGAATGTTCCCCGAGTATCCGGGCCGCTGCGATCCCTTCCTCGGAGACCCCAACGGCAGCGTGCACGTCGCCGCATCGAAACTCGGTCTCGGCGAGGGCACCCGCGGTAACCGCGATGTTGTGCTCGTCTCCGATATCTTTGAAACGTTCGAGAGCCTGTGCGTAGAGCGAGCGCGCCGCGCAAACGTCGCCCGCGAATCCGCGAACGGCCGCGAGATCGCGTAAGATCCCGCCCGTGCGCGTGAAGCCGTGCGCGACGAACGTAGCGAGTGCATCGCGCAACATCGTTTCACCCTCGGCAATCGAACCGAGATACACGAGCGAGCGACCGGCCCAGCGCCGCGCGTTCGCGATGCCGCGCGCGTCATCGAGTTTTTTGAAGAGCGCGAGTGCTCGCTCGGCAGCGGACGATGCAGCCCGAAACTGACTCAGCGTCGAAGCCGTCGTCGCTTCCGCGAGGTGCAGGCGGGCCGCGAGCTCCAGCGGCGTTGTTTCCGTTACGGCGGTGAGGGCCGTTGCGATCCAGCGACGCGCTTCGACGGCCGCAAATTCGATAAAGACGCGCCGCAAAGTCGCCGCAATTCGTTGGCCGGCGAGCACGTCGCCACCGGGTCCGAACGAAAAGCCGAGCGCGGCGCGCGCATTCTCGCGTTCCGCTTCGGCGCGCGCACGCCAGCTATCGAACGATGAGCTTTCGAAGTCGCGCTCGAGCGCCTCACAAGCACCAGCATACGTCGCCGCATGACGTAACGCGACCCGGTCGCGCTCGCCCGCGGCGACCAGCTTTTCGTACCCGTATTGACGGATCGATTCGAGTAAACGATAACGCGTCTCGGTCGCTGAGGCCTCGGGTAACACGAACGACTTATCGACCAACGACGAAAGCGCGTCGAGCGCGTCGAATTCATCGATCGTTTCCGCACTCGCGAGGAGCGTCGCGCTTTCGAGCGAGAATCCACCGCTCGAGATTGAAAGTGCTCGGAAGACGGCCCGTTCTCGTTCGTCGAGAAGATCGTAGCTCCAATCGATAAGCGCGCGCATCGTTTGCTGGCGGGGCATCGCCGTACGATCGCCGCCGGTAAGAAGGCGGAAGCGTTCGTCGAGTTTTTGGACGAGTTGGCGCGGCGAGAGCATGTTGATCCGTGCGGCAGCGAGTTCGATCGCGAGCGGAATGCCATCGAGTCGCCGGCAGATGTCGGCGACGACCGGCGCGTCGGCATCGGTCAGCACGAACGTTCCGTTTGCCGCGCGCGCACGATCGGCGAAGAGCGCGATCGCTTCGTACGAAACCGCCGCCGCCGCGGAAACCGGTATCCCGCGTTCGGGGACTGTTAGCGACGGCATGCGATAGACGACCTCGCCCGCGATCTTGAGCGCTTCGCGACTCGTTGCGATGATCTTGATTTTCGGCGCGCCGCGTAAGATCGCGGCGGCAGTTTGCGAGGCGGTTTCGATGACGTGTTCGCAATTGTCGAGTATGAGCAACGCATCTTTCGATCTCAGCGCTGCAATCAGCGTCTCGAGAATCGGCTTCCGGGGCGATTCTTGAATCCCGAAAATATCCGCTACGGCATTGGGCACGAGAGCCGGATCGCCGATCGCCGCGAGGTCGGTAAACCAAACGCCATCCGGGAACGCTTCGATCGATGCCGCCCCGACTTGCAACGAGCAACGCGTTTTGCCGAGGCCGCCGGTGCCGAAAACCGTGACCAACCGTGAAACACGAAGCAAGTCGTAGATCGCGGCAACTTCGCGTTCGCGGCCGATGAAGCTCGATAGCTGGTGCGTGAGGTTCGTCTTCGACGCTGCAAGCGATGCGAGTCGGGGGAAATCGGTTCCGAGACCCGGCGCTTCGAGTTGATAAATTCGCTCCGAAGCGGAAAGATCTTTGAGTCGATGTTCGCCCAGATCACGCAAGGTCACGTCCTGAAGTCCCGTGCGTGCCAGAGCCGCAGCCGTGGCCGACAATAAGACTTGGCCGCCGTGGCCCACCGCGAGCAGCCGTGCGACGCGATTGAGCGTCGGTCCGAAATAGTCCCCATCACGTTCGTCGGCGGTCCCGACGTGAAGCGCCATGCGAACGCTCACGCCCTCGACGGCGGAAAAATCTTCGTCAGCGAGTGCCCGTTGGGCCGCGATTGCGGCGCATACGCCATCGTCGACCGTCGGGAATACGGCACAAAATGCGTCACCGATCGTTTTAAAGACGTGCCCGCGATTCGCCCCGATAGCTTCACGCATCAAGCAGTCGTGGCGCCGAAGTGCGACGGTCATGGCCGTTGCGTCACGATCCCACCGGACCGTGCTGCCTTCGATATCGGTAAAGAAGAACGCGAGCGTCCCCGAAGGTGGCGCGGGTGCGGTGACGGCCGTGGTCTCTAAGAATAAGCCCACGAACGGTAATTTGCGAACGACGCGAACGACACATCTTTGTATCTACCCGCGTCCCTCGTACTGAGTCGAAAGGACTAATATCGAGGGCAGGCGTGCGCTCGAAAAACCGTTAAACTCCTAAACATTGTTCTCGGTGAATCTGAAAGCGATGGCGGTGATACTTACAAACGCACGCGTTAGTTTTCTTTTTGGGCTCGCGCTCGTCGGTTTCGTCGGGTGCGGATCTTCGACCACATCCGTCGCGCCGATTTCGCCCGTCCTCGGACCGGCGAGCATCGGCCGTCAACTCACGACTCGCGACGGACCGAGCGTCGAAATTCCCATGTCGAGCGCCGATGGCTCGGATACGGGGACGATATCGTTGCGTTCGCCGATGTCATCCCCGCGCACGGCACTCGACGTAAGCATCCGACGACTAACGATCCGGCCGGGCGAACCCTGCGCGACCGTCATCAAAATAGGCCTCTACAACCGCTCCGCAAAACCGCTCGTGCTCGACATCGACGGCTTCAAGCTCAATCTGCGGTGCACGCCGACGTCACCGCTCTTCGGCGTCACGCTCTATCCGATTTCGCCGATTTCGAGCACCATCGTTCCGATCAAACTCGGGGACGTGAGCGCGATTGGAAAGAAGATCGTCTTCACATCGAAAGTCGTGACCGTTACGCTCGCGCCTCTCAGCGCATCGGAAATCGGCGTCATTGCAGAGAGCTCCACGAGTGAGATCGGCATACCGATCGTTCCGGGGACGCCGCAGCTCCTTACGGCCAACGCGCCACAGCTTTCATCGACCCTCTCCGTCTCGTACGGTGGCGCCGGCGGCAGCGGAACACTGTATTCCTCTGCTTGCGCACCCGCTATCGTTGGCGGCGTCCTCGCGCCGTCGCTCGCGCATGCGATTATCGAAGGCACACCGTCATTTTACTGCACGCTCGGAACGGTCGATTCGTCGACCGTTACTTTCGGCGCACCGAGCGTCACCTTTACGATCGGCGCACCGATTCCCGACCAAAGTTTTATCGCGCTCGATGGGCCCGACTCTGAAGTCGGGTGCGACGCGAGCCCCGCTCCCACGTGCGTAACGCCTCAATTCACGGTACCGACGATCACCAACGTTATCGCCGGGAACGTGCTCGATTTTCAGTCGTGCGTTCCGGCTCGCGAAAATACCAATTGCAATAGCAACCAGAACCCTGCGCCCGCGCCCGCTGCGACTTCCGTTGCGGCACATAGCGCCGTAGAAATCCTGGTTGCAGACGATCCGACCTATGTCTCGCCCGGGACCGCGCCGTGCATGAAACCCGCGATCTGTGGTGGATTCATCGTCGATACGTCTGGCGGCTCGTGCTTGATTAACAATGCGCCCGATATCAATGGCGACGTGCCAGCATCGCCCCCAACCTACAAAGATCCAGGCGGCCTGCAAGAGCAGCCTCCCGTCACCGGCGGAATCTCGACGAGAGCCTATTTCCCCGCCGCCGGACCCGACGTCGAATTCGATTTGATCAGCGGTGCGTCGGGAACGACGTGCAGCGTGTGGGTTACCGAAGCCGACGGTCCCCTCGGGCGAACCGTTTCGCTCAAGATCCCGGTCCGCTAGGTCCCTCGCCTCATCAGCGCAACGTGCGCAAGACCGTCCCGGAATCCCGCGGTCGCGGGAGCGGCGGATTCATCGCGGGCCGGCCGAGATAGACGATCGCTACGATTCGATCCGTCGCCTCGAGATCGAGAAACGCTTTGACTGCCGTGCTATAGGCCATCGCCCCCGTACGCCAGATCGCAGCGAGCCCGAGCGCGTGCGCCGCGAGCAAGACATTCTGCGTTGCGGCGGCCGTTGCGGCGAAGTCTTCTGCGGCGACGACGGGGTCCGCTGCTGTCCGCGTACTGACGACAAGGAGCAGCGGCGCGCGCATCGGTTTTCGAGCTTCTTTGTTGAAAAGGTCGGCCGGATCGACGTCGGGCAAGGGTGTCGAAGTCGTCGTCACGAGCTCGGCCCAAAGCGTACCGAGCCGTGCGCGAGCATCTTCGCGTAATGCCGTGAACCGCCAAGGTGCCGTCAATCGATGATTCGGCGCGCAGAGCGCCGCATCGACGAGCGTCTGCAATTCGGCGTCGCTGACATCGCCCGTGAGCTTGCCGATGCTACGACGCGTGCGGATCGCCTCGATCGCTTCCACGGTGGATCTTCTCCTCGCGATGCTTGGGGGTGACGTAGGAACGCCGAACCCTTGCGGATCCGGCGCTTCTCGAAGTGGCGACGATGAAGGGGCTCGAACCCTCGACCTCCGCCGTGACAGGGCGGCGCTCTAACCAACTGAGCTACATCGTCAGGCCCGTGGTGGGCACGGTTGGGATTGAACCAACGACCCCCCGCGTGTGAAGCGGATGCTCTCCCACTGAGCTACGCGCCCGTCAAACGAACGAGCACTCACCCCAGACCAACGAACACGGAGTATATCGTATAGGGTCCTCCGTGTCTATCCGCGTATCGCGGCGACGTGGCATCTTGGCTCGCTACGTTCGGCTTCCTCTTCTCACTCGGCATATTTCTGCCGATCGCTCCTTCCGCGCCGCTCGCGTGCAATTACGGATCCGTCCGCGAACTCGACGGCGCGCGCTTCGCGCATCGCTGCGTCTCGACCGTGGAACCAAAGGCGCAAGACGCCTTCGACCGCGGCCTGACGTGGCTCTATGCCTTCAATCCCGAGGAAGCGCGCCGCGCATTTAAAAGCGCGACCCGCGCCGACCCAACGCTCGCGATCGCTTGGTGGGGGCTCGCGATGACAGACGTGCCCAACATCAATCAAAGCTACGACGCCGCAAACGCACGGAGCGGACGCCATGCGATCGCGATCGCCCGCTCGCTCCTCGCGCACGCGACGCCGGCGGAACGCGCTCTCATCGACGCCGCACGCGCCGCATTCGCGAGCACGGGTCCCGACGACGGCGATCGAAACGCACGAGCATTTCGCGATGCGATGTCGCGGGTCGCGCGTGATTACGCACGCGACGACGACGCTTTAACGTACGCCGCGCAAGCCGAGATGAACGTTCATCCCTGGTCGTACTTCGACGAAAACGGCACGCCGACATCGGGAACGCCGACGATCATCGCACGTCTGCGAACCGTGCTCGCGCGCGATCCCGAGCATCTCGGAGCGAATCACTTCGCGATTCATGTCTTTGAAGAATCGCATCGGCCGCAGGACGCGCGCGCGTCGGCCGATCGGCTCGCACGCGACGTCTTCGCACCGGCCGCAGAACATCTCACGCACATGCCCGCGCATACGTTCATGCGCGTCGGCGCGTATCACGAAGCGGGCGATGCAAACGCGCGCGCCGTCGCCGCAACCCTGCTGTATCGCGCCGATCGTGGCACCGATCGCGCCGACTATTTCGGCCACGACTGTGCCTTCGGCGTCGATGCCTATCTCATGTCGGGCGAATCCGCACGTGCACGAAATCTCGCAACGACGTGCGCCCACGACGGTGCGAATTGGGATACGATCGTCGATCTGCGTTTCGGCGACTGGGATCGGCTCGCGCATGACGCAGGCGCGTATGATTTCGCGAACGCGATGCTACTCGCACACCACCATGAATTCGCGCGGGCTCGCGCTCGCATGCGCGCGCTACGTGCCGCGCACGACGCCGTCGCCTCGATCGAGGTCGCGCTCGTCGATGCGACGATCGCACGTGCCCGCGGCGAGCGCGCGAAGGAGATCGCCGCGCTCGAAGGCGCGATTGTAACGCAGGATGGATTCGCCTACGCGGAACCGCCGACGTTTTGGTATCCCGTCCGCGAAACGCTCGGCGCGGCGCTCGCGCGTGCGGGGCGATACACCGCAGCCGAGCGCGTCTTTCGGCAAGCGCTCGCGCGCGATCGTGAGGATCCGCGCGCGCTCTTCGGCCTCGCCGAAACGCTCGAACGCGCGGGCCGGTCGGCTGCCGCGCGCACCATCCGCGCGCGCTTCGCACGCGCGTGGCAGCAGGCCGACACCACACTCGATCTAACAACGTTGTGATGATCGTTCCGCTAGTCAGTTCGAGCGTCGTCGGGCCGCTCGGGCTCGCACATCTCCCGCGTCTGTGGTGCAAGATTCTCTTGCACGCACGCGGCGAGCTTCCCGAAGGCTATCGCTACGGCAACGGTGGTTTCGATGAAAAAGTCTGCGAAGCGATCGGCACCGATCGGGACGCGCTCGTCGCCTTCGTCACCGAAGAACGCCCGTCGTATTCGGCGCTGGAAACGTGGGTTCGGGTGCACGCAACGAAACTCGACGACCGAAGCATCGCTGCATGGAACGCTGTCGTTGCGGGCGCGGATTTACCGGAGGCGATGGCGCAGGAGCGACGCGCGCGCTTCGGCATCCCCGACGGCACGCGCGTTAGCGCCGTGCTCTTAAACGACCTCGACGATTGGGATAGTTTTCACCGCGCACTCACGCATTCGATTTCTTCCGGTACGTGACGAGTTCGCTCGCTGCGAGCGTCGCTTCGGCGATCGTGCTATAGGTACACAATCGCTTCGTTACACCGACGATGTCGAACACGCGGCGTGGTGTGCCGCGATCGCTCATAACCAGTAAGAGGTCCTGATCGTCGGCATCGAGAGTGCCCTGCAGGGAAAGAATCGACGAAACGGTGAGGCTGTCGCAGTACGTCGTTTCGAGGAGCGAGACGATCACGGCCCCGCGCTCGAGTGACGCCGCAGTCTGCACCGTCGCTTCGAATCGGTCGAGCGTCGCGAGATCGAGTTCGCCACTGACGCGGACGATCGGATACTCCATACTTTCGTCGATGGAGACTTCCATGGAGGGTGGCATCGCGCCCGTGTTCCGCACGACGCCAGGCAAGCCCCGTCCCTTCTCCGTTCCTCGCCCGCGGAAGGGGACCGTGTCACGGCGTGTAAGCTGACCGAATCCCGCAAACCACGTTCGATGGGCGGTTAGCTCAGGGGTAGAGCATTTGCATGACACGCAAGGGGTCGCAGGTTCGAGACCTGCACTGCCCACCATCACGAAAGACGGCCACAAAATTGTGGCCGTCTTTTTTTAAGGCTTTGTTGCCATGGGACCGCCCCAGGACTTGCGGTACGATTTCCCCAGGCCTCGTTTAGCGAAGGTTCCCGTTCCGCGCGCGCCAACTCCGGCGTATGTCTTCCGCCCCGCCATTGCTCGACGATCGTCCATCCCTCGACGAACTCCGTCACACCGCAGCGCACGTGCTCGCCTACGCGGTTCAAGATCTCTTTCCCGATGCGAAACCGACGATCGGCCCCTCGATCGAAAACGGATTTTACTACGATTTCGATCGCGCCGAACCGTTCACACCGACCGATCTCGAAAAAATCGAAGTTCGCATGCACGCGATCGTCGCCAAAAATTATGAGATGACGGGGGAGGCGACCACGCGCGAGGCCGCTTGCGAACGCTTCGCGAGCAATCCGTACAAGGTCGAACTCGCGCGGGATATTCCCGAGGGCGAACCGGTCACGCTCTACACCATCGGTGCTTTCACCGATCTCTGTCGCGGCGGACACGCTCGCACGACGGGCCTCATCGGCGCGATTAAATTGCAGAGCGTTGCGGGCGCGTACTGGCGCGGCGACGAGCACAAGCCGATGTTGCAGCGTATTTACGGCACCGCCTGGCACACGCAAGACGAACTCGACGCGTATCTCCATCGACTCGAGGAAGCGCAGAAGCGCGACCACCGCAAACTCGGTCAAGAACTCGGCCTCTTCTCGATCGAAGAGATGGCGGGTGGCGGACTCGTCTTCTGGTTGCCCAAGGGAACGACCGTCCGCGGCATCATCGAAAACTTCATTCGTGAAGGAACGACGGCGCGCGGCTATCAGCAGGTCGCGACGCCACACATCGTGAGCGAGAAGCTCTACGAAAAATCGGGACACCTCGAAAACTACGCGCACGGCATGTTCGGGCCGATCGAAGTCGAGGGCCAGCGCTTCCGCCTCAAGCCGATGAATTGTCCCGGTCACATGCTCATCTACGCGCACGAAGGCCGGTCGTATCGCGATCTTCCGGTACGATACGCGGAGTTCGGGACGGTCTACCGCTTCGAGCGCAGCGGAACGTTGCACGGTCTCACGCGCGTCCGCGGGTTCACGCAAGACGACGCACACATCTTCTGCATGCCCGAGCAATTGCAATCGGAGTTCGAACAGACCGCCGACGAAGCGATCCGGCTCATCGGCGCTTTTGGTTTCGAGCGCGTCGATTACATGCTTTCGCGGCGCGAGCCGCATCTGCGCGGCGCGACTGACCATATCGCCGAAGACGCGATCCGCAAGGCGCTCGAATCGCGCGGGTTACCGTATGCCGTCGACGAAGGTGGCGGCGCTTTCTACGGCCCGAAGCTCGACATCAACGTGTACGATGCGATCGGTCGATCGTGGCAGCTCGGTACCGTGCAGGTCGATTTCGATCTGCCGAAACGATTCGATCTCACCTACCGCGGCAGCGACGGCGGCGATCACACACCCGTGATGATCCACCGCGCGCTCGCGGGATCGCTCGAGCGTTTCTTCGGCGTCCTCATCGAGCATTACGGCGGCGCGTTCCCCGCATGGCTCGCGCCCGTACAGGCCGTCGTCACGCCGATCTCCGAGCATCAACTCGACTACGCAACGGCGGTGCGCGATCGTCTCCGTGCCGCGGGCTTTCGCGCCGACGTCGACGCGTCGAACGAAAAGCTGGGCTATAAGATCCGGCATTGGAAGACGCAAAAGGTCCCTTATATTCTCGTTGCCGGTCGCAGCGAAGTGGAAGCGGGCACCGTCGCTCCTAACGAACGCGGGAACGAAGAAAAACGAGCCGCGATCACCGTCGATGCCTTTATCGACGAACTCCGCGACCGCGTGGAACGGAAAGCCTGATGTCAAACGATCGCACTAACGCACGTCTCTCGCTCGTCGTCGTCTGCGCGCTCCTTACGAGCGCGACGGCCGGAGCGCAAACGACACGACCCGATGCGACGGTCACGGCGACGGCGATGACATTCTCGCAACTCGCTTCCGCGTACGTGAACGAGAGCGAGAAGCACGACCCCCTTTTTGCCGACGGCCTCGGCATCCACCGCTACGACGACAAACTCGACGATTATTCCGCAACGGGACACGCCGCACGGATCGCATGGCTCGGAACGTGGCGCGTGCGGATCGGCGATGCGATCGCGAAGGCACCGGGGCGCGAGGATAATGCCGACGCACACGCGCTACTCGATTCGATCGATCTCGAACTCTTCGAAAATGAGACGCTCGCCCCGTGGCGCACCAGTCCGACCGATTACACATCGGCGATCGGTCAAGCGGCATATTCGCTCACCGGCCGCACCTTCGCACCGCTCGGGACGCGCATGCAACATCTCGCGGCACGCCTGGCCGCGATACCCGGGATCGTCACCGCGGCCGAGGCCAACCTCACACACCCCACGCGCGTCGCAACGCTCCAAGCCATCGATGCGAATGCGGGCAACGTCGCGCTCTACACGAGCCTCACGTCACTTGCGAAAACGACCAGCCCCACGACCCGCGCCGCGATCGCAAAACAGCTTCCGAGCGTGCTCGCCGCGCTCGATGGTTTCACGAAGTTTCTCAAAACGACGCTCTTACCGCGATCGAACGGCAATCCGCGCGTCGGCGCGGTCGTCTTCGATCGCGAAATGCTCCTGGCGAACGGCACCGATCGCACGCGCACGGATCTCGTTGCAGAAGCGCAAGCCGATTTCACCAAAAATCGCGCCGAAATGCTGCGTTTGGCGATCCCCTTCGATCGCACGTTCTTCCCGAAAAGTATTGCCGACGAAACGAAATCGAACGCCGTCGACGTCGTCGTGCGCCGCGTGCTCGACAAGCTCGCCGGAGATCACCCCAAGCGTACCGAGATCTTCAACGTCGCACGAAGCGACGTCGACGCGGCGCAAGCATTCCTCGCCGTGCATCCCGTCATCGTTCCGCCCGTGCCATCGACGTTACACGTCGTCGCCACGCCGGCATTCATGGCTGGATTTTCCGGCGCCAGCCTCGATCCCGCTGGCCCATTCACGCCGCTCGGCGAGTCGTTCTATTACATCGATACGATTCCGAAATCGTGGAGTGACGAACGCGTCGCGTCGTATCTGCGCGACTACAACACCTACGAACTCAAGATGCTCTCGATGCACGAAGCGATGCCGGGTCATTACCTGCAGTTTCGCGCGAACTCAACCGTGCCGTCGCTCGTGCGACGCGCATTTCCCAACGGCTCGTTTGCCGAAGGATGGGCCGTCTATATCGAAGGCATGATGCTCGATGCGGGCTATGGTGATAACGATCCGCGTCTGCGTCTCTTCCAACTCAAATGGCGCTTACGCGAAGAAGCCAATACGCTCATCGATGCAGGCTTCCATACGGGCGACCTCACCGAAGCGCGCTGCCACGATCTCCTCGAACGTCAGGCCTATCAAGAGAAATCGGAGGCGCAAACCAAATGGCATCGCCTCCAACTCTCGCACGATCAACTCTCGTCGTACTACACGGGCCTCTCGGCAATCCGTCGCGTCGAAGCCGCCGAGCGCGTGCGGCTAGGCCCCGCATTCGACGTTGCTACGTTCAACGCACGGCTCCTCGCCATGGGCAGCGTCGAACCGCGCTACATCGCGACCCTGCTCGAGCCCGCCTCGCCGTAGCTCTTAGGCGACGGGCTTGACCTCGAACATCGTAATGTCCACGCCCGCTTGCGCGAAGTTTGCAAGATCGGCGACGGTTGTCGCGCCCTGCGTGGAGCCGAGAGCGGCCTTGATCGCTTCGAGTGAATCGAAGCCCAGTTCGGCGAAAAACGAATACGTGCCCGACGGTTTGCCGTCGGGCGTTAGGATCAGAGAACGATTGACCACGTAGGACCGCAAGCCGGGAAGCTTCGACGCTTTGCCGACGTGCGTCCCGAAATAGTACGCTTCGAACGCCGCTTGGTCTTTGGGCGTCTTGTAGAAAACGACGAGCTTCGCGCCGTCGGCTTTGGTCTGGGCGGTTGCGGCGAGAGGAGCGATCGCAACGATCGTTGCGACGCCGATCCCAGCAAGAAGTGATGTGCGTGATACGTTCATCCCGCTACGATAGGCTAGCGAGCGACTCATCACAACCGTATGATTTACATCTAGGCCGACCGGCAGACGCAAGCGATCTCTCCCAACGCTGATTCTCGCCACACTCAGACCAAGCCGGTAAAACCACGCGGAACCAGCACGCGTAGCGCGCGAGCATCGACGGAGAATTTCGCGGGGGTTTCGCCAAACGCTTCTCCGTCGATATCGAGATATTGCTTCGGAGACGTCGTCACCGTGATCTCCGGCGCCGAAAAATACTCTGCATCCGCAAGCGTCGTCTGTCGATGCCGATAAAAGGCGATAAACATATTCGCGATTTCCCAACGCGAACAACCGCTCGTCGTAAAGAGTGCGAGTTCGCCATCGACGATCGTCGCGTCAGGCAAGATCGGCGTGAATCCAAAGAATCGGCCGTTCGCAATAATGATCTGGTGCGTTCGCACGCGCACGTCGTTATGACCCCAACGTACGTGGGCGTCGAAAGAGCTACTGCGAAAGAGAGGGCCGACACCGGCGACTGCATAAGCGAGCGGACCGAGCAGCTTCTTCGAAATGTTCGACGTTGCGCGCGCGATCGTCGAAGAAAGTCCGATCGTTGCAAAATTCGCGAAGTGCCGGCCATTGACGATGCCGAGATCGACTCGCGCGACGGTACCATTCACGATCGCATCGACGGCGTTCTCGAGCGTTGGCGGTGCGATTCCGAGCGTTTGTGCGAAACTGTTGCCCGTTCCGAGCGGCAAGACGCCGAGGACGCTATCGGTATGTGCGAACGCGCCGACGACGGAGGTCATCGAACCATCACCCCCCGCCACGAGCACGTAGCGCCGACCGTCGGCGATCGCGCCCTTTACCCGCGCGAGCATGTCCTCGCCGCGCTGGACGGTATGCGAGGCCGCCACGTGCACGCCATGCCGTTGCAAGAGTTCGATCGCCTCAGCGAATCGCGACGCCGTCATGCGAGAATGAAGATTTCCGACGACGACGACAGATTTCGTTTCGGTATCGACGTTCGCGGCGGTCATGGTGGAGTTGCTACCCGCATGCGCGAACTCGCAACCACGGCACCCCCGTCAGTTGTACGACTGGCGAACCCGTGCCAGCATCATCCGATCGCTCGCGACGCGGCCGTTGCTCAAAAGCACCGTCACACCACAATCCGGATACGCATCGCGGAAACGTAAACGCTTCCAATCGGCGACGGTGTGGCGTTCGCGTGCGCGACGCTCGTATTGACGTTTGTAGCTTTTCATTTTGATGGGCTGCGTCGTCGTCGCTGCGATATCGACGGCGAACCCTTCGAGTTCTCGTATCTCGGATTGAATTTTTTCGATCGTAAGCATAGGAGGCTATTAGATGGTCGGAACGCGCCGGGCCTTTATTTTCCGTAAAACCGTGATTGACTATGACTAATATCTAATTAAGAATTAGCTAGCAAACGTGTCCGCAACGTCGTCGAGCCGCTTATCGAGCGCCGTCCGCACTTCATCGCGAAGGGCGTCTCCGGGAAATCGCGCGATCGCGGGTTCGAAAAATGCGAGCGCGAGCATCCGCTCCGCGCGACCTCGCGAGATACCGCGCGTCCGAACGTAAAAGAGCTGATCCTCGTCGAGCGAGCCGATGGTGGCCGCGTGTGCGGCCGCGATATCGTTCGTCGCGATCTCGAGTGAGGGAACGACTTCCAGATACGCATTACGCGAGAGAACGAGCCCGTCGATGCGCGTCACCGTATCCGAACGGTGCGCCGCGGTCCCAATCGTGACGTCGCATGCGAC